>CAFBMX010000005.1_pt1 | contig 189840 bp, 203 predicted proteins | sample 7269091 | NCBI WGS metagenome assembly CAFBMX01 (sample SAMEA6814077, study PRJEB35770) | freshwater metagenome | biome: Freshwater; feature: Freshwater reservoir; material: water | place: Czech Republic | collected 2017-05-23 | depth 30m m | reverse complement strand
CCCCCCCCCCCCCCCCCCCCCCCCCCCCCCCCCCCCCCCCCCCCCCCCCCCCCCCCCCCCCCCCCCCCCCCCCCCCCCCCCCCCCCCGGTGTCGGCGGCCCTACAAGCGACGCATGGCCACCGTGGACGACGTCGAAGCCGCCCTGACGAACATCATCGACCCGGAGCTCGGGATGGATTTCGTCGAGCTCGGCTTGATCTATGACATCGGCGTGGACGGCGCTGCCGTGCACGTGACGTACACGCTCACGACTCCCGCCTGCCCGATCGGCCCGATGGTCGCCGAGCAGATCGAGGAGTTCGTCGGCGAGCTCGACGGCGTCGAGACCGTCACCTCGGAGATGAGCTTCACACCGCCGTGGACCCCGGACCGCATGTCCGAGGACGCGAAGTTCGCGCTCGGCTACTGAGCCGCGGCCGCGCGCGCGGCCGCCAGCAGATCGTCGATGGCCGCTTCGAGCGCGGCGACGATGATGTCGATGTCGGGGACCGCGTCGTAGTCGCCGAGCAGCCCGAAGGAGAGCTTGCCGTCGTAGCTCATGATGGCCACGGCGAGCGCGTGGTCGCGCGGGAGGAAGGCGATCGGTCGCAGCCCGAGGAGCCGGCGGCCCATGACGTACAGCGGGAACTGCGGGCCGGGGACGTTCGTCACGATGAGGTTGAAGAGCCGCGTCGAGAAGTTCAGGCGTGAGGCCTGCGCGAGCACCGTCGGGGGAGCGAACCCCTGCGCGCCGGCGAGCACCGCAGCGCCCACAGCCTGCTTGGACTCCTTCAGGCCGTCCATCTCTTCGCGCACGACGCGCAGCCGCGTGACCGCGTCGTCGACGTAGACCGGGAGTGGCCCGCGCATCGCGACGATCTGATTCCCGAGCTCAGCGCCCGCACCCTGGGCGCGGACGGAGACGGGGACGAGGGCACGCAGCTCGAGGCCCTCGGTGCGCACGTTGCGCCCGTGGAGCCACTCGCGCAGCGCGCCGGTCACGACCGCGAGCACGACGTCGTTCACGGTGCCGCCGAGGGCGTCCTTGATCTCCTTGAAATCGGCGAGATCACGCTCGACCGCGCGGTAGCGGCGGTGCGGGCCGATCTCGACGTTCAGCGGCGTGCGCGGCGCGGGGCTGAGCACTGCGAGGACGAGCTCGCCGACGCCCTCGGCGCCGTCGCGCACCTCGCGCAGCACCTCGTGCGGGTGCGTCATCAGCCCGGCGATGCTGCGCAGGCCGCGCACCGCCGTCACCGCCGCCCCGAGGGCGCTCGATGCGACGAGCTTCGCGTTGCTCGGCCTGCCGGCGGGCAGCCAGGGGCGCTCCGGGTGCTCGACCGGCGGCGGGTCGGGGGAGAAGTCGAAGAGGACCGTGCCGAGGTCCACACCGGAGATGCCGTCGATCACGGCATGGTGGGTCTTCCAGATGAGCGCCCAGTGGCCGCCCGCGAGTCCTTCGACGACCCACATCTCCCAGAGCGGACGGGTGCGGTCCAGCTGGCGCGAGAAGAGGCGGGAGATGAGCTTGTTGAGCTGCTCCTCGCTGCCGGGGGCGGGCAGCGCGCTCTGGCGCACGTGGTACTCGAGGTTGAAAGCGGGATCGTCGGTCCAGACCGGGCGGCCGGTCTCGAGCGGGGGATAGGTGAGGCGCTGGCGGTAGCGCGGGACGAGGTGGAGGCGCTCGCGGATCGTGTCCAGAAAGCCGTCGAACGGCGGCGGCGGCCCCTCGAAGACGGTCACCGCGCCGATGTGCATGTGCGAGGTCGGCCCCTCCTGCACGAGGAACGAGGCGTCGAGCGCGGTGAGACGGTCGAAATGTTCCTGAGCCATCCGTGTTCCCTTCCGCCGCGCACACTACCGGCGCTGTGTCCGGCACATGCACCGCTGCGTGCGTGCGAAGATGGCTCGCGTGATGACCGGAACGGCCGACACCCGGCCGCCCGCCGGACGGCAGGAGGATGAGGGGCGCCTGCGTGTGCGGGTGCTCGTGATCGCCCTCGTCGGGCAATTCGTGCTCGCCGCGGTCGTCCTCTACTTCGCCGCCACCGGCTGGCCGATGTTCGGCGGTCCGCCCTCGGGCGGCAAGGCCGCGGCCGTCGGCTCGGTCCCCGCGCGCTTCCTGCCGGGGGCGCCCGGCGACGGCGTCCCCACGCCGCGCACCGACCGCTTCGACGCCGCCCGCGCGTACGCGCTCGTGCGTCGCCAGGTCGGCTACGGCCTGCGGCCCGCCGGGTCACCTGCGCTGCGCCGTCTGGCAGCGGACCTGCGGCGCCGGATGCCGGGGGCGCGCTACGAGCCGGTCGGCGGGCATCCGGGCCTGCGCAACGTCGTCGCGGTCGTGCCCGGTCGCCGGCCCGCGATCGTGGTCGGGGCGCACTACGACACGGTCGACGCGCCGCCCGGCTTCGTCGGGGCGAACGACGGCGCTGCGGGAACCGCCATCGTCGCCGAGCTCCTGCGCGCGCTGCGCGCGAGCCGCGCGCCGGTGAACGCCCGCGAAGTGCGCTTCGTCCTCTTCGACGGTGAGGAGGCGCCCTCCGGGTCGGCGTCGTTCCTTGAGGGCGGGCTGCGCGGCTCGCGCGCCTACGTCGACGCCCATCGCCGTGAGGTCCGCTCGATGGTGCTGCTCGACTACGTCGGCGCCCGTGGCCTGCGACTGCCGCGCGAAGGAACCTCCGACCCCGCGCTCTGGGCGCGACTGCGTTCTGCCGCGCGCCGCACCGGAACGCTGGCGGCCTTCCCGGCGGCCGCCGGGGAGCTGATCTACGACGATCACACGCCGTTCGTCGACGCACAGATCCCGGCGATCGATCTCATCGACTGGGACTACCCGTGGCAGCACGTGCCCGAGGACGCCCTCGACAAGATCAGCCGGCGCAGCCTCGACGTCACCGGAGAGACGGTGCTCGCGTTGCTGCTCGCCGAGCGCCGCCGCTGAGCGGTGACCGACGCCTCCTACAATCGCAGGACGATGCACGTGCCGGAGAAGATCCTCCTGGCCACCCCGCGCGGGTACTGCGCAGGCGTGGACCGCGCCGTTCAGACCGTCGAGCGCGCGCTCGAACTCCATGGAGCGCCGGTCTACGTGCGCAAGGAGATCGTCCACAACAAGCACGTGGTCGAGCAGCTGCGCGAGCGCGGCGCCGTCTTCGTCGACGAGCTCGACGACTCCATCCCCGCCGGGGCGGTCACCGTCTTCTCGGCGCACGGGGTGTCGCCGGCCGTCCACGAGGAGGCCGCCCGCCGCGGCCTGGAGACGATCGACGCGACCTGCCCGCTCGTCACCAAGGTCCATCGCGAGGCCGTGAAGTTCGCCGCGGAGGGCTACACGATCGTCCTCATCGGCCACGACGGCCACGAGGAGGTCGAGGGCACGATGGGGGAGGCGCCCGAGGCGATCGTCCTCGTCGAGACGGTTGAGGACGTCGACGCGCTTGAGGTGGCCGACCCGGAGCGCCTCGCGTACATCTCGCAGACCACCCTGTCGGTCGACGAGACGCGCGCGATTATCGGCCGCCTGCGCGAGCGCTTCCCGGCGATCACCGGTCCGCGCACCGACGACATCTGTTACGCCACGACGAACCGCCAGGCGGCCGTCAAGCAGCTCGCCCCGCTCTGCGAGCTCGTGCTCGTGATCGGGTCGCGCAACTCGTCGAACTCGAACCGCCTCGTCGAAGTGGCCCGCGAGCACGGCGCCGCGTCGTACCTCATCGACAACGAGGAGCAGGTCGACGAGGCGTGGCTCACCGGCGTTCGCACGCTCGGGATCACCTCCGGCGCGAGTGCCCCCGAGGATCTCGTCCAGCGGCTCGTCGACTTCTTCCGCGTGCGCGGCACCGTCGCCGTCGAGGAGTTCGAGGTGGTCAAGGAGGACGTGCGCTTCATGCTTCCCGGACCGATCCGCCGCGCCCTCGCCGCCGACGCGGGCTGACCTCCTGCGGGCGGGGCGTCGGTGCGCACACTCGTCCTCTCCGACCTCCATCTGGGCGCCCGGCGCCCGATCGACATCCTGCGGCGCCCTGAGCCGCTCGACGCACTCTGCTCGGGCCTCGCGCAGGTGGATCGGCTCGTCCTGCTCGGCGACGTCCTCGAGCTGCGTCAGGGCCCTGCGCATGAGGCCCTCGCCGCCGCCGGTCCCATGCTCGAGGCGATCGGCGGGGCGTTGCCCCGCGGCGCCGAGGTCCTCATCCTCGCGGGCAACCACGATCACGAGATCGTCGCCCCATGGCTCGCCGCGCGGGGCGCCACCCAGGCTCCTGAGCCCCTCGGGCTCGGCCAGAGCGCCGACGCGTCGGCGTCGCCACTGGGCGAAGCGCTCGCGGCACGCCTGGGATCGCGCGTCGACGTGCGGCTCGCCTATCCGGGCGTCCAGCTGCGCGACGACATCTGGGCGACGCACGGCCACTACCTCGACCGGCTGATCACCGTCCCGACCTTCGAGCGCATCGCCGCCGGCGGCATGGCGCGGATCGTCGGCCGCCTGCCCGAGGCGCCGGGCGCCCGTGCGTCGGCCGAGGAGTTCGAGGCCGCGCTCGCGCCGATGTACGCGTGGCTCAACCAGATCGCGAGCGGGCGCGCCGCCGGGGGCCGCTGGGCGGCGAGCGGGGCGACCGCCAAGGCCTTCGAGCTCCTGAACTCCGACGGACGGCGCCCGCTGCGCGGCCGCGCGCTCGCCGCGCTGCTGCCGCTCGGGATCGCGGGGCTCAACCTCGCCGGTCTCGGGCCGGTGCGCCACCGCATCGACGGCGCTGAACTGCGCCGCGCTGGGCTGGTCGCGATGGGCCGGGTCGTCGAGCTGCTCGGCGTGCAGGCGCGGCACGTCATCTTCGGGCACACCCACTGCGCCGGCCCGCTCGACTGGCACGACCCGGCCGAGTTCCGCACGCCCTCGGGGATCGCGCTGATGAACGCCGGCTGTTGGGTCGAGGAGCCGCGAATCGAGACGCAGGACGTGCGCAGCCCGTATCGCCCGGGGTTCGCGGTGCTCGTCGAGGAGGAAGGGCCGCCGCGGCTCGTGCGTGTGACCGAGGATCTCGGGCGCGCGGCGGGCTAGGCGAGGCCCGGCGCGAACCAGGTCTGCAGCACCGTCACGTCGCCCTGTGGCTCGATCGTCAGATCGCCCTCGGTGTGGCGCTCGTGCGCGAGCACGAGGTGGGCTCCGGGGTGCGCGAGCTCGTGCGCCTCGCCGTTGACGAGCACCGTGCCGGGGCGGTCGGTGATGATCCACACTTCGCCGGCAGCATAGGGACCGCTGTGGGGGCCATCGTGCTCGGCAGTCGGGAGCACGATCGGCACGTCGTCGTCATCGGCAGCGCGGATGAAGTCGGTCAGCGGCTCGTCGATCCCGAGGAGTTCCTGGATCGCGCGCTCCGTCTCGTGATAGCCGCCCTCACCGAAGCGCGCCTCGACGAGCTTCAGGCGCGGGGCGAAGAGGTAGCGGCTCGGCCAGCCCTGATTCTCGTACGCCTGCCAGAGGGCGAAGTCCGCGTCGATCGCGACGGCGTGCTCGATGCCGAGGCGCTCGACCGCGCGGCGCACCTCGTCCTCGTCGCGCGAGACGTCGAAGCCCGGAGCGTGAATCGAGATCACGCGCAGGCCGGCGTCGCCGTAGCGCGCGTGCCAGGCCTTGAGGTAGGGGAGCGTCCGCAGTGAGGAGGGCCGACTGAAATCCCAGAACTCGATGAGGACGGGGCGGGTCGCCTGCTTCTCCATCCGGAGCGACGCGACGTTGATCCACGTCATCTCCGGAAACCGCGGCGCCACGATGGTGTCCACCGGAGAGCGCATGCCAGTCACGCGTGGACGCTAGCATCGCGCCACGTGATCGACCTGCCGGACCCGCCGCTCTCCGACGGGAAGATCCTGCTCCGCGAGTGGCGTGTGGAGGATGTCCCGGCGCTCGTCCGGGCCTGCGCCGACCCCTTGGTCCAGCGCTACACGTCGGTGCGCGTGCCTTACACGCCCGAGGATGCCCGGACGCTGATCGCCGCCGGGCGCAACGCCACGACGCTCCCGCTCGCCGTTGTGGATGCCGAGACCGGCGAGCTGCTCGGTGCGACGGGGCTCCACGCCATCGATCGCGGACGCGCACGCACCGAGATCGGCTATTGGACCGCCCCGTGGGCGCGGCGCCGTGGTGTCGCGCTCGGAGCGCTGCGCCTCCTCGCCGCATGGGCGATGGCCGACGCTCCAGGACTCGCGCTGCGGCGCGTCGAGCTCTATGCGGAGCCGGAGAATCTGCCGTCGCAGCAGGCGGCCGAAGCCGCCGGATTCATCCGCGGTGAACTCGTGCGCGGGGGCATCGCCCTGCGCGGGCAGCGCCGCGACGTCGTGCGCTACGTGCTCGAACGCGCCACGACGCCGTGAGACATCCGCGCATGTGGCGCAACTTGCGCACCGCTGGCGGTATAGATACGCAACACCACCTTCTCCACAGGAGCCTGACATGCGCCGGATCGCCGTTCTCTCACTGCTCGTCTTGGCGGTGAGCGCTGTCTTCGCCTCGTCCGCGATGGCGATCAACTCACCGCAGAAGCTCGAGGCATCGGCCACGCCGACAGCCGGGGGCACGAAGAAGAAGCCGGTCGGCGTGTCGCTGCACATCCGCCCGTTCATCCCGGACATTTCCGCGGACCTCCCGTTCGCGACGACGAAGGCGCTCGTGTACTTCCCGAAGGAGCTCGTGATCAACGCGAGGTACTTCAAGTACTGCACCCGCGCCAAGGTCCAGAAGAACGAGAAGAAGTGCCCGCCGGCCTCGAAGATCGGCAGCGGCATCGCCGCCGGCCTCGCGCTCGGCCTCACTGAGAACCTCACCGTCGATGTCTTCAACGGCCCTGGTGGCAACAAGGTCGAGCTGCTCGTGAAGGGTGCGAGCCCGCTCGTCATCCGCGAGGTCATCGAGGCGAAGCTCCAGAAGGTCAAGGGCACGTACGGCTGGCGCCTGACGGTGCCGATCCCGACCGGCCTGCAGACACCCGTCGATGGCGTCTACGCGACGCTCACCGACTTCGATGTGACCCTGGACAAGAAGACCGTCAAGAAGGGCAAGAAGACCTACGCCTGGGCCGCCCTGACCGGCTGCACCGGCAGCCTGAAGTTCGGCTACCAGGGCCAGTACACGGACGGAACGAAGCAGGACGTCGCCATCGAGCAGGCCTGCTGAGCCACGCCGCATCGTCGTCTGCCGTCCCAGAGGGCGGGCCCGCGTGCCCGCCCTCTATCGTTCCGCCGCGATGCGCAGCGCCGTCCGCAAACCTGCCGCCGGCCTAGCAGTCCTCGCCGCCTGCGCACTGCTGACACCCGCCGCCGCCGGCGCGCACGGCATCGCGCAGCGCGCCGATCTGCCGATCCCCACGTGGCTCTTCGCCTGGGGCGCCTCGCTCGTCCTCCTCGCCTCGTTTGCGGCGCTCGCGGTGCTCTGGCCTCGCCCGCGGCTCCAGGCGGTGCGCGAGCGCGTCCTAGTGCGCCTGCCGCTCGCCCTCGAGCTGTTCGCCGGGGCGCTCGGCGTCGTGAGCTTCGCGCTCGTCGTCTACGCCGGGCTCGCTGGCAACCAGACGGCGACGGCGAACCTCGCGCCGACGGCGATCTTCGTCGTCCTCTGGGTCGGCTTTCCGGTCGCGAGTGCGCTCTTCGGGGATGTCTTCGCCGCGCTCAGCCCGTGGCGCGCCGTTGGCCGCGGCGTGGGCTTCATCGCGACCCGCCTGGGCGCAGGCGCGCTGCCCGCACCGATGGCCTACCCGGCGCGCCTGGGTCGCTGGCCCGCGGTGCTCGGCATCCTCGCCTTCGTCTCGCTTGAGCTCATCGACGTGCATCGCGACGATCCAAGCCGCCTCGCGGTCATCGCGCTCCTCTACGCGGCGGTGATGCTCGTCGGCATGAGCCTCTACGGCGCCGAGGCGTGGTGCCGCAACGGCGACGCGTTCGGTGTGACGTTCGCGACGTTCGCGCGCCTCTCGCCGCTCCATGGCGAGCGCCGCGAGCTGCGGCTGCGTCCGCCGCTCGCCGGTGCGCCGGGGCTGCCGCAGGTCCCCGGGGCGACGGCACTCATCCTCGTGCTGATCGGGACGACGAGCTTCGACGGCTTCAGTCAGGGCGACGTGTGGACCGGGGAGGACGGGCTCGCAGAGCGCCTCACGCGGACCTTCGGTGACATCGGCTTCGGGCGGGAGGCGGCGATCCAGCTCGCGTCCACCGCCGGCCTGCTCGCAATGGTGCTGCTCGTTGCGGGGCTCTACCGGCTCGGGGTCGCGGGGATGCGGTCCGTCGGCCGCGACCACACGAGCGCCGAGCTCGCCCGCCGCTTCGGGCACACGCTGATCCCGATCGCGCTCGCCTATCTCGTCGCGCATTACTTCTCGCTGCTCATCTTCCAGGGGCAGGCACTCGGGTACCTCGCCTCCGACCCGCTCGGGCATGGAGCCGACCTGTTCGGGACGGCGGACTGGACGATCGACTACGGCGTCGTGAGCGCCAACGCCATCTGGTACGTCCAGGTCGGCGCACTCGTCGTCGGGCACGTCTGCGGCCTGATCCTCGCCCACGACCGGGCGCTCGCCACGTGGAGCAGCCCGCGGACCGCCATGCGCTCGCAATATTGGATGCTGTCGGTCATGGTCGCCTTCACCTGCCTGGGCCTCTGGCTCCTCTCCGCGAGCGCGCAATGACCCCGCTCGCACACGTCGCGCACTGGTACCACGCGCTGCTGTACGTCGCGCCTGTCGCGCTGATCGGGGTCGCGCTCTGGTGGAGCGGCCGCGGCGACGACTAGGACGCCGGAGCCGCGCTGACGGCGCGCACGTCGTGCGCGAGGCCCTCGGGAGTGAGTCGGTCGACGGGGAAGGACACGCGGGCGACCCCGCGCGGGTCGAGCACCATCACGGACGCGGAGTGTTCAAGGCCGTTCTCCTGCGGCTGGATGCCGAACGCGCGCCACACACGCTGGAGCTGTGCTTCATCGCCGAGCAGGAAGCGCATGCGCCCGGTCATGTGCTGCTTCGTGATGAAGGCGCGTGCCCGGGCGGGTGTGTCATTCGCGGGGTCGACGCTGATCGCGATGACCGGCACGTCGCGCCCGAGGCGGTCGAGCGCCCCACGGATCTGCTGGGTCATCGTCGGGCAGTCGTTGTCGCATGTGGTGTACATGAACGTCACGATCACCGGTGCGCCGCGCAGATCGGCGACCCGGGTCATGCGGCCCTCCTGGTCGGGGAGGGCGGCGTCGACCGGCGGGGCCTTCGGGCGGATGGACCCTTGCAGCGACGTCGTCGGCGCCTGCGTGCCGCCCGTCTCTGGGTCGTACGCGATCACGAACACGAGAATCCCCACGAGCAGCAGGCTTCCGAGGGTCATCAGAACAAGGCGCAGACGCGGGTGGACCATGCGTCCTTCAGGGTACGGCGCGTCAGGGCTCGATGAGCCCACGCCGGATGGCGTAGCGCACGAGCTCGACCCGGTCGCGCATCCCGAGCTTGCGCAGGATGTTGCCGCGGTGCGACTCGATCGTCTTCGCGCTGAGCTGGAGGATCTCGCCGATTTCGCGGTTCGTGTGCGCTTCGGCGATGAGCTTCAGCACCTCCTGCTCGCGCAGCGTGAGCGGCTCGGTCGGCCCGGTCGCGTCGTCGGTCATCCACTCGCGGATCAGCGACTCGGTCGCGGCGTTCGTGAGGAACGGCTCGCCGCGTTCGATCGCGCGGATCGCCTCGACGACGTCGCGCCCTGCCGCCTGCTTGAGCACGTACCCGGACGCGCCGGCCTTCAGCGCCTCGAAGACGTACCGCTCGTCGTCGAACATCGAGAGAATGAGGATGCTGACCTCCGGCGCGTGCGCCTTGATCTCGCGTGTCGCCTGGAGCCCCGTGAGCAGTGGCATGCTCACGTCGAGGATCGCGATGTCCGGGCGCAGCTCGAGCGCGAGCTCGAGCGCCTGCGCGCCGTCGGCCGCCTCGGCGATCACCTCGCAGCCGTCCTGGCGCTCGAGCAGCAGTCGCAGCCCACCGCGCACGACGCCATGGTCGTCGGCGATGAGGATGCGGGTGCTCATCGCTCGTCCTCGAGCCGCAGCTCGACGGTCGTGCCGCTGCCCGGTGCACTCTGGAGCGTGAGGTCCCCGCCGGCGAGCGCCGCGCGTTCGCGCATGCCGAGCAGGCCATGACCGGTCGTTCCGGCAGCGGGTGAGAATCCCTGGCCGTCGTCCGTGATCGTCGCGACGACGGCCGTCCCATCGCGTCGCAGCTCCACGCGCACCGCGCTCGGGTGCCCGTGCTGGACCGCGTTCGACAGGCCCTCCTGGACGATGCGGTAGACGACGACCTGCCGCTCGGCGGTCAAGGCATCTGCAGCGCGCGCGTCGATCGCCATCGTGGTCGGAATCCCGGCGCGCCGGCCGAACTCGCCGATGTGCGACTGGAGCGCCGCCCCGAGCCCCAGATCGTCGAGCGCGGCAGGGCGCAGCTCCCGTGCGAGGCGCAGCAGCTCGTGGATCGCCTGGTCGGCGACCTCCTGCGTCTCCTTGAGTTCGGCGCGCAGCTCGGCCGGCGCGTGGTGGGCCGTCGCTTGGAGGCGCAGCAGGACGGCGGTGAGTGCCTGGTTCGCCTCGTCGTGGAGGTCGCGCGCGATGCGCGCACGCTCCTCCTCCTGGGCGCGCAGCACCGCCGCGGCGGTGCGGGCCCGCTCGTCGTCGAGTCGGTCGAGCATCCGCTCGAACGATTCATGGAGGCGGACGACCTCATCGGTCCGCGCCTCGGGGAGCGGGGGACGGGTGCGCGGGTCGGCGGCGACCTCTTCCATGGTGTCGATCATGCGTTCGAGCGGCTCGAACCGCCGGCGCAGGACGAAGCCGTTGACGAGCACGGCACTGAGAATCGCGACCGTGAGGATGCCGAACCGCCGTAGGTCACCGCTGACCCGCAGGTCGAGCTGTGCGGCGACGCTCGCCGCGAAGACGGCGCCGGTCAGGAGCGCCGCGTTGACAGCGAGGACCTGCGCGAGCAGGGACGGTCGGGAGAGGCGCGCGCTGCGCCGCTGGGGGAGCTGGATCGGGGGCATGGGGTGGTCTGCATCCCTCCTATCGGTCGGCGGAGCGCGTTCCGATACCCCTGCCGGAAGCGTCCCATTCGGGGCTATACTTCCTGAAGTACGTAATCCCGATCCGGATCTGGTGATTTAGCCGTGAGCCATGTGTCAGGCCAGGAACTCCTGCGCCGCGTCAAGGAGCAGATCAAGGAAGTCGACCCCGCCGAGGTCACCCAGCTGATCGGTGAGGGCGTGACGATCATCGACGTCCGCGAGACCGAGGAGCTCGGTGCCGGCAAGGTGCCCGGGGCCTTCCACGTTCCGCGAAGCTACCTGGAGACGCGCATCGAGGGCCTCGTTCCCGACCGCTCCCAGCGCGTGATCCTCTACTGCGCCTCCGGTGTGCGTTCGGCATTCGGTGCTCGCACACTCATGGAGGAGATGGGCTACGACGACGTCGAGTCGATGTCCGGTGGCTTCACGCTCTGGAAGGACCGCGGCTACGAGGTCGAGGTCCAGCGGACCCTCACACCGGAGCAGCGTGAGCGCTACGGGCGCCACCTCCTGCTGCCCGAGGTCGGGCTCGACGGGCAGCTGGCGCTGCTCGACGCCAAGGTCCTGCTGCTCGGCGCCGGCGGCCTCGGATCGCCGACCGCGCTCTATCTCGCAGCTGCCGGTGTCGGCACACTCGGCATCGTCGACGGTGACACCGTCGATCTCTCGAACCTCCAGCGCCAGGTCATCCACGACACCTCCCGCATCGGCGTCCCGAAGGTCGAGTCGGCGGCGCAGACGATCAACGCGCTGAACCCCGACGTGAAGGTCGTCGGCTACCCGACCCGCCTGGACGCCTCGAACATCATGGAGATCATCGAGGGGTACGACGTCATCGTCGACGGTGTCGACAACTTCCCGACGCGGTACCTGCTCAACGACGCGACCGTGCGGCTCGGCATCCCGGTCGTCTCCGCCGCGATCCTCGGGTTCGAGGGGCAGCTCAGCGTCTTCAAGCCGCAGGACGGCCCGTGCTACCGCTGCCTCTTCCGCCAGCCGCCGCCTGCCGAGATGGCGCCGTCCTGCGGCGCGAATGGCGTCCTCGGCGTGCTGCCGGGGACCATGGGCCTGCTCCAGGCGACCGAGGTCATCAAGCTCATCACCGGCATCGGCGATCCGCTCATCGGACGCCTGCTGATCTACGACGCGCTCGGCACCGAGTTCACCGAGCTGAAGATCCGCCGCGATCCGGAATGCCCCATCTGCTCGCGTGATCCCGGCGACATCGCCGACGACGAGCTCGGCGTGTTCCCCGACTACGACGCGTTCTGCGCGGCTTCGGGCTAGGGTTCACGGCGATGGCAACGATCCGCATTCCCCCGGTCCTGCGCCCCTCGGTGGGCGGCGAGCGCGAGGTGTCCGCTGCCGGCGACACCGTCGGCGATGTGCTGCGCAACCTCAGCGAGGCACACCCCGACACCGCGACGCAGCTCTTCAGCGCCGACGGGGAGCTCAACCGCTACGTCAACGTCTACCTCAATGACGAGGACGTACGAGTCCTTGACGGCCTCGACACCGTCGTCGGCGACGGCGACACGCTGGTGATCCTGCCTGCGATGGCGGGCGGCCGCTAGTCGGCAGCTCCCTTGCGGGCCGGGACACCGGACCCGCTATCTTTTCTGAAGCCATGGCGATCCCGTCGCTCCCATCACGTCCCTGCGCCGGCCGATACACCGACATCGTCGATGCGATCGGCAACACGCCCCTCGTCGAGCTCAAGCGCATCTCGCCGAAGCCCGGCGTGCGCATCTGGGCGAAGCTCGAATCGCAGAACCCCACCGGGTCGGTCAAGGATCGTGTCGCCAAGGCGCTGATCGAGGACGCGGAGGATCGCGCGCTGATCCGCCCCGGCCAGACGATCCTCGAGCCGACGTCGGGTAACACCGGCATCTCGCTCGCGATGATCTGCTCGCGCAAGGGCTACCCGCTGAAGGTCGTGATGCCGGACAACGTCACGCCCGAGCGCACACAGCTGCTGAAGATGTACGGGGCGGAGATCGTCTATTCCCCGGGCGACCAGGGCTCGAACGGCGCCGTCGCGATGGCGCTCGAGATGGCCGCCGCGGACAGCTCGTACTACATGCCCTACCAGTACGGCAACGAGGCCAATCCGAACGCACACTACAACGGCACGGCTGTCGAGATCCTCGAGGAGCTCGACGGTGAGGTCGACGCGTTCGTCGCGGGCCTCGGCACGGGCGGCACGCTCATGGGCCACGCCCGTCGCTTCAAGGAAGAGCTCGGCGATCGCGTCACCATCGTCGCCGCCGAGCCGATGCAGGGCGAGCCAGTCCAAGGGCTGCGCTCGCTCGACGACGGGTTCATCCCGCCGATCATCGACATCTCGCTGCTCGACCGCAAGATCTTCGTGACGAACCGCGACGCGGTGATCTGGACGCGCAAGCTGCTCGACGAGGAGGGGCTCTTCGCGGGCGTCTCGTCCGGCGCCATCGCCCGCGTCGCACATCGCATTGCCGGCGAGATGGACGAGGGCAACATCGTCTTCATCGTCTGCGACGACGGCTGGAAGTACCTCTCGTCCGGTCTCTACACCCTGCCGGTGGACGAGGTCGCGAACCTCGAATCCACCGTCTGGTGGTAGATCACCCGCCGCGCCCCACCCGTCGAGCGCGTACTCTCTAGGCATGCCCAGCATCGGAGCACCCGAGCTCATCGTGATCCTCGTGATCGCGCTCCTCGTCCTCGGCCCGAAGAAGCTCCCCGAGGTAGGTCGCTCGATCGGCCGGGGAATGCGTGAGTTCAAGGAGTCCATCTCCGGCGACCACGAGAAGGCCGATGAGGAGAAGCCGGTCCTCAAGGTCAACTCCGACGCCTAAAGGCCTCCCGGCGTGCGCCTGACCCAGGAGCACTACAATGCGATCGTCGCGCACGCACAGCGTGACGCCCCGAACGAGTGCTGCGGCATCGTGGTGACCGCCGGAACGCAGGCGGTGGAGGTCCACGAGCTGGAGAATCTCGCCGCGAGTCCGCTGCGGTTCGAGGTCGACGGCCTCGCGCTCCACCGCCTGCTCGCCGCTGCCGAGGATCGCGGTGACGCGCTCGGAGCGATCTACCACTCGCACACCCGCTCTGAGCCCGTGCCCTCGCAGACGGATGTGAACTTCGCCACCGGGTGGCCCGGCGTCGAGTGGCTCATCGTCGGGCTCTCAGACGGCGAGCCCGACGTGCGCAGCTTCCTGATCGACGCGGGCGCCGTCCGTGAAGTGCCGGTCGAGCTGACCGGCGATGCCTGACGCGGACGAGCTCGTCTGCGTCGCCACCGGCCGAAATCAGGCCGAGGCCGACTTCATCGCGAATCTCCTGCGCGCCGAAGGTGTGCCGAGTCTCCAGCGCCGCACGCGCGGGTTCGACGTCCCGGACATGCTCGCCGCCGGGCCGCGTGACGTCCTCGTCCCCGCCGGGGCCGCGACGGCTGCGCGCGAGATCCTCCTGCAGCAGGGGCTCGGCGGCAGTGGGGTGCCGCAGCCGGTCGATCCGCGGCGCGTCGCGGCGGGCCTGCTGGCCGCGGTCGCCGCCGTTGCGCTGATCGTCTGGCTCGGCGCCGCGCTCGCCTAGACCGCGGCCAGGCGTGCGAGGTGGGCGCGCCACGCGCCCTCCGTATGCACCGGGTCGCGGCCGTGGAACGCGTCCCGCAGCGCATCGCGCGGGCTGCCCATCGGCTCGAGCGCGAGACGCACCGCGGCGGCTTCGCCCATGTCGACCGCGACGAGGTCGAACACGGTCCCGCCGAGGAGGAGCGCGTCACGCGCTCCCGGTGGAAAGCTCGGGGCACGGCCCTCGCGCAGTCGTCGGGCGATCGCGGGGCGGGCGTGGGCCGTCTGGCCGCTGAGCCACGCGCCCGCACCCGCGCCGAGCCAGGCCCAGCGCCGGTAGCGCGGCACGCCCCACGGGCGCAGCGGGGGCGGGAGGACGGGGCTGCGCGAACCGACGGCGAGCTGGGCGTAGAGCGCCGCCGGCGTGAGCATGAGCATCTCGCGCGATCCCGGGACGTTCGACGCACGGTCGGCGAGCAGGCGCGGGGCGAGCATGTGCAGCTCTCGCGCGGTGAACCATCCGCCGACGTAGCGCCGCGCCGACGGCGCGGTCAGGCGCCGCAGCACCGGCAGCACCGGCTGGGCGACGGTGAGCTGGGCGGTGCTCGAATGGACGACGACTTCGAGATGCGACGGGAGCTCCGGCAGCACGGGGGCGAGACGCTCGCGGGTGCTCTCGAGGAGCTCGAGCACGCCGACGACGTCCTGCGCGTCGCGCTCGGCGTGCCGTGCCGTGAACGACGGGCTCTCCGTCTCGACCCAGGACATCAGGCCTGCGCCGTGGCTGCGACGCCGACCTCGAACTCGAGCTCCGTGCGCACGCCTCGCGCGCGCAGGATCTCGTCGGCCTGCGCGAGGCTCGTGGCGTCGGCGACGGCGCTCGCCAGTGGGGCGACGGACGCCATCGCGCGCTCAGCGTCGAACCAGTGCAGCAGGCCACCCGCCTCGCTCAGCTCGACCGTCCGTCGGCCGCCGCGGATCGGGGCGATCCCGCGCTCGCCGCGTGCGCAGCGCAGCGCCATGGCACTCGCCTCGGTGAGCACGAAGGGCAGTGCGCGCTCGATGTCGACGAGGCCGCGCTCCGGGGGTGCGGCGGTGCCGAGCATCCCGCCGGCGGCGTCGAGCTGCGCGATGCGCGCAAGGACCTCCGTCGGGGTCAGCTCCCCGTCGCACCCCGCGCCGAAGACGCATGCGATGACCGGAAGTCCGGCCGTGCGCAGCAGCGGAGCGGCGGCGAGGAGGACCGCATCGGCGAGGGGGCTGGCGAGGCCGGGCTCATGTCCCTCGGCGAGGACGTCGCCGCCGACGTCGAGGAGCATCACGAGGTCGCAGCCGAGCCGCTGCGCCACCGCGGCGATCGCCGCCGCCGTGCCGTGCGGCCCGCCCGACGGATCGATCAGCGCGCAGGAGCGGCCGGTGACCGAGGCGATGTGACTCTCAGCGAAGCGGAAGCCGCCGGGACCGGTGGTGTCCGGGCCCGCGAGCGCGCCATAGGCGTGGACGGGCTCAGCGCGGTCGAGCTCGGTGATGCGGCGCGGGCCGGGGAGCGGGTCGACCGGGCCGCGCTCCCACGTGAGTCCACCGAGTTCGACGCGCGCGCCGAGCTCTCGCGCGGCTGCGGCGCCGGCCATCGTGCCGACGACGTCACCGCCGCCGCCGATGCCGAGGCAGAGCACCCGGTCCGCGCCGGCCAGGATGGCGTCGGCGGCGCAGCTCGGAGTGCTCAGCGGAATGGCCGGGTCAGACCAGCTCGGCGACGCGGCCGGAGCAGATCGCCTCGATGGTCTCGCGCACGCGGCCGAACTCATCGTCGGCCAGGACGGGCGTGCCCTCGAAGGGCAGATCGCGGGCGATGTCGAGCCACGACTTGCAGCCCGTGTAGTCGCCGCGCACGCGGACGGTCACCGGACGCGGGATCCGGTAGGTCCGCAGCAGGATCACGTGGAGCGGATGGCGCGGTTTCCAGGAGAGGCGCTTCTGCGCGTAGTCCGTCGTCCAGATGTAGAAGGGGGACAGCTCGCTGACGATGCGCGGATCGGTGACCGTGAAGTGTGCGGCGACCTGGGCCCAGGCGCGCACGCGCACCCGCTCGGGCTGGGGGATGCCGCCGTCGCGCGTCAGTGCGCGGGCGGGCGGGTCGCCGTCCGGCCAGACGCCCTCCTCGAGGGCGCGCGCCAGCTCCGGGGCGTGCGCCTCGCGGACGACGTCGTTGCGCTGATGGTCGAAGGTCGGATAGAGGAAGAAGCGCTCGTGCTCAAGCTCGAAGTGCTTGTTGTCCTCGCGGATGCCGCCCTTGCGCAGCGTGAGGAGCTGCTCGCCCTCGGCGAGCGCTCGCACGGTCACGGCCCATTCCTTCAGAGCTACAGGCATACGTGGATTCCGGGTCTGGTCGGGGACACTCGAACCGATCGTGCCTGACGCATCCGGCGTCATGAGGCAACGATGCTCAGAGATTGTTTCAAACTTGCGTTTACATGCCCAAATGTCCCTGCAAATGGGCCACTTTTCTGCGGTCGCCAGCGGTGATTCAGGCGCAAAGAGGCAGGAATTCATCCATTGCGGGCCGAAAACCGACGGATTCGCGGGCCGCGGGCCGGATTGTGTGACGGATGTCACAGATCGTGCGTCGGACCAGTCGATCCGATGTGCGATCGCTCACGGGCCTCCGTGGCCTCCGCCGCCGGGCGTCTCGAGCCGGAGACGGTCGCCGGGGGCCAGGCGCCCACGTGACTTCGGATCGAGCGGCTCGCCGTTGAGCAAGTTGCGGCCGACGGCCCCGGGCATGCCACCGGCCGCGCCCGGTGGCGCATGGCGTCGGCGTTCGGTGATTAGCGAATACGCCATGGGCGCGAGCGCCTCGATCTCGCGCACGACGCCGTCCCCGCCGTGGTGGACGCCGGCGCCGCCTGATCCGCGCCGCACCGCGTACTCGCGCACGCGCAGCGGGTACTCGAGCTCAAGGGCCTCGACCGGCGTGTTCAGCGTGTTGGACATGGCGACGTGCACCGCGGATGGGCCGTCGGCGTCGCTGCACGCTCCCTGTCCGCCGCCGAGCGTCTCGTAGTACGTGAACTCCTCAGTCCCGAGCGTGAGGTTGTTCATCGTCCCCTGCCCGAGCGCCCGGCCGAATGCGGCGAGCACGAGGTCGGCGACCCGGCTCGACGTCTCGACGTTGCCGGCCACGACCGCAGCTGGAGCGCGGGCGTTGAGCAGCGAGCCGTAAGGTGCGATCACATGGATCGGGCGCAGGACACCGCTGCTGGGTGGGATGTCCGGGTCGGTGAGGACCCGGATCGCGAAGAGGCAGGAGGAGACGGTCACGGCCAGCGGGGCGTTGAGGTTCCCGGAGTGCTGCGCCGCGCTCCCGGTGAAGTCGAGCGTCAGCTCGTCCCCGGCGATCGTCGCCGCGAGGCGCAGCTCGAGATCGCCGCCCGTGGCTTCGAGGACGTCCACGGCGTGGCGTGTGCCGTCGGGCAGAGCGGCGAGGCATGCGCGCATCCGGCGCTCGGCGTACAGCGCCACCTCCGCCGTCGCCTCGCGCAGCGCCTGCGGGCCGATGCGCGCGGCGATCTCCGCAAGGCGCTGGGCGCCGAGCCTGTTCGCGGCGAGCTGCGCGCGCAGATCTGCGCGCCGCTGGTCCGGGCGACGCATGCGCGCGACCAGCTCATCGATCAGCGCGGGGGTGAGCACCGCCGGCGCGATCACGACCCCCTCGTCGGTGAGCGTGTGCGAGTCGGCGGGCATGGACCCGGGGGTCGGCCCGCCGACGTCGGCGTGGTGGGCGCGCGTGGCGGCGAAGCCGAGCAGCTCATTCGACGCGTCGTCGAAGGCGGGCGTCACGACGGTGATGTCCGGCAGGTGCGTCCCGCCCGCGAACGGGTCGTTGAGGATCCAGCTCTGACCGCGCTCGTGTGTGCGCCCGGCGACCGCCGCGACGGCGGCCGGCATCGCCCCGAGGTGGACGGGGATGTGCTCGGCCTGCATGATCATCCCGCCGTCCGGATCGAACAGCGCCGTCGAGCAGTCACGCCGCTCCTTGATGTTGGGGGAGTGCGCCGAGCGGATCAGGACGGCGCCCATCTCCTCGCAGGTCGCGCGCAGTGCCCCGGTGAGCACCTGGAGCGTGATCGGGTCCAGGGCGCTCACCGCTCGCGCTCCAGGACGAGCGTGCCGGACCCGTCGCCTGTGCCGTGCCACCCGGCGGGCACGGTCACCGTCGTCTCGGGCAGGTGCAGGATGGTGGGGCCGCGCACCGTCTCGCCGCGCGCCCCGCGCTCGAGTGTCAGCCCTGAGCCGGGCTCGACGGCCGCCACGCGGACGGTCACGAGCTCGACCTGCGCGCCGGCCTCGCGCCAGCCGTAGCGCGCCTCGTGCGCGTCTTCGAACGCGGCGCGCAGCGCATCGGCGCTCGGCTGCTGGACGTCGACCGTGAGCTCGTGCGACTGGCCGCGGTACCGCAGGTCCCAGGCGACACGCGGCGCCGCATGCGGCGCTCCGAGGATCGCCCGGCCCTCATCGAGGAGCTCGGTGGCGATCGCGTCGAGCGCCGAATCGCTCAGTGCGTCGTCGGTGAGGAGCACCGAGCGCTGACGGTGGACCTCCCGATCGGCCGCGGCGAGCCCGAGCGCGCTCAGCACGCCCGACGTGCGCGGGATGAGGATCGTGTCCATGCCGAGCTCCTCGGCGATGGCGGCAGCATGGAGGGGGCCCGCGCCGCCGAAGGCGAGCAGCGCGAAGTCGCGGGGGTCGAGGCCGCGCTCCACAGTCATCACGCGCAGCGCACGGACCATCTCGGCGTTGGCGACCCGCAGGATGCCCGCGGCGCAGACGTCGAGTTCGAGGCCGAGCTCCTGCGCGAGGCGGCCCACCGCCGCGTGCGCCGCCTCCTCGTCGATGCGCACGCCGCCGGCGAGCGGACGCTGGGCCCTGAGGCGCCCGAGGACGACGTGGGCGTCGGTGACGGTCGGCTCGGTGCCGCCGCGCCCATACGCCGCCGGGCCGGGGTCGGCGCCGGCGGAGCGCGGTCCGACGCGCAGCGCGCCGCCCGCGTCGCGCCAGGCGATCGAGCCGCCTCCGGCTCCCACCGTGTGGATGTCGACCATCGGGAGCGCGACGGGGCGCCCGGCGATCTTCCCGCCCGCGGTCTCGCGCGCACGTCCGCCCTCGATCACGCAGACGTCGCACGAGGTGCCGCCCATGTCGAAGCAGAGGAGATTCGGTCGGTCGGTCGCAGCGGCGATCAGCGCTGCTGCGGCGGCCCCGCCCGCCGGGCCGGAGAGGACCGTGAGCGCTGCGTGTCGACCGGCGGTGTGCGCGTCGACGAGGCCGCCGCTCGACTGCATGATCTGCGGATCGGGCAGCCCGGCCGCCGCGGTGCGCTCCAGAAGGCGCTCGAGGTAGGCGCCCAGGAGCGGAGAGAGCGCCGCGTCGATCTCGGTCGTCGCCGCACGCTCGTACTCGCGGAACGTCCCGACGATCTCGTGCGACAGGGCCAGGTGGACGCCCGAGCCGAGTCGCTCGCGCAGCGCGTCGCCGATCAGCCGCTCATGTGTGGGATCGCGCCAGGAGTGCAGCAGGCAGACGGCGACGGCGTCCGGCGCGCAGGCCGCGACGCGCTCGGCGACCTCGGCTGCAGCGATCGGCGTCAGCGCCAGCTCGGTGTCGCGTGGGCCCTGGCGCTCGCGCACGCCGAACCGCCGCTGGGGTGGCGCGATCGGCGCCGGTGCGGCGACGCAGAGCCGGTAGAGCTCGGGACGGGCCTGACGACCGAGCTCGATGAGGTCGGCGAATCCCTCCGTCGCGACGAAGGCGGTGCGCGCGTGCACATCCTCGAGCAGGGCGTTCGTGGCGACGGTCATCCCGTGCGCGACCACTTGCACCGCATCGGGGGTCGCCCCGGCCTGCGCGAGGACCGCGTCGATGGCGGCCATCACGCCGAGCGACTGATCGTGGGGCGTCGTCGGCGCCTTCGCGGTGACGATCCCCGTCGGCGTCACGAGGACGGCGTCCGTGAACGTCCCTCCGACGTCGACCCCGAGCAGCATGCCCGGGACGCTATCGCTGCCTGGCGCCCCGGTGGGTGGCCCCTGCTAGGCGGCCATGCGAAGGTCGTCCGCGTCGCGCACGATCTCGCTGTCGGCCAGGTGCTGATGCGATGGGCAGTACCCGTTCGAATGGACGGGAATTCGTTGGCACGGCGTCCCGCGACGCGTCGTCGACCGGCACTTCAGCGGGTTGCCGAAGGCGTCGCGCCCGCGGGTCGAGAGCCCGGCGAGCAGCTGGTCCGACGCATCCATGTACTCACGCACGACGGCCCAGACGTGAGCCTGTGCGTGGAGGGGGAAGTGCGGGCGCACGTCGCGATAGAGCGTGCGCGCGGGCTGGGCGAAGTAGTGGCGGTCGGTCGCGAGGCGCTCCACGGCGCGCTCACACGCCTGCAGAACCTCAGCATGACCGCGCTTGCCAGTGGCGACGTGCGGCGCCAGTTCGCGATAGATCGCCCTGCTCAGCTGGAACATCGTGTTCAGACCCCTTTTGCGTTGTACGACGGTGGACAACCGTCTCCCAGCGGCTGCCGGACCTCAGTATCCGACTGCCACATGAACGCTGAAACACATGGAACATGAAGTTCGTGTTAAGGCGTGACCCTGCGATTTGCAGGGATTTTTCTCACCGCCAGACGTCGAGGCGCGGCTCGACGCCGCGGACCACCGCGTGATGGAGGTCGAGTGCGGGGTCCGTCAGCGGAAAATCGCGCCGCACGTGCGACCCACGGCTCTCCTCGCGCAGCAGCGCGCAGCGGGCCACGAGCCGGGCGAGCGGGTGGGGATCCGCGGCCAGCTCCCGCAGGCCTTCGGCATCACGGACGAGGCCGGCATGGCGCCACATCGCATCCTGCGTCGCGCGCTGCGGGTCGTCCGCCGGTGCGGGCGCAGGAGGCGGCCCTGTGGGGTCGATCGCCGGTTCGCCCAGCGCCGCGCGCGCCGCACGCGCCCCGAAGACGACGCACTCCGTGAGCGAGTTCGACGCGAGCCGGTTCGCCCCGTGCAGCCCGGTGCAGGCCGATTCGCCGACGGCGTAGAGCCCGGGGATGCCGGTGTCGCCGTGGAGGTCCGTGACGACGCCGCCCATGACGTAGTGCGCAGCCGGTGCGACGGGGATCGTCTGCGTCGCGGGATCGAGGCCGGAGTGGCGCAGCGCCTCGACGACGTTCGGGAAGCGTGCGGGGTCGACGGCGCGCATGTCGAGCTGGACCGCTGCCGCACCGGTGCGCTGGAGCACATCCCAGATCGCCGTCGCGACCTCGTCGCGCGGCGCAAGCTCTTCGACGAAGCGCTCCCCGGCGGGATCGAGCAGCGTCGCACCCTCGCCACGGATCGCCTCTGTGATGAGGAATCCCTCACGGCCCGGAACGCCGGTGACCGCCGTCGGGTGGAACTGGACGAACTCAAGGTCGGCGACCGCCGCTCCCGCGCCGTGGGCGAGCAGGACTCCCGAGCCGAGCGAGCCGGGGGGATTGGTCGTGCGGCTCCAGAGCGCCGCGGCGCCGCCCGCGGCGATGATCGTCCCGCGGGCGCGCACCGCGAGTCCGTCATCGCAGACGACGCCCAGGACGCGCCCCTCCTCCTGCCACAGCACGGTGGCGCGTCGCTGCTCGCGGACGGTGACCTCGGGGCGGCCGACGAGCTCCGCCGACAGCTGACGCACCAGGCGCCGCCCAGTGGCGCTGCCACCGGCGTGGACGATGCGCCGCCGCGTATGGCCGCCCTCAAGACCGAGCGCCAGCTGTCCGTGGCGGTCGGCATCGAAGACGACGCCGCGCTGCTGGAGCGCGAGGATCATGGCCGGCGCCTCGTTCACCAGGATCTCGGCGGCGGAGCGGCGCACGAGCCCTCGCCCTGCGCGCTCTGTGTCCTCGAGGTGCAGGAGTGGCGTGTCGTCGACGGCGAGCGCTGCCGCCAGACCGCCCTGGGCCCAGTAGCTGGCGGTCTGTGCGAGTGGGGTGGCGGTGACGACGGCGACGCGCGCGCCTTCGCCCGCGGCCGCGAGCGCGGCCGAAAGGCCCGCGGCGCCTGACCCGACCACGACGATGTCGACGTCGATCTGCTCGGTGGTGCTCACGGTACCGGGGCCGTCGTCGGATCGGTGACGGTCTTGACGCCGGGCGGCGGCGCGACGCCGGGAGCGAGCGTCGTCGTGCGCGTGAGCGTCCGGGCGGGGGTCGGGTCGTCGGCCGTGAGGGCGACGAACGCCGCCGCGAGGCCGCCGAGCGCAACGAGTGCGAGTGCGGCGAGGGCGACGACCGGTCGGCGCCACCGCGGGGTCGGGGCGATCACGGTGCGCGCGGGAGCACCACAGCTCATGCACCAATCCTGGTCGCCCGCCAGGGTCGCGCCGCAGCGCGGACACGCGATCGACCAGGGGTCGGCGCCCGCGTCGCGTGCGGCCCAGGTCATGCGGTTGTTGCGCCGTCGGCAGGCGGGAGCTCGGGAGCACCCATGCCGGCGACGGGACGCAGACCCGAGAACGGCAGTCCGCAGCTCGGGCAGAAGTTCGCGGCGCTGTCGTGCAGCGTTCCACAGCGGGCGCAGGCGGAGATGCCGGCGCGGTAGAGCTCCTCGAGCGGTCGCCGGTCGGCGAGCGCCTCCTCGAGCATGCGCAGCTCCCGATCGACAGCATCGATCGCCGCGACTTTGCCCTCGACGAGAGCCTCGCTCGGGTGCTGGAAGCGGTGCTGATCGAAGACGAGGCCGCCGAGGTCGCGGAACCCGAGCTCGCGTACCTCGCGCAGGTGGCGCAAGCGCCGGCGCATGCGCGCGCGCTCGCGGAATCCCGGGGAGGCGGCGGGCGCTGGGGGGTAGGGGAGCGGATCTCCCGGGTGTGCGTCCGCTGCCTCGTGGCCCGCGGTCGGGACCGCGGCTGTGGGCGGCTCCTGCCCAGCCGGAAGGATCATCGTGTCCTGCGGCGCGGGGGCGATCACGGCCGCTCCAGGCTGGAGGATCGTGATGTCCGACGGGACGGGCTCGGCCGCGTCGGGAGCGATGGTGCTGGAGTCGGCGCGGCGGCCGAGAATGCGGTCCTTGAGGCCCATGACGGAGCGGGGGTGCCCGCCTGCGCGAGTCTAGAGCAGCGCCCGCCAGGCGTCGGCGACGCGCTGGGCCATCGCAGCCGCACTCCAGCGCGCGGCGCGCTCCGGTCCCGCAATCCGCGGATCGGCGGCCTCCAGGTGCGGCGCGAGGGCCGTGGCCCAGGCTTCCAGGTCGTACGGAGCGCAGAGCACGCCATCGATGTCGGCGAGCGCCTCGGCGTGGATCCCGGTCGGCGCGGCGACGACGGGAACGCCGCAGGCGAGCGCCTCGAGCACCGCGAGCCCGAAGCCCTCGTGATCGGACGGCACGATCACGGCATTGGCGGCATTGATCCATGACGGCATGTCGTCCGGAGCGATTGCGCCGCCGCAGAGCAGCGTTGCGCCCGTGCGCTGCGCGAGCTCGGCGGCGCGGTCGTGCCGCTTGGCGGCTCGCGACGGGTCGGCGGGAAAGAGGAGATACCGGCCGTCCGGCTCAAGGCCCAGGCGCGCGCGGGCCTCGGCGCGGTCGAGCGGCCGGAACCGCGGCGCGACGCCGCACGGCAGCACCGCGACGTTGCGGGCACCGCGCGGGAGCGCATCCCGGAGGTCCTCACTCGCCACGGCGACGAGGTCCTGGAAGGGGAGCGCGGCCTGGGTGATGCGCCGAGAGCGCGGATGGCGCACGTCGGTCCCGTGCAGCGTGACGACGCGCGCCCGGCACCGGACCGCCAGAGCCGGCCAAGCGCTCAGTCCGAAGTGAGCGTGGACGATGTCGAACGGCTGCCCTGCGACGGTCCGCAGGTCGCGCATCGCCCCGGCGTAGCGTCCGGGTGCGAACGAGAAGACGTCGATCGCGAGGTCCGCACCGTCGAGTGCGCGCAGCGCCTCCACCTGATCGCGCACGAAGCAGCCCAGTGCCGGCGCCTCGGGAGAGGGCCACATGTTCGTGACGATGAGGGCGCGCAGCGATGCCACGCCCTCAACGCTAGGCGGCCGCCCGGCGGCGGGCCCGTCAGAGCGGCGATGGCTCGAGGCGCACCACCGAGCAGACGTTCGGGGTCTCACCGAAGAGGGGGCAGGTGAGGATCACGGCGTCCGCGAAGCTCGTCCCCGAGCTGTCGATCACGGGAAGGTCGAGATATTGACTGTCTGACGACTGGAGCTCGACCGGGATCCAGTAGAGCCGCGAGCGCTGATCCTCGCCGTTGCCCTGGGCACCCCAGAGGACGCCGCCGCCGGCATCGATCGCGGTGACGCCGGCGACGTTCGTGCCGCTGACGTTGCCCTGCGTGTACCGCGCGAGCAGGCGGTGGCCGCCCTTGAGCATGTCGTAGCGGGCCTCCTGCGCGCCGTAGTCGTAGTCCGGGGCCGGCCCGATGCTCGCCCACGCGATCGCGAGGCCGCGCATCCCGAGGTCGAGCCGTCGGGGGCCCGTGCGCGAGTCGTCATTCATCAGACCGCCCGGCTGACGCCGCAGCGTGCCGCCGGTCAGGCCGCGGACGTAGAGGTCGGCCTTGCCGCCGCTGACCGACCGCGCGAAGGCGATCCGACCGCCCGATGCGGTCGGGAGGTAGTCGGAGTTGCCACCGCCACCGAGACCGGTGATGCGCCGCTCACGCTGGGCACTGATGTCGTACCGGTATGGATCGCAGCCGCGGGGGCGGTTCAGACCGATCGTCACGCGGCTGCAGCGCGAATAGGTGGCGAGGAGGTGGCCGTGGCCGTCGTCGCCGAGGTCGACGTCGAACGGCATGTTCGACGTCGCAATCGGCACGTCGCTCGTCACGCCGTTGCGCCAGAGGATGAGCTTCCACCTGCCGGTGCCGGTCGGCGCGCTCCACGCGATCGTGGTGCCGCGCTGCGACATCGACACCTTGACGCCGGCGGGCAGCCCGGTCGCCAGCGTGACATTCGCCTGCGCGACACCTGCGCCGCCGAGGACGGTGGCCAGCGCCGCCGTGACGCCGATGAGGAACCGCTGCCTGCTGCGCATGATGGCCTCCCTGCCGGGGGACGGACGTCTCAGACGGAGGAACCCTGCCCCGATCGAGAAGTTTCATCACCTGTCGCGCGTGTCTTCCACAGCGACGCCGCGATCGAGAGCCCGACGGCGCCGGTGATCACCGCCAGCGAGATCACCGCCGGGAGCTTGCCGACGAGGTCGCTGTAGATGAACTTGCCGCCGACGAAGATCAGCGTGAAGGCGAGGCCGATGTTGAGATAGACGAACCGCTCCATCGCGCCGGCGAGCATGAAGTAGAGCGCGCGGAGGCCCATCAGCGCGAAGGCGTTGGCCGTGAACACGATGAACGTGCTCGAGGTGATCGCAAAGATCGCCGGGATGCTGTCGAGCGCGAACACGACGTCGGTCGTCATGATCGCTGCGAACACGACGAGCATCGGGGTGCCGACCCAGACGCCGAGCACCGCGCGTCGCTGCGGGACAGCGTCCGGCGCGAGCGATGCGCGCCGCACCCACAGGCGCTCGGCGTGGTACCCCGAGGTCATCGGGACGAGCCGGCGCATCGCGCGCACCGCCGGATTGCGCTCGGGGTGAATCTCCTCGTGCTTCCCCGTCGCCAGCCGGATGCCGGTCACGATGAGGATCGCTGCGAAGAGGTAGACGATCCAGTCGTACCGCTCGAGGAGCTCACCGCCGATGAAGATGAACACCGCGCGCAGGACGAGCGCCCCGACGATGCCCCACAGCAGCACGCGGGCCTGGTCGGCCTTCGGTACCGCGAAGGTGCCGAGGATGAGCGCGAACACGAAGACGTTGTCGATCGAGAGCGACTTCTCGATGACGTAGCCGGTGAGGAACTGGGTGCCCTCAGTGGTCCCGGCGAAGAGGAACATCCCGCCCGCGAAGATGAGCGCCAGGGCGATCCAGATGCCGCTGAGGACGGTCGCCTCGCGCAGCGAGATCTCGTGCGCTTCGCGGTGGAGCACGAACAGATCGACGAGCAGCATCACCACGAGGAACGCGGTGAAGGCCAGCCACAGCCGCAGCGGAGCAGTCACAAAGGGTCCTTTCACTGGGGGTCAGTGAAGGTTTCCTCGCCACACGGGCTGCCATCACCGGGCCGAAGCCGTATTGACGATGGTGGCATTGGAGTACTTCCCTTCGCGCGCTAAACGATACACGAAACCCAACGCGGGTGTTTGGCGATCGGTGTCCGCCCGGCCGGATGTGGGCAGGCCGCATGCATTCACGAGCGGGAGGAACAGATGCAGCGGCTGACTGGACGGGTGGCCCTGATCACGGGAGCGGCGAGCGGGATCGGAGCGGCGATCGCACGGGGGCTGGCCGACGAAGGTGCGCACGTGGTCCTCACCGACGTCGACGACGATCCCGGGGAGGAGATGGCTGCGAGCGTCCGTGCCGGTGGCGGGAAGGCTCGCTTTCTCCATCACGATGTCGCTGACCCGGCGTCCTGGGACGGAGTGCTCGCGCAGGTGCGGGCGCAGGAGGGGCGACTCGACATCCTCGTCAACAACGCGGGCATCGGCGACACACTGCCGATCGAGGATGCGTCGCTCGCTGGCTGGGACCGCACGATCGCGGTGGACCAGACGAGCGTCTTCCTCGCCATGAAGCTCGCGGCGCCCCTGCTGCTCGAGTCGGGCAACGCGTCGGTCATCAACATCAGTTCGATCTTCGGCGCGAGCGGCGGATTCGGCGCATCGCCCGCCTACCACGCGGCAAAGGGCGCCGTGCGACTGCTGAGCAAGAACGCCGCGATCCACTGGGCCCAGTCGGGCGTGCGCGTCAACTCCGTCCACCCGGGGTTCATCGACACGCCGATGCTCGACCAGGCGCGCGGGACCGAGATGGAGGGCCTCATGACTGGGATGACGCCCATGGGCCGTCTGGGCCGCCCCGAGGAGATCGCCGCCGCCGTCGCCTACCTCGCGTCCGATGATGCCTCCTTCGTGACCGGCTCGGAGCTCTATGTCGACGGCGGCTTCATGGCCGCCTGACGCTGCCCGCGGGGTAGACTCGGCCGCCCTCCTGCCGGATGGTGTTCCGATGGATCCAGTCGTTCTCAGCCCCGCCACGCCGACGGACGACCCGTTTCGCCGGCTGCTCGCCGACTCGGATCTCCTCGCGCTGCGCGACGCGCGTGAGGCGGATCTGCGGGCCCGTCCGACCACGGCGCGCGGCATCCAGACCGTGGAGAACCTCCTCCACGCCGCCCGGGCGCTGATCACGCTCGGCGATGTGCGCGACCTGACGACGATCGCGATCGCGGCCTACGCGAATGTCAACGTCGCGACGCTCTACCGCTACTTCCGCGACGTCGACGCCGTCCTGCGCGAGATCACGCTGCGCCGCGAGATCGAGGCGGCCGAGCTGCTCGCCACGGGCCTCGCGGGCTTCGCCCGGTCGTCGGACTGGCGCGCGTACAGCGACAGCATCGTCGAGGGCATGTCGCAGCACTGGAACACGAGTCTTGATCGCGGGGCGCTCGTGCTCGGCCTGCGCGGCGTGTCAGGAATCTGGCCGATCATCCGAGCGGGGCACGAGGCGAATGCAGAGCTCATCGCGCTCGCCCTGCACCAGCGCGATGACCGGCGCAGCGAGCAGGAGTGGCTCGCGGTCGCGCGCCCGCTCGTGGTCACGGTCCGCGAGGGGCTGAACTACGCGTATCTCACGGACCCGCCGGACGACCCGTACATCGCCGAGCTCAAGACGCTCACCGCCGCGTACGCCGCGTGCTACCTGCCCGACTGAGGGCTCAGCGCACGGTTCCCTGTGCGGTCGTGACGAGCTTGCCCTTGGCCGTCCCGCCGGCCTGACGCCAGACGACGAGGAACCGGGTCCGGCGCGGCAGCTTCGAACGAGCGATGCTGACGCGCGTCGTCCCGACTGCGGCGCTGCGCCCGCGGCCGACCGTCGCACCGCTGCGCACGAGGCGGTTCGAGGGGAGCTTCAGCACCGTGATGCTGCACGCCCGCTTGCGGCACGCCGCGATCTTCGGCGCGCTCACCGTGGTCTTGGAACCTGAGATCCGCGCGGTGAGCCGCGGGGCGCTGCGCCGACGCGTGACGCGGTAGGCCGGGGCGCTGAACGTGATGTCGCGGACCGTCACGAGCAGGCCGTCCGAGCCCTGCACGGCGGCGGTCCACGGCTCGAATGTCGGGGCCGACTGGGTGCCCGCGTCCCCGGTCCGCTGGACGCCGAAGAAGGACGCCGCATCGGCCGGCAGGACGCCGTAGAGGTTGAGCAGCGCCTGGGCGGGAAGGAGCGCCTTCATCACGCCGAGCTGGGGCGCGCCCGCGGAGGTCTGGTGGGTCGAGGCGAGCTGCAGGTCGAGCAGCGGCGCGGTCGGCGAGCCGCCGGGCTGCAGGAAGCCGGCGATCGCGCCCTGCGTCGCGAAGACTGCACCCGTCAGCGCCGCGTCGAGCGTCGTGTCGAGACTCAGGACGAGCCCGGCGGCGAGGTATTCGGCGCCGGCGATCGGGATCGAGCAGCTCAGGATCGGCGTGGCGGTGCAGCCGTTCTGCCCGACGGTCCCCCAATCGACGATCGGGGTGGATGCGGGCTTCACGCGGACCGTGAGCTCGGCATCGTCCTGCCCCAGATTCTCCGTCTTCCAGTAGTCGAGGTCGCCGTTGAGCCAGCTCCAGCGAAGCGTGCGCCCGAGCGTGTTCAGGGCGATCTTCAGCTCGATGACGGTGTCCGCGTTCACCGTCTGCCGGAGCGCGAGGGGCGTCGTCCCGTCCGAGCCGGTCGGCGATCCGAAGTTGGAGCCCATCTGGCCGGGACCCTTGGAGTAGCCGATCGACACGCCGATGCGGTTCGGCGTCGCGTAACAGACCCCCGTCGCCGGCGTCTGATCGGCGCGGCAGAGGTTGAACGGGTTGACCGAGGCGGTCACATCACCGGTCTGCGTACCGTCGACCGCCGTGATGTCGCCCTCGAAGACGGTCACCGAGTTCGCGCCGTTGATGACCTTGAGGCTCTTGACGTACGGCCGCGCAGCGGCCCCGCCGGGGAGGTCGGCCCAGAACCCCGGGCCGGGGGCGACGCCGCCACCGTCGGAGGCACTCTGGTCGGGCATCCCGTCCTGGATGGCGCCGAGCGCCGTCGAGGCGGGCAGGAGCAGCAGGAGGGCGAAGGCGAGGGCGAGCTTGCGCATCCGCCGACCCTAGATCAGCGGACGGCGTCTGGGCAACCCGTCCGTCAGCCGCCGGGCCGCTCGAACGTGAGCTGGACGTCGCTGATGACGCGCTCGTCGAAGCCCGCTTCGCAATAGCGGAAGTAGAACTCGAAGGTGCGGGCGAAGTGGTCGCCCAGACCCAGCGCCGGCAACTCACTGGACCGCTCGAGAAGCGCGGTGCGCCAGATCCGCAGCGTCTGCGCGTAGTCGAGGCCGATGTCGTGCAGGTCGACGAGCAGAAGGTCGCCCGTGCGGCCGGTCGCGTGGAGGATCGCCTCGGTGCTCGGCAGGCAGCCCCCGGGGAAGATCACCTCCTTGATGAAGTCCTGCGTGACCTTCGCGCGGTCAAAGCGCTGCTCCGGGATCGTGATGGCTTGGAGGACCATGCGCCCGCCGGGCCGCACGAGGCGTCCGCACGCGCCGAGGAAGTCGTCGTACTCGCGCCAGTCGACGGCCTCGATCATCTCGACGGACACCAGTCGGTCGTACGTCCCCGTGAGATCGCGGTAGTGCTCGTGCAGCACGGTGATGCGATCGGCGAGCCCCTCACGTGCGACGAGCTCCGTCGCGTACGCGAACTGGCGGTCCGAGATCGTCGTCGTGGTGACGCGGCACCCGTGCTCGCGCGCCGCGTGGACGGCGAGGCCGCCCCAGCCCGTCCCGATCTCGAGGAGATGGTCGTCTGGGCCCAGCTCGAGCTGGGTGCAGATGCGCTCGAGCTTCGCCCGCTGGGCCTGCGCGAGCGTGGTCTCGGGCGTCTGGAAGATCGCGCAGGAGTACATCCGGCTCTCATCGAGGAACAGCGCGAAGACGTCATCGCCGATGTCGTAATGCGCGCGGATGTTGCGCCGGTCGCGGATGCGGTCCGGCGAGCGGCGTCGACGGATCGGGTCGGCGAACTTCCCGGTGATGCGCGAGAGCGGCTGGAGCAGCGCGTCGGCGCGCCGGACGTTCCGGCTCAGCAGGCGCAGGAACGCGGTGAGGTCGTCGGCCTCCCACCAGCCATCGGCGTAGCTCAGGCCGAGCCCGGTCGACGTCTCACGCAGGACGCGGCCCCAGGTGCGCGGATCGTGCACGGTGACCGTCGCTGCGATGGGGGCACGACCGGCGGCGTCCGGCAGCCCATCCCCGAACCGGCGCTCGATGCCGGCCTCGACGAGCGTGAGCGTCCCGCCGGTGAGGCGCTCGAGGCCCGCCGTCAGCAGGCGGCGTCCGACGGCATCGATTCGGCTGCTCATGCGTCGGGGGTGCGTCCCGGGTGTGGGACGAACGGCACGCGCTTGCGCCAGAGCGCGAAGGCCTGGCGGTGGATCTCGGCGGTGACGCGGTAGGTCATGAAGGGGCGTTCGAGGAGCGAGCGGACGGCAAGTCGGGGCGTGAGCGTACGACGCCGCAGCGTCAGCCGCGCCTGAAAGACGGGGATCCCGGCGCGTAGCAGCTCGAGCGTCATGCGCAGATGCTCGTCGGGGCCTTCGAGCGCGAAGCGATAGTCGCCCGCCATCTCCAGGAAGGGGGAGACATGGAGCGCCTTGGAAAATTGCGCCGCGCGGGCCTGCGCTCCGGACAGCACGTACCAGTGACGTTCGCCCCACGGCGTGTTCGTGACCTCGAGCACCACGACCTCGTGCGCGTCGCCCGCGACGCCGCAGAGGTAGACGGTGATCGGATTGAAGACGTACCCGAGCGTGCGCAGATTCGTGAGCATCCGCACCGGTCCCTCCGGCGTCGCGCCGGTGCGCTCGCGCACGAGGTCGCGGATCACGCCGGCGAGGGGCGCGGACCCGCCATCGGCATAGTCGGCTCGGCGCAGCCAGACCGGCGCTGGTCGCCTGGCGGACCAGAGCGGCAGGCCGTCGAAGGCTCCCGGCAGCGCGTCGAGATCGACGAGCGTCATCTGCACCGGCAGGGCGAATGCGTGCTCGACGGGGGTCAGTCGACGGTGCTCGAGGAGCCCGCGGTAGATCGCCGGCTCGCTCATGTCCCGGCGGCGTCGTGCAGGAGGGCGTCCGCGGCCTCCTGCCCGCTGCGCAGCCCGTCCTCATGGAAACCGTTGTGCCACCAGGCGCCTGCGTAGTAGACGCCCTCGCTGCCCTGGATCTCGTCGCGGCGCAGCTGCGCGCGACGCGCCGCGAGGTCGAACACCGGATGGGTGACATCGCGCTGCGCGGCGATCGTCGTGGGGTCGATGAGGCGCTCGCTGTTGAGTGAGACGAACCACTGGGTGGACGTGTCGAGCGGCTGGAGGTTGTTCATCCAGTACGACAGCGTCGCTGCGCCCTCCCCGACGGCGGGGACGCGCACCGTCCAGCTGGCCCAGGCGCGGCGCGCCCGCGGCATGATCGCCGCGTCGTGATGGAGCGTGACGCGATTCGGCTGGAACTCGATCGCCCCGAGGATCTCGCGCTCGGTCGCAGTCGGCCTGTTGAGCAGGGCGAGCGCCTGGTCGGCGTGGACGGCGAGGACGACCCGGTCGAAGCGCGCGGTGCCGGCGTCCGTGACGAGGTCGACGCCGGTGGCATCGCGGCGCACGCTGCGGACCGGGTCGCCGAGACGCAGCCGCTCACCGAGCGACGCGCTCAGCGCCGCCACGTAGCTGCGCGAGCCGCCCGCCACCGTCCGCCACTTCGGGACGTCGCGCACGCGCAGGAGCCCATGGTTGTCCATGAAGCGCACGTAGGTCGACGCCGGGAACTTCAGAAAGCTTGAGGGGTCGGCCGACCAGATCGCCGAGCCGAGCGGGACGAGAAACCAGTCGCGGAATTCCTGGGAGAGACGCAGGCCGTGGACGAACTCGCCGAGCGAGCGGTCGTCCTCGTCGACGGGCGCCGCGAGCTCGAGCGCGGCGCGGTTGAAGCGCGTGATGTCACGCAGCATGCGCAGGAAGGCCGGCCGCGCGATGTTTCGCGGCTGGGCGAAGATCGTCGCCGGGTTCGTCAGTCGGTATTCGATTCCCGCCTGCTCGAGGCTCGCGCCGAAGCTCATGTCGCTCGCGACGGTGTCGACCCCGAGCTCTGCGAAGAGCGCCGTGAGGCGGGGGTAGGTGCGCTCGTTGTAGACGATGAACCCGAGGTCCACCGGCGTCGCCCCGTCGTTCCCGGGGACCTCGACGGTGTCGCTGTGGCCGCCCGGCCGCGCGTCTGCTTCGAAGACGGTCACCTCGTGCGCTGCGCCGAGGGCATGGGCGCAGCCGAGCCCCGAGATCCCTGATCCGACGATGGCGATTCGCATGTGCGGAGAAGTATGGCGCGCTCGGGCGTAGGCACGGATCCAAAGAAATAGTTACATTGCGTGAAATATTTGTTTACATTGCGTGCATGAGCCGCGACCGACATGACGCGCATCCGGGCGGCCTCGTGCTGCAGGTCAGCGTCGGCGGGGGCGTGCTGCTCGATGGGACGGCCCGAATCGAGCTCGTGGATCGCGGTCCCGACGGCATGACGACGCTGCGCCTCACGGACGCGGCCGGGTCCTTCAGCCCGACAGCGCACACGGGGAGTCCGCTGATCGCAGTGGCACCCGGCGGCTGGCTCATGCGCCTCGCCGAGGACGACCTCGTGCAGCTCGGCGACGCCACGATCCTCGCGGTGCGCCGCGCACCATCGAGTCGAGCGACGCGGCTCGTCATCCGCGCGCCGCGGGCCGTGCGGATCCTGCGCGAGGAGCTGCTCGAGCAGCACCTCGAGCCTCTGCTACGCGCCGCCTGACCGCCGCGTAGCATCCGGCCGCGATGCGGCAGGCTCACGGCCAGCGCGGCACGGCATGAGCCACCGCCACTCCCACCATCACCACGCCCACGGCGAGGGGCATGGCGGCCACTCGCCGCTGTGGCTGACGCTCGTGACCGCGCTCCTGCTCGGCGGATGTGCGCTGCTCGCCGGCGTTGCGACCTGGAAGAGCACCGTCCTTGAGGCGCACGCGATCGAGAAGCTCACGCTCTCGACGCAGGCGGTCGCCGACGCCAACTCGCTCGAGCAGAACTTAGGGCGCCGCGTCGCCGACGAGCGTCAGCTCTTCCTGCAGTGGCGCTCCGCCCTCGACTCGAAGGATGCCGAGACGGCTGCGACGTCGCTGGCGATGATGGACGGCAACAGCCGCCGTGCCGTCGACTGGTGGAAGGGACAGCCGGCCGCGACGCGGCCCTTGAGTCCGTTCATCTCCGCGAACCCCGAATGGATCGCGCCGCGCGTCGTGATCGACGCGAAGCAGGCCCTCAGCGAGGCCGCGCACGAGCTCCATGGGGCGGAGAGCCAGTTCGAGCGCTCGCACAACCTCGGGTTCATCGCTGCCTTCCTCACCGTGGGGCTCCTGATCGGCGGTCTCGCCGCCACCTTCGAGTCCACGCGCGCGCGGCTCGGCCTGCTCAGCATCACGGGCGGGCTGCTCGCCCTCAGCGCCGTGGGGACGGCGGTGTTCTGGTGGTGAGCTCACCGATCGTGCGGGCGCTGGCGGCCCTCGCGGCCTGCGCGCTGGCGACCGGCGTCGCAGCCTGCGGCTCGGCTGGAGAGACGGAGAAGCTCGCGGCCGCCGTGGCGGCTGAGGCGCAGGGCGGCGCTGCCGTGGCCCACGGAGCCGCGGGGACGGGCGAGGCGGGGACCTCATGCATGGGCGCGATCGGCGTGATCGCACCGTTCGGCGGCACCGGCGAGCGCGACTCGATCCAGATGAACTGGGCCCGCGTCGCGCTCGACGTGTTCAACGCCGAGCACGCCACGTCGTTCACGATCGAGCCGGCGAATGTCGACACCGACGTCGTCGCCGGGCGGCGCGAGGCGCGCCGACTCAGCGAGGATGAGGACGTCGTCGGGGTCGTCGGACCGGCATCGTCACGTGTTGCGGAGGCGGCGGGGCCGATCCTCGATGGCGGAGGCCTGACCTATGTCTCGCCTTCGGCGACGCGCGTCTCACTCACCGACGGCCATCTCAAGGGCTTCTATCGCGTCGTCCCGAACGACGCCAAGCAAGCGCCCGCGATCGCCGGCTTCATTGCCGCGCGTCTGAGACCGCAAAAAGTGCTCGTCGTCGATCAGGCGGATCCCTACTCGGCTCCGCTCGCCGACGGGATCGCCAAGGGCTTGCGCACCCGCGGCCTCGCACTTGGGCGGCTGCGCCTTCCGGTCGGGTCGCGGGGTGTCGAGGCGCTGGCCGCAGGCGTCGACCGCGACGTCGATGTCGTCGCCCTCCCGCTGCTCGACGTGCCGATGGCCAACCGCTTTCTCGCTGCGCTGCGCGCCACGGGCCTGCGGCCCACGGTGATCGGGGCCGACAGCCTGTTCGTCCCGGGGTTCAACGACACGGGCGCGTATGTCTCGTCCTTCGCCCCGGACGCGACCACCTCAGAGTCGGGGCAGGAGGCTGTGCGTCTCTACCAGGCGATCTTCGGTGAGTTCGAGGCGTTCGGCGCTCCCGCATATGCCGCGATGGAGGTCGTCGCCACCGCGGCACTCGAGACCTGCAAGGACGGGCGGGCGTCGCGTGAGGGCGTCGCCGAGGGGATGCCGAAGGTCGTCCTGGCGACGTCGCCGCTCGGGACGCCGATCTCGTTCGACGCCCGGCACGAGGTGCGCGAGGGGCGCTTCCGGATCTTCCGGATCACGTCGGGCGGCTACGAACAGGTCGGCTGAGCACCGTGCGTGAGCAGGATTCGCCGCGCTCATGCCGAAGAGCTATCCCGGCATCCGCGCGCTCTGTGCAGCGGCGGCCTCAACCAATTTCTGTTGTATTCCACCTAGGAGTGTGTGATGGGTCTCGAGCGCAAGCTCACTGTCGAATTCATCGGGACGTTCTTCCTGATGCTCACGATCGGCCTCGCGGGCTCGATCGCGTCGGGGGTCGGTCCGCTTGCGATCGGGTCGGCGCTGATGGTCATGATCTTCGCCGGGGGACACATCTCCGGCGGCCACTTCAACCCGGCGGTGAGCCTCGCCGTGATGCTCCGCGGCAAGCTCGGTCGCAATGAGTTCCTCCCGTACGTCGCCGCGCAGGTCGCCGGCGCCGTCGTGGCGGGCCTCGTCGTCATCGTGCTCGGCTTCGACCCGAAGCAGAGCCTCGCGCTTGAGAGCGCCGGGAAGATGCTCCTCGTCGAGTTCCTCTTCACCTTCGCCCTGGCGTGGGTCGTGCTGAACGTCGCGACGAGCAAGGACACGGAGGGCAACTCCTTCTACGGCCTCGCGATCGGCTTCACCGTGACCGTCGGCGCCTTCGCCGTCGGCGGGATCTCGGGCGCCGCCTTCAATCCGGCGATCGCCGTCGGCGCGATGGTGTTCAACCTCTTCAGCTGGGGCGACATCTGGATCTACCTGCTGGCCACGCTGATCGGTGGCGCTGCAGCGGCGAAGGTCTTCCTCTTCGTCGAGCAGCCGGGCGACGCCGCCTAGCGCTCCTGCTCCGACATACGACCTCTTGTCTCATGGGGCCCGCGGCGACGCGGGCCCCGGTCGTTCTCGGGCCGTGCGTCGGCGCCACACATTCGTCACGCATCGGTCGCGATCGAGGAGTGGCCGTGTTGCGCGCCGGGGCGGAACCTGGACGGGTCCCTGATTCCCGTCCCAGGAGCCCCCAATGCCCCATCGCCTGTTCGGCCGCGCGCACGCGGCCATCCACCACGCCGGTCGTCGCCTCAAGGGGTCCGACGGCCAGGGCACCGTCGAGTACGTCGCCCTCATCCTCCTCATCGCCGGCGTCCTGGCCGGGGTCATCGCCGCCGCCGGTGGCCTGAAGGGCGGCGGGATCGCCCAGACGGTGGTGGGCAAGATGAAGTCGGCGATCGACGAGGTCGGGCGCGGGCGCTGAGCCCGGTGACGACACCGCGCGCAGGTACTCTCGCCCCGTGTCGACCGACCCGCGCGAACGCCCGATCGCCGTCTTCGATTCCGGTGTCGGCGGCCTCACGGTCCTGCACGAGCTCCTCGTGCAGCTGCCGCATGAGGACTTCATCTACCTCGGGGACACCGCGCGCTTCCCCTATGGGGAGCGGTCGCCCGCGGAGCTCGAGGCGTTCGCGCTCGAGATCGCCGAGGAGCTGCTCGGGCGGCAGGCCAAGCTGCTTGTCGTCGCGTGCAACTCGGCGACCGCGGCGGCGCTGCCCGCACTCCAGGCGCGGATGCGACAGACGACGCTCGGCGTCGACGTCATCGGCGTGGTGCGCCCGGAGGCGGTCCAGGCCGTCACGGCGACCCGCAACGGTCGGATCGGGCTGCTCGCGACGACGGCGACCGTGGCCAGCGGCGCCTACGAGCAGGCCGTGCGCGCAGCCGATCCCCACGTCGACCTCTATCCCGTCGCGTGCCCCGAGCTCGCGCCGCTGATCCAAGCCGGGTTCCCCGCCGATCCGCGCATCGTCGAGGTCGTGCGCGCGGCGGTCACACCGCTGCGCGAGGCCGGTGTCGACACGGTGATCCTCGGCTGTACGCACTACCCGCTCGTGCGGCCGGTGCTCCAGCGACTGCTCGGACGCGGCGTCGAGATCATCACGTCCGGTGAGGCGCTCGCGCGGCAGGTCGAGCACGTCCTCGGGGCGCGCGACCTCGCCTCGCGCCGCACCACCGAGGGCGACTATCGCTTCCTTAGCACCGGCGATCCCGAGGTCTTCCGCGACCTCGGGTCGCGCTTTCTGCAGTTGCCGCTCGGTCCCGTCGAGCGCGTCCACCTTCGACACGAGGCCTCCCGATGACCGACCAGCCCTTCACCCGACCGAGTGGGCGTACGCCCGACGAGCTGCGGCCCGTCACGATCGACCCGGGGTTCGTGCGCACGGCCACGGGCTCGGCGCTCATCGCCTGCGGCGGCACCCGCGTGATCTGCACCGCCTCCGTCGAGGATCGGGTCCCGCGCTGGCGCGCCGGCTCCGGCCTCGGCTGGCTGACGGCGGAGTACGGGATGCTCCCCGCCTCGACGGGGGAGCGCAAGCAGCGCGACGCGGCGCGCGGGCGCCAGGACGGCCGCACCGTCGAGATCCAGCGGCTCATCGGTCGCTCGCTGCGCGGCGTCGTCGACGTCGCAGCCCTCGGTGAGCGCACGATCGCGATCGACTGCGACGTGCTGGAGGCGGATGGTGGGACGCGCTGCGCTTCGATCACCGGCGCCTATGTGGCGCTCGCGCTCGCCTGCGAGCGGCTCATCGCCGACGGCGCGATCGAGCGTTCGCCGCTGCTCGGCTCCGTGGCCGCTGTGTCATGCGGAATCGTGGGGGAGACCGCGCTGCTCGATCTCGACTACCCCGAGGACTCGCGCGCCGAGGTCGATGCCAACGTCGTCATGACCGGCGAGGGTGGGCTCGTCGAGGTCCAGGCGACCGCTGAGGGGACGCCGCTCGCCCGGGCGAGCCTCGACGAGCTCCTCGAGCTCGCCGCAGCGGGCATCGGGCAGCTGCGCGCGGCGCAGCTCGAGGCCATCGCCGCCGGAGCGGCATGAAGCTCGTCCTCGCCACGCGCAACGCGCACAAGGTGCGCGAGATGTCAGCGCTGCTCGCGGGCCACGATGTCGCGCCGCTGCCGGACGAGGTCGACCTCCCGCCGGAGGACGGCGAGACGTTCGCCGAGAACGCGCTCGGGAAGGCCCGGGCAGCGGCGGCGGCGCTCGGCGTGCCGGTGATCGCCGACGATTCGGGCATCTGCGTTCCCGCCCTCGGCGGCGCGCCCGGCATTCGGTCGGCGCGCTGGGCGGGGGAGCGGGCGACCGACGCCGACAATCTCGAGAAGCTCCGCGACAGCGCCCCGGCCGCCGCGGAGCTCGAATACGTCTGTGTGCTCGCGTTCGTCGACCCCGCCGCGGATGTCGAGGAGACGTTCGAGGGGCGCTGCCGCGGGCTCATGGCCGACTGGCCGCGCGGGGAGGGCGGCTTCGGCTATGACCCGGTCTTCGTGCCGCTGGATGAGCACTCGGGTCGCACCATGGCGGAGCTGACGACCCGCGAGAAGGACTCGATCAGCCACCGCGGCCGCGCAGCGCGGCTCTTCCTGGCATGGCTGGCCTCCCGATGAAGGCCACCGCCGACCAGTCGCCGGAGTTCTCGGCACCCCAGCGCACCGCGGTCTTCTCGATGATCGCCGCGGCGTTCCTCGTCGCGCTCAAGCTCGTCACCGGGCTCATCACCGGATCGCTGGCGCTCATCGCCGAGGCGGCTCATTCGGGCACCGACCTGGTCGCCGCGATCCTCACCTTCTTCGCCGTGCGGGTCGCCGGGCGGCCCGCCGACCGCGAGCACCCCTACGGCCACGGCAAGGCTGAGCATCTCGCCGCGCTCGCCGAGGGCGCCTTCCTCGTCATCCTCAGCCTCGCCGTCGTCTATGCCTCCGTGCGGCGGCTCGCAGGCTCGAGTTCACACGAGGTCGACACGGCATGGTGGGCGTTCGTCGTGCTCGGCGTCGTCCTGCTCGTCGACGTCTCGCGCGCCGTCATCTCCTGGCGCGCGTCGAAGCGCTATGACTCCGCGGCGCTCGCGGCCAACGCCCTCCACTTCGCCTCCGACTTCGCCGGATCGCTCGCCGTCCTGGTCGGACTCGTGCTCGTCAGCCTCGGTGTCGGCTCCGCCGACTCCGTCGCGGCGCTCCTCGTCGCGGGGCTCGTCATCGCCGCAGCCGCGAGCCTCATGCGCGAGAGCGTCGGTGTCCTGATGGACCGCTCATCCGAGGAGACGCAGGAGATCGCGCGCGCGGCGATCGAACGCGCCGAGCCGACCGTCGACCTCCGCCGCCTGCGGGTGCGCGAGACGGGCGGACGGGCTTTCGTCGACGCGGTGCTCGCCGTGTCGCCGGATGCCGCCGTAGGTCAGGGCCACGCGGTCGCGGACAACGTCGAGCGCGCGCTCGAGGAGGCGCTCCCGCGCAGCGACGTCACGATCCACATCGAGCAGGGGGAGAGTCGCGACCTGCGCGAGCGGGCGACCGGCGCCGCGCTCTCGGTGCGCCGGGTGCGCGAGGTCCACAACGTGCGCAGCGTCGTCGTGGACGGAGGGCGCATCGAGATGAGCCTGCACGCCAAGCTGCCCGCGGACCAGACGCTGGCTGACGCCCATGCCATCGCGGACGAGATCGAGCGAGCGGTGCGCAGCGCCATCCCACAGGTCGGGAGGGTTCACGTTCACCTCGAGCCGCTCGATGGCGCAGGGACGGCCACGGCGCCGAGCTCCGACGAGATCGCTCGCTATGAAGCAGCGATCGCCCAGGCCGTGCGCGACGTCACCGGCCGTCCGCCGCGCGAGGTCGGCCTCCATCTCGAGGCGCGCGGACTCGTCGCGTATGTCTCCGTCGAGGTCGACGGGTCGAGCACCCTCGCCGAAGCGCACGAGGTCGCAAAGCATGTGGAGGCGCGCGCCGAGGCGGCCCTCCCGGTCTTCAGCGAGGTCGTCGTGCACACCGAGCCCGCGTAGGGCGGCTCAGAGGTTCAGCGCCGCTGACGCGCCGACGACCAGCGACAGGGCGCCATAGCCCTGGTACCCGGAGATGAAGAGCAGGATCGCGCCGATGATGCAGGCGGCGACGGTGAGCGACCAGCTGACGCGGGTGAGCGACATCGCACCATGCTCGCATGACCAGCCGACGGGAGCTGCTGCCGTCCGGACGGGCCGGGAAGCTTGAAGCCTCGTCCGTCTCGTCATTCAGGAGCACCAGACACCGTGACCGTCCCGCACTTCGGCACCCGGCTCGCCGAGCGCGTGGCCGCCCGTGAGTCCCAGATCGTCCTCGGCCTCGACCCGGACCCCGCTCGGCTCTGGCCGCAGGCGCTTGCTGCGGCGCCTGCCGATGGGACGCCGGCGGACCGTGCCGCTGCGGCCGTCGCCGCCCACTGCGCAGCGGTGATCGCGGCCGCCGGTCCCGCGTGCGTCGCGATCAAGCCGCAGCTCGCCTGCTTCGAGCGGCTCGGCGCGCCCGGGTGGGCGGCGCTCATGCAGACCTGCGCGAGCGCCCAGGAGGCGGGACTCCTCGTGCTCGCCGACGGCAAGCGCGGCGACATTGATGTCAGCGCGGCCGCCTACGGACAGGCGCTCGCGGGGACGACCTCGACACCGTTCGGCGACGTCCATGGGCTCGGCGCCGACGCCTTCACCGTCAACCCCTACATGGGCCGCGACACGCTCGAGGTGCTCGCCACCAGTGCGCGCCGGAGTGGTGGCGGCATCTTCGTCCTCGTCCGGACATCCAACCCGGGTGCGGCGGATGTCGAAGACCTCGAGGTGACGAGCGGCGGGACGGTTGCAGAGCGCGTCGCCGCAATCGTCGGCGGCCTCGGAGCCGACGGCCCGCTCAGTGACGTGGGCGCCGTCGTGGGAGCGACCCAGCCCGAGCACATCGGGCGCCTGCGCGAGCTCATGCCGACGACGCCGTTCCTGCTGCCGGGCGTCGGGGCGCAGGGTGGACGCGTCGAAGACCTCGGGCCCGCCTTCGCTCCCGGCCGCGCAGGCGGCCTGGTCACCGCTTCGCGCTCGATCGTCCGGGCACATGAAGACGGGGGCGATGATCCGGCCGAAGCTGCCCGACGCGAGGCCGAGCGGCTGCGGCACGTCGCCTGGCATCTCGCCTAATCTTCAGAGCATGAGCAGGCGCTCACCATCTCGCTGGCTCGCCCCGGCCGCCCTCGTCCTCGTCGTCATCGCCGCCCTCGTGATCGTGAGCTCGTCCGGTTCAGGCGGATCGGCGCCCACGCCGGCGGCGCTCGATCAGGACCTCGAACGCGCGCCCGTCACGGCGACGACGCCCACGAAGACGGCGCCGGCACCGGCGGGTCCGGCGACCTACACCGTGCTGAGCGGCGACACGCTGTCGTCGATCTCGGTGGCCACGAATGTTTCGGTGGCGCGCCTCCAGGAGCTCAATCCGGACCTCGACGCCCAGGCACTGCAGCCCGGGCAGCAGCTGAAGCTGCGGTGACGTCCCGCCGGGCCCTCCCGGTTGCGCGCTGCTCGTGGCTGCGCTCGCCGGCCCGGGTGCCGCGAGCGCGGCCGCGCCGCCGCAGCTCAGTGCGAGTGCCGCGATCCTCGTCCAGCCGCAAACCGGTGACGTCGTGTACGCGCGCCGCGCTTCGGCGCCACGCCTGATCGCGTCAACGACGAAGATGATGACGGCGCTGCTCGCGCTGGAGGAACGTCAGCTCTCGTACCGCATGCGCGTCGTGCCGTACCGAAGCATCGTCGGCGAATCCCTCGTCGGGCTGCGCCCCGGGGAACGCTGGACCACGGCGGACCTCGTGCGCGGGCTCCTGCTGGCCAGTGGCGGCGACGCGGCCCAGACGATCGCCGTCGACGTCGGGGGATCGGAGAAGCGCTTCGTGCGGCTCATGAACCGGCGTGCGCGCGCTGCGGGACTGACGGGCACCCACTTCGGCAACCCCGTGGGCGTCGACAGCCCGCCGAACCGGTCGACGCCGGCCGACCTGGCCAAGCTCGCGCTGCTCCTGCGCGCCGAGCCGTTCGCGCGCAAGGTCATGGCGCGACCGTCGGCGGTGCTGCGCAGCGGCGGACGCACGATCAGCGTCACGAACCGCAACACGCTCGTCGGCGCCGTGCCTTGGGTCGACGGCGTGAAGACCGGGCATACGCGAACAGCGGGCTACGTCCTGGTCGGGTCTGGGACACGGAGCGGCGTCGACCTGGTCAGCGTGGTGATGGGCGAGCCGTCGGAGGCCGCCCGCAACCGGGACACCGTCGCGCTCATGAACTGGGGATTCGCCCGATATGTCAGCCGGACACCTGTCGTGGCGGGGCGCACCGTCGCCCGCGTGCCCGTGAAGGGGCGTCCCGACACCGCCGTCGAAAGCTTGCGCACCCTGAGCGTCGTCGTGCGCCGGGGCGTCCGGCTGCGCACGCGGCTCGTCGGCATTCCCGATGAACTCGAGGGTCCGCTGACAGCGGGCACGCGCGTCGGGCGGGTCGAGGTCCTGCGCGGCGGCATCGTCGTCGCCCGGGCCCCCGTCGTCACGTCGGCCGACGTCGCCGCGGCCTCCTGGTGGTCGCGATCGCGCAGCACCGTCGTCCCGGCGGCGCTCCTCATCGGGGGTGGCGCAGCGCTGGCGGGAGCCGCTACGCTCGCGCTCAGGCGCCGGGTCTCCCGCTCGGCGCGCCCGCGGAGGACACGGAACCGATGATCATCACCGTCACGCTCAACGCGGCGATCGACAAGTCGCTCTCGGTCCCGAACTTTCGCCTCGGCCGTCGGCACCGCACCGTCGACCAGCGCACGATGCCCGGTGGCAAGGGCGTCAACGTCGCGCGCACGCTCAAGAGCCTCGGGCAGCCCGTGATCGCCACCGGGTTCGCCGGCGGAGCGACCGGGACGCGGATCGTCGAGCAGCTCACCCAGGAGTCGATCCTCAACGACTTCGTGCGCATCCGTGACGAGTCGCGCACGAACACGTCGGTGCACGATCCGACGAGCGGTGAGCAGACGGAGGTCAACGAGCGCGGCCCCGAGGTCAGCCCCAAGGAGGTCGAGCTCTTTCAGGACAAGCTGCTCTACCTCGCCCGCGGCGCCGCCATCGTCGTGATCGCCGGATCGCTCCCGCGCGGCGTCGAACCGGGGATCTACGCGGACCTCATCCGGGAGCTGCGCCACCTCGGCGTGACGACCGTGGTCGATGCGGAGGGGGAGCCGATGCGCCTCGCCGTCCGCGCCGAGCCGGATGCCATCTCGCCGAACGTCGTCGAGGCCGAGGAGCTCGTCGGCCAGGAGTTCAATGACGACGGCGACCGCATGGCCGCCGTGGCGGCCCTCTGCGCGCTCGGAGCCCGCGAGGCGATCGTGACGCTGCCCGACGGCTGCACCGCGCGCGTCCTCGAGGATGGCGCGCCGGTGCTCCGGCGCATGTCGATCGAGCAGCGCGAGGCGGTGGCCTCCCGCGGCTCAGGCGACGCCTTCCTCGCCGGATATGTCGCGGCGCGGTACAGCGGTTCAAGCCCCACGGAGTGTCTGCGTTTCGCCGTCGCCTGCGGCGCGGAATCGACGCAGCATCTCGGTGCGGGTCTCCTCGATCCGGCCGCCGTCGAGCGGCTGCTCGGCGAGGTTCACGCGCAGACGCTCGAGCCGTCTGCGTCGGCGCTCTGACCGGGGTCCCGTTGCTATGCTCGCCAGGTGGCTCGTTGCCGCCGCCACACCACTTAGCAGCACGCTTTCCGGCCCCGTCTGTGCGGGGCCGTTTCGTCCGCCACGACGCTTAGGATCGACCGATGGAGCTTGAGATCGGCCGCGGAAAGAAGGCCCGCCGCGCCTACGGATTTGACGACATCGCCATCGTGCCCTCGCGGCGCACGCGCGATCCGGACGATGTGGACATCAGCTGGAAGCTGGGTCCCTACCGCTTCGAGCTTCCGCTGCTCGCGTCGGCGATGGACGGCGTCGTCTCGCCGCGCACCGCGACCGCGATCGGCAAGCTCGGCGGCCTTGCCGTCCTGAATCTCGAGGGGATCTTCACCCGCTACGAGGACGCAGAGGAGCAGCTGGAGCGCATCGCGCAGCTGCCGAAGGACCTCGCCACGCAGGAGATGCAGGCGATCTACCGTGAGCCGGTCAAGCCGGAGCTCATGCGTCAGCGCATCGAGGAGATCAAGGCCAGCGGCGTCGTCACCGCGGCATCGCTCACGCCGCAGCGCGTCAGCGAGCACTACGAGATGGTGCTCGAGGCCGGGCTCGACATCCTGGTCATCCAGGGCACGGTCGTGTCCGCTGAGCACGTCTCGAAGACGTCGGAGCCGCTGAACCTCAAGGAGTTCATCGCGGATCTCCCCGTCCCGGTCATCGTCGGTGGCTGCGCGAGCTACCACACAGGTCTCCACCTCATGCGCACCGGGGCGGCCGGCGTCCTCGTCGGCGTCGGTCCGGGCGCCGCCTGTACCACCCGCGGTGTGCTCGGCCTCGGCGTCCCGCAGGCGACGGCGATCGCCGACGTCGCGGGCGCACGTTCGACGCACATGCTCGAGACGGGCGACTACGTCCAGGTCATCGCCGACGGCGGCATGCGCACCGGTGGCGACGTCGCGAAGGCGATCGCCTGCGGCGCCGACGCCGTGATGATCGGTTCGCCGCTTGCCCGCGCCTACGAGGCGCCCGGTCGCGGCTTCCACTGGGGCATGGCGACGTTCCATCCGACGCTCCCGCGCGGCGCGCGGGTCCAGACGATCCAGAACGGCACGCTCGAGGAGATCCTCACCGGGCCAGCCCACGAGAACGACGGCACGTTCAACCTCATGGGCGCACTGCGCACGTCGATGGCGACCTGCGGCTACCAGGACATCGCGGAGTTCAACCGCGCCGAGCTCATGGTCGCTCCGTCGCTCCAGACGGAGGGCAAGCTCCTGCAGACGTCGCAGCAGGTCGGCATGGGCAGCCGCGGGACGGCACGTCCGGCGGGCGCCGGTGACGGTGCCGACAAGAGCGCGTCGCTGACCTCCAGCGGCGCGTAGGCCGGGGTCAGCGTGAGCGAACGCCACCTGGGTGAGGACCACTCGGTCGTCACCGCCGACGTCGCTGCGACCGAGTTCGCAGACGAGTCGGCCCCGATCGATGTCCCGCACGATGTAGACGGCGTTGTGGTGCTCGACTACGGGGGCCAGTACTCGCAGCTGATCGCCCGGCGGGTTCGTGAGTGCGGTGTCTTCTCCGAGCTGCTTCCACACCACGTCGGCGTCGAGGAGGTCGCGCGGCGCAAGCCGCGAGGCCTGATCCTCTCCGGGGGGCCGGCATCGGTCTACTCGCAGGACGCCCCGAAGCTCGAGGCCGCCCTGCTCGAGCTCGGCATCCCCGTGCTCGGCATCTGTTACGGCATGCAGCTCGTCGCCCACGAGCTCGGCGGACGCGTGGAGAGCGCCGAGGTCGGCGAGTACGGACGGTCGCAGCTCACCGTCCATGAGCCGGGCGTGCTCTTCGCCGGGCTCCCGGCTGAGCAGCCCTGCTGGATGTCGCACCGCGACACCGTCTTCGAGCCGCCCACGGGCTTCACGGCGCTCGCGTCGTCGACGCAGTCGCCGGTGGCGGCCTTCGAGTCACGCGAGCGCGACATCTACGGCATCCAGTTCCACCCCGAGGTCGTCCACACGCCGTACGGCCAGGATGTCCTCACGCACTTCCTGCGCGACGTCTGCGGCTGTGCGATGACCTGGTCGGCCGCGAGCATCGTCGAGGAGCAGATCGCCCGCATCCGGGCCCAGGTCGGCGACGGCAAGGTCGTCTGCGGGCTCTCCGGCGGTGTGGACTCGTCCGTGGCCGCGCTGCTCGTCCACCGGGCGATCGGCGACCAGCTCACCTGCGTCTTCGTCGACCACGGCATGATGCGCAAGAACGAGGGCGCCCAGGTGGTCGAGACGTTCCGCGACTACTTCAAGGTGCCGCTCGTCGCCGTCGACGCGGAGGATCGCTTCCTCGAGCGCCTGCGTGGGGTCTCCGAGCCTGAGCAGAAGCGCAAGATCATCGGCGCGGAATTCATCCGCGTCTTCGAGGAGGAGGCCGCCAAGGTCGGCGACGCGAAGTTCCTCGTGCAGGGCACGCTCTACTCCGATGTCATCGAGTCGGGCGGTGGAACCGGTGCGTCGACGATCAAGTCGCACCACAACGTCGGCGGCCTGCCCGATGACCTCAAATTTGAGCTCGTCGAGCCCCTGCGCGCGCTCTTCAAGGACGAGGTCCGCGCCGTCGGCACGGAGATCGGCCTCCCGGAGCGCATGGTCTGGCGCCAGCCGTTCCCCGGTCCCGGACTCGCCATCCGCATCGTCGGCGGTGAGGCGACGAAGGAGCGGCTCGACCTGCTGCGCGACGCCGATCACATCCTCCAGGATGAGATCCGCAACGCCGGGCTCTACCGCGACCTCTGGCAGTCCTTCTGTGTCCTGCCCGATGTGCGCACCGTCGGCGTCCAGGGGGACGAGCGGACGTATGGCTACGTCGTCGTGATCCGCGCGGTCACGAGCGACGACGCGATGACCGCCGATTGGGCGCGCCTGCCGTACGACCTCCTTGAGCAGATCGCCTCGCGCATGATCAACGAGCTGCGCGAAGTCAACCGTGTGGTGCTCGATATCACGAGCAAACCGCCCGGCACGATCGAGTGGGAGTGACCCCGTCACCGCGCCGTTCGGGCGCAAGCGGCTATCCTGTCCCACTCGCGCCGCACCTTGGTCATATCGGCCGGTTGCGATGCGCCTTTCTCACGCCATGAAGACTTACGTCGCCAATGCAAATGACCGCGAGCGCAACTGGCTCGTCGTGGACGCCAACGGGCAGACGCTCGGGCGCCTCGCGACCCAGATCGCCGATGCGCTGCGCGGCAAGCGCAAGCCGGAATACACCCCGCACGTCGACACCGGTGACTTCGTCATCGTCGTCAACGCCGAGAAGATCTCGGTGACGGGCAACAAGCGCCGGGAGAAGATGTACCGGCGCCATTCCGGGTACCCGGGTGGTCTGCGCGAGCGCACCCTCGAGGAGATGCTCGCGCGTCGCCCTGAGGAGGTCATCCGCATCGCGGTCAAGGGCATGCTGCCCCGCAACCGCCTGGCCCGCAAGCAGATCACGAAGCTCAAGGTCTACGCCGGGCCGGACCATCCGCACGTGGCGCAGAAGCCGACCCCGATGGAGATCACCACCTGATGGCCGACGAGCCGATCACGCCCGAGGAGCAGCCGGAGGAGACCCCGGCCGCCGAGCAGCCCACCGCCGAGCAGCCCGCCGAGGCTCCGGTCGCCGCCGAGCCGGTGGCAGAGGAGGCCGCCGAGCCGGTGGCAGAGGAGGCCGCCGCTGAGGAGGCCGCTCCCGAAGAGCTCGTGGCAGCGGCTGAGGCGCCCACGGAGACGCCCGCCAAGCCCGCAATCCCCGGTGCCGACCTTGAGGTCGACATCGTCGCCGAGGGCCAGGATCCGCTCGGCCGCGGGGAAGGCAACTACTACGGCGACGACGCCGACGACGAGGCTCCCGCGTCCGACGACGTCGAGGACGACATCGTCGAGGTCGAGCCGATCGCCGCGAAGATCGAGCTGGCAGCCGATGCGCGGTACAGCGCAACCGGTAAGCGCAAGCGCGCAGTCGCCCGCGTCATCCTCAAGCCCGGCACCGGCGCATACATCGTCAACGGCAAGACGCTCGAAGAGCACTTCCCGCGCCCCGCGCTGCGCCGCACCATTCGTCAGCCCCTGGAGACAGTGGGCTACGAGGATCGTATGGACGTCGTCGCGCGCATGCACGGAGGCGGCGTCTCGGCGCAGGCCGACGCGCTGCGCCACGGCATCTCCAAGGCACTGCTCGAGGCCGACCCGAACCTTCGTGGCGAGCTCAAGCGCCGCGGCTTCCTGACGCGTGATGCACGCGCCAAGGAGCGCAAGAAGGCCGGCCTCAAGAAGGCCCGCAAGCGGCCGCAGTTCAGCAAGCGCTAGACCGACCCCAAGGTCGGTCCGACGCCTATGGCGCGCGAGCTCTTCGGCACCGATGGTGTTCGCGGCGTCGCCGGCGAATACCTGACGGCCGAGCTCGCGCTCGGGCTCGCGCGGGCCGCCACTGAGCGGCTCGTCGAGAGCACCGAGCGCCCTCGCGTGCTGGTGATCCGCGACACGCGCGAGTCGGGCGAGATGCTCGAGGCTGCGCTCGCCGCAGGTGTCAGCGCGGCGGGCGGTGACGTCCTGCTCGGCGGCGTGCTGCCGACGCCTGCGGCACCGCTGCTCGTCGGCGAGCATGGGCTCGACCTCGCCATCGTCGTCTCTGCGTCGCACAACCCCTACCGCGACAACGGCATCAAGTTCTTCGGGGCTGACGGCTTCAAGCTCTCCGACGCCGTCGAGGAGGACATTGAGCGGCGCCTGGTGGCTGGCGCGAGACGAGGCACCCGGATCGGTCGCGTGCGGCAGCTCCATGGGACCGAGGACGACTACCTGCGCGCGCTCCACGTCCGGTACGACGCGCTCAGGCTCACCGGGCGCAAGGTGCTGCTCGACTGCGCGAACGGCGCCACCCACCGCGTCGGCCCTGAGATTTTCCGCCGCCTCGGGGCCGATGTCACCGTGATCGGGGGCGAGCCGGACGGCCGCAACATCAACGAGGGCGTCGGCTCGACCCACGTCGACATCCTCGCGGCGGCGGTCGTCGAGGGCGGGCATGACATCGGCTTCGCCTTCGACGGTGACGGCGACCGCGTGCTCGCGGCCGATGCGGCCGGGCGCGTCATCGACGGGGACGAGCTGATCGCGCTCGTGGCACTCCACCGTCACCGCAGCGGGCGTCTCGACGGCGGCGTCGCCGTCACCGTGATGACGAACTACGGCTTCCACCGCGCGATGGCCGACGCGGGCGTCGAGGTCTGCACCACCGCCGTCGGCGACCGCTACGTGCTCGAGGCGCTGCGTGAGCGCGGTTGGACGCTCGGTGGCGAGCAGTCGGGCCACATCATCGACATGGGCTTCGTCGCCTCAGGGGACGGCATCGCGAGCGCCCTCCTTGCCCTTGAGGCGCTCGGTGACAGGGATCTCGCGGATAGTCCTGCGATGACCCGTCTGCCACAGCGTCTCGTGAACGTCGCCGTCGCCGATCGTGACGCCGCGATGGCAGCGGTCGCCGAAGCGGCTGCAGAGGAGGGCGCTGGGCTCGACGGTCGCGGCCGGGTTCTCGTGCGGCCGAGCGGAACCGAGCAGCTCGTTCGCGTGATGGTCGAAGCGCCTGAGGTCGACGAGTGCGAGGCAGTCTGCCGCCGGCTCGTCGCGCTCGTGCGCGCGGCTGCCTGACCGCTCGCACCGACGGACCCGCGCACTACCCTGCGCAGGTATGTGCGGCATTGTGGGGTACGTCGGTCGTCGCCCAGCCCAAGAGCTGCTGCTCGCTGGGCTGGCGCGCCTCGAATACCGGGGCTATGACTCCGCGGGCCTTTCCGTCATGGCCGACGGCGAGATCGATTCCGTCCGCGCCGTCGGCAATCTCGCCAACCTGCGGGCGGCGATCGACGAGCGCACCGCGCACGGCGGCGCGGTCGCCACGGTGGCGGCAGCTGCGACGATCGGGATCGGACACACGCGGTGGGCGACGCACGGCCGCGTCAATGAGGACAACGCGCATCCGCACTTCGACACCGCCGAGCGCGTGCATGTCGTCGTCAACGGGATCGTCGAGAATTACCTGGCGCTGCGAGAGCGGCTGCGTGCGGACGGGGCGGTCTTCACGAGCGAGACCGACGCCGAGGTCATTGCACACCTCGTCGCCTCCCATCTCGACGGCGACCTTGCCGCAGCGGTTCGCGGGGCATTCAACGAACTTGAGGGCCACTTCGCGTTCGTCGCGATGAGCTCTGACGCACCGGACGTCCTGGTCGGCGCGCGCAAGGAGTGCCCGCTCGTCGTCGGCATCGGCGTCGACGAGGCCTTCTTCGGCTCGGCGGTGACGGCGTTTCTCGGACAGACCCGACGCGTCCAGTACGTCGAGAACGGCGAGATCGTCGAACTGGGCCCCGAGGGCACGCGCTTCACGACGGCGGACGGTCGGCACGTTGACCGTCAGGTGTCGCTCATCGACTGGGACGAGGACACGGCGGAGAAGGGTGGCTATGAGACGTTCATGCTCAAGGAGATCCATGAGCAGGCGGACGCGCTCGCGGAGACGATCGCCGATCGCACGGTGCGGACCGATGGTGTCGACCTCGATGATCTGGGGGCGCTGACGGACGACCAGCTTGTCGGAGCGCGACGCGTCGTCATCGTCGCCTGCGGCACCTCATATCACGCCGGTCTCATCGGCCGGTACGCGATCGAGGAGCTGGCGCGCGTACCCGTCGAGGTCGAGATCGCAAGCGAATATCGCTACCGCAATCCGATTGTCGGCCCGGATGACCTGGTGATCGGCATCACGCAGTCAGGTGAGACGGCAGACACCCTCGCGGCCATGCGGATCGCCCGCGAGCGCGGGGCGACCGTTCTCGCGATCACGAACATCATGGGATCACAGGCGACGCGCGAGGCGGATGGCGTCCTCTACACGCGCGCCGGCCTCGAGGTGTCCGTCGCGGCGACCAAGACCTTCCTCTGCCAAGTCGCCGTCATGTATCTCGTGGCGCTGCGGCTCGCGGAGCTCCACGGGACGCTCGACGTGGCGCGGCGCACGCAGCTCGTGCGCGAGCTCAAGTCGATGCCGCGCCTCATCGAGGGGCTCCTGCAGGGCGTCGAGCCGGAGATCAAAGCGATCGCCGATCGGCACTGGAAGGATGGGTTCTTCCTCTACCTCGGACGCCACGTCGGCCTGCCCGTCGCGCACGAGGGTGCGCTGAAGCTCAAGGAGGTCTCATACATCTCGACCGATGCCTATGCGGCTGGCGAGATGAAGCATGGACCGATAGCGCTCCTGAGCGAGTCCACGCCCGTAGTGACCGTGGCGACGAATTCGCCGGTGCTCGACAAGGTCGTGTCGAACATGCAGGAGGTTCGCGCGCGCGGGGCACACGTGATCGCGGTAGCGACCGAAGGCAACCTCGACATCGGCGAGCACGCAGACTCGGTCGTTCGCGTTCCGCGGACCGATTGGATCCTCCAGCCGCTCCTCGCGGTCATTCCGCTCCAGCTGCTCGCCTACCGGATCGCGCGCCGCCGCGGGCTGAACGTCGACCAGCCCCGCAACCTCGCGAAGACCGTCACCGTCGAATAGCCGGATTCGGGAGTGTCGCCGCGCGCGGGTGCGGGTAGAAGTATGAGCATGCATGCGCGTCGCTGGACTCTGCTCGCTGTGACGACCGCCATCGCCGGCGTGCTCGCACCCGTCGCGGCGGCGTCGGCTGCGTGGACGCCCGCGGAGTCGGTCTCGGCGTCCGCGAACGACATCCACAACGCGACGCTCGGATTCGATGCACAGGGCCGAGCGCTGGCGACGTGGCTGCCGTCGACCTACGTGAACGGGCGGTTCAAGGGCCAGGGTGGGCGCGCTGCGACGCGTGCGCCGCAGCTCACCGCCTTCGACCCCGAGCGCACCGCGCCGGTCTTCCGCGCCGGGCCGATGCTCTACGGGCAGACGCGCGCGGTCGGCCTCGACGTGCGGCACGGATCGTGGAATCGCTGTGGGCAACAGGTTGATCTGCGCGTGCGCTACGGGCGCTCAAGCGGGTTCTTCCAGACGCCGGCGTCGGTGATCGCCGCGTATCGTGGCGTCGGTGGCGATGGCGACCCGGCCGTCGGCACGGACAAGTCCGGGCACGTCGCTGCCGCGTGGGCGCAGTCGGCTGCCTCGTGCAGCCGCTCGATCATCCGCGTCGCGCGCCGCCGCGCGCCGAGCAGCTCCTTCACGGCTCCCGACACGCTGCGCGGACGCGGCATGAACGAGCTTCCCTCCATCGCCGTCGGCGGCCGTGGTGACATCGTCGTCGCCTGGGCTCGGCGCGTCGGCGAGGGGCGAACCGTGATCGAGGCGCGCTATCGGCGCGCCGGAGGCTCCTGGGACGCCCTCGAGCGCCTGGGCGAGGGCACAGCGCGCGGCGAGGTCACGACCGCGGTGATGCAGAACGGGCGCGCGTACGTCGCCTGGCAGCGCAAGACGATCAACGAGACGACCGGTACGAGCGCGAGCACGTGGGTCGCCGTGCGACCCTCGGGCGCCGGCTCATTCCGCGACGCCACGCGGCTGGAGGCGATCCGCACCGGCGTCTCGTACGTGGGGCTGCGTCCGATCCTCGCCGTCAACGGCATCCATGCACTGATCGCCTGGACGGGGCGCGCCGGGACCACGTGGCGAGTGCGCGTCGCGACAGCCGGGTCGAACGGGAGCTTCTCGAGCCCCGAGACGGTCTCCGATGCCGCGGTGAACGCACAGCTCGGCGGCCTCTCGCTGCTGCCCGATGGCACCGCTGCCGTGAGCTGGGCGCAGCTCGACTTCGAGCTCGTTCCCGGGCGCGCCCTCGCGGCGCTGCGTCCTGCGGGCGACTCGCGCTTCCTGCCCGGTGAGCTTGTGTCCTCCTCAACACGCTCCGTGCCGCTCGTGGCACTCAGCCCGCTCACGCGCCAGCCGACCGTCACGTGGACGCAGCACATGGGTGCACCGACGACGAGCGCAGCCCGACTCGACGTGCGGCTGCGCGCCTCCACGCGCGAGCCCCCGGCGCCGTAGACGGCCGGGCGATGCACTTGGCGCACGGTACGGTGGCCACGTGAGCCTGCCGCCCTGGACGATCCCCCTGCTTGACCCGGTCGCGGCGCGCGCCGTCGATCGCTGGGCGATCGAGGAGCGGGGAATTCCCGGCCTCGACCTCATGGAGCGGGCCGCCGAGGCCCTGGCGGCTGCGGTGCTGGAGGCCGCGCCGCAGGGTCGCATCGCGGTCGTCTGCGGGGCCGGCAACAACGCCGGCGACGGCTATGCCGCGGCACGGCTGCTGCGCAAGGCCTGGCGCGACGTGGACGTGTTCTGGGCTCGTGACCCGCACGAGCTCACCGGGGATGCCGCCGTCCAGGCGCAGCGGCTGCCGGGCGCGGCGCCCGCGCCCTTCACCGTTGGATGTCTCGCCGGCTGTACGCTCGTCGTCGACGCGCTCCTCGGCATCGGGACCGCCGGCGCGCCGCGGGGCGCCGTCGCCGATGCGATCACCGCCATCAGCGCCTCGGGGCTCCCGGTCGTCGCGTGCGATGTGCCGAGTGGGGTCGACGCAGCGACCGGTGAGGTCGCGGCTCCCGCCATCCGCGCGCTCGCCACCGTGACCTTCGATGCGCCGAAGATCGGCCTGCTCGTCCATCCCGGAAAGGCCCATGCCGGGTCCCTGCGGGTCGCCGACATCGGCATCCCACGAGGGGCTCCGTCCGGCGATCCGCGCGTCGGACTGATCGAGGACGATCCGCTGCTGCGCCTGCTGAGCACACGCGGGCCGCAGTGGACGAAGTTCACGAGCGGGCGCGTGCTCATCGCGGGGGGATCCCAGGGCCTCCTCGGAGCAGTGGTGCTCGCGGCGCAGGCGGCGATGCGCGCCGGAGCGGGCTATGTGACCGCGTGCGTTCCCGCCGGACTCGAGGGAGCCGCTGCGGCGCAGCTCGTCGAGGTCATGCAGATTGCGCTTCCAGCCCAGGAGGGGGGCCACAGCCGCGGCGGCGTCGCGCAGGTGCTCGAGTCGCTGGCGCAGCGCCGTGGCACGCTCGTGCTCGGCCCAGGGCTCGGGCGTCACTCGGGGGCCGCAGTCTTCGCGCGCGAGCTCGCGGCGAAGGCGCCCGGCCCTCTCGTCCTCGACGCCGACGGGCTCGGCTCCTTCGCCAGGGAGCTGGAACGGCTGATCGAGCGCGACGCCCCGACCGTCCTCACGCCGCACGAGGGGGAACTCGCCCGCCTCCTCGGCGTGGACAGTGCCGATGTCGCCGGGCGTCGCCTCCACCACGCCCGGCTCGCGGCTGAGCGCTCCGGTGCGATCGTCGTGCTCAAGGGCGATGACACGCTCATCGCCGATCCGGGCGGAGCCGTCATGGTGAGTCCGGGGGCCAGTCCCGCGCTGGCCACGGCTGGGACGGGAGACGTGCTCAGCGGTGTGATCGGCGCACTGCTCGCGCGCGGCGAGGATCCCCTCGTGGCAGCGTGTGCCGGCGTGCGGCTCCACGCTCGTGCGGGTGGGCTCGCAGCGCAGCGCCTTGGGGTCGACGGGGCCATCGCGCGCGACATCATCGCCGAGCTGCCTGCGGCGCGGCCCTGACGACAGGGTCCCTGCCCGCTAGGCTCCCGAACGATGAGCCGCACCGTCGCTGAGATCATGGATCGCACGCCCAAGACCGTCCTTCCGCAGGACACGGTCGAGACCGTCGTGCACCGGATGCACGAGCACCAGCTCCCCGGACTGCCGGTGGTGGACGCCGAGGGCCTGCTCGTCGGCATCGTCACGGAGAGCGACCTGCTCCTCTATGACGAGCAGGACGACATCGACCCGCCGCCGCACCTCGAGATCATGGGCGGGATCATCTATCTCGGCTCCGTGAAGCACTGGGAGGAGCGCGTGCGCAAGTCGATCGCCGGCACCGCGGGCGATCTGATGACCGCGAGCCCCGTCACCGCGAGCCCTGAGATGACCGCGCACGAGGCGGGACGCCTGATCGCCGCACACAAGCACAACCGCCTGCCGGTCGTGGACGCTGCGGGCGCGCTGGTCGGTGTCGTGACACGCGTCGACGTCCTCGAGGCGCTGCTCGAGGATCGGTAGCGCTGATGGCCGTCCGGGCGCTCGCACGAGTGAACCTGGGCGCGATCGAGCGCAACACCGCCCGCCTGGCGGCCGCAGCGCCGCGATCGGCGCTCTGTGCGGTCGTCAAGGCCGACGCCTACGGCCACGGGATGATCCCCGTGGCGCGGGCGGCGCTCGCAGGCGGGGCGGCGCAGCTTGCCGTGGTCTCGGCAGGGGAGGCGGCGGCGCTGCGCGCAGCGGGCATCGACGCGCCGGTGCTGCTGCTCGGCCCGCTGAGCGACGAGGAACTGCCGATCGCGCTCGCGGCTCGCGCCGAGATCACCGTCTGGCGTGCCTCCACCGTGGCGCAGGTCGCCGCGCTGGGTGGTGGCCGCGTCCACGTGAAGCTCGACACCGGGATGGGCCGACTCGGCACGCGCGACCCAGACGAGGCGCGGCGCGTCGCCGCAGCCGCAGCCGCAGCTGACGGGGTCGAGCTCGTCGGTCTGATGACACACTTCGCGACCGCTGACGATCGAGACGATCCCTTCTTCGACGTCCAGCTCGAGCGCTTCCTCGATTGGGCCGAGCCGTTGCGCGCCGAGTATCCGAACGTGCTCCTCCATGCGGCCAACAGTGCGGCGCTGCTGCGCGCCCCGCGCGCGCAGCTCGACATGGTGCGGCCCGGCGTCGCGATCTACGGCCTCGACCCCTTCGACGTCGATCCGGCCGCTGAGGGTCTTGAGCCCGCGCTCGAACTCGTCTCCTACGTCGCGGAGGTCAAGCCGTGCGCTCCCGGCGAGAGCGCCGGATACGGCCGCCAGTTCATCGCGCAGCGCCCCACGACGCTCGCGACCGTGCCGATCGGCTATGGCGATGGCTGGCGCCGTGGCCTGACGAACAACGCCGAGGTGCTCATCGAGGGGCTGCGTCGGCCGCTCGTCGGGACCGTGTCGATGGACAGCATCACGGTCGACCTCGGGGCAGGAGCATCGGTGTCGATCGGTGCCGAGGTCGTCCTGCTCGGGCGCCGCGGGGGCGAGCGGATCCTCACGGAGGACGTGGCACAGCGGCTCGGGACGATCAACTACGAGGTCACCTGCGGGCTCACCGCTCGCGTCCCGCGGGAGTACGGCGAGGGAGCTGCGGCGTGAGCGGCGACCAGCCGCTCGATCTCTTGCGCACAGCGCTCCCGGGCGCCGCAGGCTGGCTCGTGGGCGGCGCGGTGCGCGATCGCCTGCTCGGCCGGGAGCAGGCGGTCCCGGACCTCGACATCGTCATCGACGGCGACCCGGAGCGCGCAGCGCGCGCCCTGCGCGCCGCTGCCCCGCGCGGGACGGCCGCCTTCGCGCTGTCCGACGCCTTCGGCTCATGGCGGGTGGTGGCGGCGGACAATGCGTGGCAGGTCGACATCTCAGCGCTCCACGGGGGCTCGCTCGAGGCGGATCTGCACCGCCGCGACCTCACGATCAACGCGATCGCCGAGCCGCTCGCCGGTGGGGAGCCGATCGATCCGACCGGGGGACTCGAGGATCTCGCCGCGCGGACGCTGCGGATGGTGACGGCCGAGGCCTTCGACGAGGACCCGCTTCGGGTCCTCCGCGTCGCCCGGCTCGCCGTCGAGCTGGAGTTCACCGCGGATCCGGCGACCATCGCCGCGGCGCGGGCGCGGGCCGCCGGCCTGGCCCAGGTCGCGGGCGAGCGCATCTTCGCCGAGCTGCGCCGAGTCGTCGGCGCGGCCGATCCTGTGAGCGGCATCGCCCTCCTCGATGAGCTCGGCGCGACGTCGGTCGTCCTCCCCGAGCTCGACGAACTCCGCGGCGTCGACCAGACCGTCTATCACCATCGTGATGTGCACGGGCACACGCTCGAGGTCCTGGCGGCGAGCGTCGCGCTCGAGGAGGATCCGGAGCCCGTGGTGGGCCCGGACCTCGCCGAGGGCGTGCGAGCGCTGCTCGCGGAGCCGCTCGCGGACGGCCTGACCCGCGGCGCGGCGCTGCGCTGGGCGTCGCTGCTGCACGACATCGCCAAGCCCCAGACACGGACCGACTTCGGCGAAGGACGCATCGGGTTCCCGGATCACGATCGACAGGGTGCCGCGATGTCGCGCGCGATCCTCGAGCGGCTGCGCACGAGCGAGCGGCTCCGTTCGCACGTCGCGGCCCTCGCACGCCATCACCTGCGACTCGGGTTCCTCGTCCATGAACGGCCGCTCGGACGCCGGCTCGTCCACCGCTATCTCGTCACCTGCGACCCGGTCGCCGCCGATGTGACGATCCTCGGGCTCTCCGATCGCCTCGCGACACGCGGCCGCAAGGCCGACGAGGCGATCGCGGTGCATATGGAGGTGGCGCTCCCCATGCTCGCCGCGGCCCTCGCGTGGCACCGCGACGGCCCGCAGGAGCCGGTCGTGCGCGGCGATGAGCTGGCAGCCGAGCTCGGGATCACCCCCGGCCCGGTCCTCGGCGAGCTGCTGGCGGAGATCGCGCAGGCGCAGTATGCGGGCGAGGTGCACGGGCGGGACGAGGCGATCGAGGCGGCGCGTCGCATGCTCGAAGGCGGCGCGGAAGCGGGCTGATCGCCCCACGGCGCGTTTGGCGCTCGGCCGTTCGGGTAGAGCTGCCGGATGAGCACCGTCGTCGTCGTGGTCGTCCTCGCGGTCGTCGTGCTCGCCGTGCTGCTGCTCGCCGCCGCGATCCGCATCATCCGGCAGTACGAGCGGGGCGTGCAGTTTCGCCTCGGCAAGCTCCACAACGGCCCGCGCGGGCCCGGGCTCGTCCTCATCATCCCGATCATCGACCGGCTCGTCCCCGTGTCCCTGCGGATCATCACGATGCCGATCCAGTCGCAGGGCATCATCACGCGGGACAACGTGAGCGTCGACATCGCTGCGGTGGCGTACTACCGCGTGCGCGACCCGATCCGAGCGGTCATCGCGATCGAGAACGTCGGGGCGGCGATCAACCAGATCGCCCAGACGACGCTGCGGTCGGTGGTCGGTCGCCACACCCTCGATGCCACGCTCGCCGACACCGACCGCATCAACAAACACATCCGCGAGATCCTCGACGTCCAGACGGAGGAGTGGGGGGTCGAGGTGACGCTGGTCGAGCTGAAGGACATCCAACTCCCGGACACGATGAAGCGCGCGATGGCCAAGCAGGCCGAGGCCGAGCGGGAGAAGCGCGCGAAGATCATCGCTGCGGAGGGGGAGGCCCTCGCGGCAGGGCGCCTTGCGGAGGCCGCCGACGTGATGGCGCAGCATCCATTGGCGCTGCAGCTGCGCAACCTCCAGACGCTCGTCGAGATCTCGGTGGACAAGAACTCCACGGTGATCTTCCCGTCGCCGCTGATGAGCACCATCGAGGAACTCGGGAGCTTTCTCGCGCGTGAGCGCCATGCCGCAGCAGCCGTCACCGGGAATGGTGACGCCGATGGTTAGGCTTGCGCCATGCCCGAGCCCGACTGCCTCTTCTGCCGCATCGTGGCCGGTGAGCTCCCCGCTGAGATCGTCGCGGAGGATGAGCGCACCGTCGCCTTCATGGACATCAATCCGGCCACGCGCGGCCACATGCTCGTCGTGCCGCGCGCGCACGCGACCGACGTCCATGACATCGACCCTGAGGACCTGAGCGCCTGCGCGCGCATGGGCCAGCGCCTTGCGGCGCGCGTGACGACGGCACTGGGCGCCGCCGGGGTCAATCTCCTGAACTCCTCCGGCGCGCCGGCGTGGCAGTCGGTCTTCCACTTCCACCTTCACGTCATCCCGCGTTATGAGGGCGATCCGCTGCGCCTGCCCTGGACCCCGGCACCCGGCGACGGTGAGCAGATCGCCACCGCCGCAGGCGTCCTTCGAGGCGCGGCATGAGCGCCCCGCTGCGCCTGGAGCGTGACGGCGCGCTCGCCGTGATGACGTTCGACGCGCCACCGCTCAACCTTTTCAACCGAGCGATGTTTGACGCCTTCGGGGCGGCGGTGCGCGAGCTCGGCGCGGATCCGCCGCGCGGCCTCCTGATCCGCGCCGACCACCGCGCCGTCAGCGGCGGCGTCGACGTCCACGAGTTCGACGGCCTCAGCGCCCAGCAGGGGGCCGATCTCTGGACCGAGCTCATCGCGTCAGCGCAGATCCTCGAGGATCTGCCGTGTCCGACGATCTTCGCCGCGCACGCGCTGTGTCTCACCGCCGCATTCGAGATCGCGCTCGCCTGTGATCTCCTGATCGCGACCGAGTCGGCGCGCTTCGGGCTTGTCGAGATCGTCGTGGGGCTGACGCCGTCGATGGGCGGACCGCAGCGCCTCGCCGAGCGGGCGGGGCCCGCGCGGGCCAAGGAACTCATCTACACGGGTGGACTCTTCGGCGCCGCGGAGCTCGAGCGCTGGAACGTCGTCAACCGCGTGCTTCCCGATGAGGGGTTCGACGAGGCCGCACGCGCCTTCGCCCGCAAGATCGCAGAGGGACCGACGGTCGCTCACGCAGCGACGAAGGCGATCATCGCCCGTCAGATCGCGGATGGCGTCCGTGCGGCGGATGCGATCGTCCCGGAGGTCAGCGGCCCGCTGTTCGAGACCGAGGACCTGCGGGTGGCCGTGCAGTCCTTCCTGACGGAGGGCCCGGGGAAGGCCACGTATCAGGGCCGCTGACGGCCCCTGATACAGCGATTCGGGAGTCCTTTCGCCGTGTTTGGGGCAAGGAACCGCAACATCGGGCCCCGCGCTCGTGTTGAATGGTGGGTGATGCGACGAATTCTTCCTGCCCTCATCGCGGCGATGGCCCTCGGTGGCCTCGCGGCATCCTCCGCCTCAGCGGAGGTCATCGAGATCGGCAAGCTCGAGGCGACGTCCAAGCCCGGCTGTCCCGGTAAGCCCTGCTATGCCGTGAGCCGGACCACCGGCTACCAGGCCAAGGTCGGCACGAGCCGCGGGCTCATGGTCGTGCCGAAGGACGGCCGCATCGTGGCCTGGTCGATCTCCCTGGGCAAGCCCGGGGCCAAGCAGATCGAGTTCTTCGACTCGAAGCTCGGCGGCGAGTCAGAGGCCCAGATCACGATCCTCGACCCCAAGCGCAAGCTGCGCTCCCGCGCCGTCGCCCAGGGCGAGCCGATGAAGCTCCAGCCGTACTTCGGCGGCATCGCGCAGTTCCCGCTTGAGACCTCGATCCCCGTGAAGAAGGGGCAGGTCATCGCGCTGACCGTCCTCACGTGGGCGCCCGCGCTGGCGACCGGCCTCGGAAATGACACCTCCTGGCGTGCGAGCCGCGAGAAGGGGCAGTGCGAGGACACGGTCAACCAGACCTCGCAGCTTCAGCCCAAGCAGCTTGCGCAGTACTACTGCCTGTATCGCACGGCGCGACTGACGTACAGCGCCACGCTGATCACGTCACCGACCGAGACGAACCCGGCCAAGAAGAAGAAGTCGGCGCTGCGGTCCGCGCGCCGCTAGCGCGCGGTCGGAGCGCCCCTCCCAGCCCGTTCTACTCCGGCGAGAGACCGCCGGTGTTCGGGGTCGACCCACCGGTGTTCGGCGTCGTGTCGCCCCCGGTGTTCGGCGTCGTGTCGCCCCCGGTGTCGGTGCCGCCGCCCGTGCCCGTACCGCCACCCGTCCCGGTGGTCCCTGGATCCGTCGTGCCGCCCGTGTCGGTCGAACCCGTCGAATCGGTCCCCCCGGTGTTCGTGGAGTCCGTGCCGCCCGTGTCGGTCGAGCTGGACGTGGTGGTCGTCGACGTGGTGGTCGTCGTGGGCCCGGTCCCGGCGAGGGAATCCGCGTCGTCGGGCGGCAGGAGGGCCGGAGCGGTCGCGGGGATCTTGTCGGCCACGTCGCTCCCGCCGCCGCAGGCGGTCAGGCCGAGCGTGCCCAGGAGGGCGATCGCACAGGTGGTGGCGAGGAAGACGGGGCGCATGGCGCCAGAGTACCGACCGCTGCCCCAGGACGTCGCAGGCAGGGATTCAATGTGCGCAGCGGCGCTGCGCAGGCTGGAGTGGCTCAGCCGGCGAGCGGGCTCATGCGCCGACCGCAGGTCGGGCACTCGTTGAGGTCGCGCTGCGCGGGCTGGTCGCACCAGTTGCAGAAGCGCAGGTTTTCGACGGCCCAGGGGAGACGTGAGGTGCTCGGGGCGAGCGGCAGGACCTTGCCGACGACCTCAAGCTCCTCGCCGGTCTGCTCGTCGAGGTAGATGCGATCAGGCTGTGCCTCGACGAAGACTTCCGCGCCGGTCGAGGGAGTACGCATGCGGTAGAGCTGGCCCATGGGCGCAATCCTACCCATCGCAAAGGCGGGAGCGCGGCCCGGTGCCCATCAGGTCAGGCGGCGTGGGCGAGTTCGCGGGATGACACGGACGGCTCGGTCCCACGGACCATGTCGCGGTATGCCGACGGCGAGATCCCGTGACGTCGCCGGAAGGCCTTGGCGAACTGCGCAGGCTGGCGGTACCCGACGCGGCGGGCCACATCGCGGACCGTGAGATGGCGCTGGCAAAGCAGATCGGCCGCGCGGTCCATGCGAACGTTGGTCAGGCGCTCACGGAAGGTCGTGCGACCGACCTCGGCGAAAGCGCGCTGGAGCTGGCGCCTGGACGACGCCACCCTGCGGGCGATGTCGTCGAGACACAGCTGGCGGGAGAACTCGGTCTGGACGATCGCATCGGCCTCCTCGAAGAGACTGCGACGCAGACGGACGGTGGTGGCACGCTGCATGCCCTTGATACGGACATGGTGGCGTACCGGATGACCGGCGCGCGGACGGCGTGGACGGTCCGGGCAGGTGCCCGGACCGGAGCCCTTAGTGGTCGCCGTGCTCGTCGTGGACCGGCAGCTCACGCATCTCGCGTGCGCAGTCGCGGATCCAGATGGCCAGCGCCCAGACGAGCAGGACGAGGCCGATCGCCGACAGCCAGAGCTTGTCGACGACGCCGAGCAGCAGGAGCAGCAGGCCGAGCGCGACCAGCGCGGGCTGCACCGCTGAAGGGGGAAGGTGGATCTCCTCGCCGACGGGCGGAGGACCGGAGGGACGCTGGGCGCTCATGAGACGTAGAGCGCCGCAGCGACGAAGGTCAGGCCGAACATGAAAAAGCCGAGGGCGGCGATCACGAGACCGCTGCGGACGTTCTTCTTGGCGAGATTGCGATCCATATATGGCTCAGAGGGTAGGGGTCACAGGTGGACATCCGCCACCATAGCGGCGAAGAGCGCCGCGAGGTAGGCGAGAGAGAAGAGGTAGAGCTGGAGCGCCGAGCGGCGGTCCGCGCGGCGCCTCAGGCGCACGGCGAGGACGATGAAGTAGACGCCGAGCAGCAGCGAGACGGTGAGGTAGATCGCCCCGAGTCCGCCCGCACAGAAGGGGAGCTGGGTGACGGCGTACAGGAGGACCGTGTAGAGCAGGATCTGGCGCCGCGTCTCGTCCTCGCCACGCACCACCGGAAGCATCGGCACGCCGACATCGCGGTACTCGTCCTTCATCAGCAGGCTCAGTGCCCAGAAGTGCGGCGGCGTCCAGAAGAAGATGATGGCGAACAGGTAGATCGCCATGCCGGTGATGCGGCCGTCAACAGCCGCCCAGCCCACGAGCGGCGGGACCGCACCGGCGGCGCCGCCCCAGACGATGTTCTGCCAGGTGCGCCGCTTGAGCACCATCGTGTAGGCGAAGGCGTACCCGACGAAGCCGACGAACGAGAGTCCCGCCGCGAGTGGGTTGACGAGGAGCGCCAGCCAGATGACCGAGACGATCCCGAGCGTGATCCCGAAGCTGAGGGCCGCCCGTGGTGAGACCCGGCCGGATGGCACGGGACGGTCCGCCGTGCGCTCCATGCGCAGGTCGATGTCGCGGTCGTACCAGTGGTTGATCGCGCCGGAGCCGCCCGCGGAGAGGTACCCGCCGACGAGGGTCGCGAGCACGAGGCCGATCGACGGGGTTCCGGCGATGTACATGGCGCAGACCGTGGTGAAGAGCAGCAGGCTCTGCACTTTGGGCTTGGTCAGCGCAACGTAGTCCGCAACAAGCTGCCGCGTGGCCGGAGCCATGCCGCTGCGGCGGGCCGTCGTGGCGGGGGAGGCCTCCATGGATCGGGGCACCCCGACGGGCTCAGTCCCCGGACGAGTGTCCGGCGCCCGCTCCGACCAGCTCGTCGGTGCGGGACTGGCCCTCGATCTGACGCCGGATGTCCTTCATCGGCTCGACCGAGCGCACACGCGGAACCGCGTCGAAGTTGTTGGCCGGGGGCGGCGAGGTCGTGAACCACTCGAGCGTGTTGCCCTTCCACGGGTCAGCACCGGCCGCTGGGCCCTTGCGCAGGCTGCGGAAGACGTTGAACCCCGTGAGGACGATGCCGGCGGCGAGGATGAACGCGCCGATCGTCGAGATGAGGTTGTAGATCTCGAGGTTGCCGATGTCCGGGTACTCGTAGATGCGCCGCGGCATGCCGCTGAGGCCGGCCGAGTGCTGGACGAGGAAGGTGACCCAGAAGCCGACGAGGATGAGCCAGAAGCTCGTCTTGCCCATGCGCTCGTTGAGCATGCGACCGCTCATCTTGGGGAACCAGTAGTAGAGGGCTGCGAGCATCCCGAACACGCCGCCGCCGACGATCGTGTAGTGGAAGTGCGCGACGACGAAGTATGTGTCGTGCAGGGCCCAGTCCACCGGGAACGCCGCGAGGAAGATGCCGGTCACGCCGCCGAGGAGGAACGTCCCCAGGAAGCCCGCCGCGAAGTACATCGGCGTGTCGAAGTGGATGCTGCCGCGCCAGAGGGTGAAAATCCAGTTGAACATCTTCACGCCCGTCGGGATCGCGACGAGGAAGCTCCCGAGCATGAAGAAGACGAGCAGGATGAACGGGCTGGGCGTCGTGAACATGTGGTGCGCCCAGACGAGCGACCCGATGAACGCGATGCCGAGTGTCGCCGCGGCGATGGCCTTGTAGCCGAAGATCGGCTTACGCGCGAAGACCGGCAGGATCTCGGAGATGACGCCGAAGGCCGGCAGCACGAGGATGTACACCTCGGGGTGGCCGAAGAACCAGAACAGGTGCTGCCAGAGCAGCGGCGAGCCGCCGTTCGTGGCGTCGTAGAAGTGCGTCCCGAAGTGACGATCGGTCAGCAGCAGCGTGACGGCCGCGGCGATGACCGGAAGCGCGAGGAGCAGCAGGATCGACTGCGTCAGGATCGCCCAGCAGAAGAGGGGCAACCGGCCCCAGCCCATGCCGGGAGCGCGCATGTTCGTGATCGTGACGAAGAGGTTCAGCGCACCGACGAATGACGAGATGCCGGTGAGGTGGACGAGGAAGATCCACGAGTCGACGCCGGCGGTCGGCGAATAGGTGGCTTCCGAGAGCGGCGCGTAACACGTCCAACCGCACTCGGGCGGGGACCAGAGCAGCGAGCCGTAGAAGGCCGCGCCGCCCGCGAGGAAGAGCCAGAAGGAGAGCGCGTTCAGGCGGGGGAACGCCATGTCGCGCGCGCCGATCATCAGCGGGACGATGTAGTTCGAGAACCCGGCGATCATCGGGATCAGGAACAGGAAGATCATCGTCGTGCCGTGCATGGTCACGAGCGCGTTGTACGTCTGCGGCGTGACGAGCGTGTTGTCGGCCTGCGCGAGCTGGAGGCGCATGATCAGCGCCTCGACGCCACCGACCATGAAGAAGACCCAGGAGGCGACGAGATACATGATCCCGATGCGCTTGTGGTCGGTGGTCGTGAGCCAGGAGATCCACCCGCGCTGCGGACGCTGAACCTCGTGGGCTGCGATCTCGGGGACCGGGGTGAGGGAAGTGGCGATTTGAGGAGTAGTGGCCATGATCCGTGTGTCGCTGGGTTGCGGCTACTTCGCCGAGGTCTGGGCTGCCTGCGCTGCGAGCGCCTGGCGGCCGGCGGCCGCGAGCTTGTTCGCGCCCTCGATGTTCTGCTTCTGACGTGCGTACCAGGCCTCGAAGGCCGCGGGCTCAACGACCTTGACCTGAGCGACCATGTTGGCGTGATTGCGCCCACAGAGTTCGGCGCACTGACCGCGGAACGTCCCGGTCTTCGTCGCCTTGAACCAGGTGTAGTTCGTGTAACCGGGGACGGCGTCGAACTTGCCGCCGAGGTCCGGCACCCACCAGGAGTGCTGGACATCGTTCGAGCGGATGGTGAGCGTCACCGTCGTGTTGACCGGGACGACCATCGTCTCGTACGCGAACACATTGTTCAGCAGGTCCTTGTCGCCATCCGCGTAGACGTAGCGCCACATGTACTGCTGGCCGTTGACCTGGATGTTGAGCGACTTGCCGTTGGGCGGCATCGGGCGCCGGGCGCCATCAGCGATGAACGAGCCCTGCTCGGTGACGGGCGCGCCCTCGGCTCCGCTGTTCGGCGGGTTGTCGATCCCGTCGAGCTTGGCGAACGTCACGATGGAGATCACGACGAGCAGCAGCGCGGCGCCGAGCGTCCAGCCGATCTCAAGCTTGTTGTTGCCGTGGATCTGCTCGGCGACCGGATGACGCTTCGCGCTGAAGCGCCGCAGCGTGAAGAGCAGCAGCCCGCCGACGCCGACGAAGATGATCACGGCGAGGACATAGATGATCAGGTACAGCGACCTGATGCCCTCGGCATTTGGTGATCCGCTGCCGGCGTCCGGGGCAATGAAGTCTGCGAACGCGGCAGGGGCCGTCGCCAGGATGAGGATCGACAGAAGCCCGAGGGCCATAAAGGCGCGGGCGAGGGAGGAACGCACTGGAGCTCGCAAGGCGATTCGCATGCTATCGCGGAGTGGCGGCGGATGGTGCCCGGCCATCATCGGCCGGTGTAGTTCGCGGGACGCTTCTCGATGAACGCGAGGACGCCTTCGGCGAAGTCGGCGGTCTCGGACATCTCCTGCTGCAGCGATGCCTCGAGTGCGAGCTGCGCCTCGTGGCCCGTGTAGTTCCACGCGTTGAGCTGCGCCTTGATCCCCGCGTAGGAGCGGGTCGGGCCGGCGGCGAGCTTGGCTGCGATCGCATCGACCTCGGCCTCGAAGGCGTCGTCATCGAACACGCCGTTGAGGAGTCCCCACTCAAGCGCGCGCTCTGCGGGGAGCCGTTCACCGAGCATCGCGAGCTCGCTGGCGCGCGCGACGCCGATGCGCGAGGAGAGCAGCGCCGAGGCCCCGCCGTCCGGCACGAGACCGATGTTCACGAAGGCGAGCAGGAAGTACGCGGAGCGGCGCGCGTAGACGAGATCCGCCGAGAGGGCGAGCGAGACGCCGACCCCGACCGCGGGGCCGTTGACGGCCGCGACCACGGGCTTGGGGAGTCGGCGCAGGCCGGTGAGCAGCGGGTGGTAGTTCTTCTGGAGCTTGCGCTCGAGGTCCGGGTGGCCGGACTCGGTGTGGAACGGCTCGTCCTCATCCTTGAGGTCGGCGCCCGAGCAGAACGCTCGCCCGGCGCCGGTGACCACCACGGCGCGGATGTCGTCGTCGTCGCGGACCGTCTCGAACGCGCTCCAGAGATCCGCGCTGAGGCTCGCACCCCAGGAGTTCAGCGACTCCGGGCGAGCAAGTTCGATCTTCGCGACGCCGCCCGACCGCCAGAGGTTCGCGGTCCCGTATCCGTGCTGCAACTCGTACTCGGTCATGGCGGGGCATCCTATGACGGCCCGGGGCCGCCAGGTAGGCTCGCCCGCCGATGCGCCCGGTGATCGGAATCTGCGGCGGACTCGAACGCGCCACATGGGGCGTCTGGTCGGGCCCGGCGGTCCTAACCCCGCTGCCGTACATCGAGGCGGTCCAGGCCGCAGGGGGGCTGGCAATGATCCTCCCGCCGGACCCGGGAGGCCCGCCCGAGCAGACGCTCGCGCTCCTCGACGGGCTGCTCCTCGCCGGTGGGTCGGACATCGATCCTGGCGCGTACGGCGCATCCCCGCATCCGGCGACGCGCGGCGTCGAGGCCGTCCAGGACGCTGCGGAGATCGCGCTCACGACCGTGGCCCTCGACATGGGGATCCCCGTGCTCGGCATCTGCCGCGGCATGCAGCTCCTCAACGTCGCCTGCGGGGGGACGCTGATCCAGCACCTTCCCGAGCACGCGGGGCACGAGCGCCATCGCCCCGCGCTGGGGTCCTTCGACGGGGCCGAGCACGACGTGCGGCTGGAGGAGGGGTCGCTGGCGGCGCGCGCCGCAGGAGCGACGCTGCACCCGACCCGGCACCACCACCATCAGGGAGTCGATCGGATCGGCGGCGGCCTGCGCGTCACCGGGTGGTCGGTGATTGACGACCTCCCCGAGGCGATCGAGGCGCCCGAGAAGCCCTTCGTGCTCGGGGTACAATGGCATCCCGAGGTGGACCCCGCGAGCCGGGTCATCGCGAGCTTCGTCGCGGCCTGCGCGGGCGCCGCGTAGGCCGATGCGCAACCTATACTCGCTGACCTCGTGACCCGGTCCCGTGCTCTACGGTGCACGGCCTGGGCGCTCGTCGCCGCCGGGGTCGCCGCTCCTGCAGTTCGACGTCGCCTGCGCCTGCCCAAGCCCGCCGTCGCAGCCGCCGCCTGGACGGCTCCGGTCGCCCTGTCCGTCGCGCTGCCGCGCAGCCGCGGTCGTGACGCCGCGGTCTGCCTGCTGCAGATGTGGGCGTATGTGGCGATGTACGAGATGCCCAACGACGATCCCGAGTCGCTCGAGGCCCGGGTGCACGTCGATTACCCGGTCCGCATCGACCGGGCGATCGGGATGGGCGAACTCCCCGGCGTGCGGCTCCAGCGGCTCTTCCGGCACCCCGATGGGCACATCCGCGCACCGGAGAAGCTGCTCGTCTGGACGCATTGGGTGTGGTTCGCGGTGCCCCACGCCACGGTCCTCTACACGCTGCTGCGCCACCGCGAGAAGTTCCCGCGCTCGGCGATGATGGTCTACGCGACGTTCGACCTCGGGGTGCTGTGTTACTGGCTCGTCCCGACCGCGCCGCCGTGGTACGCCGCCAAGGTGGGCCGGCTGACCGCGGTCGAGACCGAGACCGAGATCCCCCTGCGGCGCATGATGCTCGACTACGGCCGCGAGTTCTGGAAGGACCGCTGGGACGGCCTTTACGATGGGCTCGCCGGCAACCCCCTGGCCGCTATGCCTTCGCTGCACTTCGCAACCTCGGTGACCGCCGCCCACGTCCTCTCCGACGTCGGCCGTGTGCCGGGCGTGATCGGCTGGACCTATGCGGGGACGCTCGGCGTGGCGCTGGTGTACCTCGGCGAGCATTACGTCACCGATCTGGTCGCAGGCCTTGCGCTCGCCGAAGGCGTACGCGCCGCTGCGCCCGTGGCGACACCGGCGCTGCGCCGTGTCGCTCGCGCTGTCCAGGCCATCGAGCGCCGCGCCCACCCGGCATGATGGAGCCGGTCGAAGACGATCTCCAGGGCGGCGGCGCCATGCCGCGCATCCGGCTGACGCGCCAGCGCGCCGTGATCCTCGGCGTCTTCGTCGTCCTGACCGTCGCCTTCCTCTACCTCGGGCTTCCGCGCCTTGCCGGCATCGACGAGACGCTTCAGCGTGTACGCGAAGGCGACCCGTGGTGGCTGCTCGTCTGCGCGCTCTTCGAGCTCGCATCGTTCGGCGGCTACATCTGGCTCTTCCGGGCGGTGTTCGTCCACGGGAGCGACCGCATCGGGTGGCGCGCGAGCTACCAGATCACCATGGCCGGACTTGCAGCCACACGGATCTTCGCCGCGGCAGGCGCTGGGGGCGCGGCGCTCACGGTCTGGGCGTTGCGCCGGTCTGGGATGCGCACGCGCACGGTCGCCTCGCGCATGGTCGCGCAGTACGTCCTCCTCTACAGCTTCTACATGCTGTCGATGGTCATCGTCGGCGTCGGGATGTTCGTCGGGGTCTTCCGCGGCAGCTCAGATTTCGCCATCACGATGGCCCCGGCGATCTTCGGGCTGATCGTCCTCGCGCTCGGTGCGAGCTGCGCACTGATTCCCGAGCAGATCGACCGCCACCTGGCCGCCTGGGCGCACGGCTCGGGTCGCTTCGCGCAATTCCTCGCGCACCTCGCGAAGGTCCCGGCGGCGATCGGGGACGGCGTCCGCGAGGCGCTGCGCCTCGTGCGCGAGCGGGAGTGGGGCATCAGCGGCGCAGGCCTCTGGTGGCTCTTCGACATCCTCACGCTCTGGGCGGCGTTCCACGCCTTCGGGGAGCCGCCGGCGTTCGCCGTCATCGTGATGGCGTACTTCATCGGCATGCTCGCGAACCTCCTGCCGCTCCCCGGTGGCATCGGCGGCGTCGACGGCGGCATGATCGGTGCGCTGATCGCCTTCAACGTCGACAGCAGCCTCGCCGTCGTCAGCGTGCTCACCTACCGGGCATTCGCCTTCTGGCTTCCGACGGTGCCCGGGATCATCGCCTACCTCCAGCTGCGCAAGACGGTGGATCGTTGGCGCGACGAGGGCGCGCTCGATACCGCCGAGCTCGCCGCGCTCGACGCGGGCGAACTGCCGCTCGTCGGCGGTGCGCTAGAACCTCAGCCGTCTGCTCCAACGCCCCAGAGGACCGAACCCCATGAGTGAGATCGAAAACGTCGTCATCGTCGGCAGCGGCCCTGCCGGCTACACCGCGGCGCTCTACACGGCCCGTGCCGAGCTGCGGCCCGTCGTGGTCGAGGGGTTCATGTGGGGCGGTCTGCTGCAGGAGACGACCGACGTCGAGAACTTCCCCGGCTTTCCGGCCGGCGTGATGGGCCCGGAGCTCATGCAGCAGATGCGCGATCAGGCCGAGCGGTTCGGGAGCCGGTTCATCACCGACCAGGCGACCGCGCTCGAGCTCGCCGACGAGCCCGGTGGGGTGCACCGGGTGCACGTCGGCGGTGAGATCCTCCAGACCCGCGCCGTCGTGCTCGCGATGGGCGCCGAGCACCGCAAGGTCGGCGTCCCCGGCGAGGAGCTGCTGAGCGGCCGTGGGGTGAGCTACTGCGCGACGTGTGACGCGGCGTTCTTCGGCGGTCGTGACACGCTTATCGTCGGCGGCGGCGACTCGGCCATGGAGGAGGCGATGTTCCTCGCGAAGTTCGCCTCGAAGGTCACGATCGTCCACCGGCGCGACGAGTTCCGCGCGTCGAAGATCATGCTCGAGCGTGCGCGCACGGTCGAGAACATCGAGTGGCTCACGCCGTACGTCGTCGAGGACTTCGCGGCGGGGGAGAACGGTGCCCTCGAGCGCGCGCTCCTGCGCCATGCAGAGACCGGGGAGGCCCGCGAACTCCCGGTCGGCGGGGCGTTCATCGCGATCGGGCACGTGCCGCAGTCCGAGATCGTCGTCGGTCAGGGTGTCTCCCTCGATCACGAGGGCCATGTGCTCGTCGACGGGCGCTCGACCCGCACCGCCGTTCCGGGGGTCTTCGCCGCCGGCGACCTCGTCGACAACACCTATCGCCAGGCGATCACCGCGGCGGGCTCCGGCTGTCAGGCAGCACTCGACGCCGAGTGGTACCTGCGCGACACGCCGCTCGCCAGCTGAGCATTCGGCGTGAGGCGGGGCTGACCGGTGCTCCCACAGACACAACTGCTGCGCAGGTCCGTGGTGGTCGTCGTCTTCGCGCTGTCGTGCTTCGGCCTGCTGATCTTCTTCTGGAGCGCCTTCGGCGGGCCGGTCCCGCTGCGCGCGCAGGGGTACCGCTTCACCGTCGACTTCGACGAGGCCACGATGCTCGCGGTCCAGGCGGAGGTGCGCCGCAGCGGGGTGCCCGTGGGCCGGGTCGTCGGCCTTGAGCGCACGCCGTCCGGCCTGACTCGCGCGACGATTCAGCTGCGCTCCGCCTACGTCCCCGCGCGGGCGGACACGCGCGCCATGCTGCGCTCCAAGTCGCTCGCGGGGGAGACGTACGTGGAGCTCTCCTCCGGCACCACCACGGCGGCCGCGCTCCCCGACGGCGGGCGCCTCGGGCGCGGCAGCGTCGAGCCGACCGCCCAGCTCGACGACATCCTCGGCACGTTCGACCGGCGCACGCGGGCCGCCTTCGATACCTGGATCCAGCAGCAGGCGATCACGCTCGCGGGGCAGGGGCGCGGCCTCAACGACACGCTCGCCCAGCTCGCGCCGCTCGAGGAACAGGCGACGGCCCTCGCCGCGCTCGTGCGCGCGCAGGACCCGGGGCTGAGCACGCTCGTCCACGACACGGGCGTCGTGTCGTCTGCGCTCAGCGCCCGCGGGACGCAGCTACGCGATCTCGTCACGAGCGCGAACACCGTCTTCGGGACGACGGCGAGCTGGGATCGAGCGCTCGCCGCCTCGGTCGAGGCGCTCCCCGCGTTCCAGCGCGAGGCGCGCACGACGCTCTCGCGGCTTGACCGCTTCTCGCGGGAGACCGACCCTCTCGTGCGCAGCCTCCAGCCGGCGGCGCGGGAGCTCAGCCCGACCCTCGAGGCGACGGCGGATCTCGCGCCGCAGCTGGCATCTCTCACGAAGGGTCTCGGACCGCTCTACGAGAGCGGCAGCACCGGCCTCCCCGCGACGAGCACGTTTCTCACCGACCTGACGCCGCTTGCGCGCGAGCTGCCGAGCACGCTCACACAGCTCAATCCGGTCGTCGGCTACGCCGGAAACTTCCGCAACGAGATCACGGCCTTCGTGGGGAACTTCGTGGCGGTGACCGAGGCCTCCGGCCGCGGCTCGCTGGGCGACATCAACCGGCACTACCTGCGCGGACTCGAGGTCTTCGGCCCCGATCAGCTGGCGGACTACCAGGTGCGGCCGCCGTCGAGTCGCAACGCGCCCTACGCCAAGCCCGGGCTGATGATCTCGCAGTCGCGTGGCCTGCCCACGTACGCGACGTCGCAGTGCGACAGCCGCAGCTGGCCGACGGCGCTGTACGGGCCGGGCGTCCCCGCCAAGGATGTGACGCTCATCCGCGAGCGCTTCGGTACGGTCCCGGTTGCGCCCACCTGTCGACCGGCCGAGCTGTTCGACGGGAAGAGCTTCCCCCAGCTGATCCCGGGCGCCGTGCCTGATCTCCCCTAGGAGGGACCCGCCCCGATGCTCGTCACCGCCCGCCGGTTCGCAGTTCTCAGCCTCGCTCTGACGGCCGTCGGCGCCGCGGGTGCCGTCCCGGCCGCGCAGGCGGACTCCACCGCCTCGCTGACCGCCTCGATGACCTCGCGCGGACCGGTCGTCGGCGGGATGCGCCCGGTCAATCTCCTCGTCAATGCGCAGATCAGCGACCCTGCCGGGCCGGGCTTCGTGCCGATTCCCGAGCGCTTCACGTTCCGCTTCCCGAAGCTGCGGCTGAACACTGCGAAGTTCCCCGTCTGCACGGCGAACGACAACCAGCTCGTCAAGGACGGGGCTGCCGCCTGCCCGGCGGCGTCACGCGTGGGCGTCGGCTCCGCGCGCGTCTGGGCGCTGCGCACACTGGGCATCGACGCCGACGTGTACATCTACAACGGGCGGAAGACCGCGAAGGGCCGCGAGCTGCTCCTTCTCACGATCACGCGCACCGTCGAGCAGAGTCTCGCGTTGCGCGGCCTGCTGAAGCCGCTGAAGGGCGGCAAGTACGGGTGGAGGCTCTCCTTCGGCGTGCCCGAGATCCCCGTGATCGACAACGAGCTCGCGGCGCTCCAGCTCTTCAACATCAAGCTCGGTGCGCAGCGCCGTGTGCGCGGCAAGCGCCTCAGCTACGTCGAGGCACCGAAGAGCTGCCCGAAGGCCGGCCTGCCGGTGACGTTCGAGGAGCTCGTGCGCACCACCGGCGCGACGCTGCCCGCGGCGGCGACGATCGCCTGCCCCGCCCGCTGACCTGGGTTAGGACCCGAAGGCGAGGTCTCCGTCCCGCAGGGCGAGGGCGATCGCCTGCGCCCGGGTGTGCGCGCCGAGCTTGCGCTTGGCGTTCGTCACGTGGGTCTTGACTGTCTCCTCCGAGATCCCGAGCGCCTCGGCGAGCTGGCCGCTCGTGAGTCCCTCGGCGAGGAGCTGGAGGACCTGGCGTTCGCGCGGGGAGAGCGCATTGCCGGTCCGGCGCGGGGCGTTGGTGACGACGAGCGGCGCCCGGTCGGCGACCGTGCTGGCGGCCCCCTTGTCGGTCGGGGTGACGACGAAGATCGAGAGGTGTCGGCCAGGGAGGACATTCGCGGTCGCGTTGTAGTCCACGCGCAGGTGGTGGCCGTTGCCGTCGACGATCTCCCAGCTGCCGTTCAGCGTGCCGCTCTGGAGGAACGCATCCCAGGTCCCGGGGAGCCCCTCGAGCTCCTCGGGAGCCGTGATGTCATCGATCCGCATCGCGAGGAGCTCCTCGCGAGTGCGCCCGAGAAACGCGAGCGCCGTCTCATTGACGGTGACGTATCGCCGCTCGCTGTTGGTCACGAGCATCGGGTTGCCGGCGCGGTTGAAGATCGCCCAGAAGGCGCGCTCTGCGGAGGCGGGGTGCGCTGCGGTGGGACCTGTGGGGACCGATGCCGTCGACACGTCAGCTCCGATCGTGGGGGACAGCGATGCTCCTGCGCGCAGTGTGGCACTCCGGTTTGTGGTGCTCAATCATTCGGCCAGCGTGACGGCGACCAGATCGCCGTTTATGGGGCTGCGACTCGTGGGCGAGCAGCGCCGCCTTGCAGTCCGCGCCGCCGGCGTACCCGCCTGGCGATCCGTCGCTGCGCACGACGCGATGACACGGGATCACGAGCTGGAGCGGATTGCGCGCGAGCGCGCTGCCGGCAGCCCGGGCGCCCTGCGGCGCGCCGGCACGCATGGCGACGTCGGCGTAGGTCGTGACGGCGCCGTGGGGGAGCTGCCGCGTCGCGTCGAGCACCCGCCGCCCGAAGCCCTCGGGCATGAGGCGCGGGTCGAGGTCGAGGTCGAACCTCCGACGATCCCCGGCCCGATACTCGGCGACCTGCGCCGCGACCCCCAGCAGGGCGGGTGGGTCCTCAACCATGGTGGTGCCGAGGCGCAGGGCGAGCTGCGCGGCGACGGCCTGCGCCTGCGCGCCCGCGAGGAAGGTCAGCGCGAGCAGACCGTCGTCGCCGGCCGCCGCGAGCAGCGGACCGAAGGGCGACTCGATCCGGCTCCAATGCGTGGTGATGCGCGGCGAGCTCATCGCGTCGGGGGCGCCGCGCTTCGTGGTCGCGGACACAGTCCGAGGCTACCGCGCGTAGGATCGCCGTGTGGACCTTGTGATCACCGTCCTCGCCCTGCTCGTGGCCGCTGTCTTCATCGTCGTGCTGATCGCCGGGGCGATGCGCCCTGCGGGTGCGGCGCACAGCCGCCTCGACGCCGCCCCATCGGGCAGCCCGGTGCATGACGACCTCGACGATCTTGAGCAGCTCCACGCTGCGGTGAACGCCAAGCGCCGCGCGCGCGGCGCGCAGGCACTAACCGCATCCGACCTCGCCGCGTTCGCGGACGAGTCCGCCCGACGGGAGGCGCTGCGATGAGGGCGCTGATCGTCGGTGGAGGCTGCCGCGGGCTCGACCTCACGCGGTCGCTCGTCGCCGAAGGGCACGCGGCACGGGTCGTGACGCGGACCGAGGCCGGACGCGCCGCGATCGAGGAGGCGGGTGGCGAGTGCTGGATCGGGACGCCCGACATCATCGGGACGCTGCGCTACGCGCTCGAGAACGTGACGCTGCTGCTGTGGCTGCTCGGTACGGCCACGGGCGATGCAGAGAAGGTCGCCGCCGTCCATGGCACCCGCCTGCGGATGATGCTCGAGAAGACGACCGACACGACCGTTCGCGGCGTCCTCTATGAAGCCGCGGGCACCGTCGCGCCGGAGATCCTCGCCGCGGGCGTCGGCGAGGTCGAGCACGCACGGCGCACGAACGAGATCCCGTTTGCGCTCCTCCACACGGACCCGCGCGGCGACCGCGCGCTGTGGCTCGCCGAGGTGCGCGGCGCGATGGATGGCCTGCTCGCCGGTCCGCGCCGCGTGGCTGACCCAGTCGCTCCCTGAGACTCGGCAGTTGGTGCTAGGCTCCGGCGAGGAAATACCCAAAACCTGACCGGATTTAGCCAGAAGGAGCCAGCCATGGCCGACTACGCCAAGGACGTGCTCGTCTCGACCGAATGGGTCGAGGAGCACCTGAACGACCCGTCGATCCGCATCGTCGAGGTGGACGAGAACCCCGCGCTGTACGCCGAGGCGCACATCCCCGGCGCGGTCGGCTTCGACTGGCAGCGCGACCTGCAGGACCAGGTGCGTCGTGACTTCCTCGGTGCCGAGGAGTTCGGCGCGCTGCTCGGTTCGCGCGGCATCTCGAACGACCACACCATCGTGCTCTACGGCGACCGCAACAACTGGTTCGCCGCGTACACGTACTGGTACCTGCGCTATTACGGCCACAACGACGTGAAGCTCGTCAACGGTCCGCGCGAGAAGTGGCTCGGCGAAGGGCGTCCGACGTCGACCGACATTCCCGCCTACGAGCCGACGACGTTCACGGCGAAGCCCGGGAACGACGCGATTCGCGCCAAGCGCGACGAGGTGCTCGGCGCGCTCGACGGCGCCACGGCGCTCGTCGACGTCCGCTCACCGCAGGAGTTCTCCGGCGAGCTGATCGCGATGGCCGGCTACGAACAGGAGGGCGCCCAGCGCGGCGGTCACATCCCCGGCGCGGCATCGGTGCCGTGGGCGCAGGCCGTGACCGAGGACGGCACGTTCAAGAGCGCCGACGAGCTCCAGGAGCTCTACGGCGGCAAGGGCGTGCTCGACGGTCGTCCGATCATCGCGTACTGCCGCATCGGTGAGCGTTCGGCGCACACGTGGTTCGTGCTGCACGAGCTCCTCGGCGTCGAGGACGTGCGCAACTACGACGGTTCGTGGACCGAGTGGGGCAACCTCGTCGACGTGCCCGTCGAGAAGGACGTCTAGGACGCCTGACGCGCATCGCCGCGGTCGGGCGCCAGCAGCCCGGCCGCGACGACGCGTTCCAGCAGTTCGGCGAGGATCCGCGCCGTCGCACCCCAGACGATGTGCCCATCGACGAGGTACGTGTCGGTGAGAAACCGGATCCCGCGGCGCTCGACGCGCCGCCGCCCGGCTCCAGCGCGCAGCACCGCGAGGGAGAACTCGAACACCTCGTCGACCTCGAAGGCCGACGGGTGCCAGCGGTGGCCGTCCTCGATCAGCCCGACGAAGGGGTAGACCGCGTAGTCGGTGGCGATCGTCGGCGTCGGCTGCAGCGCCCCGGCGAGGAGGACCGCTTCGCGGGGCAGGCCGATCTCCTCGAGCGCCTCGCGCAGCGCGGTCTGGCGCAGATCGTCCTCGCCCGGGTCGCGCCGGCCCCCGGGGAATGAGATCTCCCCGGCATGGCGGCGCAGATCGTCGCGGCGCTTCGTGAGCACGACGTGGAGTTCACGCCCGCGATCAAAGAGCGCGACGAGGACGGCCGCATCGGTGCGGCCGTGGACGTCGAGGGCCGCCGCCGCTTCGGGGTCCAGGAGGACCCCGTTCAGCGCCGCCGCGAGCTCAGCCCGCGAGCGAGACCCGCTCGACACGCTCGCGGAACATGACCTCGCCCTCAAGCGTGCGGTGGACCGGGCACTTCGCCGCGATCACCGTGAGGCGCTCGACCTGTTCGTCGGAGAGGCCCTCGGGCAACCGCAGCACGAGGTCAAAGGTCGTCGGCGTGCCGCGCTCAGCCGGGGTGAAGTCGCACTGGACCTCGACCCCGCCGATGTCCCAGCCCTTGCGCGACGCGTACATCTCGATCGTGACGGCGACGCAGCCGGCGAGGCTCCCTGCGAGCATCTCGAGCGGGCTGGGACCGGTATCGGTCCCGCCCTCATCGATGGGCTCGTCGAGCGTGAGCTCGTGGTTGCGGATGCGGACCGCGTGGCGGTAGGCGTCCTGCCTGGTGACGGTGGCCTTCATCATCGTCCTCCGAGTATGGCAAGCGTGCGCCCGCCGGTCGCTCAGCTCACATATGCCCGCTGACCCGCCGTGGCGAAGATGTCGCCCATCTGCGGGCCGATCCCCTCGCGCCAGGTGCCCGAGTGGCATTCGGTGCCGGGGAGCTGCCGCGCCTGCAGGCGGATTTCGCTCCACACGACCTGGCCCGTGGGGAGAACGCCCGCAGCGGTCCAGATGCGCCGGGTGCGCGCGCCGGAGACGCGCAGGGTCGAGCCGATGGATGAGGGGCGGGTGACGCGCCACGCCGATTCGCCCTGGGCAGAGCCGCGGCTGTCGCGCACCCCCGAGTCGAGGACCCGCGCCCCCGTCTGCGGCAGCTCAGCGGCGAGCCGCTCGACGGCCCCGGGAGTGACCGGCCCGGCGAGCGCGCGCGTCGAGATGGTGACGCGGTAGCGGCAGCTGCCGGTCCCGGCGCCCCAAGCGAGGGAGGTGGATGACGTGCGCCGCCACGAGTTCGGGATGAGCACCGAGATGCTCGCGTGGTAAGTGAGCGACGGGAACCCGACGACCGTGGTGTCCTGCTTGATGCGCACACGGACGGCGCCGGTGCTCAGGGTGGCGCTCGCGGGTGCGACAGGGACGGCGAGGAGCGCTCCGGCGAGGAGCAGCGGAGCGAGGAAGCGCATGCGCGGGGACATACCCGTGGAACACCGCGGCGGCACCCGGGTTTCGGGGCCGCTCGTCCGGGCGCGTACCATCACGGGCCTTCGGGGCGTGGCGCAGCCTGGTAGCGCACCTGCTTTGGGAGCAGGGGGTCGCCGGTTCGAATCCGGCCGCCCCGATCGCCGCGCCCACCGAGGCGCGGCGTCCTCAGACCTTCTTGACGACGCTCGACTTCAGCTGCATCGGGCCGAATCCATCGACCTTGCAGTCGATGTCGTGATCGCCGACGCCCTGGACGAGGCGGATGTTGCGCACCTTCGTGCCGACCTTGATCGGGCCGGAACCGCCCTTGACCTTGAGGTCCTTGATGACCGTCACGGTGTCCCCGTCGGCGAGGACGTTCCCGACCGCGTCGCGGATCACCGGGGCGGCGTCGGCCTGCGCGTCGCCCCCGGGAGACCACTCATGCGCACACATCGAACAGACGAGCATCCCGCCGAGTTCGTAGTGATGTTCGCTTGCGCACTCGGGACAGACGACGGCATCGCTCATGGACGCGGAGCGTATCCGGCTCACTTCCCGTGCGTCCGGTGCTAGCTTGCGTACAGGGCGGTTCCCGGGAACCAATCCCCGGAACCGACTACATGAAAACCAGTAGGCCTATCACCGCCCCTCGCCGCGCAGACGCCCAGCGCAATGTCGAGCACATTCTCGACACGGCGCGTGCCGCGCTCGCCGCCGATCCGGGCGCGAGCCTCCAGCGGATCGCTGCTGCGAGCGGCCTCCATCGCGCGACGGTCTATCGGCACTTCGAGAACCGCGAGAACCTCATCCGGGCGATCCACGAGCGGTTCGTCGAGCAGATGCGCGAGGCGAGCATGGAGGTCGACTCAGAGGCTTCCGACCCCGTCGGCGAGCTGCGCTCCTTTTCCAAGCGGTCGCTCGAGATCGGCCTGCGCTTCAGCCCGTACGGCTACGCACCGCTCTTCCCGGTGGAGGATGCGGAGCGTCGACGCGCGCGCCGCGCTCCCGTGGTCGCCCTGCTGCGCCACGGCCAAGAACGGGGGGTCTTCCGCACCGACCTCGACGCCGAAGCCGTCGCCGGGCTCTGGGGCGTGACGCTGCCGTTCGTGCTCTCGCAGATCAGCATCTCCGGTTGGACGCGCGAACAGGCGGTGGCCTTCATGGTCAGCGTGCCGCTCGCACCCGCAGCGCTCTGAGCGCCTGGACGGGTACAGTCGCCCGACGATGACCGACGTGCGTGGCGAGCCCGGCGCGATCTGGGTTGAGATCGTCCAGCTCGAGCCCGGGCCGGCGTCGAGCCGTGTCCCGCACCCGGTCGCTGTGGCCGCAGACGCATCGCTCGGCGCTGCCGCAGGCGTGGCGCGACTCGGCATCGCTGCGAGTCTCGCGAGCTGGCGCGCAGCGGAGTCCGCGGGTCGCATGCTGCGGGCGCTGCCCGGAGCTTCGGCCGTCGGTCGCATGGGTGAAGCCGCACTCGAGCCGCTGACGCGCGATGGGCGCCGCGTCCGCGCGCTTGCGCCGGCAGCGGCGACCGACGCCCTGCAGGCCGTGCTCGAACTCGTCGTCGCACGAGTGGTGCGCGCCGCGGACATCGACGCGATCGTGCGCCGGATCGACGTCGACGCCATCGTCGATCGAATCGACATCGAGCGGATCCTCGAGCGGATCGATGTGGATGAGCTCATCGGCCGTGTGGACGTCGATGCGATTGTCGACCGGATCGACGTGAACGAGATCGTCGATCGGGTGGATATCGAGGCGATCATCGAGGAGACCCGCATCGGCACGATCGTGGCGCGCTCCACCAGCGGCTTTGCGAGCGAGGCGCTCGATGTGGCGCGTGAACAGACCGCAAACGTCGACGGTCTCACCGCGCGCGTCGTGAACCGCCTGCTGCGCCGCGATGCCGCCGATCTGCCCGTCGGCCCGCCGCTGCTCGTCGGCGACGATGAGCCTGTAAGCCCAGCGGACGCGGGCGCATGAGGGTCGCCGACGAGCGTCCACGGCGCGGGCGCACCGGCGAGCGGAACATCCAGGGGCACTACGCCGGCCCGATCAGTCGGCTGCTCGCGTGGGGCGCGGACCTGCTGATCATCGGCGTCGTCTACACGGCCGCACTCGCCCTCCTGCAGTTCGGCATCGACGCGGCGACCCCGCTCAGGGTCACGTTCGCAGACCACGACGGCTGGTCGGCGCTGGGGAGCTTCATCTGGGCCGGGGTCTATCTCGGCAACTCGTGGGTCGTCGTCGGACGGTCACCCGGCATGTCCCTGATGGGCCTGCGCATCGTGCGCTCGGACGGGGCGCCACTCGACCGCCGGCATGCCCTGCGCCGACTCTTCTGCTTCCCGCTCGGTTTCCTCACGCTCGGGATCGGCTTCGCGGGCATCGTGGTCGGCCGTACGCGCCAGGCGCTGTACGACCACCTCGCCGACACCGCAGTTGTCTACGACTGGGATGCGGAGACCGCGCGCCTGCGCACGCTGGCGCTGGCGGGAGCCCGCCGCCGCGAGGGCTGGCGGGGGCTCCCGGAAGACGCCTCCCAGGATTAGCTCCCGGGCTGCGGCGGCTGCGCGACCGTCGGCGCCTCGGAGGCGCTTGCTGCTGCGACGTCGGCGTCAGCGGTCGTGGGCGACGGCTCCACTGCGACGGCTGCGGGGGCGGCGGGCCGAGGCGCGAGGATCGATCCCTGGCGGCGCAGCTCGCGCAGCAGCAGGACGGCGAGGACGACGAGTGCGATCAGGAGTGCGAGCGCGACCGACGAGACGATCCAGAAGGACGCCTCGTCGACGCCGTGACCACCCATGTGGTCAAAGCCGCCCGGCCGTCCGCCGCCCTGCGGCGGCCCGCCCGGCCCGCCGAAGCGGTCCTGCATGCCCTGTGCGGCGTGCATGCCGCCCTGGGCGAGTGGAATGAGTGACATGGAGACTCCTGGTGTGGGGGATGGGACTGTGACCAGGATGCCGGTGCGACGTGAGAGCTCTCTGAGAACTCGGCATGCCCCCGCGAGGACTCGAACCCCGAACCTGCCGGGTAGAAACCGGCCGCTCTATCCAGTTGAGCTACGAGGGCGTGCGCGCGGATCGTCGCAGGTGGACGCGTCAGCTGCGAATGCGCAGGTGCGCCGCGAGCCCGTCGAGCGCCCCGTCGAGAATGCTCGCGCGCACCCGATCCTCCACCGGGCCGCGCAGCAGCATTCCGAGCCGCATGCCCGGCTCGATCTCGATGCGGTGGGTGACGGCGGTGCCCTGATCCGCGGGCTCAAGGGCGAAGGCTCCGACCATCGCCTTGAGGTCCCCCGCGTGGCGCGTCGCGCGCAGCGACGTCGTCCCGTCGTAGGTGAAGCCCATCTCGGTACGCAGGACGCCGACGGGCGTGGGGTGCTCACACCGCGCCCGCATGGGGCAGTCGCTCGCGTCGCGCTGCGTCACCTCGACGGCGGTGAAGAAGGGATGCCACTGCGGGTAGGCCGCGACGTCCGCAATGGTGGCCCACACATCCGCGGTCTGCGCGTCGATCACGACCGTCTTCTCACCCGCCAGCATCGGGCGGCAGCGTAGCCTGTGAGCACATGTCGGATTCAGCGCAGCACCTCTCCTATGCCGTACCCGGCGTGAGCTGCGGCCACTGCCGAGCGGCGATCACCGACGAGGTCACGAAGGTCCCCGGCGTCGAGCGCGTCGAGGCCGATCTCGATGCCCACCGCGTCGATGTCCACGGAACAGACCTCGACGACGCGCAGGTGCGCGCCGCGATCGACGAAGCCGGGTACGACATCGCCTGACGGGCCGTCATGGGAGCACCGACCGAACATCTCGACCTCGAACTCGCCGGGATGACCTGCGCCTCGTGCGCGACCCGCATCGAGCGCCGGCTCAACCGGCTCGAGGGCGTGACGGCGAGCGTGAACTACGCGACCGAGCGGGCCGCGGTGGACTTCGACCCGGAGCTCGCAGACCCCGGCGACCTGCTCGATGCGGTCGCGGCCGCGGGCTACAGCGCGCAGCTTCCGGCTACCGCCGCCGACGAGCGACCGGGGGACGAGCACCTGGACGCCGCGGCGCTCGCCGCGCTCGCGCTGCGCGAGCGGCTGATCATATGCGCGGCGCTCACGGTGCCGGTGGTCCTGCTGGCGATGATTCCGGCACTGCAGTTCGATCGCTGGCAGTGGATGAGCATGCTGCTCGCGACCCCGGTCGTGCTCTGGGGCGCCTGGCCGTTCCACCGTGCGACGTGGGCGAACCTGCGCCACGGCACGGCGACGATGGACACGCTCGTGTCGCTCGGGGTGCTCGCCGCCTGGGCCTGGTCCATGTATGCGCTGTTCATCGGTGACGCGGGGATGGACGGCATGCGCATGCGCTTCGAGCTCGTCCCGGAGCGCGGTGCGGGGTCGGATGCCATCTACTTCGAGGTCGCGGCGGCCGTCACGACGCTGATCCTCCTCGGGCGCTGGCTCGAGGCACGCGCGCGGCGCAGCGCGGGCGCAGCGATCCGCGCGCTGCTCGCGCTCGGCGCCAAGGATGTCGCGCTCCTCGGTGAGGACGGCGTCGAGCGGCGCGTCCCGCTCGAGCAGCTCGCCGTCGGCATGCGCTTCATCGTGCGACCCGGCGAGCAGGTGGCGACCGACGGCATCATCGAGGACGGACGCTCCGCTGTGGACATGAGCCTGCTCACCGGTGAGCCCGTTCCGGTCGAGGTGGAGCCGGGGTCCCCGGTCGCCGGTGCGACCGTCAACGCGGGTGGGCGCCTCGTGGCCCGCGCGACGCGGGTCGGGGAGGACACCGCCCTCGCGCAGATCGCCCGCCTCGTCGAGCAGGCACAGACCGGAAAGGCTCCCGTCCAACGTCTCGCGGACCGCGTGTCGGCGGTGTTCGTCCCCATCGTGCTCGTGCTCGCCGCAGGAACGCTCGTCGGATGGCTGCTCGCCGGCGAGGGCGCGTCGTTCGCGCTCACGGCGGCCGTCGCGGTGCTCATCATCGCCTGCCCGTGCGCACTCGGTCTGGCGACGCCCACCGCCCTCATGGCCGGAACGGGCCGAGGCGCGCAGCTGGGGATCTTGATCCGCGGCCCGGAAGTCCTCGAGTCCACGCGCACCGTCGACACGATCGTGCTCGACAAGACCGGGACGATCACCGCCGGGAGGATGAGCCTTGTCGGGACGCACCCCGGGGCGGGCGTCGATCCAGCGCAGGCCCTGCGGATCGCCGGGGCTCTCGAGGACGCCTCTGAGCACCCGATCGCCGCCGCGATCACCCGCGCCGCGCGGGCGGCGGACGGCGATCGCACCGCGGTCGAAGGGTTCGAGAATCGCGAGGGCCTCGGGGCCGTCGGCGTGGTCGAGGGGCGGCGTGTCGTGGTCGGCCGGGCCGCGCTGCTCGCAGCCGAGGGGATGCCGATCGGCGAGGATCTCCGGGAGGCGCAGCTGGCTGCACAGGCGGCCGGCAACACCGCCGTTGGGGTCGGGTGGGACGGCGCAGCGCGCGCCATTCTCGTCGTGGCGGACACGATCAAGCCGACCTCCGCTGCGGCGATCGCGGATCTGCGGGCGCTCGGACTGCGCCCCGTACTCCTCACCGGGGACAACGCGAGCGCCGCACAGGCCGTGGCGCGGAGCGTGGGCATCGAGGACGTCATCGCCGAGGTGCTGCCGGCCGAGAAGGTCGACGTGGTGGGTGGCCTCCAGGCTGCCGGGCACGTCGTGGCGATGGTCGGAGATGGGGTCAACGATGCGCCGGCGCTCGCGACGGCCGACCTCGGACTGGCCATCGGGACCGGGACCGATGTGGCGATCCAGGCGAGCGATCTCACGCTCGTCAGCGGTGACCTGCGTGCGGCGGGTGATGCGATCCGCCTCAGTCGCGCGACGCTGCGCATCATCCGCCAGAACCTCGGGTGGGCCTTTGGCTACAACGTCGCAGCGATTCCATTGGCGGCAGCCGGGCTGCTCAATCCCGTGATCGCAGGCGCGGCGATGGCACTTTCGAGTGTCTCGGTCGTCACCAACGCGCTGCGACTGCGGCGCTTTGAAAGCCGCCGCGCGCCGTCCGGGGCCTGAGCGCGCGCCTTGCTGCGCCGCCGCCGCGTACACTGAGCGGCCGCGCGGTGGGCGTAGCTCAGTTGGTAGAGCTCCTGGTTGTGGTCCAGGCGGTCGCGGGTTCGAGTCCCGTCGCTCACCCTCCGCGCGATGTCAGGCCCACGGGTCGCGTCCGCGCGCTCGTGCGCGCGTGACCTTCGCCGCCAGCCCGAGCCAGTCGGCGACGCCGCCGTAGAGGTGGCCCAGGGGGCCTGTGACGATCCACGCCGCAAGGCGGGTCGCGAGAGGGAGGCGATGGCGGGCCACGAGTGGACGCTATCGTGCCGCCGATGCCGTCCCCAGCCCTCACTGCCACTGCCACCGAGCTCGAAGAGTCGCGCGTGCGCGTCGAGGCGACGGTGCCCGCCGCCACGCTCGAAGAGCGCGTCGGGCAGGTCGCCCGCTCCCTCGGCCGGGACATGAAGATGCCCGGCTTCCGCAAGGGCAAGATCCCGCAGCAGGTCGTCATCCAGCGCCTCGGCCGCGAGACCGTCGTCGATGAGGCGATCCGCGCGGCGATCGGGCGCTGGTACGTCCAAGCGGTTGAGGTCACGGGGATTCGCACGGTCGGCGATCCCGACCTCAAGCTCGGCGAGATGCCGCAGGCCGGCGAGGACTGGACGTTCACCTTTGAGATCGGCGTACGGCCGGTCGCGACGCTCGGGACGTATAAGGGCCTTGAGGCGCCCCGTCGTGCTCCGGTGGCCGATCCCGAGATGGTCGAGACCCAGCTCGCCGAGCTGCGGGAGCGCACCTCGAAGCTCGAGACGGTTGACGAGGCCGCGGCCGCGGCCGCGGGCGACTTCGTGACGATGGATTACGTCGGGAAGGTCGACGGAGAGGACGAGCCCTTCGACGGGGGCACCGGCTCCGACCAGCTGATCGAACTCGGATCGGGACGCTTGATCCCGGGCTTCGAGGAGCAGCTCACCGGCGCGAAGGCCGGCGACGAGGTCACAGTCACCGTGAACTTCCCCGATGACTACCAGGCTGAGCACCTTGCCGGGAAGCCCGCGACCTTCGCCGTCACCGTGACGGACGTGCGCCGCCGGATCTTGCCCGAGCTCGACGACGACTTCGCCTCCGATGCCGCAGGGTTCGACACGCTCGCCGAGCTGCGCGAGGACATTGCGACGCGCATCAAGGACATGGACGAGCAGCGCACCGAGGCCGAGTTCCGTGAGGCCGTCCTCGACGCCGCCGTCGAGCAGGCCACGGTGAACGTCCCTGAGGCGCTCATCCGCGGTCGCTCCGGCGAGCTTCTCGAGCGGATGCTGCACAACCTCGAGCACCAGGGCATCAACCGCGAGATGTACTTCCAGCTCTCTGGCAAGACCGAGGACGAGCTGCTCGAGGAGAGCGCGGAGGACTCTGAGCGCACCCTGCGCCGAGAGGCCGTCCTCGCCGCCATCATCGAGGCCGAGCAGATCGTCCCGTCCGACGGCGACGTGCTCGACGCCCTCCAGGCGTCCGCAGCGCGCGAGGGCCTCCAGCCGGAGAAGCTCCGCGAGCGCCTTGAGAAGGCCGGTCGACTCGACGATCTGCTCGACGACCTCGCCCAGCGTGCGGCACTCGACCTGCTCGTCGAGCACGCCACCGCCACCGACGCGCCGCCCGCGAAGCCGCAGAAGGCCGCAGCAGCATCGGAGGAGCAGGCGACCAAGCCGAAGCCGAAGCCGAAGCCGAAGCCGAAGCCGAAGCCCAAGGCGGAGGCCAAGCCGAAGGCTGCGGCGAAGCCCAAGGCCGACGCCGAGGCCGCGCCGAAGGCAGCGAAGCCCAAGGCAGCCAAGCCGAAGGCCGCGAAGCCGAAGGCTGACGCCGCGGGCGACGACGCCTGAGCCGCGCAGCGTCGCTGCTGCGTACCCATCGAAATACCCGTGGAAACGGGGGCCTTCTGGCCTCCGCAGACCCGTCACTGCGGCCCGTCCCCGTTGCTACGCTTGCGGGCATTGGCCGGTTGCGACGTTGCAGCCGGAAGGAAACCCGGCCCCGGGCCGAAACAGAGCGAGGACCATGAGCCCCCTAGTCCCGATGGTTGTGGAGCAGACGTCCCGAGGCGAGCGTGCCTTTGACATCTACTCGCGCCTGCTCAACGAGCGGATCATCTTCCTCGGGACCCCCGTGGATGACCAGATGGCCAATCTCATCGTGGCCCAGCTGCTCCATCTGGAGTCGCAGGACCCCGACAAGGACATCTCGATCTACATCAACTCCCCCGGCGGGTCCGTGTATGCGGGCCTGGCGATCTACGACACGATGCAGTTCGTCAAGCCCGATGTGCAGACGATCTGCGTCGGCATCGCGATGTCGATGGGCGCGCTGCTGCTGTCCGGTGGCGCGAAGGGCAAGCGCATGGCGCTGCCCAACGCCAAGATCCTGATCCACCAGGTGAGCTCCGGCTTCCAGGGTCAGGCGACCGACATCGAGATCCACGCCCGCGAGATCATCGACGTACGTCAGCGGCTGGACCACATTCTCGCCGACCACACCGGTCAGGACTACGAGAAGGTCCGCAGCGACACGGAGCGCGACTACTTCATGTCCGCTGAGGAAGCTCAGGAGTACGGCATCATCGATCGCGTCATCGCCAAGCACTAGGGCGAAGGCGCGCCGCTCCCGGGAGGCAACGCAGTGGCTCGACCGACGGACACCAGCGAACAACTGCTCTGCAGCTTCTGCGGCAAGTCGCAGCGGCAGGTCAAGAAGCTCATCGCAGGCCCCGGGGTCTACATCTGCGATGAGTGCATCGATCTCTGCAACGAGATCATCGATGAGGAGCTGACCGCTCCGCCGTCGTTCGACATCGAGGCGCTCCCGCGGCCGAAGGAGATCTACGGCGTGCTCGACGAGTACGTCGTCGGCCAGGACGCCGCCAAGCGCGCTCTCTCGGTCGCGGTCTACAACCACTACAAGCGCATCCAGATGGCCCAGTCGGGCGACTCGGACATCGAGCTGCAGAAGTCGAACATCCTGCTGCTCGGTCCGACCGGCTGCGGCAAGACGCTGCTCGCGCAGACGCTCGCGAAGATCCTCAACGTCCCCTTCGCGATCGCGGACGCCACGGCGCTCACCGAGGCCGGCTACGTCGGCGAGGACGTCGAGAACATCCTCCTGAAGCTCATCCAGGCCGCCGACTACGACGTCAAGAAGGCCGAGACCGGGATCATCTACATCGACGAGGTCGACAAGATCGCCCGCAGGGCCGACAGTCCGTCGATCACGCGAGACGTCTCCGGCGAGGGCGTCCAACAGGCGCTGCTGAAGATCCTCGAGGGCACCACCGCAAGCGTCCCGCCGCAGGGTGGTCGCAAGCATCCGCACCAGGAGTTCCTGACGATCGATACGTCGAACGTGCTCTTCATCTGCGGCGGCGCGTTCGCGAACCTCGACAAGGTCATCGACCGCCGCATCGGGCACAAGGGGATCGGGTTCGGCGCCGACATCGAGGCGCGCGAGGAGCGCGACCCGGGTCGCATCTTCGCGGAGTGCCTGCCTGAGGATCTCGTCAATTACGGCTTGATCCCCGAGTTCATCGGGCGTCTGCCGGTGATGAGCGCCGTCCACCAGCTGCGCCGCGACGACCTGATCTCGATTCTCACCGAGCCGCGCAACGCGCTCACGAAGCAGTTCCAGACGTTGTTCAGCTTCGACGGGATCGAGCTCGTCTTCTCCGACGACTCGCTCGCCTCGATCGCCGATCGCGCGCTGGAGCGCGAGACCGGCGCCCGCGGGCTGCGCTCGATCATGGAGGAGATCCTGCTCGACGTGCAGTTCGATCTCCCGTCCCGCCGCGATGTGCGCAAGTGCGTCGTGACGAAGGAGACGGTCGAGAACGGTCTGCCGCCGACGCTCGTCACCGAGGCGGTCGACGACGACGCCGCGGACGAGCCGGCCGCAGCCGCCGGCTGAGGCGGGGCGGGATGTTCCGTGGCCTGCGCGCCGTCCCCTGGATCCTCGTCCTCGCTGCGCTGCGGGTCCTCTACGACCATTGGCAGCGCCTCGAGGAGCAGGACCGCCGCCGCGTCGCCGCGATCCTGCGCTCCTCGCGCGGGTTTCCGAACCGTATGGACTACCGCGCGCGGCGCGACATCGTCGACATCGCGCGGCGACTTGATCCGCTCTCGCTCGGGCGCGACCTGGCCGATGCGGGAATGCCGTTTCGCATCCCCGGGCTGCGGTCGAAGCCGCCGCGCCGCGGCTGAGCCCGCACGCGTCGCTTGGGCGGTCGCGCCCTAGACTCCGCGGCGCATGACCGACGCCGCAGCCCAGCTCGCCGCCAGGACCCGCTATGAGCCGGGTGAGGTCGAGCCGCGCATCATGGAGCAGTGGCTCGGGTCGGGACTCTTCTCCGGCTCGGCGGAGGGTGCGGGCGAGGCCTACTCGATCGCGATCCCGCCGCCGAACGTCACGGGCGCACTGCACATGGGGCACGCGCTCAACGGCTCAATCCAGGACGTCCTGATCCGCCATCACCGGATGCGGGGCCTGCGGACCGAGTGGGTGCTCGGCACGGACCACGCGGGCATCGCCACGCAGAAGCAGGTCGAGAAGCGCCTGATCGAGGAGGGCACCTCGCGCGAGGCGCTGGGGCGCGAGGCCTTCGTCGAGCGCGTCTGGGACTGGCGCGCGGAGTTCGGCGGCACGATCATCGGGCAGTTCAAGCGGCTCGGCGCGTCCTGCGACTACGAGCGCGAGCGCTTCACGCTCGACGCCGGCTACCACGAGGCCGTCGTCACGGTCTTCTGCGAGCTCTACGAACAGGGCCTGATCTACCGCGATCACTACATGGTCAACTGGGATCCGGGCAGCCGCTCTGCGATCTCCGATCTCGAGGTCGAGGACCGCGAGCTGACCGACACGCTCTTCTCGATCGCCTATCCACTCGCCGACGGCTCCGGCGAGGTCGTCGTCGCAACGGTCCGCCCCGAGACGATGCTCGGCGACACCGCCGTCGCCGTCAATCCCCAGGACGAGCGGTACGCGCACCTCATCGGCGGGAGCGTCGTCCTGCCGCTCACCGGGCGCGAAGTGCCGATCATCGGCGACGACTACGTGAAGACGGACTTCGGCACCGGCTGTCTGAAGATCACCCCCGCCCACGACCCCAACGACTTCGAGATCGGGCGCCGCCACGGCCTTGAGGAGCTCAGCGTCATCGGCGAGGATGGCCGGATGAACGCGCTCGCCGGCGCGTGGGAGGGCCTGCCGGTCGCCGAGGCGCAGCGGGCGATCGTCGAGGAGCTGCGCAGCCAGGGCCTGCTGCGCGCCGAGGACCCCTACACGCACACCGTGCCGTTTTCGCACCGCTCGGGGGAGCGCATCGAGCCGCTGATCTCGCTCCAGTGGTTCATGCGCATGGACGAGCTCGCGGGCCCCGCGATCGAAGCGGTCACTGGCGGCCGCGTGCGGATCCATCCGGAGAGCCAGTCGCGCCGCTACGTCGACTGGCTCGAGAACATCCGCCCGTGGTGCATCAGCCGCCAGCTTTGGTGGGGACACCAGCTCCCGGTCTGGTACCGCGGCGACGAGACGTACGTCGGCGCGCAGGCGCCCGACGGTGACGGCTGGGTGCAGGACGAGGACGTCCTCGACACGTGGTTCAGCTCGGCGCTCTGGCCGTTCGCCACGCTCGGCTGGCCGCAGCAGACGCCGGAGCTGCGCGCCTTCTACCCGACGGCCGTGCTCTCGACGGCCCGCGACATCCTCTTCCTCTGGGTCGCCCGCATGGTGATGATGGGGCTGCGCTTCGCCGGCGACGTGCCGTTCCGCGATGTGTACGTCCACTCCGTGATCCAGGCTCCCGACGGGCGGCGGATGAGCAAGTCGCTCGGCACCGGCATCGATCCGCTCGAGGAGATCGAGCGCCACGGGGCGGATGCGGTGCGCTTCGGGCTGCTTGCGATGTCATCGACGCAGGATGTGCGCTACTCGGCCGAGAAGGTCGAGCAGGGGCAGGCGCTCGCGAACAAGCTCTACAACGCTTCGCGCTTCGTGCTCCTCAACGTGCAGCCCGACGCCGGTGACGCGCCGCGGCCGACCACCCCGGAGGATCGCTGGATCCTCTCGCGCCTCGCCCGAGCTGAGCTCGAGACGACCCGTCGGATCGAGGAGTTCGACTTCGCGAAGGCCGCGCTGGGGCTCTACGACTTCGTCTACGGCGAGCTCTGCGACTGGTACCTCGAGCTCGTCAAGGGCCGCGACTTCGACGCCGACCTGTCGGCCACGCTCCTGCACGTCCTGCGCAGGACGCTCGCGCTCGCGCACCCGATCATCCCGTTCGTGACGGAGGACCTCTGGGCGCTCGTGCCCGGAACATCCGGGCTGCTCGCGGGGACCGTCATCGACCCGGTCGACGCAGGTGCGCTCGACGATGAGGCCGAGGCGCGCATCGGCGACGTCATCGCCGCCGTCACCGCGGTGCGGTCGTGGCGCAACGGTGCCGGTGTCGCACCCGGAACGCCGCTCCCAGCGCGTCTGGAAGCCGCGGGCTACGAGGACACGACAGCGCTCGTCGCGCGCCTCGCGCGGCTCGATTTGGACGCCGCCGCGGGTGGCGAGGACGCAGCCTCCGTCCCCGTTCCCGGCGGGACGATCGTCCTGCTGGCATCGGGGGCGGTCGATCCGCAGGCCGAGCTGCGCAAGCGCGAGGCGCGCGCCGAGGAGCTGCGTGGGGAGATCGCGCGCGCCGAAAGTCGCCTCGCAAACGACGGCTTCACCGCCAAGGCTCCTGCGGAGCTCGTGGCCGCCGAGCGTGAGAAGCTCGCGCGTCTGCGGGCCGAGCTCGACGCGCTCTGACCCGCCGGCTGCCGCCCATGACCGCTTCCGTCCCACAGCCGTCGACCGACCGCCTCTGGACGCTCGCGGACGCCGAGGACTGGCTGCGCTCCCTCGAGCTCTTCGGCATGACCTTCGGGCTCGAGCGCATGCGGCGCCTGATGACCGCTCTCGACGCGCCGCAGGAGCGATTCCGGTCGATCCACGTCGTCGGATCGAACGGCAAGTCCTCGACGGTGCGGATGATCGCGGCGATCCTGCAGCGCCACGGGCTGCGCTGCGGCGCCTACCTCTCCCCGCATCTCGTAGCGTTCAACGAGCGCGTGCGGGTCGATGGGGAGGACGTCCCGGCGCAGGACTTCGCCGAGGCCATGCGCCGCGCGGCCCGCGCCGCCGCCGCGGTCAACCGCACGCTGCCCGATGGGCAGGTCGTGACCCAGTTCGAGGCCCTCACCGCGGCGGCATACGACGAGCTCGCACGGGCGCAGGTGGATGTGGCCGTCGTGGAGGCTGGGCTCGGGGGACGCTTCGACGCGACCAATGTTCTGCCGTCGGAGGTCGCGGTGCTCACGAACATCTCGCTCGAGCACACGCGCTGGCTCGGTCCGACGATCGCCGACATCGCCGCCGAGAAGGTCGATGTGGTCCGTGCGGGCTCGACGCTCGTCGTCGGGCCGGAGCTCCACCCGGACGCTGTCGCCGTCGCGCAGGAGGTCTGCGCCGGGCGCGGCGCGCAGCTGATCACCGCGACGACCGATGACCTGCCGAGCATTCCGGGCGCGGTGCCCTATCAGCGCCACAATCTCGCCGTCGCGCGGGCCGCGGCAGCAGCGCTGCTCGGCGACCTCGATCCCGCCGCCGTCGCGTTCGTCGCCGCCCACACGACCGTCCCGGGACGCTTCGAGGTCATCGACCAAGCGCCGCTGACGATCATCGACGGCGCCCACAACGCGGATGGCGCCCACCATCTGGCGCAGGCGCTCGCCGCCGTCGCGGACGGCCGCCCGATCGTCCTGTGCCTGTCGATCCTGGAGGACAAGGACGCCGCCACCATGCTGCGCGAGCTCACGCCGCAGGCAGCCGGGCTCGTGCTCACCGCGGCGACGACGCCCCGCGCCCTGTCCCCCTCGACGCTCGCGTCGCTCGCACGTCAGGTGGGGTGGGAGGGTGAGCCGCTGGTCGTGCCCGAGCCGCACGCGGCGCTCGCAGCGGCCCGTGACCTCGCGGGCCCGGACGGCATCGCCGTGGCGGCCGGCTCCCTCTATCTGCTCGCCGATCTGCTGCGGCCGATCGGGGCACCGGGGTCGACGCTGTGAGGCCCGACCGTCACGGCCCCTCGGTCCTCGCGATGGTGCTCGCGGTCGCACTCGTCGTGGCGCTCGTGATCCTGCTCTTCTTCGCCGTCGGGTACGTCGCGGGTCGCACAATTCTCTAGGTCTCGGATCATCGCGGGCAGGGCATGTCCGAATGGCGCCGAACCACACCGTGACCTACTCTCTCCCCGAGCTGCCATGACTCCCACCTTCGCCATCTTCGGGATCGACAACGGCACCCTGAGCACCGCCGTGGGCCTTGGCGCCCTCGCCGTCGCGGTGATCTGGCTGGCCCTCGTCTGGTTCACCTTCACCGACGCCCGGCGGCGGATCGCCGACCCGCTGGTGATCGCGTCGGCCGTCCTCGCAGCGGTGATCTTCCCCTTTCTCGGGACAATGATCTACCTCATCGTGCGCCCGCCTGAGTTTCTCGAAGATGTGCGTGAGCGGGACCTCGAGATGCAGGCCGCCGAGGCGCGGCTGCGTTCCAGCGATCATCAGCTCTGTCCGCACTGCGAGCACGTCGCCGGACCGGACTTCCTGCGCTGCCCGCACTGTCTGCAGAAGCTGCGCGACCGCTGCGGCGCCTGCGCGCGGCCGCTCGACCCCGACTGGTTCGTCTGCCCGTATTGCGAGGCGGAGATTCCCGGCGTGACCCAGTACGCCGAGCCCGCCGCGCCACCGCGGCGCCGGCGGAGCGTCACCAACGAGCAGCCCCTGACCGTTGACGCCGTCAACGAGGGCTTCCCGGGTCAGGACGACCCGTTCACGCCCGGGCCGTACGATGACGGGCGCGGAGGCGAGCCGGACCCCCGGTCGCCCGAGACGCAGTACTGATCCCCCGAACGGAAAGACCCCATGGACCGGACCCTCATCCTGGTCAAGCCGGATGCGTTCGCACGCAATCTCACCGGTGAGATCATCGCCCGCTTCGAGCGCAAGGGCCTCAAGCTCGTCGCGCTCAAGCACATGACCGCCGACCGTGCGCTCGCCGAGCAGCACTACGCCGAGCATGCCGAGCGCCCCTTCTTCGGTGAGCTCGTCGACTTCATCACCAGCGGACCGCTGGTCGCCATGGTGCTCGAGGGCCACGAGGCCGTCGTCGCCGCGCGTCAGGTGATCGGCGCGACGAACCCGCTCGAGGCCGCCACCGGCTCGATCCGCGGCGACTACGCCGTCGAAGTCGGTCGCAACATGGTTCACGGCAGCGATTCGAACGAGTCGGCAGCCCGCGAGGCAGCCCTCTTCTTCCCGGAGCTGGGCGCCTGAGTACGACGCCGCTGGTCTGGTCGGACGCGTCGACGCTCGTCCTCGCGTCCGCCAGCCCGCAGCGCCGGGCGATCCTTCAGCAGCTCGGGATCGCCTTCGACGTGCGCCCGACGCACGTCGCCGAGCTCGAGGCGGGGGAGCCCGCCGCCGTGGCGCAGGAGAACGCGCGGCGCAAGGCGCAGGCCGCGCGCGCCGCGCTCCATCCGACGCACGACGCGTCTGCCGTGGTCCTCGCGTGCGACACGGTCGTCGCACTCGACGGTGTCGTGTACGGCAAGCCGCAAGACGCCGCCGACGCGCAGCGGATCCTGGGGGCGCTGGCCGGCAGGACCCATGAGGTGCTCGGCGCGCTCGCGATCGCCGCACCGGATGGGGTGCTGCGCGAGCGCACGCAGCGCACGCGCGTGACCTTCGCGGCGCTCAGCGCAGGCCAGATCGAGGCCTACGTCGAGACGCAGGAGTGGGCGGGGCGCGCGGGCGGGTATGCCATCCAAGGCCTCGGCGCCGTGCTCGTCGAGTGCATCGAGGGCGACTACCTCAACGTGGTCGGACTCCCCGTGCCCGCACTGCGAGGCCTCGTGCAAGGCCTCGTGCGCGGCTTCTGAACGGCCCAGCGCCGCTACACTCCCCGTTCTGCGCGGCACGTCGCATCCCGTTCGGATGCAGCGGTTTTTCGGCTGCACGGAGCGCATCTCATGGGTGTATTCAGCTACCTGACCGGAATGGGCGGCCGCGACATGGCGGTCGACCTCGGCACGGCCAACACGCTGGTCTATGTCCGGGGACGCGGGATCGTGCTCTCGGAGCCGAGCGTCGTCGCCATCGACTCACGCACCGGTGAGGTCCACGCCGTCGGGATCGAGGCCAAGCGCATGCTCGGCCGCACGCCCGGGACGATCCAGGCGATTCGGCCCCTGAAGGACGGCGTGATCGCCGACTTCGACGTGACGGAGGAGATGCTCCGCCACTTCATTCAGAAGGTCCACCAGAACCGCTTCGCCCATCCGCGCGTCGTCGTCTGTGTCCCCTCGGGCGTCACGGGCGTCGAGAAGCGCGCAGTGGAGGAGGCGTGCCTCTCGGCCGGGGCGCGTGCCGCCTACCTCATCGAGGAGCCGATGGCCGCGGCGATCGGGGCAGGACTGCCGGTCGGCGAGCCCACCGGGTCGATGATCGTCGATATCGGCGGTGGCACGAGCGAGGTCGCGGTGATCTCGCTCGGTGGCATCGTCGTGTCAGAGTCGATCCGGGTCGGCGGCGATGAGCTCGACGAGGCGATCATCAACTACGCCAAGCGCGAGTACAAGGTTCTGATCGGGCAGCAGACGGCCGAGGAGGTCAAGCTCGAGATCGGGTCGGCCTTCCCGCTCGCCGAGGAGCTCCAGGCGGAGATTCGCGGCCGTGACATGGTGTCCGGGCTGCCGAAGACCGTGGTGCTCACGAGCGAGGAGATCCGCGGGGCGCTCGAAGAGCCGCTGACGCAGATCATCGGCGCTGTTCGCGAAACGCTGGACCGGACCCCTCCGGAGCTCTCATCCGACATCATGGATCGCGGCATCATGCTCGCGGGCGGTGGCTCACTCCTGCAGGGGCTCGACGAGCGCCTGCGCGAGGAGACGCAGATGCCGGCGCACCTCGCCGAATCGCCGCTCACATGTGTGGCGGTCGGCTCGGGGCGTTCGCTCGAGGAGTTCGAAGTGATTCACCGCAGCAGTCGCAATCAGAGGAGTCGCCGCCGCCGCCGCTACTAGCGTGGCCGCCCGGCGCGATCCGATGACGCATTCCACTAACAGCCTTCCGACGTGCTCGACAGGTCGCTCCGACGCCGGCGGGTAACCCTCGCGTTGCTGGTGGCCTCGGCCCTGGTGCTGCTCACCGTCTACTTCGGTGAGTCGTCCAGCGGCGGGCTGCACGGTGTCCAGCGTGGGGTGATGACCGTCTTGTCCCCGATCCAGGAGGGTGCGAGCCGGGCGCTGAAGCCCGTGCGCGACCTCGCCGGGTGGGTGGGCGATACGTTCCGCGCCAAGGGCGATGTGCAGGATCTGCGCAGAGAGAACGCCGCGCTGCGCAGGCAGGCGATCTCGGGCACGGACGCCGTGCGGCAGAACCAGGAACTGCGCAAGCTCCTCGCGCTCGATCAGGCTGTCGGCCTCGCGGCCGCGGCGCCCGTAGCGGCTCGTGTCATCGGGCAGTCGCCGACGGTGTGGTACTCGCGGATCTTCATCGACAAGGGCACCGGGGCCGGCATCCGCGTGGGCCAGCCGGTGGTGACGGGCGACGGGCTGATCGGGCAGGTCACGACAGCCGCAGCCAACTCGGCGGTCGTCACGCTCGTCACCGACCCCGAGATCGCCGTGCCGGCGCGCACGAGCACGACGGGCGTCCCCGGCGTGATTCAGGTCGCGGCTGCCGGATCCGACGATCTTCTCCTCGACTACACGACGCGCCGCGATCGCCTCGAGCGCGGCATGAACATCGTCACAGCCGGCACGATGTCGACGTCCGACCGCCTGCTCTCCGCGTATCCGCCGGGCATCCCCATCGGCCGCGTCACGCGGGTCGAGGACCCCGGGACGGACAGCCAGAAGGTGCACGTGCGTCCGTTCGCCGATCTGCGCCGCCTCGAGATCGTCCAGGTCCTCACGCAGCGGGTGAACGGCAACCGGCCATGATCCTCGACGTTCGGCAGCTCGCGTGGCGCATGATCCTCCTCGGCGGTGCGTGCGTCATCGTCCAGATCGCGGCGATCTCCCAGGTGACGATCTTCGGGGCGCACGTCGACCTCACGCCGATCGTCGTCGCCTTCGCGGGGCTGCTCTGCGGATCGCTCGCCGGAGCCGTCTTCGGCTTCGGCGTCGGCCTCTTCCTCGACCTCGCGCTCGTGCAGCCGGTCGGGATGACCGCGCTCCTCTTCCTCGCGCTCGGATATGCCGCCGGACGCCTGCGCGAACTGCGCGATCCGCAGTCCGCCGTCGTGCCGGTGGCGGTCGCTGCCGCCGCGACCGCGGGCGCCGAGATCGGCTTCTCGGTCATGAGCTTTCTGCTCGGCCGGGACGCGCCCGTCGGCTTCGACCTGCTCGGGGAGATCGTCGTCACGATCCTGCTGAACGCCGCCGTCGCCATCCCCGTGCACGGCGTCGTGCGCCGCTGGCTCAGCCGCGCACTCCCTGAAGACCCGCGGCGCCGTCGGCGCCGGGCCTACACGACCGGCGGGCTCTCCCCGCTTTCGCGCCCCTGATGTTCGAATCGCTCGACACGCGGCGTGGGATCGGGAGCGGGGGCGGCCCCGCGCAGGCGTCGCCCGGCCTGCCGATCCGCGTCGCCGTGCTCGGGATCATCGCGCTGGCGCTCTTCGCCGTGCTCTTCCTGCGGCTCTGGTTCCTGCAGATCCTCACCGGCGACGACTACCGGCAACAGGCCCTGGGGAACCGAGTGCGGACGATGGTGCTCCCCGCGGCGCGCGGCAACGTCGTCGACCGCAACGGGACGACGCTCGTCGAGAATCGCGTCGCGACGGTCGTCCAGCTCGATCCACGGCGTCTGCCGCAGCAGCAGCGCGCCGCAGCCGCGGAGTGGGGGCGCCAGATGGGGCTGCGCGCACTGCGGCCGGAGGGGAGCCGCGGCCCACTCGTCCCGATCCCTGCGCCGGCGACCGACGAGCTGCGCCTGCGCTTCGACGCCCTGGCGCGCGTCCTCGGCATTCCGGCGGCGACGCTCAACGAGCGGGTGGTCCAGCAGCTCGCCGCGCTGCCCTACGCCAACGTGCGGCTCAAGGTCGACGTCCCCGCGTCCAAGCGCGACTACCTGCTCGAGAACCGCCGCAGCTTCCCGGGTATCTCGGTCGAGCAGGTCTACCTGCGTCGGTATCCCGAAGGGTCGACGGCGGCGCAGCTCGTCGGCACGACCGGCGAGGTCAGCGCGAAGGAGCTCGGCACCGACGCCTTCCGCGGCGTCCGCCCGGGGACGATCGTCGGACAGGAGGGCATCGAGCGCACGTACGACCAGTACCTGCGCGGCACGGCCGGCGTGCAGAGCATCACCGTCGACGCGGCGGGGCGCCCCAAGAGCCAGCGTGTGGCGCGTGCGCCGCAGTCCGGGCTGTCGCTGCGCACGACGCTGGATCTGCCGCTGCAGCAGTCGGGTGAGAAGTGGCTCGCGCGGACCATCGCCGGTGGCACGGGGACAGCCGGGGCCTTCGTCGCGATCGACCCGCGCAACGGTCAGATCCTCGCGATGGGATCGGCCCCGACCTTCGACCCATCCGTCCTCGCGGCTCCGATCTCGCAGGAGCGCTACGACGCCCTCTTCGGGGAGAAGGCCAGCGCGCCACGCCTCAACCGCGCGATCGCGGGCTTCTATCCGAGCGGCTCGATCTTCAAGCCGATCACGGCCTTCGCCGCGCTCGACAAGCAGCTCATCACACCTTCTACAAAGGTCAACGACGAGGGCTTCATCACGATCGCGGACCGCGACTTCACGAATCCCAAGAAGGAGGCCTACGGGCCGATCGCGCTGCCGCGAGCGCTCCAGGTGTCGTCGGACGTCTTCTTCTATCGGCTCGGCGCGCGGCTCAACGCCCTGCCGGGGCAGGTGCTCCAGGGCTGGGCGCGGCGCCTCGGGCTCGGTCGCCCGACCGGCGTGGACCTGACCGGCGAGGGCGCCGGCACCGTTCCCGACCGGGCGTGGCGGATGCGCGTGGGGAAGGCGGAGGCCGCCTGCCGCAAGCGCACGGGCAAGCCCTCGTGCGGCATCTCCGACATGCGCCCGTGGTCGGTCGGCGACAACGTCAACCTCGCCGTCGGCCAGGGCGACGTGCAGGTGTCCCCGCTGCAGATGGCGGTCGCGTACTCGGCGCTCGCCAACGGCGGACGCATCGTGCGCCCGCATGTCGGCCTTGCGGTCGAGAACAGCGCCGGCGGCGAACTCCAGCGGATCCAGGTGTCGGCGGGACGCAAGGTCGCACTCGACGCCGGCAGCCGCCAGGCGATCCTTGAGGGTCTGAAGCTCTCGACCCGCGACGACGGCACCTCGGCCGACGTCTTTCGCGACTGGGACCAGCGTCGGCTCCCGGTCTACGGCAAGACGGGGACCGCCGAGCGCCAGTCGAAGGCCGACCAGTCGTGGTTCGTGGGCTTCGTCCAGGATCCCGATCGGCCGATCCTGATCGTGGCGACGATCGAGGAGGGTGGCTTCGGTGCCGAGGCGGCGGCCCCGATCGTCTGCCGGATGCTCAACCAGTGGTACGAGCAGTCCGCATCGTGCACGCCCGGGAAGTCGCAGACGCGATGAGCACGCACGGCGGCCTGCATCTTCCCGATGCCCCGACCGTGGGCGCGCGCCTGCGGTCGCTCGTCGCGGTCTTCGACCCGGTGCTCGTCCTCGCGGTGCTCGGACTCGCGACGTGCTCGCTCGTGGCCGTCGGCCAGGGGACGGCCGATGACGTCGCAGGGGACCCGACGTACTTCCTCAAGCGGCAGCTCATCTACTTCCTCGTCGGTGGCGCCCTCGCCCTCACGATCTGGCGGCTCGACTACTCGCGCCTGCGCGAGATCCGGCACCTGATCTATGGGGCGCTCATCGTCTCGATCCTGGCCATCACGGCCTTCGGCAGCGTCGCGCGCGGGTCCCGCCGCGCGATCGACCTGCCGTTCTTCAGCTTCCAAGCCTCCGAGCTCGGCAAGATTCTGCTGGTGGTGTCCCTGTCGGCCTTCATGACCGACAGGGCCCGCCGCCTCCAGGAGGGCCGGACCACAGCGCGCATCATGATGTTCGCCCTGATCCCGGCGGGGCTCGTCATGCTCCAGCCGGACCTTGGGTCCGCGCTCGTCTACATCGTCATCGGCCTCGCCACGCTCTTCGTGGCGGGGACATCACTGCGGCACTTCGCCGCGATCGGCGCAATCGGCGTCCTCGTCGTGACACTGACACTTGTCGTGTTTCCGGCGGCGGGCGTGAATGCGCTTCACAGCTATCAGAAGGATCGCCTGACGGCGTTCCTGCACCCATCAGACACCGCCTCCAAGGAGGGCTACCAGCAGAACCAGTCACGCATCGCCATCGGCGCCGGAGAAAAGACCGGCCGTGGCGATCGCGCGACCCAGACGAAGCTCAATTTCCTCCCCGAGCACCACACGGACTTCGTGTTCGCCGTGGTCGGGGAGCGCTGGGGCTTCATGGGCGCGGCGACGGTTCTCTCGCTCTACGCTCTGCTGATCTGGCGCGGATTGCGCATCCTCACGTTCGCGAAAAACCTGTACGGGTCACTCGTGGCCGGCGGCATCGTTGCGATGCTGCTCTTCCAGGTGTTCGTCAATGCGGGGATGAATGTCGGAATCATGCCCATCACCGGCATTCCCTTGCCGCTGATGAGCTACGGCGGCTCATCGATCATCTCGACGATGATCGCCGTCGGACTCCTGCAGTCGATCTACGCGCAGGGCAGGGTGGCAGCGGCGTCGAAGGGGCGGGTACTCACCTTCTGAGGAAGAGAGACAACACATCGTGAAAAAGCAAGTCATCGTCAGCGTCGACCCGTGGGAGACCCGGGTCGCTCTCCTTGAGAGCGCAGGAACCCCCGGCCAGGCCGAGGGCCGTGGCCGCGCGGGCGGCGGCGGAGCCCCGTCCGGGTACCGCGTCGCCGAGCTGTACCTCGAACGGCGCGGCAGCCGCTCGATCGTCGGCAACATCTACAAGGGCAAGGTCGACAACGTCCTCGACGGCCTCGAGGCCGCGTTCATCGACATCGGACTGGAGAAGAACGGGTTTCTCCACATCGACGAGATCGTGCTTCCCGGCGTCGAGATCGCCCGCCGCGGGCGCGGACAGGAGGGCGGCAAGCGCATCTCCGAGCTGCTCAAGCCCGGCCAGGAGGTCATCGTCCAGGTCGTGAAGGACCCGCTCAAGTCGAAGGGCGCGCGCGTGTCGATGGACCTCACGATCGCCGGCCGCTATCTCGTCTACACGCCCACGGGCGAGGGGATCGGCGTCTCCAAGCGCCTGGAGGACCGCGAGCGCGAGCGCCTGCGTCGCCAGATCAAGGGCCTCGCACTGGAGGGCGGCGGCGCCATCGTGCGGACCGCCGCGCACGGCGCCACGCGGGCCGACTTCGAGCGCGAGCTGCCGTACCTCTTCAAGCTCCACGAGGTCCTGCAGCAGCGCGCCGCGCAGCAGGAAGCGCCCTCGCTGGTCTTCCAGGAGGCCGACCTTTCGGTCCGCGTCGTGCGCGACATCTTCAGCGCCGACTTCGAGCGCGCGGTGGTCGACGACGAGAAGCAGTATCAGCGCCTCGTCTCCTTCTTCACCCGCACGGCGCCCGAGCTCGTCGAGCGCGTCGAACTCCATCAGGGCTCGAAGCCGCTCTTCGAGGAGTACGACGTCGAGCAGGTGGTCCAGGGCCTCACGTCCGGCCGTGTGGATCTCCCGAGCGGCGGCTACCTCATGATCGACTACGCCGAGGCGCTGACCGTCTTCGACGTGAACTCCGGGTCGTTCGTCGGGCGCGGCAAGCAGGCGCGACTCGAGGACACGATCACCCGCACGAATCTCGAGGCGGCCGAGGAGGTCGTCCGTCAGCTGCGGCTGCGCGACATCGGCGGGATCATCGTCATCGACTTCATCGACATGGCGAAGGCGCGCAACCGGGACACGGTCATGAAGACGCTCCGCGGGGCGCTCGATCAGGACCGCACGAAGACCTTCACCGCGGAGATCAGCAAGCTCGGTCTCGTTGAGATGACCCGCCAGAACGTCACCGAGGGCGTGCGCGAGATCATCTCGCGCGCCTGCCCGACCTGTGACGGTGACGGCGTCGTCCTCAGCGAGGAGACCGTCGCGATCGACTTCGATCGCCGACTGCGCGAACTCGCGTCGCGGGCCCCGCGCGAGACCGAGGCGTTCCTCATCCAGATGAACCCCGACGTGTCCGTCGAGTTCATCGGACAGGGCGCACGCATGCTCCACGAGCTGGAGACGGCGACCGGCAAGCTCTTCCACTTCGAGGGCACCGACAGCCTCCCGCTGCACCACTTCGAGGTCGTGATGGAGGGCACGGCCGCGGAGGTGCACGAGCGCGCCGTACCGTTCCAGGCCGGCGAGGAGGTGCTCGTCTCGATCGTCGAGCCGCACATGTACAACGTCGACGATGCCGTCGCGAAGATCGACGGCTACGTGGTCTCGGTCACCGGCGGCGGTCGCCACCTCGGCCGCAAGCGCCTTGTGCGCATCGAGGAGGCCGGCCGCAATTCGGCGCGTGCCGTCCTCGTCGAGGGCCAAGAGGGCCTTGATGACGGTCCCGAGGACGGTTCCGGCAACGATGTCCTAGACTCAGGACCTCGGCGCCGCGGCCGCAGAGGCGGACGGCGTCGTTCCGCTGCCTCGGCGGCGGACACCACCACGGAGTAGGAACGGAAGAGCAGATGTACGCGATCGTGAAGACCGGCGGCAAGCAGTACCGCGTCGAGACGGGGATGTCCCTGCTCGTCGAGCGTCTGCCTGCGGACGAAGGGGCCACCGTCGCCCTCGAGCCCATCATGTTCCGCTCCGACGAGGTGGTCCTCGACGCTGCAGGGCTGGCGAAGGTCAAGGTCGCCGCCACGGTCGTCGAGCACATCCGCGGCCCCAAGATCCGCGTGTTCAAGTACAAGCCCAAGAGCGGGTACAAGCGCACGGCGGGTCACCGTCAGGAGCTCACCCGCCTGAAGGTCACCGACATCTCGATGAGCGGCGCCAAGGCCGCTGCAAAGCCGGCCGCGGCTGAGTCCCCGGCCGAGGAGGCGTAGATCCATGGCACATAAGAAGGGGCTCGGCTCCTCCCGCAACGGCCGCGACTCAAACCCGAAGATGCTCGGCGTGAAGGTCTTCGCCGGTGAGACCGTGACCGGCGGCGAAATCATCGTGCGCCAGCGCGGCACCGTGTTCAAGCCCGGTGAGGGCGTCGGCATCGGCCGCGATCACACGCTCTTCGCGAAGGCGGCCGGCACCATCGAGTTCACACGTGGCCGCAAGGGCCGCGTCGTGAACGTCCAGCCCGCCGGGACCGAATAGCGGTCCCGGCTCGCATCCACCGCCCGTGAGGCGGTGGTAGGCGCCATGCTCTACGACAAGGCGCGCATCTTCGTCCAGGGCGGCAGCGGTGGCAACGGCTCGATGTCGTTCCGCCGCGAAGCCCGAGTTCCACGTGGCGGTCCGGACGGTGGGGACGGCGGCCGTGGCGGCGATGTCGTCCTGCTCTGCGACGACTCGCTGCGCGACCTGCAGTACTTCAAGCGCAAGGCGCACTACAAGGCCGGTCGCGCCCGACACGGGCAAGGGGCGCTGCGCACCGGTGCCGATGGTGAGGATCTCGTCGTCCGCGTGCCCCCGGGCACCCAGGTCGAACTCCCCGACGGCACGGTCCACGACCTCGTCATCCCCGGGCGGCGCGTCGTCGTCGCCGGCGGCGGCGCGGGTGGGCGCGGGAACAAGCGGTTCACGACCGCGACGCGTCAGACGCCGCGCTTCGCCGAGCAGGGGCTCGAGGGGCAGGAGTACTGGATCGACCTCCAGCTGAAGCTGCTCGCCGACGTCGGCCTCGTCGGGCTGCCCAATGCGGGCAAGTCGTCGCTGATCTCGGTGATCACGCGCGCCGCGCCGAAGATCGCCGACTACCCCTTCACGACGCTCGAGCCGGTCCTCGGCGTCCTCGACAACGACGAGCGCCAGCTCATCATCGCGGACATCCCGGGGCTCATCGAGGGTGCCAGCGACGGCGCCGGCCTCGGCCATGACTTTCTCGCGCATGTCGAGCGCACGCGCGTGCTCGTCCACGTCCTCGACCTCGCTCCGATGGACGGGTCGGACCCGGCGGAGAACCACGCCGTGATCGAGCATGAGCTCGCGGCGCACGACCAGCGCCTTGCGCGCCTCCCGCGGATCCTCGCGCTCTCGAAGGCCGACCTCGTTCCCGCCGAGAGCGCCCGTGAGGCGGCGGCACAGTGGCGCGAGCGACTCGGGAGGGACGTGCCGGTCGTGATCACCTCGAGCGCGACCCGCGAAGGCCTTGTGGAGCTGGCGAAGACGCTCTTCGAGCACATCCCCATCGAGGCGCCCCACGATCCGCAGGAGCTCGCGGACGAGGCGCAGCTCGCGGAGCACCAGGTCTTCCGCCCCGCCGCCGGTCGCTCCTGGGAGATCGAGCAGCTCGAGGACGGCGCCTTCCGCGTCAGCGGTGAGCCGATCGAGCGCCTCTTCGCGCGCTTTGACATCGAGAACGAGGAGGCGCTCGCGCACATCGAGCGCCGTCTCAAGCGCATGGGCGTCATGCAGGCGCTCGAGGCCGCGGGATTCCAGCCCGGCGACGATGTCGAGATCGCCGGCACCATCTTCGAGCTCGACCCCTCCTAGCCCGGGGCTATCGTCCCTCGCGCCGTGAGCCGCTACGTCGTCAAGCTCGGTTCGAACATCGTCGCGCACGACGACGGTGCCCTGCGCGAGGACGTCCTCGCGCAGATCTGCAACGAGGTCGCCGCCCGGCACGCCGCCGGTGACGACGTCGTCATCGTGACGTCCGGGGCGATCGCCCGCGGCATGGACATCATGGGCATCGCTTCCCGCCCGCAGGAGATGGCCGATCTGCAGGCGGCGAGCGCCGTCGGGCAGGGCGATCTCCATCGCGCCTACGTCACGCGTCTCGGGGAGCACGGGGTACGCAGCGCGCAGGTCCTGTTGACGTTCCTCGACATCGGCCGTCGCGAGCACTACCTCAATGCGCGCCGCACACTCGGGCGCCTGCTCGACTGGCGCGTCGTGCCGATCGTGAACGAGAACGACACGACCGCCACCGAGGAGATCACCTTCGGCGACAACGACTTCCTCGCCGCCCAGGTCGCGATCCTCGTCGGCGCCGATCACCTGGTGCTGCTCACCAATCAGCACGGCCTGCACGCCGCGGACCCGCGCACCCGACCCGATGCGCCCCTGATCCGTGAGATCACCGATCCGGCGCAGCTCGCCGAGCTGCAGATCGGTCAGAGCCCGTCAGCGCTCGGCTCCGGCGGCATGCGCTCCAAGGTCGTCGCCGCCGAGATGGCCACGGCAGCCGGCATCACGACGACCATCTGCAGCGGTCTGCGCGAGGGCGTGCTCGGTCGCGTGCTCGCCGGTGAGCAGGAGGGGACGCGGTTCACGCCGCAGGAGGCGCGCTACTCGTCGTTCGAGCTGTGGCTGCGCTATGCGAAGCCGGCCCGCGGAACGCTCACTGTCGATTCGGGAGCCGCGCGGGCGCTGCGAGAGGACGGAGCGTCGCTGCTGCCGGTCGGCATCTCGGTGGTCGAGGGCGCGTTCCAGCCCGGCGATGCCGTCGAGGTCCACGACGCGAGCGGACTGATCGCCAAGGGCATCGTGGGCTTCGATGCGGATGATCTGCGCAAGGTCGCGGGGATGCAGACCGACCAGGTGCGCGCGACCCTTCCGCGGGCCGCGGATGAGGCGATCCATCGCGATCACCTCGTCCTCGCCTGAGGACTACCCTCCCGTGCATGGCCACCACCGCCCAGTCCGTCGGGGACATCTGTCGCGCCGCGCGTAGCGCAGCGCGCACACTTGCGGCCAGTGACAGCGCCACGCGCGACCGCGCCCTCGAGACGATTGCGACGGGGCTCGAGACGCAGATGGACGAGATTCTCGAGGCGAATGCGCTGGACCTCGAGGCCGGCCGCGAGGCGGGCCTGAGCGACGCGCTGCTCGACCGTCTGCTGCTGACCCCGGAGCGGGTGCGCGGCATGGCAGCGGGCACCCGTCAGGTCGCGGCGCTCCCCGATCCCGTGGGCGAGCTCCTCGGCGGCGGACGGCTGGAGAACGGCCTCGAGCTCAAGAAGGTCCGCGTGCCGCTCGGCGTGATCGCGATCGTCTACGAGGCACGCCCGAACGTGACGATCGACGCGGCCGCCCTCTGCCTGAAGTCCGGCAACGCCTGCGTGCTGCGCGGCTCGTCGTCGGCGACGCATTCCAACGCGGTGCTCGCGCAGATCGCCGCGGACGCCGCCGCGTCGGCCGGCCTTCCGCGCGATGCGGTGGCGCTCGTCGCGGGTGGCGGCCGCGCGGAGCTCGCGGAGCTCGCCACACAGGATCGGACGGTTGACCTGATCATCCCCCGCGGGGGCGAGGGACTGAAGGCGGCGCTCACCGGGGTCGCCACAGTCCCGGTGATCTACGCCGCCTCGGGCAACTGCCACGTCTACGTCGACGCGGCGGCGGACCTCGACAAGGCCCTCGCCGTGACGCTCAACGCCAAGGTCCAGCGCCCAGGCGTCTGTAATGCGGCGGAGACGCTGCTGGTGCACCGTGAGGTCGCCGCGGACTTCATCCCAGCGGTGCTCGCGGCGCTCGACGCGCAGGGCGTCGAGCTGCGCGTCGATGGTCGCACCCGCTCGCTGGTCAGCGGGGACGTCGCCTCGCGCCTCGTCGCGGCCACCGATGAGGACTGGGACACCGAGTTCCTCGCGCTCACGCTGGCGGTCGGGATCGTCGATTCGCTCGACGAGGCGATCGAGCACATCGGCGCGCACGGCTCCGGCCACAGCGAGGCGATCATCACCGAGGACCTCACCGCCGCGCTGACGTTCGAGCGCGCCGTCGATGCGGCATGCGTCTACGTCAATGCCTCGACGCGCTTCACCGACGGCGGCGAGTTCGGCATGGGGGCCGAGATCGGCAACTCGACACAGAAGCTCCACGCGCGCGGTCCGATCGGGCTGCGCGAGCTCTGCACCTTCAAGTACGTCGTCACCGGCGACGGCCACGTGCGCGGTTGAGCGTGCTGCGCCGCGGGCTGCTCGGCGGCACCTTCAACCCGCCGCATCTCGGGCACCTCGCGATCGCCCGCTCGGCGCGAGACGGCCTCGTCCTCGACCGGGTCGACCTCGTCCCGGTCGGGACTCCGCCGCACAAGCCGCTCGAGGGCGACCCGGGAGCACAGGTTCGTCTTGAGCTGTGCCGCCTCGCCACCGAGCGCGACCGCGCGCTCGGAGTCCTCGACCTCGAGGTGCTGCGCCCTGGGCCGTCGTACACCGTCGACACGTTGCGCGCCCTCCACGAGCAGCACCCAGAGGACGAATGGACCTTCATCGTCGGCGCCGACGTCGCCGCCGGATTGCACGACTGGCACGAGCCCGAGGAGGTCCTGCGCCTTGCGCGGCTCGCCGTCGCGGATCGCGACGGGGTAGCCGCCGAAACGCTGCGCGAGCGCCTCGCCGACCTGCACGACGGGACGCGCATCTGCTTCTTCGGGATGCCGCCGGTCGACGTGTCGTCGTCGCTCGTGCGACGGCGCGCGGCGGCGGGGGAGACGCTCGACGGATTCGTCCCCGGGCCGGTTGCCGCCCGCATCGCGGAGTTCGACCTCTACCGTGGGGGGACGCATGAGCACGACTGAGCGCAAGCCCCAGGACCTGACCTCCGATGAACTCATCGAGGCGATCGTCGAATACGCCCTCGACAAGAAGGCTCGCGACGTCGTCGCGATCGACCTGCGCAGCGTCGCCGCCTTCACCGACGCCTTCGTCGTCTGCTCCGGCACGAGCGATCGTCAGGCCAAGGCGATCCACGACGGGATCTACCAGACGATGAAGGATGTCCACGGCATCTTCCCGCGTCGCGTCGAGGGACTGCCGGAGGCGCACTGGGTGCTGCTCGACTACATCGACGTCGTCGTGCACGTCTTCACACCGGAGACGCGTGAGTTCTACCGCCTTGAGCAGCTGTGGGGCGAGGTCCCCAAGCGCCGCTACGAGAGCGGGCCGGAGCCCGAGCTCGAGGCGCCCATCGCGGATGACGGCGAGGACGAGATGGAGCTCGACCTCGACGCCGACTCCGACGACGCCTAGAGCCGCCTGATCACCTGATCCGCCGCGAGGCGGGGGCTGCGCGGGAAGAAGGCATCCGGACCGGGGCGCCCGACGTTGATGACGCAGAGCGCTTCGAGTCCCGTGTCTGTGAGGAGGTCTGCTGTCACTCCCGCAGCGTCGAACCCGGTCATCGGGCCGGCGGCGAGGCCCAGCGCGCGGATGCCGAGGATGACGTAGCCGACCTGGAGCCACCCTTGGGCGCGCGCGAAGGCGGCCCGCGCCTCATCCTCGAGGAAGGCGTCGCGCATGCCCGGGTTGTGCGGGAACACGGTTGGCAGGTGGTCGTGGAAGCCGGTGTCGGCGGCGGCGATGAGCGTCAGCGGCGCCGACTCCGTCTTCGCCTGATTGCCGCCGGCCATGTAGGGGAGCAGCCGGGGCCGCGCATCGCGGTCGACGATCACCAGGCGCAGCGGCTGCGAGTTGACGGCGGTCGGAGCGAACCGGATCAGCTCGTAGAGGTGCTCGACGATGTCGTCCTGGAGCGGCTCCTGGTCGAACGTGAACGCGGTGTGCGCGTCGAAGAGCAGCTCACGCGAGGCGGGATCGATCGTCATGAACCAGATCATTGCGCGCTGCGCGGCGGCGGTCGGATGCCGCAAAGCGCGAAGGCCGCCCTCGCGGACGGCCTTCGATCGAGTGGAGCTAGCCGGGCTCGAACCGGCGACCTCCTGCATGCCATGCAGGCGCTCTCCCAGCTGAGCTATAGCCCCTCGCTGCTGGTGCGGGCCACATGGTACAACGCTGCGCGCGGCGGCTCCGTCGCGCCGCGCGTCCCGGAACGCCGACTATCCTCGGCCACACATGACGGAGCTCCGCTACGACCCGCAGGAGATCGAGCCGCGCTGGCAGCGCGTCTGGGCCGATGAGCACACCTGGGAGGTGTCGAACGAGCCCGACGACCGCGAGAAGTCCTACGTGCTCGAGATGCTCCCGTACCCGAGCGGGGAGCCGCACATCGGCCATCTGAAGGTCTACTCGGTCGGCGACGCGGTCGCGCACTTCCACCGGCGCACCGGGCGGCGCGTCCTTCACCCGATGGGTTACGACGCATTCGGCCTGCCGGCCGAGAACCACGCGATCCGCACCGGCCAGCACCCGCGGGACTCGACCGACGCGGCGATCGCCGAATTCCAGCGCCAGTTCCGCGCCTGGGGGATCTCGATCGACTGGTCGCGCGAGTTCGGCACGCACGAGCCGCGCTACTACCGCTGGACGCAGTGGATCTTCCTGCAGCTCCTGAAGGAGGGGCTCGCGTACCGGCGCGAGGCCGCCGTCAACTGGTGCCCGAGCGACCAGACGGTGCTCGCCAACGAGCAGGTCGTCGACGGCGCCTGCGAGCGCTGTGGCGCCGAGGTCGAGGTCAAGCAGCTCGAGCAGTGGTTCTTCCGGATCACCGATTACGCGGATCGCCTGCTCGACGACCTCGACGGCATCGAGTGGCCCGAGCACGTCAAGACGATGCAGCGCAACTGGATCGGCCGCTCTGAGGGCGCCGAGGTCACGTTCCGCTGCGAGGAGGTCGGGATCGACTACCCCGTCTTCACGACCCGCCCCGACACGCTCTTCGGCGCGACGTTCTTCGTCATGGCGCCCGAGCACCCCGACGTCGAGCGCCTCGCCGCCGGGACGGGGCAGGAGGAGGCCGTCCACGAGTACGTCAAGACCGCGCTCACGCAGGAGAAGGAGACGCGCGGGTCGGCTGAGCGCGAGAAGACCGGCGTCTTCCTCGGTCGGCACGTGATCAACCCGGTCAGCGGTGAGGCGATTCCGATGTACGTCGCCGACTACGTCCTCATGGAGTACGGGACCGGCGCGATCATGGCCGTTCCGGCGCACGACGAGCGCGACCACGAGTTCGCCCGCGTCTTCGGGCTCCCGGTGCGGCGCGTCATCGACGGCATCAATCCCGAGGGGGACGCCGAAGGTCTGCCCTACGCGGGCGACGGTCCCCTGGTGAACTCGGCGCCCGAGTTCGACGGCATGCCCAATCGCGACGCGCTCGAGGCGATCGTCGCCTGGCTCGATCGCGAGGGCAAGGGCCACGCGTCGGTCAACTACCGCCTGCGCGACTGGCTGCTCTCCCGCCAGCGCTATTGGGGCTGTCCGATCCCGGTGGTCCGCTGCCCGTCCTGCGGGATCGTCCCCGTGCCCGAGGATCAACTTCCGGTCGTGCTCCCCGACGTCGAGGACTACGCCCCGCAGGGGCGCTCCCCGCTGGCTGCGGCCACCGAGTGGCTGCACACCGAGTGCCCGAGCTGCGGCGGTCCGGCCGAGCGCGAGACCGACACGATGGACACGTTCGTCGACTCGTCGTGGTACTTCCTGCGGTACTGCGATGCGGGGAACGACACGGCCGCTTGGGACCCGAAGGTCCTGCGCGAGTGGATGCCCGTCGACCAGTACATCGGCGGCGTCGAGCACGCGATTCTGCACCTCATGTACGCGCGCTTCTTCGTGAAGGCGCTGCACGATCTCGGGCATCTCGACGTCCAGGAGCCGTTCGCGCGGCTCTTCACGCAGGGGATGATCACGAAGGACGGCGCGAAGATGTCCAAGTCGCGCGGCAATGTCGTCTCGCCGCGTGACATCGTCAGCCGCTACGGCGCCGACACCGCGCGCGCCTACATCCTCTTCATCGGGCCCCCCGACCAGGACGCCGACTGGTCGGATGAGGGGCTTGAGGGCGTCCACCGCTTTCTGGGCCGCGTCTGGCGCCTCTCCGCGGACATCGCCGACCGACCCGCCGAGCAGGTGCCGCAGTCGCCGCAGGGGCCGGATGAGGTGCTCGTGCGCAAGGCGCACTGGGCGATCGACAAGGTCACAGCCGACCTTTCCGGTCGCTTCGCCTTCAACACGGCGATCGCGGCGATCATGGAGCTCACGAACGAGATCTCCCGCCTGCGCGACGAGGCCGGCACCGGCGCGATGCGCTTCGCGCTCGAAACGGCGAACTCGTTGCTCTTCCCGTTCGCGCCGCATGTGGCATCCGACGGGTACGAGCGCCTGACCGGCGCGCGGGTCTGGGAGACGCCCTGGGCGCAGGCCGACGCGGCATTCCTCGCGACCGATACCTATGAGCTCGTCTGCCAGGTCAACGGCAAGCTGCGTGACCGGGTGAGCGCCCCGTCCGACGCCGGGCGCGAGGAGCTCGAGGCGCTGGCGCTCGCGGCGCCCAACGTCCAGGCGCACCTCGACGGCCAGACGGTCGTGAAGCTCATCGTCGTGCCGGGCAAGCTCGTGAACATCGTCGTGCGCTGAGCGGCCCCAAGTCGTCACAGTCGCCGCATCCCGCTGTGACGCGGCGACGCCGATCATCGTGGCGTGACCGATCCACGCCGATCCACGCTCGCCGCCGGGGTCACCGTGCTGGTGCTGACGCTCCTCGCGGCGTGGTGGTGGACCCGCCCCAAGGCGCCTGCGGCCGCGCAGGGCCGCGCGGTCGTCACGCGCGCGACGGCAGGCGACGCTGCGGCGCCGGCGCCCGTGGTGCGTCGCGCTGCGGCCCCGGGCCCCGTCGTCCACGTCGCCGGCGCGGTGCGCCACCCGGGCGTCTACCGCCTGCGTGCCGGGGCGCGGGTCGCCGACGCGGTGCGGCGGGCGGGAGGGGTCAGCGCCGGGGGCGACGCGAATGCCGTCAACCTCGCGGCGAAGGCCGCCGACGGGCAGCAGATCCTCATCCCAGCCCGGGTCGGCACGGCGTCCGCGGGCGGTTCGGTAGTGCCTCCGGCGGGGTCTCCGGCGGGCGCGGGCGCGGGCGCGGGTCGCTCGGGCCCGATCAGCCTGAGCACGGCCACCGCTGAGCAGCTCGACACGCTCGACGGCATCGGCCCGGTGATCGCGCAGAAGATCATCGCCTGGCGTCAGGCGCACGGAGGCTTCTCGTCGGTGGACGATCTCGGTCAGGTGCCGGGGATCGGGCCGCGACGACTCGAGGCGCTGCGCACCCAGGTCGCCCCGTGACGCTGGCCCGCGCGTGGACGGCGTGGCAGCGTCCGCGCGCAGCCGAGCTGCTGATCGCCGCGCTCGTCGCAGGGTTGCTGCTCGGGCCGCGGGCACCGGTGCTGCTGCCGGTGGCCGGCGTGCCGCTGGTCGTGGCCTGCGCGCAGCCCGCCGTCGCCGCGGGTGCGGGCGCAGCGCTGCTTGCAGGTGCCGTCTGGGCGCGCCTGCGGTCCAGCCCTCCGGCGCGGCCGCGCGCGCCGCTCGGTCATGTCGCGAGCCTGCGGGCGCTGCTGACCGAGGCGCCACGCGCGACGAGCGGTGGGCGCTGGCGCGCATTCGCCGCCACGGAGGGTGCGCGGATCCTGTTGAGCGGGCGTGGTCCTCCGCCTGCGGCGCGCGCCGCAGGCGACGTCCTCCAGGCTCACGGCGTCCTGCGCGAGCCGCGGGCGACCGAACGCTGGGTCGAGGCGCGGGGTGCGGCCGCGGTCCTCGACGTGGCGTGGGTGCGCGCGCTCGGGCGTCGCGGCGGCGCGGTGGGCGCGCTCGACGGCGTACGCCGCCGCGCGCAGGCCGCACTCGGCCGCACCCGTGATGCGGCGAGCGGTGCGCTCCTGCGCGGCATGGTGCTCGGCGACGATGCCCGCCTGAGCAGCACGGACCGCGACCTCCTGCGCCGAGCGGGTCTCGGGCACCTCGTCGCAGCGAGCGGGGCGAACGTCGCACTCCTCGCAGTGCTCGCGAGCGCGATGGCGTCGGCGGTGGGGGCCGGGCGCCGGACACGCCTGGCGCTCGTACTCGTCCTCACCGCGCTCTACGTCCCATTGGCGGGGTCCGGGCCGTCGATCCGCCGCGCGGCGATCATGGGCGGGGCCGCGACCGTCGCCGCGTGGTCGTCGCGCCCCGTGGCGCGCCGCCACGCGCTGCTGCTCGCCGCCGCGCTGACGCTCATCGCCGACCCGCGCTCAGCCGGGGACCCTGGATGGCAGATGAGCTTCGCGGCCGTCGCGGCGATCGCCCTGCTTGCGCCGCCGATCGCGCGCGGCCTGGGCGCCCGTGGCACGCCGCGACCGGTGGCCGGCGGCGTGGCGCTCAGCGCCGCGGCCGGCCTTGGCACGGCGCCGGTCGCCGCGGCGGCCTTCGGGACGGTGTCGCTCGCCAGCCTGCCCGCAAACGTCCTCGCAGCACCACTCGTACCGCCCGCGACCTGGTTGGGCATGGTCGGCGCACTCGCTGCACAGGTCGATGGTCGCCTCGCGGCGGTGCCGATCGCGCTCGCCGCCATTCCAGCGCACGGGATCCTCATCATCGGGCGCTGGTGGGGTGCGCGCCCGCTCGCGCAGATCGCGGCACCGTGGTGGAGTGTCCTCGGCGCACTGCTCCTCGTCAGCGCACTGGCGCTCGCGCTTCGTCGGCGTCCGCGACTCGGGCTCGCGGTGGCGTGCGCTGCGGTCATCTGTGTGCTCATCCTGCCGACGGCACTGCGCCCACGCGGACTCTCGGCCCCCGCGCCGGGGGTCGTGCGGGTCAGCTTCCTCGACATCGGCCAAGGGGATGCGACGGTCGTCCAAGTCGGCACTCACGCGCTGCTCGTCGACGCGGGGCCGCCGGGCGCACCGCTGCTGCGTGAGCTCGGCGCTGCTGGGGTGACGCGGCTCGATGCGCTCGTCGGGACCCATGCGCAGGCCGATCACATCGGGGGGGCGGACGATGTCCTGCGCGCCATGCCGGTCGGGATGGTGCTCGACGGGCGCGGCGGGGTGCGGGAGCGCCAGGGCGCGGAGATGGCGGCGTCGGCTCGAGGCCGCGGGGTTCGGCTGATCGCCGCCGAGGCAGGGGAGGTGCTGCTCGCTGGCGGCATCCGCGCCCGGGTCCTCTGGCCGCCGGCCGGGCCGGCGCCGCCGGGAGCCGATCCGAACGACCGCGCCGTCGTCCTGCTCGTCGAAGCGGCAGGGCTGCGGCTGCTCCTCGCCGCCGACGCCGAATCTGATGTTCTCGCTCGGCTCGAGCTGCCGCCGATCGACATTCTCAAGGTGAGCCATCACGGCAGCGACGATCCGGGTCTCGCAGCCCTGCTCGAGCGCCTGCGCCCGCGACTCGCCGTGATCGAGGTCGGGCGCCACAACACCTACGGGCATCCGACCCCGTCGACGCTGCGCACCCTCGCCCGGGCCCGGGTCCCCGTTCGTCGCACCGACCTGGATGGCACGGTGCGCGTCGAAGGGTCGGGAGCGTCCGGGCTGCGCGTGATCAGGTGATCCGAGCCCGCGCCTAGACTCGCTCGCGTGGCCGATCTCAACGCCGTCTATCTCATCCACGGCGATGACCACGGCCGGATCGGGGAGCGGCGCGCGACCCTACGGAGGATCGCGGAGGAGCGCTCGGGACCGAGTGGGATCGAGCTCTTCGAAGGCGACGCCGCAACGCCCGAGGCTGTGGCGCTCGCGCTGAACGCGATGACCTTTGCGATCGGCTGGCGTGTGCTGATCGTCGATGGGGTCGAGCGCTGGAAGGCCGACGACGTCAAGACGCAGCTTGCCGCGGTGCTGAAGGCGATGCCGCCGGAGACGACGGTCGCGCTGTTCGCTCGTGAGGAAGGGCGCGCAAAGGCGCCGAAGGAACTCCACGACGCGGTCAAGGCGGCCGGGGGCAGCATCGCCGAGGAGAAGCTCGCCAAGGCGAAGGACAACCCGGCCTGGGCACGCGGGCAGGCATCCCGGCTCGGGATCCGGCTCGATGGCGCCGGATCTCAGGCGCTGGTCGAATGCGTCGGCGCGAGCCGGCAGCGGCTCCTGCGCGAACTCGAGAAGCTCGCGCTCATGCACGGCGCTGGCGCCGAGGTCGGCGTCCAAGAGGTCGAAGAGGCGGTCGGCGGCGTCGCCGAGCGTGAGGTCTGGCGGCTCGTCGATGCTGCGATCGCGCGCGACCGGCGCCGGATGTTCCAGCTCTACGCCGAACTACGCGCCCAAGGTGAGGACGTCCAGCGGCTGCTCTCGTCGATGGCACTGCGTGTGCGCGAGGTGCTGATCGTCGCCGAGCGGCTCGAGGCGGGTGAGACGCCGGCCGACGTGAAGGGGTCCGTGCCCGATGCACAACAGTGGCGGATCGGACAGCGGATTAAAGAGGCCCGTGCGACGGACCTGCAGAGCTTGCGACGCGCCGTGATGGCGCTCGCCGCGCTCGAACGAGCGACCCGCGGCGGCAGCGAACTGCAGCCGGATACGGAGATGACGCGGGCGCTGCTGCGAATCGCGGCCTGACGGCCGCGGGGCTCAGGAGTCAGCGCCGGCGCGAACGCGGGCGGCACGGGACTTCTTGCGCGCACCGGTGTTCTTGTGGAGCGCGCCGCGCTTCACGGCCTTGTCGATCGTCGAGATGAGGAGGCGATGCTCCGCGTCGGCGGTGGCGTCGTCGCCGCCGCCGACCGCTGCCCCAAGGCGACGGAAATAGGTGCGGATCGAGGAGATGTAGCGACGATTCTCAAGTCGCTCCCGCTCGGCGCGCACGATGCGCTTCTTCTGCGAATGAATGTTGGCCATGACCGACGGCGCAGTGTAGCGGGACGGCGGCAGTGGCCGCACTCATCCCTAGCCTTAGACGGCCGTGGGCTCCAGCTCTGCCATCCCGCCCGACGACGGGGCCGAGGTCGACCCGTCCGTGCCGCCCGTCGGTTCGGACGACGACTTCGACCCGTTCTACACGGGTTCCGCGCCTCGCGGAGTCGGCCCGCAGGAGGCCGATGAGCTCGCACGTCGCGCGGCCGAACGTCGGGCGCGATGGGAGGAGCGTCAGCGCCGGCGCGACGCCGACGGACAGGCGCCCCGGCGTCCTGCGCGACGCTCGCGCCGGCCGCCCCGCCAGCGCGAGCGTGAGCGCGCCGCTCCGCTTCCCGCTGCGCCCCTCGAGGATCACCACGAGATCGCGCCGCCCGAGTCGCAGGCTCCGCGGTCCGGCCTGGCCCGGAACACCGTCATCTTCTCCGTGGCGACCGGCGCATCGCGCATCGCGGGCCTCGCCCGCGAGATCGTCGCCGCGAGCTACTTCGGCACGACCGGTCCGGCGTCGGCCTTCACGCTGGCCTTCCAGGTGCCGAACCTTGTGCGCGGCCTCTTCGCCGACGCCGCCCTCAGCGCGGCGTTCGTGCCGGTCTTCACCGAATATCTCGAGCGCGGCAAGCGCCGCGAGGCGATGCTGCTCGCCTCGACGCTCTTCTGGATCATCCTGCTCGTCCTCGGGGCGCTGACGGCGTTCTTCATCCTCGCCGCCGGCGTGATCATGCCGGTGTTCATCCCGGGGACGCAGTTCACGCCGGCGCTGGTCGACCTCACGGTCGGCCTCGCGCAGGTGCTGTTCCCGGTGGTCGTCCTCCTCGGACTCAACGGCCTGCTCGTCGGGATCGTCAACGCCTATCACCACTTCACGATCCCGGCGATCGCGCCGTTCGTCTGGAACGTCGTGATCATCGGCGCGCTCGTGGCCCTCCACGGCCAGTTCGATGCCGACAAGCAGATCTACGCCTACGCGATCGGCGTGCTGATCGGGACTGTCGTGCAGCTGCTCATGGTCATTCCGGTCCTCGGGCGGATCGACTTCCGGCTGAAGGTGCACCTGAACTGGCGTGACCCCGGGGTGTCGCGGGTCTTCAAGCTCATGCTGCCGGTGACGATCGGCCTCGGCGTGATCAACATGGACCTGCTGATCAACTCGATGATCGGCGCGCTCATCTCGGAGAGCGCTCCGCGGGCGATCGACGCGGCCTTCCGCGTCTACATGCTCCCCCAGGGCATGTTCAGCGTCGCACTGGCGACGGTCCTCTTCCCGTCGCTCAGCCGGCTCGTCGCGCGCCACGACATACCGGCACTCCGCGGGCTGCTCGGGACCGGCACGCGGCAGAACCTCCTGCTCCTCGTCCCTGCTGCTGCCGTCACGATGGCGCTCGCCGCCCCGATCGTCGAGCTGATCTATCAGTACGGATCGTTCAACAGCGACTCGACCGATGAGGTCGCGAAGGCGCTCTTCTGGTTCTCGTTCTCGCTGCCGTTCGCCGGCGTCAACCTCCTGCTGACCCGCACGTTCTTCTCGCTCCAGCGCCCGTGGATCCCGACGGCACTCGCGGGAGCCAATCTCGTCGTCAACCTCATCCTGTCGCTCCTCCTCTACAAGCCGCTCGGCATCGCGGGCCCCGTGATCGGCACGGCCGTCGCAAGTGCCGGGATGACGTTCGCGCAGGCGCACTGGCTGCGGCGCGAACTCGGCGGCACGATCGAGGGGCGCGAGACGCTCGTCGCGGCGCTGAAGATCCTCGCCGCCGCAGTGATGCTCGGCATCGTCACCTGGCTCGTCTGGAAGGGCCTCGACTCGGTGCTCGGGGACGGCGGCCCGCTGGCACGACTCTTCGCGGTGTTGCCTGCGATCGTTGCCGGCACGGCGACCTACATCGCCGTCGTGCTCGCGATGCGCATCCCCGAGGCGCTGCAGATCCGGCGCTTCATCGGCGCGCGTCTGGCGCGCTGAGCGGCCCGCCGCAATCGCGCCGCGTACCCTGGGGACCGCGCATGGACCAGTCCCGCATCCGCAACTTCTCGATCATCGCCCACATCGACCACGGGAAGTCGACGCTCGCCGATCGCATCCTCGAGATGACGAAGACCGTCGATAAGCGGGACATGCGCGCTCAGCTACTCGATTCGATGGACCTCGAGCGCGAGCGCGGGATCACGATCAAAGCCCAGGCGGTGCGCGTCTTCTATACGGCGCGCGACGGCGAGACCTACCAGCTGCACCTCATCGATACGCCCGGGCACGTCGACTTCACGTACGAGGTGTCGCGGTCGCTGGCTGCGTGTGAAGGCGCGCTGCTGGTCGTCGATGCCTCGCAGGGCGTCGAAGCGCAGACGCTGGCCAACACGTATCTCGCGGTCGAGTCGGGGCTCGAGCTCATCCCCTGCCTCAACAAGATCGATCTGCCCGGTGCCGACCCGGAGCGCGTGGCGGCCGAGGTCGCCGACCTACTCGGCGAGCCCGCCGAGGGGATCCGCGCGATCTCCGGGAAGACGGGGGAGGGCGTGATCGAGGTGCTCGAGGAGATCGTTCAGCGCGTCCCGCCGCCGCCGGGCGATCAGAACGCTCCGGCGCGCGCACTCATCTTCGATTCTGAGTTCGACCAGTACCGCGGGGTCGTCGCATACATCCGCGTCATGGACGGCGTGCTGCGCAAGGGTGAGGCGATCCGTGCGATGGAGGCCGGCACCGAGGCGGAGATCGACGACATCGGCTTCTTCAGCCCGGGGATGGTCCCGGTCGCGGAGCTGCGCGCCGGCGAGGTGGGCTACATCATCACCGGCATCAAGGACGTCACGCGCCTGCGCGTCGGCGACACGATCACGTCGAAGCACGGCGGCGCCACCGAGGCGCTCCCCGGCTATCGCGACGTCAAGCCGATGGTCTTCTGCGGTCTCTTCCCGATCGACTCAGAGCGCTACGCGGACCTGCGCGACGCGCTCGAGAAGCTCACGCTCAACGACGCGGCGCTTACCTGGGAGCCCGAGACGTCGGACGCGCTCGGCTTCGGCTTCCGCTGCGGCTTCCTCGGCCTGCTGCACATGGACATCGTGCGCGAGCGCCTCGAGCGCGAATACGACCTCGAGCTCCTCACCACGATGCCGTCGGTCGGCTTTGAGGTGACGCTCACGAGCGGCGAGGAGATGGAGGTCCACAACCCGTCGGACTTCCCAGATCCGGCGCGCGTCAAGGAGATCCGCGAGCCGATGATCCGCGCGAGCATCCTCGCGCCGACCGAGTACATCGGCCCGATCATGGAGCTCTGCCAGGAGAAGCGCGGCGAGCACGTGGGGATGCACTACCTCTCCGCGGAGCGTGTGCAGCTGACGTACGACCTGCCGCTGGCGGAGATCGTGCTCGACTTCTTCGACCAGCTCAAGAGCCGCACGAAGGGCTACGCCTCGCTCGATTACGAGGTCAGCGGCATGAAGCCGTCGAACCTCGTGAAGCTCGACGTGCTGCTCGCCGGTGACGCCGTCGACGCGCTGTCGATGCTCGTCCACAAGGACAAGGCGTACGGCGTCGGACGCATGCTCACCGAGAAGCTCCGCGAGAAGATCCCGCGCCAGCAGTACGACGTCCCGATTCAGGCCGCGATCGGCTCGCATGTCGTCGCCCGTGAGACGGTCAAGGCATTCCGCAAGGACGTCATTGCGAAGTGCTACGGCGGCGACATCTCGCGCAAGCGCAAGCTCCTCGAGAAGCAGAAGGAGGGCAAGAAGCGCATGAAGCAGGTCGGCCGCATCGAGGTGCCGCAGGAGGCCTTCCTCGCGGTGCTCGAACTCGGCGACTCGAAGTCGAAGTAGGCGGCGATGGATCTCGGGCTCGCCGGGAAGGTCTGCATCGTCACCGGCGCCAGCAGCGGCATCGGGCGCGAGACGGCCCAGCGCCTGGCAGCCGAGGGCGCGAGCGTGCTCCTGGTCGCGCGCGGCGAGGCTGCACTCCGTGAGGCGGCGGCTGCGTGCGGTGAGCACGCCGCGTGGCTCGCCTGCGATGTCACTGACGTGGAGGCTGACGCACGCATCGTCGCCGCCGCCGCAGCCGGGCGCTTCGGCGACGTGGACGTGCTCGTCAACAGTGCCGGGGCGTCGCCGTGCGCACGATCGATGAGCTCAGCGACGATGACTGGCACGCCCAGTGGGAGCTCGATGTGATGGCGCCCATGCGGCTGATGCGCGCGCTGGCGCCGCAGATGGCGCTGCGCGGCGGTGGCCGGATCGTCAACGTCTCCTCGTCGGGCGGCAAACGCCCGACATCCCTGAACCCGGCCTACAGCGTGACCAAGGCGGCGCAGCTTTTCCTGTCGCGCACGTCCGCCGACCGCTGGGCCCGCGCTGGGGTCCTCGTCAACGCCGTCACTCCTGGGCCGACCACCTCGCAGATGTGCTCGCGCCCGGCGCGCTCGGCGACCAGATGGGCGCTGCGCGCGGGATGACCGGCGCCGAGGCGCTCGCCGCGACGGCCGACAACATTCCGCTCGGGCGCTTCGCGCAGCCCGGGGAGATGGCCGACGTGATCCTCTTCCTCTGCTCCGAGCGTTCGAGTACGGTCGCGGGAGCGGCGTGGTCGGCCGACGGCGGCGCCGTCGCGATCATCTTCTAGCGTCCTGCACGGGCGCACGACGATCAGGGGGAACGACGATGGATCAGTGGCTCACAAGTCTCAGGACGCAGACGCCGCAGGAGGGTTTCGAACTCGCGATAAAGCTCTCGCGGATGGGCGTCAAGTACACCCAGCCGTCCGACGAGGCACGGGCCGCGATGCGTCCCGAGTACGCAGAGGATCCAGCAATCGTGACGGCCGCCTCGCACGTCGTCGCGGTGAACTTCCAGACGGTCGCCGCGGCCAACGACTGGTGGCGCTAGCCCCGGGCCTGCGGGCCGGTTCGCAGTCGCTGATGCTCCGCCTACCATTCCCCGTGTGCTGAGCGCCCGCCAGGAGCTCCTGCTGCGCAAGGTGGTCGATGTCAATCAGACGACCGGGCAGCCCGTCGGCTCGAAGACCCTCGCGGCCGACGTGGAGATCACCTTCGGCCCGTCGACTGTCCGCGCCGAGCTCGCGGTCCTCGAGGAGCACGGGTTCATCACCCACCCGCACACCTCCGCCGGCCGCGTCCCGACCGATGCCGGCCGCCGCTTCTATGTCGATCGGCTGCTTCCCGAGTCCAGTCGCAGGGCGCAGCTCGATCTGCCGATCGTGCGGCGCGAGCTCGACGAGGCGATGCGCATGACGACTGCGACGCTCGCGCAGGTCACGAACCTGCTGGCGATCGTCAGCGCCCCGCCGCCCGACACGGCGACGATCCATCGCGTTGAGGTGCTCCTGCTCCAGCCGCAGGTCGTGATGGTCGTTGTCATCACCTCGACCGGCGGAGTCTCCAAGCGCCTCGTGACCTTCGGCGACGTCGTCGATCCGGGCCTCGTCACATGGGCGGGCGAGTACCTCAACGAGCGACTCGCGGGGCTGGGCCTCGGCGCGCGGATGCTGCACTCGCGCCTGCAGGATCCGTCGCTCGGGCCATCGGAGGAGCGCTTCCTGCAGGCGCTCATCCCCGCCTTCGGCGAGCTGGGGGCGATGCAGGAGGACACGCTCTACATGGACGGCGCGGCACGCCTGCTCGGCGTCGATCGGCTCCAGGATCTCGCGCAGATCAACGAGCTGCTCACGGCGCTCGAACGCCGCGTGACGCTGCTCGGCGTCCTGCGCGTGGCGCTCGGTCAGCGCGACGTCCTCGTGCGCATCGGCAGCGAGAACGAGCTCCCGGCGCTGCGCTCGCTCAGCGTGGTCGCTGCGGGATACGGCCTGCCCCAACGCAACCTCGGCACGGTGTCCGTGATCGGACCACTGCGGATGGACTACGCCGCGACGATCGCGACGGTGCGTGAGGCTGCGCATCAGCTCTCGCGCTACGTCGAAGACGTCTACGAGCGCTAGCCTCGCCCCGCGATGGCCTCTGACCCACGGGATCCGTACGAGGTGCTCGGCGTCCCCCGTGACGCGGACGAAACACAGGTCAAGAAGGCGTTCCGCCGGCTGGCCCGCGAGCTCCACCCGGACGTCAACGCCCACGACCCCCAGGCGGAGGAGAAGTTCAAGGAGGCTGCGGAGGCCTACGAGATCCTCTCGAACCCCGAGCGGCGCGAGACGTACGACCGCTTCGGTCACGAGGGCCTGCGCAGCGGTGGCATGGGGCCGAACTTCGAGGGCTTCGGCTCGATCACTGATCTCTTCTCGGCCTTCTTCGGCGGCGGTGGCAGCGCCGCGCCGGGCGGCCAAGTTCAGGGCGACGACGCGCTCATCGGCGTGGAGATCACGCTCGCCCAGTCCGCAGTCGGGACGACGCAGCACGTGCACTTCGAAGCCGTCGACGGCTGTGAGCGCTGCGGTGGCGACGGCGCCGAGCCGGGGACGCAGCTGCGCTCCTGCGACCGCTGCGATGGCGCCGGAATCCTGCAGGTGATGGCGCGCTCACCCTTCGGCCAGGTCGTGCGCAACACCGTCTGCGATGCCTGCCACGGGGCCGGGCGGATTCCGGACACCCCCTGCACGGGGTGCGACGGTCGCGGGCGACTCGTGGGGATGCGCAACCTTGACGTCGCGGTGCCGGCCGGCATTGCGGACGGCCAGCGCATCCGCCTCGCCGGCCGTGGCCATGCCGGCGAGCGCGGTGGCCCCGCCGGTGATCTCTTCGTCCAGGTCCACGTGCTCGCCGACGAACACCTCGTGCGCGACGGCGACGACCTCGTGACCGTCCTCGACGTCGCGGCGCCGCTCGCGTCGCTCGGCGCGACCCTGAGCGTCCCGTCGCTCGATGGGGAGGAGGAGCTCGAGGTTCCCGCTGGGACCCAGCCGGGCGACGTCCTGCGGCTGCGCGGGCTCGGCATGCCGGACCTGCGCCGACCCGATCGCCGCGGCGACCTGCGCGTCCTCGTCAACATCATCGTTCCCGGGCGCCTCACCGCGGAGCAGCGCGAGCTCGCCCAGCAGCTCGCCGACTCGCTCACCGACGAGAATCTCGGTGAACCGGAGAGCCTCGGCGCTCGCCTGCGCCGTGTGCTCGGTGGTCGTCGGTGATCCGGCTCGCGCTGCGCGTGCATCGCGCCGACGCGGAGCTCGTCCTCGCCGAGCTGCTGGAGCTCGCGCCGTCCGGCGTTGAAGAGCGCGAGCTCCCGGGCGACGTCGTCGAATACGCCGTCTACGGCGCACCCGGTGAGCTACCGGCGCTCCCCGACCTGCAGGCGGTCGCCGGGAATGCGCTCGTCGAGATCACGACCGAGGAGATCGCGGACGACTGGCACGAGCGCTGGAAGGCCTTCCACCGCCCCGTCGCGATCCCCGCCGTACGTCCGGGCGGGCCGGGGCTGCGCGTTCGCCCGCCGTGGGAGCCGCCGCTCGACGACGGCATGGAGGATCTCGTCATCGACCCGGGCCGCGCATTCGGGACGGGGGCCCATGACACGACGCGCCTGTGCCTGGAGCTCCTCTTGGGGATCGAGCCGGGCGGACCGGTCGCCGACATCGGCTGCGGGTCCGGCGTCCTGGGCATCGCCGCGGCGCGGCTCGGCTTCGGCCCGGTCTTCGGGCTCGACCACGAGCAGGAGTCGGTCGACGCGACCCGGCAGAACGCCGCGGTCAACGGCGTCGAAATGGACTCGCTGCGCTTCGACCTGCTACTCGACGGCACCGCGCCCGCAGCTCCGACGGTGCTTGCGAACCTCGTCCGTCCGCTGCTGCTCGCGGTCGCCCGCACCGGGTTTCGCGACGGACTCGTCCCCGAGACGTTGATTGCGAGCGGACTGCTGGCTCACGAAGCCGACGAGATCGCCGACGCGTTCTCCACCGCGATGGGTCTGCGCGAGGCGCGCCGGGTCCACGGCGGCGAGTGGGCCGCCCTGCTGCTCGTGCGCTAGGCGAGGATCTCGCGACTCCCGCGCCCCGCTTCGAGGTGATCGGCGAGCCGCAGAGCGGCCGCCTGCGGATCCTCGGGACCGTCCGGCGCGAGCTCCGTTCGCACCCAGCCCGGATCGAACGCGAACACCGCGACGCCGCTCGCGCCCCCGGCCTCCTGGCGCAGCGTCTGCGTGAGCGACTCGAGCGCCGCCTTCGATGCCGCGTAGGCGCCCATGCCGCGCCGCCCGCCGCTGACCTGCGGCGCGACGACGTTCGCGATCACCCCGGCGCCACGCTCACGCATCCCGGGGAGGAGGGCGCCGGCGAGGACGAACGGGCTGAGGACGTTCACCTGGAAGGACCGATCGAGATCCTCGAGCGACACGTCGGTCACCGCCCCGTCGATGCGCACGCCGGCGTTGTTGACAAGGATGTCGACGCGCCCGTGCGCCGCCACGACCGCATCGGCGAGGGCGAGGGCGTGCACCGGGTCGGACAGATCGACCTCATGCACGGACGCGACCCCCAAGCCGTCCATGGGCGCTGTGCGCCGTGCAGCGGCGGCCACGACCGCTCCGCGGGCGCTGAGCTCACGGGCGAGCGCCGCGCCGATGCCGGACGAGGCGCCGGTGATGAGGACGACGCTGGAGGAAAGACCCATGCCCCTCGATACGCTTTCGCGGTGCCCGCGGCTCAGCGCCAGGCATGAGTTCCGTCCCGAGGGTGATACTTCACCGCGCAGGACCGCCGCTCCCCGATGTCGAACAGGACGCTGATGAGCAAGATGACGATCTCCCCCCGCCTGATCACCCTCCTCGCCACGGCTGCCCTCGCCGCCGGTGCACTCGCCGCCTGCACGAGCGACAACGCCACCGGCCCGAGCCAGCAGGACGTGTCCGAGGCGACCGGCAACGCGCCGACCCGCACGATCTCGCAGGCGCCCGCGGAGCCCGAGGGCGACCAGGTGGCCGCGATCGACGCGAAGTCCATCTTCACCACGAACTGCGGGTCCTGCCACACGCTCAAGGCGGCCGGGACCAACGGCAACATCGGGCCGAACCTCGACACGTCGCTCGCCGCGAGCGATGGCGTCGACGCGATCACGGAGATGATCGTGGAGCCCAACAAGGAGATCGTGAAGGGCTACAAGGCGGGCATCATGCCGGTGGACTTCGGCAAGACGCTCAGCGCGGAGGAGATCAAGGCGCTCGCCGAGCTCATCGACGAGAACGCGCACGGCGCGGCCTGAGCACCGCTGGCGTGGCGTGGGTCCGCAGCCCTATGATGGGCTGCGGATGTCGCTGACGGACAGGGTCAAGCAGGATCTCACCCAGGCCATGAAGGCCGGGGCGAAGGACCGCGTCGGAGCACTGCGCCTGATCCTCTCCGAGCTGCAGAAGGACGCCAAGGAGGGGCCCGGGGACGAAGTCGCTGTGCTGCGCCGCGAGCGCAAGCGGCGCAACGAGGCCGCGACCGCCTTCCGCGACGGTGGGCGCCCCGATCTCGCCGACGCCGAGGAGGCCGAGGCCGCGATCATCGAGGGCTACCTGCCCGCCGAACTCAGCGACGATGAGCTGCGCGCGATCGTCGCCGCCGCGATCACCGAGTCGGGGGCCACATCGCCCAAGGACGCGGGGCAGGTCATGAAGCTCGCGATGGCGCAGGTCGCCGGACGCGCGGACGGCAAGCGGGTCTCCGCCCTCGCGCAAGAGGCGCTTCGCGGCTGATGCGCAGCACGATCGAGCTCACCAACGAGGCGGCCGCCGCACTCGCCGGCGCCCATGACGAGGTCCTGCGGCGCCTGGAGGAGCACTGCGAGTGCGGCCTCTTTCTGCGCGGCAACGTCGTGACGCTCGACGGCGAGTCGGCCGCGGTCGAGGCCGCGGCGCGGATCATCGGCGAGCTCGCCGACCTCGCCGAGCAGGGGCACGAGATCGCGGAGGGGACGATCACCGCGGTCACCGGCGCGCTCGACCGGCACGCCGACCCGGCGGAGATCCTCGACGACGTCGTGTGGCGCCATCGTGGCCGCCGGATCGCTCCCAAGACGGTCAATCAGAAGCGCTACGTCGATTCGATCCGCCGCAACACCGTGACCTTCGGGATCGGTCCCGCGGGCACCGGCAAGACCTTCCTCGCCGTCGCCGCGGCCGCGGCCGCGCTGTCCCGGCGCGAAGTCAACCGCATCATCCTCACGCGGCCCGCCGTCGAGGCGGGCGAGCGGCTCGGGTTCCTGCCGGGCGACCTGATGGCGAAGATCGATCCGTACCTGCGCCCGCTCTTCGATGCGCTCAACGACATGCTCGACCCCGAGAAGGTCGCCTCGCATCTCGAGAAGGGCGTGATCGAGGTCGCACCGCTCGCCTTCATGCGCGGGCGCACCCTCAACGACTCGTTCGTGATCCTCGACGAGGCGCAGAACACGACGCCCGAGCAGATGAAGATGTTCCTGACGCGGCTCGGGTTCAACTCGAAGATGGTCATCACCGGCGACATCACGCAGGTCGATCTGCCGCGCGATCAGTCGTCCGGCCTGATCGTCGTCGGCGAGATCCTGGCCGGCCTCGACGACATCGACTTCGTGCGCTTCGGGGGGGAGGACGTCGTCCGCCACCGGCTCGTCCAGCGCATCGTCGAGGCGTACGGCGTCCACGCCGAGCGTATGGCTCCCGACCTGCGCTCGACCGAGCGCGATCGCCGCAGGGCCTGATCGTCGCCGTGCTCGAGGTCGAGATCATCGGGACGCCGGGCGTCGCCGGCGCACCGCTTGCAGCAGAGGTCGAGCGCCTGCTCGCCTTCGCGTTCGCGACGGCCGGCATCGACGCCGGTCACGTCGCCCTCGAGTACGTCGATGCGCAACGCATCGCCGAGCTCAATGAGGAGTACCGCGGGAAGGAGGGGCCCACCGACGTCCTCTCGTTCCCGCTCGATGAGACGGGCGTCCTGGGCGAGCCGCCGGAGGCCCGCGAGCTCGGCGACATCATCATCTGCGTCGCCCACACGGCCGACCTGCGCGAGGCGATCGTCCACGGTGGCCTGCACCTCGTCGGGATGGACCACGAGACCGACGAGGGCGAGATGCTCGCCGTCCAGGCCGAGATCCTGAGCTGGGGATGACCCGCGCCGGCTTCATCGCCCTCGCGGGACGGCCGAACGTCGGCAAGTCGACGCTCGTCAACGCGATCGTCGGCACGAAGGTCGCGATCGTCTCCGACAAGCCGCAGACGACGCGCCGCGCGATCCGCGGTGTCGCGACGCACGGCGACACGCAGCTCGTGCTCGTCGACCTTCCCGGTGTGCAGCGCCCGCGCGACGCGCTGACCCGCCGGATGCAGCGCCGCGTCGAACTCGAGCTGTCCGACGCCGACGCGGTCCTCATGCTGCTCAGCGGGTCGGAGGGCATCGGCCCGGGCGACCGCTGGATCGCCAGCCAACTCGAACAGGCCGGTGTGCCGGTCGTGCTCGCCGTCAACAAGATCGATCGCCTGAAGCCCGGGCAGATCGCTGAGCGTCTCATCGAGGCGGCGGCACTGGGGGTCGGGGACGACATCTTCCCGATCAGCGCGCGTCGCGGCGAGGGGACCGACGAGCTCATCGCGCATCTGCGCACCCTCGTCCCTGAGGGTGAGATGTTCTTCCCGCCGGACGAGAGTTCCGACCAGCGCCGCGAGGTGGTCCTCGCCGAGCTCGTGCGCGAGCAGGTCCTGCGCCGGACCTTTGAGGAGGTCCCGCACGCCGTCGAGGTCCAGGTGGAGGAGATCGACGAGTCACGCGAGGATCTGACGACGGTGCGCGCCCGCGTCTGGGTCGAGACCGAGTCGCAGAAGGGCATCCTCATCGGTGCGGGCGGCTCGATGATCAAGAAGATCGGTGAGACCGCGCGCAAGGAGCTCGAGCGCGAGCTCGGGACCCGCGTGCACCTTGAGCTGTCGGTCCGCACACGGCGCGGCTGGCGGGGCGACGAGCGCCTCCTCGACCGCCTCGGGATCCAGTAGCCGGGCGCTCAATCACGTACCGTACGACGGCGATGGCCCACCGTCCCGACACCGACGTCGAGCAGGCCTACCGGCGCTGCGCGCGGATGCAGCTCCGGCGTGATCCGACCTACTGGTGGGCCGTCCGGTGCCTGCCGGCGGACCGCCGTCCCGGACTCCATGCGCTCTATGGATTCGTGCGCGGCGCGGACGATATCGCCGACGCTCGCGTCCCGTGTGCCGATCGCCGCGCCGCCCTCGACGCCTGGCAGCACGAGCTCGAGACGGGGCTCGCATCCGGGGCATCCGCGCACCCGGTGATCGCGGCGCTCGTGGACGCCGGTCCGCGCCACGCGCTGCCCCTGCACCTGCTCGGGGGCTACATGGACTCGATGCGGTCCGACTGCGATGAGCCCGTGCGGATGCGCACGCAGGAGCAGCTGGACGCCTACATGGACGGCACGGCGACCGTCGGCCCCGTCGTCGCCCCGCTCCTCGGCGCCCCGGCGGCCCAGGAGGCACGGCTCCAGCGCCTGGGAGTCGCGTTCCAGCTGGCGAATCTCATTCGCGATGTCGGCCCCGACTGGGCGCTCGGGCGCGTCTATCTCCCCGGGCTCGAGGAGGAAGATCTCCTGCGCGGTCTCGCCACCGCGCGCCTGCGCGAGCACATCGCCTGGCAGATCGACCGTGCCCGCGGGCTCTTCGCCGAGACCGAGCTCCTCACGCAGGCGCTGCCGGTGCGGGTGCGCCGCGGTGTGCGGATGGCGGTCGCCGTCTACAGCGCCGTGCTCGACCGGATCGAGCGGCAGGGCTGCGACGTGCTCACCCGATCGACGGCGCTGCGGCCCTGGGAGTCGGCGGTCGCGGTCGCGGGGGCGCTGCGCGGATGACCGTGCGCGCCACCAAGCGCGGCGCCGAGCGCACGTCGCTCGACGGGACGCGCGTCGACGTGCTGATCTGTGGTGCGAGCTTCGCCGGCCTGGCGGCGGCGCGCGAACTGGCGGGCAGCGGGGCAGAGGTGCTGCTGCTCGACCGCTATGCGATCGGCGAGCGCCAGACCTCCGCATGCGCCTGTCCGCGCCCCTGGATGGAGGAGATGGGGGTCGAGGCGTCCATCCGCCAGGAGCTCCCGTTCATGAGCTTCACGACCCCGCACGGGACCGCGCGCTACCGGCTTCCATGGACGTGGTCCGCCTTTGACTACCGCGAGCTGTGCGACCTGCTCTGGGCCCAGTGCGACGGCGTGCGCTTCGAGACGGCGACCGTCGCGGGGCCCGCGGAGCGCGATCCGCACGGCGACCTCGCCGTCCCGACGGATCGCGGCGTGGTGCGGGCGCCCCTCGTGCTCGATGCCCTGGGGTGGCGCCGCGTGCTCGCCGGCTCTGGCGTCCAGCCGCCTGCGGCGCCGCTCACGCGTGCGCTCGAAGTGCACCCGCCGCACGACGGCACGGGCGACGCCCTGGATCTCTGGATCGAGCGGCCCACGGTCCGTCGCGGCTACGCCTGGCGCGTGCCCGCGGGCCGCGAGGCGCGCATCGGCGTCGCCTCCTATGACCCGTCCGAGCACGTGCGGGCCCCGGTCGGCGAGCACGTCGCACGCCTCGGCGGCGAGCCCGTCGGATTCCAGGGCAACTGGGTGCCGCACCGCCTGCGTGCGGCGGTCGAGGACGGGGTGTTCTTCGCGGGCGACAGCGCGGGCCACTGCTTCCCGCTGTCCGCGGAGGGGATCCGCACGGCGTTCTACTTCGGCTGCGCCGCCGGGCGGCAGCTGCGAAGCGTGGTCGAGGGCCACGTCGAGCGCGATGCGGCGCTCGCGGCCTACGCGGCCTTCAGCGCCCGCCACGCCCGCGCGTTTCGGGTCGCAGCGGCCCTTCAGCGCCTCATTCCGGCGCTCCCGCCGCGCGTCCTGACCCGCGTCCTGCGTGTGATCGGCCGCCAGTGGCTCGTCGATCGCTCGTTCGGCTGGTACCTGCGTCAGGCGCATCCGGCGGGGCTCCCGCAGCGGGATTCCCGGCTCGCTGCTTGAATCAGCGCCCATGGAGATCCGCTACGACGACCGCGGGCTGGTTCCCGTCGTGATCCAGGACTGGGCCACCGGCGAGGTTCTGACCCTCGCGTACGCCAACGCGCAGGCGGTCAGCCGCACGCAGGAGACCGGCGAACTCCATCTCTGGTCGCGCTCGCGCGACGAGCTCTGGCACAAGGGCGCGACGAGCGGGAACGTTCAGCGTGTCCGCGCCCTGCGCCTCGACTGCGACGGCGACACGCTGCTCGCGCTCGTCGAGCCGGCGGGTCCCGCATGCCATACGGGCGAGCGCACGTGCTTCCACACCGGCGAGCTTGAGCCGCCCGCGCCGTTCGAGGCGCTGCCGGGCCTCGAGCGCACCCTCGAGCTGCGCGCCGTCGAGCGGCCCGCCGGGTCGTACACCGTCGAGCTCCTCGACAACCCGGCGCTGATCGGCGAGAAGGTCCAGGAGGAGGCGGAGGAGGTCACCCGCGCGGCGCGCGAGGAGACGGACGACCGTGTCGACGCGGAGGCCGCCGACCTGCTCTACCACCTGACCGTGCTGCTGCACGGACGCGGGCGTCGCCTTGCGGACGCCGCCGGCGTCCTGCTGGCGCGCCGGCGCTGACATGCTGCCTTCCGTGAGCGACACGCACGCGCACACCCTGACGATCGAACCCTCGCTGGAGGAGGTGCGCGCGCTCGCCGAGCAGCACACGCTCGTGCCGCTGCGCCACAGCTTCATCGACGACTGCGAGACCCCGGTCTCGGCGTTCCTGAAGCTCCGCGCGAGCTCGCCCGAGGAGCCCGCCTTCCTCCTCGAGTCCGCCGAGCAGGGCCAGCGCGTCGGTCGTTACAGCTTCATCGGCATCCGCCCGCGGTCGGTCCTGCGCTGGTCGCTCGGGGATGAGGGAGACCCATACGCGCTGGCCGCCGCCGAGGTGGCGCGCTGGACACAGGCGCCGCTCGCCGACCTGCCGCCGTTCGCGGGCGGGGCAGTGGGCTACTTCGGGTACGACCTCGTGCGGACCGTCGAGCCGCTCGGCCCCCCGAACCCCGACACCATCGGGTTGCCGGACATGGCGCTCATGCTCAGCGATGTGCTGGTCGTCTTCGACCACCTGAAGCACACGGTGTCGATCATCGTCAACGTCTTCGCCGAGGCCGGGGCCGATCTCGCAGCCGCCTACGCGGCCGCGTGCGCGACGATCGCCGAGGTGCGCGAGCTGCTCGCGGGGCCCGTGCCGCGGCGCCCGCAGCGCGACACGCCGATCGCCCAGCCGCAGTTCACGTCGAATCTCGACCAGCCCGCGTTCGAGGCGATGGTCGAGCGGATCATCGAGTACGTCTACGCGGGCGACGCCTTCCAGGTCGTGCCGAGCCAGCGCTGGACGGCGCAGACGGACCTCGATCCGTTCGCGATCTACCGCGGGCTGCGCGTTGTGAACCCCAGCCCGTACATGTATTTCCTCGACTTCGGGGACTTCCAGGTGGTCGGGGCGAGCCCCGAGCCGCTGCTCACGGTCCACGACCGCACCGTCTCCACACGACCGATCGCCGGCACTCGCCCGCGCGGCGCCGATGCGGCGGAGGACGCCGAGATCTCCAAGGGGCTGCTCGAGGACGAGAAAGAGCGTGCCGAGCACATCATGCTCGTCGATCTCGGGCGCAACGATCTCGGCCGTGTCTGCGAGTACGGCAGCGTCCACGTCGACTCGTTCATGGCGGTCGAGCGCTACTCGCACGTCATGCACATCGTCTCCTCGGTCTCGGGGACCCTGCGCCCGGACATCGGGCCCATGGACGCGCTGCGGGCGGTGCTCCCGGCCGGGACGCTCTCCGGTGCGCCGAAGGTCCGCGCGATGCAGATCATCGACGAGCTCGAACCCGTCAAGCGCGGGGGGTACGGCGGCGCGATCGGATACCTGAGCTACACCGGGGACCTCGACACTTGCATCCACATCCGCACCGTGGTCGTCAAGGACGGCAAGGCGCACATCCAGGCGGGTGGCGGCACCGTCGCCGATGCCAAGCCCGCGTACGAGTACGAGGAGTCGGTCAACAAGGCGCGTGCCGTGCGTCGGGCGATCGAACTCGCAGCGACACAGGCGGACTGGTCATGAAGGTTCTCGTCATCGACAACTACGACTCGTTCACCTACAACCTCGTCCAGGAGCTCGGGGAGCTCGGTGCCGAGATCGACGTCGTGCGCAACGACGCCGCCGGCGTCGACGAGCTCCTCGCACGCCGGCCCGATCGCGTCGTCGTCTCCCCGGGGCCGTGCACGCCCGACGACGCCGGGATCTCGCTCGAGGTGGTCCGACGCTTTCCGCAGGAGGGCATCCCCCTCCTCGGGGTCTGCCTCGGTCACCAGTCGCTCGCGCAGGCGTTCGGTGCGACCGTGGTCCGGCATGAGCCGGTGCACGGGAAGACCACCGACATTGAGCACGACGGACGCACGATCTACGCGGGACTTCCGTCGCCGCTCACCGTCGGTCGCTATCACTCGCTCGTCGTCGACCCGGACAGCCTGCCGGCCGAGCTTGAGGTGTCGGCGACCGGTGGCGGCGTCGTGATGGGGATCCGTCATCGTGAGCTCCCCGCCGAAGGCGTGCAGTTCCACCCGGAGTCGGTCCTGACGCCGGCAGGCATGCAGATGCTCGAGCGCTTCCTGCGCCAGGACACGGCCTGAGGGACGGATCGGCGGTGCGGTTTCGAGGGGCGGCGCTCCCGACGGTGCTCGTGGTGTTCGCCGCCCTCACGCTCGGCGCATGCGGGGGGAGCGACGGGGCGAGCGGCTCGACCGCCGACCTGCCGACCGGCGATCGGCTGACTGTCTACTCGTCGCTTGCGCTCCAGGGGGAGTCGCGGGTGCAGACGCTCGCGATCATGCAGGGCATCCGCCTGGCGTTGCACGAGGCGGGCGGGATGGCCGGCGGCAGGCGGATCCGCTACGTCGCCCTCGACGACTCGTCGGCCGAGGAGGAGTCCTGGATGCCCGAGCTCGCTGCGGCCAACGCGCGCCGGGCCGTCCTCGACCCCGACGCGATCGCCTACATCGGCGAGTTCGAGTCGCGTGCATCGGCCGTCACGATCCCGATCCTCAACGCGGCGGACCTCGCGCAGGTGTCGCCCTCGAATACGTACGTCGGGCTCACCACCGCCGAGCCCGGCTCGACGAAGGGTGAGCCGGACAAGTACTACCCGACCGGCCGACGCACCTTCGTGCGGCTCGTCCCGCGCGACACGATTCAGGGGGCGGCGCTCGTCTCGCAGCTCGCGGGGGACGGGTGCTCGCGGCCCGCGCTGGTCCATGGCGACGAGAGCTATGGCGCCGGTCTCTCGCGCATCCTCGAAGAACAGGGCCGGGCGGCCGGCATCACCTTTGTCGCGGATCTCTCGGCGGGCAGCAGGCCGCTGGAGCTGCAGTCGCAGGCGCGGGGCCTTGCGAAGCTCGGCGCCGACTGTGTCGTCTACACCGGCCTGCCGGGATCGGTCGCGCGCGGGCTCCTCGTCGCTGCGGCCGCGGCGCTGCCCGCCGCCCGCCTCTACGGGTCCGACGGCCTCTGCCAGCCGGGCTTCACCGACCCGTCGATCGGGGGCCTACCCGCAGCCGTCGGAGCGCGCTTCCGCTGCACCCTTCCGACCGTCGATCTGCGCGAGATTCCCGGCGGCGCGGCGTTCCTGGACGCCTTCAGGGCGCGTTACGGACCCGCCGACCCTGACCCGTACGCCGTGTATGGCTACGAGGCGATGCGCCTCATCCTCGACCAGATCTCCGCCGGCTATACGACGCGCGGGTCGCTGACCCGATCGCTGCTCCAGGTGCGCGGCCGCCGGTCGGTTCTGGGCACCTATTCGGTGAAGCGCAGCGGTGACACGACCCTCACCGACTACGGCCTCTATCGCGTGGGATCCGATGGACTTCCCACCTTCGAGCGCACCATTCACCAGGCTCCCTGACGCCTCACGCCTACAACCGGCCAGTCGGGCTGCCATCCTGTCCCACCTCGTGTCCCACGACCTCCTCACCACTGCCATCGACGACCTCGCCTCGCGCCGCGACATCGGCCGCGAGCGGTCGACCGCCGTGCTCGGCGAGATCCTCGATGGGCGCGCCTCGGACGCGCAGATCGCCGCGTTCCTCATCGCGCTGCGCACCAAGGGGGAGACGGAGGACGAGCTGACCGGACTCGCCGAGGCGCTGCGCGGCCAGGCGACGCAGGTGCATCCGCTCCACGAGGACCTGCTCGACACGGCCGGCACGGGCGGGGGACGGCGGACCTTCAACGTTTCGACGACCGCTGCGCTGATCGCCGCCGGCGCGGGCTGTGTCGTCGCCAAGCACGGCAACCGCTCGGCCACCGGGCTCAGCGGCTCGGCCGACGTCCTCGAGGCGCTCGGCGCGCGGCTCGATCTCGGCCCGGAGGCTGAGGCGCGCGCGATCGACGAGACGGGCTTCGGGTTCATGTTCGCTCCTGCGCACCACGCGGCGATGCGCCACGTCGTGCCGGTCCGCAAGGCGCTCGCGGTCCGCACCGTCTTCAACCTGCTCGGTCCGCTGACGAACCCCGCGGGTGCGCGCCGCCAGCTCGTCGGCATCTCCGACCCTGGAGCGCTCGACATCGTCGCGGGCGCCCTGCAGCGCCTGGGCGTCGAACGGGCGCTGGTAGTGTCCGGCGACGACGGGCTGGACGAGCTGAGCATCTCCAGCCCCACACACGTGGTCGAGGTCAACCAAGACAGCATCCGCCGGTACGTCGTCGAGCCAGCGCAGGTCGGCGTGCGGCCCGCAGGCCAACACGAGACCGACGGTGGCGATCCGGCCCGTAACGCCGAGATCACGCGCTCCGTCCTTGCAGGGGAGCCTGGCCCAGCGCTCGAGCTCTCCGTCCTCAATGCGGGCGCTGCGATCTACGCTGCCGCGCGCGCGGACGACATCGCGAGCGGCGTCGAGCTCGCGCGCGCCGCGATCGAGTCGGGAGCCGCGCAGCGCACGCTCGATGCCTACGTCGCGCTGAGTCGGGAGCTCGCTGCATGAGCGTCCTCGACCGGATCATCGACTCCACGCGCGAGGACGTCGCCCGCCGCAGCCGCGAGGTGCCGCTGGCGGAACTCGAGCGCCATCTCCACGCGCGCAGCACCGAGCGTCCCTTCCAAGAGGGGCTCGCCGGCCCAGGAGTCGGCGTGATCGCGGAGTTCAAGCGCGCGTCGCCGAGTGCCGGGGAGATCCGCCCCGGCGCGACGGTCGCGGAGATCGTCGCCGCCTACGAGGCGAGCGGGGCGGTCGCCCTCTCGGTCCTCACCGAGGAGCGGCACTTCAAGGGTTCGCTCGCCGACCTGCGCGCGGCACGCGCAGCCAGTCGTCTGCCGATCCTGCGCAAGGACTTCATCGTCGAGCCCTACCAGGTCGTCGAGTCGGCGGTCGCCGGCGCCGACGCGATTCTCCTGATCGTCGCGGCACTCGACGACCACCTCCTCGCCGACCTGCACAGCCAGGCCACCGAGCTCGATCTCGACGTGCTCGTCGAGGTGCATGACGACGAGGAACTGCGTCGCGCACTCGGCGTCATCGACCCCGACGTCATCGGGATCAACAACCGCAACCTTGCGGACTTCACCGTCGACATCGAGCGGACCTACGAGCTCCTCACGGACATCCCCGCGGGCAAGACCGTCGTCAGCGAATCAGGGATCCGCGAGCGCGAGCAGGTCCTCGAGCTCGAGCGCGTCGGTGTCGACGCCGTGCTGGTCGGTGAGGGCCTCATGCGCTCGCCCGATCCCGGCCTCGCCCTGCGCGTGCTGCGTGGTGGCGAAAGCCACGGCAACGGGCACACACACTGAGCTTTCGCGCCGCACTGCGACCGGTCAGCTGATCCTCAGCAATCATTTACGAATGCTTCACGAACCCGTCGCATCCTCCCGCTCATGACGAACTCCCGCCTGTGGCCCGTCGCGCTCTTCTCCGCCCTGCTGGGCGGCGCGGTCGCGGTCGTCCTGACGGTCGTGATCGGCATCGGCGGCACCGAGACCACGACCGTGGTCCAGCCCGCCGGCGCGCCGCTCTCGACCCCGCGCACCGCGAGCGACGGCGTCGTCCTCAGCGCGCGGGACATCTACAAGCGCGACGCCCCCGGCGTCGTCTTCATCACGGCGACCATCACGCAGACGACGCAGTCGTCCTTCGGTATGCCGAGTACGCAGCAGGGCATCGCGACCGGGTCGGGCTTCGTCATCGACCGCGAGGGCCGCATTCTCACCAACGCCCACGTCGTCGACGGGGCGACGAAGGTCACCGTGAAGTTCGGCGACGCGAAGGCCGTCGAGGCGAAGATCCTCGGACGCGACCGTTCGACCGACGTCGCGCTCCTGAAGATCGACCCCAGCGGACAGGACCTTCAGCCGCTGCGGCTCGGCTCGGCCAAGAACGTCGAGGTCGGCGACCCGGTCGTCGCCATCGGCAACCCCTTCGGGCTCGACCGCACGCTCACCACGGGGGTCGTCTCCGCGCTCCAGCGAGAGATCAGCGGCCTCAACGGCTTCCAGATCAGCGACGTCATCCAGACGGACGCGGCGATCAACCCCGGCAACTCGGGCGGTCCGCTGATCGACAGCACCGGCGCAGTCATCGGCATCAATTCGCAGATCGAGACGCGTGGCGGCACCGGTGGCAACATCGGCATCGGGTTCGCGGTCCCGATCGACACGGCACGCGCGCTCCTGCCGCAGCTCGAGAAGGGCACGATCGAGACCGGCTACATGGGCATCTCGGGCCGCACGATCGACGCGAGCCTTGATGAGCTCAAGCTCGGCGTGAAGACCGGTGTCCTCGTCATCGATGCGTATCCCGGACAGCCCGCCGCCCGCGCCGGCATCCGCGGCGGCAACGTCCCCGCGCAGATCGACGGCCAGGACGTCGCCATCGGGGGCGACGTGATCACGAAGGTCGATGGTCGTGTGATCAAGACGTCCGCAGACCTCACGAACTACATCGCGTCCAAGCGCCGCGGTGACAAGGTCGCCGTGACGGTCATCCGGGGGAAGAAGGAGAAGGTCGTGACGGTGACGCTCGCCGCCCGGCCCCAGACCGCCCCCGGCAACCAGACCCAGCCGACGACCCCGTAACCTGAGGGGGTGCCCGCCGCCCCCCGCATGAAGATCTGTGGCCTCACCGGCCTTGAGGACGCGCAGCGCGCAGTCGGGGTCGGTGCGTGGGCGCTCGGGATGGTCTTCGTCGCTGAGTCGCCGCGCCGTTGCGAGCTCCCCGAGGCCGAGCTCATCGCCCGAACGCTGCGCCGCCGGGCTGAGATCTGCGGGGTCTTCGTCAATGAGCCGCTCGACGACCTCACCGAGCTCGCCGATGCGATCGGGCTCACGATGATCCAGCTGCACGGCGACGAGGGCCCTGCGTATTGCGACGAGGTGCGTCGCCGCACCGGCGCGAAGATCATCAAGGCCGTGCGCGTGCACAGCGGCGCCGACCTGCGCCTGCTCGCGCCGTACCACGTCGACTTTCACCTCCTCGACGCGCACCACCCGACGCTGCGCGGCGGCACGGGGGAGACGTGGGACTGGGAGCTCGTCGCGCAGCGGCGCTCGAAGGTCCCGCTCATCCTCAGCGGCGGGCTGCACCCGGAGAACGTCGAAGCGGCGATCGCCACGGTCTACCCGTACGCCGTCGACGTCGCCAGCGGGACCGAGGCCGAGCCGGGCCGCAAGGACCCGCAGCGGCTCGCGGACTTCGCCGCCGCGGTCGCGCGGACCGGCGATCCCGAGGCCGAGGAAGACCTCGAAGCCGTCATCGCCGAGGTTACGGAGGGCACGGAATGAGCGCGAAGGTCACGGTGCAGCACCGCTTCGGCGCCTATGGCGGGCAGTACGTCCCCGAGACGCTCATGCCCGCCCTGCTCGAGCTCGAGGCGGCGTGGATCGACGCGTGGGCGGACACGGAGTTCCGCGCGCGTCTCGACGCGCTCCTGCGCGACTACGCAGGCCGCCCGACCGCCCTCTACCTCGCCGAGCGGATGAGCGAGATCGCGGGGCGCCCGATCTGGCTCAAGCGCGAGGACCTGCTCCACACCGGCGCGCACAAGCTCAACAACGCCCTCGGGCAAGGCCTGCTCGCGGTACGCATGGGCAAGCGACGGATCATCGCCGAGACCGGCGCCGGCCAGCACGGCGTGGGGACGGCGACGGCCTGCGCGCTCCTCGGCCTTGAGTGCGTCGTCTACATGGGCGCCGAGGACATGCGCCGCCAGCTTCCGAACGTCCAGCGCATGGAGCTCCTCGGGGCCGAGGTGCGCGCCGTCGAGGCCGGGACGCGCACGCTCAAGGAGGCCACCTCCGAGGCGATCCGCGACTGGGTCACGAACGTCGAGACGACGCACTACATCATCGGCTCCGCGATCGGCCCCGCCCCGTATCCGTCGATCGTCCGTGACCTGCAGCGCGTCATCGGCGACGAGGCCCGCGAACAGATCCTCGCCGCCACCGGGCGCCTCCCCGCACGCGTCGTGGCCTGCGTCGGCGGCGGCTCGAACGCCATCGGCACATTCGCGGCGTTCGTCGACGACCCGGGCGTCCGGCTGCTCGGCGTCGAGGCCGCAGGCGAGGGCCTGGACTCCGGGCGCCACGGCGCGCCGCTCACCGTCGGCGGGCGCCCAGGGGTGCTCCACGGCGCGCTGATCGCGCTCCTGCAGACCGACGAGGGCCAGGTCATCGAGGCGCATTCCGTCTCCGCCGGGCTCGACTACCCGGGCGCCGGGCCCGAGCACGCCCATCTGCGCGACAGCGGCCGCGCGACGTACACCGCGGTGACGGACCTCGACGCCCTGCGCGCCGTGCGCGACGTCGCCCGGCTGGAGGGCATCATCCCCGCACTTGAGACCGCGCACGCCCTGCATGTGGTGCTGCGCGAGGCCGACACGTCGGACATGGATCTCGTCTGCCTCTCCGGGCGCGGCGACAAGGACCTCGCCGAGGTCATGAGGCGGCTGCCCGAGTGCTGACCGATGCCGTGACGACTCCGGGCGAGCAGCGCATCGCCCAGGCCTTTGCACAGGCGCCCGGCCGAGCCGCACTGATGCCCTACCTCATGGGCGGCTTCCCGGATCCCGCGACCTCGCTGCGCATCGCCCAGGCGTACGTCGACGGCGGCGCCGACCTCATCGAGCTCGGCATGCCGTTCTCCGACCCGATCGCCGACGGGCCGGTCATCCAGGCTGCTGCGGGACGCGCGCTCGCGGCGGGGACCGGGGTGGAGGACGTGTTCGCGATCGCGCGAGCCATCTCGCCGCAGGTCCCCGTCGTCCTGATGACGTACGCCAACCTCGTCCTCGCGCGCGGGGCTGACCGATTCGCCGCGGATGCGGCCGCCGCCGGCGCGAGCGGCCTGATCGTCCCGGACGTCCCGCTCGAGGAGGCGCCCGCGCTCCAGGCTGCCTGCGCGGCTGCCGGCATCGCGCTCGTCCCGCTCGTCGCGCCGACGACGACCGACGAGCGGCTCGCGCGGATCGGTGCGCTCGCTCAGGGCTTCCTCTACACCGTGTCGGTCACCGGCACCACCGGCGAGCGCGCCGCGCTGTCCGACGAGTTCGCGCAGATCGTCGGCCGCGCCGGCGGCGCCACGAGCGCGCCGGTCGCGCTCGGGTTCGGCATCGCGACCCCGGAGCAGGCCTCGGCCGCGGCGGATGCCGGCGCCGACGGTGTCATCATCGGCAGCCGGCTCGTGCGCGAGGCCGCCGACGCGGCGGACCCGGTTGCGGCGGTCGAAGAGCTCGTGCGGTCGTTCGCCGGGGCCCTTCGGTAGGATTCGCGTCCTTATGGGCCTCGCCATCGTTGTCACATTCGCACTCTGCCTCTGGATCGTCCTCTGGTCCATCGGCGCCAAGTCCTTCGATGGCGCCCTGCTGGCGCTCATCATCGTGGTCGTCGGTGCGGGCGCCAGGGCGCTGCTGGCGCGCCGCGACCCGCAGGACTGACGGACCGCGGATGCGCTTCGCGGTCGGCGCGCTGGTGGCCGCAGCCGTCGCCGCGTCGCTCTCGGCGTGCGGGGGGCACAGCCCCGGCACGCCCGGCGGGAAGACCCCCGGGGACACCCTCACGATCTACTCGAGCCTGCCGTTGCGTGGACCGCAGGCAGCGGTGGCCGAGTCGATGGTCGGCGGCGAGAAGCTCGCCCTTGCCGAGACGGGCGGCACCATCGGCGGCCTCACGGTGAAGTTCGTCTCGCTCGACTCGTCGAGCGGTGACGCCGGAATCGATCCGACGGTCGCGGCGCTCAACGCGCGCGCCGCGATCCGCGACGCCTCCACGATCGGCTACATCGGCGAGCTCGACTACGACGCGTCGGCGATCAGCATCCCGCTCCTGAACGCCGGTGGGGTCGCGCAGGTGTCGCCGGGAGCGGCGTACGCCGGGTTCACCGCGCGCGCTCCGGGCGTCCCGGCCGGTGAGCCTGACCTCTGGTACCCGTCGGGCGTGCGGACCTTCGCGCGGGTCGTGCCGAGCGCGACGCAGGAGGCGGTCGTCCAGGCCACCTGGCAGGCCGCGCAGGGCTGCCGGATCACCTTGATCGTCACGGACGGCTCTCCCGCAGCGACCGCGTTCGGCGCGGCTGCGAAAGATGCCCTCAAGGCTGCGGGGGTGACGAGCCAGGGTCCCTGGAAGGGCGACGCCACCAACCCGTATGCGGGCGCTCCGCCCACGGCACTCTTCGCCGAGCCGAACTGCGTCCTCGTCACCGGGTCGGACGATCCGGTCGGGATGTGGAACACGCTGCACCGCCAGCTGCCGAAGGCCCTGCTCTTCGCACCCGCAGGACTGCTCACGGCCGACGCGGTCGCCGCGCTGGACCCCGGTGCGCAGGCCGCGACGCGCGTGACGCGACCAGTGGTGGGCGCTCGCGAGCAGCCGGCTACCGCCGACGCGGTCGAGGCCCGGTATCGCAAGGCCTTCGGCCGCGCGCCCGAGCCGGAGATGCTGCTCGGCTACGAGGCGATGAAGGTCATCCTTGAGGCGGTGCGGCTCGCCGGCGACGGTGCGCAGAGCCGCACGGCGGTCGCTCGGGCGCTGCACCGTGTGCGACGCCCGAGCTCCACGCTCGGCACCTATGCGATCCGCGCTGACGGGGACACGACCCTCGCGCGGTTCGGCGGGTGGACGGTCTCCGGCGGGACCCTGCGGTTCGCCCGCGTGCTCGACGCGGGCGTCTGACCGCTAGGACAGCGCCGACGCGAGCGCCTCGTCGAGGTCCCGGTGCTTGAAGCTGTAGCCCGCGGCCAGCGCCCGCGCAGGCACTGCGCGCTGCCCCTCCGTAACGATCTCCGCCATGTCGCCGTACAGGAGGCGCAGGGCGAAGCCTGGGACGGGCGCGAAGGCCGGGCGGTGCAGAGCGCGACCGAGCGCCTTGGAGAACGCCGCGTTGGTGACCGGCTCGGGCGCCGTGCCGTTGACGGCCCCCTTCCAGTTCGCATCGTCAAGCGCCGCGAGGTAGAGCCCGACGATGTCGTCGACGTGGATCCACGGCATGTACTGGCCGCCACCGGCGACCGGGCCGCCGACGCCGAGCTTGAAGGGCGGCAGCATCGTCTTGAGGGCTCCGCCGCTCGGGTCGAGGACGACCCCTGTGCGGATGAGCACGACGCGCAGGCCGAGCGCCTCGGCCGCCAGCGCCTCGCGCTCCCAGGCGACGCACACGTCGGCGAGGAAGTCGCTGCCAGCGGGCGCGCTCTCGTCGACGCGCTCGTCGCCGTGCTTGCCGTAGAAGCCGACGGCGGACGAGGAGAGCAGCACGCCGGGACGCGGGTCGGCGGCGCCGATGCCGGCGACGAGGTTGCGTGTGCCGAGCTCACGGCTCTCGCGGATCGCCGTCTTCACCTTGGCGCTCCAGCGCTGTGCGACGGGCTCGCCCGCGAGGTGGATCACGGCATCGCGACCGGCGAGCGCCGCAACAGGCGCGGGGCCGGCGAGCGGCTCCCAGGCGACGGCGTCGACCCCGAGCTCACGCTGCGCACGGTCCGGGTTGCGGGAGAGCACGGTCACCTCGTAGCCCCGCTCCTTGAGGGCGGTGACGAGTCGGCGGCCGATGAGGCCGGTGGCTCCGGTGATGGTCACGTTCACGGTCGTCGGTCCTTTGGTGGGAGGTCGTGCTGACGGGGATACGAGCGGTGGAGCGATTTGGCGCACCGGCGCTGCACGCCCGCGGTCGCCGCTCGCCGCGCTAGCGTCCGGCACGTGTCGGACGAGCTGTATCTCATTGACGGCAACAGCCTCGCGTACCGCGCGTTCTTCGCGCTGCCCGAGTCGATCGCGACGTCGAAGGGGCAGCCGACCAACGCGATCTTCGGACTCGCCTCGATGTTCGTGAAGCTCCTCTCCGAGCACGGGCAGCGGCCCACCATCGTTTGCTGGGACGCCGGCTCGTCGGGGCGCAAGGAGATCTTCGAGGAGTACAAGGGACACCGCCCGAGCAAGCCGGACCTCCTGCGCGAGCAGTGGCCGGCGTTCGAGCCGCTCGTGGAGGCGTTCGGCTGGCGCAACGCGAAGGCCGAGGGCTACGAGGCCGACGACGTGATCGGCACGCTCGCCGAGCGCGCCCGGGTGGCCGGGATCCCGGTGATCGTCCTCACCGGGGACCGCGACAGCTTCCAGCTCATCGATCCGGACTCGCAAATCCGCGTGATGGCGACCGGCCGCGGCATCACCGACACGACGCTCTACGACCACGCCGCCGTCACCGAGCGCTACGGCATCCCCCCGGAGCTCATCCCCGACTTCTATGGGCTCAAGGGCGACAGCTCGGACAACATCCCGGGCGTGCCGGGAATCGGTGACAAGACCGCCGCGCAGCTCCTCCAGCAGTTCGGGTCGCTCGACGAGATCCTCGCGAACGTCGATCAGATCTCCGGTGCCAAGCGCAAGGAGAACCTGACGAACCACGCCGACGACGCGCGGATGAGCCGCGAGCTCGCGCGGATCCAGCGCGACGTCCCCGTTGACCTCGACCCGACCGCCGATCTCGACCGCGAGCCCGATCGCGCGCGACTGCGCGAGCTGTTCCGCGAGTTCGAGCTGCGCGACCCGCTCCGCCGTCTGGAGGAGACCCTCGGCGAGGAGGCCGGCCTGGAGGGTGCAACCCCAGCCGGAAGCACCGACGTCGCCGCGACGCTCACGTCCGGAGGGGCCGGTGAGGCGGCGACGTTCGGCGACGTGACCGCGCCACTCACGGTCGCCATCCACGAGCCGCCGGCGGCGGAGGGCGAGCTCTTCGCCGCGCAGCCCGGGCTGCAGTTCGGCGCCGCGTGCGGCGATCAGGTGCTCGGCGGGACCCTTTCCGCCCGTGACGAGCTCGCCGGCGCGCTCGGTGAGCGCCCGGTCATCGCGCATGATGCGAAGGCGCTCGGAGCCGTGCCGCAGGTGCTCGTGCACGACACGCTGCTCGCCGCGTACCTCCTCGACCCGGCGCGCCGTGCGTTCCCGCTCGAGGAGCTGTGCGAGGAGCGCGGCCTGCGCTGCGACCTCGAGGAGCCGGCCGCGCGCGAGGCCGTCCTCGTCCAGGAGCTCGCGCGCCTCCAGCGCACGGAGCTTGCCGAGCGCGACCAGGAGCGCCTGCTCGACGAGATCGAACTCCCGCTCGTCCACGTCCTGCGCGACCTCGAGCTCGCCGGTGTGCGCCTGAACATCGAACGCCTCGCGGAGATCGGCGGTCGCGTGCGCCTCGAGATCGACGAGCTCGAGCGGGAGATCTGGCGGGTGACGGGCGAAGAGTTCGTCATCGCATCGCCACAGCAGCTCGGCGCCGTGCTCTTCGAACGACTCGGGCTCTCGCGCAAGCGTCGCGGGAAGACGGGCTACTCCACGGACGCGCGGGTGCTCCAGTCGATCCGCGACGAGCACGAAGTCATTCCGATGATCGAGCGCTGGCGCGAGCTCAACCAGCTCCTGAAGACCTATCTCGCCGCCTTGCCCCAGCTCGTGGACAGTGAGAGCCGGATCCACACGACCTTCGTGCAGGCGTTGACCGCGACGGGTCGCCTGAGTTCGATCAATCCGAACCTGCAGAACATCCCGGTGCGCACGCCGCTCGGGCGCGAGATCCGCGGGTGCTTCGAGGCGGCGCCCGGCAACGTCCTCGTCTCCGCCGACTACTCGCAGGTCGAGCTGCGCGTCCTCGCGCATGTCGCCGACGAGCCTGTGCTCAAGGAGATCTTCCTCCAGTCGCAGGATGTCCACACCGCCACGGCCCGGGAGGTGTTCGGCGTCGCGGAGTCCGAGATCGACGCCAGCATGCGCTCGAAGGCGAAGATGATCAACTACGGCATCGTCTACGGCCTCTCCGACTACGGTCTCGCCGATCGCCTCAACATCCCGATCCCGGAGGCGTCCGAGTTCATCGCCGCCTACCTCACCCGCTTCAGTCGCGTGCGCGACTTCATGGCGGAGACGATCGAGCAGGCGACCGAGCAGGGCTACGTCACGACGCTCTTCGGTCGCCGCCGCAACATCCCGGAGCTGCGTGCGCGCAACGGTCAGACGCGTCAGCTCGGGGAGCGCCTCGCCGTCAACACAGTGGTCCAGGGCACCGCCGCCGACGTCATGAAGCTCGCGATGATCGGCGCGCACCGCGCCGTCGCAGGGCGCGGATTGCGCAGCCGCCTGCTGCTCTCGATCCACGACGAGCTGCTCTTCGAGGGGCCGCCCGAGGAGGCGGAGGAGGTCATGGCCCTCGCCCGCGAGGAGATGACGGCGCCGTGGGGTGACCGCCAGCCGCCGCTGGAGGTCGAGGGCGGCTCAGGGAGCACCTGGGTGGAGGCGAAGTAGTGGACCGCGTCGCCGCGACGACGCTGGTGGTCGCCGCGGGCGCTGCGGTCGCCGCGCAGGGTCCCTTCAACGGCGCGATGGCGCGGCACGTCGGAATCTGGCCGGCCGCGCTCGTGAGCTTCGTCGTCGGCGGCCTGATTCTGATCGTCGTCTGCACGTTCGCAGGCGGATTCGGGGGGCTCGGATCGATCACGAGCGCGCCATGGTGGGCGTTCCTGGGTGGCGCGACCGGCGTCGCGATCGTCAGCGCGGTGATCGTCGGAATCGGGCCGCTCGGCGCCGCCGGCGTGACGGCCGCGACGATCGGCGGGCAGCTCGCGGCCTCCGTGGTGATCGACCGCTACGGGCTCTTCGGGATGCGCGCGTCGCCGCTCACAGCGGGCAAGATCATCGGCATCGTGCTGCTCGCCGTCGGCGTGTGGCTCATCGTCCGCGACCGCTAGGGCCGCCACGCCGTCAGCGCGCGTAGGACGGCGGGCAGATCTCGCCGTAGTGGGTGAAGGCCCAGTCGACCGTGCGTGGGTGGCTGAGCGCGCGCAGGATCCCGGTCATGGCGCGCGGCCGCGGGTTCACGTGCCCGACGGCGTGCTGGACGCGCAGGAGCCAGCGCCAGGCGTAGCGGTGGTCGTCGCAGAACTCCGCATAGCGCTGGAGCGCCTGCTCGCGCGTCTGGCGGCCCTCGACGACGTGCCGCAGCTCGCGCCCGCAGGCGAGGCCGAAGTAGAAGGCGGGCCGGATGCCCTCGGCGGTCGTCGGCAGGCAATGCCCGGCACTGTCGCCGGCGAAGAAGACGCCGTCCTCGGTCGCGTCGCGCATCTGGTGGGGGATCCAGTTGCCCTGGTAGCCGTCCGGCGGGACGCCGAGGTCGGCTGCGAGGCGCACGGTCGGCTCCTTCACGTGGTCGTGCGGGTCGAACGAGCCCACGCCGACCCGGACCTCGTCCTGCGCCGGGAAGCTCCAGCCGTAGCCGGCGCGCACGTACTGCGGGTCGAGCCAGAGCTCGAGGTCCTCGCCGGTGCCCTTCGGATGGACCTCAAGGCCGCGGGAGAGCCGGGCATCCGGCGGCTGGATCGCATCGGGCGCCGTCGAGAGCACCCGCCGCCAGCCGAGGGCGTCGACCACGAGGGGGGCGGTCAGGTCGCCGCGGTCCGTGTGGACTGTGAACGAGCCGTCGCCGGCCGCGGAGCGCCCGCTCACGGTCGCCGTCTCAAAGCTCGCGGAGCCCGCCTGCGCCCACAGGAGCTCGCAGAGTCCCTGGTAGTCGAACGTCGAGAAGGGCCACGGCAGCGTCCAGCGCAGCGAGGCACGTGGGGTGTGGTAGACGAGGTCCGAGAAGGTCTGACGGACCGACGCGGCGAGGCCGAGGCGCTCGAGCCACTCGGTCGGCGCGGCGCACGCGGAGGTCTGCTTCTCACCGATCTCATAGCGGTCGAGGACGAGGACGTCGGCACCGGAACCCGCGAGCTCACGGGCGATCGTGAGGCCCGCGAATGAGGCGCCGCAGACGATCACATCGGCGTCGCCGGTCAGGGGTGTGCGCTCAGCGCCGCGCTTGGTTGCTCGAACGGGCATCGCGCGGGCATTCTAGGCGCCCTCCGGTGCACCCCGAATCACGCTACCCTTGCCGGACTCATGACCACCACCTCTACCGACGCTGACACCCCTATCGACGCCAAGATCGTTCCTGGCAGCGACGGCCTCCTTCTCGAGGTCGACGGGCAGATCGTCCCCAACTACGACGCCACCTTCAACCCTTTCAGCGAGGGCGAGGTGGTCACCGGCCGTGTCGTGCGCATCGACAAGGACGAGGTCCTCGTCGACATCGGCTACAAGAGCGAAGGCGTCATTCCCTCGCACGAGCTGTCGATTCGCAAGAACGTCGACCCCAATGAGGAGGTCGAGCTCGATGAGGAGGTCGACGTCCTCGTCCTCACCAAGGAGGACCAGGACGGCCGCCTGATCGTCTCCAAGAAGCGTGCGCGCTTCGAGAAGGCCTGGCGCCGCATTGAGGCCGCCGCCGAGTCCGGCGAGCCGGTCGAGGGTCACGTCATCGAGGTCGTCAAGGGCGGCCTCATCATCGACCTCGGGGTTCGCGGCTTCCTGCCCGCCTCGCTCGTCGACATCCGCCGCGTCGCGAACCTCGACGAGTTCCTGCACCAGACCATCGAGTGCAAGGTCATCGAGCTCAACCGCTCGCGCAACAACGTCGTCCTGTCCCGCCGCGCCGTCCTCGAGGAGGAGCGCAAGGAGCAGCGCCAGGAGATCCTGGACCGCCTCCAGCCGGGTCTCGTCGTCGAGGGCCAGATCTCCAACATCGTCGACTTCGGCGCGTTCGTCGACCTCAACGGCATCGACGGCCTCATCCACATCTCCGAGCTCAGCTGGTCGCACGTCAACCACCCGAGCGAGCTCCTCAGCATCGGCGAGACCGTCCAGGTCAAGGTGCTCGACATCGACCGCGACCGTCAACGGATCTCCCTCGGTCTCAAGCAGACCCAGGCCGACCCGTGGCAGCGCGTCGTCGACACCTACCGCATCGGGGACGACCTCGAGGGCAAGGTCACGAAGGTCGTGACGTTCGGCGCCTTCGTCGAGATTCTCGACGGCGTCGAGGGCCTCGTCCACATCTCCGAGCTCGCCGATCATCACGTCGAGAACCCCCGCGAGGTCGTGGCGCCCGGCGACACCGTCCGCGTGAAGGTCCTCGAGATCGACTCCGAGCGCCGCCGCCTCTCGCTCTCCGTCAAGCGTGTCGAGGGTCAGATCCTCTCGGCCCACACCGGCACCGTCACGTCGTTCGAGCTGGACGACGAGTCCGGCCTCGAGGCGTACACGGCGTCCGACACGTCGGCCATCGACGCTGTCACGCCGGCCGCCGCGGACGCGGAGGCTGAAGCCCCCGTCGAGTCCGCTGAGGCTGAGGTCGCCGAGGCTCCTGAAGCCGCCGCTGATGCTCCCGAGGCTGAGGCTGAGGTCGCTGAGGCTGATGCTCCCGAGGCTGAGGTCGCGCAGGCCGCCGAGGAGCCCGAGGCAGCCGCCGACGAGGCACCCGAGCCGGCCGACGCACCCGCGGACGTCGACTCCGAGCAGGGCTGAGGGCCCGCACCGACCTGAGCTCCGAGCCGAGCATCCCCTTCGTCGGACTGACCGGGGGGCTCGGCTCGGGCAAGTCGACCGCGCTCGCGGCGCTCCAGCGCCGCGGTGCGGCGACGCTGTCCGCGGATGCCGTCGTCCACGAGCTCTATGCGGGGCCGCAGGTGCGCGACGCGGTCATCGCCCGCTGGGGTCCCGAGGTCGCGCCTGATGGGGTCGTGGACCGCGCGGCAGTCGCGCGCCACGCCTTTGCCGACCCGGCGGAGCGAGCCTGGCTCGAGGAGCTGATCTGGCCACTCGTCCGCGCGCATGTCACCGCCTGGCGCGCTGAGGCTCAGGGGCGCACGCCGCGCCCGCTCGCCTGCGTCGTGGAGGTTCCACTGCTCTTCGAGTCCGGCGGCGAGGGTGCCTATGACGCCACGATCGCCGTCATCGCGCGCGAGGACCTCCGCGCCCAGCGAGCGGCCGATCGCGGACACGAGGCGGTCGATGAGCGCGCCGCTCGGCAGCTCAGTCAGCAGGAGAAGGCGCAGCGCGCGACGTATGTCGTGGAGAACGACGGGAGCACCGAGGATCTCGAGGCTGCGCTCGCCGTGATCCTGACCAGCCTGAGCTGATGCCACGAAACCGCACCATCCGCCGCCGCCGGTTCGCAGCCGTCGCGGGACTCGCCGTCGTGCTCGGCCTGATCCTCCTGGTCAGCGGGACGTTTCACACGGCGGTGCGTGAGATCAGCCTGCCGCTGCGCCACGAGGACATCATCCGTCAGCAGGCGCGCGACAAGCAGCTCGATCCGGCGCTCGTCGCCGCGGTGATCTACGCGGAATCGCGCTTCGTCGAGGGACGTACGTCGAGCGCCGGCGCGGAGGGCCTGATGCAGATCACGCCCGAGACGGCACGCGATATCGCGCGGCGTTCCGGCGGGTTGCGCTTCGTGCTCTCGGACCTCGCGACGCCGCAGGTCAACATCGCCTACGGGTCATACCTGCTGCGCGAGCTCCTCGATCGCTACGACGGCGACACGGCCGCGGCCCTGGCCGCCTACAACGCCGGGCCCGGCAACGCCGACCGGTGGGGCGGGAGCAAGCTGCGGGTCGACGACATTCCCTTTCCGGAGACACGCGCCTACGTGCGCAAGGTGCTCGATGCGCGCCGGCGCTACCGCAAGGCGTACCCGAGAGTCCTCGGCGCAGCCTGATCCCGGCGCAGCTGCAGCAGGGCGTGGCGGTACGGTGGAGGGGTGCCGCCGTTCAAGCTGCAGGCCGGGTTCGAGCCCGCCGCCGACCAGCCGCGAGCGATCGCCGAGATCGCCGAGGGCGTCGCTGCGGGTGAGCGCTTCATCACGCTGCTCGGTGCCACCGGCACCGGCAAGACGATGACGATGGCCGCGACCATCGAACAGCTCCAGCGCCCGGCGCTCGTGCTCGCACACAACAAGACGCTCGCCGCGCAGCTCTGCAACGAGTTCCGCACGTTCTTCCCCGACAACGCGGTCGAGTACTTCGTCAGCTACTACGACTACTACCAGCCTGAGGCGTACGTCCCGAGTAAGGACCTCTTCATCGAGAAGGACTCGGCGATCAATCAGGAGGTCGATCGTCTGCGGCATGCTGCGACGGCGGCGCTCTTCGCGCGCCCCGACGTGATCATCGTCGCGTCGGTCTCCGCGATCTACGGCATGGGGTCGCCGGAGACGTACGACAACAACGTCCAGCTCCTCACCAAGGGCGGCACCGTCGATCGCGACGTGCTGCTGCGCAAACTCGTCGCGATCCAGTACCAGCGCAACGACACGGCGCTCGGCCGTGGCACCTTCCGCGTGCGCGGCGAGGCGCTCGAGGTCTTCCCGGCGTACGCCGAGACGGCGTATCGCGCGACGCTCTTCGGTGACGAAGTCGAGCGCCTCCAGGAGTTCGACCCACTCACCGGCGAGCTGCTGCAGGACGATCTCGAACACATCGCCGTCTGGCCCGCGACGCACTACAACGTCCAGGAGGACACGATCGACCGTGCGGTCGAGGAGATCGGTGCGGAGATGACCGCCCGCTGCGCTGAACTTGAGGCCCAGGGGAAGCTGCTCGAATCGCATCGCCTGCGCCAGCGCACCCAGTTCGACATGGAGATGCTGCGCGAGATGGGGTTCTGCAACGGGGTCGAGAACTACTCGCGCATCCTGGATGGCCGCAAGCCGGGCGACCGCCCCTACTGCCTCATCGATTACTTCCCTGATGACTTCGTCTGCTTCATCGACGAGTCCCATCAGACGGTTCCGCAGATCGGCGCGATGCACGCGGGCGACCGCAGCCGCAAGATGACGCTCGTCGACTATGGGTTCCGGCTGCCGAGCGCGCTCGACAACCGTCCGCAGACCTTCGACGAGTTCTTGTCGATCACGCCATCGATCGTCTTCGTCAGCGCGACGCCCGGCGAGTACGAGCGAAAGCACTCAGGGCGTGTCGTCGAGCAGATCGTGCGTCCGACGGGGATCGTCGACCCGATCGTCGACGTGCGCCCCACCGAGGGACAGATCGACGACCTCATGAATGAGGTCCGTGTGCGCGTCGAGCGCTCCGAGCGTGTGCTGGTGACGACGCTCACCAAGAAGATGAGCGAAGACCTCACCGACTACCTCCTCGAGATGGGCTTTCGCGTGCGCTACCTCCACAGTGAGGTCGATACGCTCGAGCGGATCCAGATCATCCGCGACCTGCGCCTCGGCGAGTACGACGTGCTGGTCGGCGTCAATCTCCTACGCGAGGGCCTGGACCTCCCGGAGGTCTCGCTCGTCGCCATCCTCGACGCCGACAAGGAGGGGTTCCTGCGCGGGGAGACCTCGCTGATCCAGACGATCGGGCGCGCTGCCCGCAACGTCGACGGCACGGTGATCATGTACGCGGACCGCGAGACGGCGGCGATGCGCGCGGCACTCTCCGAGACGGCGCGGCGCCGCGAGATCCAGCTCGCCTACAACACCGAGCACAACATCACCGCGGCCTCGATCGTGAAGGGGGTCAGCGACATCGCCGAGTTCCTCATGGGGGAGAGCAAGACCCCGAAGGGCAAGCGTCGCTCCGATCGCAAGCGGCGCAAGGACCTCGCCCCGAGCGAGCTCGAGCGGGCGATCATCGAGACGGAGGAGGAGATGCTCGCCGCCGCTGAAGACCTGCGCTTCGAGTACGCGGCACGCCTGCGCGACGAGCTGCGCGAGCTGCGCCGCGAACTCGACATGGTCCGCGAGATGGGCCTCGAGCCGGTCGAGGACACCCGAGGCTGACCGATGCAGCACGCGCTCCTCGCCTGGTACGCGCGGGAGCGCCGCGACCTGCCGTGGCGGCGGACCACCGATCCGTACGCGATCCTCGTGTCGGAGGTCATGCTCCAGCAGACGCAGGTGTCGCGGGTGGTGCCGCGCTTCGTCGCCTGGCTTGAGCGCTGGTCGGGTGAGGCCGAGCTCGCCGCGGCCTCGCGGGCCGAAGTCCTCACGGCCTGGGTGGGGCTCGGGTACAACAGCCGCGCCGTCCGGCTCCACGACGCGTGCACGATCGTCGCTCGCGACGGCTGGCCCACCGATGCCGCCGGCCTGCGCCGCCTGCCGGGCATCGGCCCGTACACCGCCGCCGCCGTCGCCTCGTTCGCGTTCGGTGAGCAGGTCGCCGCGGTCGACACCAACGTGCGACGCGTCGCGCAGCGGCTCGATCAGGGGAGGCCGGAGGCGCTCGTGCCCGCGGGCCGGGCGGCCGACTGGAACCAGGCGATGATGGAACTCGGCGCGACCATCTGCCAGGCGCGAACGGCACGCTGCGAGGCCTGCCCCGTCGCCGAATGGTGCGCATCGCGCGGTCAGGTGACCGTGGCTCCCCGCGCCCCGGTCGGGTCGCGCGAGCGCTTTGAGGACACGTCCCGCTGGGTTCGTGGCCGCGTCATAGCCGCGCTGAGCTCCGGCGCGAGCCTTCCGCAGATCCCGCCGGAGCGGCTCGCGCCTGCGCTCGCCGGGCTCGAGCGTGATGGGCTGATCGTCCTCGAGCCGGACGGCGCGCGACTGGCCTGACGGGCGTTACGCTGGCGCGATGGCCGCACCGAACGACCACCTGGACGGTGTCCTCACCCGCCTCGCGGGCATCGAGGCCCAGGTCGCTGCCGTGCGCCACGACCTGCTGCAGCTCCGCGAGGCGCTCGAGGTCGAGCGCGCCGTCCCGGCAATCGCCCCGGTCGACGTGGAGGGCGCGCGGCTCGTCGCCCTGGACCTCCTGCTCTCCGAGACGCAGCGCGACGTCGCCGAACAGCGCCTGCGCGCGAGTTTCCCCGGGGTCGACGCGGCCGCCATGCTCGACGATGCCGCCGCAACGCTCGGTGATTGAGGCGGTTCGAGCGGTCGTGCTGCGCCGCCGCGCGATCCTCGCCGTCTTGGCGGTCGCAGTGCTCGTCGCCTGCGTGGTTCCGACGGCCGGTGCGGCTGCGCCGCCGCCGGCGCGCTTCTTCGGCGTCCTCGCCGACGGTCCGATGCTCGATGGCCGCGTCGATGCCGCTGCCGAGATGCGGCTGATGAAGGCCTCGGGAGCCGGCTCGGTGCGCCTGCCGGTCTATTGGCGCGACATCGAGCCGCAGCAGGGTGTCCGGCGCTTCGAGGCGCTCGACGCATTCCTCGTCGCTGCAGCCGACGCGGGACTTGAGGTGCTGCCGGTCGTGCTCGGGACACCGGCGTGGGCGTCGCGCAATCCTTCAGATGTCGCCTCACCTCCGGCCGATCCGGCGACCTACGCCGCCTTCGTGGGGCTGCTCGCCCGTCGTTACAAGCCCGCGGGGACCTTCTGGACGACCCACGTGGGGCAAGCGGCCCCGATCCGGCGCTGGCAGATCTGGAACGAGCCGGACCTGCCGAAGTTCTGGGCACCGTCGGCGTTGGGCTGGGCGAGTGACTATGTCCGGCTGCTGCGCGCCGCACGACAGGCGATCAAGGCACAGGACCCTGGGGCGACGATCGTGCTCGCCGGGCTAACGAACCGCTCGTGGATCGATCTGCGCAGCGTCTACCGGGCAGGCGGCCGTGGGGCCTTCGACGTCGCGGCAGCACACCCATTCAGCGGCACCGTGCCGAAGGTCCTGCGCATCGTGCGGTACGTCCGTGCGGAGATGCGCCGCGCCGGGGATGCGCGCAAGCCGCTGCTGCTCAGCGAGATCGCATGGAGCTCCGGCAAAGGACGCTCGACGCTGAACTACGGCTGGGAGACGTCTGAGGCAGGCCAGGCGCAGCGCGTGCGCGCGCTGCTCACGGCGCTCGCCGCCCGACGGGTGCCCGACCGCCTCGCCGGCCTCGACTGGGCGACCTGGATCTCTCCGCCGATCGGCTCCCCGTACTCGTTCGACTACACCGGCCTCCGGCGGTTCACGGCGGATGGCGCGGTCTCCAAGCCCGCGCTCGCCGCGTTCAGCAGCACGGTCACGCGGCTCACCCGCGCGCACTGACCTTTAGCCGAGCGGGGTGCAGGTCGCGACGCTGCGGTCGAGCACGCGGCCGCCCGAGGCGACGAACGCGAGCTCGGCGCGCCCGCGCGAGAGCCGCAGTCGCAGCGCGCCGCGGCTCGTCCGATCGGCGAACCGCACAGTGGCGCGAGAGGCACGGGTCAGCGGCACGTTGAAGCGGCCGCCGGCGCCCGAGACGTACTGGCGCAGCCCGTCACGGTCGGCGAACCGCTGCAGGTCGTGGTCGTGGCCGGAGAGGACCAGCCGTGCATGGCCCCTCAGGGCATTCCAGAGCGGAGCGATGTCCGCCTGATCGCCATGCCAGCCGGTGCTCCAGCGCGGGCGGTGCCAGATCACGATGCGGCAGGTTCCCGGCGTGCGTGTCGCGCGCCGCACCCAGGCGAGCTGCGGCGACCCGGCGTCGTGCGCTTCCTCGCTGTTGAGCGAGAGGATCTGCCACGACCCGACCGTCCGCGCGAACCACGGCGCGGGGGTGCGGCCCTGGCGAGCGAGCCAGTACGGGTCGTAGCCCGTCGCGTGATTGGCCCACTCGTGATTGCCGGGGGTCGGGATGACGCGGCGGGCGATGGCGCCGTAGAGCGGGTCGAAGCGCCGGGCGAATTCTGCGCCCGTGCCGTGCTCGTAGACGTCGCCGAGATAGAGCAGGCGAGCGGGTTGGCGCGCGCGCAGCCAGGTGGCGAGTGTCTCGCCCGAGGGGGTGCGGTCCGCGTCGCCGACCGCCCAGATGGTCGTTGCGGCAGGCATCGCGGCGACGGCCGTCGAGGCCGGCGGGGCGGCTGCGGCGAGCACGACGGCGACGGTGCCCAGGACGGCGCGGAGCGGGGCCATGACCCGATGATGGCGCACACGCGCCGGGGCGGTCGCGCATGGCGGGAAGCTGCTGATCCCGCTCGTATCATGGTCGGCCATGCCGCCCTCCAACGCGATCGTCGTCTCCGGCGCGCGTGAGCACAACCTGAAGGACATCTCGCTCGAGCTGCCGCGTGACGCGCTCGTGGTCCTCACGGGCCTTTCGGGGTCGGGCAAGTCGTCGCTCGCCTTCGACACGATCTACGCGGAGGGGCAGCGCCGCTATGTCGAGTCGCTCAGCGCCTACGCGCGGCAGTTCCTCGGCCAGATGGACAAGCCGGACGTCGACTCGATCGAAGGGCTGTCGCCGGCCATCTCGATTGACCAGAAGACGACGTCGCGCAACCCGCGCTCGACCGTCGGCACCGTCACGGAGATCTACGACTACCTGCGCCTCCTCTGGGCGCGGATCGGGCACCCGCACTGCCACACCTGCGGCGAGCCGATCACCGGCCAGAGCGCCGAGCAGATCATCGACCACGTGATGGAGCTCGAGGAGGGGACCAGATTCCTCGTCCTCGCTCCGATCGTCCGCGGGCGCAAGGGCGAGTACGGCAAGCTTTTCGAGGACCTGCGCGCCGACGGCTTCGCGCGCGTCAAGGTCGACGGTGAGCTGCGGATGCTCGACGAGGAGTTCGAGCTCGACAAGCGCTACAAGCACGACATCTCGGTCGTCGTCGACCGGCTCGTGCTGCGCGGTGAGGCCCGCGCGCGCCTCGCTGATTCGATCGAGACGGCTGTCGCGCTCGCCGACGGGATCGTCGAGATCGAGCTCGTACCGCGCGAGGGCGACAGCGGCGAGCCCGAGGTCCTGATCTTCTCCGAGCGCTTCGCCTGCCTGAAGTGCGGCACGGCGATGCCCGAGCTCGAGCCGCGGAGCTTCTCCTTCAACTCGCCGCACGGCGCCTGCCAGCGCTGCACCGGGCTCGGGTCGCAGATGGAGATCGACCCCGACCTCATCGTCCCCGACCCGACGCTGACGATCAGCGAAGGCGCGCTCGCCCCGTGGGGCGCCGGCGCATCGCGCTATTACGAGAGCGTCACGCTCGCGATGGCTGAGCAGTGGGGGATTCCGCTCGATGTGCCGTGGGCCGACCTCGCCCAGGAGCACCGCGACCTCTACCTCACCGGGACAGGCGAGGAGCGGGTGACAGTGCGCTACCGCAACCGTCAGGGTGTCCAGCGCACGTATGAGGTGCGTTTTGAGGGGATCCTCCCGAGCCTCGAGCGTCGCTACCGCGAGACCGACTCCGAGCAGCAGCGCGAGCGGATCGAAGAGTTCATGGCCGTCGTCCCGTGCCCCGCATGCGCCGGCACGCGGCTGCGACCGGAGTCGCGGGCGGTGTACGTCGGCGGCATGCCGATCCACGAGTTCACGGCGCTGTCCGTCCGCAGGGCACTCGGCTGGCTCGATGAGGTCGAGCTCACGGAGACCGAGTGCCACATCGCGCGGCTGATCCTGCGCGAGATCGGCGAGCGCCTCCACTTCCTCGATGACGTGGGGATCGGCTACCTGAGCCTCGATCGTGGAGCGGCGACGCTCTCCGGCGGCGAGGCGCAGCGCATCCGGCTGGCGACGCAGATCGGGTCGGCGCTCGTCGGCGTCCTCTACGTCCTCGACGAGCCGTCGATTGGCTTGCACCAGCGCGACAACACGAAGCTCATCACGACCCTCGAGCGGCTGCGCGATCTCGGCAATACGGTGCTCGTCGTCGAGCACGACGAGCAGACCATGCTCGCCGCCGACCAGATCGTCGACCTCGGGCCGGGCGCCGGCGAGCATGGCGGTCACATCGTGGCTCAGGGCACGGCAGCTGAGGTCATGAAGGTCAGAGAGTCGCTGACTGGGCAGTTCCTCGCCGGCACCCGCACCGTCGCCGTGCCCGAGGTGCGACGGGCGCAGAGCGGCGCGCTGGAGATCCGCGGGGCGCGCGAGAACAACCTGCGGCAGGTCGACGTGCAGGTCCCGCTCGGGGTCCTCACCTGCGTGACGGGGGTGTCGGGCTCCGGCAAGTCCACACTCGTCAACGAGATTCTCTTCAAGTCGGTCGCGAACCGCCTGATGAAGGCGCGCGAGCGGCCCGGCGCCCACACCGCCGTGCTCGGGCTCGACCAGCTCGACAAGATCATCCAGGTCGACCAGTCGCCGATCGGCCGCACCCCGCGGTCGAACCCAGCGACCTACACCGGTCTCTTCGATGTCATCCGCGACCTCTTCTCGAAGACGCAGGAGGCCCGTGCTCGCGGATACAAGCCCGGGCGCTTCTCGTTCAACGTCAAGGGCGGGCGCTGTGAGGTCTGCCGCGGCGACGGTCAGATCAAGATCGAGATGCACTTCCTGCCCGACGTCTACGTCCCATGCGAGCAGTGCCATGGGCGGCGCTACAACCGCGAGACGCTCGAGGTGCGCTTCAAGGGCAAGACGATCGCCGACGTCCTCGATCTCCCCGTGGAGGAAGCGCTCGGGTTCTTCGAGCACATCCCGAAGATCCACCGGCGCCTGAAGACCCTCAACGACGTCGGTCTCGGATACATCCGTCTCGGCCAGCCCGCCACAACGCTCTCCGGCGGTGAGGCGCAGCGCGTGAAGCTCGCCACGGAGCTGTCGAAGATCGCCACCGGGCGCACGCTGTACATCCTCGACGAGCCGACGACCGGCCTCCACTTCGCCGATGTCCAGCGGCTGCTCGAGGTCCTGCACCGCCTCGTCGATGCCGGGAACTCGGTGGTCGTGATCGAGCACAACCTCGACGTGATCAAGACCGCCGACCACCTCATCGACATGGGGCCCGAGGGTGGCGATGAGGGCGGCGCCGTCGTGGCGACCGGCACGCCCGAGGAGGTCGCGGGGACGGCGGGGTCCTACACCGGCGAGTTCCTCGCGCCGCTCGTGGAGGCGCGGACGCCGAAGGTCCGGCGGGCGCGTGCGAAGGACGCAGGGGCGAAGGGCGCCGCCAAGCGGCGCCCGGAGGCGACCGCCGCGTGAGCGACGACATCGCCGGCTGGAGCGACCTGCGTCTCTGGTGGGTGAAGTGGCGCTGGTACCGACGGCTCAGCCTGCCGTGGAACCGCGTGCGACTGCATCGCGAGTTCCTACGCCGCCGGGCGTTCTGCAAGTGGCCGATCAACGGCGAGCCGCTCGAGATGTTCCGCGCTGGGCGCCTGGAGATCGGCGAGGGGACCTTGTTCGAGCCGGGCGTCTGGATCACGGGGAACGAGACGGGCCGCATCCGCATCGGCAGCGGCGTCTTCTTGAACCAGAACGTGATGATCGCCGCAACCGACCTCGTGTCGATCGGCGACCACTGCATGTTCGGCAACGGCTGCGTGATCACCGACGCAAATCACCGCTTCGACAAGCCGGATCTGCCGATCACCTGGCAGGGGTTCACGTCGAAGGGGCCGACCGTGATCGGCGACAACGTGTGGTGCGGCGCCAACGTCGTGATCACGAGCGGCGTCACGATCGGCGCGCACTGCGTGATCGGTGCGGGCAGCGTCGTCACGCACGACATCCCGGCGAGCACAGTCGCCGCCGGCGCGCCCGCGCGCGTCCTGCGCTCCGTCTGAGCAGGCGTCAGCGGTGCGGCGTCGTCACTTATTTGTGACGACGTGCACGGCGAGGACTGCGGCTGCGACGAAGCCGAGGAGCCCCAGGACGCCGAGCAGCGACCAGCCGGCGAGCGCGATGGTTCTGCCGCTCTCCTTGGCCTCGCCGGCGCGCGTGATGCCGACGACGGCGAGCGAAAAGGCGAGTGTGACGGCGACCGCGACGGCCGTGCCCTCCCAGATGAGCTGCAGCAGGTCGGGGCCGAGTGCCGACGTCGAGCCGAGCAGCGGGCGCATCATGCGATGACCCCCTCGCGCTCAGCGGCTGCGGCTGCAGCGGCATCGCGGATCCTGCGCGACCGGTGTCCAGCGACGCGGAGGCCGAAGCCGATGGCGCAGACCGTCACGAGCAGCGGGCCGGCGACCGAGTCGCCGAAGATCGCACAGAAGCCGTAGGCCGCCGCGCCGATGAGCGCTGCGGCCGGCAGGGTGAGGATCCACGCGATGAGGATGTTCCCCGCGATGCCCCAGCGCACGGCTGAGACGCTCTTCGCGGCACCCGAACCCATCACGGCTCCGGAGATCACATGCGTGGTCGAGAGCGGGTAGCCGAGCGACGTCGCGCTGAAGAGGACCGCCGCACCGGCTCCCTGAGCGGCGAACCCCTGCGGCGGATCCATCTTGATGATGCGCGTGCCCATCGTCTTGATGATGCGCCAGCCACCCGACCACGTTCCCAGGGCGATTGCGGCGGCCGACGAGATGATCACCCAGGTCGGAACGTCGAAGCCGTCGGATGGCAGGTTCCCGTTCGCGATGAGGGCGAGGGTGATGATGCCCATCGTCTTCTGTGCGTCGTTTGTCCCGTGCGCGAGCGCGAAGAGACTCGACGTCCCAAGCTGCCCGAGGCGAAACCCGCGGGCCACCGGTCCAGGGCGCTGCCGGCCCGCGATCAGGTACGCGACGAGGATGCAGAGTCCAGCGACCACGAATGCCAGGATCGGCGCGACGAGCCCGGGGACGAGCACCTTGTCGACGAGGCCGGAGAACTCGACTCCTGAGGTGCCCGCCGCGGCGATCACAGCGCCGACGACGCCGCCGATCAGCGCATGCGAGGAACTCGATGGGAGTCCGAACCACCACGTGATGAGATTCCAGCTGATCGCTCCGATGAGGGCCGCGAAGATCACGGTTGGGGTGACGACACCGGAGTCGACGATCCCCTTGCCGATCGTTGCGGCGACCTTCAGCGAGATGAACGCGCCGACGAAGTTCAGAATGGCTGCGAGCGAGACTGCGAACCGCGGGGACATGGCGCGCGTCCCGACGGCGGTGGCGACCGCGTTCGCGGTGTCGTGAAAGCCATTGGTGAAGTCGAATGCCAGCGCCGTCAGGACGACGATGACCAGGATCACGTCGCCGGTCATGCTCAGGCGTTCTTGATGATGATCTCGTCAATGACGTCTGCGGCGTGCTCACAGGCGTCAATCGCCTGTTCCATACGCTCGTAGACGTCCTTCCACCGGATCACGACCATCGGGTCGATGCCGTTGTGGAAGAGGGAGGCGATGGCGTCGCGACTGATGCGATCGCCCTCGTTCTCCAGACGGTGCACCTCGTAAATCGCGGCAGATGCGTCCGAGAAGTCCCGGACCGACGGCACGGCCTTCTCAAGCGCCTTTGTGGCTGCGAGCAGGACCTTGGAGAGGCGCTGGGCCGACTCCATCGGGGCCTCGATGCCGTAGATGACGAGATAGTCCGCGGTCTCTTCGGCGAAGTCGATGATGTCGTCGAAGGCCGAGCCGAGCTCCAGGATGTCCTCGCGATCGATCGGTGTGACGAAGGTCGCGTTCAGGCGCGCACGGATGCCGTGCAGGATCGTGTCGCCTTCGCCTTCGCACTCGATGATCTGCGCGAGCAGCTCCTCACGACGCTCGGGATAGTGCTCGAGCATCTTGTCGAGCAGCGTGGCGGCGCGCACGGTAGTCGCGGCGAACTGCGCGAAGAACTCGGAGAAGACCCGATCGCGCGACGTGAGGAGATTCGTGAGGCTGGCCATGGCTCCAGGCGGGGGTACGGTTGCACGGACGCGCGCAGCCTACGCCGACCGTGTGGCCCACTTGTGAACGTGATGTGAACACCCCGTGAACGGGGCGACGCGACCTAGACCGGCGGGGTGAGCGCGGCCCGCAGCTCGCGCAGCTCGGCCTCGTCGATAGAGTACCCGTGCTCGGGCCCGGGGTAGCGGCGCTCGCGCACGTCATCCGCGTAGGCGGCGACGCCGGCGACCATCTCGTCGAGCAGGTGGGCGTAGCGCTTGACGAACCGCGCACCGAGCCCCTCGCGGATGCCGAGCAGGTCGTGGAAGACGAGCACCTGGCCATCGACGGCGGGGCCGGCGCCGATCCCGATCACCGGGATCGTCATCAACGGCATGATCTCGGCCGCGAGCGCAGAGGGAATCGCCTCGAAGACGATCGAGAAGCACCCGGCCTCCTGGAGCGCGAGCGCCTCGTGGGCGATGCGCACACCCGTCTGCGCCGTGCGGCCCTGCGCCTTGTAGCCGCCGAGCGCGGTCGAGGTCTGCGGCGTGAGGCCGACGTGGCCCATCACGGGGATGCCGGCCCGGACGATGGCGCGGGCGCGGGCGACCGAGGTCTCGCCGCCGCCCTCGAGCTTCACCGCGTCGCAGCCCGCCTCCTTCACGAACCGCATCGCGGTCGTGATGGCCTGCTCGTCGCTGATCTCGTAGGAGCCGAAGGGCAGGTCGCCGACGAGGAACGGGGTGGTCAGGCCGCGCCGCGTCGCACGGGCGAGGACGAGCAGCTCGTCGAGCTCGACGGTGACGGTCGAGTCGTAGCCGAGGACGGTCATCGCCCCCGAATCCCCCATCAGGACGAGGTCGACACCGGCGCGCTCGGCGGCGCGGGCGCTCGGGTGGTCGTAGGCCGTGACCATGACGATCGGCTCCCCGAGGCGCTTCTTCTCGAGCAGGCGCGGCAGCGTCATCGGCAGGCTCGAGGCGTCGGCGGGGACGTTGAGCGTGGTGGGGAGAGTGGACATGTCTGGCTCCTGTCGTTCGAAGGTCGATGCCGCCCTCAGGCGGTCACCGCCTGCGCAGTGGGGACGCGGGTACGGCGGGGCGCGGCGGATGCCGCGGGAAGGTTGTCGATCAGGCGCACGTCCTCGACGCGGGCCGCGCCGACGATCAGGACGGCGCCGTCAAGCTCCTGCACGGACGTGAACGACTCGGGGTCGACGGCACGCACATACTCGGGCTCGAGGCCGGCGTCGCGCAGCGACGCGAAGGCCTCCTGCTCGAGCGTGTCGCCATCGGTCAGGCGACCGCTCTCGACCCCGGACGCTGCGGCGGCGAGGGCGCGCGGAAGCGCGAGCGCGGCTTCGCGTGCGGCAGGGGAGAGGTGGCGGTTGCGGCTGGACATCGCGAGGCCGTCCGGGTCGCGGACGATGGGGCACCCGACGATGCGCACGGGGAGACTCAGGTCGGCGACCACCCGCCGCACGACCGCGAGTTGCTGCGCGTCCTTCTCTCCGAAGTACGCGCAGTCGGGGCCGACCATCGCCAGGAGCTTCGCCACGATCGTCGTCACGCCGTCGAAGTGCCCGACACCTCGCTCGGCGCCTTCGAAGGTCTCCGTGAGCGTGCCGCGCAGGGCGACCGTCGTGGCGAACCCCTCGGGGTAAATGCCGTCGGCGGCGGGAGCGAAGATGAGGTCCGCGCCCGCGGCCTGCGCCAGCGCGACGTCCTCGCTGAGCGTGCGGGGGTAGGCGGCGAGATCGGCGGCCTCGTTGAATTGGGTGGGGTTGACGAACACCGACACCACGACGACGTCCGCCTCGTCCCGCGCCGCGCGGATCAGCGACCCGTGGCCGTCGTGCAGGGCACCCATCGTCGGGACGAGCGCGATCGACGCGCCCTCAGCGCGCGCGGGTGCGAGCGCGGCGCGCAGCTCGGCGACGGTGTGCACGAGCGTCATGCGTGGGCCTCCACACGGCCGGCCAGAGCGCGGGTCGCGTCCGCCATCGCGTCGAAGAGCGCGAGCAGGTCGGGAGCGGTGCGCGCGATCGCCTCGCGCTGGAGCGCCACGGTGGCCTCGTCGCCGCGGGCGATCGGCCCGGTGAGCGCCTCCTGCGCCCCCACCGCGGCCCAGTTGTCGAACGCGGCGCGCGCGAGCGGCGCAAGCGCGGAGCGCGGCACGCCGGCAGCGGCCGCAAGGCGCTCGGCGGCGCCCTCGAGTGTCACGAGGAAGTTCGAGGCGATCGACGCCGCAGCGTGGTAGGCGGCACGGTCGCCGTCGGCGACGACGAACGGGTCCATCCCGAGCGCGGCCGCGAGGTCCGTCGCACACCGCAGCGCTGCGCCGTCTGAACCCGCGATGGCACAGCCCGCGCCGGAGAAGCGCGCCCCGGCAGGGGTGACGGTCATCAGCGGGTGAAGGCCGAACGCGGCGTGCGGAGCGAGCGCATCAAGGCCCGTGGCGCCGGAGCAGTGGCCGACGAGCGGGCCCGGAGCGATGCACGCGCACGCCGCGGCGATCTCAGCGTCGGGCACGCAGAGCAGGACCACGTCCGCGCCGGTGCCGTCGAAGCCGCGGCCGTGTGGTCCGGTGACGGTGAGGCCCGCGGCGCGCAGGGCGTCCGTGAGCGCGGTGCCCAGGCGTCCTGGGCCGACGGTGGCGATGGTCTCTCGCATCTCTCGGTCCGGTTCCCATGGGATACCGGCGCGGGCTGAGGGGGGAAGGCGCTCCGGGGTGAGGCGTTGGGGTCAGGGTCCGGCCCTTGCGGTGACGGCCCCGATCGATCCGAAAGGTAGCACCCGCGGCGGTGGTCCGGAAGTGCTGGGGAACCCGGGTAGCATCGCGGCTCGATGGCCGATTCAGCGACCGCTCCGGCACGCCGTGCGGACCTCGCCGAGGTCGGTGCCCAGGCGTCCATCTGTGAACGCTGCCCGCATCTCGTCGCGACCCGCACCCAGGTCGTCTTCGGGGCGGGGGATCCCGATGCCGATCTGCTCTTCGTCGGCGAGGCTCCGGGTGCGGATGAGGACACGCAGGGCGTCCCCTTCGTCGGGCGGTCCGGACGTCTGCTGAGCGAGCTGCTCGCGGGCATCGGCCTCTCGCGCGACGACGTGTTCATCGCGAACGTCCTCAAATGTCGTCCGCCGGAGAACCGCAATCCGAGCGCCGAGGAGATCGCGCACTGCGCTCCCTGGCTCATGCGCCAGCTCGAGCTCATCGAGCCGATCGTCGTCGTGACGCTCGGGAACTTCGCGACGCGCCTGCTGCGCGAGGACACGGCCGGCATCACCAAAGTCCGCGGCGCCGCGGAGATCCGCACGATCGGTCCTCGGACGGTGCGGTTGCTTCCGGTCCTACACCCCGCGGCCGCGCTCTACACGCCGTCCAACCGAGCGCTGCTCGAGGCGGACTTCGGCCTGATCCCGGATCTCATCGCGGCGGGGCCTCCGCCGCAGGAACAGGCGGTCGCGGAGCCGGAGCCGGAGGCGCCATCCGTCGTCGAGCCCGCCGAGGATTCCGGCGACCAGCTCGGGCTCTTCTGAGTCCTCAGCTGCTCCGGCGAGCGAGCCGCAGCGCCGCCGCCATGGCCCGGTTGCGCTTCGGCTCGCGACGGACCAGGGCCCGTAGACGGAAGGTGAGCCACTGCGAGAGGTCGTCGATGCGCAGCGCGCGTGGGCCGCAGGCGGCGCCAACGACCGTCCGACGCCGCGCGGCTTCGAGCTCGAGGACGCCTGTGCCGAGCGCGGGCCCGGTCGCGTGCCCGCCGACGTGGGTCAGCTCGATCTGCGGATGGAGCACCGTCGGCACGCCCGCAGCGCGCGCGTCCAGACAGAGCTGGAGGTCCTCGTAGAAGAGGAAGGCGCGCGCGTCGAACGGCCCAAGGCGCCGCAGCAGCGTCGTGCGGCCGGCGACGCACGCAGCGATCGCCCAGCCGACGGTCCGAGGAGCCTCGGCGCGGTACGGCTCAAGGCGCACGCGCAGCCGCGCCGGGAGGATGCGCGGCGGGACGACCGCGGCGATGAGGCCCTCGATGGTGCCGGGCCGCGGGTGTGCGCTGCGCTGCACGCTGCCATCGGGGTTCAGGAGCCGCGGGACGATGAGCGCCTCTCGCCGCTGCGCGAGCGCGGCGAGGCGGGTGAGACCGTCGTCGAGGAGCACGCAGTCCGGGTTGAGCAGCACGGTCACCTCGTGCTGCGCAAGCGCAAGCCCGGCGTTGTTTGCCGCGCCGAAGCCGGGATTGCCATCGAGCGTCAGCAGCTCGGCACCCCAGGTCCGAGCGATCTGGGGACCGTCATCTCTGGAGCCGCTGTCGACGCAGATCACCTGAGGCCGCAGCGCGACCCGGTCGAAGGACGCGAGCAGGCGGCGCAGGTGCTCACCGGAGTCGTGGAGCACGATGACGACGCTGAAGCTCATCGCCCCGCCGCGGTGCGCAGCGCCTCAAGGACGACCTGTGCGGTGTGGTCCCACGAGTGGGCGGCCACGGCATCCCGAGCCTGCTCGCCGAGCCCGCGCCGGAGGGTCTCATCGTCTGCTAGCTGCAGCATCGCCGCGGCGAGCGCGGGCCCGTCGCTGGCCGGCACGCGCAGCGCAGCGGCGCCGAGCGTCTCCTCATACACCGGCAGATCGGCGACGATCGACGGCACCGCGTATGCCGCCGCCTCGACCGGCGGCAGGCCGAATCCTTCAAGGAGCGCGGGATGCGCGACCGCGAGGGCGTTGCGGTAGAGCGCCTCGAGCGCGGCGTCATCGACGTCGTCGAGCAGCACGACCCCCGGGGCGCCATCGAAGAGGTGGCGCAGGCGCCCGCGTCCGGCGACGACGAGCGTCGCGTCGAGGCCCTGCATCCGCGCCTGGGCATAGGCGCCCGCGAGCACGTCGCTGCCCTTGCGCGGCTCCAGGGCGCCGACGGTCAGGAGGTAGCGCTCGGGTACGCCGGCGGGGGGCGTGCCTTGAGCGAGCTCATCGGTCGGACCGAACTGCGCACCGGCGCCGCCGACGATCAGGCGCTGCGGGGGCACCGGCCAGCCCGCCGCGACGAGCTCGTCGGCGCCGCTGCGCGTGAGCGTCATGACGGCCGCGGCGCCACCCGCGAGCGCGCGCGGCCGGGCGAAGCGGTGCCAGACGCGCTCATAGCCGGTGAAGTCCCCGGGGCGCGCCTCGAACGAGCGGTCGTGGACGTTGAGGACGTACGGGAGGCCGGGGGACAGCGCGACCGGGGCGGGGGCGGGGAGCCAGGCGACGTCGGCTGCGCCCGCGAGCCCGTCGAGCGTCGGCCGGCCGAGCAGTGCGCCGGCGCCATGGAACGCACGCCGCGGCAGTCGGGAGTGCACGGCGCGCACGCCGCCCGGCACGGGTCCGCCTGGGCAGACGACCGTCCAGCGCACGTCCTCATCGAGTGCGGCCATGGCGGCGAGAACCCGCTCGCTGTAGCGGGCGACCCCCCGGCCGCCACCGATATGGCGCCCATCGACGACGACGTGCATGACGGCGACGCTATCGCCGTGCGCGCGCCGGGGCGCGCATGTAGGCTCGCCCGCGCCATGGGCTCGACCCCGATCACGGACCACGGGCGCGTTGCCCTCGTCCACGACTTCCTGCTCGACCTGCGTGGAGCCGAGCGGGTGCTGCTCGAGCTCGCCGGGCTCTTTCCGCAGGCCGACATCGTCACCGCCGTCTATGACGAGCGGGGGACCGAGGGCCGCTTCGCCGACCGGCGGATCGTCACGTCGGCGCTGCAGCGCCTGCGCCCGACGGCGCCGACCTTCCGGGCGCTGCTGCCGTTCTACCCGACGGCGATGGAGGCGATCGACCTGCGGCCATACGACCTCGTCGTCTCCAGCTCGTCCGCCTGGGCGCACGGCGTGCTCCCGCACGAGCGTGCAGCCCATGTCTGTTACTGCCACAACCCGTTCCGGTACGCGTGGAACGAGCGCGAGGCGACGCTCGCCGCGCGTGGTCCGCTGACCCGCCCGATCCTCGCCGGGATCATGCGGCGCTGGCGCCAATGGGATGCGACCGTGGCTCAGCGGGTCGACACGTATGTCGCGAACTCCGAGATCACGCGGCTGCGGATTGAGCGCTCCTATGGCCGTGAGTCGCAGGTCATCCACCCGCCGGTCGCGGTCGACCGCTTCGCACCCGGGGCGGTCGGCGAGCACTACATGACGCTCTCCGAGGTCATGGCCCACAAGCGCCTCGACGTGGCGGTGCGGGCGTTCACGCAGCTCGGACTCCCGCTCGTCGTGACCGGTGATGGACCGGACCTGCGCCGTCTCCGAGGGCTCGCCGGGCCGACGGTGCGATTCACGGGGCGCGTCAGCGATCGTGAGGTCGAGGAGCTCCTGCGTTCGGCGCGGGCGCTGGTGGTCACCGCCACCGAGGAGTTCGGCATCGCGGCCGTGGAGGCGCAAGCCTCCGGTCGGCCGGTGATCGCGCATCGCAGCGGCGGCGTGCTGGAGAGCGTCGTGGACGGCGAGACCGGCGTGTTCTACGACGCCGACGTCCCGCAGTCACTCATCGAAGCGGTGCAGGCCTTCGACCCGCTGGCCGTGAGCCCGGAGCGCTGCGTCGCCCGGGCTGCGGAGTTCGGCCCGCAGCGTTTTCGCGAGGAGTTCGCCGCGGTGGTCGACGCCACGATCGACCGCCGGGCCTCCGCGGGTCGCGCGGTAGCTCCGCGCAGCAGCGGCCGCGCTCGTGGGCTCGCGCGCCCCGTGGCACGCGCGCGGCGGCCCTGACGTCAGTCGGCCGTCGCGGTGAGCGGGGCGGCGGTCGCCGCGAACGTCGCCCTGCGTGCGGCGAGCGCGAACATCCCCACACCCGCTGCGCCAGCGGCCTGGACCGCGAGGACGCAGAGCGCGAAGGTCGTCATGCCGAGTCCGCCGAGTGACAGCAGCAGCGGCTCGGCGACGGCGAGCGGCGCGAGCACCCAGAGGAAGCCCGCGTGATGCGTCGCCAGGAGGTACTGGACGGTGAGGTAGGTGGCCGCGAGCAGCGTCATCGCGGCCGCCAGCAGCGGGAGTGCATCGGCACCCTGCGCGAGCTCCTCACCGAATCCGAGCCGCATGAGCGGCTCGCCCGCCGCGGCGAAGACCACGATCGCGGGCATGGCGAGCGCGAGGAGCGCTGCGAGAGCGCGCCCGAGGATCGGGAGCGGATCAAGACCGCGGGCTGAGCGCCGCGCGGCCTCCGGCAGCACTTGGAGCCCCAGCCCGATCGCGACCCAGACGACGGACTTCGCGGCCACGGAGGCGGCCGCGTAGGCGCCGGCGGTCGCTGCGGGCAGTTCGCGCGCGGCCATGATGACGTCCACGTTCTGCAGCGCCGCGAGGAGCAGCAGCGCGAGGACCGGGACGCGGCCGCCGGTCGTGAGCGCGCGCAGCGAGCGGGCGCTCGCATGGGTGCGTTCAACAGGGCCGATTCGGCGCAGCAGCACGACCTCGAGCGCCACGATCATCACGATGAAGCTCAGGGGCAGCGCGATGAAGGCGCCGCCGACGCCCATCCCGAACCCTGAGACGAGGAGCAGCGCGATGAGCAGACGCCCGGCCGCCTCGCCGACGATGCTCGCCCCCACCGGGAGATAGGCGGAGAGGCCCTGGAGCGCGCCGCGCTGGAGCGACAGCAGCAGCCACAGCACGCCCGTCGGCAGGACCGTGGCGGCCGCCCACGGGTGATCCTCGACGCCGATGAGCTGGGCGATCGGGTCACGCAGGACCGCGGCGATCGCGATCGACGCAACGAGCGCGAGCAGCAGCCACTCGGTCCATGAGCGCAGCGTGCGCCGCAGGACGGCCGCGCTGCCGAGGCGATCCATCGCGGTCTCACGCGCCGCGGTGGCCTGGAGCGAGTAGCCGACGGCGAGCAGGATGAGGAACGCCGAGACGAGCGCGGCCAGCGAGCCGTAGCCCGACGCCCCGAGGATCCGCGTGAATGCGACCACGAAGACCAGCTGGATCGCGTTGTTCAGGAGCGTCGCGGCGGCGAGACCTGCGGCGGAGCGGGACCCATCGTCGTCCATGAGCGCGCGCAGCCGCGCGCGCAGGGGCGCGGGCAGACCCGCATCGTCGAGCGGGTCACCGGTCGCGATCGTCTCCGGCACCGGCGCCCATGCTAGGCGCATTGACGCTCGGCGGCGATAGATTCACCGCCGATGCGTCAGGCCGCACTCGCGCTCGCGTCGGCCGTGCTCCTCGCCGGACCGACGGTGATCGCCTTCTTCTCCGGTGGGTACTTCGACACCCCGCGGCTGTGGGGGCTTGCGCTCGCGTGGGTGCTCGTGCTGATCGCGGCGCTCTGCGCACCACGGCCACTGCCGCGCGCGCTGCCCGGGCGGCTCGTGCTCGGCGGGATGGCGGCGCTCACTGCGTCGACGGCCATCTCGATCGCCTGGGCACCGCTCTCTGGAGCGGCGCTGGACGATGTGCAGCGCCTGCTGCTGTATCTCGGGGCATTGATCGCGGCGATCGCGCTCCTGCGCCGTGACCGCATGGCGCGTGCCATTGAGCCCGCGCTCGGATTCGGCGCCTGTCTCGTCGTCGCCTATGGCGTCGCGGGCCGACTGCTCCCCGGCGTCCTGCAGCCCGACGTCTCGCTGCGCGCGGGCGGGCGCCTCGACCAGCCGCTCACGTACTGGAACGGCATGGGTGCGCTCGCCGCGATCGGCGTCGTCCTGTGCGTCCATCTCGGCGCCGACCGCACACGCTCGGCCAGGCTGCGAGCGCTCGCCATCGCCGCCTGTGCGCCGCTTTCGGCCGGGCTCTACCTCTCCTACTCCCGCGGCGCGATCGCCGGACTCGTGGTCGGGCTGCTGGTCATCCTCGCCCTCGATCCGACGCGCAGCGCGTTGCGTGCGCTCGCCGTCGCGGCGGGCGTCGGCGCCGCAGGGGTCCTCGCGTGCGCGCCGTTCGACGGCGTCGCCGATCTCACCGGCTCGCTGGGCCATCGCGAACGTCAGGGCCTCGTCGCGCTCGCGCTGCTCATCGGCGTGATGCTCGTCGGGGCGGTGGCAGCGGTCTGGCTCACCCGCAGCGATGCGCGCAGACCCGAAGCCGCCGACGCGTCGCGCCTTCCGGGCGCGCGCCTGCTCCCGGCCGCGGCCGCAACGGCGTTCGTCGCCGCCCTGTGCGTCGTCGTGATCGGCGGGCTCACGGAGCGCGCGGGCGACGCGGCGCGGACCGATCTCCAGAGCGCGGGGCGCCTCACGTCGCTGCAGTCGAACCGCTACGAGTACTGGCGCGTGGCGGCCGGGGCGTTCGCCGATCGCCCGGTGCAGGGGCTGGGCTCAAGCGGCTTCCGTGTGCGCTGGCTTGAGGAGCGTCCCATCCCCGAGGTGGTGCGCAACGCTCATTCCCTGCCGCTGGAGACGGCGGCGGAGCTCGGGCTCGTCGGACTGCTCGCGCTGCTCGCGCTGCTGGGGGGTGCGGGGCTCGCGGCGATGCGTGCCCTCGCTCGGCGGCCCGGCCTCAGCGCCGGGTGGGTCGCGGCGTGCGCGGTCTTCCTGCTCCACGCCTTTATGGATTGGGGCTGGCAGATGCCGGCCGTCGCGCTCCCGTTCGTGCTGCTCGTCGGCGCACTCGCGGCGGTCGCGGATGAGGACTTAGCTGCGTCCGGTGAGACGCCGGATCTGGCTGCTCGCACGGGCGAGGCTCGCGCGGTCGCCGAGCCGGCCTGACGCCGCCCAGACGGCGACCCACGCATCGAGGTTGTCCGGCTCGCGGCGTGTGACGGCGAGGCCGCGCGCAAGGGCTCCGCGCAGCTCACCCCCGCGGACCTCATAGAGCGCCTGCCAGGCCTCGAGCGTGCCGTCCGGGTTGAGCAGGCGCGCACGGCGCAGGTCGTCGGCGGCGGCCATGGCGGCGGGGCCGGTCGGGGCGTTCAGGGCGTGCGGGTCGGTGACGTCGGCCACACGGGCATCGCGAATCAGGACCGCCGACCACGCGAGCACCGCGGTCGCGAGGAGGACGAGTGCCACGCGCATCGGTGCAACCGTATCCTGCGCCAATGTCGCAGTCCCCCTCCGAGCGCCGCGCCTTCTGGCGCGAGCTGCGCGCGCAGCACCCGCGGCTGCGCGCAGCGCTCCCGGCGGACGTCCGCGTGACGCTCATCCATCGCGGCGAGTGGCGCGGACTCACCCCGGTGAGCTTCGTCTACCAGCTGGTGCGCCTCTGCCTCGTCAGCGACGCCTTCCTCGCGCAGGTGCTCTACCGCGTCAAGGCTCGCCTGCAGGCGCTCGGTGTGCCGCTGCTCCCGCGGGTCGCCCACCGCCTCGCCATCATCACCGGTCAGGTGATGATCGGGGATCCCGTCGTCGTCCGGCCGGGGCTGTACCTCCTGCACGGGCAGGTCGTGATGGACGGGCTCATCGTCGTGGGTGAAGGTGCCGTGATCGCGCCGTTCACGACGCTCGGGCTCATCGCCGGAGACGTCCGCGGGCCGACGATCGGCGACGACGTGCACATCGGCACGGGCGCCCGGATCCTCGGCCCGATCACCATCGGCGACGGTGCGCGTGTGGGGGCGAACGCCGTGGTCATCCACGACGTCGCCGCCGGCGCCACCGTCGGGGGCGTCCCGGCGCGCGTCCTCGGCCGATAAGCGATCGCTGCCGGTCGCGCGCGTGGTAGGAATTGCCGCATGGCCCTGACCTTTCTCCGGCGCCGCGGCGACGCCCGCGACAGCGCTGACACCGGCTTCGATGGGACCGACGCCGAGCTGCGCGCCGAGATCGACCGCTTGACCGACCTGCGTCGCAGCGAACGCAGCCCCGAGGCAGACCGCCGCCTGCTGTGGTTGCGCCACCTCGCGGGGATCCGGCTCGTCGAAGCGGCATCCGGCGCGTCGTTCGTCGCCCCCGACGAGGCAGCGTTGCCGCCGCAGCCGCAGGACGGGCTGCTCGAGCTCCCGGCGAGCGCGGTCACGCCGGGCATCATTCGCGCGGCGATGCTGCGCGACGGCGGGATCATCGTGCGCGGGCTCGTCCCGCGCGACGATGCGCTCCACCTCGCCGCCGGCATCGACGCGGCGTTCGCGGTGCGCGAGGCGGGGGACACCGGCGCAGGCGACGCCGACGTCTACCGCGAGTTCGTGCCCGAGCGGCCGTACCAGCCGATCGGCACGCGCGACTGGATTCGCGCGGGCGGTGGCATCCTCGCCGCCGACTGCCCGAGCCTTGCGTTCGAGCTCCAGGAGCTCTTCATCAACGCCGGCGTCCCCGCGCTCGCGGCCGGCTACCTCGGCGAGCCGGCCGTGTTCTCGGTCGACAAGACGACGCTGCGCAAGGCCACGCCGGACGTCCCCGGGGGCTGGCATCAGGACGGCAAGTTCATGGGCGACGTGCGCGCACTCAACCTGTGGCTGTCGCTCTCGCGCTGCGGTGACGTCGCGCCGGGCCTCGACATCGTCGCCCGCCGCTTCGAGGAGATGGTGCGCACGCAGACCGAGGAGGCCGTGCTCACGATCCAGGTCTCGCAGGCGCTGGCCGAGGAGGCCGCCGGGGACCGCCCGATCATCCGCCCCATCTTCGAGCCGGGGGACGCGATCTTCTTCGACGAGATGAACCTGCACAAGACGGGCTCCGACCCGTCGATGCCGAATCCGCGCTTCGCCGTCGAGAACTGGTTCTTCGGGCCGTCGGGCTTTCCTGAGGCCTACGTTCCGATCGCCGTCTGAGCGCCGGCTCGCCGCGCCGAGCCGGGTCTATGATCCCGCGACCATGACCACCGCCCCGACCACCGTTCCCGACCCCTACCGGCGCGATCCCGCGCACTGGGGCGTGTCGCTGGCGCACATGGCGCCGCTCATGTTCCCAGCGCTGGAAGCGGTCGGCGCGCGCAGGATCGTCGAGGTCGGCGCCTACGCCGGCGACCTCACTGAGGTCCTCGCCAACTGGGCCGAGGGGGCAGGTGCCCATGTGGAGGCGATCGATCCGTCGCCCCAGCCCGGCCTGAGCGAGCTCGCCGCGGCGCGCGAGGTCGTCGAGCTCACCGAGCACACGAGCCTCGACGCCATGCCGGTCATGGAGCGCCCGGATGCGATCGTCATCGACGGCGACCACAACTACTTCACGGTGCGCCGCGAGGTCGAGATTCTCGTCGAGCGCTTTCCCGGCGGCACGCTGCCGCTCGTCTTCTTCCACGACGTCTGCTGGCCGCACGCACGCCGGGACGATTACTTCGACGTGACGCAGATCCCGCAGGAGTACCGCCATCCCGTCGCGGGCTTCCAGGGTGGCGTCCTTCCCGAGGAGCCGGGTCTCGTTCCCGGAGGTGGTCTGTTCTATGAGCGCTCAGCGACCTTTGAGGGCGGTGCGCGGAACGGCGTCCTCACCGCAATCGAGGATGTCGTCGCCGAGACGCCCGGCCTGCGACTCGTCGTCATCCCCGGCTTCTTCGGCCTCGGCGCCCTCTGGCACACCGATGCACCGTGGTCGGCTGCGGTCGAGGGTGTCCTCGGGCCGTGGGACCGTCACCCGGTCCTCGAAGCGCTCGAGGCCAACCGCGTCCATCATCTGACGCGCCGGTTCGTCCCCCAGGCGACGGGCGGCGGGCGCGCGCGACGGCTCGTGAACGCCGCACCGCCGGTCCTGCGGCGGGCGATCGCCAAGACCCGCGCACGGGTCGCTCGCAGCTAGAGATCGCGGGCCGCGTCGCGCGCACGCCGCGCGAGCGAATGAAGCCTGCCGAGCGGCAGCCACTGAACGCGCCGGAGCATCCGCAGGCGCTGCGCGTCGTAGCGCAGATCGGTCGAGTAGTAGTGAAGCCGTGAGGCCTCGCGCCGCGCCTCAGCGTGGCGGGCGCGCTCCTTCCACGCGGCGGAATCGGGGTCGCCCGCATCCTCGCGCCGGTCCGCGGCGGCGATGTGCGCCTGGACCCACTCCGGCTGATCCTCAGGCTGGAGCGGTTCGAGCGGCCGATGGGTGAGGACGTCGAGGCGTGCCGCGAACACGGTGCGCCCCGCGGCACGCGCGCGCCTACACAGATCGATCGCGACGCCGTAGCGCGACGGCAGCGACTCGTCGAAGCGCAGGTGCTCGACCGCCCACGGGCTGAGCACGAGCAGCAGACCGTCCACCGCCTCGACCTCGCCCGGAGGGCCGGGCGGCGGCCCCCAGTCGAACGCGAGGCGCTCGCCGCCGCCCGCGTCGTGGTGCCGCTGACGCACGGGTGTGCCGCGCACGGTTCCGGTCCACCACGCGATGCCGCGAAAGTTCGAGCCGCCGATGCACCCGGCGATCGCGAGCTGCGGGTCGGCGACGAGCTCGCGGACGCGGGCACAGAACGCCGGGTCGGTGATCTCGGTGTGGTCCTCGACGAGCACGAGCGCCTCAAGGTCCGCAATGCGGCGAGCCTCGTCGAGGATGAGGTTGAGCGTGCGGCCGGGGCCTCCCGCGTCCATGAACGTGATGACCGGGCTCTGCGGCTCGGCGACGGCGGCGATCCCCGGCTCGGCGTGGCGCCGGTACGCCCTCGGGTCCCCGATGGCGGTGCCGAAGGCGATCATCGTGCGGTCCCTGCGCGCTGCAGCAGCGACGGCGTCAGGCGCCTGCGCAGGCGCACGATGCGCCGTCGCAGAGCGCCGGCGTGCGCCTCGCCGCGGCGCTCAAGCAAATGGGCGAAGAGGATCGCCGCATCGGCGTCCGCCTCAGCGCGCAGCGCGCGGTCCCGCCACGTGCCGGTGCCGGCACCGATCTGCGGGAACGTGTCCTCCCATTTGGCCGTGACGCGCACACTCGCCTGCGCCCAGTCGTCGAGGTCGCGGATGAGCTCGAGCGAGCGGTGATGGATGGCACGCAGATCGGCGGTGACGACCTTGCGTCCAGCGGCGCGCGCCTGGAGACAGAGATCGAGGTCATAGCCGTGGATCTGGCCGAGGGACTCGTCGAAGTGCAGGTGCTCGACGGCCCAGGGGGAGAGGACGAGCAGGAACCCATCGACGGTCTCGACCTCGCCCAGACGTGCATACGCGGGCGCGAAGGCCCAGTCCCAGCTCATCGACGGAAGGTCGCCGCCGTCGAACTCCGAGTAGCGGTGGACGAAGGATGCCGTGACGATCGAAGACTCCCACCAGGCGATGCTGCGTACACCGACGGCGCCGACACAGCCGACGATCGCTGCGTCAGGATCGGTGAGCGCGGCGCGGACCTTCGCGCAGAAGTCCTCATCCATGACCTCGGTGTCCTGGTGGAGGAGCACCAGGGCTTCGAGGTCGTCGAGCCCCCGCGCCCAGTCGAGCGCCTCGTTGTAGGCGCTGAAGAGCGTCCCCGTCGAGGTGATCTCCAGGGTCGCCGAGTCGGGCTCCGCCGCTCGCCGGATGCCGGGCGCCGCGCACGCATCGAACACGTTCGGCTGGGTGATGGCGCTCGCGAAGGCGATCATCGGGGGCCGGACGATAGATCGGCGGCCCGGTACGCTGCGCCGCGCCGTGGCCGCGAACCCCCGACAGCAGCACTCCGCAGGCCCCGTCGCCATCGAGGTTCGCGACCTGCGCAAGAGCTTCCGCGTCCCCGAGCACCGCGTCGACTCGCTGATGGAGCGGCTCGCACGCCCGCTGACCCGCGCCGACTACCGCACGCTCGACACGCTCAAGGGCATCTCGTTTGACGTCCATCAGGGCGAGTTCTTCGGGATCGTCGGGCGCAACGGCTCGGGCAAGAGCAGCCTGCTGAAGATCCTCGCGAGCATCTATCGCGCCGACGCCGGTCGCGTACGCGTCGCTGGACGCATGGCGCCGTTCATCGAGCTCGGCGTCGGCTTCAACCCGGAACTCACGGGGCGACAGAACATCGAGCTCAACGGCGTCCTCATGGGACTGACCCGCCGCGAGACGCTCGCGCGGGTGGACGCCATCCTCGACTTCGCCGAGCTGCACGGCTTCGATGAACTGAAGCTCAAGAACTATTCGTCGGGGATGCTCGTGCGCCTCGCCTTCGCAGTGATGGTCCAGGCCGAGGCCGACATCATGCTCGTCGACGAGGTGCTCGCCGTCGGTGATGCCGCCTTCGCGCGCCGCTGCATGGAGGTCTTCCGCGAGCGCCGCGCTGCCGGGACGACGATCGTCCTCGTGACGCACGACATGGCGACCGTCCAGCAGCTCTGCCATCGCGCGATGCTCATCGAGGATGGGGTGATCCGGCAGATCGGGGACCCCGCGGACGTCGCACTCGCGTACAACAGCCTGCAGTTCGCGCAGGAGATGCCTGCCACCGGCCCGGACGGTCAGGCGATCACCGCGGTGCATCACCTCCATCTCGAGCATGCCGAACTCCACGGCGCGGACGGGCGGCCGGTCGAAGCGGTGGCGGCGGGCGACCCGATCCGACTCGCAGTCGGGCTCCAGGCGGTGGCGGACCTCGCCGGTGCGGCTGCCCGCATCCAGCTGCGCCCGGAGTCGGGGCTGCCCGTCGGGGTCTTCGACCTCGAGCTCCCGGATGCGATCGCGCGCGGCGAGCGCCTGCAGCTCGGCGGGGCGATCGCCAATCCGCTGGCCCCGGGCCACTACATCGTCGACTGCTTCATCGCCACCGAGGACGCTCCCGGGTCCTTGGCGATGCAGCACATCCGCCTCCTGGGCTTCGAGGTCACCGGGGCGGCGACGGACGGCATGCTCCACCTGACACACGACCTGGCAGCGGTCGTCGACGGAGGCGGGTCGCGATGAGCACCGAATCGCAATCTCCGCCGCTCCTCGACGTCCCCGGCCCGAGCCCTTTCGGTGGTGGCCGTCGACGCGCGCTCGAGCTGCTCTGGATCATCGCGGTCACCGACTTCAAGAAGACGTACTTCGGGACGGCGCTCGGCTACCTCTGGGCGCTCGCCAAGCCGCTGCTGCTGTTCGGCGTGCTCCTCCTCGTCTTCACGCAGGTCTTCAGGATCGGCTCGGACGTGCCGGACTACCCGGTGCTCCTGCTCTTCAACATCGTCCTCTTCGCCTTCTTCCAGGAGGCGACCACCACCGCGGTGACCTCCGTCGTCGCGCAGGAGGGGGTCGTGCGCAAGACGCAGTTCCCGCGCGCGGTGATTCCGCTCTCCGTCGTCCTCACGACCCTGTTCAACCTCGCTCTGAACCTCGTCGTCGTGCTCATCTTCATTCTCGCCTGGGGCGTCACGCCGACGTGGACCTGGCTGCTCTTCCCGGTCTTCGCCGCGCTGCTGCTCGTGCTCACGACCGGGGTGTCGATGCTGCTCTCGGCGCTGTACCCGCGCCTGCGCGACCTCGCGATCATCTGGGGCGTCCTGACGACGGTGCTCTTCTATGGCACCCCCGTGCTCTACCCGCTCGAGGTGGCGCCGCAAGGACTGCGGGACGTCCTCGTCCTCAACCCGCTCACGCCGCTCTTCCACCTCGGACGGCGCTGGATCATCGACCCGTCAGCCCCGACACTCGGCGAGCTCGGGATCGGCGCCTGGCAGCTCGTCGCAGCGGGAGCGATCTTCGCGAGCGTCTGCGCCCTCGGTGTGTGGGTCTTCCGGCGCGAGGCTCCGCGGATCGCCGAGCAACTCTGAGCGCCCCGGGGCGCGGGCGCGTCCTCTACGCTCCGGCCATGCCTCTGCGTCGCTGCGCCGCGCTGCTCCTCCTCGCCGCCGCCCTGGGTGCGCCCTCGGCGGCCCTGGCGCAGAACGCCGGAGATGACCAGTACTCCGATCCGCTCGCCGACGAACCGACGACGCAGACGACGCCGTCACCGCAGCCGAGCGATACCGGCACACCGGATCAGCAGATGTCGGCCGAGTCCGCCCCGGTCGAGACCACGAGCGCCCAGGACACCGCGGCACCCACCGAGCTCGCGCGCACCGGCGTCGATCTTCGGCTCATCACCGGCATGGGCCTCCTGCTGCTGGTCGCGGGCCTCGGCCTGCGCCGCGCTGGCCATGGACGACGCTGAGCTGCGCATCACCGCCGACCCGCAGGAGACCGCGCAGCTCGCCGCGGACCTCGCGCGCGCGCTCACTCCCGGCGACGTTGTCCTGATCTCCGGCGACCTCGGTGCCGGGAAGACGACGTTCGTGCGCGGCGCCTGCCGCGCACTGGGCATCACCGGACGCGTGACGAGTCCGACGTTCACGATCGTGCGCCGCTATGAGGACGGACGGGTCCCCGTGTCGCACCTCGACCTCTATCGCCTCGCGGATGGGGTGGACGATGCCGCGCTGCTCGAGGACGAGCTCAGCGCGGACCGCGTCGCGTTCATCGAATGGCCGAGCGCGGGGCTCGGCGGTCTCGCCGAGGAGCGCATCGCCGCGCGGGTCCACCTCGAGCATCTCCCCGGCGAGCGGCGCAGCGTGCGGATCGAGCGCCGCGCAGCATGAGCCTCGTCCTCGCCTTCGACACGGCGACCGCAGCCACCGTCGTGGGGCTGCGCGACGCGACGGGCGTCGTGCGCGGCCGCCGTGACGATCCTGCGGCGGGGGAACGACCGTCCCATGCCAGCACGCTGCTGGCGCTCGCCGACGAGCTCCTCGTCGAGGCTGGGGCTCAGTGGGGCGATGTCACTCGCATCGGCGTCGGTGTGGGCCCCGGCACGTTCACCGGCCTGCGCATCGGCGTCGCGAGCGCCCGCGGGCTCGCGCAGGCATCCGGCGCCCCGCTCGTCCCCGTGTCCACCCTCGAGGCGCTCGCCCATGCAGCCCGGGCCGCGGGCGCCCACGGCGCCGAGCAGGTGCTCGCCGTCATCGACGCGCGCCGCGGCGAGGCCTTCGCCGCTGTCTGGGACGCGGCCGGAGAGCAGCTCGCGCAGCCGGTCGCCGTCGCCCCCGAGGCACTCGCGGGGCTCGTGCCGAACGGATCCGGCACGATCGTGGCGGTCGGCGATGGCGCGGTACGATTTCGGGCTCCGCTGGAGGCCGCCGGGCTGCTCGTTCCGGGCGACGCCGACCCACTCCACCGTGTCGATCCGGCCGCGCTGTGCGCCCTCGCCGCGGCAGGTGCGGTCGTCGCCGCGGAGAACCTCGTCCCGGACTACCTGCGGCTCCCCGACGCCGAGCTCGCCCGACGCCTCGCGGATCACCAATGACCGACACCGCCGTCGACATCCAGCGCCTGACCTACGCGGACCTCGTCCAGGTGATCGCGATCGAGCGTCGTGCGTTCGCCGCACCGTGGTCACTCGCGATGTTCGTGCTCGAGCTCAGCAAGTCGGGTGGGCACTGCCTCGTCGCGCGGCGGGACGAGCGGGTCGCGGGCTACGTCATCTGCTCACCGTTCGACGAGGTCTGGCACCTCATGAACATCGCCGTGGACCCGGACCTGCGCCGGACCGGCATGGCGAGCGCGCTGATCGAAGCGCTCATCCACGAGCTCGGTCCCGGGTCACGCCTGACACTCGAGGTGCGCCCGTCGAATGACGGTGCGATCGCGCTGTATGAGCGCTACGGCTTCCTCGCGGCGGGGCGCCGCAAGCGCTACTACCAGGACAACGGCGAGGACGCACTGATCATGTGGCGCACCCCGGCCACGCTCGACGGGCGTCTCGACGACGTCCCGAACCCGTGGCCGCAGCCGGAGTCGTGAGCGCTCCGGTTCTCGCGCTCGAGACGAGCTGCGACGACACCTGCGCGGCGGTCGTCGGTCCGGGCGGCGAGATCCGCTCGAACGTCGTCTCCTCGCAGGGCATCCACGACCGTTATGGCGGTGTCGTGCCGGAGATCGCCGCGCGCGCCCATCTCGAGCTGATCAATCCCGCGATCGACGATGCGCTCCGGCGCGCCGGCATCACCTTCGACGACCTGGGCGCCGTGGCGGTGACACAGGGGCCGGGCCTCGTCGGTGCGCTCCTCGTCGGTGTTGCGACCGCCAAGGCGATCGTCGCAGCGCGGGGACTGCCGCTGATCGCCGTGGATCACCTCCAGGCGCATGTGAGCGCGAACTTCGCGGCGCCCGCGCCCTTCGAGCCGCCATTCGTCTGCCTGATCGCGAGCGGGGGGCACAGCTTCCTGGCCCGGGTCGACGAGCGCAGCGGCTTCGAGGTGCTCGGCGCAACCCTCGACGACGCCGCAGGGGAGGCCTTCGACAAGGGCGCGCGGATGCTCGGCCTGCCGTTCCCCGGAGGTCCGCACCTCGAGCGGCTCGCACGCGAGGGTGATCCCACGGCATTCACATTCCCGCGTGGGGACGGGGTTCCCGGACTCGACTGCAGCTTCGCGGGCGTCAAGACGTCACTGCTGTACGCGATCCGCGACCTCGGACCGCAGGAGACGGAGCGCCGCCGGGCCGATCTCGCCGCCTCATATCAGGAGGCGATCGTCGACGCCCTGGCACAGCGCGCCGCCCGGGCGCTCGAGATCACCGGCCTCGGTCGGCTGGCGATCGGCGGCGGTGTCGCGGCCAACGGGCCGCTGCGCGCCCGGATCGCGGCGCTCGGCGCCGAGGTCCACATCCCGCCGATGGAGCTCTGCACCGACAACGCGGCGATGGTCGGGCTCGCGGCGCTCGATACCGCCGCGGTGGACCGCAGCTCGGCGCTCGCACTGGACGCCTACGCCACAGGGGAGCGCGACCTGTGAGCGCGGTGCCCGTCATCACGATCCACCTGCGGCCCGGCTGCCATCTGTGCGCGCAGGCCTTGGCCGTCCTTGAGACCATCGCGGCGGACCAGCCGTTCACGCTCGAGCGCATCGACATCGAGTCCGACGACGTGCTCCACGCGCGCTATCTCGAGCGGATCCCGGTGATCGCGCTCGACGGCGAGGAGCTCTACGACTTCCACGTCGATGCGGCCGACCTGCGCTCGCGACTGGCTGCCGGCGCTCGCCCCGGCGCCCGCTAGCATCGCGCTCGATGACGATCGGAGAGGTCGCAGCCCCGCCGGTGGATCGGCACAAGGACGGCGTCCACGCCGAGCGCCTCTCGCTGGGGGTCGCCGCACGGCTGTCGCGTTACCTCCAGGTCCTCACGCAGGCCCGCAAGATGGGCCGCGAGACGATCTCCTCGCAGGAGCTCTCCGACTACACGCACGTCAACTCGACGCAGATTCGGCGCGACCTGTCGGGCTTCGGCAAGTTCGGCAAGCGCGGTGTCGGCTACAACGTCGAGGCCCTCATCCTGCAGATCCGCCGGATCCTGCAGACCGGGGGGCAGCACAACATCGCCCTCTTCGGTGCCGGGCACCTCGGGAAGGCGATCGCGTCTTCGGAGATCTTCGCCGACCACGGGTTCAACGTTGTCGCGATCTTCGATGCGGATGTGCGCAAGATCGGTTCGCGCGTCGGCGGTCAGCGTGTGCGCGACATCGCCGATCTCGGGCAGGTCGTCGGTGAGGAAGGTGTCGTCGTCGGCGTTCTCGCCGTGCCGGCGAGCGCCGCGCAGGAGCTGGCGGACGCGCTGGTCGCCGCCGGGGTGCGCATCATCTTCAACTACTCAGACACCTTGCTTCAGGTGCCGTCGGACGTGACGGTCCATACCTCGAGCCCTGCCATCGACCTTCTGCACGCGCTCTACTTCTACCTCTCGTGAGCACCATCGATCTGGAACGCGCCGAGGCGGGATTCGCCGGCTCCACCGACGGCACGGTGGGCATCGAGGAAGAGTTCGCCGTTCTCGACGCAGGCACGCTCGATCTCGTCCCGCGCTTTGAGGAGCTCCGCGGTGCGGCGGCCGGCGACAGCCTTCTGAGCACATCGATCGCCGGCGAGCTCATCTCCTCGGAAATCGAGATCCGCTCCGGTGTCGGGACCGACGTGCACGACGCGATCAGCCAGCAGCGCGAGGTGCGCGCGCGCCTCGTCACGCTCGCGGCAGCGCATGGCGTGGCACTCGGCGCCACGGGCACACACCCGTGGGCCGACTACCGCGAGCAGCGCAACATCGACACCGAGCACTACCGCCGCGTCGTTGATGGGCTGCAGTACGTCGCGCGGCGCAACAACACCTTCGCCCTCCACGTCCACGTCGGCGTCCACGGCGCCGACCGTGCGGTGCGGACCTGCGATCGCCTGCGGCCCGTGCTGCCGGTGTTGCTCGCGCTCGGGGCCAATAGCCCGTTCCTCGAAGGCCTGGACTCCGGGCTGCACTCGGTGCGTACACAGACCTTCACGAAGTCTTTTCCGCGGTGCGGCATCCCGGATCCGTATGGCTCGTGGGCTGAATACCGCCGCTACCTCGAACTCCTCGTCTCGACCGGGTCGATCGTCGAGGACACGCAGGTCTGGTGGTCGGTGCGGCCGCATCTGGCCTTCGGCACCGTCGAGGTACGCATCTGCGACGCCCAGACGCGGGCCGGCGAATCCGACGCGCTCACCGAGCTCATCGTCGCCTGTGTGCTGCAGGCCGCCCGCGACGAAGCCGAGGGCGTCCCCGCGATCGATCACCCGCGGCGCCTCATCGAGGAGAACGTCTGGCGCGCGATTCGCTGGGGGATGGACGGGCGTTTGATCGACCTCGATCGCGCCGTCGAAGAGCCTGCGCCGGCGGCGATCGAGCGTCTGCTCGCCTGGACCGCGCCCGTCCGTGCGGAAGGTGGGATCGACCCGCGCTTCCCAGGGCAGAACGGCGCGCAGCGACAGCGCGCGGGGATCGCGCAGGGGCAGACGCCGCGCGAGGTCTTCCGCGACGCCGTCGACGACACCCAGGACACCTACGCAGGCGCAACGACCCCGGAGGGACCGACACCGTGACCGATCAGCCGACCGACCCGTTCGCCGACGGACGCGAGCCCACTGAGGACGAGCTGCGCGCCGCCTATGAGGCCGAGATCAAGCTCATGCGCGTGGAAGAGGTGCTCGCCCAGACGCTCGTCTCGCTCCTGAACCTCGGGGCTCGCAAGGCGGGGCTCGCTCCCGGCACTGAGGACGAGCGCGACCTCGAGCAGCTGCACCTCGCGGTCGAGGGTGCGCGCGCGATGCTCGCTCTCTGTGAGCCGGCGCTCGGCCCCGACGGTCCTCCGATCCGCGATGCCCTGTCGCAGCTGCAGCTCGCGTACGTCCAGCTCTCCGGCGAGGCCGGCGGGGAGGGTGCTCCCGGGCCGGGGACGCCGCCTGGTGGGCCCGATGCGCCGGCACCCGATGCCGGCGGCGGTGGTCCCGCACAGAGCTCCGGGCGGCTCTGGGTTCCCGGGCAGTAGGGATCCGGCCACGCGCGTCGAACGACGGTTCGCCGGGCGGATCGGTAGCATCGCTGCCGCTTCAGCCGGTGCGCACATTCGTGTGCGCCACGTTTTCGCGCCGTGGCATCGCAGCCGCGGGCGCATCCCCACTACGAAGGATCTGATCCGTTGACTGCTTTCCTGACTGACCACGGGGTGCTCATCGCCCTGGTTTGTGCGCTCGTCGCCGTTGCATACGGCGTCGTGACCACCACCCAGCTGCTGGCGCTCTCGCCCGGCAACGACGAGATGCGCCGCATCTCCATCGCGGTTCAGCAGGGTGCCCGCGCGTACCTCAACCGCCAGTACACCGTGATTGCGGGCGTTGGCATCGTCCTCTTCGTCGCGCTGATCTTCATTCAGGACTTCTCCGTCGCAGCGGGCTTCCTCATCGGTGGCATCCTCTCCGGCGCCGCCGGCTACATCGGGATGAACGTCTCGGTGCGCGCCAATGCGCGCGTCGCTGAGTCAGCCCGCGGTGGCGTCAGCCCGGCGCTCAGCGTCGCCTTCCGCGGCGGTGCCATCACCGGCATGCTCGTCGTCGGCCTGGCGCTGTTCGGCGTCGCCGGCTACTACGGCCTGCTCACGTGGGCGTTCGACAAGTCCCCCAAGGACGCCGTCGACGCGCTCATCGGCCTCGGCTTCGGTGGCTCGCTGATCTCCGTCTTCGCCCGACTGGGCGGCGGCATCTTCACGAAGGCCGCTGACGTCGGCGCCGACCTCGTCGGCAAGGTCGAGGCGGGCATCCCTGAGGATGACCCCCGCAACCCGGCCGTGATCGCGGACAACGTCGGCGACAACGTCGGCGACTGTGCTGGCATGGCAGCCGACCTCTTCGAGACCTACGCGGTCACCGCCGTCGCGGTCATGCTGCTCGGTGTCCTGACCTTCGGCGCCGCCGATCAGACGGCTGTCGCGCTCTACCCGCTGGTGCTCGGTGGCGTCGCGATCATCGCGTCGATCATCGGCACCTTCGCGGTGCGCACCAAGGTCGGCAACGTCGAGCGTGCGCTCTACCAGGGCCTCGCGGTCTCCGGCATCATCGCCGCCGCCGCGTTCTACCCCATCACCAAGTGGATGATGAGCGACCTCGGCTTCTCCAGCGCGGCCGGCAACGTGTCGGTCCCGTCGGTCACGGACCTGTACCTCTGCTCGATCGTCGGCATCGTCGTCACGGCGCTGCTGTTCGTCATCACCGACTACTACACGTCGACCCGCTTCGGGCCGGTGCGCAAGACCGCTGAGGCCTCGCAGACCGGTCACGCGACCAACATCATCTCCGGACTCGCGCAGGGCCTGCAGGCTACGGCGCTCCCGGCGATCGTGCTGGTGCTCGGCATCCTCGTGTCCTGGAAGCTCGCCGGTGGCGGCTCGCAGGGCATCTACGGCATCGGCGTCGCGGTCATGGGTCAGCTCTCGCTGACCGGCCTCATCGTCGCGCTCGACGCGTTCGGTCCGATCACGGACAACGCCGGTGGCATCGCCGAGATGGCAGACATGCCCCAGGAGGTCCGCGACGTGACCGATCCGCTCGACGCGGTCGGGAACACGACGAAGGCCGTCACGAAGGGCTACGCGATCGGTTCCGCGGTGCTTGCAGCGATTGTGCTGTTCGCCGGCTTCAAGGCCGAGCTGCCGAAGGGTGAGATCGGCGTCGGTGGCTTCGGCATCGACGATCCGGCCGTCCTCATGGGCCTGCTCGTCGGCGGCATGATGGTGACGCTGTTCGCCGCCCTCTCGATGGAGGCTGTCGGCCGTGCCGGCGGCGCCGTCGTCGAGGAGGTCCGTCGCCAGTTCCGCGAGAAGCCCGGCATCATGGAGGGCACCGACGTGCCGGACTACGCAGCGTGCGTGGACATCGTCACGAAGGCTGCTCAGCGCGAGATGATCATCCCGTCGCTGATCCCGATCGTCATCACGACGATCGTCGGCCTCATCTCCATCACGGCCCTCGGTGGCCTGCTGATGGGCGTCATCATCGTCGGCTTCTTCTTCGCCGTGATGATGACCGCCGGCGGCGGTGCCTGGGATAACGCCAAGAAGCTCATCGAGGACGGCGCGTTCGGCGGCAAGGGCTCTGAGGCCCACGCTGCGTCGGTGACCGGTGACACGGTCGGCGATCCGTTCAAGGACACGGCCGGCCCGGCGATCAACCCGATGATCAAGGTCGCGAACATCGTCGCGATCCTCATCATTCCGATCATCACCTGAGTCTCTGGGGACACGTCCCCGCAGGCCCGGAGGGCCGCCGAGAGGCGGCCCTCCGTCGTTCCCTGGATAGGCTTGCGCGATGGCCGCTGACACACGCTTCTGGCACCCCTTCGCGCTCATGGCGCAGGTGCGCTCCAACGAGTTCATCATCACGCGCGGGGACGGCGCCTACGTCTGGGATTCCGACGGCAAGCGCTACTTCGACGCCACGGCGAGCCTCTGGTGTGTCCTCGTCGGCCACGGGCGCGACGAGATCGTCGACGCAGCCGCCGCGCAGATGCGCGAGCTCGCCAGCTACTCGGCGTTCGGAGCATTTGCGACGACGCCGGCGGTGACGCTCGCCGAGCGGGTCGCGGGCTACGCCGACGGGATCGTCGAAGACCCGCGCGTCTTCTTCGGTCTCGGCGGCGGCGACGCGATCGACACTGCGGCGAAGCTCGCGCGCCGCTACTTCCATGCCATCGGGCAGCCCGAGCGCATGCACCTCATCGGGCGCACCCAGGGCTACCACGGCACGCACGGTCTCGGGACGAGCATCGGCGGCATCCCGGTCAACCAGGAGGGGATGGGCCCGCTCGATCCGAGCACCTCGCACGTCGCCTGGGACGACCTCGGCGCGCTCGAGGCCGAGTTCGAGCGGGTCGGGCCCGACCGTGTCGCGGCGGTGTTCGCGGAGCCGGTGATCGGCGCGGGCGGCGTCCACCGCGTGCCCGCGAGCTACCTCCAGGGCGTCCAGGAGCTCTGCCGCCGCCACGGGGCGCTCTTCATCGCCGATTGCGTCATCGCGGCGTTCGGGCGCATGGGGACGATGCTCGGTGTCGACCGCTTCGGTCTGCAGCCGGACATGATCACGTTCGCGAAGGGCATCACGAGCGGCTACCTGCCGCTCGGCGGCGTCGTCATCGGTGGGAACGTCGCGGCACCCTTCTGGGAAGGCGACGGGCTCTGGTTCCGCCATGGGCAGACATATTCGGGGCACCCGACCGCCTGCGCGGCCGCGCACGCGAACCTCGACATCCTCGAGAGCGACGGGCTGCTGGACCGCGGCATCGAGCTCGAGCAGGAGATCACCACGGCGTTCGACACGCTCACCGGTGCCCGGCTCGTCGGTGACGTGCGCACCGGGATCGGCGCGCTCGCGGCGGTCGCGTTCGACAAAGCCGCGCTCGCCGAGCACCCCGACATCCCGATGCGCGTCTTCGCGCAGGCCAAGGCGCGCGGCGTGCTGACCCGTGCGCTGGGCGATGCAGTCGCGATCTCTCCGGCGCTCGTCGCCACGCGGGAGGACATCGAGCACGCCGCGACGGCGATCGGCGAGGCGGCCGCGGCGGTCGCCGCCGACCTCGGCGTCGGCTGACACGGGGGACGAGCGGGGCGGCCGTAGACTTCAGCGCGGCCCAATGGACGTTCTTCACTAGATGGCGCAGCGTCGCCTCCACGGACTGCAGCGCGTTCTCGGTGTCAACGCGCTGTTCTCGACCGCCTATGGCAACGTCGGGTCGTCGATCTATTACGCGCTCGGGCTCGTCGCGTCGCTCGCGCTCGGCCTCACCCCGCTCGTCTTCATCATCTCGGGGTTCCTCTTCTATCTCGTCGCGTCGACCTACGCCGAAGCGACCGCGATGTATCCCGAGGCCGGGGGCTCCTCGAGCTTCGCCCGGCACGCCTTCAACGAGTTCTGGAGCTTCTTCGCCGCCTGGGCGCAGATGCTCAACTACACGATCACGATCGCGATCTCCGCGTTCTTCGTGCCGCACTACATCGGCGGTCTCTTCTGGGAGCCGCTGCGCTCCTCGCCGGCGGACATCATCTTCGGCGTCGGCGTGGTCGTCGTCCTCTCGATCGTCAACGTCGTCGGCGCCAAGGAGTCCGCGGGGGTCAACATCCTCCTCGCGGTCCTCGACTTCGCGACGCAGATCCTGCTCGTCCTCGTCGGCGTCCTGCTCGTCTTCTCACCGAACACGCTGATCGACAACGTCCAGTTCGGGATCGCCCCGACGTGGAAGGACTTTTTCATCGCGATCCCGGTCGGCATGATCGCCTACACCGGGATCGAGACGATCTCGAACATGGCCGAGGAGGCGAAGGACGAGCGGCGCACGATCCCCAAGGCCATCAACCGCGTCGTCGTGGCCGTCTTCGCGATCTACGCCGTCCTGCCGGCTGTAGCGCTCTCCGCCCTCCCGGTCACGAAGCAGCCGGACGGGAGCTACAGCACGCTCCTGGGCCTGCCTGAGAGCCAGGGAGGCTTCGCGGGCGACCCGATCCTCGGCGTGGTGAAGCAGATCAGCCTCGGTCCGTTCCAGGGCGCAGCCGAGATCTATGTCGGCCTGCTCGCCGCGACGATCCTCGTCATCGCGACCAATGCGGGCATCATCGGCGTTTCGCGCCTCGTCTACTCGATGGGCGTCCATCGTCAGGTCCCCGACGCCATGCGGCGTCTACACCCGCGGTTCGGCACGCCGTGGATCGGGATCGTGATGTTCGGCGCGATCGCCTGCGTCGCGATGATCCCCGGCAAGGCCGACTTCCTCGGCAACATGTACGCCTTCGGCGCGATGTTGTCGTTCACGATCGCGAACCTCGCCGTCATTCAGTTGCGGCGGACCAAGGCGGATGTCGAGCGACCGTTCCGCGGGCCGGGCAACATGCGCTTCCGTGGGGTGGACGTCCCGCTGTTCGCCGTCTTCGGCGCGATCGGGACCGGACTCGCGTTCCTCGTCGTCACGTTCCTCCACATCGACGTCGCCGCCGCGGGCATCACCTGGCTCGTCGTCGGCTGCGTCTTCTATCCGCTCTTCCGTCGCCACCATGGGCTGAGCCTCACCGAGACGGTCCGGATCGAGCAGCAGGTCTCCCTCGTCGCGCACGAGGCCGAGTACGAGTCGGTGCTGCTCGTCCTCGACCCGCGGACCTACTCGCCGGGCGCCCTCGCCACCGCGGTGCGCATGGCCGCTCGCAGGCGCCGTGGCATCCATCTCCTCGTCCCGATCGTCGTCCCGGCGTCGTCGCCGATCGACGCGGAGATGCCGGAGCAGGAGGCCGCAGCCCAGGCGATGATCGAGCGCGCTCGGCTCGAAGGCAGCCGCCAGGTCACCGGGCGCTGGCAGAAGGTCCGCGCCGGCCAGGCTGGGCGCCTGATCATCGACGAGGCGCTCCAGCTGCGGGCCCGCGCGATCGTCATGCCGCTGCCGCCGCGGCAGGCCGGAGCGGTCTTCGGCCGCACGCTCGAGACGGTGCTCCAGGAGCGCCCCTGCCGCGTCATCATCCAGACCGACCCCGAGGCGCGGCGCGCCCCGGCCCCGAGCCGCAGCGCATGAGCGACGACGGACAGCAGAGCATGCGGCAGCGCATCACGACGCTCACCTCGCTCGCGCTCGTCGTGCTCGGCATCGCGATGATCGTGCGCACCGTCACCGCGGGTGGGGGAGCGCTTGCGGTCGGGCTGCTGCTCGGCGTCCTCTTCATCGCAGCGGGCATCGGGCGCATCTGGGTCGCGCGGACGGGCGGTGCGCGGCGATGACGCCGCTCTCGGAGGAGCGCGACCAGCTCTACCGCCGCGGCATGGGCTCGCCGGTCCTCTTCGCGATCATCTACACGGTCATCGCGAGCGCGATCTACTTCGCGCTGGGCGTCGTCGCGGGCTACGCCCTCGGGCTCACCCCGCTCGTGTTCCTCGTCTCGGGCGTCATGTTCGTGCTCGCCGCGATGACGTACGTCGAGGGCTCATCGCTGCACCAGGACCGCGGTGGCTCGACGGTCTTCGCGCGCTACGCCTTCAACGAGTTCTGGAGCTTCGGCGCCGGCTGGGCGGTGCTCCTGGACTACGTCATCCTCATCGCAGCGACGGCGTTCTCGGCGACGAACTACCTCGGTGCGTTCTGGGCTCCGCTCGGGCGCGGCGCCGTCGAACTGTTCGCCGTCCTCGCCATCCTGCTGTACGTCGCCGCGCGCAACATCCGGGGGTTCTCGTCGGCACGCTCGAGCCGCATCGGCCTGCTCGTCGTCGCCGATGTCGCACTCCAGCTGCTGCTGATCGTCCTCGGCCTCGTGCTGCTCTTCGACAAGGACGCGATCACGAGCACGATCCACCTCGGCTCGACGCCGACGGTTCAGAACCTCATCGTCGCCTTCGGCATCGCCACCGTCGTCTCGACGGGCCTTGAGTCGGCATCCGGGCTCGCCGGCGAGGTCGCAGTCGGCCGCCGCGGCCTCTCGCGCCTTGTCAGCGCCTCATCGCTCACCGTCTTCGTCGTCTACATCGGGATCGCGCTCGTCGCCGTCAGCGCCGTCCCTGTGGTCAATGGGACGACGGAGCTCGCCACGACCTACCGCGACGCGCCGATGCTCGGCATCGCCGCAGCGTTCCACGAGGAGTGGCTGCGCGAGACGCTGAAGTACGTCATCGCAGCGATCGCCGCCGTGACGCTCATCGCCGCCGCGAACTCCGCGATGCTCGGCCTCTCGCGCTTGGCATATTCGCTCTCGACGAACCGGCAGATCCCCGCAGCGCTCGGGCGCCTGCACCCGACGCGGTTCACGCCGTGGGTGCTGATCGTCCTCGCGACGCTCGCCGCAGCCGCCCTGGCCGCGCCGCGCGATCTCGACATGCTGCTCGGCCTCTACGCCTTCGGCGCGCTGCTCGGCCTCACGATCGCCCACGTGTCGATCGTGAAGCTCCGCTTCACCGAGCCGGACCGGCCGCGCCCGTACGTCATCCCCGGTGGTGTGCGCGTCGGCCGGGGCGTCCTGCCCATCCCGGCCGTCTTCGGCATCGTGCTCAGCGTCGCGGCCTGGCTCAGCGTCGTCATCACCCACGACTCGGCGCGCTGGGTCGGCATCGGCTGGATGGCGTTCGGCATCGTGCTCTATGTCGCCTACCGCCTGGCCTCCGGGAAGTCGCTGACGAAGCGGGTCCTCGTCCCCCGTGAGGCGCTGCTCGGGGAGCACATCGAGGTCGAGTACGGATCGATCCTCGTGCCGATCCTCGGCACGCCGCTCGACGACGACATCATCCAGACCGCCGGCCGACTCGTGGCGGGCGAGGAGAACGAGGTCGGGGAGCGCCCGACGATCGAGGCGATCTGGATCTTCGAGGTGCCGATGTCGCTCCCGATCGACGCCCGCCTCCCGGACGCGGAGCTCCAGCGCGCCCGTGCCGCGCTCGCGCGCGCCAAGTCTGTGGGGGAGGAGTACGAGGGCATCGAGGTTGCGACGGCGACCGTGCGGGCACGCAGCATCGGGCACGCGATCGTCGAGGAGGCACGCCGGCGCGGTGTCCAGGCGATCGTCCTCGCGGCGGAGGAGCCCTCACGCATCCGCGGCGGCGCGCGACTGGGTGGCGGACAGTCCGAGACCTTCATCGGCGCGGCGACGAAGACCGTCATCTCGCGCGCCCACTGCGCCGTCATCCTCACGGCCCCGCCCGTCGGTGACCAGGCCCTCGCCTCTGCGACCGACCCTGAGGAGTCGGACGCCGGGGCCGAGCGCTAGCATCCGCGCTCGATGGCCTTCATCCTCATCGTCGGCGCCGGACGGGTCGGATCCTCCGTCGCGCGCTCCATGCTCGCCGCAGGCCACGAGGTCTCTGTGCTCGACGAGGATCCGCTCTCCCACGAGCGCCTCGACGCCGGTCAGCCGTCCAGCTGGGAGGACTCCGGCGGACGCTTCACGATCGGTGCCGCGATCGAACGCGACGCGCTGGTCGAGGCGGGGATCGAGCAGGCCGACGTCTTCCTCGCCACCACGGACGGGGACAACACGAACCTCACGATCGCCCAGATCGCGCAGAAGATGTTCGGGGTCGAGAGCGTGCTCGTGCGCGTCATGGACCCGGCCCGTGCCGAGTGGTACGAGGCACAGGGGCTGCAGACTATCTGCCCGACCCACTTCGCCATCTGCGAGTTCCAGCAGCGCCTTGAGCGCGTCACGGGCGCCGCCTGATGTACGCGATCATCGTCGGAGGCGGCAAGGTCGGTCTCAACCTCGCACGCGAGCTCCTCGACGCCGGCACCGAGGTGGCGCTCATCGAGCAGCGTCGCGACCGCTACCTCACGATCGAGTCCGAGTTCGCGCACGTCGTCCAGTACGGCGACGGGACCGAGCTCTGGGTGCTCGAGCGCGCCGGCATCCAGCGCGCGGACTTTGTCATCGCCGTGACGGGGGACGACGAGGACAACATCCTCATCTCGCAGATCGCCCGCGAGAAGTACCTCGTCGAGCGGATCGTCGCGCGCGTCAACAACCCGCGCAACCGCCAGTACTTCGAGCTGCTCGACATCCGGCCCGCATTCTCGGCCACGGATCTCATTCTGCGGCTCATCGAGCACGAGGTCCCGCAGCAGGGGCTCATCCATCTGCTGGACCTCCCGGAGGACCACCTCGAGATCATCGAGATCGAGGTCGAGGCCGGCGCACCGGCCGACGGCTGCACGGTTCAGGATCTCGACATGCCCGACGGCAGCCTCGTGATCTCCGTCCTGCGTGAGAGCGGCGGCTTCGTGCCGCAGGCCGACACCGTGATTCACGCAGGTGACGAGGTGCTGATCTGCCTCGATCCGGGCCTTGAGAGCACCGTCACACCGCTCTTCACGACCTGACCGGCTGCGGCGCCGCAGCGCGCCACACCGCCTGACCGCGCAGTCATCCCGCGGTGCCTATACTCCGCCCCGCTGTGCGGGATGGTGTAATGGCAGCACGAAGCGCTCTGGACGCTTTAGTCTAGGTTCGAATCCTAGTCCCGCAGTTCGGAGAGACGACAGAACAGACGACAAAAGTCGAAAGTCAGCAAGCACGGGCTGTGCTGAGTCTCCCGGGCCGCCGCGAGGTCGGCCGGGAGCTGTTTTGTACATCACTCAGAGCCCAGAAATGCTAAGACCGCCGCCGGTTAGGGCAGCGGTCTTTGCGAATCGCGCGGGCTGGATGAGAGTGAGTGGGGAGGGTCGGCGCGTTTAGCCTGCCTCCGGGGAACCGTTCCCAAGACCACACGGGAGCTCAACTGGCGCGTTCTGCGGTGACATTCGGTAGTTTGCACCTAGAGATATTTCCAAGTCATCTGTTGGCGCGCGACATCGGTCGCCTCCACTGACTCGTGACAAACCAACGTTGTTTGGGATCGAGGGGTCGGGGGATGATGAATTTGGCTGTGGGTTCTTCTTCGCGTCGCTACGCAACCGTGTTTGCTGTGGCCTTTTCTTCGCTGCTCTGCGCGACAACATTCGCTAGTTCGGCTAATGCGGCGAGCATCGCCAACTGGGCCGCAGCCGGCAGCAGCCCGATCGCGATTACGGTGGATTCGGCCGGCAACATCTACACCGCCAACTACGGCTGGAATAATGTGTCGAAGATCACGCCCGGTGGCGTCTCTACCCCCAACTGGGCCGCAACCGGCACTAGCCCGCGCGGGATTGCGGTTGATTCGGCCGGCAACATCTACACCGCCAACTACGGCTCGAATAATGTGTCGAAGATCACGCCGGCTGGCGTCTCTACAACCAACTGGGCCGCAACCGGCAACGGCCCGCTCGGGATTGCGGTGGATTCGGCCGGCAACATCTACACCGCCAACGCTGGCTCGGACAATGTGTCGAAGATCACGCCCGAAGGCGTCTCTACCACCAACTGGGCCGCAACCGGCAGCAGCCCGCTCGGGATTGCGGTTGATTCGGCCGGCAACATCTACACCGCCAACTACTTCTCGGACAATG
>CAFBMX010000004.1_pt1 | contig 219814 bp, 215 predicted proteins | sample 7269091 | NCBI WGS metagenome assembly CAFBMX01 (sample SAMEA6814077, study PRJEB35770) | freshwater metagenome | biome: Freshwater; feature: Freshwater reservoir; material: water | place: Czech Republic | collected 2017-05-23 | depth 30m m | reverse complement strand
CGTGCACTTGACGATCTCGAGCGGGGCGCCACCGACGCCACCGAGCTTCTCGTTGATGAACTTGGTGACGGCGTCAAGCGCCGCGACCTGCTCGGGGAACTCAGGCGTTCCACCGATCATCGTCGTGAAACCGATCTTCACCGGGGGCTTGGCGCTGTCAGCAGCACCGGCCTTGCCGCCGGTGTACTTCAGTGCCAGATCGACCGTGGCCTGCGAGGGCCCAGCAGCGGCGCTGCCGCCGTCGGTCTTGGTCGTGCTCGAGCTGCCGCCCGAACCATTGTCCTTGTTGTCATCGCCACAAGCCGCGACGGTGACAGCAAGAGCGACGCAAACGAGCGCCGCAAGAAGAACGCGCAGAATCTTCACGCGAAGCACCTCTCCTCTGTGTCTCTTCAGGGCTCCTGGGATTAGGAAGCCTGAAGGAAAACTTTAGCGAGGCTTTAGGCGGAAGCGTCGTGTGCCCGTCCCGATCGGACGGGCACACGCTGAGCTTCTACGAGGCTGCTGCTGCCGGAACGGTCCCGGCGATCTGGCTGCGCAGCGAGTCGACCATCGCCGGGACGTCGGCGATGTCGCCCACGGTGCCGAAGAGGTAGTAGTCCGGGCGCATGATGAACGCCTCGATCCCGTGCTCATCGAAGAACCGGTCGTACGCCCACGTCAGGTCCGTCGCGAGCCCCGGAGCATCCGCCTTGGTCGTCACGCCGACGCTGAACGCGCCGATGCTCTCGAGGAATGCCTGCTGCTCGTCATCGAGCAGGGAGAGCGGATCGACGTCACGCGTGATGAGCTGGAAGCCCCAGCCGACGACGTCGTCGAAGCGCCCGGTGCTGCCGTTTAGATGGATCCAGCCCTGGGGGGCCAGGTCGCCCACGAGCGGCGCGGTGATCTCGCCGTTCGCGTCGCGCAGGAGCACACCGGTCGTGAGAATCGGATCGGCCGGCGGCGGCGGAGCGTCGCCTTCGCGCAGCTCCTTGTTGCGGGCCTCGGCGATCTCCGGGTCGCTCTCGGTGACGACCTCGCCGATCGCGACGGACACGACGACGTGGTGCCGGACGTGCGGTGAGCGCTCCTCCTCGTAGGTGTCGAGGAAGGACGGATCGGCGACGCCGCGCTCGACGAGGTCGAGCTTCCACGCGAGCGTTGTGGCGTCGCGCATGCCGGAGGCCGCGCCCTCGCCGAGGAACGGCGGCATCCGATGGACGGCGTCGCCGGCGAGGAAGACGCGGCCGAACCGCCAGGGCTTGACCATCATCGCGCCGAACGGATAGATCGTCAGACGCACGATCTCCGCCTGCTCGCGTGTGATGCCGAGGTAGTCCTCGAGCATCTCGTAGGCGACGTCCTCCTTGAGCAGATCGGAGTGATCGCCGTCCGGATCGACCTGCACCTCGAAGCGCATGCGGTGCGTGCCGGCAGGCACGATCACGATAACCTTGCCGACCTCGGCGATCTGCCATGAGGTGCCGTACATGTACTTCGGGTCGAGGCACTCGCGGCGCTCGATGTCGATGCTCAGCCAGGCTGCCCGGTACGGCATGTCCTCGATCTCGGGCTGCAGGATGCCGCGCAGGATGCTGTTGGCACCGTCGGCGCCGACGACCCACTTGGCGCGCGTCGTCTTGGCGAGCGCCGGCTTGAGGTTCTCGCCGACCTCCTCTTTGGACCACGGGACGGCGGTGACGTTGACGCCGTCCGCGTCCTGCTCGATGCCCGTCACCTGCCAGCCCGTGTTGACGCGCACGCCGCGCGAGCGCGACACCTCGTCAAGGCCGTCCTCGATGTAGGGCTGGTAGGTCGCCGTCTTGATCGGGTACCCGGCGATGTGGTCCTCGGACCACTGGTACTCGACGAGCGGCTCCATCTCACGGTCGTACGTCACGTAGCGACGGATCGGGTAGGACTCCTTCAGCGCCGTGTAGATGTCCCCGGCGGTCTGCAACATGCGTGCGCTCTCGGCGTCGAAGCCGATCAGGCGCGGCAGGCCGTAGAGCGTGGGCCAGCGCTCGAACACGCAGACGCTGTAGCCGAGCTTGGACAGCAGCGATGCCGCACAGAGGCCGGTCGGGCCGTATCCGACGACGATCACGTCGTAGTCATGCTTCGAGGACGAGCGCATTCTCTCCACCCTTCAGGTGCTCGCGGTTATGATCGGCCGAGGTCGGCCGCAATGCGAGAAGCTATCACCGCGTAGCCCGGCCGGACCAGGGAGGCGCGCCTTCCCGGCGCGCCTGCGTTCATGCCGTATGAGGGGGAGACCAGAGGATGCGAGACAAGGAACTGCAGCACGCCATCGCGCTCGAGGAGGAGATCCACGCAGCCGCAAAGGGCTCCTCGAGCCTCGAGGAGGCGCGCGCGGCGATCGCCGCTGTCGTGCTGCCCCGCGTCGAGCGCGGCGTGTCCGATGACGTCGAGGTCGATGGCTTCTCGGGCGGCGGCGTATCGGGCGAGTGGGTCGAGACCCCGTTCGATGCAGGCGGCCGCGTGATCCTGCTCGTCGACGTGCGCGCATGGCTGATCGGGTCAGCCGCGCAGTCACGCGAGTTCGCCGCCCGCCTGGCGCGCGTCGCGCATGCACCGGTCGTGACGCTCGACCACCGCCTGCCGCGCGAGGATCCGTACCCCGCCGGTCGCGACGACGTCGTCGCAGCACTCCGTCACATGGTCGCCGAGGGCATCGACCCGCGGAAGATCGGCGTCGTCGGGGTCTCGACGGGCGCAGCGCTCGCGCTGTCCGCCGTGCTCGCCCTGCGCGATGCCGGTGAGCCCGGCCCCGGCGCGCTCGCGCTCGTTTCGCCGGTCGTCGACCTCACGAGCGTCGAGCCCGGAGCGGATGACCCGCTCGGAGCCTGGGAGCCCATCGCGCGGCACATTCCCGACTATCTCGGCGCAACACCGGCATCCGACCCGGGCGCCAGCCCGGCGCTCGCCGACCTCGCCGGCCTGCCGCCGCTGCTCGTCCAGTACGGCGGGGCAGACCCGGCGAGCGCTCAGGCCGAGGCCTTCGCCGTGCGCGCCGAGGCTGCTGGCGTCGAAGTGACGCGTGGCGTGTGGGACACGGCGATTCACGCGTGGCCGAAGTTCGCGCACATTCGCGAGGGCTATGTCGCGACGAGCCAGATCGGTGACTGGCTCCTCCAGCGCACCGGGCCGGCCTACGTGCCGGTGCCCTTCGACTGACCAGGCCCTCAGGGGGCTGACACTTGCGGCGTCGCGGGCAGGTCTGGCGGACCTGCCCGCGACCATTTATGATCATGAACATGATCGATCTGTCGAAGCGTCCTGTCGTGTCCGCCATTGGGCACGTCGCCATCCGCGTCAAGGATCTCGGCGCCGCTGTCGAGCATGCGACCACGATCATGGGCCTGCGCGTCAGCGATCGAACGGCAGATCGAGTGGATCTCACCGAGGGGCTGTCACACCACTCGCTGACGTACATCAAGTCCGACGTCGAGGCGATCGACCACATGGGCTTTGAGGCTGCCGGCCCCTGGGCCGTCGAGGAGATCCGCCGCCGCGTCAAGGATGCCGGCCTGCCCGTGCTCAGCGACCGCCCCTTCGACGAGTGCCTCTCCGACGGCTTCGTCTTCGAGGCGCCCGGCGGCTGGGCGATCGAGATCTACTCCGACATGCCGCACGACCAGCCGCTCGACTGGGTGCCCAGCGGCGTGCGCCCGCGGCGCTTCGGCCACCTCAACATCGCCGCGACCGATCCCGACGCGGTGATCAAGGTCATGTGCGACATCCTCGACTTCCGCGTGTCCGATCACTTCCGCGGCGGCGCGTTCATCCGCTGCAACCCCGAGCATCACGGGCTCGGCGTCGTCAAGGGCCCGGGCAAGCTTCACCACCACGCCTGGGAGATCGAGAACATGACCGATCTCGCGCACCTCGGCGACCTGCTCGACGACCTGCGCGTCTTCATGCTCGCGGGCCCGGTGCGTCACGGGATGGGGAACAACATCGCGTCGTACTTCGAGGGGCCAGGTCAGATGGCCGTCGAGTACTACTGCGACATGGTCAAAATCTGGAACGACGAGACCTACGAGCCCGGCGTCTGGTCCGAGGACGCCGGGGACCTGCGCTGGTTCACGCGCTGGACGCAGCAGGTGCCCTCGCCCGACATGCGCATCCGTCAGCTGGGGCTGCCGCCCGCCGAGCGCGATGGCGCCTCGCTGGCAGCCATCGACTGATCCCGGCGGGCCGCCGCCGCAGCTCAGTCGCCGAGCGGGACCACGACCCGGTTGAACACGTTCCCCGGGTCGTACTCGCGCTTGACGGCACGCAGGCGTTCCATCGCCGCGGGGGAGAACGCCTCGGCTGCGCGTGACGGATCGTCGATCGAGACGAAGTTCGGGAACATCACGAGCGAGCTGTAGCTCGACATCGTCTTCGCGACGTCGCGCGTCCATTCGCGATGGAGGTCGTCGTCCGCCGGGTCGGACCAGATCGACAGCACCTGGAACGTCCAGCCTGCGCTGCGCGCCTCCGGCCCGATGGGGCTGTGCTCCTCGGTATAGCGGGCGTAGTCCGTCCCGTCCCCGAGTGCCAGCAGGATGATGTTCGTGAGCGGCGCCATGATGCTCTCGCCGTGGCGGACCATGTCGTCGATCGCCTCGTCGGTGACGTGGTTGATGAAGCCGCCCTTGAAATAGTCCCGCTTGCCTGCCGGGTAGGCCGCGTCGGCCATCGCCTGCATGTCGGCATAGGGGATCGGTCCGGCAAGGTCCGCCATCGGCGCGCCGAGCGCGTCGAGCGGCGCGACCCCTTCGGCGGCATCGTCAAAGTCACCTGCCCAGAAGACGAAGATCGCGACACACGGCTTGTTCTGTGCTGCCTGCGGGATGAACGGTGCCTCAGGCGCCCAGATCAGCTGCAAGCCGCCGCCGAGCTCGGCCGGAGCTGACTCCATGACGTCGCGGTACGCCCGCATCACCTCGGTCGCGCGCTCCATGGGGTAGAAGCGCGGCCCGCCGAAGACGATCGGGCCAAGTGGGCGCAGCGCGAACGTCATCTCCGTGATGACGCCGAAGTTCCCGCCTGCCCCGCGTGAAGCCCAGAGCAATTCGCGGTTCTGCGTCTCGTCGGCGACGACCACGCGGCCGTCGGCCGTCACGAGGCGCAGCCCGATCAGGTGGTCAGGGGCGAGGCCCCAGGTGCGCTCGAGCCAGCCGCTGCCGCTGCCGATCGAGAAGCCCGACACGCCGGTGGTCGACACGCGCCCGCCGGTCACGGCGAGGCCGTGCTCCTGCGTCGCGCGGTCGAAGACGCCCCAGTCGACGCCGGCCGCGCAGCGCGCGGTTCGGGCCTCAGGGTCGACCACGACGCCGGTCATGTCGCGCACATCGATGACGATGCCGTCGTCGATGACGCCGTGTCCGGGTGCGGCATGGCCGCCGGAGCGCACGGTCACCGGTAGCTCGTGCTCGCGCACGAACGCCAGCACCGCGAGGACGTCGGCCTCGTCGGCCACGCGCGCAATGGCGAGCGGCCGACGGTCGATCATCCCGTTGAAGACAGCCCGCAGCTCGTCGTAGCGCGCGTCGGACCTCAGGATCACGTCGCCGCGCATGCTCGCGGCGAGTGCCGCGAGCTGCGCGTCGGTGATCGTGCTCTCCATGGTCATGGGTCTCTCCTCCCGTGGCCTGTGACTTAGATGAGGACGGACGAACCGCCGTCGACGATCAGATGCGAGCCGCTGACCCACTTCGCCTCGTCCGAGCAGAAGTACAGCGCCGCGTAGACGATGTCCTCAGCCTCACCAGGCTTGCCGTTGAGCGTCTTGCTGATGATCGGCAGCAGGGGCGACTCCGCGCCGATGGCGAGGATCTCCTGGACTGGCGGCGAGTTGATGACGCCAGGGCTGATGCAGTTGACGCGGATGTTGTCCTTCGAGCCCTCGGCCGCCATCTGCGCGGTCATGCCGATGATCGCGCCCTTCGTCGCTGCATGTGCCGACTGCGGCAGGTCGCGCAGTCCGATGATCCCGGCGAGCGAGCCGATGTGCGTGATGGCACCGCCGCCGCGAGCGACGAGGTGGGGCCAGACGGCCTGCGCCGGGTACCACATGACATCGATTTCGTTGCGCAGAGTGAACTGGTAGTCCTCGGTGCTCATCAGCGGGAACGGGGCGAAGCGCGGCAGGCTCGCGTTGTTGTAGAGGACGTCGATGCCGCCGAAGTGCTCGGCGACCGCGTCGACCCACGCCTTCGACTGCTCCGGATCCGCCAGGTCGACCCCGCCGGTCGAGTGCATCTCAAGGCCCTCGGCCTGCATGAGGCGCTCGGTCTCGGCCTGGTTCTCCGCGACGATGTCGCAGCCGGCGACCTTGGCGCCCTCGCGGGCGAAGATCTGCGCTGCGACGCGGCCCTGCCCGCCGCCGGTCCCCGTGATCAGGACGACCTTGCCGGCAAGCCGGCCTCCGTTGGACGACATCTGTGTGGCTCCTCTCGTTGCCGTGGGGGCTCTCTGCCACCACGAACTCTCAGGTCGAACGGACTCTATACCGGCGAGAATCTTGACGACGACCGCGAGCGCGAATAGGGTCGCGCACTTCCGGGAGGAGGGTCGCCGTTCGCGGGGACTTCTCGGAGACTCCATCCGCAACGTCAAGGAGAGCTGCGTGACCGCTCTGGCTATCAGCACAACGAGGACTTCGTCATGGCGGTGAACGCGCCGGCTAACGACGCGCCGACGCCCGGCGCACCGTCAACCGACGGCGCACACGGCGGCTCCAACTTTTTGCAGGAGAACCGCACGATGATCCGCCGCGTGCTCTGGGGCATCGTTGCCCTTGCAGCGCTCGGCGCACTCATTTCAGATTCCGCAGCGCAGCAGGCCGTGCTGCTCGGTGCCGGTTCAGGCGCCCTCATCGCCGCGCTCGCGCTCGGTGTCGTCGTGACCTATCGCGGCTCGGGCGTCGTGAACATCGCGACAGGCGCGATGGCGATGTACTGCAGTTACGTCTTCAACTCGCTCTATTCCGACGGCGACCTGCTGCTCGTCGGTTGGACGGTCAACCTTGGGTCCGGGTTCGGGTTCGTGCCGGCCGTGATCGGCACGTTGCTCGTTGCGGCGGCGCTCGGAGCGATCCTCTATGCGCTCGTCTTCGCGCCGCTGCGGGCGGCATCGCCCGTTGCCAAGCTCGTCGCCTCAGTCGGCGTCCTGCTCGTGCTCCAGTCGATCATCGTCCTGCACTACGGCGCACAGGCGAAGAACGTCAACGCGACGCTCAGCAACGGCTCGGTGACGATCTGGTCGGACATCGTCATTCCGGCGAACCAGTTCATTCTCGGCGGTGCGGTGATCATCATCGCGGCCGTTCTCTGGGCGATCTACCGATTCACCGGCTTCGGCCTGGCAACGCGCGCGGCCGCTGAGGACGAGCGCCACCTGACGCTCATCGGCCGTTCGCCGAGCCTCGTCAGCGGTGGTAACTGGGTCTTCTCGAGCATGGTTGTCGCGCTGTTCGCCGTCCTCGTGACGCCGATCAACGGTTCGATCGATCCGCAGACGGTGACGCTGCTCGTCATCCCGGCGCTCGCCGCCGCACTGCTCGGGCGCTTCCAGTCCTTCGGATGGGCGGCAGCCGGCGGTCTGATGATCGGCATGCTCCAGTCCCTCATCCAGTTCCTCGGGACGAAGGACTGGTACCCGCAGGCAGAGCAGACGCCGCTTCCGGGCGTCGCGGAGACCATCCCGCTCGTGCTCGTGCTCCTGGTGCTCCTCGGCCGTGGCAAGGGCCTTCCGGGTCGTGGCTCGATCGGCAGCGTCCGTCTGCCGTTCGCACCGACACCGAAGTTCGTGCTGCCGAAGCTCACCGTGGGTCTCATCCTCGGTGTCGTCGGCTTCCTCGTGCTCAGCTCGCAGTGGCGCCTTGCCGAGATCAACACGCTCGTGGGTATCGCGATCTGCCTGTCCTACGTGATTCTCACCGGCTTCGTCGGTCAGGTGTCGCTCATGCAGATGGCCCTCGCCGGCTTCGCGGGCTTCACGCTCTCGCAGCTGAGCGATAAGGCAGGCGTCGGGTTCCCGATCGCGCCGATCCTCGGTGCGCTCGGCGCAACGGTGATCGGCATGATCGCGGCGATTCCGGCGCTCCGCGTGCGAGGTGTGCAGCTCGCCATCGTCACCTTGGCGGCGGCACTCTCGATCCAAACGCTGATCTTCACGAATCCGATCTGGTCGAATGGCCTGTCAGGGGCGAACGTCCCGCCGCCGCGTCTCTTCGACCTGAAGTTCGGGCTCACCGATCCGACGTCGCTCGGTGACGGCAAGATCCCGAACCCCTGGTTCGGCATCTTCTGCGTGATCACCGTGGTCCTGCTCGCCGGCCTGACGTCCGCACTGCGGGCGTCGAGCTGGGGTCGCAAGATGCTCGCCGTCCGCGCGAACGAGCGCTCGGCTGCTGCTGCAGGCATCTCCGTCAAGCAGGTCAAGATCGTGTCGTTCGCGATCTCGGCCTTCGTCGCCGGCATTGCCGGTGCCCTTTCGGGGTACCGGTTCGGCTCGGTGACACCGGAGTACTTCAGCATCTTCGCGTCGCTGACGTTCCTCGCGTTCGCCTACATGGGCGGCATCTCGAGCGTCACCGGTGCGGTGATCGCAGGATTCCTCGTGACGAACGGCCTCATGTTCACCGCCCTGAATCAGTGGTTCGGCATCTCGCCGTCCTACTCGATCCTGATCGGTGGACTCGGCCTCGTCGTCACCATCATCACCAACCCCGACGGCATCGCCGGCCAGTGGCGTAAGACGTGGGAAGCGGTGCAACGCAAGCGCAGCGGGGCCGGCAATGGCTCCGCAGGCGGTGGGCTCGAACCGGCCGCTGCGACGGCCGGCACGAAGGAGACTGTCTGATGACTCCCATTCTCGACGCCCAGGGCGTGACGGTCACCTATGGTGGCGTCAACGCCAACGATCACGTCGATCTCTCGATCGATGAGGGGCAGTTCGTCGGTTTGATCGGCGCCAACGGCGCAGGCAAGACCACGTTCGTCGACGCGATCACCGGGTTCACCCCGCTGTCGGACGGAGCGATCCAGTTCGATGGCAACGACATCACGCGGATGGAGCCGCACAAGCGCGCGAAGAGCGGGCTCGTGCGGACCTTCCAGCAGCTCGAGCTGTTCGACGATCTCTCGGTGCGGGCGAATCTGCTCGTCGCCTGCGAGCCGTCGAAGCTCCTGTCGATGCCGCGGGACATCTTCCGCCGCACGTGGCCGGCGGAGATCGAGGACCGCATCGATTGGGCGCTCGACAAGGTCGGCCTCACGGACCTTGCGACGATGCTCCCCGAGGACCTCTCGCACGGCCAGCGCAAGCTTGTCGGGGTGGCGCGGGCGCTCGCGGCGCGGCCGCGGCTCGTGCTGCTCGACGAGCCCGCAGCCGGCCTGGACGCCACCGAGTCGGCGGACCTCGCGGGGACCCTTCGTGGTCTTCTCGACGACGGCATCTCGGTCTTCCTGATCGACCACGACATGGGCCTCGTGCTCGCGGTCTGCGACTATCTGTATGTGCTCGATTTCGGTCGCATTGTCGCCAAGGGAACCCCGGCGGAGATCCGCCGGAACCCCGCGGTGATCGCGGCCTACCTCGGTGATAGCGCCGCAGATGGCGGCGTCGATCTCGGCGAAGGGGAGGGACACTGATGACCACGAGGGCGATTGACCTGCAGGGTCTGTGGAGCGGGTACGGCGGGGTCCCCGTCGTGCGCGACATCAACCTCCACGTCGACGAGGGCGAGATCGTCGGACTGCTCGGGCCCAACGGCGCGGGCAAGACGACGACGCTCCTGACCATCTCGGGCCTGATCAAGCCGATCCAAGGCGAGATCAACGTGCTCGGGTCAGCACCTCCGACGCGCGCTCCGCACAAGCTTGCGCGCGCCGGGGTCGCGCACGTGACGGAGTCCCGCAACCTGTTCTACGAGCTCACCGTCTCGGAGAATCTGCGCCTGGCATTGTTCGGCTCACGCGCGGACCGCAAGGCCGCGATGGACCAGGCGATGGAGCTCTTCCCGGCACTCGAGCCGCTGCTCGATCGCCGGGCGGCGCTGCTCTCCGGTGGCGAGCAGCAGATGCTCGCGCTGGCTCGCGCGCTCGTGTCGCGTCCGAAGGTGCTGCTCCTCGACGAGATGAGCCTCGGGCTCGCGCCGATCATCGTCGAGCGGCTCCTGAAGATCGTCCGCGAGATCGCGGACCAGACCGGGTGTGCCGTGGTGCTCGTCGAGCAGCACGTCCACCTCGCGCTGCGCATCGTCGATCGCGCATACGTGCTCACGCACGGCGCCATCACGATCGAGGGCACGTCCGCGGAGCTCGAGGCCAAGCGCGAGATCCTCGAGTCCAGCTACCTCGGCGAGGCCGCACTCGAAGACCTCGAGCGCGAGGCCGGAACGCTCGGTTCCTGAGCGACAGCGCTCGGCGGTAGTTTTGGCGGCGGGCCTCTATGCCCGCCGCTTGTTGTTTCCTACTCACACGGAGAGCACGAACACATGTCCCTTACGTCCGACCAGGCCAAGCAGCTCGTCATGGACTTCTTCAAGGTGGCCTTCGGCGACAAGGATCCGGACCGGGCCGCCCAGCTCTACATGGCCGAGCCGTACGTCCAGCACAACCCGCAGGTGGCCGATGGCCTCGACGGCTTCCGCGCCGGCGTCGGCGGGATGCTCCAGGCCTTCCCCCAGATGCGCACGGAGATCAAGCGCGTCGTCTCGGACGGCGAGCACGTCGTCGTCCACCAGCACCTCTTCATGGTCCCCGAGGGCAACGGGACCGCGGCGGTGGACATGTTCCGCATCAAGGACGGGCGGATCGTCGAGCACTGGGACGTCTATCAGGACGTCCCCAGCGAGGCGGCCAACGACAACACGATGTTCTAGGGGTGAGCGTCGGTCCCACCCGCCCGCGCTGGGCGGGTGGGACCCTGCCCCCTAGATGAAGGACTCGCCGCGCTGATCGCGCAGGCGCTCGGGCCAGATGCCCTGCTTGCCCGGGGAGAGGATGCCGTTCGGATCGACGGCGTCCTTGATCTTCTCGATGTAGCGCCGGTAGGCGTGATCGTTGAAGTCGTAGTGACTGGCGATCTCGTCCATGTGGTCGACGTGTGAGCGGTACTCGCCGTATCCGGCCTCGGCACAGGTGCCGATCATCTTCTTCAGCGTCCCGTAACAGCGACGCGAGACCTCCTCGTCGGAGGCATCGAAGGTGATCAGGCCGACGTGGATCGTCGACCGGGGGTTCACGGCGCAGCTGCCGACCTGGTAGTCGAGGCCCGCCTCGGTCTCCAGCGTGTTGCGCAGGAGGCTGTGGACCTTGTAGACCTCCTTGCCGACGAGCGGGATCACCGGCGAGAAGTCGAGGTGGCCACCGTCGTTCTCGTTGTACCAACCGATCATGTGCAGCGCCTCGAGATTCGGGACGCCGCCCACGACGAGCTCGCCTGGGTTCTCGAGGTTCGCGATCTCGTCGAACGGAACCTTCGTGCGCCAGACATCGGCACCCGGGATCTGCTCCATCGCAGCCTTGATCCGCTCGTACTGCATGTCGGTCTGCGCCTCGTGCCCGTACAGGCCTGTGCGGAACATCCAGCGGCCGATCTCGAGCTGCTTGCCCATCTGGTCGATCACGGGGTCCGGGATTGAGCCCTCACCGGTGTAGAAGTCGCTGCGACGCGCGAACGCCGAGGCAAGGAGAACGGTGTTGAACATGCCCGGGACGCCCTCGATGGTGCGCTCGAGGCGCAGCCGGCGGGTGTTGTCGACGAGCGCGATGAGGTCGTCATCCTTCCAGCACCGCGTCCATACGCAGTTGAAGTACTCCGGTGCCGGGATGAGCCAGAAGCCCATCTTCGTGACGATGCCGAGGTTCGACTGCATGAACAGCGTGTCGATGCTCGGGCCGAACGAGCGCTTGTAGGTATGGAATGTCGGGTTGTCCGTCATCGACCCCATGCCGGTGCGCAGCACGTCGCCATCCGGTGTGACGACCTCCATGCCGCAGCAGGCGCCGTAGTCCGAGCCGGTCGGGCCGTAGCTCACGCCGTGCTCGAGGGTGTTCCCGATGACGCTTCCCCAACCAAGGTCAGGGTTCGTGACCATGAGGCGGTGACCGCCGGCGGTCAACGTCTCGTAGAGGCTGCGCCAGGTGACTCCAGGCTCGACGACCACATAGGCCAGTTCCTCGTTGATCTCGAGGACCTTGTTCATCTGGCGCATGCTGATCGTGATCGCACCGCCGTAGCCGGGTGCCGCACCGCCGTAGCCGTTGTTCTTGCCGGTCGAGTGGGTCCAGATCGGGATCGTGTGCCGATTCGCGATCCGGACGATCTCCTGGACTTCCTCCGTGCTGTGCGGAAACACGATGGCGGATGGGAGGTAGTAGTCCCAGCTCGCGGGCTGGAACGGATCGCGGTACTCGCGCTCGGTGTCCTCGCTCTCGAGCATCACGCGGTCCTTGCCGAGGACGCCGACGAGTTCGGCGAGCGCCTTCTCGAGCGAGCCTGGATCAACCCGGGATGGAGTGGTGGTCATACGGGGGTCTTCTCCTCGTTCACAGATTGCAGTTGAACGACATCATCGTTGCCAGAAGATCCGCTCGCAAGTATGTGGAAATCCTGGCATGACTGCGGTCTCCTGCGGATACATCTCCCTGGTGGGGGGCATAGCGTGGAATCACCCTGCGGTCCACCGAGAGGACGGTCGTACATGGCTCTGGCACCAAAGACACCAAAGGATCTGGCCCTGGCGCCAGTGGCGGTCGGGATGGACACGAACCTCCGCCGCCTGCGCGGCAAGTCGGGGCAGGATCTTGAAATGGCGATCCTGCTTGAGCTCGATCGCCCGCCGGCGAACAATGCGCGACCCGAGCGTGAGGCTCGCGTGCTCGACTTCGCCCTGCGCAATGTCGACATGCACGGCTGGGACGCCGCGATCACTCCTGATGCAAGCGCGATCCGCCTCGACGGCGGTTCCGTGGCGCTCGACATCGCGCTCGGCGCGACCGTATCGGCCTACATCGCCGACGGCGCCTGAGCGCGTGCTGCGGCGCTGGGCTCCGGCAGGATCGAACCTGCCGGAGCCCGCTGGCCGTGAGCGATCAGCCCTGCGCGACTGCTGCGGCGCCGACCTCACGCGCGGGCTGCGCGCTGAGGTGCTTGCCCGCGAGGTACCCGAACGTGAGGTTCGGGCCGAGCGTGCCGCCGCCGCCGGGGTAGGTCTGGCCGAAGATGCCCGCGGCCGTGTTGCCCACGGCGTAGAGGCCGTTGACCAGCCCGCCGCGTGATGCGCGGACCTGGGCGTTCGAGTTGATCCGCAGGCCACCGACGGTCCCAAGGATGCCGTTGTAGAGCTTCACGGCGTAGAACGGGCCATTCTTGAGGTGGCGCATGTTCTTCGCAGGGCTCGGGCCCTCGATCTGGAAGCCCTCCCACCAGATCGTGCCGCGGTTGAAGTCGGGGTCCTCGCCGGCGTCAACGTGGCTGTTCCAGCGCTCGACCTGCTGCTCGAGGACGGCCGGGTCGACACCCATCTTCACGGCGAGCTCGCCGATCGTGGGGGCCTCGAGCGCCCACTCGGGCGTCGGCTGGCCCGGGAACATGTCCATCACGACGTTCCGGTCGCGGACGTCCTGATCGAAGACCATCCATGCGGGACCCTGGTTCGGGTAGCTCGCCGTCTTCGGGTCGTACGCGCGATGGACCTTGGCGACGTCCATGTAGTTGACGCCCTCGTTGACGAAGCGCTCGCCCTGGCGGTTCACGATGATGACGCCCGGGTCGTTGCGCGGGGCGGTCAGGCTCGCGAACGGCGCGCCCTCGAGCTCCGACTTCTCGTCGTAGACGCTGGGGAACGCGACGGCGTTCGTCATGTTCGCGACGTCGGCGCCGACTTCGAGACCCATCTGCAGGCCGTCACCGACGTTCGTGGGCGGGCTCAGCGCGATCGTATCCGGGACGCCGAGATACGTGCGCACCTTCTCGCTGTTCCACTCAAAGCCGCCGCAGCCGAGGACGACACCGCGACGGGCGCCGATGCGCACCTCGCGACCCTCGTTCAGGGCGATCACGCCGACGACTTCGCCGTTCTCCACGACGAGCTGGTCGGCTGCCGTGTTGTTCGTGAGGGCGACGCCAGCGTCGAGTGCGCCGCGGATCAGGCCGGACATGAAGGCCGGGCCGATCGTGCGGATGTTGTTCGCCTCGCGCTCGGCGAGGAGGGCCATGATGTCGGTCGGCACGTCGCCGTGGCTGATCGGGAGGTTGCGTCGAGCGCCCTCGGCGGCCATCTCGTCCTGCGTCAGACGCGGGATGTGCGGCGTGTCGCGGACCTTGTCGGCGAAGTCGCCGAGCACCGCGTTGGCGTCGAGCGGCACCGGCTCGAGCGAGCGGCCACGCGGCTTGCCGCCGGGCCGGTCGGCGAAGTAGTCGCTGTAGGACTTGGCGACGACGAGGTTCAGCGCGCTGTTGGCCTCGAGGTAGTCGAGCGCCGTTGCGGCGTTGTCGACGAAGGTCTCGACGAGCTCCTGGTCGGGAGCGCGGTCGCAGTCGAGCCCGCGGATGTAGGTCAGGGCGTCCGCGCGCGAGTCCTCGACGCCGACGGAGGCCATCTTGCTGTTCATCGGCATCCACGGCATGCCGCCGGACCAGGCGGAGGTGCCGCCGAACTGCTCGGCCTTCTCGATCACCTCGACCTCGGCGCCACCCTTGGCTGCGGTGATGGCTGCGGCGATGGCGCCGGAGCCGGAGCCCACGACGACAACGTCAACGACGCGATCCCAGTGCTGTTCGGCCATATCTGCTGCTCTCCTCGTACTCGTGCGTTGAACGACGACTAGCGACACACCATAATCGCTGGACCATGCCCCGCGCCATACCCGCGGCGGTCACGACACGAGGAGAGGCACACGAGCCATGTACAAGGTGATCTGGGCGACCAAGCTCAACGCAGAGAAGACGCGCGAGGAGGCTGACCGGCATTGGCGCGAGATCCACGCTCCCTTGATGAGCAAGGTTCCTGGCCTCGAACGCTACGTGCAGAACCTCTGGGTCGAGGCGCTTGATCCGAGCGTCCCCGGCCCCGAGCAGATTCACCTGCACTCCGAGGCCTGGTTCACCGACGAGGCTGCGTACCTCGCCGCGATGGGGAGCCCCGAGTGGGCCGCCGTGGCTGAGGACTCGCCCAAGTGCTTCGACAACTCGGGCCTGCTCGGTGCGGTGCTCGAGGAGCGCGTGATGTTCGAGCGCGGCGCCTAGCCATGACCCTTGACGCGGCCTGACGGTTCGTGTCAATTGCGCACATGTCCAATCACAAGCTCGTCGTCATGACCAACGCGACTGCCGGCAACGAAGAGGAGTTCAACACCTGGTACAACGAGATCCACCTCCCAGAGGTGGTCGCGCTGCCCGGGTTCGTCGCCGCCACGCGCTTCAAGCTCAGCGCCGACCAGCTCCCGGCTGATGTCGGGACGCCGAACAAGTACTCGTACCTCGCGATCTACGATCTCGAGTGCTCGCCCGAGGAGGCCTTCGCGACCCTCCTCGACGAGGTCGGGAGCGGCCGCATGGTGCTTCCCGATTCGATCGATCAGACCGACATGGGGACCTGGGCCTACGACCAGATCGCCTCGCTCGTCGCCGCCTGATCGCAGCGCTGTGCCGCCTCGAGCGGCATCGGTAGGCTCACTCGGCCGGGGGTCAGCGACCCCCGGCCGAACGTCATAGAGGGCGCGTACAAAGCGCGACCCCGGAACCTCACAGGGAGATCGACATGGCAGTGAAGGGCGACAGGCTTCAGGGCAAGGTTGCACTGATCTCGGGCTCGGCCCGCGGGCTCGGGCTGGAGATCGGCCGGCTCTACGCCGAGCAGGGCGCAGCCGGCGTCATGCTCAGCGACATCCTCGACGACGTCGGCCAGGCGGCCGCCGACAAGCTCGCAGGCCTCGGTCTGCCGGTCGTCTACCAGCACCTCGACGTCACGAGCATCGCCGATTGGGACGCCGCCGTCGCCCGCTGCGCGAGCGAGTTCGGCCACACCCCGGACGTGCTCGTCTCGAACGCGTACTTCTTCTCGCTTCCCCCGATCATGGGCGAGGACCCGGAGACGTGGGCGAAGTCGATCGACGTCAACCTCACCGGGCACTACCACGGCTTCCGCGCCGTGCTGCCGGGCATGATCGAGCGCGGCAAGGGCAGCATCGTCGCGATCTCGTCGACCAACGGGGCGGACGTCGCCTTCCCCTCGCAGGCGTCCTACCAGGCGGCCAAGGCCGGCGTCTCGTCGCTCATCCGCCACGTCGCGACGACCCACGGCCCCGACGGCGTGCGTGCCAACTCGATCCACCCCGGTCCGATGAACACGGCCGCGATCAACAGCGCGCCCGGCTTCTACGAGGCCGTCGATGCGATCGCCAAGAGCTTCCCGATCGGGCGCATCCCCGAGCCGGAGGAGGTCGCCTGGGCGGCTGTCTACCTCGGCTCCGACGAGAGCAGCTACACGACCGGCTCGAAGATCGTCGTCGACGGTGGTTCGTCGTCGTCCCTGCTCGTGGCGCGCGCAGCGCTCGCACCCGCGCATGAAATGAACAAGAAGGCCTGACGGCCCGACCGCCCGCCGGCCCCACGATGAAGGAGAGCGCATGACCCCGGTTCCTGAGGACGCATACGGAGTGAAGCCGGCAATCCGGGTCGGGCGCTTTGAGCCGCCGGCGGGCGAGACGATCGAAGCGGACGTGGTGGTCATCGGCGGGGGCTCTGCGGGCCTCGCCGCGGCCAACGCGGCCGTCGCCGCCGGAGCCGAGGTCCTCGTGCTCGAGGCGGCGGCGGAGCCCGGCGGCACGACCGTGAAGTCGGCGGGCGGGTTCATGGTCACCGCCAACCGCTTCCATCGTGAGGCCGGGATCGTCGAGGACCGCGCGACGACGCTGAAGCTCCTGGCGAAGGTCGCGTTCCCGGACCGGTACGACCCGCAGGATGAGCGCCTCGGGCTCGAGCAGCTCGACTACGACCTGATCACGACGTTCTATGACCGCTCGTCGGAGGTCATCGAGACGCTCGAGGGCGATGGCGTGCTCACGCTCGAGGTCGCCTTCTCCATGGCCGGCGAGCCGCGCGGCCTTCCGAGCTACTTCACGCAGTTCGAGGAGGAGCAGATCTATTACGGCCGTACGCTCGGGCCGACCACGCCGGATGGGCTCACCGGCTACGGCCGCGAACTCATCCGCCAGCTCCTGGCGGGCGCCGAGCGGCGCGGCGCGCGGGTGCTGACCGGCCAGCGCGTGGACGGGATCCTCCACACGCAGGACGGCGAGGTCATCGGCGTGACCACGGAGAAGAACACCTTCCTCGCGCGTCAGGCCGTGATCTTCGGGACGGGCGGCTTCGGCCAGAACCAGGAGCTCCTCAAGGAGAACATGCCGGGACTCGTCATGGGCTCCTGCTCCGTGCCGACGATCCAGGGCGACTTCCTGCGACTCACCGAGGAACTCGACGTGGACACCGCCCATCTCGGCGAGGCGTGGTGGGGCGAGGTCGCGGTCGAGCTCGTGCTCGAGTCGACCGAGGTCATCTCGCTGCTCTTCTACCCCTACGGCGACAGCATGATCTACGTCGACCGCGAGGGGCGCCGGGTCGTCAATGAGAAGGCGGTCTACGACCAGCGCGGTCCGATTCACTTCGAGCGCGACGAGCAGGGGAACGACAAGAACCGCCTGCTGTTCATGATCTACGACGACGCCGTCGCGCGGGATTCGAACGACTACTTCCCGGCGCGCTTCCCGGTGCCGCCCGGCGGTCACACCGCGCCGTACGTCATCAGCGCCCCGACGCTCGAGGAGCTCGAGGTCGAGATTCGCGCCCGCCTCGCGGGCATGGCAGACAAGGTCGGCGGCTTCGACCTCGCCGACGGATTCGTCGATGGCCTGCGCTCCAGCATCGCGACCTTCAACGACTACGCGGAGAAGGGGTTCGACCCGGAGTTTCGCCGCGGCGAGGAGCCGATCCAGGTCGACGCATCGGGCCCCGGCCGCCACGGCAGCCACCCGAACCGGACGATGTATCCGATCGCGCCGCACGGCCCCTACCACTGCATCATCACGGCGGCCGGCATTCTCGACACGAAGGGCGGGCCGCGGACCGACACCAACGCGCAGGTGCTGCGCAAGGACGGCACGCCCGTCCCGCGCCTCTATGCGGCCGGCAACTGCGCCGCGTCGGCATCGGGCGCGGGCTACTGGACCGGTGGCAACACGATCGGCCTGGCGCTGACCTACGGCTACATCGCCGGGCAGCAGGCTGTGGCCCTCGAGCCGCGTCCGAGCCAGGTGGCGGTCCAGGCGTGAGCACCTACCCGGTCACCCCGATCGTCGAGCTCGGCTCGACGACGATTCAGCGGGTCGTCGAGCTCGAGAAGTGGGACTTCCCGCCCGAGCTCCTCTTCGAGTTGTCCCCGGAACTGCTCGAGGAGGCGCGCCGCGAGTTCGACTGGCGCTCGGTCGACCCCCAGACCGGCAAGCTCATCCTCAGCGCTCATACCTGGGTGATCCGCGCTCAGGGCCGCACGATCCTCGTCGACACGTGCAACGGCAACCACAAGCAGCGGCCCGTGTTCGGCAATGTCCATCTCCTCAATGAGCCGTATCTCGAGCGGCTCGCCGCTGCCGGCGTGCGGCCTGACGAGGTGGACGTCGTCATGTGCACGCATCTGCATCCGGATCACATCGGCTGGAACACGCAGCTCGTCGATGGGACGTGGGTGCCGACCTTCCCGAACGCCGCGTACCTCATGTCGCCCGTGGACTTCGCGGACATGACCGACTGGTACGACCACGGGGAACGGCGCTTCGAGCTCGACCATGACCTCGCGCGCTCCTGGGAGGACAGCGTCCTGCCGGTGATCGAGCACGGCCTCGCGCAGTTCGTCGATCCCGACCATGTGATCGTCGACGAGCTCGCCCACGGGGTGCGCCTCGAAGCGATGCCGGGGCACACGCGCGGCCACGCCGGCGTGCTCATCGAGGGCGGCGGGCGCACGGCGGTGGCCACGGGCGACGCCTTCCACCATCTCCTGCAGCTCAACCACCCGGAGATCGGCAACCTCGCCGACCGCGACCCAGAGCAGGCGCAGGCGACGCGCCGCGGGCTCTTTGAGCGGTTCGCCGACACGGATACCATCGTGCTGCCGGGACACTTCCCGGCGCCGTCGGCGGGACGCATCGTCTCGCGCGGCGACCGCCTCGAATTCCGTTTCCTCGGACAGGACTGACCCGCATGCGCGTACCGCTTTCGATGGTTGAGCTGAGCACGGTCTCGCCGAATCGCAGCGAGACGGAGGCGCTCGACGAGTCCATGCGCCGGGCGGTCGAACTCGAGGCGCTCGGGTACAAGCGCGTCTGGTTCGCCGAGCACCACCTCACGCCGAGCCACGCCGGCCACAGCCCCGAGCTGCTCATCGCCGCGGCCGCGGCCATGACCAGCGAGATCCGCGTCGGATCCGGCGCGGTGCTGCTCAACCACTACAGCCCGTTCAAGGTCGCGGAGAGCTTCCAGCAGCTCAACGCGATGTTCCCGGGGCGCATCGACCTCGGTCTCGGCCGCTCGTACGGCGGCCCGGTCGCCGACGTCGCGCTGCGCCGCGACCGCCGCTCGCAGCCGGTGGACGATCACGCACAGCAGGTCAGCGAGGTCGTCGCCTGGTTCCACAACGCCTTCCCCGAGGACCACCCCTTCGCGACGCGCCCGATGATGCCGTCCGTCGCGGGCGCGCCGGACACATGGCTCCTCGGCTCGAGCCCGAGCAGCGCCCACCTCGCCGCGCAGCTCGGCATCGGCTACGCCTTCGCCACCTTCATCAATCCGGCGATCGCCGCCGACATGCTGCAGCTCTACCGCCGTGAGTTCCGGCCGACGCCGTTCGGCACCGGCGCGCCGCGCGCGATGCTCGCCGTCAACACGACGTGCGCGGAGAACGACGAGGCCGGCCGGCACCTCGTCTACTGCGTCAAGGGCTTCATCGCCCGGCTCATGCGCGGCGTCGAGGACCAGGGCGTCCCCACGCCGGAGGTCGCCCTGACCGAGCTCACCGACCAGCAGCGCGACGAGGCGACGTGGGTCACGCCCGACGGACGCTGGCCGCGCTTCGTCGCCGGTGGCCCGGAGAGCGTGGTCGAGACCCTCGACCGGATGGTCGCCGAGAGCGGCGCCGATGAGCTGATGATCCAAGACCTGATCGCCGATCCGCATGCGCGCTTCACCTCGCACCGGCTGGTCGCCGACGCCTACGGGCTCGTCCCGCGTGCGGAGCTCGCGGGCGCCCACTGACCGGGGAGCACATCATGGGAGAGGCGCAGCTCGTACACGACGCCCGGAGCGTCAACGGGATGACGATGCACTACGTGCGCGCCGGCGAGGGCCCGCCGCTCGTGCTGCTCCACGGGTGGGGATCGACGTGGTTCATGTGGCGCAAGCTCATCGGCCCGCTCTCCGAGCACTACACGGTGATCGCCCCGGACCTGCGCGGCATCGGTGACTCCTCCAAGCCCGCCGGCGGGTACGACAAGACGACGATCGCGACCGACGTGCGCGCGCTCGTTGAGGAGCTCGGCTTCGATGCGATCCGGCTCGTCGGTCACGACTGGGGCGGCCCCGTGGCGTACCTCTATGCCGCCGGCCTCAAGGCGCCGGTCGAGCGCCTCGCGATGCTCGAGACGCTCGTCTTCGGCGTCGACTACGAGTTCGACCTGCGGCTGGAGGGCGAGCTCTGGCACAACGCCTTCCATGCCGTCGCTGACCTTCCGGAGGCGATGACGGTCGGCCGCGAGCGGACCTACCTGAGTTACTTCTGGGAGCGCAACGCCTACAACGCGTCGGCGATCGAGCCCGAGGCGATCGAGGAGTACGTGCGCTGCTACTCCGGGCTCGGGGCGATGCGCGCCGGGTTCAACTGGTACCGCACGATGGACCAGGATCTCCCGGCGATGCAGGAGGCGGCACGCACGAAGCTCACGATGCCCGTGCTCGCCCTGGGGGGCGATGCGAGCCTCGGCGGGACGCCCGGCAACGCGATGCGCGCCGTCGCCGAGAACGTCGAGTCGGCCGTCATCGAGCGCTGCGGGCACTGGATGCCCGAGGAGCAGCCGGCCGCGACGCTCGACCGGCTGCTGACGTTCCTCGCCTGACCTGTCGTCAGAGCACGCGCGCGGCGCGCTCGACGTGGCCGTAGCCGACGACGCCGTCCAGCTCGAACCGCCCCTGCCCCATCCACAGGCAGTACGCGCCAGGGCCGTCGATGAGCCCGAGCGCCATGTCGTTCGGCGGGAACATCGTCACCGGCAGCTGGCAGAGCTGCTTGACCGTCACGGTCTTCGGGCCGTCCGGCAGCGGCAGCGTGAATGAGTAGTGCGTCGACGGGTTGCGCACGTCGTCGATCACCGGCATCGGCACGCAGTCGAGCTCGGTGACGCCGTCGGGGGTGTCGTAGCGCATGCGCAGAACGGGCGTGTCGGACTTGTCGTCCTGCAGCTGCACCGCGAAGAACGAGGTGCCGTCCTCGAACTGCGCGTTGATGTTGTTGTGGTGCACGAAGGGGGAGAGGTCGCGCGGCCCCTTGCTGTGGTCACGCCAGCCCACGAGCTCGAGCTCGGTGTCGATGTCGGCGCTCGTGAAGCGACCGTTGAGTTCGCCGAGCTGCTGGTAGTGACCGCTGCCCCAGTCGCCGATACCCTGATGGGTGAAGTCCCAGATCTCCCCGTCGGAGGTCCAGGTCAGGTCAAGCGAGACGCCGGGCTGGCGGCCATCGCTGAGGGGTCCCGCGGCGAGCGCCGCGTCGGAGGAGAGCAGCAGCGGGCCGGCGAAGGCGACCCGCCAGCTCTTGAACGGGCTCGTCACCTCGCACGACAGCAGCGACCCCGTCGGCCCGTCCTCGGACTGGCCGTACGAGAAGTTCCGGCCGACGTGGGTGCGCCCGTCGGGGAGATGGACGGCGACGATCTCGTGCCAGAGATGCGGGTCGATCGCCGTGCGGCCCTGGTGCGTGAAGACTCCGATGTTGCGCTTGCGGTCCCAGCCGGAGAAGCAGATGTTCTCGCTCCAGAGCGGAATCTCCGGGACGGGCTGCGGGTGTTCTGCGGAATCAGGAAGGGTCGTCATGGCGGCAACCTAACCGACTAGGCTGCCCCGGCGAAACGCGAACACACGAGGGGATTCCATGAGCGCAGCAGGCGAGCAGGTCGAAGAGCAGGTCCTCTACAGGGTCGAGGACGGGATCGCGTTCATCACGCTCAACCGCCCGGAGAAGCGCAACGCGCTCAGCGACGACGTCGTGCGCCAGCTGCGCCGCACGCTCGTGCGCATGGACGATGACGACGACGCCTTCGTCGGGGTCCTGCACGGCAACGGCAAGGTCTTCACGAGCGGTGCCGACGTCAAGCAGCGCCAGCTGCGCCCGAAGGAGGAGCTGCGCAAGCTCGGCGGCCCTGAGGAGCGCGATGCGAAGACGGGCGACCTGCCCTACGCGATGGTGAACTGGAAGCCGCTGATCGCCGCCGTCCACGGCTACGCGATGGGCGCCGGCCTCTACCTCGCGATGATGTGCGACCTCATCGTCGCCGAGGAGGGCACGCAGTTCCAGGTCACGGAGACGGTCCGCGGGACCGACTCGACCCGCTACCTCATGATGCTCGCCGGGCGCAGCTCGCTCGGGTTCGCCACGGACTGCGCGCTGACCGGCCGCTTCTTCAGCGCCGAGGAGGCCAAGGCCGCCGCGGCCATCGACCGCCTCGTGGCGCCCGGCACCCACCTCGCGGAGGCCGAGGCCCTGGCCCGCCAGATCCTCGAGCTGCCGCCGCTCGCCGTCCGGCAGATCGTCGAGGCGCGTCGCCAGATCAACGAGGAGATCGAGCTCCAGGGTCGGATCCGGCGCTCGCGCACCTTGCATCTCTCCGACGATTTCCGCGAGAGCGCGAGCTCGTTCATGGAGAAGCGCAAGGCGAATTTCCAGGGCGCCTAGCGGCAGTCGAGCCGCGCGCTATAGCATCACGGCCTGTCAACCGACGTTCCACGAGGAGAAGTACAGATGGCTTTTGATAGCGAGAAGTCCAAGGCTGGCGCCCTGGCCTGGTTCGACGCCGCCTTCGTCCAGAAGGACCCGGACCTGGTCGTCGCCGAGTACATGGGCGACGAGTACATCCAGCACAACCCGATGGCTCCGGACGGCAAGGACGGCTTCCTGGCCTTCTTCAAGGGCTTCCTGCCGACCGTCCCGGACTTCCACAGCGAGATCAAGCGCGTGATCGCCGAGGGCGACATCGTCGTGATCCACCATCACGTCAAGTTCACGAAGGACGAGCTCGGCACCGCCGTGGTCGACATCTTCCGCATGGACGAGAACTACAAGGTCGTCGAGCACTGGGACGTCCTGCAGCCCGTCCCCGAAGAGGCAGCGAACAGCAACACGATGTTCTAGTCGCGATGCCGGTGGCGCCCCGGTCATCCGGGGCGCCACCGGCGCGCGTTTTCTTTTGCAGGCCATCGGCTCCCGTATCGGGAGCCTCCTTGGGAGGGGAGAGATATGGATCTGGAGCTCGAGGGCAAGCGTGCCCTTGTCACCGGCAGCAGTTCGGGCATCGGCATCGGCGTCGCCGAGATGCTCGCGGAGGAGGGGTGCATCGTCGTCGTGCACGGTCGTGACGAGGCTCGAACGCGGGACACCGCCGAGCGCATCGCCGCCGCAGGCGGCAAGGTCGAGATGGTCCTCGGCGATCTCGCCGACCCGGCCATCTGCGCCGACGTCGTCCAGCAGGTCGAGCGCGCCGTCGGCGGCATCGACATCCTCGTCAACAACGCGGGGGGCGGCAAGAACTCGCGCAACAACCCCGCTTGGTTCGACGTGCCGTGGGACGACTGGACCGCGACCTACGAGCAGAATGTCGGCGCGTCGGTTCGTCTGATCCACGCGTTCGTTCCCGGCATGAAGGCGCAGGGTTGGGGGCGCATCATCAACTTCAGCAGCGCCGCCGCCACCACGGCACTCGCCGAGATTCCGGACTACGCCGCGGCGAAAGCCGCGATGATCAACCTGACCGTCTCGGTTTCGCGTGCGCTGTCGAACACCGGCATCACCGCGAACACGATCACGCCGGGCATGATCCGCACGCCCGTGATGGAGGACTGGTTCAAGGTCCTCGGGGAGCAGAATGGATGGGGCGAGACCTTCGAGGAGGTCGAGAAGTTCGCCGTCACGGAGATGATTCCGCTGCCCGCCGGCTTCGTCGGCGAGCCGAGCGACATCGCGGCCACGATCTGCCTGCTGGCAAGCCACTACGGCCGGTACATCACCGGCGCCAACATCCGGATTGACGGCGGTTTCGCTCGTCACCCGAACTGATCCGGGCGCTCGGGCGCGCTTGACCCCCCCGAGCGTCGGAACGTAGGATCCCGCGCAGCTATCGGCCCCGCACCCGCAGGGCCGACCCTTCCGCCCCCCGGCGGCACGAGACCGAGAGAGTGAGAGAACGTCCATGAGCCCGGAGAATCTTGACCCGCTGTGGGAGCCGCTGAAGATCGGTGGGATCGAAGTCCCGAACCGCATCTTCGTTTCGGCGCACATGATGGCGTTCGGCGACGAGCCGATCGTCCACGACCGCTACATCAACTACTACGAGGAGCGCGCTCGCGGCGGCGTCGGCCTCCTCATCACCGGCGCAGAGGGGACCGGCCCCAAGGGCTGGCACGCGCCGCACTTCCAGGCTTGGCGTGAGGACGCCTCGCCGCGCTACCAGGCGCTGGCCAACGCGGTCCATCAGCACGGGACCAAGATATTCACCCAGCTGTGGAACCCGGGCCTCCAGGACCACGGCATGATGGACCTCGACAACCATCACCCGACCTATGGGCCGTCGGGCGTCCAGTCGCCGTTCTACGGACGCATCGCCAAGGCGATGGAGACCGAGGACATCCAGGAGTTCATCAACGACTTCGCCCGCTGCGCCGAGCTGGCCCAGGCCAACGGCATCGACGGTGTCGAGGTCGCAGGCGGCCACGGCTACCTCATCAACGCGTTCCTCTCGCCGTTCAACAACCGGCGCGAGGACGAGTACGGCGGCAGCCCGGAGAACCGCGCGCGCTTCGCCATCGAGATCGGGCAGGAGATCCGTCGCCGCTGCGGCGACGACTTCCCGATCATGTTCCGCATGATCTTCGAGGAGTTCGTCGGTCCCGCTGGTGCGAACCCGCAGGACAGCGCCGAGCTCCTCAAGGCACTCCATGCGGCCGGCGTCTACGACGCGTTCAACATCAGTGGCGGCACCTACCACTCGATGTGGTCGACGATCATGCCGGCGTCCGCGCCGCTCGACACGCCGTACGTCGACGACGCCGCGCTCGCCAAGGCGACGATCGGCGCCGAGGTCCCCGTGGCGGTGGCCTGCAAGATCTACGAGCTCGAGACGGCCGCCGAGGTCATCACGTCGGGCAAGGCCGACCTCGTCGCCATGACGCGTGCCCACCTCGCCGACCCGCACCTGATCAAGAAGGCGCGTGAAGGTCGTCGGGCCGAGGTCCGCCGCTGCGTCGGCATGAACCAGGGCTGCGTGCACCGTCAGTTCATCGGTGCCGGCTCGTCCTGCACGGTCAATCCCGTCGTCGGCCGCGAAGGTCGCTGGGGTTCGACGAAGCTCGGTTCGGCCGGCACGCAGCGTCGCGTGCTCGTCGTCGGTGGTGGCCCCGGCGGCATGAAGTTCGCCGAGATCGCAGCCGGTCAGGGTCACGACGTGACCATCTGGGAGAAGGGCGACAAGCTCGGCGGCAAGCTGCACCATGCCGCGCAGATGCCCGGTCGTCAGCGCTGGGCCGACCTGGTCACGGACCTCTCGGCCGCTGTTGAGCGCGCCGGCGTCACGGTCCAGTTCGGGACCGAGGCGACCGCGGACAACATCCGTGAGTTCGGTGCCGACATGACGGTCATCGCGACCGGCGGTCACTTCGACCACAGCACCTTCTCGGTGCTGCGTCCCGATCGCAACGCGATTCCGGGGGCCGATCCGGCCAAGATCCTCGACCCGGTCCAGGTGCTCGAGCATCCGGAGCTCGTCGGTGACAACGTCGTCATCATCGACGACTTCAACGAGCCGCCCTCCTACGGCACGGCGCTGAATCTCGCGTCGCAGGGCAAGAAGGTCACCCGCGTGACGATGAACCCCGGCACACTCGCCGCGGGCTACAACGTCTACGACGGCTACGGCGGCGTCTACGCCTCGCTCGGGCAGTCGGGCGTCGTGCATCACACGGAGACCACGGTCAACGAGATCACGGACGAGGGCGTCTCGATCACGCAGATCTGGACGCACGAGACTCAGACGGTCCCGGCGGACACGGTCATCGTGACGATGCTGCGCAAGCCGAACGACGAGCTCTACTTCGAGCTCAAGAACGCCGGGATCCCGGTGCGCCGGATCGGCGACGCGGTCGCACCGCGTCGCGTCGACGAGGCGATCTACGAGGGATTTGAGCTCGGTCTCGGCCTTGAGGCCGCGATCGCCGAGTCCAAGCCGCTGGCCGGCGTCAACTAGCGCCACCGCGGCTCACGCGTCTGAAGGGACGGGGCGGTCCGGATCACCGGGCGGCCCCGTCGCAATTCGGGAGGAGATCACCATGGGACGGATTGAGGGCAAGGTCGCACTGATCACCGGCGCGAACCTGCGCGACGACGGCGGCAACATCGGCGGCGTCACGGCGATGCTGCTCGCGCGCGAGGGTGCGAGCGTCGTCGTCACGGACCTTCCGGGTCGCGGCGCCGACCGGCTCGCCGCACAGATCACGGCGCAGGGCGGGCGGGCGCTCGCGGTCGATCTCGACCTGCGCGACGAGGACCAGTGCCGCGCGGCCGTGGAGGCCGCGGTCGCCGAGTTCGGCGGGCTCGACATCCTCCACAACAACGGCGCCGTCTCGCCCGAGGCGGACAACGACGTGGCGACGCTCGAGCGCGACGTCTGGGATCTCGTCATGGACGTCAACGTGCGCGGCGCGATGCTCATGACGAAGCACGCGATTCCGCACATCATCGCCCGCGGCGGCGGCTCGGTCATCAACACGGCGTCGATCACCGCACTGCGCGGGGACGTGATCCATACGACCTATGGCGTGGCGAAGGCGGCCCTCTGCACGCTCGGCATGCATGTCGCGAGCCAGTACGGCGGCCAGGGCGTGCGCTGCAACACGATCTGTCCCGGACTGACGCTCACTCCCGCCGCGCTCCGCGATCTGCCGCAGGGGCTGATCGACACGATGGGTGGACTCACGCCGGCGCCCGCGCTCAGCACGCCCGAGGACCAGGCGAACGTCGTCCTCTTCCTCGCGTCGGATGAGTCACGCGCCTTCAACGGGCAGGTCCTCACGACCGACCACGGGATGCTCTCCCAGCAGCCGTGGGTCTCGGCCTTCCTCGCGATGGGCTCGCCGACGTACGGCAACGACAAGCCCGACGCCTAGGGGCGCGCCAACTCTTCACACATGCGCGGTCTTCGCCGTAGGATTCGCGCGACAACGCTCAACAACGGAATCTGAGGAGAGACCATGAGCACCACCACTGCCGACGTCATCGTCGTCGGCTCCGGCGCCGCCGGCGCCACCGCTGCACTGCGCGCCCGCGCGGACGGCAACGACGTCATCGTGCTCGAGGCCGGCCCGCAGGTCGGCGGCACCACCCGTCGCTCGAGTGGCGGCTTCTGGGCTCCGAACAACTCACTGATGCGCGCCCGCGGGATCGAGGATCCGCGCGACTACGCGCTGAAGTACATGGCTCGCCTGTCGTATCCCGAGCTCTACGACCCCGAGCACCCGACGCTCGGCGTCCCGCAGGCCGACTACGACATGCTCGCGGTCACCTACGACCGCACCACGGAGGCCGTCGACTTCCTCAAGGACAACGGCCACATCGCGATCATCGAGATGCAGGGCTTCACCGGTGAGGCCGGGGACTTCCCGCCGTACTACGAGCAGCCCGATCTCGACAAGGCCCCGTACGGTCGCCACCTCGGTGCGGCGTACGACGAGGCCGGTGTCGCAGCAGCTGCCGGCGAGGCGCTGCGCGGCCAGGGCGCGCAGCCCACGGTCGGCAACCAGGGCGACGGGCGCGAGCTCAGCCGCCAGTTCGAGGCGTCGATGGCCCGCGAGGGGATCGATGTGCGCGTCAACCACCGCGTCGACGGGATCTTGAAGGACGACGGCGAGGTGACCGGCGTCACGGCGACGACTCCCGGCGGTCAGGAGACCTTCAACGCGCGCAAGGGCGTCATCTTCGCGAGCGGCGGCTTCAGCATGAGCGAGGCGCTCTCCGACGACCTGCTCATGGGGCCGATCTACGGCACCGGCGCTGCGCCTGAGTGTCGTGGTGACTTCATCCAGCTCACGAAGGACTTCGACGTCGAGCTCGCGCACACCGAGCACGCGTGGTGGTGCGAAGTGCCGCTGGAACTCGGGCTCGAGAGCCGCATCCAGGACTGGCTCGTCTTCATTCCGTGGGGCGACTCGATGATCACGGTCAACCGTGAGGGCCATCGCGTCGTCAACGAGAAGGCGCTCTACAACGACCGCGGCCCCGCCCACTTCATCGGTGGCAAGGAGGAGGGGTACCCGAACCGGATCCTCATGATGGTCTTCGATGAAGGCGTCCTGCAGAACCCGCTCGACTGGGTGACCCGCTGGCCGATCCCGATGCCCGACGGCAGCAGCCCGAGCGTGTCGATCCCCGGCGTGAAGGAGACGGACCTCGTGATCTCGGGCGACACGCTCGAGGAGTTCGCGGCGAACGTCGAGGCGCGCCTTGCGACGCTCGCTGACAAGACCGACGGGTTCGACCTCGCGCCCGGGTTCGTCGAGGGCCTGAAGGCCGAGATCGAGCGCTTCAACGGCTTTGCGGCCAGCGGCGTCGACGAGGACTTCCAGCGCGGCTCGGTGCGGATCCAGACCGAGATGTACGGTCCGCCGCGGCCGGGGAACGACAAGAACCCGACGATGTTCCCGTTCCGCGACTCCGGTCCGTACCACTGCATCCTGCTGGGCGCCGGCACGCTGGAGACGAAGGGCGGTCCGCGGATCGACCCCCACGCCCGCGTGGTGCGCAAGGACGGGACGCCGATCCCCCGCCTCTACGGCGCCGGGAACTGCATCGCGAACCCGACTGCCGGGGCCTACTGGTCCGGCGGCGCGACGCTCGGCACCGCGATGGCCACCGGGTTCATCGCCGGCGAGCAGGCATCCGCCCAGGAGCCCGTCGCCTAGCACCGTGAGCATTCGTCCCGGGCGCCCTGTGGCGTCCGGGGCGGAGCCTCGCAGCGCGGTCGCCCGGGCATCTCGCACCTCATGGGCGACCTCTGCATCATCGAGCTGCGCGCGAACGAGTCGGCGCGTCGGACCGCCGACCGGCCGCACGTCCCGCTGACACCCGACGAGATCGTCGCCGACGCGTGTGAGGCGGCCGCGGCGGGCGCGTCGATCCTGCACTTCCACGCGCGCGACCCGCAGTCCGGGCGCACGGTGAGCGACCCCGCCGTGATCGGCGACGTCGCCGCGCGTGTGCGCCAGCAGACCGGCATGGTCATCCACCCGACGCTCGGCGGCCCCGGCGACCAGGACCCCGCGCGTCGCACGCTGCACATCGCGCAGCTGCGCCGCGATCCGGCGCGTCGCGCCGACCTCGTGCCCGTCGACTTCGGCTCGATGAACTTCGACCTCTGGGATGCCGACGCGCGGCGCTTTCGTAGCGACCACCGCGTCTACCTCAATCCACGCGGCGCGCTCACCGAGGTGCTCGGGAGGCTGCGCGATCTCGCCGTGCCGGTGGTCGCCGTCTGCTGGAGCGTCGGGCAGGTGCGCACCGCGCGTCGCTTCCAGGAGATGGGGCTGCTCGAGCGCCCGTTCTGGCAGCTCTTCTTCACCGGGCCCGAGATGCCGGATGGGATGGCGCCCACCCGGACCGGCCTTGAGGCGATGGTCGAGCAGGTGCCCGCTGGCGAGCCGTGGTCGGTCGCCCTCTGGGGCGCCGACGCGCTCGAGCTCGCGACCTGGGCGATTGAGCTCGGAGGCCACGTCTCGACGGGCCTCGGCGACTGGCGGTACGCCCGGCTCGGCACCCCGCGAAACGCCGACATCGTCGCGGAGCTCGCGCAGGTCGCGCGCGGGCTCGGCAGGACGGTCGCTTCCGCGTACGATGCGCGGGAACTTCTGCGGCTGCCGGATGTTGGCACCGCGGCACCGCACGACCCATCAATCAGCCAAGGAGCACACCAGCCGTGAGCAAGACCATCCAGGTCGCCCCGGGCGTCCATCAGGTCCCCCTCGGATTCGTCAACGCGTACCTCATCGAGACCGACGGGGAGCTGTCGATCTTCGACGCCGGCTTCGCCGTCGACCGCGACGACATCGCCGCGGCGATCCGTGAGATCGGCTACGAGCCGAGCGATCTGAAGCGCGTCGTGATGTCCCACAACCACGTCGATCACAGCGACGGAGCCATCGGCCTGCGCGAGCTCACGGGCGCCCGCCTGCTGCTCTCCAAGCTCGACGGCGATCAGGCCGCCAAGGGGCTCGCCGGACACTCCGAGATGAACGTCAAGGAGGGCTTCGAGGAGCTCGTCGCGTCGCAGATGACCGACCCCGAGTTCGCCGCGAAGATGGGCGGCTTCGGGCCGCCCCCGACGCCGATCACCGCCTTCGAGGTCGACGCGCACCTCGAGCCCGGCAGCGCAGTCGAGGGTCTCGGCGACTCGCTCGTCATCGCCGCGCCCGGTCACTGCAAGGGCCAGGTCGCGGTGCTCCTGAAGCGTGACGGCGGCATCCTGCTGACCGGCGACGCCGCCGTGAACTTCGGGTTCATCGGCATCGCACCCGTCGCCGAGGATCTCGCGCTCGCACAGGAGAGCTTCGAGGCGCTCGCGCAGCACGACTTCGAGGTCGCCTGCTTCGGTCACGGCGAGGCGCTGATCTCGGGCGCATCCGCCTCGTTCAAGGCCGCAGTCGAGGCATGAGCGTGACCGGCCCCGGAGCTCATGCGAGCGTCGGGGCCGGTGCGGTGCCCCGCGTCATCGCGCTGACCGCGCTGACGGCCGACGAGCCGCAGGTACTCGGCAACAAGGGCGCCGGGATCGTGCGCATGCTCGGCCTCGGGATCCCCGTCCCACCGGCGTTCGCGCTCCCCATCGACGAGTGCCGCCGCTACCGCGCTGCGGGCGGTGAGCTCGAGGATGAGACGTGGGACGAGGTCCTGCGCGCGCTCGCGCAGATCGAGCAGGAGACCGGGCGGCGCCTCGGCGATCCAGAGGCTCCGCTGCTGGTCTCCGTGCGCTCAGGGGCGGCCGTGAGCATGCCGGGCATGATGGACACGGTCCTCAACCTCGGCATCAACGACGCCGTCGAGGCGGGGCTCGCTGCGCTGAGCGGCGACACGGACTTCGCGCGCTCCACGCACGCCCGCTTCTGTCACGGCTTCGGCCAGATCGTCCTCGGGGCGGACGTCGACGAGCCCGGCCCCGCGTCGACCGCCGATGAGCTGCGAGCGCTCGTCCTCGAGGACACCGGTCGTGAGGTTCCGACCGGGCCGCTCGAGCAGCTGCGCGCGGCGATCCATGCGGTGTTCGAGTCATGGACGTCGCGCCGCGCCAAGGCCTATCGGCGGCACTGGGGCATCAGCGACGACGGCGGCACCGCCGTGATCGTCCAGTCGATGGTCTTCGGCAACCTCGGCGGCGACTCGGGGACGGGTGTGTACTTCACGCGCAACCCGCTTTCCGGCGACCCGGAGCCCTACGGCGAGTGGCTGCCGGGCGGGCAGGGCGAGGATGTCGTCAGCGGCGTCCATGACTGTCTGCCGCTGTCGGCGCTGGCCACGAGCCACCCGGACGCTCACGCGGAGCTGCTGCGCCTCGGCGTGCTCCTCGAGCGCGAGAACGGCGACGTGCAGGACATCGAGTACACGATCGAGCAGGGTCGGCTTTTCCTGCTCCAGACCCGTTCGGCGAAGCGGTCCCCGATTGCGGCGCTGCGCATCGCCGGGGACCTCGTCGCCGAGGGACTCATCGATCACGCCCGCGCGGTCGCGCGCGTGGATGTCGACCAGATCGCCACGATGCTCGCGCCGCGACTCGCCGATGGTGCGGCCGCCGGTGCGCAGATCCTCGCGCAGGGTGTGGCGGCATGCCCTGGCGTGGCGGCCGGCCGTGTCGTCCTTGACTCCCAGGCTGCCTGTGACGACCCGGGCGCGACGGTGCTCGTGCGCCCGACGACGAGCCCCGAGGACGTGTCGGGCATGATCGCGGCGGCCGCGATTGTCACCCATCACGGCGGCGCGACGTCGCATGCGGCGGTCGTCTCGCGGGCGCTCGGACGGCCCAGCGTCGTGGGTATCGGCGATCAGCCGAACGACGCGTGGGTGGGCCGCGACGTCACCGTCGACGGCTCGGCGGGGACCATCTACGCGGGAATCCTGCCGACCGTGCGCGTCGAGCCCGGTGAGGTCCCGGGGCTCAGTGAGCTGCTGTCGTGGGCGGCCGCGATCGCGCCGGTCAACGTCGTCGAGCGGGCCGAAGGCGCGCTCGACCTCGACGGCGCGGGGATCGACGCGGAGTCGGCCTCGGGCATGGAGGACCTCGCCGCCGCCATGCGCGGCGCCACGGCGGTCACCGGCTCGGTCGTCGTCACCGAGGCCGGGGCCCGCGCAGTGATCGCGGCCGGCATTCCCACCGTCGTGCCGCCCGCCGGTCAGCGCGAGGGAACGCTGCTGCGCCTGGCGCAGGCCGCGATCGTTGCCGCGCAGGACGCTGCCGGATAGGGTCACAGACCTGACGCGACGGGCGCCCCTGGGTCGTTCCGCCGCCGTCCGCTGGGAGGAGAGACCCATGGATGACCATCTGACGAAGGAGCCACGCACATGAGTGCGCCCTCACGCCTGCAGGCGCTGCAGCTGATCGCCTTCGGACGCCATACGTCGGCCGCCGCGCTGGCGCAGGCGACCGACTGGCCCGAGGCGCAGGCGACCGACCTGCTCGCCGAGCTCGCGGGGGAGGGGCTGCTCGACGAGAGCGGCCGCATCACCGACGCCGGTCGCGCCGCGGTCACCGGCCTCCTGACCGCCGAGCGCGCACAGACCGACCTTGCGGCGCTCGGTGCGCTCTACGAGCGCTTTCAGCGCACAAACGACAAGCTCAAGCACGTCGTCACGGCGTGGCAGCTGCGCGAGGGGGAGGGCGACGAGCTCATCCCCAACGACCACTCCGACCCGGACTACGACGACGAGGTGCGTGAGCGCCTCGCGCGCCTGGACGCCAGCTTCGGCCCGGTCCTCGACGAGATGATCGAGCTCGTCCCGCGCTGGGACGTCCACCGCCACCGCTTTGACACCGCGCTCGCGCAGATCGACGGTGGGGACGATCGCTACATCGCCTCACCGCTGCTCGACAGCTACCACACGGTCTGGTTCGAGCTCCATGAGGAGCTCATGCAGGTCCAGGCCATCGACCGACTCGCCGAGGAGACGCACGCATGAGCCTGTTCATTCCGAAGATGGTGCCGCTGCACAGCCCGGAGGTGCCGTACGAGGTCGACCCGCTCACGATCTCGAGCCCGCCCGGCAACCGCTGGACGACGGCGAACACCGGCGAGCAGATGCCGGGCGTCCTCACGCCGTTCACGATCACGATGCTCGCGCAGTCGGTCGAGATGGGCTTCCTCGGCGCCTTCGCCTACCTCGGGATCATCCCGAAGAAGGCCGTGAAGATGCCCCAGCGGCGCGAGGACTACCACCTCGGCTACTTCTACGGGTACTGCGCCGCGAACGTGCGCGTCGTGCGCCACTACCTCGACATCTTCCCCGGCACCTCCGGGGCGGCCTACGAGGCCCAGATGTTCGGTGGGGACGGCGTCGGTGAGGCCGACAAGCTCCCGTGGATCCGGAAGCCCATCGTCGCGGTGAAGATGCGCCGCGGGCTGAGGCGCATCCCGACCGAGATGCGCGAACTGCGCGCCGAGCTGCTGCCATGGTGGCGCAGCGAGGTGCGCCGCCTGGAGACCGCGACGCTCGCGGAGACCAAGCAGGCCTGCATCGACGCGCAAGTCCAGTACTACCGCGCCGTGCCGTACGTCTGGGCATCGGCCGTCATCGCGCAGCTGAGCTACATGCGGCTGTGCGAGCTCGCCGCCGAGTCCGGGAACCCGGGCACCGAGAACGTCGTCTGCGGCGGCTACGGCACCGAGGAGATCGACATGGCGACCGACCTCTGGCGCGTGTCCCGAGGGCGGATGACCAAGGAGGAGTTCCTCGACCACCACGGCTGGACGGTCCCGCTCGGCATGGAGATCGCCGAGCCGTCCTGGCGCGAGAACCCCGACGCGCTCGACGGCCTGATCGCCACGTACGCCGGCATGTCCGACGACGAGGAGCCGGGCTCCGTGCTCGGCCGCCGTGCCGATGAGCGCATCGCCGGTGAGCAGGCGATCTTGAGCGGGCTGCCCAAGAACAAGCGCAAGGGCGCCCTGAGGGCGATGCACCAGGCGAGCGAGTACATGCAGGTGCGCACGATCCAGAAGGTCGCGAGCGCCATGGCATGGGACGTCTTCCGCGCCGCAGCCCGCCGCATGGGTGACCTGTACGTCGAGGCCGGCATGCTCGACGATGCCTCCGACGTCTTCCAGCTCACCGCTGCGGAGCTGCTCGGGCCGGAGCTCCCGGCGGACGCGAAGGCCATCGTGGCCGACCGCCGGCGCCGGCACGACGAGTATCTCGACTACCGCCTGCCGGTCTTCTGGGAAGGGGATCCGGAGGTCGAGCGCATCTCGCAGGACACGAGCGAGGCGCCGCTGACGGTCGAGGGGATGGGCGTCAGCCCGGGCGTCGTCGAAGGTGTCGTGCGCGTGATCACGAGCCCGACGGGCGCGGCGGTCGAGCAGGGCGAGATCCTCGTCTGCGTCACCACCGACCCGAGCTGGGTCTCGCTCATGGTGCCGGCCTCCGGCCTCGTCATCGACATCGGCGGCCCCGTGAGCCACGGCGCGATCGTCGCGCGCGAGCTCGGCGTTCCCTGCGTCATCAACACCCGCACCGGCACGAGCACCCTGAAGACGGGGCAGCGCGTGCGCGTCGACGGCAGCACAGGCGTCGTCGAGATTCTCTCCTGACCCCCGGCATCAAGGACCACAGACATGAGTGATGTCGTACTTCCCCAGGGCGTCTCCGAGGCGACCTTCGCCAAGGCCCTCGAGGGCTTCCGCGCCGCCGTCGGCGCCGAGCACGTCCTCACCGAGGGCGAGCACTTCGCCGAGTTCCGCGATCCGTTCCAGCCGCCGCAGTGGGACACGAACACGCCGTCGATCGTCGTGATGCCGCAGAGCACCGAGGAGGTGCAGGCCGTCGTGCGGGTCGCGGCCGAGCACGGCGTGCCGATCTGGACGCACTCGACCGGGAAGAACAACGGCTACGGCGGAGCCGCGCCGCTTGTCCAGGGCACCGTCACGGTGAGCCTGCGGCGGATGAACAAGATCCTCCACATCGACGAGGAGCTCGCGTACGCCGAGGTCGAGCCGGGCGTCACCTGGCGCGACCTCTACGACGAGATCACGCGCCGCGGCCTGCGGCTGATGATGTCGAACACCGATCTCGGCTGGGGCAGCGTCATCGGCAACTCGCTCGAGAACGGGTTCACCTACGGCGTCAACGGCAACGATCACTCGGCCCCTTGCGGTATGGAGGTCGTGACGGCGGACGGCGACGTCCTGCGCACCGGCATGGGTGCCATGACGGACAACCCGGCATGGCACACCTACAAGAGCTCCTTCGGCCCGAGCCTCGACCGGTTCTTCACGCAGTCGAACTTCGGCATCGTCACGAAGATGGGCATCTGGCTCCTGCCGGCGCCCGAGGTCTACCACCCCGTCTGGGTGCGTGTCTGGAACTACGAGGACCTCATCCCGCTCGTCGACACGCTGCGCGAGCTGCGTCTCGAGCGCACGATCGAGGCCGGTCCCGTGATCTACAACACGCTGATGTTCGCCTGCGTGTTCGGGCGCCGCTCGCAGTTCTATGACGGGCCCGGTGCGATCCCCGACCATCTGATCGACGGGATCGCGAAGGAGATCGGCTCCGGTCGCTGGATGCTGCGTGCCGCCCTCTTCGGGCGCCGCGACATCGTCGAGCGCCAGTTCGCGCGGATCAAGGACGCGTTCGGCGCGATCCCCGGCGCCGAGGTGTGGGGCGAGCCGCACTCGTTCGACGAGATCCCCTCGCTCGAGAATCCGGGCGAGCTCGTCAGCGGCGGCGTTCCGAACCTCGAGATGAACCACATGGTCGGCTGGTACAGCGAGAACGATGGCGGTCACATCGGCTTCTCGCCGGTCGTCCCGCTGCGCGGTCGCGACCTTTTCGCCTGCCACAACGCGCTCCGGGAGACGCTCGAGAGTGAGGCCGGGCTCGACTACATGACCGGGAGCGTCTCGATCAACGCGCGCACGATGCTGCACGTCGGGCTGATCATGTTCAACACCGCCGATGAGGACGCCTCGCAGCGCGCCTTCAGCACGACGAAGCGCATGGTCTCGCGCGCAGCCGAGCTCGGCTACGGCGAGTTCCGCTCACACCTCACCCACATGGACGAGGTGGCGGCGCACTACGACTTCAACGATCACGCGTATCTGCGGTTCGTCGAGAGGATCAAGGACGCAGTCGACCCGAAGGGCATCCTCGCCCCGGGCAAGCAGGGCATCTGGCCCGAGCATCTGCGCTCAGGCCGCAACGGGAGGACCTCATGACCGACCAGCCGATCAAGTCGATCTACCTCGCGAGGCGCAACCCGCGCCTCGAGCGCGGCCGCTTCGCAGCGCGCTGGCGTCGCCACGGTGAACTCGCGCTGAGCCTGCCGTTCATGAACCCCTGCATCGGCTACTTCCACAACGATGTCGCCGAGCACCCGCCGGTCGCTGCGGATCCGTATACCGGGGATCTCTGGTCCGGCGACTACGACGGCGTCGGCGTCGTGATGTTCCCGGGGGGCGCGTCGCTCGAGTCGCTTCTGACCCATCCGACATTCCCCATCCTGCTCGCGGACGAGTACGGCGCCTTCCACGAGCTCGTCGAGGAGTTCACGACGCTCAACCACGAGCGGATGATCCGATGGCGGATCGGCACCGCGGCGCAGTTTTTCGCCTTCCTGCGCGCGAAGGACGGCGTGAGTCGCGAGGAGTTCGCCCGCCGCTGGGAGCTCCACCTCCAGCACGTGATGCGCTCCCCGGCGCTCGCCGAGTACGTCATCCAGTACTCGCACAACACGCCGCTCGCCTCCGACGAGACGGGCGACGCGGACGCGGCGACGCGCGAGCGCCTGACGATCGGGTCGCTCACCGACGTGGCCGGGATCGCCCAGGTCGGCTTCGCCTCCTGGTCGGACATGGAGGCGTATCTGAGCCATCCGGACCGTGAGGCGATCCGTGACGACCTCGCCGAGTTTGCGGACCTCGGGCGGAGCGTCATGGTGGCCGCCAACGAGGTTACGATGAAGGCCACGGCGCTGCTGCGCTGATCCGGCCTCGCCCTTACACATTGCCCACCACTCCGGCCTGCGCCGGGGAGAGACACTGAGGACATGACGACCGTCGAGAGGAACCAGTCCGGCACGGACCACCAGCCGGAGGAGCGCGAGAGCGTCATCGTCCGGTTCGCGGGGGATTCCGGCGACGGCATGCAGCTGGCGGGGGGTCGCTTCGCCGACGCCACCGCGATGGCGGGCAACGATCTCGCGACGCTCCCGAACTTCCCGGCGGAGATCCGCGCCCCCGCGGACACGCTGGGCGGCGTCTCGAGCTTCCAGATCCACTTCGCCTCGCGCGACATCGCGACGCCGGGCGACTCGCCGAACATCCTCGTCGCCATGAACCCCGCGGCGCTGCGCGCCAACATCGGCGACCTGGAGAAGGGCGCCGCGATCCTCGTGAACGAGGATGCGTTCACCAAGCGTGCGCTGATGAAGGCCGGGTACGAGACGAGCCCGCTCGACGACGGCTCGCTCGACGGCTTCCAGGTGACCCGCGTCTCGATGACGGAGATGGTCACCCGCGCTGCGGAGGACGTCGAGGGCGCGACCACCCGCGACATCCAGAAGTCCCGCAACATCTTCGCGCTCGGCCTCGTCTCGTGGATGTACGACCGCCCGGCCGAGGTCACCCAGAAGTGGATCGAGGGCAAGTTCGCCAAGAGCCCCGTGCTGCGCGACCTCAACCTCGCCGCGCTGCGCGCCGGCTACGCCTACGGTGAGACGGCCGAGCTCGTCGGTACGCAGATCACCGTCCCCGCCGCGAACGACGTCCCGCCGGGCCTCTATCGCAACGTGAACGGCACCCAGACGCTCGTGATGGGCCTCCTAGCCGCGAGCATCCGCAGCGGCATGAACCTCGTGTTGGCCGCGTATCCGATCACGCCGGCGACGGACATCCTCCACGAGCTCTCGCGCCGCGGCGGTCACGGTGTGCGCACGATCCAGGCCGAGGACGAGATCGCGGCCGTGGGCATGGCACTCGGCGCCTCCTACGGCGGCGCCCTCGGCGTCACGTCGACGAGCGGTCCGGGGATGGACCTCAAGGCCGAGACGATCGGCCTCGCCGTCATGCTCGAGCTCCCGCTCGTGGTCATCGACGTCCAGCGGTCCGGTCCCTCGACGGGCATGCCGACGAAGCAGGAGCAGTCAGACCTCATGATGGCGCTCTACGGCCGTCACGGCGAGGCCCCGCTGCCGGTGGTCGCCGCGTCGACGCCCGGGCAGGCGTTCGAGGCTGCGATCGAGGCATGTCGCATCGCCGTCGAGTACCGCACGCCCGTGATCCTGCTGAGCGACAACTTCATCGCGAACTCCACTGAGCCGTGGCTCGTGCCGTCGGCCGCCGACATCCCCGCGATCGACCAGAACCTCACGACCGAGATCCCTGCGGACGGCGACTTCCTGCCGTACGCGCGTGACGAGCGGCTCGTGCGTCCGATCGCCATCCCGGGCACGCCCGGCCTGCAGCACCGCATCGGTGGCCTCGAGAAGGAGGAGGGCACGGGCAACATCAGCTACGACGGACCGAACCACGAGCGGATGAGTCAGATCCGCGCGGGGAAGATCGCCGGCATCGACGTCCCGGACGTCGAGGTCGACGCCGACGAGGGTGCTGAGGTCCTGATCCTCGGATGGGGCTCGAGCGCCGGTGCGATTCGCGCCGGTGTGCGCCGCGTGCGCCAGCGGGGGATCCCGGTGGCCCGCACGCACCTGCATCACCTCAACCCGCTGCCCGCCAACCTCGGTGAGGTTCTGCGGTCCTACAAGCAGGTGCTGTTGCCGGAGATGAACGCCGGCCAGCTCTCGAAGGTCCTGCGAGCCGAGTACCTCGTGGACATCAAGAGCCACACGAACCTGCAGGGCCGCCCGCTGCGTGCGGCCGAGATCGAAACTGCCATCCTGGAGGTGCTGGGCGCATGACCACCGCTGAGCTGACGAAGGCCGACTTCCAGTCGGATCAGGAGACCCGCTGGTGCCCTGGTTGCGGCGACTACGCGATCCTCTCCGCCGTCCAGGGGCTGCTGCCCGAACTGGGCGTCGCTCCGGAGAACACCGTCTTCATCTCCGGGATCGGTTGTGCCGGCCGCTTCACGTACTACGTGGACACGTACGGCATGCACTCGATCCACGGGCGTGCCCCGGCGGTCGCGACGGGCCTCGTCGCAGCGCGCGATGACCTGTCCGTGTGGGTCGTCAGCGGCGACGGCGATGCCCTCTCGATCGGTGGCAACCACCTGATCCACTCGCTGCGCCGCAACGTCCCGATGAAGCTGCTGATCTGCAACAACCGGATCTACGGCCTCACCAAGGGGCAGATCTCGCCGACCAGCGAGCGCGGCAAGGTCACGAAGTCGACGCCCGAGGGCTCCGTCGAGGCGCCGCTCGATCCGATCTCGCTCGCGCTCGGCTCGGGGGCGACCTTCGTCGCCCGCACCGTCGACCGCGACAAGGCGCACATGACTGAGGTGCTGCGCGCTGCTGCGCATCACCCCGGGATGGCGGTCGTCGAGATCCTCCAGAACTGCCCCGTCTTCAACGACGAGCACCACATCCACGTGACCGACAAGGCCCAGGCCGCGATCAACCGCATTGAGCTCGTTCACGGCCAGCCCGTGCGCTTTGGTGCCGAGGGTGAGCGTGGCGTCGTCGCGCTGCCCGGCGGAGGCCTCGCGTTCGGCGATGCCGCCGACGCGATCATCCATGACGCGACGGCTGCCGACCCGACGCTCGCGTTTGCGATCAACGGGCTGGGCGATCCGATGACCGGCCCCGTGGCGCTCGGCATCTTCCGCAACGTCCAGGCCCCGATCTGGGCCGAAGGCGTGACGGCCCGCCTGAAGGCCAGCCGCGTCGGTCTCGGCGACGCCGACATCGATGCGCTGCTCCACGAGGGCAACACCTGGACCGTCGCCTAGCGATGGCCGGCGCGCAGCGCGCCGGGGCCTGACAGAGTCCCCGGCGTGCGCGCCCGCCCCCGCAGGCTGATCATCCCGCTGCTCGTCGCCGTGGCCGTCGCTCCGCCGCCGGCGGGCGCGAGCGTCGCGGCGCAGCGACCGGTGATCCCGCAGGTCTCGATCCGTGGTGTACGGCCGGGGATGACCCCCGCCGAGGTGCGCAGCGCCGTCGGTCGCGCGCCCGACGGGAGCAGCACGGCGCCGCATCCCATCCTCGGCCGTGTTCGCGTGTGGCGCTTCGGCGGCCTGCGCGTCGTGTTCGATGGCGTCCGGGCCGGCCGGACGGTGCTGAGCGTCTCGAGCGCCGCCTCGCAGGACCGCACGAGCGGGGGCGTCGGACGTGGGACGACCGAGGTCGTCCTGCGCGCGCGCGTGCCCGGGGCGCAGTGCGCCACGGAGTACGGGTACCGCCACTGCTGGGTCGGCGTCCACAGAGCGGGCCGCATCGTCACCGACTTCTCGCTGAGTCGTCGCGGCCGGGTCACGCGCGTGACCCTCGGGCGCGTCGTCGACTGACGGGGCGCTGGCGTCCTCCAGGCGCCCATCGTGCTATCACCTTCACCCACATGACCCTGTCCAGCCGCTTCATCTCCCCGATCCTCCTCGGCCTCGCCGCGCTCGCCCTGCTGGCAGGCTGCGGCGGGACGGATTCGAGCCAGGCCGACAAGGCCGCCGCCCAGGCGCGCGAGCAGCTCAAGAACCCGCCCAAGGCGCAGGATCTGACGATCAAGGCCGTCGTGGTCAAGCCCTCCGCGGGCGAGGCCGACATCAAGACCAAGCCGGCGATTGCAAAGCAGTCCGGCAAGCCCCCGGTCGACCTCGTCGTCCAGGACCTGATCGTCGGGACCGGCGCCGAGGCGAAGACCGGCGACACCGTCGACGTCCAGTACGTCGGCGTGCTCTACGCCAACGGCAAGGAGTTCGACACCTCCTGGAAGGAGGCCTCGGGGAACAAGCCCTTCACGTTCACGCTCGGCGGCGGTCAGGTCATCTCCGGCTGGGACCAGGGCATCGTCGGGATGAAGGAGGGCGGTCGTCGCCGCCTCATCATCCCCGCCGATCTCGCCTACGGCGCCCAGGGCTCGCCGCCGTCGATCCCGGCGAACGCAGCGCTCGTCTTCGACGTCGATCTCCTCAAGGTCAAGGCTGCTGCAGCGAAGTAGCGGGTGAGCGGGTCACCGATGCGGTTGCGGACGCTCACGATCGCGGCGCTCGCAACGGCGTCGGTGCTTCCTGCTGCTGCCGCACAAGCCGCATCGACCGGCGGTGCGCTCCATGCCCTGCAGTCCGACGGCACGCCCGTCGAGCTGCAATCGGTCGCGCTCGGGCAGGTCAATCGCGACCTTGTCCTCACGGTCCGCGCGACCCGGTCGATCGACCCGGCGGACTTCGACGACGGCGGACGTATCTGCCTCCATGTGAGGCAGATGCAGGAGGCGGCAGTGATCTGCGTCACGCGCAGCGGCACTGCTTGGCGCCTGCGGCGCGACCAGCGCGCCCTCGCCGGTGTGATCGGCCAACCCAAGGCGGGAATCCTGCGGGTGCGCTGGCGCCCGGCGGACGTGGGGCTCGAGCCCGGATCGGTCTCGTGGCGCGTCGCGGCGACGCCGGATGGCTGCGATCGAGTCGCGCTCTGCCGGTCGCGGGCCCCACGCGAGAGCGGGACCGACTATCCGGGCCGCGTCATGCGCGTCAGCGTCGTCGGGTGCGTCGCCAGTGGTCCCACGGAGGTCCGGCGGGGCGCGCCGGGTAAGCGGATCGCCTTGACCTACGACGACGGGCCGTCCGCCGACACCGCGGCGCTCCTCGACACGCTCCAGCGCCTGGATGTCCCGGCGACGTTCTTCATGATCGGCAGGCAGGTCGAGGCGCACGCAGACGTCGTGCGCCGCGTGCTCGCCGAAGGGCATGAGATCGGGAACCACTCGTGGGACCACGCGGACCTCGGCCGCGGAGGGGCGCGCGCGTCTCGGCAGCTGCGCGAGACGAATGCCGTGATCCAGAGCGTCACGGGGTACACGCCGTGCGTGTTCCGGCCCCCGTACGGATCGACCGGACCTGATCTCGTCGAGCGCACTCGGGCAGCCGGTCTGACGTCGATCCTCTGGTCGGTCGACCCCCTCGACTGGAAGCGGCCGGGAGCGGACCACATCGTCGCTCGGGTCTTGCGCCAGACCGGTCCGGGAGCGATCATCCTGTCGCACGACGGCGGCGGCCCCCGGGCACAGACGCTTGCTGCCGCGCCGCGCGTGATCGCGGGACTGCGCCGCCGCGGCTACACCTTCGTGACGGTCAGCGAGCTGCTCGGCTACCGCGAGCGGCTCGAGCTGCGCCCCTGATCGCGTCGCCCGGCTCGGTCAGCGCGGTGCGCGCACGAGCCACGCTGGGATGGGAGGGATTCCTGACCGGGCGCTGCGGGCGGCCTTGACGTACTCGGCGACGTCCTCGGCGGGCACGACGAAGATGCGGTTGTCGCGCAGGTAGCGGCCGGTGTCCGAGGAGGACACCGGAGGCCGGCGGTACACGTCGAGGTGGCGCCCGATGATCGCGCTCCCCGTGTCGTCTGCGCGGAACCAGCCGTCCTTATTCATCGGCTTGTACGCCGGCACGTAGACGAGGCTGCCTAGGGGGATGAGGCGCCGGTCCACCGCGACGCTGCGGTAGAAGCGCAGTGGCCGCGAGGGGCCCTCAGCGAAGGTGATGCCCTCCGGCTTCACGAAGCGGCGTCCCCTGCCGTTGAACCAGCCGCCCTCAAGGAGCGGGAAGGTCACGGCGCCCGCGGTGTTACGCCAGAAGCCCTCGGTGCGCCAGAATGGCGCGAACGCGCCCCCGACTCCGAAGCGCGCCTTGCGTCCCCGCGCGGTGATCCAGGATGACGTTCCGACGGTGGCGATGTGGTACTCCTTGCCATCAAGGCCGATCCCATCGCCCTCCATCGCGACACCGCGCGCCGAGTAGAGCCAGTCGACCCGGCTCTTGCGCTCAAGGCCCGGCGTGGTGACCGCTTTCCCGATGAACCACGCCTCGGGCGCGGGGAAATACTCGGTCACCGTCACGCGCGAGAGCCACGTGGGCCTCGAGAGCGGGGACCGCGCGAGCGCAGCGGACGCCGGCAGCGCGCCGATGAGGACGCCGGTCAGCGCGAGCGCCGCGAGTCTCGTGCGTGTGGAGGGGCCGCGCATCAGGACCATCATCACGGTATCGACCCTCGTACGCGCCGGCTGAAGGCGCGCTTGCGGCGTGTCAGTCGAGCGCGACGACGCGATCGCGGACCCGGATCGTCCCGCTCGTCAGGATCTCGGCGTGGATGCCGCCGCGGTGCGCCAGCGCGCGCATCAGCCCTGAGCACTGGGTGAGGCGCTCGAGGTGGGCACACGGCTCGCACGGCTCGACGCCGCGGCATTCGGCCTCGCCGATCAGAAAGCGCCGCCCGAGGAGCCCCTCGAGGTCCACGCCCGCGGTCACGAGCTGACGGCGCGTCTCGCCCGGGGCGAGCGCCATCCCGCCACGCTCGAGTGCCTCGAGCGTCTCCGCGGCGATCAGCGTGAGCTGCCGCTTGGGCGGCGCATCGACGGCGAAGTGCCGGTCACCACGCAGCCCTGCGCCTGCAACCGCCTCGACCTCGTCGCATGCCGCCGCAGACCCGCCGTGGAGGGCGATCAGGTGGATCGCCGTCACCGTCGCACCGTGGGTCACGGGCCGACTCTATCCGGGCGCCGGACGCTCACCGCGCCGCCCCGCTACCCTCCCTCGCTCGCGCCCTCTTAGCTCAGTTGGTAGAGCACTTCCATGGTAAGGAAGGGGTCGCCGGTTCGAGTCCGGCAGAGGGCTTGCGCGCCGCGCCCGCAGTTGCCCGCCCGGCCGTCTCGCGGATAGGGTCGCCCGGCACTGTCAGCCGGAGGAGAGTCATGCAGATCGCTGGGTCGGTCGCCATCGTCACCGGAAGCAACCGCGGCGTCGGGCGCGAGCTCGTCGAGGCGCTCCTTGAGCGCGGCGCCGCCACGGTCTATGCGGCCGCCCGCACGCCCGCGACGCTCGAGCCGGTCATCGCCCTCGACCCGCAGCGGGTCATCCCCGTCGAGCTCGACCTCACACGCGGCGCGCTCATCGACGCGGCAGCGGGCGTCGCATCAGACGTGACGCTCGTGATCAACAATGCAGCGATCGCGCAGTTCGTCCCCGGCCTTGATGCGCCGCGGCAGAGCATCCTCGACGAGCTGATGACCAACACGATGGGGACCTTCGACATGGTCCGCGCGTTTACGCCGGTCGTCGAGGGGAACGGCGGCGGGGCAATCGTGAACGTCATGTCGCTCCAGTCGTTCGCCGGCTCGCTCGGGATGGACGGCTACTCCGCCAGCAAGGCCGCGACCCACTCGCTCACGCAGTCGCTGCGCCCCGCGCTCGCGGCTCGCGGGATCGTGCTCAGCGGCGTCTACCCGGGCGGGATCGACACCGACATGCTCAAGGGCATCGACGCGCCGAAGTCCTCCCCGATGACGGTCGCGACGGGGATTCTCGACGGTGTGGAGGCGGGGCAGGACGACATCTTCCCGGACCCGGTCGCACGCTTCCTCGGGGGCATCTTCCAGGCCGACCCCAAGCGCTACGAGTACCTCTTCGCCAACACCCCGCAGCTCGTTGCGGCGCTGGAGGAGGCGCGCGGCAGCGGCGACCTGGTCATGTAGCGTCCAGGGTCAGCATTCAGCTCACAAGGAGACTCCATGTCCCAGGCAGCCCCCGCAGGCCCAGCAGACTTCAATCCGCTTGCCCCCGAATTCATCGCGGATCCCTACGAGATTCTGCAGCGCGCGCAGCGCGAGTCGCCGGTGTTCTTCGCCGAGCCCTTCGGCTTCTGGGCGATTACGCGCTACGAGGACATCGACAAGGCGCTCGGTGACTTCGAGACGTTCTCGAACAACTCGCTCGCCGACGTTCCCGTCCCTGAGCAGTTCCAGGACCGCGTCCCGCCGGGGTTCTTCGGCACCGGCTCGCTGATCTCGCAGGACCCGCCGCGGCACACCGAGCGCCGCAAGCTCATCAACAAGGCCTTCGTTCGCAGCCGCATGGAGGCGCTCGAGGCGCCGATCCGCCAGATCTGCCACGACCTGATCGACGAGTTCATCGCCGACGGCAAGGCGGACCTCATGACGCAGTACTGCTACCAGGTGTCGCTGCGCAGCATCGTCCACCTGATGGACATGCCGACCGACGACCTGCCGATGCTCCGCCAGCTCGTCGACGATCAGGGAGCCGTCGTCTCCGACGCGATCTCGCCGATGTCGGAGGAGGAGCGCAACATGCGCTGGGAGCGGATGGCGAAGGCCCGCGAGTACCTCAGCTCGATCGTCGACGCGCGCCGCGCCGCTCCGGGCGAGGACATCGTCTCGCAGATGGCCACCGTCAACGGGGAGGACGGGGAGCTCGTCTTCAGCAACGACGAGATTCTCACCCACCTCACGGAGCTCCTCTTCGCCGGCACCGACACCACGGCGAACCTCATGGGCCAGATGGTCATCGCGTTCGACAAGGACCCGGCGCAGCTCGAGGCCGTGAAGGCCGACCCGTCGCTGTGGGCCCCCGCCTGCGAGGAGGGCATCCGCTTCCGCACGCCGACCCACGGCATCTTCCGCATTGTCACGAAGGACGTGACGCTCTCCGATGTGACGATCCCAGCGGGCTCACTCGTCTGGCTCGGCGTCTCCGGCGCCAACCGCGACGAAGCGCGCTACGGCTGCCCCAACCACTTCGACGTCCAGCGCACCGATGCCGGTGAGCACCTCGGCTTCGGCAAGGGGCGTCACAAGTGCCTTGGGGCGCCGCTGACGCGCGCTGAGGCGCCGATTGGCATGGCGGTGCTCTACGAGCGCATCCCCGGCCTGCGCGTCGTTGCCGGCCAGGAGCTGGACTACGAGCGCACCCTCGTGGCGGTGCTGCTCAAGCACCTCCAGGTGGAGTGGGGCGCCTGATCGAACGGCGCCGTGCTGCCCGGGCTACGCGCCCGGGCCGTCGCCGTCCTGCATGAGCCGCTGCTTCTCGGCCGCGAACTCCGCGTCGCTCAAGGCGCCGCCCTGATGGAGCGATGAGAGCCGCTCGAGGCGCTCCACCCGGCTCGTCGCCTCGGTGGGCTCGTCGCTCCCGCGCAGTGACGCGGCGAAACCCGACGCGCGGGCGCGCAGACTCAGACCGCTGCCGACGCCGCTCGTCCCGGCGGGAAACTCCGCCAGCGTCTCGCGCTGCAGCGCCCACAGCCCGAGCGGGGCTGCGATGAGCAGGATGAGGATGAAGAGCGGGCGATGGAAGCCGGGAGTCGGCCCCCAGGCAATGAGGATGAGCAGCAGCGCGCCGAGCCCGGCGAAGGCGACCTCGGGGCGGTCACGCAGCGTCGGTGCGAGCCGGCGTCGCAGTCCGGTCGCCGCCTTGCTCGGGCCGGCGATCCAGGCGGCGAGGACCAGCGCGAGGCCGAGGACCACGGCCTGCCACGCGAGCCCCTTGAGCAGATCGGTGCTGATGGACCAGACGGCGCTGACCGCGGGCTTCAGCGACTCCTCGTCGATGAGCGCGTTGGTCACGCCGGAGCCGACGACGTTGCGGGCGACCAGCACGAGCAGGCCGACGCTGACCGCCGCGAGACCGGCCGACATGAGCGTCTGACGCCGATGGCCGGTGGCGAGGAAGACCGCCAGGGCGAGCAGCAGCAGGGCGAGCGGCCCGAGGATCCAGGCGAGTGCCTTGAGGACCTTCGCGCCGTTCTGCGCGGTCTTGAGCTCCTGAGACTTGAGGATCGTGAGCTTGCCGGCGCTGGGCGGAATCTGGGAGATCAGCGACTGGGGGAGCCCGACGCGCTCGCCGATGCGCTTGACGAGGAGGCTGAGGTCGAGGGTGACCACGCCGTCCTGCGTGCCCACGAGCGGTCCACCACCCTCGATGACCTGGACGAGCTGCTCGTGCGCGGCGCGGTTGGCATCGGCCCACGCCGACTGGACGGTGGGGTTCTCGAGCGCGCGCTGCGCGAGGTCATCGACGAGGTTGCGCAGCGCCGCTGAGGCGGCCGGCGCGATCCGGTCGAGCGCCGGGGGGAGCTGCTTCTCGATCTCAGCCTGGACGTTGACGTTCGAGTAGAGCTGGTCGGTGAGGTAGGTGGCGACCTGGTCGCGCACCGCCGGGTCCTCGAGCAGCGCGGAGCTCGTCTTCGTCCACTGGTTCGTGTTCAGGACCTCCTGGCGGCTCCAGACCGCGAACATCGAGAGGAGCCCGACGATGACGGCAAGGCCGATCAGTGACCGGACAGCGATGCGACGTCCCCGCGATGCCTCCCAGGGCGTGCGTGCACCGGTGTCAGCCGCGGGCGGCTGTACCTGTGTCGGTGCGTCCTGATCGTGCTCGCTCCCGGCCATGATGGTCATGCTCCCTGTTGCGGACGCGACGACGCTACCAGGGGTGCCGGGCGGGAGATCCCACTCTGTGCCCATTAGGCTCGGCGCCGTGTCGTCCCCCGCGCAACCAGCCGGCGCCCGGCGCAGCGCCGCGCTCGACGGCCTGCGCGCGCTGGCCGCACTCACCGTCTTCGGCTTTCACGCCTGGCTCTACACGCGCTCGACGGTCGATGCGTCGGCGGCGCGCGATGCCTCGCTCGGGGACCAGATCGCCGCCGAACTGCGGATCGGCCTCGTGCTGTTCTTCGTGCTCTCCGGCTTCCTCCTCTTCCGGCCGTGGGTGGCGGCACGCCTCGGGGCCGGATTGGCGCCCCGTCCCGCGACCTACGCGGCACATCGCATCGGGCGGATCGTCCCCGCCTATTGGCTGGCGATCGTCGGATCGGTGGCGCTGCTCTGGCCGCTTGAAGGCGAGCCGGGCGTCCGGCTTCCGCTGTCGGAGGACCTGCCGCTGTTCTTCGTCTTCGGTCAGAACTTCAGCCGGGACACGATCATGCGCCTCGACCCGCCGATGTGGACCCTCGCGGTCGAGGCGTCCTTCTACCTCGTGCTGCCGCTGCTCGGCTGGGTCGCGCTGCGCGTCGCGCGCACCAGGATCGGCCAGTCGATCGTCCCGATCTCGGCGCTGGCACTCGGCGTCGCCTTCAACGTCTGGCTCGCCCAGCGCGCGCCGTCGATCATGCTCGGCAAGAGCCTGCTTGCGATGCTGCCGTACTTCGCGATCGGGATGCTCGCCGCGGTGCTCGTCTACGGGCGAACGCCCGGCCGCCGAGCGGCTGCGCTGCTCGCGATCGGCGGGCTGGCGCTCGTCCTCCTCGACGGGTGGCTGCATGCGCGCGCCGCACCGGGGACGCAGCTCGCCCACGTCCTCAAGAGCGTGCGCGATCTGCCCGCCGCGGTCGGCTGCGCCGCGATCGTGGCGCTCGCCACAACGCGGCCTCCGCGCGTGCTTGCGGCGCGCCCGCTCGCCGCCGCGGGCCTCGTCTCCTACGGCCTCTATCTCTGGCATGTGCCGGTCCTCCTCTGGCTGCGCGCGCACGGGCTGCTCCCCCAGCACACCTGGGGCGCGGTGCTCGTCGGCCTGCCCGTCTCGCTGGCGCTGGCCGCGTTGAGCTGGAGGCTGGTCGAGCGCCCGGCCATCGCATGGTGCCGTCGCACGCACCTCTTCGGGGCGAACCGTCCCGCGACACCGCCGGCGACTTGAGGCGTCAGGCGCGCATGGGCGCGGGCGCCCCAGTGGGCGCTGGCTGCGTGCCACGCCACCCGATCAGTGCGCCGAGGATGCACAGGGCGCCGGCCACCGCGAACGCGGTCGGATAGTGGTTGCCCTCGCCGAGCGAGACGATGATTCCGGCGAACGGGGCACCGAGGCCGAACCCGATGTCGAAGAAGGCGGTGAATCCGCCCATGGCGGCACCCCGGCGCTCCGGGGAGACGCCGTCGACGACGAGGATCGCGAGCGCGGGGAAGAGCATCGACATGCCGGCGCCCATGAGCGCCGAGGCCGCGAGGGCGGCCGGGAGTGAGTGCGCGACGGCCAGCCCGAGCAGCCCGAGCCCTTCGACGATCCCCGACCCGAGTGCCGTGACGCGTGCGCCGATGCGATCGGGCAGGGGCGAGAGGCCGATGCGGGTGAGCAACAGCGACCCCGTGAAGGCGACGAATGCGGTCGCCCCATGGCCGAACCCGCGCCAGTCGAGCAGCAGCACGACGAAGGCGCCCATCGTCCCGTACCCGAGGTTGCCGAGGCCGAGCGCGATGCCCGGCCGGATCGTCTCGCGCGGGATTAGGCCGCGCCGCCCGGTGGTCGACGGGGTTCCGAAGGCGGCCACCTGTGCGGTCTCGGCCGCGGGCACCGGCTGCGCTGCCCGCGCCGTGCGGTGCTCGGGCACGATGCAGGCGACGAGCAGCCCGATGAGCGGCAGCACCGTGGCGAAGATCCAGACGGCGTCGTAGCCGCCGAGCGCCTGCGCCCCGACGCCGAGCATGGCGCCGAACGTCAGCCCGGCCCAGATGGAGAGCCCGTAGATCCCGATGGCCTGTCCGCGCCGACGATCGGGGGCGATGTCGACGATCCACGTGACCCCAGCGGTGAAGACCCAGCCTTCGCCCAGCCCGACGGCGAACCGCGCGACGATCAGTCCGGCGACGGAGGGGAGGAAGAGGAGGAGCCCGGACGCGGCTGCGATGGCGAGTCCGGCGCCGAGGACGACCTTGCGGCCGAAGCGGTCGGCGAGTCGCCCACCCACGGGCCGCCCGATCAGCGCGGTCAGTGCGAAGGCGCCCATGACGATCCCGACGGCGACGTCGCCGGCGCCCATCGGCCCTTTGACGTACTTCGGCAGCGTCGGAAGCACTGCGCCGATCGCCAGAAAGCACAGCAGCGTCGCGGCGAAGACACCGGTGAAGGCGGCGAGCTCAGGACGCCCCGATGGAATGGCGCGCAGGCGCCTGAGAGACGACACGCCGACTCGCACGCGCTAGAGGCTATTCGGCCTCAGCGCCCCGCGGCATGACAGCCGCTACACTCCGTGCCTGACTCGCCCGGGGCGGGTCGTTTTTCTGTCCCGGAGCGTTTTTCTGAAGTGTTCTTCTCGACCGGAGTCGCCCTATGGCCCGCGGAGACGTGCGCATTGCGGTCACCCTCGAATGTGAGGACTGCAAGCGGCGCAACTATCAAACCAACAAGAGCAAGCGCAACACGCCCGATCGCATCACGCTGCGCAAGTTCTGTCGCTGGTGCAGGACCCATACCAGCCACAAGGAGACCCGCTAGCCGGGGTGAGCCTGCGTGGCCAGGGATCGCAAACGCGCGAAGCAGCGCCGTGCACGACGCTCGCCGGAGGCCGGAGACGGCCCGGCGCGCGAGGACGTGCCCGGTGGGCTCGAGCATGCATCGGGGGAGGTCGATGAGTTCGAAGCGAAGCTCGTCGCCGACGCCGGTGGCGAACCCGCTGCGCCCGACGCGCTCGACGGTGTGGGCGGCGACGATCGCGTCGTCGACCATCCCGAGGACCTGACCGACGAGGAGTTCGACGAACTCGAAGACCGCGTCGACGAGCTCGAGGAGACCTTCGAGACCGGCGATCAGCAGGCCATCGAGCGTGCCGAGGACGAGCTCGGCAGCGACATCTCCGAGCGCCGCCGTGAGCGCACCAAGGCCGGCGTAGGTGCTCCGACGCGCAAGGGTGGGCTGCGCTTCGTCGCATTCCTCCGCGCATCCTGGGCCGAGCTTCAGCGGGTCCAGTGGCCTGACCGCCGCCAGGTGGGGCAGGCCACAGCAGTTGTCCTGGGTTTCGTAGTCATCGCCGGGCTGTATCTAGGCCTGGCGGATTACGTTGCCAAGAAGGTCGTCGACATCATCATCTGAGGCCCACGCCATGTATCGCTGGTACGTCGTCAACACAAAATCCGGGCTCGAGAACAAGGTCAAGCAGAACCTTGAGCACCGCGTCGTCACACTCGGCCAGGCCGGTGTCGTGCGTCAGATCGTGATCCCGACCGAGACGGTCTCCGAGCTCAAGGACGGGCAGAAGGTCAACAAGGAGACCAAGACCATGCCGGGCTACGTCCTGGTCGAGATGGACCTCAACGAGGACTCGTGGGGTCTGGTCAAGGGCACTCCCGGCGTCACCGGCTTCGTCGGCTCGACCGACGACCCCGTGCCGCTCACGCGCGCCGAGGTCGATCGCCTGCTGCATCGCGAGATCGCGCAGAAGGCGCCATCGAAGGCCCAGTTCACGATCGGCGAGTCGGTGAAGGTCACCTCCGGCCCGCTTTCAGACTTCTCCGGCGAGATCGCCGAAATCAACCAGGACGCCGCGAAGCTCAAGGTCCTCGTCTCGATCTTCGGACGCGAGACCCCGGTCGAGGTCGGCTTCGATCAGGTCAAGAAGATCACCTGATCCGCGTCGTCCAAGTCATCCCACTACTCTCCAAGCTCCCCAAGAACTGAACTGTCATGGCGAAGAAGGTCCTCACTCACATCAAGCTCCAGGCCCCGGGCGGCGGAGCCAGCCCGGCGCCGCCGGTCGGCCCCGCGCTGGGTCAGCACGGCATCAACATTATGGAGTTCTGCAAGGCGTTCAACGCCCAGACGCAGGACCAGGCCGGTGTGACGATCCCGGTCGTGATCACGGTCTACGAGGATCGCTCGTTCACCTTCATCACGAAGACCCCGCCGGCCGCCGTGCTCATCAAGCAGGCGATCGGGCTCGCGAAGGGTTCCGGGGAGCCCAACTCCAAGAAGGTCGGCACGATCAGCCAGGCCCAGGTGCGTGAGATCGCTGAGCGCAAGCTCGACGATCTCAACGCCCACGACATCGATCAGGCGGCGAAGATCATCGCCGGTACCGCCCGCTCCATGGGCGTGGAGGTGGTGTGACGATGACCGCACACGGAAAGCGTTACGAAGCAGCACGCACGAAGGTCGACCGCGACTTCGCCTATGGCCCCGCCGAGGCGATCGCCCTCGTGCGCGAGCTCAGCAACGCGAAGTTCGATGAGTCGATCGAGGTGCACGTGCGTACGGGCCTCAACGTCCGTCACGCGGACGAGCAGCTCCGCGGCACGATCGCGCTCCCCAACGGCCTCGGCCGCTCGGTGACCATCGCGGTCTTCGCCCAGGGCGACAAGGCGCGCGAGGCCGAGCAGGCCGGCGCGGACGTCGTCGGCGCCGAGGATCTCGCCAAGCGCATCGAGGAGGGCTTCTCCGACTTCGATGTGGCGATCTCCACACCGGACCTCATGCCGATCGTCGGCCGCCTCGGCCGCGTCCTCGGCCCGTCGGGCAAGATGCCGAACCCGAAGGTCGGCACGGTCACGAACGACGTCGCCAAGGCCGTCGAAGAGGCCAAGGCAGGCAAGGTCGAGTACCGCACGGACCGCAACGCGATCGTGCACCTGGTGATCGGCAAGAAGAGCTTCGACGAGCGCGCGCTGCTGGAGAACTACGCAGCCGTCGTCGAGGAGCTCGTCCGCGCCAAGCCCGCCGTCGCCAAGGGCAAGTACATCCGTTCGATCACCCTCGCCTCCACCCAGGGGCCCGGCGTCAAGGTCGATCCCACCCGTCTTCGCGACCTCCTGGAGGCTACGCCGGCCGCGGCGTAACACCCTTCAGGAGCTTCGCGCCACCGTAGACCTCCGGCAGCCCGCGACGGCGGGTGCAAGACCGGACGAGGAGGCCCATGAATAGAGAAGAGAAGGCCGTGGCGGTCGCAGAGATCGCCGAGCAGATCAAGGAGTCGGAGGCGGTTTTCGCCGTCGACTACCGCGGCATCACCGTGACCCAGGTTGCTGCGGTGCGCGCAGAGCTGCGCGCGTCCGATGCGACCCTGCGCGTCGTCAAGAACTCGCTCACCGAGCGGGCGGCTGACATCGCGGGCGCTGAGGCCCTCAAGGAGCTGCTCAGCGGCCCCACCGCACTGACCTTCGTGCGCGGCGACGCTGCCGCAGCGGCCAAGGCGATCTCCACGTTCAACAAGGACACGGAGATCCTCGCCTTCAAGGGCGGGCTGATGAACGGCGAGCCGCTGGCTGTCGAACAGCTTCAGGCGCTCGCGAAGCTGCCGACCCGCGAGGTGCTCTACGGGCAGCTCGTCGGTGTCGTCGCCTCCCCGCTCACGGGCCTCGCCCGTGGCCTGGGCGGCCTGCTCGGTGGCCTGGCCATCGCGCTCGGTCAGCTCCAGGAGAAGAAGCAGTCCGGCGAGGTCGAGGCAGGCGAGCCGCCCGCGGCCGCTGCCGCCCCGGCTGCGGAGGCCCCGGCTGCGGCCGAGGCTGACGCCCCCGAGGCTGACGCCCCCGAGGCTTCGGCCGAGGACACCGCCGCGGAGCCGGAGGCCCAGGCCGCCGGAGCCGACGACACGCAGGACGTGGCCCCCGAGGCCGCTGAAGAGACCCCTTCCGACAACGAGAATCAGGCGGACGCTTCGGCCTAGCCGAGCACGCCGAAGCGACCCCCAAGGAGAATCAGCATGGCAACTAGCACGCAGGAGTGGATTGACGAGCTCAAGAGCATCTCGGTGCTCGAGCTTTCGGATCGCATCAAGGCCCTCGAGGAGGAGTTCGGCGTCTCGGCGACTGCCGTGGCAGCCGCTGCTCCCGCCGCTGGTGGCGGCGGCGACGCCGGCGCAGCCGAGGAGGCGTCCTCGACCGTCGACGTCGTCCTCACGGGCGCCGGCGACAAGAAGATCCAGGTCATCAAGGTCGTCCGCGCGGCGACCGGCCTGGGCCTGAAGGAGGCCAAGGACCTCGTCGACGAGGCTCCCAAGGCCGTCAAGGAGGGCATCGACCGCGACGAGGCCGACAAGCTCAAGGCTGAGCTTGAGGAGGCCGGCGCGAGCGTCGAGCTCAAGTAGCCGACCGCCAGATCCGCAGTGCGACGGGCGCCCATGTGGCGCCCGTCGTCGTTGTCGGACGCTCGCGGCGTCGTCCGCATGCGCTGATCGAATGCGGCGCATGGTCGCCCCGGTCCGCACGGCACTCAGGACGCTGCACGGGACACACAGCTACGGCTGGGTGCTGGGCATCACCGCGCTCGTGATCATGCTCGGGATCGCACTCCCGGACGGCCAGGTCTCGCGCCTTGCGCTGTGCGTGCTGGCAGCCGCGAATCTCGTGGTCGCGACCGTCATCGCGCAGGCGCGCCCCGCAGCGCTGCGCGGCGCCCTCGTGCTCAGCGCCCTCGCGATCGCTGCGGCGGTCGTCGCGATGGTCACCGAGGGCGACGTCTCGGCCGTTGTCTCGCTCATCGCCGTCGCGCTCGTCGTCCTCGCCACGCCGCTGATCATGCTCAAGGGCATGGGCCGTGCGCTGCGCGAGCAGGGCGTCACGGCGCAGGTCGTCCTCGGGGCGCTCACCTTCTTCCTCCTGATCGGCCTGTTCGCCGTCCAGGTCTACGGCGTCATCGCGCACGCCGACAGCGGGCCGCTCTTCAACGGGGACCACGGCGACGGCACCGTCGGCGACCGCATGTACTTCGCGTTCATCACGCAGGCGACCGTCGGCTACGGCGATTTCACGCCCGCCGGGGGTGCCGGCAGGGCGGTCGCCGTGGGCCAGGCGATCGTCGGGCAGTTCTACCTCGTCACCGTGCTCGCGCTGCTCGTCAGCAACCTCGGGCGCAAACCTGGTGCCACGCGCGGGCCGACCGAGGGGTGACGCCGTCGCCGCAGTCCGGTACGATGCCCGCAGTCAGCCGATAGCCGCAGCCGCCCACCAGTTCGGTATCACGCCACATACGTGAGCCGCGGGCGGGGTCCGTGAGCGCTGATACGCCCCCACCGGGGGTCCGCTTCGCCGTGTGTTACACTCGTCGTTCGTCCTCTCTTCGGAGAGTGCGAACCTCGCTTGATCCCCGTCCGCCTCTGACCCCACCGAGGAGTCGCCCGTCGTGCCGCCCGTTGCTGCTTCCCGGACGCGCCGTAGTTTCGCGCGTCTGACCAAGGCCCTCGACGTCCCCAACCTGATCGACATTCAGCGGCGTTCGTTCGCCTGGCTGGTCGATCCTGAGAAGGGGGGGCTGCGCGAAACGATCGATGACATTTCACCGATCCAGGACTACACGGGCAACCTCGCCGTCCAGTTCGGCGAGATCGTCTTCGACGAGCCGACCTCCACGATCGCCGAATGCCGCGAGAACGACGAGACGTACTCGCGCGCGCTGTCGGTGACGGTCGCCTTCATCAATCAGGAGACCGGTGAGATCCGCGAGCAGTCCGTCTTCATGGGCGAGTTCCCGTGGATGACCGATCGCGGCACCTTCATCATCAACGGCACGGAGCGCGTCGTCGTGACGCAGCTCGTCCGTTCCCCGGGCGCCTACGTCATGGAGCCGAAGGACCGCGAGAAGCAGGTCTTCACGGCGAACCTCATGCCGGCCCGCGGTTCGTGGCTCGAGCTCGAAATCGACAAGAAGGGCAAGGTCTTCGTCCGCATCGACCGCAAGCGCAAGCTGCCGGTCACGGTGCTGCTTCGTGCGATGGCCTACAACCCGGAGACGGACTCCGCCGTCGATGAGACGCACGAGGACATCGCGCGCCTTGACCAGGAGCTCATCGACCTCTTCGGGGGGTCGCTCTACATCCGCAACACGGTCGAGACCGACCCGGAGAACACCAAGACGAAGAAGGGCGCGCTGATCGAGCTCTTCAAGAAGCAGCGTCCCGGTGAGCCGCCGAGCGTCGATGCCGCGTACGCGCTCCTCCAGCAGCTCTTCTTCGACCCCAAGCGGTACGACCTCACGCGAGTCGGTCGCTACAAGCTCAACGCGCGTCTCGGACTCGACCTCGACCTTGAGATCCGCACGCTGACGCACGACGACATCCACGCGCTCGTGCAGGAGCTCGTGAATCTGCCGAAGTGGCTCGGAATCCCCGAAGACGGCGAGATCGAGATCAAGGACTACGCGCTCGAGGCCGGCAGCATGCCGCGCGACCGCGAGTACGAGCCGGGGCACATGCTCTCGGACCACCTCGACGAGTACGAGCACTTCGGCAACCGCCGTCTGCGCACGGTTGGCGAGCTGATCCAGGACGCGTTCCGCGTCGGCCTTTACCGCATGGAGCGCGTCGTCCGCGAGCGCCTCACGACAGAGGACGAGGACACGATCACGCCGCAGACGATCGTGAACATCCGTCCCGTGAGCGCGGCGCTGAAGGAGTTCTTCGGCTCCTCGCAGCTGAGCCAGTTCATGGACCAGACGAACTCGCTGTCCGGTCTGACCCATCGCCGGCGCCTCAGCGCCCTCGGCGCAGGCGGACTGACGCGCGAGCGCGCCCCCATCGAGGTGCGCGACGTCCATCCGACGCATTACGGCCGGATGTGCCCGATCGAGACCCCTGAGGGCCCGAACATCGGCCTGATCGGCTCGCTCTCGTCCTTCGCGCAGGTGAGCGACTTCGGCTTCATCACGACCCCGTACCGCGTGGTCAAGGATGGCCTCGTGACGGACGAGATCGTGCATCTCGACGCCACGCAGGAGGCCGATCAGCTGATCGCGCAGGCGAACCACCCGGTCGACGAGAAGACCGGCAAGCTCAAGGGCCCCGAGGTCGTCTGCCGTACGCAGGCCGGCCAGTACGTGACCTGTGGGCCGAAGGACGTCGACCTCGTCGACGTCTCGCCCGAACAGATCTGGTCCGTCGCCACGGCGATGATCCCGTTCCTCGAGCACGACGATGCCAATCGCGCGCTCATGGGTTCGAACATGCAGCGCCAGGCTGTGCCGCTGCTCGTCCCCGACGCGCCGCTGATCGGCACCGGGATGGAGCGCCGCGCAGCACTCGACACCGGTGACGTGCTGCTCGCTGACATCGGCGGCACGATCACGTACGTCGACGCCGAGCGGATCATCATCGAGGGTAAGAATGGCATCGCCGAGCAGGAGCTCTCGAAGTTCCGCCGCTCGAACCAGGGCACGCTCATCCACCAGGCGCCGCGCGTTCGCACGGGCGACGTCGTCAAGCAGGGCGACGTGCTCGCCGACGGCTCCTCGACCGATCACGGCGAGATGGCGCTCGGCAAGAACCTCATGGTCGCCTTCATGTCCTGGGAGGGCTACAACTTCGAGGACGCGATCATCCTGAGCCGCCGTCTGGTGAAGGACGATGAACTCACCTCGATCCACATCGAGGAGTACGAGATCGAGGCCCGCGGGACGAAGCTCGGCGACGAGGAGATCACCCGCGACATCCCGAACCGCTCCGAGGAGTCGCTGCGCAGCCTCGACGACCGCGGCATCATCCGCGTCGGCGCCGAGGTCACGGGCGGCGACCTGCTGGTCGGCAAGGTCACCCCGAAGGGCGAGACCGAGCTCACCGCCGAGGAGAAGCTCATCCGCGCGATCTTCAAGGAGAAGGCGCGCGAGGTGCGCGACACATCCCTCAAGGTGCCGCACGGTGAGGGTGGGGTCGTGACGAAGGTCGTCACGCTCTCGCGCGAGAACGGCGATGACCTCAAGCCCGGCGTCAATGAGCTCGTGCGCGTCTTCGTCGCGAAGAAGCGCAAGATCTCCGAGGGCGACAAGCTCGCCGGCCGCCACGGCAACAAGGGCGTCATCTCGAAGATCGTCGACGAGGAGGACATGCCGTTCCTCGAGGACGGCACGCCCGTCGACGTGATCCTCAACCCGCTCGGCGTTCCGAGCCGCATGAACGTCGGTCAGCTGCTGGAGACGCACCTCGGGTGGGTCGCCGCACAGGGCTGGTACGACGATGGCAGCGAGGCCTTCAAGGAGGCCCAGAAGAACGGCAGCTCCAAGGTGTATGTGTCGACGCCCGTCTTCGACGGCGCCACCGTGACGGACGTGGACAACGCGCTCGTCAGCTGGCAGGACCATTACAAGGGTCGCATCAACATGGACATCGACAAGGCGCGTCCCGAAGGGCGTCGCGCCTCCGGCAAGTTCACGCTGTACAACGGTCGCACCGGCGAGCCGTTCGACCAGCAGGTCACGGTCGGCTACATGTACATCCTGAAGCTTCTCCACCTCGTGGACGACAAGATCCACGCGCGTTCGACCGGCCCATACTCGCTCGTCACCCAGCAGCCGCTGGGCGGTAAGGCGCAGTTCGGTGGTCAGCGCTTCGGCGAGATGGAGGTGTGGGCGCTCGAGGCATACGGAGCGGCTTACACGCTCCAGGAGATGCTCACGGTGAAGTCCGACGACACGGTCGGCCGCGTGAAGGCCTACGAGGCCATCGTCAAGGGGGAGAACATCCCCGAGCCGAGCATCCCCGAGTCGTTCAAGGTGCTGCTGAAGGAGATGCAGTCCCTGGCGCTCGACGTCAACGTCGTCTCGGAAGAAGGCGTCAGCGCCGAAGTCCGCGATGACGACGACGACCTCCTGCGCGCGGCTGAGGAGCTCGGTATCGACCTCTCAGGTGTGCGCATCGGCGGCGGTGCCGTCCACGGCGAAGAGGACCTCGAGGCGGCTGCCGCAGCCGCAGCGGGCGGCGGCGGCGACGCCGACGACGAACAGCTCGGGACCGAGAGCGACACGGCGCTCGCGACCGAGGATCTGGACATTGAGGCAGGGGCCTGAATCACATGATTGACATCAACAATTTCGACGCCATCGAGATCGGTCTCGCCTCCTCCAAGCAGATCCGGGCTTGGAGCTCGGGCGAGGTCACGAAGCCCGAGACGATCAACTACCGCACGCTCAAGCCGGAGAAGGACGGCCTCTTCTGCGAGCGCATCTTCGGTCCGCAGAAGGACTGGGAGTGCTCCTGCGGCAAGTACAAGCGTGTCCGTTACAAGGGCATCGTCTGCGAGCGCTGCGGCGTCGAGGTGACGCGGGCCAAGGTCCGTCGCGAGCGGATGGGCCACATCGACCTCGCCTCCCCCGTGAGCCACATCTGGTTCTTCAAGGGCGTCCCGAGCCGCATCGGCTACCTCCTCGACATGGCGCCGAAGGAGCTCGAGAAGATCCTCTACTTCGCTGCGTCGATCATCACGTGGGTCGACCAGGAGGCGCGCTGGCGCGACCTCGCCGAGCTCGAGCAGGGCACGCAGGAGCGTCTCGACACGCTCGTCGCACAGCGCGACGAGGTCATCGGCGAGTACCGCCAGTCGCTCGAGGCGCGCACGCACTACCTCGAGTCCAAGGGCGACTCCGCCAAGTTCTCGCTCGACGACCAGCTCTGGGCCGATCACCTCGACCTCGAGGTGAAGAAGCTCTCCGAGGACGAGGCCCGCGAGCAGATCGCCAAGGTCACGAAGGTCTTCGAGACGGACATTGATGACACCCGCACGTACTACGAGGACGCGATCGTGCGCCTCGGCCGCGTCTGGGGCATCTTCTCCAACAAGGAGGCTCCCGACGGCGTCTTCGCCGACGCCGCCGGCACCGTCGCCATCTCGACGGACGCCGCCGCGACCGTCGTGCGCCTCGTCGACGAGCAGGGTGAGCTGATCACGACCGCGGGCGGCGACGCCTGCGAGTACCGCTTCCCCGCCGGGACGCATCTGCGGGTCTCCGCAGGCGACTCCGTGCGCAAGGACGCCCAGCTCGACCTCGTCTGGCCGCTGGCGAACTTCAGCGAGCGCGCCCCCGAGAAGGACGAGTTCGGCCCGAAGACGATCATCGCCGACGAGACGCTCTTCCGCGAGCTCAAGGACCGCTTCGGCTCGCCGTACGGCTTCGGTGAGTACTTCGGCGGCGGCATGGGCGCGGAGAACATCCGCGAGCTGCTGCGCGACAAGCCCCCGTACGACCTCGAGGGCAAGAAGCGCAAGGTCGACCCCGACCGCCCCGCCGGGTCCAACCTCGCCCCCGAGGACATGCCGGGCTTCGTCATGGAGCACGAGCGCGACGTGCTCGAGGACATCGTCAAGAACGGCAAGGGCCAGAAGCGCGAGCGCTCGGTCAAGCGCCTGAAGGTGCTCTCGGCCTTCCTCAACTCCGACAACAAGCCGGAGATGATGGTCCTCGAGGCCGTGCCGGTGATCCCGCCGGAGCTTCGTCCGATGGTCCAGCTCGACGGCGGCCGCTTCGCCACGTCGGACCTCAACGACCTCTACCGCCGCGTCATCAACCGCAACAACCGCCTCAAGCGCCTGCTCGACCTCGGCGCGCCGGAGATCATCGTCAACAACGAGCGCCGCATGCTCCAGGAGGCCGTCGACGCGCTGTTCGACAACGGCCGCCGTGGGCGTCCGGTCACCGGGCCGGGCAACCGTCCGCTCAAGTCGCTCTCCGACATGCTCAAGGGCAAGCAGGGGCGGTTCCGTCAGAACCTCCTCGGCAAGCGCGTGGACTACTCGGGCCGCTCGGTCATCGTGGCCGGCCCGTACCTCAAGCTCCACCAGTGCGGCCTGCCGAAGCTCATGGCCCTCGAGCTGTTCAAGCCGTTCATCATGGCCCAGCTCGTCGAGCGCAAGAGCGCGCAGAACATCAAGGCGGCCAAGAAGATGGTCGAGTCGGGCATCCCGGAGGTCTGGGACGTGCTCGACGACGTGATCCATGAGCATCCGGTCCTCCTGAACCGCGCCCCGACGCTCCATCGCCTGGGTATCCAGGCGTTCGAGCCGGTGCTCGTCGAGGGCAAGGCCATCCAGGTCCACCCGCTCGTGTGTCACGCCTTCAACGCCGACTTCGACGGCGACCAGATGGCCGTGCACGTGCCGCTGAGCGCGGAGGCGCAGGCCGAGGCCCGCATCCTCATGCTCTCGTCGAACAACATCCTGTCGCCCGCCAACGGCGCGCCGCTGGCGACGCCGACCCAGGACATGGTTCTCGGCGCGTACTACCTCACCTACGGCCTCGAGCCGGCGGAGCTCGACGAGCTCCAGACGAAGCTCACCGAGGGCACGTGGCCCGCGACGGAGCGGCGCCCGCACGTGTTCCGCACCGCGCAGGAGGCAGAGCTCTCCTACGAGGCGAAGACGGTGACGCTCCACGACCTGGCCGAGTACCGGCCGATGGGTCGCGAAGGCGGTCACATCCTCACGACCGTCGGCCGCATCATCTACAACGACCGCATCGAGCGGTCGCTGCAGGCCGCCCTGGGCGATGCGTTCAACCCGGACGTCTACCCGTTCGTGAACCAGTCGGTCCGCAAGCGCGACACCGTCCAGGTGATCGACAACCTCATCCAGCGCTACGGCGCCGCTGCGGTCTCGATGGTCCTTGATGCCTTCAAGGACATGGGCTTCCGCTACGCGACGCTGGCCGGGATCACGATCTCCAAGAACGACGTGATCATTCCGCCGAACAAGGCGGAGATCCTCGCCGGCTACGAGGCGACCGTCGCCGAGATCCACGACCAGTACGACACGGGTCTGATCACGCAGCAGGAGCGCCACGAGGCCGTCGTCGACCAGTGGACGCGCGCAACCGAAGAGGTCGCGGTCGCGATGGAGAAGAACTTCGACCGCCTGAACTCCATCTTCATGATGGCCGACTCAGGCGCACGAGGCTCCTTCAAGCAGATCCGCCAGCTCGCCGGTATGCGTGGCCTGATGGCCAACCCGAAGGGCGAGATCATCGAGCGCCCGATCAAGGCCAACTTCATGGAAGGCCTGACGGTTCTCGAGTACTTCATCTCCACCCACGGTGCGCGTAAGGGTCTGGCCGACACCGCGCTGCGTACGGCGGACTCGGGCTACCTCACGCGTCGTCTCGTGGACGTGGCGCAGGACGTCATCATCCGCGAGCCCGACTGCGGCTCGAAGGAGTCGATCAGCCTGCCCATCCTCGACGCGCAGCGCGATCCGAACACGAACCTCGTCGGTCGCGTCACGGCCGAGGAGCTCAGCACCACGGATGGCCGCACGATCGTCAAGAAGGGCGGCATCGTCGAGCGCGAGCATCTCGCCGACCTCGTGGCGAGCATCGATCAGCTCGCCTCCGGCTCGGTGGCACTGCGTTCGACGCTCAAGTGCCGTGCCAAGAGCGGCGTGTGCCAGGCCTGTTACGGCCGCTCGCTCGCGACCGGCAAGCCGGCGCAGATCGGCGACGCGGTCGGCATCATCGCCGCGCAGTCGATCGGCGAGCCGGGCACCCAGCTCACCATGCGCACGTTCCACACCGGCGGCGTCGCCGGCGCGGACATCACGCACGGCCTGCCGCGTGTCGTCGAGCTCTTCGAGGCCCGTCGTCCGAAGGGCATCGCGGAGATCGCCGAGTTCGACGGTGTCGTCTCGATCGAGGAGACCGAGAAGAACATCGTCGTGCGGATCACCGACGACGCCGGTGACGAGCACTCGCACACGTTCCCGCGCCGCACGCGCCTGCTCGTCACGGACGGCGAGCGCGTCGAGAGCGGAGCACAGCTCAGCGAGGGCTCGCTCCACCCGCACGACCTCCTGCGTCTGCGTGGACGCACGGCGGCCGAGCAGTACTTCGTCGCCGAGGTCCAGAAGGTCTACAAGTCCCAGGGCGTCGACATCAACGACAAGCACATCGAGCTCATCGTGCGTCAGATGATGAAGAAGGTCCGGGTCGACCAGAAGGGCGACACTGAGTACCTGCCCGGTGCGCTCGTCGACCGCTACGACTTCCTTGAGACGAACGCGGCGATGAAGAAGCAGAAGGGCGAGATGGCCCAGTTCGAGGAGGTCATCCTCGGCATCACGAAGGCCTCGCTCAACACGGACTCGTTCCTCTCGGCCGCCTCCTTCCAGGAGACGACCAAGGTCCTCACGGACGCTGCCCTCGAGGGCAAGAAGGACGGCCTCGCCGGCCTCAAGGAGAACGTGATCATCGGCAAGCTGATCCCGGCCGCCACCGGTCTCAAGACCTACCGGCGGATCGAGATCGAGCCAACCGAGCCGCTGCCGCGTCCGGACGACGTCGGCCTGCTCGACTCGGACGATCTCGCCGCTGAGCTCGGGTTCGCGGACGGGGACTTCGGTGCCGCACTCGGCGTCGGCTTTGAGCAGGACCTGTCGACGCTCGAGGAGATCGGGAACAGCGCCGCGGACACCGGGTTCGCGGAGGAGCTCGACGTCCCGACCGACGAGTCGGCCTAACACGTAGCAGCGCCACGGTGGCACGGTTCCCTGCCTGGGCAGGGAACCGGCCGCCCTGCGCGAAGTGGGGGAGGAACCCGGGACGAGGCGGTAGCCTGAACGTCCAGGGGAATCAAGCTGAGCCGCTCATCTGACGATGACAACCGTGGCTCCCTCCCCGAGCGGACCACTGCCGCCGGTCCGCACCGCATCACCTTTTCATGACGCTCCAACTCGGAATCCTCTTCGCGCTCCTCTGCGCCGTAGGCTCGAATTTCGCCTTCTTCCTCAAGCACCGCGGTGCTGCTGAGGCCCCGAAGGTCGACATCCGCCGCCCGCTTCACACGGCCGCCGGTCTCTGGCGCAGCCGTTGGTTCGCCATGGGCATGGGCGTGGGCGCCATCGCCTGGGCGCTCCACGTGGCAGCGCTGTCGCTGGCGCCGATGTCGGTCGTCCAGGCCGTCGTCGCCGGCGGTGTCGGGCTGATCGCGATCATCGCGGACCGCGTCTTCGGGATGTCGGTCGGCAAGCGCCAGTGGTGGGGACTCGGACTCACCGCTTCGGGCCTCGTCATGCTCGCGCTCACCGCTCCCGCCCAGTCCGGGGCGCACGACTCCTTCTCGCTCGCCCCGATGATCGCGTTCGAGGCGGGCCTTCTCGTCGTCGGCGCACTGCTGATCGTCGGCCCCGGCGCCGCGGGCCTGCGCCGCGAGACCCATGGCATCGCGCTCGCGGCCGCCTCAGGGGTGCTCTTCGGCGTCTGCAACGTCTCGGTGAAGGCGCTCTCCGGCCTCGTCACGCACCATGGCGGGGCGCTGGCGCTCCTCAGCCCCTGGACCGTCGTCGCGCTCGCTGCGTCCGCCGCTGCGTTCTACGCATCGGCTCGCAGCCTCCAGGACGGCGGCGCAGTCGAGGTGATCGCGATCACCGGAACGGCGGCGAGCATCTCCTGCATCATGGGCGGGATCCTCGTCTTCGACGATCCGATGCCCGGCGACCCGCTCGGCGTCGTGATCCAGGCGCTCGCCTTCCTCATGGTCATCGCGGCATCCGCGCTGACGCCTGCGCCGCGCGCGGCGCTCGGGCGCCCCGCCGTCGCCGCCTGATCGCCCGCGCCGCTGAGAGCTCCGGTTAGTGTTGCGGGCGCATGGCGCCCGACCCATCCGACCAAGCCGGACTCGACTATCAGGAGCTCGCCCGGCGCCACCTCTGGCTGCACTTCAGCCGCATGGGGTCCTACGACCGAGGCGCCGAGGTCCCGATCATCGTCCGCGGGGATGGGTGTTACGTCTGGGACGATCAGGGGCGTCGGTATCTCGATGCCCTCAGCGCGCTCTACTGCGTCAACATCGGGCACGGCCGTCGCGACATCGCGCAGGCGGGAGCCGATCAGGCCTCGGAGCTCGGCTTCTTCACGACGTGGTCGTACGCGCACCCTCGCGCGATCGAGCTCGCCGCCAAGATCGCGTCGCTCGCCCCCGGCGACCTCAACCGGGTCTTCTTCACCTCCGGCGGCGGTGAGTCCGTCGAGACGGCGCTCAAGGTCGCCCGCCAGTACCACAAGCTTCGCGGCAACCCGCTCAAGACGAAGTTCATCGCTCGCGAGGTTGCCTACCACGGGACGACGCTCGGGGCGCTCACGGCGACGGGTGTGACCGAGTTGCGCACGCCGTTCGAGCCCTTCACGCCGGGCGGGTGCCACGTCCCGAACACCAATCTGTATCGGCTGCCGCCCGGGCAGGGAGCGGAGACGCTCGCCGAGACGGTGCGTGAACGGATCGAGTTCGAGGGGCCGGAGACGGTCGCCGCCGTGATCATGGAGCCGGTCCAGAATGCGGGGGGCTGCTTCGTGCCGCCAGAGGGCTACTGGCAGCGTGTGCGCGAGATCTGCGACGCGTACGACGTCCTGCTGATCTCGGACGAGGTGATCTGCTCCTGGGGCCGCCTCGGCGAATGGTTCGGCGCCCAGCGCTACGGCTATCAGCCCGACATCATCACGACAGCGAAGGGCCTGACCTCCGGCTACGCGGCCATGGGCGCGATGATCGCCTCGGACGGCGTCATCGAGCCGTTCCTCGAGGGCACCAACACCTTCATGCACGGCTTCACGTTCGGAGGGCACCCGATCGGTGCAGCCGTCGCCCTCGCGAACATCGCGGCGATGGAGGACGAGGGCATCATCGAGCACGTTCGCGAGCATGAGCATGACCTGCGCGCGATGCTCGATTCGCTGCGGGACATCCCGATCGTCGGGGACGTCCGCGGTGCGGGCTATTTCCATGCCATTGAGCTCGTGAAGGACCGTGAGACCAAGGCGAGCTTCAGCTCTGCGGAGTCCGAGGCGCTGCTGCGCGGCTATCTCAGCGGCGCGCTCTATGAACGCGGCCTGATCTGTCGTGCGGACGACCGCGGTGACCCGGTGATCCAGTTCGCTCCGCCGCTGATCGCGGGCCCCGAGCAGTTCGAGGAGATGGAGGCGATCCTCCGTCCGGTCCTCGAGGAGGCCTCACGCCGCATGGAGAGCCTCTGATCATGCGCATCGGGGTCCCCACCGAGATCAAGACGGACGAATACCGCGTCGCGCTCACGCCGTCGGGCGTGCGCGAACTCACCAAGGCGGGGCACGAGGTGATCGTGCAGCGGGGCGCGGGGGAGGGCTCCGCGATCACCGACGCCGAGTTCGCAGCCCAGGGCGCGGCGATCGCCGAGACGGCGGGCGAGCTCTTCGCGGCCGCCGACCTGATCGTGAAGGTGAAGGAGCCGCAGGCCGCGGAGATCGCGATGCTGCGCCCCGGTCAGGTGCTCTTCACCTATCTCCATCTCGCACCGGACCCGGAGCTGACCCGCGGCCTGCTCGAGAGCGGCGCCACCTGCATCGCCTACGAGACGGTGGAGGACCGGGCGGGCCGGCTGCCCCTGCTCGCGCCGATGAGCGAGATCGCCGGCAAGATCGCCGCGCAGGCAGGAGCATTCATGCTCGAGAAGCCGCTCGGCGGCCGGGGACTCCTGCTCGGCGGCGTTCCGGGCGTCGCGGCCGGCAAGGTCATGGTGATCGGCGGCGGGGTCGTGGGTCAGAACGCGGCGCAGGTGGCACTCGGCATGGGCGCCGAGGTGTACATCTACGACCGCAGCATCGATCGGCTGCGCGAGCTCGAGCACCAGCTCAACTGGCAGGCGTCGACGTGTTTCGCCTCCACCCTTGAGATCGAGCAGCGCCTGCCGGAGGTCGATCTGGTCATCGGCGCGGTGCTCGTCAAGGGCGGCCGCGCTCCCCATGTCGTCACGCGCGAGCAGCTCGCGCTGATGAAGCCGGGCGCCGTCCTCGTCGACGTCTCGATCGATCAGGGCGGCTGTTTTGAGACCTCGCGGCCCACGACGCACACGGCTCCGACCTACGTGGTCGACGGGGTGACCCACTACTGCGTCGCCAACATGCCGGGCGCGGTGCCGATCACGTCCACATGGGCGCTCACGAACGCGACCATGCCGTACGTCCTGAAGCTCGCCTCGGGCGTGCGCAGCGCGCTGCAGCGCGATGAGGGATTTCTGCGTGGTCTGAGCGTCGTCCGCGGTCACGTCGTCTCCGAGCCCGTGGCGCGCGATCAGGGGCTCGACGTGCTCCCACCAGAGGCGGCGCTCGACCTGCTCGACGCATCGCCCTGACCCACGCTGCTACTCTGCGAAGCCGCATGCCGACGACCAGCCAGCTCATTCGTAAGGGCCGTTCGCCCAAGGCGAAGAAGCTCTCCACTCCGGGCCTCAAGTCCGGCAAGGGACGCAAGAAGAAGACCGCCGCTCCCCAGCGTCGCGGGGTCTGCACCCGCGTCTACACCACGACGCCGAAGAAGCCGAACTCCGCGCTGCGCAAGGTCGCGCGTGTTCGCATCTCCGGCGGGATCGAGGTCACGGCCTACATCCCGGGCGAGGGCCACAACCTGCAGGAGCACTCCGTCGTGCTCGTGCGTGGCGGCCGCGTCAAGGATCTTCCGGGCGTGCGCTACAAGGTCGTCCGTGGGACGCTCGACGCCGCCGGCGTCAGCGACCGCAAGCAGGCCCGCAGCCAATACGGCGTGAAGAGGAAGTAAGCAGATGCGCCGTAATCAGGCCACGATCCGGCCGGTTGAGCCGGATCCCATCCATCGTTCGCGCCTTGTCCAGCAGGTGATCAACAAGGTCATGCTCGACGGCAAGAAGTCGACGGCCGAGCAGATCGTCTATGACGCGCTCGCCGTCCTCGCCGAGAAGACCGGGAACGATCCGGTCGAGGCGCTTGAGGCTTCCATCAAGGCCCTGACGCCGGCCCTTGAGGTCCGCTCCCGCCGTGTCGGCGGCGCGACCTACCAGGTGCCCGTCGAGGTTCCGGCCCGCCGCGCTCGCACCCTTGCGATCCGCTGGCTCGTCGAGTTCGCCCGTCAGCGTCGCGAGAAGACGATGGCGCAGCGCCTTGCGAATGAGCTCATCGACGCCCAGCAGCAGCAGGGTGGAGCGTTCAAGCGCAAGGACGACATCTACCGCATGGCGCAGGCCAACAAGGCCTTCGCGCACTACCGCTGGTAGCACGCCGCACGTCGGCCTCCGGTTGCTGAGCCGCGACGCTCAGCAACCGTTCTGCACCGGTCGCAGGCCCATATGGCCGAGCGGTGGGAGCAGGGGAAGGGCCGCGACATGGTGCTATCATCGTCCGTCCGGCAAGTCGCGTGAAGCACTCGCGCCGCGCCGGAGAAGCCCCTGCTTCCGGATGAACGATCCGACCACATAACGCGCTGAACGGGCTCCCACCCTGCTGCGCGTGCGGGCCCCAGCGGCCCGTTTTTTACGCCCTCACCTGAAACGCCAAGAGACCCATGCCCCGCAAGTTTTCGCTCAACAACACCCGAAACATCGGGATCATGGCGCACATCGACGCCGGTAAGACGACGACGACTGAGCGGATCCTCTACTACACCGGTCGTACGTACAAGATCGGTGAGGTCCACGAGGGCGCGGCCACGATGGACTGGATGGAGCAGGAGCAGGAGCGCGGCATCACGATCACGTCGGCCGCCACCACCTGCGAGTGGGCCGACCACCGGATCAACATCATCGACACGCCCGGCCACGTCGACTTCACCGTCGAGGTCGAGCGGTCACTGCGCGTTCTCGATGGCGCCATCGCCCTCTTCGACTCGGTCGCCGGCGTCGAGCCGCAGTCCGAGACCGTCTGGCGTCAGGCCGACAAGTACAGCGTTCCGCGCATCGCCTACATCAACAAGATGGACCGCATCGGCGCGGACTTCGATCGCGGCGTCCAGACGATGATCGATCGCCTCGGGGCCCACCCGGTGCCGATCCAGCTGCCGATCGGCGCTGAGTCGGACTTCCTCGGGATCATCGATCTCGTCGAGATGAAGGCGATCACCTACACCGATGACCTCGGTAAGGACGTCATCGAGGGTGAGATCCCCGCGGAGCATCTCGAGCGCGCCCAGGCCGCTCGCGCCCACCTCCTCGAGGAGATCTCGCACTACAGCGACGAGCTGCTCGAGCTGCTGCTCGAGGACGCCGAGATCCCGGTCCCCGTGCTCAAGGCCGCGATTCGCTCCGCCACGCTCGGCATCCACCTCACCCCGATCCTCTGCGGGTCGTCCTTCAAGAACAAGGGCGTCCAGCCGCTGCTCGACGCGGTGATCGACTACCTCCCGTCGCCGCTGGACGTGCCGCCGGTCGAGGGCATCGACCCGAAGACCGAGGAGACCGTCGTGCGCAACGCCAACGACTCCGAGCCCTTTGCGGCTCTCGCCTTCAAGATCATGTCCGACCCGTTCGTCGGCAAGCTCACGTACTTCCGCGTCTACTCCGGACACCTCGAGTCGGGCGCGCGCATCCTGAACGTCAACTCCGGCAAGACCGAGCGCATCGGCCGCATCCTCATGATGCACGCCAACGATCGCGAAGAGGTCCAAGAGGTCTTCTCCGGCGACATCGCCGCCGGCGTCGGCATCAAGCAGATCATCACCGGTGACACGCTGTGCGCCCCGGACAAGCCGGTGAAGCTCGAGCAGATCGTCTTCCCTGAGCCCGTCATCAAGGTGGCCGTCGAGCCGAAGTCGAAGGCCGACCAGGAGAAGATGTCCGTCGCACTCGGCCGCCTCGCCGAGGAGGACCCCACCTTCCGCGTCCAGACCAACGAGGAGACCGGCCAGACCGAGATCTCCGGCATGGGCGAGCTGCACCTCGAGATCCTCGTCGACCGCATGAAGCGTGAGTTCAACGTCGAGGCCAATGTCGGCAAGCCGCAGGTCTCATACCGCGAGACCGTGCGCGGCATCGCCGAGAAGATCGAAGGCAAGTTCGTCCGCCAGACCGGTGGCTCGGGCCAGTACGGCGTCGTCTACATCACGATGGAGCCCGCGCCCGGCGAGGGCTTCCAGTTCGTGAGCGAGATCAAGGGCGGCTCGATCCCGACGGAGTACATCCCGGCGGTCGAGAAGGGCTGCGCCGAGTCGATGGCCAATGGCGTCCGGGCCGGCTACCCGATGGTCGATGTGCGCGTGCGCCTCACCGACGGGAAGTACCACGAGACCGACTCGTCGGAGATCGCCTTCAAGATCGCCGCCTCGATGGCCTTCAAGGAGGCCGCGCGCCGCGCCAAGCCGGTGCTGCTCGAGCCGATCTTCTCCGTCGAGGTCGTCACGCCCGATGAGTTCATCGGCGACGTGATCGGTGACCTCAGCAAGCGTCGTGGTCGCCTCGGCGGCCAGGAGCCCCGCGGCAACGCGGTGGCGATCACCGCCGAGGTTCCCCTCGGCGAGATGTTCGGCTACGCCACGGATCTGCGCTCAAACACGCAGGGCCGGGCGAACTACACCATGCAGTTCGAGAAGTACGACGAGGTTCCGCCGAACATCGCGGAGAAGATCGTTGAGCACCGGACCGGGACCCCGGTCGGAGCCTAGACCGCACGTAACGCAGATCTGAGCTAGTTTTGTAGGTTCGCTCATCTCGGGCGAGCCGACCCAAAGTCGTCACACACACAGGAGCGAAGAGCAGTGGCCAAGGAGAAGTTCGAGCGCGACAAGCCGCACGTCAACGTCGGAACCATCGGTCACATCGACCATGGCAAGACGACCCTGACGGCGGCCATCACCACGGTTCTCGCAGAGAAGATGGGCGGCGAGGCTCGTTCGTTCGCCGAGATCGATAACGCTCCGGAGGAGAAGGAGCGTGGCATCACGATCTCGACGTCGCACGTCGAGTACCTGACCGAAGCCCGCCACTACGCGCACGTCGACTGCCCCGGGCACGCCGACTACGTCAAGAACATGATCACGGGCGCCGCGCAGATGGACGGCGCGATCCTCGTGGTGTCGGCGGCCGACGGCCCCATGCCCCAGACGCGTGAGCACATCCTGCTCGCCCGCCAGGTCGGCGTGCCGTACATCGTCGTGTTCCTCAACAAGGTCGACATGGTCGACGACGAGGAGCTCCTTGAGCTCGTCGAGGTCGAGGTCCGGGACCTGCTCTCCGAGTACGACTTCCCGGGCGACGACGTCCCGTTCGTCAAGGGTTCGGCGCTCAAGGCGCTCGAGGGTGACGAGAGCGCCAAGCAGGCGATCTACGACCTGGCCGACCAGCTGGACTCGTACATCCCGCAGCCTGAGCGTCAGCTCGACAAGCCCTTCCTGATGCCGGTCGAGGACGTCTTCTCGATCACCGGTCGCGGCACCGTCGCCACCGGCCGCATCGAGCAGGGCATCGTCCACACGGGCGACGAGGTCGAGATCGTCGGCATCAAGCCGACGGAGAAGACCGTCATCACCGGTGTCGAGATGTTCCGCAAGATCCTCGACGAGGGCCAGGCCGGCGACAACGTCGGTTGCCTCCTTCGCGGCACCAAGCGTGAGGAGATCGAGCGCGGGCAGGTTCTCTGCAAGCCGGGCTCCATCACCCCGCACACGAAGTACATGGCCGAGGTCTACATCCTCAAGAAGGAGGAGGGTGGCCGTCACACGCCGTTCTTCACCGGCTACCGCCCCCAGTTCTACTTCCGCACCACGGACGTCACCGGTGTCGCCAACCTGCCCGCGGGCACGGAGATGGTCATGCCGGGCGATAACGTCCAGATGGAGATTGAGCTGATCCAGCCGATCGCCATGGATCCGGGCCTGCGCTTCGCCATCCGTGAGGGTGGCCGCACGGTGGGCTCCGGCGTCGTCACCGAAGTCATCGAGTAACACACCTCAGCGCGGGGTGGGGCGCCTGCGCCTCACCCCGCAGCAGGTGTGCCGTACCAGATACGACCGGCAGGAACGGGGCGGGCCCCCAGATGTTCAGGGGATCCGCCTTCAGTACGCAGTAACGCAGCACCTACCCTCTTTCGGACAGCAGACGGAAAGACCAGAGACGAGAGCAGCCCGATGGCAGCCATCACGCAGAACAAGATTCGCATCCGCCTCAAGGCCTATGACACACAGGCCATCGAGACGGCTGCCAAGGAGATCGTCGAGACGGCAGCGCGCACCGGCGCGACCGTGACCGGTCCCGTACCGCTCCCCACGGAGAAGAACGTCTACTGCGTGATCCGGTCGCCGTTCAAGGACAAGGACTCGCGCGAGCACTTCGAGATCCGCACGCACAAGCGGCTCATCGACATCCATCAGCCGACGCCGAAGACGGTCGACTCGCTCCAGCGACTTGACCACCTGCCCGCAGGCGTCGACATCGAGATCCGTCTCGCTGGGTGATCTGAGATGCCCGCGATCCTCGCCAAGAAGCTCGGCATGACCCAGTTCTTCCTCGAGGACGGACGCGTTGAACGCGTCACCGTCCTTGAGGCTGGGCCGTGCCCCGTCACCGCCAAGCGCACCGACGAGCAGGACGGCTACACCGCCGTGCAGCTCGCCTTCGGCGCCACCAAGGAGAAGCACCTCTCCAAGCCGGAGCTCGGCCACCTGCAGAAGTCCCGCGCCGCCCCGCACCGCCACCTCGTCGAGTTCCGTGACGAGGGCGACGGCCTGCAGGTCGGCGACACCGTGACCGTAGAGGCGTTCGAAGAGGGCCAGAAGGTCAAGGTCGCCGGCGTTTCGAAGGGCAAGGGCTTCCAGGGCACCATCAAGCGCCACAACTTCGCCAGCGGCCCCAAGTCCCACGGCTCGCACAACGTGCGCGCACCGGGATCGATCGGCGCTTCGGCGTGGCCGGCTCGTGTCTTCAAGGGCATCCGCGGCCCGGGTCAGATGGGCAACCATCGCGTGACCCAGCGCGGACTCACGGTCGTGCGCGTGGACGCCGGCCAGAACCTGCTTCTCGTCCGCGGTGCCGTTCCCGGCGCCCGCGGCGGTCTTGTGGAGGTCCGCACCGATGGCTGACGCCCCCGTTCTCGGCGCTTCGAAGACGGTGTCGCTCGACGACGCCGCCTTCGGCGAGCGCCTTCGCCGGCAGCTCCTGCACGACGCGGTCCGCGCCGATCTCGCGGCACGCCGTCAGGGCACGTCGAAGACCAAGACCCGCGGCGAGGTTCGCGGCGGCGGCGCCAAGCCATGGCGCCAGAAGGGCACGGGCCGCGCTCGCGCAGGCTCGTCGCGCTCGCCGATCTGGACCGGCGGCGGCACCGTCTTCGGGCCGCAGCCGCGCCACTACACCTTCAAGGTCAACCGCAAGGAGCGCCGCACCGCGATGCGCAGCGCGCTCTCGGTGCACGCCGGACGTGGATCGCTCGCGATCCTCGACGTCGCGCCGTTCGCTGACAAGCCCTCCACGCAGCTCGCCGCCGGCCTGCTGCGTGACTGGACCGGTCGCGGCCGCACGCTCGTCCTCCTCAGCGAGGATCAGGGCTCGGCAGCGCTGTCCTTCCGCAATCTCTCCCGGGTGCAGGTCATCCCGTCGTCCGAGGCCGGCGTCGCCGACATCCTCGGCGCCGCGCGACTGCTCGTAAGCGAGAGCGCTCTCGCGGAGATCACCGCCCGCGCGAATGGCACGCGCACGGAGCAGGAGAACGACTGACATGGACCCGACTCAGGTCATCATCCGCCCCGTCGTTAGCGAGAAGAGCTACATCCTCGCCGCCAACGACAAGTACACCTTCCGCGTCCACCCGGATGCGCATAAGACCCAGATTCGCCAGGCGGTCGAGCAGCTCTTCGACGTGAAGGTTGTCGAGGTCCGCACGATCTCCGTGAAGTCCAAGCCCAAGCGCCGCGGCGTCACCGCCGGCCGGACGCGCTCGTGGAAGAAGGCGATCGTCCAGCTGCGTTCCGGCGATTCGATTCCGGTCTTCCAGGGCCTCCAGGGGTAACCGACGATGCCGATTCGTAAGCCGAAGCCCACAAGTCCTGGTCGTCGATTCTCGACGTACCCCGACTTCGCCGAGATCACGAAGACCGAGCCCGAGCGCACGCTCGTCGAGGGTCTGAAGAAGAGCGGTGGCCGCAACAACATGGGTCGCAAGACCTCGCGCCATCGCGGCGGCGGGGCCAAGCGCCTGTACCGCCGCATCGACTTCAAGCGTCGTCGTGACGGCATCCCCGCGAAGGTCGCCGCCATCGAGTACGACCCCAACCGCACCGCCTACATCGCGCTGCTCCACTACGTCGACGGCGTCAAGGCGTACATCCTCGCCCCGGCCCGCCTGCAGGTCGGCGCGATGGTGATGTCCGGCCCCGAGGCTGAGATCGCCGTCGGCAACTGCCTGGCACTCGCGCACATGCCGGTCGGCACCGTGGTCCACAACGTCGAGCTGCAGCCCGGCCGCGGTGGCCAGCTTGGTCGCTCCGCCGGCACCTCGATCCAGCTGATGGCGAAGGATCAGGGCATGGCGACGCTGCGCCTTCCTTCCGGCGAGATGCGCCTGGTGCGCGACGAGTGCCGCGCGACCGTGGGCGTGATCGGCAATGCCGACCATCAGAACGTCAAGGTCGGCAAGGCCGGCCGCAAGCGCCACATGGGTGTGCGCCCGCAGACTCGCGGTGTCGCGATGAACCCGGTGGACCATCCGCACGGCGGTGGTGAGGGCTCGACGACCGCTGGTCGTCACCCCGTCACGCCTTGGGGCAAGCCGACACTCGGCTACCGCACGCGCAAGAAGAACAAGTCGTCCGATCGCTACATCGTCCGCGGCCGCCGCCGTGGCAAGGGCAGGAAGTAGACCGTGTCTCGTTCAAGCAAGAAGGGCCCGTTCGTCGAGGAGCGCCTCATGTCGCGCATCATCGCGATGAACGCGGAGAACAAGAAGACCATGATCAAGACGTGGTCGCGGACCTCGACGATCTTCCCGGAGATGGTCGGTCACACGATCGCCGTGCACGACGGGCGTAAGCACGTCCCGGTGTTCGTGAGCGAGTCGATGGTCGGTCACAAGCTCGGGGAGTTCGCGCCGACGCGGACATTCCGCGGTCACATCGGATCCGGGAAGGTGCGCTAACCATGGCGCCGACCGATCCCAAGCAGGAGGCGGAGGAGCCCGTCGTGGAGGCCACCGAGGTCCCCGAGACCGACGCTCCCGAGCAGCCCGAGACCGAGGCAGCCGCGCCCGCCAAGGCGAAGCCGAAGGCCGCCAAGGTGCCGAAGGCCGACAAGGCCGAGACGGCCGCCAAGCCGAAGGCCGACGCGAAGAAGAAGCCGGCCGCCGAAGAGCGCCAGCTCGTGCATGCCCACGCGAAGTACGTCCGCTCGTCCGCCCGCAAGGCGCGGCTCGTCTGCGACCACATCCGCGGCAAGTCCGTGACCGAGGCGCGGGCGATTCTCGCGCTCACGCCCCGCGCGGTCGCCGAGGACTGGGAGAAGCTTCTGAACTCGGCCGTTGCGAACGCCGAGCACAACCACGATCTGGTCGGTGAGGATCTGCGCATCGCCTCGATCACCGCTGATGAGGGTCCGACCCTCAAGCGTTTCCGCCCGCGAGCCATGGGCCGCGCGTCGAAGATTCGCAAGCGCACCAGCCACCTCTCGATCACGCTTTCGCCGAAGGAGTAACTGAGCCATGGGACAGAAGGTTCATCCCGAGTCGATGCGCGTGGGGTACATCCACGACTGGAAGTCGCATTGGTTCACGGAACGCAACTTCGCGCAGTACCTCGCTGAGGATGAGGACATCCGCCGGCACATCGAGAACAAGCTCTCGCACGCCGGGATCTCGCAGATCACGATCCGCAAGGACGCGAACGAGGTCGAGGTCAACATCCACACCGCTCGTCCCGGCATCGTGATCGGCAAGTCCGGCACGGAGGTCGACGCGCTGCGTCGCGACCTCCACCGGATCACGAGCAAGTCGGTGAAGGTCAACATCATCGAGATCAAGCGTCCCGAGCTCGACGCGACGCTCGTCGCGCAGTCGGTCGCCGAGCAGCTGCAGAACCGCGTGGCCTTCCGCCGCGCGATGAAGCGTGCGCTCACCAGCGCCATGCGCTCGGGCGCCAAGGGCTGCAAGATCCAGGTCGGCGGCCGCCTCGGCGGCGCTGAGATGTCCCGCACCGAGAGCTACTCGGAGGGTCGCGTGCCGCTGCACACGCTGCGCGCCGACATCGACTACGGCTTCGCTGAGGCGCGCACGACCTTCGGGCGCATCGGCGTGAAGTGCTGGATCAACAAGGGCGAGATCATGCCCGCCGGCTTCACCGGCGTCGATCTCACCGATCTCGAGGCGCCCGCACCGCAGCGCGACCAGCAGGACGGTCGCGATCGTGGCCGCGGTGACCGCAGCGGTCGCGGCCGTGGCCGCGGTCCCGGTGGTCCCGGCGGCCCCGGTGGCAGCGGTGGCGGCGGCGGACGCGGGCGTGGCCCGCAGGGAGGTGGTCGCTGATGCTGGCTCCGAAGCGCGTCAAGCACCGCAAGGTCATGCGCGGTCGCAGCCGTGGGTACTCCCGCGGCCAGACGACCGTCCAGTTCGGCGAGTTCGGCCTCAAGGCCCTCGATCACGGCCAGCTCACGAACCGCCAGATCGAGGCGGCTCGTATCGCGATGACCCGTAAGATCAAGCGTGGCGGCAAGGTCTGGATCAACCTCTTCCCGGACAAGCCCTTCACCAAGAAGCCCGCCGAGACCCGCATGGGTTCGGGTAAGGGCAACCCCGAGGGCTGGGTCGCCGTCGTGCGCCCAGGCCGCGTGATGTTCGAGCTCTCCGGCGTGCCGGAGGATCTTGCTCGTGAGGCCATGCGCCTGGCCGGCCGCAAGCTGCCGGTCCGGACGAAGTTCGTGACCCGGGAGAACGCCGGATGAGCACTGCCAAGGATTTTCGTGATCTGCAGGACGACGAGCTCGCCGAGCAGATCAGGACCGCCCGCAAGGACATCTTCGGGCTCCGCTTCCAGCACGCCACCGGCGAGCTGGAGAACACCGCCGGGATGCGCTCCGCTAAGCGCACGCTCGCACGCGCGCTCACCGTGGCGCACGAGCGCGGCATCGACACCAACGGGATTCGCTGATCATGTCCGACGAGACGACTGACAACCAGGACCCCATCGAGGAGGCTCCCGTCCAGGAGGCCCCGGTGGAGGAGGCCCCCGTGGCTGAGGCCGAGGCACCCGCCGAGGAGCCCCAGCCCGAGGAGCCGCAGGCCGAGGAGGCTCCGGAGACGGAGGCTGCTGCTGACGACGCCGAGGCGCAGGCCTCCGACGAGCCCGAGGCCGAGCCCGCGGAGCCCGAGGAGCAGCTGCATCCCAAGGAGGCCCGCCGGCGCTCGCGCTCGGTGCACTCCGGCGAGGCGCGTACGACGCGCACGCCCGAGGAGCGCCAGCAGGAGCGCGAGGCCGCCCGCCGTGCCGCCGCGACCGCCCGCAGCCGCCGCCGCGGCCAGGAGCGCGAGAAGGCGAAGGCCGCCGGACCGAAGGAGGGGACGCCGCGTGCCGAGCACGAGCCCGGGTCGCCGCAGGTCCGTCAGGGCATCGTCGTCTCCGCCAAGGCGGACAAGACCCTCACCGTGCGCGTGGATTACGCAAAGCGTCATCCGCGCTATCAGAAGATCGTCCGGACGAGCAAGACGCTTCACGCCCACGATGAGCGCAATGACGCTCAGGCGGGGGACACGGTGCGCATCATCGAGTGCCGTCCGATGTCCCGGCTGAAGCGCTGGCGCCTCGTCGAGATCCTGGAGCGTGCCAAGTGATTCAGAATGAGAGCCGTCTGAAGGTCGCCGACAACAGCGGGGCCCGCGAGATCCTCTGCATTCGCGTGCAGGGTGGTTCGCGCCGCCGTTACGCCGGCGTCGGAGACATCATCACCGCCACCGTCAAGCACGCCTCCCCGCAGGGAGCCGTCAAGAAGGGTGAGGTCGTGAAGGCCGTCGTCGTGCGCACGAAGAAGGAGTTCGGGCGCGAGGACGGGACCTACATCGCCTTTGACGAGAACGCGGCCGTGATCATCGACGCGCAGAACAACCCGCGCGGGACCCGCATCTTCGGGCCCGTCGCACGCGAACTGCGCGATCGCAACTTCATGAAGATCGTGTCGCTCGCGCCGGAGGTGCTCTGATGGCCAATCGCATCCGCACCGGCGACGAGGTCATCGTCATCAGTGGCAAGGACCGCGGGAAGACCGGCAAGGTCATCCGGGTCGAGCCCAAGCGTGACCGCCTCTTCGTTGAGGGCCTCAACATCATCAAGCGCCACACTCGTGCGACGCAGGCTCCCGGCTCTGATGCCGTGACCTCCGCCGGCGGTGTGATCGAGAAGGAGGGGCCGATCCACGTGAGCAACGTGATGCTGATCGACCCCAAGGACAACAAGCCCACCCGCCTCGGCGTCACCCGTGAAAACGGTGTGCGCTCGCGCGTGACCCGCCGCTCCGGCACGAAGCTCGACTGACATGACGACCACCACCACAGCCCGCCTCAAGACCCGGTATCTCGACGAGATCCGCCCGCAGCTCATGGAGCAGTTCGGCTACTCGAGCGTCATGCAGGCACCGAAGGTCGAGAAGGTCACCGTCAACATGGGTGTCGGCGAGGCCAAGACCGACTCGAAGATTCTCGACAACGCGCTCGAGCAGCTCGGCCAGATCACCGGCCAGCGCCCGAACATCCGCCGCGCCCGCAAGTCGATCGCCGCCTTCAAGCTGCGTGAGGGGATGCCGGTCGGCATCTCGGTCACGCTGCGCGGCGAGCGCGCCTACGAGTTTCTCGACCGGCTCATGTCGGTCGCGATCCCGCGTATCCGCGACTTCCGCGGCCTGCCGTCGAAGCTGGATGGCCGCGGGAACTACACCGTCGGCGTCCGCGAGCAGATCATCTTCCCCGAGATCGATTACGACGCCGTGGACGATGTCCGCGGCCTCGACATCACGATCACGACATCCGCCAAGACCGACGAGGAGGGCCGTGCCCTTCTTCAGATGCTCGGCATGCCCTTCAAGCGTTCCGAGGACCAGGAGTAGCGCCATGGCCAAGACCTCCCTGCGCGTCAAGCAGTCCCGCCCCGCCAAATATCAGACCCGTAACTACTCGCGCTGTCAGCGCTGCGGACGGTCACGTGCCGTGTACCGCAAGTTCGGTGTCTGTCGCATCTGCCTGCGCGAACTCGCGCATTGGGGACACATCCCCGGCATGACCAAGAGCAGCTGGTGATCACATGTCCATGACCGACCCCATCGCCGACTTCCTGACTCGTGTGCGCAACGGCATCACCGCGCAGCACGACATCGTTCCCATCCCCGCTTCGAAGCTCAAGCGCGAGATGGCCCGCATCCTCAAGGAGCAGGGCTACATCGCCGGTTGGGACGTCGAGGCTGCCAATGCCGACCACCCGGGTGACATCCTGCGTGTGCAGCTCAAGTACACCGAGGATCGCCGCAGCGCGATCAGCGGGCTCAAGCGCGCCTCGCGCCCTGGGCAGCGGTACTACGTGCACGCCGGCGGCATCCCGAAGGTCCAGGGCGGCATGGGGACCGCAATCGTGTCCACGTCGAAGGGCGTGATGACCGGCCACGAGGCCCGCGCAGCGGGCGTCGGCGGCGAAGTCGTCGCGTTCGTCTGGTAGCCCATCATGTCTCGTATCGGCCGTAAGCCCATCCCCGTTCCCGCAGGCGTCGAAGTGACGATCGAGCCCGAACTCGTCTCCGTGAAGGGGCCGAAGGGTCAGCTCTCCGAGCGCGTGCACCGTGACATCACGGTGAGCCTCGAGGGCGAGGAGCTCATCGTCACCCGCCCGACCGACCGCGGTGAGCATCGCGCCCTTCATGGGCTGACGCGCTCGCTCGTGGCCAACATGGTCGAAGGCGTCACCAACGGGTACGAGAAGGCTCTGGACATCCAGGGCGTCGGGTACCGCGCGCAGCTCAAGGGCAAGGACCTCGAGCTCGCACTCGGCTACTCCCACCCGGTCAACATCGACGCCCCCGAGGGCATCGAGTTCGAGGTCCCGCAGCCGACGCGCATCGTCGTGCGGGGGATCTCGAAGCAGGCCGTCGGTGAGATCGCCGCCAACATTCGTAAGCAGCGGCCGCCGGAGCCCTACAAGGGCAAGGGCATCCGCTACGAGGGCGAGTACGTCGCCCGGAAGGTCGGAAAGCGCGCATGAGCGTCAAGAGCAGGTCCCAGAGCCGTCTGCGCCGTCGGCGCCGCGTCCGCGCAAAGGTCAGCGGTACGCCGGTCCGTCCGCGCGTGTCCGTCTTTCGCTCGAACCGGGGCATCAGCGCCCAGCTCGTCGACGATCTCGCCGGCCGCACGTTGGCCGCCGTGTCGTGGACAGAGGGCGAAGTGCGCACGATGTCACCCATGGAGCAGTCCGAAGCCCTCGGCCGCAGGCTCGCAGAGCGCGCCAAGGCCATCGGTGTCGACGCTGTGGTCTTTGACCGCGGCGGCTACCGCTATCACGGCCGAGTCAAGGCCTTCGCCGAGGGGCTGCGCGATGGCGGCCTCACCGTCTAGGAGCAAGTGATCGAATGAACAACAACGTCATCGACCGCACCGTCAGCTCCGCCGGCCTGGATCTCCAGGAGCGGGTCGTCGAGATCAACCGCGTCGCGAAGGTCGTCAAGGGCGGCCGTCGCTTCTCCTTCACCGCGCTCGTCGTGGTGGGAGACGAGAAGGAGATCGTCGGCGTCGGCTACGGCAAGGCCAACGAGGTCCCGATCGCCATCCAGAAGGGTGTCGAGCAGGCCAAGAAGAACCTCTTCCGCGTGCCCAAGCACGGCTCGACCATCACCCATGAGACCACGGGCATCTTCGGTGCCGGCCGTGTCTTCCTCAAGCCCGCATCCCCCGGTACCGGCGTCATCGCCGGCGGCGGCGTGCGCGCGGTGCTCGAGCTGGCCGGCATCCACGACATTCTCAGCAAGAGCCTCGGGACGCAGAACCCGATCAACCTCGTGAAGGCGACGATCGCCGGCCTCCAGGGCCTGCGCACGCCTGCCGAGGTCGCGGAGCTGCGTGGGCTGTCGATCAACGAGGTCCTCGGGCTCGCCCCCAAGACCAAGGTGGTCGCGGCTGAGGTCGACGAGGTCGCTGAGACTCCCGCAGACGACGACGCGCCGGCCGCTGAGGCCGTCGCGGAGGAGGAGGTGTCCGCGTGATGGCGAGCTTCAAGGTCACCCAGGTCAAGTCCCGCAACGGCTCGAAGGCCAACCAGCTCGACACGCTGCGTTCGCTCGGCCTGCGCCGGATCGGCCACACCGTCGAGGTCCAGGACACACCCCAGGCCCGCGGCATGCTGCACACCGTCCGTCATCTCGTGCGCGTCGAGGAGGACCGCTCGTGAGCTCTGCTCCGAAGAAGCCGGCCGACGAGGCCGCCACCGAGGAGACCACCATCGGTCTCCACTCCCTGAGCCCCGCACCGGGCAGCCGTCGGCCGCGCAAGCGCGTCGGTCGCGGCCATGGTTCGGGCCACGGCAAGACCTCCGGCCGCGGCCACAACGGTTACGGCTCGCGCTCCGGCGCCAAGGACCGCGCGCGGTTCGAGGGCGGCCAGATGCCGATTCACATGCGGATGCGCAAGCTGCGCGGCCCGCACATGAAGAAGTCGATGCCGTTCGAGCCCTTCCGTACGCACACGCAGACCGTGAACGTCAAGGACCTCGAGGCACGCTGGGACGCGGGCACCGAGATCACGCTCGAGATGCTCGCGGCAGCCGGCATCGCCAAGCGCAAGGGCATTCCGGTCAAGGTGCTCGCCAAGGGCGAGATCACCAAGTCCTTCACCGTCCACGGCCATGCCTTCAGCGGCAAGGCGCGTGAGGCGATCGAGGCCGCCGGCGGTACCTGCGTCGTCGACGAGGCCTAAGGCCCACGGCGCAGCGGCATGATCGCGACCGTTCTCAGCGCGTTCACCGTCGCGTCGATTCGCAAGAAGCTCCTCTTCACAGCGGGGCTGCTTGCGATCTACCGCCTCGGCGCTCACATCCCGGTGCCGGGAGTGAACGTCAAGGCGGTCAATGACATCCAGCAGCAGTTCGGCGGGGGCGGCATCCTCAACCTGCTGAACACGTTCAGCGGCGGTGGCCTCTCCCGCATCGCGATCTTCGCGCTCGGAATCATGCCGTACATCACGGCCTCGATCATCCTGCAGCTGCTCACCGTCGTCGTTCCGTCGCTCGAGAAGCTCTCTAAGGAGGGCGAGGTCGGACAGGCGCGGATCACGCAGTACACGCGCTACCTGACCGTCGGTCTCGCCTTCGCCCAGTCGATCGGCTACGTCTTCCTCTTCCGGTCATTCCAGCCGAGCGCCGGGCAGGCGGTCATCGAGAACTTCAACGTCGGCAAGCTGCTGCTGATCGTGATCGTCCTCACCTGCGGCTGCATGGTCGTCATGTGGCTCGGCGAGCTCATCACGCAGCGCGGCATCGGCAACGGCATCTCGCTGATGATCTTCGCGTCGATCGTCGCCGGTCTCCCGAACGGCCTCCAGGCCTGGTGGACGAACCCCGACCAGGTCTTCAAGGTCATGATGCCGTTCCTCGCGCTCGCCGTGATCGCGGCCGTCGTCTTCATTCAGGAGGGCCAGCGCCGCATCCCGGTGCAATACGCCAAGCGCGTCATCGGCCAGCGGATGAGCGGCGGCGGGCAGACCTACCTCCCGCTGCGCGTGAACATGGCCGGCGTGATCCCGGTGATCTTCGCGGCCTCGATCATGGCCTTCCCGCCGACAGTCGGGCAGCTCATCCAGTCGCAGTGGGCGCAGGACGTCTCCAACTTCTTCAACCCGTCGAAGGCGCCGTATCTCATCGGCGAGACGATCTTCATCATCGTCTTCACCTACTTCTATACGGCGGTGACGTTCAACCCCGTGGACCAGGCCGAGAACCTGAAGAAGTACGGCGGCTTCATTCCCGGCGTGCGCCCAGGGCGCCCGACCGCTGAGTTCCTCGACCGCGTGCTCGCGCGCCTGACCTTCCCCGGCGCGCTCTACCTCGCCGCGGTCGCCGCGCTTCCGACGATCCTCATCAACCAGACGGCCGCGAACTTCTACTTCGGCGGTACGTCGCTGCTGATCGTCGTCGGCGTCGCGCTCGACACGATGAAGCAGCTTGAGGCCCAGCTGATGATGCGCAACTACGAGAGCTTCCTACGCTGATGGCCGAGCTGAATCTCATCCTCCTGGGTCCGCCCGGGTCGGGCAAGGGCACGCAGGCCGAGCGCATCCGCGAGGACGAGGATCTCGCGTACATCGCGACCGGCGACATGCTGCGCCAGGCCGTCGCGGACGGCACGCCTCTCGGCCTGCAGGCCAAGGGCTTCATGGACGCCGGCGAGCTGGTCCCCGATGACGTGATCATCGGGATGATCGGCGATCGCCTGAGTTCCGCCGACGCACGCGATGGCTTCCTGCTCGACGGTTTTCCGCGCACCATCGCGCAGGCGGAGGCGCTCGACGCCGCGCTGCGCGAGCACGGGCGCGACATCACGACCGTGCTGCTCTTCGACGTGGCCGACGAGGAGATCGTGCGGCGGATCTCCGGACGGCGCGTCAGCGCCTCGGGCCGCGTCTACCACGTGGACTTCGACCCGCCCAAGGTCGAGGGGGTCGACGACGTCGATGGCACACCGCTGGTCCAGCGTGACGACGATCGGCCTGAGACCGTCCTGCGCCGGCTGTCCGTGTACCACGAGCAGACCGCGCCGCTCGTCGGCTACTACGAGGAGCGTGGCCTCCTCCAGTCGATCGACGCCACCGTGAGCCCGTCGCAGGTCGCGGAGCACGTGCGCAGCACGCTGGCGACGCTCAAGCGCGAATCCGATTTCTAGGCCGCCCTCGCCGTCGTGATCGTCAAGAAGACTCCCGCGGAGATCGAGAAGATGCGCGCCGCCGGCGCGGTCCACGCGCGCACGATGCAGCTCATCGCGGGGCTCATCCGCGAGGGCATCTCGACCAAGGAGCTCGACGACGCCGCCGAGAAGTACATCCGCTCGCAGGGCGCGATCCCGACCTTCAAGGGGTACCGCGGCTTCCCCGGCTCGATCTGCGCCTCGCCGAACGACATGGTCGTCCACGGCATCCCGGGGCCCTACAGGCTCGAGCGCGGCGACGTCCTCGCCGTGGACATCGGCGTGACGCTCGACGGCTGGGTCTCCGACGGCGCCTGCACCTTCCCGGTCGGTCCCGTCTCCCCGGTCGCCGAGCAGCTCCTCGCCGTGACGGAGGCGTCGCTCTTCGACGCGGTCGAGCAGGCGCGCCCCGGCAATCGGATCGGCGACATCTCGTTCGCCGTCCAGTCCCGCGTCGAGGCTGCGGGCTTCGCCGTGGTGCGGTCGCTCATCGGCCACGGCGTCGGGCGCGAACTGCACGAGGACCCACAGGTCCCCAACCACGGGGATCCTGGACGGGGGCCGCTCCTGGAGCCGGGTGTCGTGATCGCCATCGAGCCGATGGTGACGACCGGGCATCACGAGGTCGTCACGGCGTCCGATGGGTGGGCGATCCACTCCCAGGACGGGTCGCTCGCCGCACACTTCGAGTTCACCGTGGCCGTCACGCAGGACGGCCCGCTGATCCTCAATCCGTGGCACGAGCAGGGGATGGAGGGCTGATGAGCGCCGCGCGCGCAGGCTCCGCCATGGCTCTGCTAATGTCTTCCACCCGCGCGCGGTCGCAGGTTCGTTCCTGTTCGCGTGCATCCGCGGGAGGTAGCGGCAGCCCAGTGCGGCAGCCAGAGCCGAGCGCCGGACCATCGACGAAGAAGGAACAATGAAGGTACGACCGTCGGTCAAGCCGATGTGCGAAAAGTGCAAGATCATCCGCCGCCATGGGGCGGTCCTGGTGATCTGCTCGAACCCGCGGCACAAGCAGCGGCAGGGGTGAACGCCTAGATGGCACGTATCGCCGGGGTCAATGTGCCCCTCAACAAGCGCGTCGAAGTCGGTCTGACCTACGTTTATGGGATCGGCCGTTCGACCTCCATCAAGATCCTGGACGAGGCCGGCATCAGCCGTGACACGTACGTCCGCGACCTGACGGAGGACGAGGTCGGCAAGATCCGCGATCTCGTCGACCGCGACCTCCTCGTCGAGGGTGACCTGCGGCGCGAGCGCTCGCAGAACATCAAGCGCCTGATGGAGATCGGGTGCTACCGCGGGATCCGCCACCGCCGTGGCCTTCCCGTCCGTGGACAGAAGACCAAGACCAACGCCCGCACGCGCAAGGGACCCAAGCGCATGCAGGTTGCCGGCAAGAAGAAGCCCGGGAAGACGTAGGGGACGACAAGCATGCCCGCACCGAAGCGCCCGCAGCGCACCCGCCGCAAGGCCAAGAAGAACATCCCCGTGGGTCAGGCCCACATCAAGACGAGCTTCAACAACACGATCGTCTCCCTCACCGACCGCGAGGGGAACGTCATCGCCTGGGAGTCCGCCGGCGGCGCCGGTTTCAAGGGCTCCCGCAAGTCGACGCCGTTCGCAGCCCAGGTCACGGCCGATGCCGCTGCACGCAAGGGCATCGAGCAGGGCCTCCAGAAGGTCGACGTCTACGTCAAGGGCCCCGGCTCGGGACGTGAGACGGCCATCCGCTCGCTGCAGGCCGCGGGGCTCGAAGTCATGAGCGTCCGCGACGTCACCCCGCAGGCCCACAACGGTTGCCGCCCTCGCAAGCGGCGCCGCGTCTGAGGACTTTTCATGGCTCGAGATACCAGCCCGCAGTGCAAGCAGTGCCGCCGCGAAGGGCAGAAGCTCTTCCTCAAGGGTGAGCGCTGCCTGACCGAGAAGTGCGGCGTCGAACGCCGCGCCTACCCGCCGGGTGACCACGGTCGTGGTCGTCAGAAGCAGAGCGAGTACCGCGTCCAGCTTCGTGAGAAGCAGAAGGCCCGCCGCTACTACGGCGTGCTCGAGGCGCAGTTCCGCCGCTACTACGACAAGGCGAGCCGTCAGCCGGGCATCACCGGCGAGAACCTGCTTACCCTGCTCGAGCGTCGCCTCGACAACGTGATCGTGCGTCTCGGCTTCGCCGGGTCGCGCCGCCAGGCCCGCCAGATGGTCCGTCACGGACACTGGACGGTCAACGGTCGCCGCGTGAACATCCCCAGCTACCAGGTCCGCGAGGGCGACATCGTCGCGCTCAAGGCCGGCAGCCCGACGGAGCCGATCATCCGCGAGGCAACCGAGCTCACGGCGAACGTGCCCGCGTGGCTCCAGGCCGATCACGACTCGCTGACGGCGAAGGTGCTGCGCCAGCCGGAGCGGCGGGAGATCACCACGCCCGTGCAGGAGCAGCTCATCGTCGAGCTGTACTCGAAGTAGACCCAGCGCCCAGCCTTCCGGTCTGCGACGGCAGACCGGATCGCGAACGCCGGCGGCCCGCCCTGCCGCCGGACCGATTACGACGAAGGACACACGCCCCGATGCTCGACTTCCAGATCCCCACCACCACGTATGACGAGGTGGACGACCGCCACGGCACGTTTGTCATCGAGCCGCTGGACCGCGGCTTCGGCTACACGTACGGCAACTCCCTGCGCCGCGTGCTGCTCAGTTCGCTCGGCGGCGCCGCCGTCACCAGCGTGCGCATCGAGGGCGTGGCCCACGAGTTCTCCGTCATCAAGGGCGTGACCGAGGACGTCACCGACATCATCCTCAACCTCAAGGGCATCGTCGTCCGCATGCATTCTGATGCTGCGGAGATCGAGGCGCCGCTCGTCGTCACGGGCCCCGGCGACATCCTCGCCAAGGACATCGACCTGCCCGCTGGCGTCGAGATCCTCAATCCCGAGGCCCACATCGCGACGCTCGAGAAGAAGTCGAAGCTCGAGATGTACATCACGATCGGTCGCGGTCGCGGCTATCGCCCCGCCGAGGACAACAAGACCGACGACCAGCCGATCGGCGTCATTCCGATCGACTCGATCTTCTCGCCGGCCCGCCGCGTCGCCTACGCCGTCGAGCCGGCGCGCGTCGGCCAGCGCACCGACTACGACAAGCTCACGATCGAGATTGAGACCGACGGGTCGATCGACCCCAAGGCAGCGCTCCGCGAGGCGTCCGAGATCCTCATCTCGCAGCTCGCGATCTTCACCGACGCGGATCGCCTCGAGGAGCTTCGCGCAGGCCCGGGTGCCCAGATCGACCCCGCCATCAACTTCGGCGCCATGGCGACCGCGGGCAATGGCGACGGCGACTTCCTCATCGAGGAGCTCGAGCTCGGCGTGCGTTCGTACAACTGCCTCAAGCGGGCAGGCATCCAGACCATCGGCGACCTCGTCTCGAAGTCCGAGGCCGAGCTCAACGCCATCCCGAACTTCGGTAAGAAGTCGATCGACGAGGTCATCGAAACCCTGCAGGCACGCGGGTACGACCTCCGTCAGGACTGAGGGCACTTCACATGCGTCACCAGAAGACCCGTCACAAGCTGAGCCGCGACTCGGCCCACCGCAAGGCGCTGCTGCGCAACCTCTGCAAGGAGGTCATCGAGCACGAGCGGATCAAGACCACCGAGGCGAAGGCGAAGGCCGTCAAGCCCGAGGTCGAGCAGCTCATCACGCTCGCCAAGCGCGGTGACCTTCACGCCCGCCGTCAGGCGCTCTCCGCCCTCGGTCAGGACAAGTTCGCGGTGCACAAGCTCTTCGAGGAGGTCGCTCCGCGCTATGCGGACCGTCCGGGCGGCTACACCCGCATCCTCAAGCTCGGGCCGCGTCGGTCGGATTCGACCGAGATGGTCTACATCGAGCTGGTCTAGTCCCGGTCGCCGGGTCGTCCGCGTCCCGGACCCCGGCGCCCTCTGTGGGTCAGGATGACCGTTCGGCTTGACCTGGAGTACGACGGCAGCGGGTTCGCCGGCTGGGCCCGCCAGCCGGGTCTGCGCTCCGTCCAGGAGGTCCTGGAGGCGGGGCTCGCGCAGATCCTGCAGGCGCCGGTCGAGCTGACCGTCGCCGGTCGGACCGACCGCGGTGTTCATGCTTCAGCGCAGGTCGCGTCCTATGAGGGGCCGCTCGTGCGCGCCGAGGCGCTCAACGCCGTGCTGCCGCGCGACATCGCCGTGCTGCGCTCCAGCGAGGCGCGGGACGGCTTTGATGCGCGCCGCGATGCCGCGTCGCGCTCGTACCGCTACCGCGTGCTGTGCCGCCGTGAACGGTCCGCGCTCGAGGAGGGGCGCGCGCTGTGGTGGCCACGGCGGATGAACGAGTCGTTGCTCGTCGCCTGCGCCGAGCTCCTCGTGGGGACACACGACTTCACCGCGTTCACGCCGACCGAGACCTACCACGTGCGCTTCCGACGGCAGGTCTTCGCGGCGCAGTGGCGGCGCGAGGGCGACATGCTGCTGTTCGAGATCGAGGGCGACACCTTCATGCGCCACATGAACCGCATCCTTGTCGGGACGATGCTCCAGGTGGCGGCCGGGCGCCGCGAGCTGGAGGACTTCGCGGGGCTGCTGGAGGGTGCGCACCGCCGCGATGCCGGGCCGACGGCCCCGCCGCACGGGCTCACGTTGACGGGCGTGAGCTACGCGTCAGACCCCGCCTGAACAGGCCGACCCTCCTCGTAGGATGGGAAGGCGACGATGAACGTTCTGGTCACCAACGACGACGGCATCGAGGCCGAGGGACTCCTCGCGCTGCGCAGCGAGCTCGCCGCCATCCCGGGTCTGCGCGTGGTGGTCGTCGCGCCCGACGGCAATCGTTCGGCGATGGCGCGGATGATCACCACCCGTCGGCCGCTCTGGGTGCAGGAGACATTCTTCGAGGACGGCTCGAGCGGCTATGCGACCGATGGCACCCCGGTCGACTGTGTGCGGTTCGCCCAGCTCGGGCTCGTCGAGGGCTTCACCCCCGCCCTCATCGTCTCCGGGATCAACCACGGCTCGAACCTCGGCGACGACATCACCTACTCGGGGACGGTCGCGGCGGCCTTCGAGGGCCTGATCCTCGGCATCCCGGCGATCGCCGTCTCCCAGCAGTCGACCGAGCGTGAGATGGACTTCCGCTTTGGTCGCACATTCGATTTCACCGCGGCCGCGCACTTCACCGCTGGGGTCGTCGCCGAGCTCGACAGCGTCCCGCTGCCGCGCGGCACGCTGCTGAACATCAACGTCCCGGGTGCGCATCCGCTGGGCGTCGAGGTGACCCGCCTGGGCAAGCGGATCTACCGCGATGAGCTCCAGCTCGACACCGACGAGGGCTCCGGGCGCCGGCGCTACTGGATCTACGGCACCGATCCCGACTGGCACGACGAGCCCGGGACCGATCTCGCGGCGGTCGCCCAGGGGCGCATCTCGGTGACGCCGGTGCACTTCGACCTCACCGACGTCGACGGGATCGACGCGCTGGTGGCCCACGACCTCACGCGGCTGCTCGCGCCGGCCGCGCGCGAACTGCAGTGAGCGGCGCAGCGCCTGCAGGCGACGAGCGGGCGCGGGCGCAGGAGCTGCGCGCGGAGCTGCGCCGGCACAACGAGCGCTACTACGTCCTCGACGACCCGGAGATCGGCGACGACGCGTATGACGCACTGCTCGACGAGCTGCGTGCGCTCGAGGCGGCCCATCCGGAGCTCGTCACGGCCGACTCTCCGACGTGCGTCGTCGGCGCTGAGCCAGTCGGTGTGCTCGAGAAGGTGCGTCATCCGGAGCCGATGCTGTCGCTCGCCAACGCGCGCAGCGCTGAGGAGCTGCGCGCGTGGGTGCAGCGGATGCGCAACCACCTCGCGCGCGAGGGGATCGACGAGCCCATCTTCCGCTACGTCTGCGAGCCGAAGATCGACGGCCTCGCGATGTCGCTGATCTATCGGGATGGGGTCTTTGAGCGTGGCGCGACACGCGGCAACGGTGAGGTGGGGGAGGACGTGACGCACAACCTGCGCACGATTGCCTCGATCCCGCAGCGCATCGACGCTGCACCGGGCGTGGTCGAGGTGCGCGGCGAGGTGTACATGTCGCTCGCCGACTTCGCGGCGCTCAATGAGCGGCGCGCGCAGGCCGGTGAGTCGACCTTCATGAATCCCCGCAACTCGGCGGCCGGCACGATCCGGCAGCTCGACCCGCGCCTGACGGCCGAGCGTCCGCTCTCCTTCTGGGCGTACGGGGTCGGCGCGGTCGAGGGACTCGAGCTCGGCGCCCAGTGGGAGGTCCTCGCGTGGCTGCGCGAGCGCGGATTCCCGGTCAACCCCGACATCGTGCGCCTCGACAGCGAGGATGCTGTCGTCGAGCGCTGTCTCGACTGGCAGGCGCGCCGTGGTGGCCTCGCCTTCGAGATCGACGGCGTGGTGGTGAAGGTCGACGACGCCGAGCTTCAGCGGCGCCTCGGGGTCGTGGGGCGCGACCCGCGCTGGGCGATCGCGTGGAAGTTCCCGCCGACCACCACGGTGACGAAGCTCCTCGAGGTGCGGTGGAGCACCGGGAAATTCGGCGACCTGCATCCGTATGCCGTGCTCGAGCCGGTCGTCGTCGGCGGCGTCACGGTCGGGCAGGCGACGCTGCACAACGAGGAGGACCTCGCGCGCAAGGATGTGCGCGTCGGTGACGACGTGATCATCCTGCGGGCCGGTGACGTGATTCCGCAGGTGGTCTCTCCCGCACCGCACGCCGTCGAGCGCGAGGGACGCGCCGCCCCGCCGATCCCGCCCGCGCAATGCCCGGACTGCGGCACGCCGACGATCAAGCCGGCGGGCTCGGTCTTCACGAAGTGCCCGAACCTCGAGTGCGACGGGCGCCGTCGCCAGCTCCTCAAGCACTTCGTCTCGCGCGGGGCGATGGACATCGACGGGCTGGGCGAGAAGCAGGTCGCCGTGCTCATGGAGCATCTCGGCGTGCGCGAGGCCGCCGACCTCTACGCGCTTACCGCCGAGCAGCTCGCCGAGCTCGAGGGGCTGGGCGAGGTCTCGGCGGCGCGCCTTGTCGCGTCGATCGCCGCGTCGCGTGAGCGCCCATTTGCGCGCGTCCTCTTCGCCATCGGGATCGAGGGCGTCGGCGAGGTGACCGGGCGCAACCTCGCGCAGCGGATGCGCACGATCGACGCGCTGCTGGCCGCCGACACCGACGCGATCGCCCAGACGCCAGGCATCGGACCGATCGTGGGCGCATTGATCTGCCGACAGCTCGCCGAGCCGGGGATGCGCGGGCGCATCGAGCGGCTGCGGGCGGCGGGCCTGCGGTTCGCGGAGGAAGGGCCGGCTCCCGGCGCGGGGCCCCTGGCGGGGCGCACGTTCGTCCTGACCGGCACGCTCCCCGGCCTCACCCGCGAACAGGCCGGCGAGCGGATCATGGCGGCAGGTGGGCGCGTGACGTCCTCGGTGTCGAAGAAGACCGACTACGTCGTCGCCGGTGACAGCGCTGGGTCGAAGCTCGAGAAGGCGGAGCGGCTCGGCGTGCCGGTGCTCGACGAGGCCGCGCTGCTCGAGCTACTGGGAGACGGTGCCGCTTAGCCGAAGAGCTTGCGGCCGAGCGGGCGGCTCATGTAGCGCGCCAACACCGCCACAGCGCGGTCCTGTGCGGCATGCGCAGCAGACACATTCACGCCGTTGAGGAGGATGGCGAAGGCCACGACGTGCCCCTCAAGCGTGCGGCAGTAACCGGCGAGCGTGCTCACATCGCGCAGGGTGCCGGTCTTGCCGCGGCACGCGCCCTCGGCGGACGTGCCGATGAGGCGCCGGCGCAGCGTGCCAGTGCGCCCGGCAACCGCGAGCGTCGACTCGAATGCCGGGCCGAGGTCCGATGCGTGCATCCGCGCGAGCAGGCCGACCACCTGGCGCGCGGTCACCGTGTTGCGGCGTGAGAGACCGGAGCCGTCGGCGATCGTCCCGGGCGAGACCCCCATGCCGAGGAGTGCGGAGCGCGCGACGCTGGCGCCGAGCGCGGTCCTCGCCGGCGCGCTCTCCTGCGCTGCGAGCGCCTTGAGAAGGGTTTCGGCGTAGAAATTGTCCGAGGTGATGTTCGTCGTCTGCGCGAGCTCGAGGATCGATGGCGACGCGGCCGCGGCGATCGGTTCGGCGTCGAGCGGCGCCTCGCCGGTCGTTGTTCGGCCGCTGACGCGCACACCGCGCGCCCGCAGGGCCCGCGCGAAGCGACGCGCAGCGGCGAGCGCCGGGCCACCGGGCCGCGCCGCGTAACCGCGGTTGATGGTGAGCGCTCCCAGAACGCCGCTCATATCGACGTCGGCCGCGCCGGACGTCCGCGGGCCACCGCGCAGCCCATCAAAGCGCGATTCGTCACCGATGACCGAGCCGCTGACGCGCCGGATGCCGGCCCGGCGGACCTCCCGCGCGAGGCGCTGCAGGTCATCGGCCCCGAGTGTGGGGTCGCCACCGCCGATGAGGAGGAGGTCGCCGTCGAGGGCGCCGCGGTCGAGCGTGCCGGTGCGCGCGACGCGCGTCTGCAGATGGCCGGTCGGGACCAAGGTGCCCAGAGCGGCAGCGGTGGTGAAGAGCTTCTCGACGGACGCCGGGATCCGCGGCCTGTCGGCGCGGGCCGCGTAGAGCGCCTCGCCCGTGGTCAGGTCGCGAACGAACGCGCCGCTGTACGTCGCACCCGAACGGGCGATCCACCGGTCGAAGGACCGGCCGACGGTCGCGCGATCCAGAGCCGACGCCCCCGCCGGCAGGACCAGAAGGAGAAGGAGCGCACAGAGCGGCGCCAGGAGGCGTCGGGAGAGCACCCGGGAACGGTACCGCCGGAGGTTGGGATCGCGAGCCGGTGCAAGCGATCCCCCAGGTCGTCCTAGCCGCGGTGGGGCGTACGATGAACTAGTGGGAAAAGTCGTTGGGATCGACGAGGCTTCGGGCCGTGCGCCGAAGCGCGCCGCGGCGCGGAAGCTCCGCACGCCGCCCTCGAAGACCGCGCTCGTCCTGGGCGGCGGCGGCTTCACCGGCGGCGTCTATGAGATCGGCGCGCTGCGAGCCTTCGACCTCCTTGCCGTCAATCGCACGGTGAACCAGTTCGACGTCTATGTCGGCACGAGCGCGGGGTCCTTCGTGGCCGCATTGGCGGCCAATGGGATCACGCCGGAGGAGATGATGCGCGTCGTCACGCATCAGAAGCCCTCGCCCTTCGCTGACATCGATGTCGGCACGATCCTGAAGCCGAACGTCCTCGGCTTTGCGCGGACCGGGGCGCTGCTGCCCCTGCGCGTCGCCCGCCTCGCCCGCGAGCTGGCGCCGAACTGGCGCTCGATCTCGGTCATGGACGTGCTGCTCGGGCTGACCGATGACCTTCCAGCAGGGCTCTATTCCGGACGCGGCATCGAGCGCTACCTCGAGCGGGTCCTCGCCGAGGCTGGGCGCACCGACGATTTCCGCGGCCTCGCGCCGGAGCTCTATCTCACAGCGACCGATCTCGACAGCTGCGAGCGCGTCGTCTTCGGCACGGAAGGCTGGGACGACGTGCCGATCTCCACGGCCGTGCGGGCATCGACCGCGCTCCCGATGGTCTTCGAGCCGGTACGGCTGCGCGAGCGCGAACTCGTCGATGGCGGGATCGTCTCGACGACGAACGTCGACATTGCCGTCGAGGCGGGCGCGAAGCTCGTGATCGTCATCAACCCCTTGGTGCCCTACAACGGGAAGGAGGCGCGCCCAGGCGCGCCGCGCCACGTCAGCGACATGGGGCTCGCCCAGATCGGCTATCAGAGCTTCAAGCTCCTCGCCCACCAGCGCCTCCACGAGTCGGTCGGCCAGTGGAAGTCCCGCTACCCGGACGTCGACATCGTGCTGATCGAGCCGGCAGCGGACGACCAGCTCATGTTCGAGACGTCGATCATGGACTTCACCAAGCGCGTCGCGATCGCACGCCATGGCTTCGAGTCCGTGACGCACCGGCTCGCCGCTGAGTACGACTCCTATCGCGAGATCCTCGCGCGCCACGGGATCAGGATCTCGGCGACGCGCGTGCGCAAGGTCGTCGAGCAGGTCGCGGGCGAGCGCGAGCGTACGCGCGCCTGGCGGAGGATCCTCGAGCAGACGACGAGCACGCTCCTACGGCAGTCGGGGCAGCAGGACGACGACGCTCGCACGGACGCGAGCGCGAGCCGCTAGGCGCCCACGGCCTCGGCGAGCGCGCGGACGAGGCGGTCGGTTGCGTCGGCGTCCTGCAGCGTCGCGCGCACATGCCGCGGATCACCCAGCGGGCCGCCCGGGAGGACGAGCACCTTCGACTGGGCGAGGCGCCCGGCGAGCTGTGCGCCGTCGAGCGCCGGAGCAGCGAGCCAGACCACATGTGCCTGGCTCGGAGTCACCTCAACCGGGAGCCCGCGCAGCGCCTCGCGCAGACGCTCTCGCTCGACGGTCACCTGTGCGGCGCGCCGCGCCACGAGACCCCGTCCCTGCCGGAGTGCCTCGAGAATCCCCGCCTGGGTGAGCTCCCCAACGCCGAGCGGCGGGCTGAGCTGCTCGAGCAGCGGCTCGCTCTGCGGGCCGCCGACCACGTAGCCGCAGCGCAGGCCGGCGAGGCCCCAGGCCTTCGAGAAGGTGCGGAAGACGAGCATCCGCGGGTGCTGATCGACGAGGCGCAGTGCCGCGTCAGCGTCCTCGGCATCGACGAAGTCGCGCAGCGCCTCGTCGAGCAGCACCACAACGCGCTCCGGCAGCGCATCGAGGAGGGCGCTGAGCTCGCCGGCGCGCAGGAAGTCGCCGGTCGGGTCGTTCGGGTTGCAGAGGAGGAGGAGACGCGTGCGGTCGGTCACGCCTGCCAGAAGCGCCGCCGGATCGAACCCCGGCACGGGGACGACGGTTGCCCCGCAGCGCCGCGCGAGCGTCGGGTAGAGCGGGTACGAGGGCCAGGGTGTGAGGAGTTCGTCACCGGGGGAGAGGAGCTCGCGCGCGGCCGCGCCGAGCAGCTGCGATGCGCCTTCGCCGACGGCGATCCGCTCGGCGCGGAGGTCGTGCATGCGGGCGATGGCATTGCGCAGATCGGGCGCGTCGCTGTGCGGATAGCGATGGAGGCCCGCGCGCGCGGCGAAGGTCACCGCGTCGACGACGACCGACGGCGGAACTTCATGCCACGTGGTGCTGCGCAGGTCGAGCGGCGGGACCGTGTCGAGCGCGGTGCGGCGGCGCGTGTCGGCCTCGTCGCGCAGCTGTGCGGAGAGCTCCTGCGGCGTGAGCGCCTCGTAGCGCCGGTAACGGTCGCGCAGGCCCATCCGTCAGGGGGAGCTGGGGTTGAGCGAGTCGGCGAGGCCGCCGCCGAGAATCATCCAGAGTCCGAAGAGGCTGACGCCGACCAGCGCGGTGTACGCGAAGATGCGCCCGATTGCGCCCTGGCGCTGGTCGATGCCGGCGGCGCGGCGCACGAGGATCCAGGCGTGATCGAGGCGCTTGAGCACAGACAGGGCGACGACGAGCGTCATGAGGATGGCCGCGAACGCGACAATGACCGCAAGGAATGTCCGCTCGGCGAGGAATCCGATGTGCGCGACGATCCACAGCCAACCGAGCGGGATCGGCCCCCAGAAGAGCAGATTCACGACCACCATCAGGGCGAGCAGGACGTACGCAAACAGGGCGTCGCGGCGGAGACTGCGCGGGTCACGCTCGCCCGGGTCCTCGCGCAGCCGCAGCGGGCCGGTCCCCGGCCGCCGGCCGACGAAGAGGCCCCCGTTGTCGGTGGGATCCGTCCGCACACCCCGCAGGGTACGCGTCCGGTCAGTCCTCGTAGAGCGCGTTGAAGAGCTGCGCGTACTTCTCGTTGACGACGTTGCGCTTGACCTTGAGCGTCGGGGTCAGCTCTCCGGTCTCTTGGCTGAGGTCGTGATCGAGCAGGAAGAAGCGCTTCGCCTGCTCCACCTGGGCGTAGTGCGCGTTGGCGCGATCGACCTCGTCCTGGATCAGCGCGATGACCTGCGGGTGCGTGCTGAGCGTCGCGATCGACGTGTCCTCGATCGGCGGGTCGGCGGCGGTCGTCGCCCAGGGGACGATCTCTTCCTCGTCGAGCGTGATGAGCAGCACCGGGTAGGGCCGACGATCGCCGTAGAGGACCGCCTGGCTGATGTAGCGCGTCTGCTTGAGGTCGTTCTCAAGGTTGGCGGGCGTGATGTTCTTGCCCCCCGCGGTGATGATGATGTCCTTCTTGCGGCCGGTGATCGAGACGAAGCCGTCCGCGTCGACCGAGCCGAGGTCGCCGGTGTGCAGCCAGCCATCGACCACCGCGCCGAAGCTCGCATCTGCGTTGTTGTGATACCCGCTGAAGATGTTCGCCCCCTTGATGAGGAGCTCGCCATCAGCGGCGCTCTTCACCTCGACGCCCGGGAGCGGGCGCCCGACGGTGCCGAACTTGTGGAACTCGGGGCTCGATGTCGTCGCGACCGTCGCGGTCTCCGTCATGCCGTAGCCCTCCATGACGGGGATGCCTGCACCCCAGAAAAAGCGCAGGATCTCCGATGCGATCGGCGCAGCGCCGGTGACGGCCTGCTCGAGTCGGCCGCCGAAGAGGCTCTGCACGAAGTGCGCGATCGCGGCCAGCGACCGGCCCTGTTCATCACCTTCGATCGGAGTGTTCCAGCGCTCCATCAGATCGTCCGGAACCGGCTCGCCCGCGGTCTGGAGGTCATGAATGCGGCCGCCGAGCTCGGAGATCGCGGCGATCACCGGCGGGGGGATCTGGCCCTGAGCGAGCGTGTAGAGCTTCTCGAAGATGCGTGGCACCGACGGCAGGTACGTCGGCTTGACGGCCATCACCTCGGGGATGATCTGCTTGGTGTCGCCGCCGTAGTAGGCGATCGTCGTGCCGGTGTCCACCGAGGTGAGCTGGATGAGCAGCGCGAAGGCGTGAGCGAGCGGCAGGAAGAGGTAGACGGCGTCACCGCCGCCCATGAGCATCTGGCGCTTGCCGACCATGTCGATGACGGCGCGGTAGTTGCGGTGCAGCAGGACGCAGCCCTTCGGCGGCCCTGTCGTGCCGGAGGTGTAGATGAACGTGTAGGGATCGTCGCCGGAGACCGCTTCGTGACGCTCCCGGTACTCGCGCTCGTCACGCGCGCGCCCCGCGGCACGCAGGTCGTCGAGGAGGACGATCCCCTCGCCGGATGCGGTGCCCTCCATGACGACGATGAAGCGCAGCTGCGGGAGCGACGCCCGCACCGCCTCGATCTTTGCGAGTTGATCGGCGTTCTCGACGACGATGCCGACCGACCCCGAGTCGCCGGCGACCCACTCGCACTCCTTCGGTGAGTTCGTCGGGTAGATCGGGACGACGACGCCGCCGGCCCCACTGATGGCGAACGAGCAGAACGTCCACTCGGGCCGCGTGTCGGCGAGCAGCGAGACACGCTCACCGGGCTCGAGGCCGAGGTCGATCAGGCCGCGAGCGATCTCCGAGACGATGGTGCCCGCCTCGCGGAAGGTCACGTCCACCCAGTCGTCACCAGACTTGCGTCGCACGAGCGCCGTGTCGCCGTAGCGCTCGGCCGCGATCGCCATGAGGTCGGCGATGGTCTGTGATCCGGTGGTCGGGGTGATGCTGGCTTCCATGAAGTCCTCTCTCATCCGTCGCGGGCCGCGCGAGTCTATGAGCGCGCCTGGGTCGAGTGGGTTTTTCGGGGTACGAGCAAGGTGCCAGTGCTAGATGGGATTCGGCACGTCGATGAAGCGGTGCTCTATCCCGAAGTGCGCGGCCAGGTGGTTGCCGAGCGCCTGAACGCCGAGGGTCTCGGTCGCATAGTGGCCCGCAGCGAGGAAGTGGATGCCGGCCTCCCGCGCCTGGTGCATCACGCGCTCGGCCGGCTCGCCGGTGAGGAAGGCGTCGAGGCCGGCCTCGATCGCCTCGCCGAGGTGGCCCGCAGCAGCGCCGGAGACGATGCCGATCCTGCGCACATGCTCAGGACCGACGGTGAACGCGAGCGGCTCTCGGCCGCCGGTGGCCGCACGGGTTCGGTCGATCAGCTCCTGCGGCGTGATGCCCTGATCGGGGAACGTGGCGGCGACGCCGATCCCGCCCGCGAACGGCTCCCACGACGTGGCGCCAAGGGCCTGCGCGAGCAGGGCGTTGTTGCCGAGTTCCTGGTCGCCGTCGAGGGGCAGGTGGTAGGCGGCGAGCGAACAGTCGGCCTCGAGCAGGAGACGCAGGCGCCGCGCGGCGGGACGATCGAGCGCCTGCGGCGCCCCGCGCCAGAAGAGCCCGTGGTGGACGAGGATGAGGTCGGCGCCCTCCGCGAGCGCGCGCTCGAAGAGCTCAGCGCTGGCCGACACGCCGGTGACGACGGTCGCGACCTCCTCGCGCCCGGGTACCTGCAGCCCGTTGGGCGCATAGTCCTCGAAGCGCTCGGGCTCGAGCAGGCGGTCGAGCTCGGAGATCATCTCGGTCAGCTGGGCCACGTCGGCGACGCTACCGCACGGCCGCGGCGATGGGTCGTCACGCCGCGCCGTGCCATACTGACGCCGACCTCGGGGCGTGGCGCAGCCTGGTAGCGCGCACCGTTCGGGTCGGTGAGGTCCTCGGTTCGAATCCGAGCGCCCCGATAACGATGGCCCGTCCGCATGCGCTGCGGGCGGGCCATCGTCGTTCCAGCGGCTACTTGACGGTGGTGCGGACGGTCTTGGTGGGTGGTGAGGTGCTGAGCTGGGTACCGCTGCCACACGGTGCTTCGCCTCCTCGCCGCAACCTGCATGGTGCTCCTCGTCGCCGTCTCCTCGGCGCGTCGCGCCGACGAGCACAGCGGTCCACGGCGAGCGTCCGCGACCGTGCTCGTCTTCCATGGCGGCGGATTCGTCCTCGGGTCCCCCCAGGCGACCCGCTCGGTCGCCCGCACCCTCGCTCGTCGGGGATTTGCGGTGGTCAATGTGGAGTACCCGCTCCTCGCCGCGCGCGGCATGGTGGCAGGCGCCGTCGCCTGGGCGCCGGTGAGCGATCTTCTCGGCTGGCCCGGCGCCTGGCTGTTCTTCCGCGACTACCGCGTGCCATTCGCTCCGACGCTGCGCCGCCTCTCTCCGATCACCTGGGCCCGAGGGCGATCGTCGCCCCTGATGATCCTGCACGGGCGCAGCGACCTGGTCGGCGCCGACGCCCAGAGCCGCCGGCTCGTCGCTCGCTGGCCGCGGGCGGTGCTCTGCAGCGGCCCGGGCGGGCACACGCTGGACGGGGCGACCTTCCTCTGGGCGCAGGCCCACACAGCCTCGATCCTTGCGCGGCTCGCCTCGCCGAGCCGCCGAAAGCTCACGCCGGAGGTCTGCCCGACGTGGTGACCTCGCGCGCGAGTTCCGCGCGCACGAGCGGGACGACCTGCGTCCCGAAGAGCTCCATGGAGCGCAGCACGTCGCGATGCTCAACGGCGCCGAGGCTCATGTGGCCGAGGTAGCGGTCGTGGCCGAAGAGCCGATGGTGGAAGAGGATGTTCTCCGCGACCTGCTCAGGGGAGCCGATCGTCAGTGCGCCGCGCGGCGAGGCGAGCTCCTGGTACTCCCGCACGCCCGCAGGCGGCCAGCCGCGCTCAGCGCCGATGCGGTTCATCATCTCGAGGTAGGGCCGCGCGAATGCCTGGTGGGCATCGGACAGCGTCGGCGCGACGAAGGTGTGGGTGTTGATCGCCACCTTGAGGTTCGCCGGATCGTGGCCAGCGGCGGCACCTGCCTCGCGGTAGAGGCGGATCAGCGGCGCGAAACGCTCCGGCTGGCCGCCGATGATCGCGATGGTCAACGGCAGGCCGAGCGTGCCCGCCCGCTCGACCGAGGCGGGTGCGCCGCCGACGGCCACCCAGACGGGGAGGGGATGCTGGACCGGACGCGGATGGATCGGGGCGTGGTCGAGCGGCGCGCGCAGGCGACCGGACCAGGTGACCTCGACCTGGTCGCGGAGCTGCAGCAGCAGATCGAGCTTCTCGGCGTAGAGGGCGTCGTAGTCGGCGAGATCGAAGCCGAAGAGCGGGAACGATTCGGTGAATGAGCCGCGCCCGGCCATGATCTCGGCGCGGCCGCCGGAGAGCAGGTCGACGGTCGCGAACTGCTGGAAGACGCGCACCGGGTCGTCGGAGGAGAGGACGGTGACGGCGCTCGACAGCCGGATGCGCTGCGTGCGCACCGCCGCAGCGCCGAGGACGACGGCCGGCGCGGAGACGAGGTAGTCCTCGCGGTGATGCTCGCCGATGGCGAACACATCGAGGCCGAGCTCGTCGGCGAGCTCGATCTCTTCGAGCAGATTGCGCATCCGCTGCTCGGGGCTGACCCCGGGGTGGACGTCGCCGAATGTCGCGAGGCCGAACTCCATGCGGCAAGTGTAGGTGTGGGCCTTGCATCAGACCCGCTTGTATGCAAGTATCCGAGTGCCGTGGCCACCACCCCTCTCCTTCGCGTCCGCCGTGCCCGCGCCGAGTCTGCGCCGTCGCAGGTGTACGCCGCGCTGCGCGCCGCGATCGTCGCCGCGGAGTTCGAGCCGGGACAGCGGCTTTCCGAGAACGAACTCGCCGCGCAGCTCGGGGTGAGCCGCACCCCGGTGCGCGAGGCCCTCGCGCGTCTGCGCGATGACCGTCTCGTCGACATCGTCCCCCAGCTCGGCACCTTCGTCACGCCGATCAGCGTCGCCGCCGTGATGGACGCGCAGTTCGTCCGCGAGGCGCTCGAGTGCGCCGCTGTGCGTCTCGCCGCCCAGCGTGCGGACGCGGCCGATGTCGCCCGTCTGCGCGCGATCATCGCGCGTCAGCGCGCCGTGGACTCGCCGGAGGCCTTCCTCAAGCTCGACGACGAGCTCCATGCCGAGCTGTGCGCGCTCAGCGGCCACGGCGTCGCCTGGACGATCACCCTGCGCGCCAACGGCCACCTTGATCGCATCCGCCGGCTGAGCCTGCCGCAGCCGCGCTACCTCCCGCAGATGATCGACGAGCACGAGCAGGTCGTCGACGCCATCGCCGCATCCAACCCCGACGCCGCGGAGGCGGCCCTCCGCCATCACCTGCGGATGGTCCTCTCCGAGCTGCCGGGGATCCGCCACGACCGCCCCGGGTACTTCGAAGACCATGGCTGACATCGACATCGATCCGCAGGAGACCGCTGAGTGGGTCGAGGCCCTCGAAGCCGTCCTGCTCCAGGATGGCCCCGAGCGCGCCGCCCAGCTCCTCGACGGGCTCATCGCGCAGGCCCGCCACGCCGGCGCGCCCGTCGAGTCGGGGTTCAATACCCCGTACGTCAACTCGATCCCGGTCGGAGCTGAGGATCCGCTCGGGGGCGACCCGGCGCTCGAGCGCAAGCTCCGCTCGGCACTGCGCTGGAACGCAATCGCCATGGTCATCCGCGCGAACAAGGAGTCGTCGGAACTCGGCGGCCACATCGCGAGCTACCAGTCGATCGCCACGCTGTACGAGACAGGCTTCAACCACTTCTGGCACGCCCCGTCGGAAGATCACGGCGGCGACCTCGTCTACCTCCAAGGCCATTCGGCCCCCGGCGTCTACGCCCGCGCGTTCCTCGAGGGCCGCATCACGGCCGAGCAGCTCGACGGCTTCCGCCGCGAAGTCTCGGTCCCCGGCGGCCTGAGCTCGTATCCGCACCCCTGGCTGATGCCGGACTTCTGGCAGTTCCCCACCGTCTCGATGGGTCTCGGGCCGATGATGGCGATCTACCAGGCGCGTTTCATGAAGTACCTCCAGGGGCGCAACCTCGCCGACACCGCCGGTCGCAAGGTCTGGGCCTTCATGGGCGACGGCGAGATGGACGAGCCGGAATCCCTCGGCGCGATCTCGCTCGCCGGCCGCGAGCACCTCGACAACCTCGTCTTCGTCGTCAACTGCAACCTCCAGCGGCTCGATGGCCCGGTGCGCGGCAACGGCAAGATCATCCAGGAGCTCGAATCCGAATTCCGCGGGTCCGGCTGGAACGTCATCAAGGTCGTCTGGGGTCGGCGCTGGGATCCGCTCATCGAGGCCGATCAGGACGGGCTCCTGCGACGCAGGATGGAAGAAGCCGTCGACGGCGACTACCAGACGTACAAGGCGCGCAGCGGCGCGTTCGTGCGCGAGCACTTCTTCGGGAAGTACCCCGAGCTGCTCGAGCGCGTCGCGCACATGAGCGACGACGACATCTGGGCGCTCAACCGCGGCGGGCACGACCCGTACAAGGTCTACGCGGCCTACGCCGAGGCGTCACGGACGCTCGGCAAGCCGACCGTGATCCTCGCCAAGACGATCAAGGGCTACGGCATGGGGGAGGCCGGCGAAGGCCAGAACTCCACCCATCAGCAGAAGAAGATGAATGTCGAGGCGCTGCGCAGCTTCGGCAAGCGGTTCGACCTCGACCTCTCCGAGGAGCAGATCGAGAATGCCGAGTACTACCGCCCGGCGCCCGACAGCCCCGAGATGGAGTACATGCGCGAGCGCCGCGCCGCGCTCGGCGGCCCGCTCCCCGCGCGTCGCTGCAAGGCGCAGCCGCTGCCCGTCCCGCCGCTCGAGACCTTCAAGGGCCAGCTCGAGTCGAGCGGTGAGCGCGAGCTCTCCACGACGATGGCCTTCGTCCGGGTCCTCGCCGCACTGCTGCGCGACAAGGACCTCGGACCGCGGATCGTGCCGATCGTCGCCGATGAGTCGCGCACCTTCGGCATGGAGGGCATGTTCCGCCAGCTCGGCATTTTCAGCCAGGTGGGGCAGCTCTACCGCCCCGAGGACGCCGACCAGCTGATGTTCTACCGCGAGGACAAGGCGGGCCAGATCCTCCAGGAGGGGATCAACGAGGCCGGTGCCATGTCGTCGTGGATCGCGGCCGGCACGGCCTACACGAACCACGCGATCCAGATGATCCCGTTCTACATCTACTACTCGATGTTCGGGTTTCAGCGCATCGGCGACCTCGCGTGGGCGGCCGGGGACTCGCGCGCGCGCGGCTTCCTGCTCGGCGGCACGTCTGGGCGCACGACGCTCAACGGCGAGGGCCTCCAGCACGAGGACGGCCACAGCCACATCCAGTCCGGGCTGATCCCGAACTGCGTCTCCTATGACCCGACGTACGCCCACGAGGTCGCCGTGATCATCCGCGACGGCCTGCGGCGGATGGTGTTCGAGCAGGAGGATGTCTTCTACTACCTCACGCTGCTCAACGAGAATTACCCGCATCCCGGGATGGCCGAGGGCTCGGAGGAGGGGATCCTGCGCGGGATGTACCTCCTGCGCGACGGTGGGCCCCAGGCACGCGTCCAGCTCATGGGATCCGGGGCGATTCTGCGCGAGGTCGAGGCCGGCGCGGACTTGCTGGCCGAGGACTTCGGGATCATCGCGGACGTGTGGAGCGCCACGTCGTTCACGGAGCTGCGGCGCGACGGCCTGGAGGCCGAGCGCTGGAGCCGCCTGCATCCGGGCGAGACCGAGCGCGAGTCCTACGTGCGCAGCGTCCTCGACGCGCGCGCGGCCGGGCCGGTCGTCGCAGCGACCGACTACGTGCGGTCGTTCCCCGAGCAGATCCAGCCCTTCGTCGGTGAGCGCAGCTTCACCGCGCTCGGCACCGATGGATTCGGCCGCAGCGACTGGCGCCGCACGCTGCGCAGCTTCTTCGAGGTGGATCGCCACCACGTCGTCCTCGCCACGCTGACCGCTCTCGGTGAGCGGGAGGCCGCGAGCGCGGCGATCGAGCGGTATGGGATCGAGTCCGAGGAGGCTCCGCCATGGCAGAGGTGACGCAGGTCGTCGTACCGGATATCGGGGATTTCACCGACATTCCGGTGATCGAGATCCTCGTCGAGCCGGGGAGCGTCGTCGCCGTCGACGATCCGCTCGTCGCGCTCGAGTCCGACAAGGCGACGATGGAGATCCCGTCGCCGGTCGCCGGCACGGTCGCCGAGATCCTCGTGAAGATCGGCGACAACGTGTCGATGGGCTCGCCGATCCTCACGCTCGAGGGCGAGGGCGGCGGCGACGCCGCGCCCGCAGCTCCCGAGACGGCGCCCAGCGACGCGGCTCCCGCGGCGCCGGTGCCCGCCGATTCGGCGCAGGCGGCCGTCGAGCAGGAGGCCGAGCCGCAGCGCCCTGCGCAGGACGTCGCTCCGGCACCGGCCGACGGCGAGGAGGGGCGCGCCCCGTATGCCAGCCCGACCGCGCGCCGCGTCGCGCGCCAGCTCGGCGTCGATGTGAGCACGCTCGCGGGCACCGGCCGCGGCGGTCGCATCACGCGGTCCGACGTCGAGGTCGCCGCCGGCGTGCGCGAGGCGCCCACCGGCCCGCAGCCGCCAAAGCCCGCCGCCGCTGCGGTGGCCGAAGGCGGCCCGCTGGCCGGGCTTCCGCCCTGGCCGCAGGTCGACTTCGAGGCGTTCGGCGAGGTCGAGCGCGTCCCGCTAACGCGCATCCAGCGGATCGCCGGGCCGAACCTTGCGCGCAACTGGGTCGTCATCCCGCATGTGACGCACAACGAAGAGGCGGACATCACCGACCTCGAGGGCTTCCGCAAGGAGGTGAACGCCGACCATCCCGACACGAAGGTCACGATGGTCGCGCTCCTCCTCAAGGCCTGCGTCGGCGCCCTGCGCGCGTTCCCGCAGTTCAACTCGTCACTCGACGGCGACGAGCTCGTCGTCAAGCACCACTACCACCTCGGATTCGCGGCGGACACGCCCAATGGACTCGTCGTGCCGGTGATCCGCGACGTCGATCGCAAGGGCCTGCTCGAGCTTGCCGAGGAGCTGCGCGAGCTCTCCGGGCGTGCGCGTGAGGGCAAGCTCAGCGCGGGCGAGATGCAGGGCGGGACGTTCACGATCTCCTCGCTCGGCGGGATCGGCGGCACGTCGTTCACGCCGATCATCAACGCCCCCGAGGTCGCGATCCTCGGCGTCACCCGCTCGGTCATGCGCCCGCTCTGGGACGGGTCGGAGTTCGTCCCGCGGCTCGTGCTGCCGCTCTCGCTCTCCTACGACCACCGCGTCATCGACGGGGCTGCGGCCGCGCGCTTCATGGTGCGTCTCGCGCACGACCTCGCGGACGTGCGGCGCTTCCTGCTCTAGGTCAGGAGCGCCGCAGCGCGACGACGGGGATCCGCCGGTCGGTCCCCGCCTGGTAGCCCGCGAAGACCGGCATCGCCTCCACCTGGCGGGCGTAAAGCTCGTCGCGCAGCGGTCCCTCGACCTCCTCGGCGGTCGCTTCAAACGTCTCGGTGCCGAACTCGACGGTCGCCTGGGGGTTCGCGCGCAGGTTGTGCAGCCAGGCCGGGTGCGTGTCGGCGCCAGCCTTGGAGGCGAAGATGTGCAGCGTGCCCTCGTCGTCGGGCAGGCAGACGAGCGGGGTGGTGCGGCGCACCCCGCTGCGCGCGCCGGTCGTCGTCAGGACGAGGAAGGGCTGGTCGGGGAAGGCGCTGATGACGCCGCCGTTCGCACGGAACTCTTCGATGGTGCGGCGGTCGATCTCTGCCTGGGTTTCGGCCATGCCCAGAGGCTAGAGGCCGTGGACGGCTCAGCCGGCGAGGACGAGGTCGCCGTAGCCGTTGGCGATCTCCTCGGGCGTGAGGCGCCCGCCGGGGCGCAGCCACTGTGGCGAGTAGTTGACCATCCCGAGCAGCGCGGAGAGCGTCAGGCGGCGATCGCCGAGGCGCAGGAGTCCGGCCGCCTCACAGTCGCGCAGAACGGCGTCAAGCAGCTCCTCGAAGGTCTTGCGCTTGTGGCGCACGTCGCGCCACTGCGCGCCCTCGGCGAGGAGCGTGCGCTCCTGCTGGAAGACGAGCATGTGGTCGTGGTGCTCGTCGACGTGGATCATCCACGTGCGCAGGAGCCGGCGCAGCCGGTCCTCCGGTGCGGCGCCGTCGGTGGCGATCGGCTGCGCCTCCGCGAGCAGCGGGTCCATGAGCTCGTCGCAGATGCGCACGAGCAGCGATTCCTTGCTGCCGATGTAGTGGTAGAGGCCGCCGGGGGCGAGGCCCGTCGCGGCGGTGAGATCGGCCATCGAGGTGCCGTGGTAGCCGCGCTCGGCGAAGAGCTGTGCGGCGACGGCGACGACCTCGTCGCGGCGCCCGTCGTAGCGGGCGCGCAGGGCAGGACGCGAAGGACCGCGATCTGTGGGTGTTGGAATGGCCATTCGAACTTCGAACGATCATTCTATAGACTCGCGACATGTTCTTTGATCTGGACGACGAGACCGAGCTGCTGCGCCGCACCGTGCGCGAGTTCGCCGAGGGTGAGATCGCGCCCGTGGCCGAGGAGCTCGACTACGAGAAGCGCTTCCCCTACGAGATCGTGGCCCAGATGGGCGAGCTCGGCTGGATGGGCATCCCTTTCCCTGAGGAGCATGGCGGCGCGGGCGGCAACGCCCTCCAGTACGCGATCGCGGTCGAGGAGCTCACGCGCGTCGACTCGAGCGTCGCGATCACGCTCTGCGCGCACACGTCGCTCGGCGTCCAGCCGATCTACCTTTACGGCACCGACGATCAGCGCGAGCATCTGATGCCCGACCTGTGCGCGGGCCGCAAGCTCGGCGCCTTCGGCCTCACCGAGCCGGAGGCCGGCAGCGACGCCGGCAACGTGCGCACCCGGGCGACGCTTGAGGGCGGCGAGTGGGTCATCAACGGCGCCAAGCAGTTCATCACCAACTCGGGCACCGACATCTCCGGCCACGTCGCGATCACCGCGCGCACGGGCGAGAAGGAGATCTCGAACATCATCATCGAGAACGGCACCGCCGGCTACGAGCAGGGCGCGCCGTACCGCAAGATGGGGTGGAACGCCTCGGACACCCGCCCGCTGACCTTCACCGACTGCCGCGTCCCCGAGGAGAACCTCCTCGGCCCGCGCGGCGCCGGCTTCAAGCAGTTCCTGCACATCCTCGACATCGGCCGCATCGGCGTCGCCGCGATGGGCGTTGGTCTCGCGCAGGGCGCGCTCGACCAGGCGCTCGCCTACGCGAAGGAGCGCCAGGCCTTCGGCCAGTCGATCTCGAAGTTCCAGTCGATCCAGGCGAAGCTCGCCGACATGGCGACCGAGATCGAGGCCGCGCGCCTGCTGACCTACAAGGCGGCGTGGGAGAAGGACCTCGGACGCAACTTCACGCTGACGGCCGCCCAGGCGAAGCTCAAGACCGGCCGCCTGGCCGTGCGCTGCGCCGAGGAGGCCGTCCAGATCCACGGCGGCTACGGCTTCATCGAGGAGTACCCCGTCGCGCGCTTCTACCGCGACGCGAAGATCCTGACGATCGGCGAGGGCACGGACGAGATCCAGCAGATGGTCATCGCCCGCGCGCTGGGGGCGTGAGCTCGCTCGCAGGACTCTCACCGGTCCTGATCGCCAACCGCGGTGAGATCGCCGTCCGTGTCGCGCGCTCGCTGCGCGAACTCGGGCTGCGGTCGGTCGCGGTCTACAGCGACGCCGACCGTGACGCGCTGCACGTCGACGCCTGCGACCTCGCGGTGCGCATCGGCCCCGCCGAGGCCGCGCAGTCGTATCTGAACATCCCGGCGCTGCTAGAGGCCGCCGCGGCCAGCGGGGCCCGCGCCGTCCATCCGGGGTATGGCTTCCTCTCGGAGAACGCCGCCTTCGCGCAGGCCGTGATCGACGCCGGGCTCGTCTGGATCGGGCCGCCGCCCGCCGCGATCGAGCTCATGGGCGACAAGGCGCGCGCACGCGAGCTCGCCCGTGAGGCCGGTGTGCCGGTCCTCCCGGGCCTTGAGGAGGACGCGCCGAGCGCCGCGGCGGCGCAGGCGTTTGTCGCCGAGCATGGGCTGCCGATCGTCGTCAAGGCGGTCGCCGGCGGCGGCGGCAAGGGGATGCGCGTCGTGCGCGCTGAAGCGGATCTCGCGGACGCCCTCGCCGCTGCGGCGCGCGAGGCGCAGGCCGCCTTCGGCGACGGCCGCGTGTTCCTCGAGCGCTACCTCGAGCAGCCGCGCCACATCGAGGTCCAGCTGCTCGCGGACGCCCACGGTGCCTGCGTCCATCTGGGCGAGCGCGAGTGCTCGCTCCAGCGTCGCCACCAGAAGGTCGTCGAGGAGTGCCCGTCGCCAGCCGTCGGGCCCGAGCTGCGCGCGCGGCTCGGCGAGGCGGCCGTGCGGCTTGCGCACGCCTGCGCCTACGCGGGCGCCGGCACCGTCGAGTTCCTCGTCGCCGGTGAGGAGTTCTTCTTCCTCGAGATGAACACGCGCCTACAGGTCGAGCATCCCGTGACGGAGCTCGTCTACGGCGTCGATCTCGTCGAGCTCCAGCTGCGCGCCGCCGCCGGTGAGCCGCTCACGCTCGTGCAGCAGGACCTTGAGCCGGTCGGCCATGCGATCGAGGCACGGCTCTACGCCGAGGACCCGGCTGCGGGCAACCTGCCGTCGACGGGAACGATCCGCGCCTGGCGCCCGCCGACGGGCCTGGGCGTGCGCGTCGACAGCGGCGTGCGCGAGGGCTCGGTCGTCGAGACGCACTACGACCCGATGCTCGCCAAGGTCATCGCGAGCGGCCCCGACCGCGCCACGGCGCTCGAGCGGCTCGACGAGGCGCTCGCCGACCTCGTCCTGCTCGGGCTGACGACGAACGCCGGTGCGACACGCGCCCTGCTCGCCCGGCCCGAGGTGCGCGCCGGTGACCTCGACACGAACCTCCTTGAGCGCATCGCGGGCGACCTCGACCTCGAGCCGCCCGCCGACCTCCTCCCGGCCGCCGCGCTCGCCGAGCAGCTCCTCGCCGCCGAGGCGCAGGCCGCGCACACGACGGTGCCGCTCGGCTGGCGCGTCGACGGCACGTGGGGGAGCTGGCGGCGGCGCACCGACCGCGGCGACCTCGTCGTCGAGGGCCGCCCGGGCGAGCCCGGAGCGGTGCACGCCGGTGAGGACCACTGGACCGGTGCGGCGCGCCGCGTCGGCCCGGGCGCGATCTCCGCGACGCTCGATGGGCTCACCCGCGGCTACGCGGTCGCGCTTGACGGCGACGTCCTCTGGATCGGCCGCGGCGGACACCAGATCGAGGTGCGCCCGGCCCCGCGCGGCACGCGCGACGCGAGCGCCGGCCACGGCGTCGTCGAGGCGCCGATGCCCGGCACGGTGCTGATCGTCAGCGCCGCCACGGGCGACGCCGTCGTGCGCGGCGACGTCCTGATGGTGCTCGAGTCGATGAAGATGGAACTGCAGATCACCGCGCCGCGCGACGGCGTCGTCGGCGAGCTCACGCACGCGGTGGGCGACAAGGTCGCGCGTGGCGAGCGCCTGGCCGTGGTGGAGTCCGACGAGGAGGACGCATGAGCGACCGACAGGCACACCTGGAGCTGATCGCCGACCTCGAGCAGCGGCTCGCGCGCGTGCGCGCCGGCGGCGGCCCGAAGGCGACCGAGAAGCACACGGCCCGCGGCAAGCTCCTCGCCCGTGAGCGCGTCGAGCGCCTCTGCGACCCGGGCGCCCCGTTCCTCGAGCTCAGCCCGCTCGCCGCAGAGGACCTCTACGACAACGACGCCCCGGGCGCCGGCGTCGTCACCGGTGTCGGCATCGTCGAAGGTCGCCGCGTCGTGATCGTCGCCAACGACGCGACCGTCAAGGGCGGCACGTACTACCCGATGACGGTCAAGAAGCACCTGCGTGCGCAGGAGGTGGCACTCCAGAACCACCTGCCGTGCATCTACCTCGTCGACTCCGGCGGGGCGTTCCTGCCCAGGCAGGACGACGTCTTCCCGGACCGCGAGCACTTCGGCCGGATCTTCTTCAACCAGGCGACGATGTCGCAGCGCTCGATCCCGCAGCTCGCCTGCGTCATGGGCTCCTGCACCGCGGGCGGGGCGTACGTCCCGGCGATGAGCGACGAGACGGTCATCGTGCGCGATCAGGGGACGATCTTCCTCGGCGGCCCGCCGCTCGTGAAGGCCGCGACCGGCGAGGTCGTGACGGCCGAGGAGCTCGGCGGCGGCGAGCTGCACGCGCGCACCAGCGGCGTCGTCGACCACCTCGCCGAGGACGACGAGCATGCGCTCGAGATCGTCCGAGGCATCGCCTCGACGCTGCCCGCCGGGTCGCCCGCCTGGGAGCGCCTGGCGCCGCGCGCGCCGCAGCTCGATCCCGAGACGCTGCTCGACGTCGTCCCCGCCGACCTGCGCACCCCGTATGACGTGCGCGAGGTGCTCCGGCGCATCGTCGACGGCTCGGAATTCCAGGAGTTCAAGGAGCTCTATGGCGAGACCCTCGTCTGCGCCTTCGCGCACATCGACGGGCACCCGGTCGGGATCCTCGCGAACAACGGGATCCTCTTCGGCGAGTCAGCGCTCAAGGGCGCGCACTTCATCGAGCTCTGCGACCGGCGCGGCATCCCGCTGCTCTTCGTCCAGAACATCTCCGGCTTCATGGTCGGCCGCGACTACGAGGCGGGCGGCATCGCCAAGGACGGGGCGAAGCTCGTCACCGCCGTCAGCTGCGCGCGCGTGCCGAAGATCACCGTGATTGTCGGCGGCTCGTTCGGGGCCGGCAACTACGGGATGTGCGGCCGAGCGTTCTCACCGCGGTTCCTCTTCATGTGGCCCAACGCACGCATCAGCGTGATGGGCGGCGAGCAGGCCGCGACCGTCATGGCCGAGGTCGGGCGCCCGGACCTCGGCACCGAGCTGCGCGAGCAGTACGAGGAGCAGGGGCGCCCGTGGTACTCCACGGCGCGGCTGTGGGACGACGGCGTCATCGATCCGCGGCGCACCCGCGAGGTCGTCGCGGAGGCGCTCGCCGCCTGCCGCAACGCGCCGCTCGAGCCGGTCGGTTACGGCGTCTTCCGGATGTAGTCCCGCCCGCCGCAGCAGGCGGGACCATCATCCGAAGGGTCAGCCCTCGTCGCTGTAGCGGCCGTCGCGCTCGGCGAGCGCCACGAGCGATGCGGGCGGCTCAAAGCGCTCGCCGTACTGCGCGGCGAGCTCGCGCGCGCGGGCGACGAAGCCCTTGGGGCCGGGCGTCTCGGGGTGCTCGTACGTGTTGATGTACTGGAGCACGCCGCCGGTCCAGCCGGGGAAGCCGATCCCGAGGATCGACCCGATGTTGGCGTCGGCGACCGACTCGATCACGCCTTCGTCGCGGCACTTGACCGACTCGATCGCCTCGGCGAAGAGCATGCGCTCTTCAAGGTCGCGCAGCGAGAGCTGCGACGGGTCGGCGACCGGCGGGTAGAGCTCGCGCAGGCCGGGCCACAGACGCGTGCGCTTGCCGTCCTCGTACTCGTAGAAGCCCGCGCCGCCGAGCTTGCCGGAGCGGCCCTCCTCGAGCAGGCGATCGACGACCGCGAACGATGCGTGGTCCACCCACGCCGTGCCCTCGGCGGCCGCGGCTGCGGCGCTCGCATCGCGGATCTTCTTCATCAGCTGGAGGTTGAGCTCATCGCTGAGCTGGAGCACCGGTGCCGGGTAGCCCGCCTGCGAGGAGGCCTGCTCGATCGTCGCCGCGGGCACGCCCTCGGTGAGCATCGCGATGCCCTCGTTGATGAACGTGCCGATCACCCGGCTCGTGAAGAACCCGCGGCTGTCGTTGACGACGATCGGGGTCTTCTTGATCTGCTTGGCGAGGTCGAGGGCGCGGTACACGGCCTCGTCGGTCGTCTGCTCGCCGCGGATGATCTCGAGCAGCGGCATCTTGTCCACGGGGCTGAAGAAGTGCAGCCCGATGAAGTCGGCGGGCCGCGTCACGCCGTGGGCGAGCTGCGTGATCGGGAGGGTCGAGGTGTTCGACCCGAGCAGCGCGTCGGGTGCCAGCAGCGGCTCGATCTCCGCAAAGACCTGCGCCTTGACGGCCGGGTCCTCGAAGACCGCCTCGATCACCATGTCGGCGCCGGCCGCAGCCTGCGGGTCGGCGGACGGCGTGATGCGCGCGAGCAGTTCGGCGCCCTGCTCCTGCGTGGAGCGGCCGCGCTCGACGGCCTTGGCGACGAGGCCCTCGGAGTAGCCCTTGCCGCGCTCGGCGGCCTCGAGCGAGACGTCCTTGAGGACGACCTCGATCCCGGCCTTCGCGCAGACGTAGGCGATGGCGGCACCCATCATGCCGGCGCCCAGGACGACGACCTTCTGCGCCGGACGCGCTGTGCGGTCCTTCGCGCGGCCGCGCGATCCGTTCACCTGCTGCATGTCGAAGAAGAACGCCTGGATCATGTTCTTCGCGACGGTGCCGGTGACGAGGTCGACGAAGTAGCGCCCCTCGATCTCGATCGCGTTGTCGAAGTCGACCTGCGACCCCTCGACCGCGGCGGCGAGGATGTGGTGCGGGGCGGGGTAGTTCGCGCCCTTGAGCTGCTTGCGCAGGTTGGCCGGGAAGGCCGGGAGGTTCATCGCGAACTTCGGGTTCGACGGCGTGCCGCCCGGGATCTTGTAGCCGGGGGCGTCCCACGGCTGCACGGCCTCAGGGTTGGCGGCGATCCAGGCCTTCGCGGCGGGGAGGAGCTCGTCCGGGCCGGCGACGAGCTCGTCGATGATCCCGACCTCCTGCGCCTTCGCCGGACGCAGCCGCTTGCCCTGGAGCAGGAGCTGCATGAGCGCCTCGATGATGCCGAGCATGCGCACCGTGCGCACGACGCCGCCGGCGCCCGGCAGGATGCCGAGCTGGACCTCGGGGAAGCCGAACTGGATCTTGCCGCTGTCGACCGCGATGCGGTGATGCGTCGCGAGGCAGATCTCGAGGCCGCCGCCGAGGGCGGTGCCGTTGATCGCCGCGACGACCGGGCGGCCGAGCGTCTCAAGGCGGCGCAGCTGGCGCTTCATGACGCGCAGCGACTCAGCGACCTCACCGGCGGGCTCGGGGCCCGCAGCGCGCAGGTCCTTGAGCTCACCGCCGGCGAAGAACGTGCTCTTCGCGGAGGTGAGGACGACGCCGGTGATCGACTCCTTCTCGGCCTCCAGGCGGGCGACGGTGGCCTCCATGGACGCGATGTAGTCCGCGTTCATGGTGTTGACGGACTGGTTGGGATCGTCGAGTGTGAGGACGACGACGCCGTCCGCGTCCTGCTCCCAGCGGATCGTCGAAGCGCCGCTCATCGAATGGCCTCGACGACTGTCGCGATGCCCATGCCGCCGCCGACGCAGAGCGTCGCGAGGCCATAGCGGCCGCCGGTGCGGTGCAGCTCGTCGATCAGCGTGCCGAGGATCATCGCCCCGGTCGCGCCGAGCGGGTGGCCCATGGCGATGGCGCCGCCGTTGACGTTCACCTTCTCCATGTCGAGGCCCATGTCCTTGACGAACCGCAGCACGACGGCCGCGAACGCCTCGTTGATCTCGACGAGGTCGAGGTCGTCGACGGTGATGCCGGCCTTGGCCAGCGCCTTGCGGCTGGCGGGCGCGGGGCCGGTGAGCATGATCGTCGGGTCGGCACCGGAGAGCGCCGTCGAGAGGATGCGGGCGCGCGGGGTGAGGCCGAGCGCGTTGCCGGTGGCCTCGTTGCCGATTGTCACGAGTGCGGCGCCGTCGACGATGCCCGATGAGTTGCCGGGGGTGTGGACGTGGTGGATCTCCTCGACCCAGTGGTACTTCTGCAGCGCCACGGCGTCGAAGCCGCCGAGCTCGCCCATCGTCGCGAATGACGGCTTCAGGCCGCCGAGGGACTCAACGGTCGAGTCGGGACGGATGAACTCGTCGTGGTCGAGCACGACCTGGCCGCTGATGTCGATGACGGGAACGACCGAGCCGGCGAAGCGGCCCTCGGCCTGCGCGCGGGCGGCGAGCTGCTGCGAGCGCACGGCGAACGCGTCGACGTCCTCGCGGCTGAAGCCCTCGATCGTCGCGATGAGGTCGGCGCTGACGCCCTGGGGGATGAAGGACGTGTCGTAGGCGGTCTCCGGATCCATCGCCCAGGCGCCGCCGTCGGAGCCCATCGGCACGCGTGACATCGACTCGACGCCGCCGGCGAAGACGAGGTCCTCCCAGCCGGAGGCGACCTTCTGCGCGGCGATGTTCACGGCCTCAAGGCCTGAGGCGCAGAAGCGGTTGAGCTGCACACCCGCGACGGTGTCGGGTAGGCCGGCCTTGATGGCCGCCGTCTTGGCGACGTCGGCGCCCTGGTCTCCGACGGGGGTGACGCAGCCGAGCACGACGTCGTCGACGCGGCTCGGGTCGAGATCCACGTTGCGGCCGAGCATCTCGTGCATCAGGCCGACGACGAGGTCCACCGGCTTGGTCGCGTGCAGCGAGCCGTTGCTCTTGCCGCGCCCGCGTGGCGTGCGGATCGCGTCGAAGACGAGGGCGTCTGTGGCCGGCATGTGGGACTCCTTGAACGAGGGTTCTGGCGGTACTTGCCTACAGCGGACCATACGGGACGGCGTCCCTTGCGGGATCGCGAACCGCTGGAGCGGCGGCGCCTGAACGCTCGCGAACGGGTACAACTGCGGCCATGAGCCGACGAATCATCATCGCCCTCGTCGCGGCGCTCGCGATCACCGCACCGGTCGCGATCGCCGCCGCAGCGAAGACCCTCACCGCCGAGCGCAAGGTCCTCGCGCAGTCTCAGGACCCGGTCGGCGCGGCAGGGCGCACGCTCAACCTCTATCGCGTCACGATCCCGGCCGGGGTCCAGCTGCCGCTGCACCATCATCCGGGAACGCAGATCGCGTACATCGAGCGCGGCACGCTGAGCTACACCGTCGAGCAGGGTTCGGTCACGGTGCGCCGCGGCGATCCGACGACCGGCGCGAAGGTGGTGCGCACCATCTCGGGCGGTCGGACCGGCCTGATCAGCGCGGGCCAATGGATCATCGAGCAGCCAACCGACATCCATCGCGCGGCCAACAACACCAAGAAGCCGATCGTGATCGTGCTCTCGTCGCTGACCGAGAAGGGCCAGCCGCTCTCGATCAACGAGGAGGCGAAGGCGCTGGAGCGCATGCCATGAACCGGCGGATCATCATCGCCCTCGTCGCGGCGCTCGCGAGCCTCGCCATCGGCGCTGGCGCCGCCGCGGCCCGCCAGCCGCAGCTCCACCTCGGCAGCGTCTACGCCTACAGCGGCACCGGCGCGCCATACGGAGTCGGCCAGATCAACGGAGAGCGCCTCGCCGTTCGGCAGATCAATGCCGCTGCGCGTCGCAGCGGGCTGACCGTGAAAATGGACAGCGCCGCGATCGACTCCAGCAGCGACAGCGCGATCGCGGCAGTAGCGAGCATGATCAGCAGCGGCGCGCAGGCGATCCTCGGTCCGACGCTCTCCTCGCAGGCAGCCGCTGCGCTGCCGCCGGCGGTCGCAGCGAAAATTCCTTCGATCGGCGTGACGAACGCCACGCTCTCGCTCACGGGCCTTCGGCCCTACGTCTGGCGGGTGAGCGCGGCGGAGGACCGCATGATCCGCGCCTCGGTCGATGTCGCGCACGACGAGCTCGGCATTCGCACCGCCGTGATCGTCGCCGATCCCAACAACGGCTACTCGGCGGGCGCCGAGCAGTCGTTCGAACGCGCCGCGGCACGCTCCGGCGTGACGATCCTCGCGGTGATCCCGTGCGCGACGGGCAGCGACCCGACTGCGGCGCTGCAGGCCGCCGCCGAGACGGGCGCCCAGGCGATCTTCTCGGGCGCGATCGGCAGCGATCCGCAGGCGGTGGTCACGGCGCGCAAGACGCTCGGGCTCACCCAACTGCTCGTCGGTGGCAACGGCTTCAATGCGCCCGACCTGCCCGGCACACCCGGTGCGGCCGGAACGGTCGTCGGCGCCTCGTGGAATGCGATCGGTGCCAACGCAGCTTCGAAGCGCTTCGTGCGCTCGTACCGCCGCGCGTTCAAGCTCGCTCCGGACACCTTCGCCGCGCAGGGATTCGCATCCGTCGAACTCGCCGCCGCCGCCGCGCGGGCCGGCAAAGGAACCTCGGCCGCCGCCATCCAGCGAGGGCTCGGGCGCCTGCGGCGCGTGCCGACGGTGCTGGGGAAGATCACGTTCCGCAGCGGCGAGGCGCGCTACCCGGTCGTCGTGCAGCAGGTGAAGGGCGGCAAGTTCGTGCCGATCGCCCGGCGCGCAGGCTGACGCCGGGCGTAGGCTCCAGCGCGTGAGCGCACCGGATTGGGATGCCCTGCTCGCCGCCGACCGGCGGCACGTCTGGCACCCGTACGGGCCGATGCCCGGCCTCGCCGCGCCGCTCCCGGTCGTCGCGGCGCAGGGCGTGCGCCTGACGCTCGCTGACGGGCGCGAGCTGATCGATGCGATGTCCTCGTGGTGGAGCGTCATCCACGGGCATCGCCACCCGGAGATCGTCGCCGCGGTCGAGGCGCAGCTCCACACGCTGCCGCACGTGATGTTCGGTGGGCTCACGCACGAGCCGGCGATCACGCTCGCGCAGCGCCTCGTGGCGATGGCACCGGACGGCCTCGAACACGTCTTCTTCGCAGACTCCGGCTCGGTGAGCGTCGAGGTGGCGCTGAAGATGGCGATCCAGGTCGCTGCGGGGCGCGGGGAGCCGGGGCGCACGCGCGTCCTCGCGCTGCGCGGCGCCTACCACGGCGACACGTTCGGCGCGATGTCCGTCACCGACCCCGTCTCCGGGATGCACGCGATGTTCGCGGGTGCGCTGCCCGCGCAGGTCTTCGTCGATGCGCCGCCGATGAGCACCGAGGGGCCAGCCGACCCAGCGTGGGTCGCGCTCGTGGAGCGCGAGCTCAGCGCCCATGCCGACGAGCTCGCCGCGGTGATCATCGAGCCGACGCTGCAGGGTGCCGGCGGCATGCGGCCGTACGCCCCGGCGTATGTCGTGGCGCTGCGCGAGCTCTGCGACCGGCACGGGCTGCTACTCATCGCCGATGAGATCGCGACCGGGTTCGGGCGCACCGGCCCGCTCTTCGCGACGGGCGGCGCGGGCGTCACGCCGGACATCCTCTGCGTCGGCAAGGCGCTGACGGGCGGCACGATGACGCTCGCCGCGACGCTGTGCACGCCGGCGGTGGCGGAGTCGATCGCCGCGAGCCCGTCCGGCGCGCTGATGCACGGGCCGACCTTCATGGCCAACCCGCTCGCCTGCGCGGCGGCGCTTGCCTCGACCGCGCTGCTCGAGCGCGGGGACTGGCGCGACGATGTGCCGCGCATCGAGCGCGGCCTCACCGACGGGCTCGATGGCGCGCGGGTGCTGCCCGGGGTCGCCGACGTGCGCGTCGTCGGTGCCATCGGCGTGATCCAGCTCGACCACGCCGTCGACGTCCCCGCCGCGAGCGCGGCCGCCGCGGCGCACGGCGTGTGGCTGCGGCCGTTCCGCGACCTGATCTACACGATGCCGCCGTACGTCACCGGCGACGACGACCTCGCTCGCATCACCGCCGCGATGACGCTCGCCGCCGCGGCCGCCTGAGCGCGCGTCAGTCGACGAGGCCGCGGTCGAGGGCGTAGCGCACGAGTTCCGCGCGTGTGGTGCGACCGAGCTTGCGCTGGATGTGCGCGCGATGCGCCTCGACCGTGCGCACCGAGAGGTGGAGCTGGCCGGCGATCTCCGCGTTCGTGTGGCCCAGCGCGATGAGGCGCAGCACCTCGACCTCGCGCTCGCTGAGCATGTCGGCGTGCGTGTCGGCGCCCAGCGAGGCGAGCGCTGCGCCGAGGCGGGGGTTGAGGTACGGCTCACCGTCGGCGGCGCGGTGGATCGCGGCGATCAGCTCGTCGTCGGCCGCCTCCTTGAGGACGTAGCCGATCGCGCCCGCCTGCAGCGCGCTGCGGGCGAAGGCCGGGTCGTCCTGCATCGTGAGGATCACGACGCGCGTGGCGGGGGACGCCTCCGCGATCTGCGGGATCGCGTCGATCGACGTGAGCGACCCCGGCATGTTCAGGTCGAGCACGAGGACGTCCGGCTTGTGGCCGCGGGTGTAGCGCACGGCGCCTTCGACGTCGCCCGCCTCGGCGACGACTTCAAAGCCCGGCTCGGCGTCGAGCAGCAGGCGCAGCCCGGCCCGCACGACCTCGTGATCGTCGGCGAGCACGAGGCGCACCGTGCGCGCGGCGCCGGAGGAGGCTTGGGCATCGGGCATGGCGCAACCCTACGCGGCCCGGCCAGTCCGTACTCGTCCGCAGCGTGGTGGCGGCGGCGTACCGATGGATGGGGCCCGCCGCGTCCATAGCGTGCCGGAGAGCATGGGACCCGCCACCGAGCCCACCGCCGCGGACGTCACGGTCCTCATCGCCGGGCGCAACCCGTTGCTGCGGATGGCGCTCAACCGCGTCTCGGCGTGCGCGCCGGGCTCCTGCGGCACAGCCGTTAGGCGCCGCCGCGCGCCCGGCGGCGCTCAAGCGCCCGCGCGCGCCAGGGCGTCGGCGTCTCGGCGACGGGCTCCTGCGCGGTCGCGATCGCCACGAGCGCCTGCTCAAGGTCGCGCGCGATGAGCTCCGCGTCGGGGACGACGAGCGGGTCGGCGGTGACGCCGACGAAGAGCCGCCCGGCGTAGGAGAGCGCGCCGATCGTGATCCCCTGGCCCTCGACCAGCGGCACCGACGGCCACGCGGCGAGCATCGGGCGCCCGAGGAGCTCGAGCGGCTCGGTGGGACCGGGGACGTTGGAGATGACGACGTCCGGCGCACCGGCCTTCACGGCGCGGCGCGTGAGCGCGGGGCGCAGCGGCCGCGGGAGGGCGTCGGCGGCGTCGAGCAGCGCGGCGCCCGCCTGCGGCAGGCCGGAGCGCTTGGCGGCCGCGGTGCGGGCGCGCACGGCGCGCAGCAGGCGCACGGGGTCGCGCTCGCCGAGCGGCAGGGTGAGCGGCAGCAGCGTGATGCGGTTCGCGTGGCCGGCGCCGGTCTCGCCGTCGGTGCGCACGCTGACCGGGACGATCGCGCGCAGGTGGGTGTGCGCCGCCGCGCGGCGGTCGAACGCGGCAGCGAGGGCGAGCGTGCTCGCGGTGAGCAGTGCGTCGTTGATCGTCGCGTCGTGGCGGCGGGTGCTCGCGCGCAGCGCCTCAAGGCCGGTCGAGGCGTGCGCGACGGTGCGCTCGTGCGTCTCCATCTGCGCGAGCGGCCCGGCCGGGCCACCGCCCGCGAGGGCGCCGAGCAGCGCGGCCGCATCGCGCAGGGTGCCGTCCGCGACGCTGCGCAGCAGGCGCGCGGCGGCGGCGGTGCGGGCCAGTGCGGTGGCGGCGATCGCCTCCGGCAGTCCGATCGGGCGCTCCGGCGTCCAGGGCTCAGCCTCTGGGCGCGGCGGGGCGCCCTGGGCGTCGAGCAGCAGGACGCCGAGCTCGACCGCGGCGATCCCGTCCAGCAGCGCGTGGTGCGCCTGCCCGACGATCGCGAACCCGCGCGCCGGGCCGTCCGCGCCGGTGTCCGCGATGAGCGTCAGGCGCCAGAGCGGGCGGCGCCCGTCGAGCGGGATGGCGAGCAGCGCCGCGGCGATGTCGCGCAGCGTGTCCTCGTCGACGGGTCCGGGGAACTCGACCGCGTCGACGTGGCGCGCGATGTCGAAGCCGACGTCGTCGGTCCACCAGGGATCAGCGATGCCGAGCGGCGGCACGATCGCGTGGCGGCGGAACCGCGGCATCGCCGCGAGACGTGACTCCACATGGCCGCGCAGCTCGGTGAGCGGCGGCGCCTCACCGGCAAAACGCATGACCCAGCCGACGTGCATCGGCGAGCGCGCAGTGTCGAGGTCGAGGAACGCCGCATCGAGGGCGCTGAGCCGGTCCACGACCTCATTCTCCCACGCCGGGCCGCGGGGCGAAACACGCGGCCCCGCGGGGTAGCCTCTGGGGATGGAGGCGGACCTCGCTCAGATCCGCGCCGACAACCCCGGTCCGTTCACCCTTGAGGGGACGAATACGTGGCTCGTCGGCCGTGGCCCATGCTGGGTCGTCGATCCCGGGCCGGCGCAGGACGCGCACCTCGACCGGGTGGCGGCCGACGCGGCGGCGCGAGGCGGCGTGGGCGGCATCGCCGTCACACACGGCCATCCGGACCACACCGGCGGCGTCGCTGGGCTGCTCGAGCGCATCGGCAGCGTCCCGGTCGGCGCGGCGGCGTGGGATGGCGCGACCGTGCGGCTCGCGGACGGGGACGGATTCGGTCCGCTGACCGCCGTGGCGACGCCCGGCCACGCGCCCGATCACCTCGCCTTCCTCGCCGGCACGGCGCTCTTCACCGGCGATGCGGTGCTCGGCCACGGCAGCGTCTACGTCGCGCCCGACCCCGGCGCGATGGCCGCGTACCTCGCGGCGCTCGACCGCATGATCGCCCTGCGCCCCGAGGTGATCTGCCCCGGGCATGGGCCGCTCGTCCTGGACGCGGCCGCCAAGCTCGAGGAGTACCGCGACCACCGGCTCGATCGCGAGCGGCGCCTGATCGCGGCGCTCGACGCCGGCGAGCGGACCGTCGAGGGGATCCTGCACCGGGCCTGGCCGGACGTCCCGCAGATCCTCCATCGCGCCGCCGCGGTGACGCTCGCGGCGCACCTCGACAAGCTCGAGGACGAGGGCCGCCTGCCCGACGGCGTCGACCGCACAGGCATCCCGGACATCGGCGCCGCATAGGGCCCGACGGGCCACGCGACCTATACTCGGCGACCCACGCGGGCGTGGTGTAACGGCTGCACAAGAGCCTTCCAAGCTCTCAGTGCCGGTTCGAGTCCGGTCGCCCGCTTCGGACCCTGCGCGACGTATTGCGTAGACTCCGTGCCGTCACGGGGAGTGGCGCAGTCTGGTAGCGCACCCGGCTGGGGGCCGGGCGGTCGCAGGTTCAAATCCTGTCTCCCCGATAGACGCACGTCGGATGTGGTCTTCCAGTCCTGCGGCGGCGCCGAGTTGACAGCCCCGGGCTGCGATGGATAGTCGAGAGCCCCCGGATAGGAGCCTCATGCCGGCACCACGCTGGTCAATCTCGCCACCGGCCTCGAGGACCCCGAGCGCGTGACCGTGGCGTTCCTCGTCGCTGTCGCCGCGCTCGATCGCGGTCAGCAGGCGGCGATCTGGTGCACGAAGGATGCGGTGCGGCTCGCGGTTCCCGGACATGCGGAGGGGACGGCGTGCGACGGCTGTCCGCCGCTCGAGCGGCTCTTCGCCCAGTTCGCCGATGGTGGCGGCGAGCTGCTCGTCTGCCCGATCTGCGTGACGGCCCGCGGACTGGACGCCGAGGCCTTCGTCCCGAACGCGCGCCTGTCCGGCGCCACCCCGCTGCATGAGTGGCTGGACGGTCGCGACGCCTCGATCTTCAGCTACTGACCGGCGCGCTGCACCACGGGAGGACAGTCGCGCGACCCGCTTGAGTAGGGTCGCGCGCATGATTGTCAGGCGCACCATCAGCATCGTCTGCCTCGCCGCGGCCGCGGCCTTCACGGGCTGCGGCGTTTCCGGGCCCGACGATTTCACGCTGATCCAGGCGAAGCCCGAGCTCCAGGGGGTCGACCTCGGCGCCACCGGCACCAGCAAGGGTGATGAGAAGCACTTCGAGGCGGCAGTCACGCGCGACGGCGAGCCGGTCGGCAAGCTCCTCGGGCAGCTCACGGTCCGCGACGTCCCGGACGCGGGCGGGACCGCGCGGGTCGACGAGAGCGATCTCGTGTTCCGACTCAAGGACGGGGACCTCTTCGCGACCGGCATCGCCGAGTACTCCGGCACCGACTGGAGGCTCACCGCGCAGAAGCCGGTCCGCCGCGCGATCCTCGGCGGCACCGGCGCATATGCGGGCGCCCGCGGCGAGCTCGTCACCACGCTCCGCAGCGACGGCACATACGAGCAGCGCTTCAGCTTCAGCGGCTGAGCGATGTCGGCACTCTTGACCGTCACTGTCGTCGCAGGCGCCTTCGCGGCGCTCGCCTGGATCGCCTCGCTCGTCACCGGCGAACACTCGTGGATCGATCGGCTCTGGTCGATCGTGCCGGTGATCTACGTGTGGATCTTCGCCGGGTTCGCGGGGTTCGACGATGCGCGCCTCACTCTCGTGGCGGGGCTTGTCACCCTCTGGGGCGCGCGGCTGACGTTCAACTTCGCGCGGAAGGGCGGCTACAGCGGGGTGGAGGACTACCGCTGGCCGGTCCTGCGCGAGCGCATGACGCCGTGGCAGTTCCAGCTCTTCAACCTCTTCTTCATCGTCGGCTTCCAGAGCGCGCTCCTCCTCCTCATCACGCTGCCCGCGCAGACGGCGCTCGACCACCAGGGCGATTTCGGCGCGCTCGACCTCGTGCTCGCCGCGCTCTTCCTCGCGCTGCTCGCGGGGGAGACGCTCGCCGACCAGCAGCAGTGGAACTTCCACCGCTGGAAGGCGGCCGAGGCGGCCGCAGGGCGCGTGCCCGACCCGCGCTTCCTGCAGCGCGGGCTCTTCCGCTGCTCGCGCCACCCCAACTACTTCTGCGAGATCGCGCAGTGGTGGGTCGTCTTCCTCTTCGGCGCCGCCGCGGCCGGCTCGCTCGCGCAGTGGACGATCTCCGGTGCCGCGCTGCTCACGATCCTCTTCGTCGGCTCGACCCGCTTCACCGAGGAGATCACGCGCTCGAAGTACCCGGAGTACGCGGAGTATCAGGCGCGTACGAGCGCGGTGGTGCCGCGGCGACCGGGTCGCCCGCGCGTCCCCCCGATGTAGCGTCGCGCGGTCGCGCGGCTCAGTACGACTGGGCGTAGCCCTTCAGGCCGCCGAAGTCGAGCAGGATGCACGCCTCGTCGCCCTCGACCCCGACGTCATCCAGGGCGGCGACGGCGACGACCGCATCCAGGTCGTCGGCGGCGGTGTGGACCGGGTGGCCTGTGGGCCGGGCCTGGACATGGTGTTCGCGGATGTGGTGGACGTGGTTGCCGCGGACTGTGAGGTGGTGCGGCGGTGACTCCTAGGGAGCCGGGGGGCCGATCTTTTCTGGGATGACCGCCTCGCGACGGCTGGTGGATCCGCCTACTGATGGCACCCCCGGCGACTTGGTCCCTCACATCCGATGTGAGCGCTCCACATACCCGTAGCCGACGCGCCCGTCCCACTCGAAGCGCGCCTGGCTCTCGAGGATGACGAAGGCCCCAGGCTCGTCGATCATGCCGAGCGCGAGGTGGTTCGGCGGCAGCATCGTGATCGGGGCGACCTGCTGGATCTCGACGTGGACGTGATGGTCGCCGGACGGGGCGGGGAGCACGGCGTCAAAGCTCATGGGCATCGACCGCGGGTCGCCCCACGTCGGCAGGACGGGGGAGAGCGGCTCGCGCTCGTCGCCGATGAACACCTGGCCGTTGCTCGCCGTGCCGCGGTCGTCCTCGACGTGGATCGCGACGAAGCCGCAGTCCTCGTCGGGGAACCAGCCGCCGAGGATCGTGTGGCCCTTGATGCTGCCGATGTCACGCGGGCCGCGGCCGTGGTCGCGCCAGCCGGCGCCGTGGAACTCGAGCGTGCCGTCGTCGGAGACGATGCTGCCGTGGGCCTCGGAGAGCTGCTCGTCGTGGCTCTTGCCGCCGGGCGTGTCATCGCCGTGGCCGCCCATGTCCCAGATCGGCTTGACGCTGTCGATCGTGAGGTCGACGATCAGGCGCTCCTCGCGCCCTTGACGCAGGCCACCTGCGAAGAGGATGTCGTTGTCCACGCGCTGCGCGGGCCCGTCGTACTTGAACTGCCAGCGCTTGAACGGCTCGATGCACTGAAACGACATCAGCGAGCCGGCCGGGCCGCGCGTCGCGTCGCTGCGGCCGTAGTTCTTGAACGCGAGGCGCGTGCCGTCGGGCAGGTAGATCATCAGCGCCTCGTGCCAGACCGTCGGGTCGTACGAGAAGCGCCCAAGGTGCATCCAGAAGCCGATGTTCTGCGTCGGGTCGTACGCGGAATACGCGCCCGTCTCGCTGTACAGGGGCTCGTCGACGATCGGGGCCAGGAACTCGCGCGACACGTCGAGGCCTGAGCTGAAGTCTCTCTCCATGCCGGATCTATACCACGGCGCTTGCGTGCGCAGGCACGCAGGTGCTAGACACACCGTCGCACTTCCTGATCGCCGCATCACCAACGGAGAGAAGGTCACGCAGTGTCTGACCACGCAGAGATCGTCGAGCTCGTCGTCCGCTTTGCGGACGCCGTCAACCGCCTCGACGTCGAGCAGTTCGAGCACGTCTGGGCGCCCGAGGGGCACTGGATCATCGATCCGCCGACCGACTTCGAGCTGCAGCTCCCGCGCGCAGAGATCGCGACGATCTTCGGCGACGCGATGACCGCAAACTGGGCGAGCTTCCTCCAGCTCGTCCACGGCACCGTCGTCGACATCCACGGCGACCATGCGCACGCGCGCTCATATCTCACGGAGATCGCCGTGCCGCGCGAGGGCGACTTCGGCTACCGCAACCACGGGCAGTACCTCGACGACCTCGTGCGCACCGACGAGGGCTGGCGCTTCGCTCGTCGGCACTACCGCTACCTGCTGCACGACGACGCGCCGATCACGGGCAACACCGCCCCGCTCGGCGGGGTCCTCTGACGATGGGGCAGCCGGTCATCCGCGCCGTCGGGCACGTCGCACTGCGCGTGCGCGATCTCGATGCGTCGGTCGACGTCGCGACGACGATCATGGGGCTCGCCGAGCGCCGCCGCTCCGGCAGCAGCGTCTTCCTCACCCACGGCGCGCCCGACCACTCGCTCGAGTACATCGCCGCGGACGAGGACGCGCTCGACCACATCGGACTTGAGGCCCCCGACGCGCAGGCGCTCGCCGAGGTGCGCCGCCGTGTCGATGCCGCCGGGCTCGCCGTGCTCAGCGACGCACCGCTCGACCCCGGCGCCGGTGACGGCTTCGCCTTCGTGGGACCGGAGGGGTTCGTCTTCGAGGTCTACCGCGACATGCCGCACGTCCCGCTCGACCACCGTCCGACCGGGGTGCGGCCGAACCGGTTCGGCCACGTGAACATCACGGTCACCGACCTCGACGGGATGCTCGATGTCCTCACGGGGGTCCTCGACTTCAGGATCTCCGACCGCGTGACGATGGGCGCCTGGCTGCGCTGCAACGTGGACCACCACGGGATCGCCGTCGCGCGGGGGGAGCGCGCAGTCCTCCACCACCACGCGTGGGAGGTGCAGTCCACCGTCGAGGTCGGGCTGCTCGCCGACCGCATCGACGAGTCCGGCCGCAGCGTCCTCTGGGGTCCGGTGCGTCACGGGTGTGGGCGCAACATTGCGACGTACTTCCAGGACCCGAGCGGCGCGGTCGTCGAGTACTACAGCGACATGGAGCGCTTCTACAGCGACGAGGACCAGCCGGTGCGCTCGTGGGATGAGGCGGACCACAAGTGGTTCAGCCTCTGGTCTCCCGACTTCCCCGGCGGGTTCATCGAGCGCGGCGTGCCGCCCGTGCGCCGCGACGGGGTGGCCGCGTGAGCGACCCGCTCCCCGAGGTGATCTGGGAGCCGCCCGCCGACGCGCGCCGGACGAGCCGCATCGGGCAGTACCTCGACTGGGTGGCGGAGCGCCGCGGCGCGCCGATGCCGACCTACATGGACCTCTGGCGCTGGTCGGTCGACGACCTCGACGGGTTCTGGCGCTCGATCGTCGACTACTTCGACGTCGCGGAGGCGAGGGGCGCGCCCGCGGTGCTCGGATCGCGGAGCATGCCGGGCGCGCAGTGGTTCCCCGGCGTCGAGCTGAACTTCGCCCACTACGCGCTGCGCCACGGCGACGACGGCGAGGTCGCCGCGATGGCCTTCTCGCAGACGCGGCTGTCGGCGACGCTCACCCGCGGCGCGCTGCGCGAGCAGGTGGCGCGCGCGCGGCGCGGGCTGCTCGACCTCGGGGTGGAGCGCGGCGACCGCGTCGCCGGCTATCTCCCCAACGCGCCGGAGGCGCTGATCGCCTTCCTCGCCACCGCGAGCATCGGCGCGATTTGGTCGTCCTGCCCGCCGGAGTTCGGCGAGAGCAGCGTGCTCGACCGCCTCGGCCAGGTCGACCCGAAGGTGCTCTTCGTCATCGACGGCTACCGCTACGGCGCCAAGGACGTGGACCGCTCCGAGACGGTCGCGGCGATCCGCGCCGGGCTGCCGTCGCTCGAGCACACCGTCCTCATCTCGTACCTCGACCCGGACGCGACGCTCGCGGACGCGATCACGTGGGATGCGCTCGTCGCCCAGCCGGGCTCCCTCAAGTGCGACCCGGTGCCGTTCGACCATCCGCTCTGGATCCTCTTCTCGTCCGGCACGACCGGCCTGCCGAAGGCGATCGTGCACGGCCACGGCGGCATCATCCTCGAGGGCCTCAAGGGCGCCGCGCTGCACCACGATCTTGGCCCCGGGGACCGCTTTCAGTTCTTCTCCACGACCGGCTGGATGATGTGGAACTGGGCCGTGATGACGCTGCTCGTCGGCGCGTCGTTCGTGATGATCGACGGCGACCCGGTCCACCCCGACCTGCTCGAGCAGTGGCGGATCGCCTCCGAGGCGCAGGTCACCCACTTCGGCTCCGGCGCGGCCTACCACACGGCCTGCGCGCGCTCCGGGCGTCACCCGGCGCAGGAGTACGACCTGCACCACCTGCGCAGCGTGCTCTCGTCCGGCTCGCCGCTGCCCGACGACGGCTACCGCTGGCTCGCCGCCGAGCTGCCGCCTGGCACCTTCATGCATGCCGGGAGCGGGGGGACCGACATCTGCTCGGGCCTCGTGAGCGGCTGCCTGCTCGAGCCGACGCGGATCGGCGAGATGGCCGTCCCCAACCTCGGCGTCGCCGTCTACGCCTTCGACGAGCAGGGCGAGTCGGTCGTCGGCGAGCTGGGGGAGCTCGTCGTCACCGAGCCGCTCCCCTCGATGCCGGTGAGCTTCTGGAACGACCCGGGCCGTGAGCGCCTGCGCGCCGCGTACTTCGAGCAGTACCCGGGCGTGTGGCGCCACGGCGACTGGATCCGCTTCGGGTCGCACGGCGGCAGCACCATCACCGGGCGCTCCGACGCGACGCTCAACCGCGGCGGCGTGCGCCTGGGGACGACCGAGTTCTACGGCGTCGTCGAGGCGCTCCCCGAGGTGCTCGACAGCCTCGTCGTCCACCTTGAGGACACGCACGGCGGCATGGGCGAGCTGCTGCTCTTCGTGCGGCTCGCGCCCGGCGCGCAGCTCGGCGAGGAGCTGCGGGCGCGCATCGCCGGCGAGCTGCGCGGGCGCCTCTCGCCGCGCCATGTGCCCGACACGATCGTCGAGGTGCCGCTGATTCCGCGGACCCTCACCGGCAAGAAGCAGGAGGTCCCGGTCAAGCGCATCCTGACCGGCGCCAGCGCCGCCTCGGTGACGAGTGCGGGCGCGATGGAGAACCCGGCGGCGCTCGACGCGTTCGTCGGGCTGGCCCAGGAACGAGCGGAGGTTGCGGCATGACGGATCGGGAGACGGACGTCCTCATCGTCGGTGGTGGCGGGGCAGGACTCTCGGCGGCGCTGATGCTCGGCGATCTCGGGGTGGACTTTCTCCTGCTCGAGCGCCACGTCGGGACCGCGATCGGCCCGAAGGCGCACATCATCAACCCGCGCACCGTCGAGGCGTACGCGCCCTTCGGTTTTGACCACGAGATCTACGCGAGCGGCTCGCCGCACGAGAACAACGCGAAGGTTCGCTGGATCACATCGCTCGGCGGCGACGGCCCGATCGACCGTTGGAACTTCGCCGAGCACGACGCCTGGGGCTGCGGGCGGCTCGTCGAGCACTACGCGCCGCTGTCCGCCTACCGGCACGGGAACTTCCAGCAGAACCTGCTCGAGCCCAAGGTCCGCGAGTACGTCGACGCGCGCACGCCCGGGCGGGCGCTCTTCCACCACGAGGTGCTCGAGTTCGGCCAGGACTCAGGCGGCGTCTGGGCCACCGTGCGCGACCGCGACACGGACACCACGTGGACGGCGCGCGCGAAGTACATGATCGGCGCCGACGGCGGCAAGACCGTCGGTCCGTCGCTGGGCATCGGGATGGGGCCGCGGATGCCGTTCGCCGACGCGATCAACATCCACATGCGCCTCGACGTGTCGGAGTGGCTGCAGACCGAGGACAGCGTCGTCACGCTCGTCACGCGGCCCGATGTCAGCGGCGAGTGGTTCACCGCCGGCTTCCTCAACATGGGCCCGGACCGCTGGGACCGCCACGCGAGCGAGTGGATCCTCTCGATCATGCTGCCGCCCGAGCCCGACGGCGGCGAGGAGTCGGGCCTCGACCACGACTATCTCCTGAAGATCACGCGCGACATGCTCAAGCTGCCGGAGCTCGAGGTGGAGATCCTCTCCGCCAACCGCTGGCTCATCGAGTCCGCGGTGGCTGAGCGCTTCTGCGACGGGCGGGTCTTCCTCATCGGCGACGCCGCGCACCGCCACTCGCCGATGGGCGGGCTGGGGCTCAACTCGGGGATTCAGGACGCGCACAACCTCACGTGGAAGCTCGCGCACGTCCTGCGCGGTACGGCAGATCCGGCGCTGCTCGAGTCGTTCGACGCCGAGCGCCGCCCGGTGGCGCAGCGCAACGTCGACTTCTCGACGACCGCGTTCTTCAACCACCACGGCGCGACCTCGGGCTTCGGGCTCTTCCCGGGCGCGCCGCCGGAGTTCAACGCCTGGGTGCTCGGCGCGCTCGCCTCCGACACGGAGGAGGGCCGCATGCGCCGCAAGCGGCTGGAGGAGTACTTCCACACGCTGCGCTGGGAGTTCGAGTGCGCCGACATCGAGCTCGGCTTCACGTACGCGGACAGCCCGGCGGTCATCCCCGATGGGACAGAGGCGCCGCCCGCCGACCCGACCGGTCACGAGTACATCCAGGTCGCGCGTCCTGGCCACCGCGTGCCGCACGCGCTGTTCACGCGCGATGGCGAGGAGGTCCACCCGCACGGGCTGCTGCGGCCTGGCGGCTTCCTCCTGCTGGCCGGCCCTGACGGGCAGGGGTGGATCGATGCGGCCAGCGCGCTCTCCGCGCAGCTCGGCGTGCAGATCGAGGCGCTGCGCACCGGCGCGGGCGCCGACCTCGTCCCCGTCGATGGGGGGTGGGCGCAGCTGCGCGGCCACGACGACGCGGGCGCGGTGCTCGTGCGCCCCGACGGTCACGTCGCGATGCGCGCCGCAAGCGCCGCGGCGGACCCGCAGGCCGAGCTTGATCATGCGATGTCGGTCGCCCTCGGCGGCCGCTAGAGAGGAGTACCGATGGGCAAGCACGAGGAGCACGACGCACTCGCCGAGCGCATGTTCGGCGCGATCATGGCGGGCGACATCGACACGGTGCTGGCGTGTTACAGCGACGATGCCGTGATGCGGATCAACGTCGCGCCGGGGGACATGGGGCCGGCGGATATCGCGGGTATGGTGCAGATGGTCTCGGAGAAGATCCCGGACTTCACCTACTCGGACATCCGCCGGGTCACCACCGATGACGGCTTCGTCGAGCAGCACCTCGTGACCGGCACGGGCCTCACGGGGCAGCCGTTCTCCTTCGAGGTCTGCGCCGTGGCGAAGGTCGTCGACGGGCGCGTCGCCGTGCTCGAGGAGTACGCCGACTCGGCGGCGATGGCGCCGATGGGGCTCTTTTAGGGCCGCAGGTAGAGTCCGGGGCGCCGCCGCGCGGTGGCCCCGGACCGCCATGACCGACCCGATCCCCGCACCCAGCACGTCAGCGCCGCTCGCCGAGTGGCTTGATGCCTACCGCGGCGCGGGCGCCGAGCGCGATGTGCCCTTCACGACGCTCTCCGGCGTGCCGGTCGCGCCGCTCTACACGCACGAGGATCTGCCGGATCCTGAGGCGATCGGCCTGCCGGGCGCCTTCCCGTACACGCGCGGCGTCTACCCGTCGATGTACCGCGGGCGGCTGTGGACGATGCGCCAGTTCGCGGGCTTCGGCACCGCTGCGCAGACGAATGAGCGCTTCCGCTACCTGCTCGATCATGGGCAGACGGGCCTCTCGACGGCCTTCGACATGCCGTCGCTCATGGGGCACGACTCCGACCACCCGCGCTCGCTCGGCGAGGTCGGCCGCGAGGGGGTCGCCGTCGACACGATCGACGACATGCGCACGCTCTTCCGCGGCATCGACCTCGGTGCGGTGAGCGTCTCGATGACGATCAACGGCCCCGCGGCGATGATGCTCGCCTTCTACGTCGCAGCGGCCGAGGAGACGGGCGTCCCCGCCGACCGGCTCGGCGGGACGATCCAGGCGGACATCCTCAAGGAGTACATCGCGCAGAAGGAGTGGTGCTTCCCGATCGACCCGGCGATGCGCCTGCTCGGCGACACGATCGAGTGGTCCTCGCGCGAGATGCCGCGCTGGCATCCGGTGTCGATCTCCGGCTACCACATCCGCGAGGCCGGATCGACGGCGGCGCAGGAGCTCGCCTTCACGCTCAAGGACGGCTTCACGTACATCGAGCAGGCGATGGAGCGCGGGCTCTCACCCGACGACGTCGCGCCGCGCTGCTCGTTCTTCTTCAACGCGCACATCGACTTCTTCGAGGAGATCGCGAAGTACCGCGCCGCGCGCCGGATCTGGGCGCGCGAGCTGCGCGACACCTACGGCGCGATGAACCCGCGCTCGCTGCTGATGCGCTTCCACACGCAGACGGCGGGCGTCTCGCTCACGGCCCAGCAGCCGCTGAACAACATCACGCGCACCGCGATCGAGGCGCTCGCCGGCGTGCTCGGCGGCACCCAGTCGCTGCACACCAACAGTTACGACGAGGCGCTCGCGCTGCCGACCGAGGACGCCGTGCGCGTCGCGCTGCGCACCCAGCAGATCATCGCGCTCGAGACCGGCGTGACGAACACGATCGACCCGCTCGGCGGCTCGTACCACGTCGAGGCGCTCACCGACGAGCTCGAGCGCCAGGCGTACGCGTACTTCCGCCGCATCGACGAGCTCGGCGGAATGGTCGAGGCGGTCAAGCAGAACTTCCCGCAGCGCGAGATCGCGGACGCGGCGTACGAGCTCCAGCAGGAGATCGACTCCGGGCGCCGCGTCGTCGTCGGGGTCAACGCCTTCCCTGAGGGTGATGACGGCGACACGCCGCTGCACCGCATCGACCCCGCGCTCGAGCGCGAGCAGGTCGAGCGGTTGCGCGCCTTCAAGGCGGCGCGCGATTCGGCGGCCGTCGAGGCGGCGTGCGCGGCGCTGCGCGAGACGGCGGCCCACGCCGACCGCAATCTCATGCCCCCGATGCTCGACGCGGCACGCGCGGGTGTCAGCGAGGGCGAGATGGTCGAGGCGCTGCAGGACGTCTTCGGGACGTACACCGAGACGCCCGTCTTCTAGCCGGCGATCACGTCGAGCGCCCAGCCGCGGTCGTTCGGCAGCGGCCGCAGGTCGGCGGTGTGCCCCGCGGCCTCGACGCATGCCGCGACGTCCTGCGCGCTGCGCGGTGTGCGCCCGGCCTGGAGCAGCAGGCGCGCGACCGCGCCGCGGGTGGCCTTCGCCATGTGGCTGATCACCTTGCCCTGGGGCGTGCGTGCGCCGACTTCGACGAGCTCGATGCCTGCGGGGCGCCAGGCGGCGGCGTAGGCCCCGGAGCGCAGGTCCACGACGAGACCGTCAGGGGGGAGGGCGGCCTCGAGTGCCGTGCGCCACCAGGCGGCGAGCCCCTTCATCCCCGGGAGCCTGGCGCCCATGCTCAGCCGGTAGGCGGGGATCGCGTCGTCCGGCGCCACGACGCCCCAGAGGGCGCTCGCGATCAGCACGCGCTGTGCGGCGCGGCGGCGGACCTCGGCGGAGAGCGAGGCGAGATCGAGGTGCTGGTAGAGGACGCCGGTGTACACCTGCGCGGCCGGCGCCGCGGGCGCGGCGAGGAGGTTGCGATTGCGCTCGAGCTCGGCGGCCTGCCCGGCGCTGAGCTTGAGCGCTGCGAGCGCCGCGGCCTGCGGCCCGGCGGTGAGCTTCGTCAGGCGCTTGATCAGCTCGAGCCGCTGCGCCGTGAGGCCGGGATGGCTCAGCGCCCCGAGATCCACGGCGGCGCTGCCCGCGGGCGGGGCGGCCTTGCCTTCGGAGGGAGCGAGCAGGATCAGCACGGCGCCGGAGCCTATGGGCGCGCCCGGGCGTACGATCCGGTGTCCGTGACGCAGCCTCCCGATCGCGCGCGCCTCGTGCGCATTCCGCTCGCCGGCGCCGTGGCGCCACACGACGCGCCGCTGCTCGTCGCAGCCGACGCGCACCCCGTCGCGCTCGTCGGCACGTGGGCCGGCTCGCAGGCGATCTGCACCTCTGAACCCGTCGCCTTCGCAGAAGAGGATCCGTTCGCCGCGCTCGACGCGGTCCCGGAGGTCGACGACGCCGTCCCCGGCGCAGTCGGCGGCGGCTGGATCGGCTTCCTCGGCTATGGGCTCGGGCGCACCCTTGAGCCGAGCGTCCCGCCGGCTCCACCACGCCCACATGCGCTGCCGGACCACGCGCTCGCCTACTACGACCACGTGCTGCGCTGCGACGCCGATGGCGCCTGGTGGTTCGAGGCGCTGTGGACGGCGCCGCGCGCCGCGGCGCTCGAGGAGCGCCTCGCGCTCCTGCGCGCGCGCGTCGAATGTCCACCGGCCGCGGGCACCTTCGCGCTCGGGACGCTGCGGTCGACAGGCGCGGGACTGGCGGGGCACGCCGCCGCCGTGGCGCAGTGCCGCCGCCGGATCGCCGAGGGCGACCTCTTCGAGGCCAACATCTGCCTGCTGCTTGAGGCGTCATTCGACGGTGACGACGCCGCGCTCGCCGCGCAGGTCCTGCGCGAGCTGCGTCCGTCGCACGGGGCGCACCTCGGCGGGCCGTGGGGCGCCCTCGTGAGTGCCTCGCCCGAACTGTTCCTGCGCCGCGAGGGCCGGGCGGTCGCGACCGAGCCGATCAAGGGCACCGCCCCGGGCGGGACTCCCGCCGAGGCGCTCGCCGCCTCGGGGAAGGACCGCGCGGAGAACGTGATGATCGTCGACCTCATGCGCAACGACCTCGGACGCGTCTGCGACTACGGCTCGGTGACGGTGCGCGACCTCTGCGCGCCGCAGGCGACCGCGGGCGTCTGGAGCCTCGTTTCGCGCGTCGAGGGGCGCCTGCGCCCGGGCGTCGGCGACGGCGAGCTCGTGCGCGCGGCGTTCCCGCCCGGCTCGGTGACCGGCGCGCCCAAGATCCAGGCGATGCGCACGATCCACGAGCTTGAGGGTGCCGCGCGCGAGGCGTACACCGGCGCGATCGGCATCGCGAGTCCGCTCGCGGGCCTCGAGCTCGCTGTCACGATCCGCACGCTCGAGCTCGCGGGCGGCCGCGCCTGGATGGGCGCCGGGGGCGCGGTGACCTGGCCGTCCGACCCGTGGGGGGAGGTCGAGGAGTGCCTCGTGAAGGCGCGCCCGGTGGCGCAGGCCGCCGGCAGCCGCGTGGCATCTGACGCGCAGGACCGTGCGCCGGACGTCCCTGCGGCGATGCTCGTGCGCGCCGCGCGGCCCGACCCGCAGCTCGGCGTCCTCACCACGCTGCGCTGCGATGACGGCCATCCGGCATTCGCGCAGCAGCACCTCGACCGGCTGGCCGCGCACGCCCGCGCGCTTTGGGGCGTCGAGATCAGCGAGCGCCTCGAGGCGCTCCTCGCAGGACTCGCTCAGGATGCCGGGCACGGCTCGCATCGGCTGCGGCTGCGGGTCGTCCCGCAGCCGGGCGGCCCGGCGGTCAGCGGCGAAGCGGTCGCCGAGCCGGCGGCCCCCGTCGTCGTACACACGCTCGTCCCCGTGACGCTCCCCGGCGGGCTCGGCGCGCACAAGTGGTGCGACCGGCGACTCGTCGACGACCTCTCCGCGCAGCTCGGCCGCGTGCCGCTGCTGATCGACCTCGACGGGAGCGTTCTTGAGGCGGCATGGGCGAGTGTCTTCGCCGTGGAGGGCGACGCGCTCGTGACGCCGCCCGCCGACGGACGCATCCTTCCCGGCGTGTGCCGGGCGGTGCTCCTTGCCGCCGGGGAGGTCTGCGGGATGGCGGTGCGCGAGGAGCCACTGACGTTCGAACGCCTCGCCCGAGCCGACGGCGTGATCCTCACCTCCGGGGTGCGTCTGGCGGGAGCCGCGCGCCTCGCCGATGGCACAGCTGCAGACGCCGATCTCGTCGCGGCCGTCCGTGACCTGCTCTTGGCCGCATCTGGTCAGCCGCGCCCAGACGTCGCAATTGCCTGACGGACCCGCTACGGTGTGCTAGTCAGGTCAGACGAAGAGTTTGACATCGCAGTGTTCAGCGCCCGCAGGTCGTCGCCTTAACAGCACCTCCGCGTACGCAGCACACACATCACACGGAGGATCAGTTCAAATGGCTACAGGAACCGTCAAGTGGTTCAACGACGACAAGGGCTTTGGCTTCATCACGCCCGACGAGGGGGGCAAGGACCTCTTCGTGCATCACACGGCGATCAACACCAACGGGTTCCGCACCCTGGCTGAGGGCGCGAAGGTCTCCTTCGACTCCGAGCCCGGCGACAAGGGCCCGAAGGCCGTCAACGTCTCGCCCATCTAGGCGACGACGAGGCCACACGCCTTGTGCGAAGGCCCGCTCCGGCGGGCCTTCGCTAATTCTGCGGCAGGTTACGGCTGCCCGGATCGCGAGCCGGTGCGTACGATTCGGTGATGGACGACCTGCGCACCCGACTCGCGAGCGCGCAGCACGCTGCACAGGCGGCAGCGCGCATGGTGCAGACCGCGTTCCTCGAGGACATCGGGGCCGTGCGCACGAAGGGCGAGCGCCACAACCTCGTGACGGACACCGACGAGGCGGTCGAGCGCCTCGCCGCGGCAGACCTGCTCTTCGCCCATCCCGATGACGGGCTGATCGGCGAGGAGGGCACGAGCGACCGCCCGAGCCGCACCGGCTACACGTGGGCGATCGACCCGATCGACGGGACGTGGAACTTCGCCAACGGCATCCCGCACTGGTGCGTCGTGATCGCCTGCGCCGACGCGCAGGGGCCGGCGCTCGGCGTCATCGCGGACCCGATGCGCGGGGAGACGTGGACGGCGATGCGCGGCGACGGGATGCTGCTCAACGGCGAGCCCGTGCCGCGGCGGCCGACGCTCGATGACCCGCACGGCGTCACCTGGGCGCTCTCGCTCGGCGCCGCGTTCGCCGAGCCGCGCTGGCAGCGCCTGCGGGGGCGGCTCGGGCCGGTGCGCATCAGCGGCAGCCTGGCGCTCGACCTCGCATGGACCGCAGCCGGCCGCCTTGGGGCGATGGCCTACACCTGCGATGCGTCGCCCTGGGACGTCTGGGCCGGCGCAGTGATGGGCCTGGAGCAGGGGCTCGCCGTGCACCACGAGCCGGACGCCGAGCTCTACGCGCTGATGCCGCAGAGCTGGTGGGACCGGCTCGAGCTCGGTCGCTCCTGACGGACTACGCGCGGCAGGCCGACGGAGACGGCGTCGCACGCAGCGTGCGCTCGAAGGCGACAGGGCGCGAGGTCATCACGCCGTCGACGCAGCGCCCGATGAGCGTCGCCCAGCTCGTGGGCCCGTCGACGTCGTCGTTGGAGAACCACACGTGCCACGCATACCCGGCGTCGTGCGCCTTCGTGATGAAGGGCTCGCTCGAGACGGTGATGAGGTTGCCGCCGATCCGGTAGGTGATCGGGACCTGAAGTGATGTCACACCGGCGCCGGGTGAGGCGCCGCCGAGAAGGAAGCCGCTCACGCCGTCGACGCCCGGGGCGAGCGCGAAGCGCGGCGCGAGCGTGTGGAAGAGCTCGACGGCGGGCTGCTTGAACGACACGACGATGAGGTCGGTGCGCTTCACCCCGCGCAGGGCACGCGCGAGAGCCCGGGCGTTGGTGAGGTACTCGGAGAGGCCCTCGGCAGTCGTGCGGCCCTTGATCTCGATGTTGATCGGGGTGCGGGGGAAGGCCTTCAGCACCTCCTTGAGCGTCGCGACCTTGAAGTCCGCGGCCTTGAAGCCGCGCGGCGCCTCGCGCTTGCCGGTCGCGACGCCGCGGAAGCGGTAGGCGGAAACCGGGTGGTCGTGCGCGTAGTGCGCGCCCGTGGGGGAGAACCAATAGGCAGCGTCGAGCAGCTTGATCTGGCGCAGCGTGTGCGAGGCGATCGTCCCCGTGCCGTTGGTCGTCGCGTCGAGCGTCGTGTCGTGACGGATCACGACCTGGCCGTCCTTTGTCACGCCGACGTCGAGCTCGAGCATGTCCGCGCCGGCGCGCACCGCGCGCTTGAAGGCGTACATCGTGTTCGACGGGAACTCGTCCTCGCCGCCCTGGTGCGCGATGTTCAGCGGGCGCGCCTTGCGCCACAGGTTGGTCGCGGCGCTGGCGGCGGGCGCGAGCGACGCGGCGAGACCTGCGATGCAGGCGAGGGCGAGGGCGAATCGGATGCGAGACACGCGCCGCTCCTAAACACAGCTCGCGCCGAGCACGACATGCGGATGAGAGGACTCGAACCTCCACGTCCCGAGGGACACAGGCACCTGAAGCCTGCGCGTCTACCAATTCCGCCACATCCGCTGGCCGGGTGGCGCAGCGTAGCAGTGGGCCGTGGCCTGCCGCGCGGCGCCCCCTTGCTAGTCTGCCCGAGTCCTGCCGCCATCGTCTAGGGGACTAGGACGCCGCCCTCTCACGGCGGAAACCGGGGTTCGAATCCCCGTGGCGGTACTGCGAGAAGCCCCGAGACCATCGGGGCTTCTGCCGTTTCGGGGCTCTCGGTATCGTCCGCGTGCGATGGGAGACGCGACAATCCGGCCGATGCGCCGCGAGGAGCTCGAACAGGCGCTGCGGTGGGCCGATGAGGAAGGCTGGGAGCCCGGGCTGACCGATGCCGAGCCGTTCTGGGCGGCCGATCCCGGCGGGTACTGGGTCGAGGAGCTCGACGGCGAGATGGTCGCCTGCCTCTCGGCCGTGCGGTACGGCGATGGCCCCGTCTTCATGGGCTTCTACATCGTCGCGCCGGGGCATCGCGGCACCGGGCTGGGCAAGCGGCTCGTCGACGGCGTACTCGAGGCGCTGGCGGGCCGCACGCTGCTCGGCGACGCCGTCCCCGAGCAGGTCGAGACCTACGCGCGGATCGGCTTCGAGGTCGCCTGGTGGAACACCCGCTTCATCGCCGACGGCCCGTTGCCGGCGCCCGAAGGCCGCTGCGTCGCGGCCGTCGAAGTCGACTTCGATGCGCTCGTGGCGTTCGACGCGGCGCATGCGCCCGGCCCGCGTCCGGCCCTCCTAGGTCCGTGGATCGCTGGCCCGGGACGTCGTGCGCTGGTGACGACCGACGGCGCTCGGATCACGGGCTTCGGCGCTGCGCGGCGGACCTCTGCCGGCCACAGGATCGGTCCGCTCGTCGCCGAGCGTCCCGCCGATGCGCGCGAGCTGATGCTCGCCCTCGCCGACGGCCTGGACGGCCCGGTCGCCGTCGATCTGCCGCTGCCCAACGCCGGAGGGGGTGCGCTCGTCGAGGAGCTGGGCATGCGCCAGGGATTTCAGAGCGTGCGCGTCGTCCGCGGCGCGCCGTTCACCCTGCCGCTCGAGCGCATCTACGGCATCGGCAGCCTCGAGCTCGGGTAGCGCCTTGCGGCACTGGCGGAAACGGGCGATCTCACGCCGGGGCGGGGATCGTAGGTTCGCGTTCAGGCAACCGTGCGCGCGAAGGCGGCGCTCCAGACCCGTCCGGCTCACGCGCCACGTGGGCGCCGTTTCGAGGGTCAGCCCTTCGGCACCGTCACCGTCAGGCGCTTCGACTGCTTCTGCGCGCCGACGGGCGAGAAGGTGACGACGAGGCGGACGGTGGCCTTGCCGTAGGAGCGCGCCGCCTTCACCGCCGAACTGAGCCTGCAGGTCAGTGCGACAGTGCGCGCTGAGGTGACGGTAGCGGTCGCCCTCGTGCACGCGGCGACGGTCTTCGTCTTCCCGCGGTTCGTGCGGACCAGCGCCGTCGCGGTGACGGAGATCACCCCCGCCTTCGGGGCCGCCAGCCGCGTCGTGATCGTCGTGCCCCTGCGCGTCGCCCGCGGCGTGATCGCCGGGACGGCGCGCACGGTGATCAGCTGTTCGATCGTCGCGGCAGCGACCTGATCATCGCCTGACTGCTCGGCGCGCAGCGTGCAGATGCCGGGGCTCAGGAATGTCACCGTGCCACCGCTCAGCGAGCAGACGGCGGCCGATGCGGCGGGGATCGACGTCACCAGCGCCGCAGTGCCGGACTTCGTGAAGGCGGGCGTGTACGTGTCGCCGACGAGGGGTGAAGGCTTCGCGGAGGAGAACGCGATCACGCGCTGCGGCCGCGTATAGGTGATGACGAGCGAACCGTCGAGGTCGGGCCCCGCGGCGAGCGAATACGCCGTGATCCCGTCGGGGCCGCGCGAGCCGCCGCCGCCGCCACCGCCGCTGCCGTCGTTCGCGAAATCGCCAGGCGTGAACGACATGCCGCCTCCGCCTCCGCCGCCCCAGCCGCCGCCACCGGTGCCGGCGTAATCGTATGGACTGCCGCCGAGGCCGGCGCGTCAGTCTCCGCCCGCGCCAGGACTGCCCCAGGCGCTCGCGCCACCAGCGCCTCCGACCCCGCCGCCGCCGCCCGCGCCGCCGTTGCCGTACGTTCCGCCGCCACCCGCGGAGCCGTTGGGGACTCCCGCGTCGCCGCCTGCATACGACCTGCCGCCCGCGGCCGACGATGAGCCGCCGCCGCCGCCCGCGATGGTGAAGCCCGCGTCGCTGGAGATCCAGAACCTCGTGGCTCCGCCTCCTCCTCCGCCGGTGTTCCCGTCCACGGGAGTGCCCTTCGCCCCGATAGTGAGTGCGATCGTGCCTCCCGCGCTGACGGCGAGGCCGGTCACGGTGACGACCGCGCCCTTCCCACCTGCGGATCCGGCCGGAAAATCAAATGGATTGCCGGAGCCGCCGCCGCCGCCCTTGGCGACGACGTCGATCGACGTCACGCCGGCCGGGACCGCGAAGCTGCTCTCTCCGACGGACGCGTACGTGCAGGTCATCGTCTCACCGGATCGCTCGCAGGTGGCGGTGCCGTTCGTCCACGACGCCTCGGCGACGGGGGCGATGGCGAGCGTGAGGAGAGCGGCGAGGGCCGCGGGAGCGATGCGCATGCGTCAATGCTATGGCTCGGGCCCGAGGCGGCGGGTGCAACGCTGCCTGGCCGGGAGGTTTGCCCGTCATATTCGTCGGCCAAACCGTCGTCATGAGCGAGCTTCATGACGAAAATGACGTCGTGGCCTGGCGCCTCCTGGCCGATTATCTCGCCGAGCGCGCACCTGATGCGCCGGTGGCGAAGAGGCTCCGCGTAGGCATTCCGGCGGCCGAGTCCAGGGCGCTCACGGCACTTGGGCGATCTGTCGCAGGGCGCGATCACGTGCGGACCTGACGGTCATGAAGCGCATCGTCGATCGGTTCTCGGCGCTTCCCCGGTCGGTCGCGATCGCCGCAGGCGTCCTGCTGCTCGCGGCGCTCGGCGGGACGAGCTACGCGCTCGTCACGATCCCGAAGGAGAGCGTCGGCCCCGGCGAACTCAAGCTCGACGCGGTGACCCGCCCACGCATCCGCGATGGCGCGGTGACCGGCCCAAAGATCCGCAACGGCACCATCGAGCTCGTCATGGCATCGAGCGACGGCACGTTCCAAGTCCTCGACATCGCGGCGGCCACGGGGCCGACACGTCCGGAGATCCCGTCCATGATTGTCACGGTGACGCGGGTCGGCTGATGCGGCGCCGCTTTGAGACCGGCGGCTGTGAGCGACGTCACCGGCATGGGCGTCCGCAGCGGGCGCGGCCGTGCTGCCGCTCCGCGGCGCAACCGCCGTCACCCATGGTCGCGACGCCCGCTACGCCCTGCCTGCGCACCCCCGCCGCGCCGCATGTCAGCATCCGGCAGATGCCGACCGCCGTCCTCGCACTCGCCGGCTTCGTCGCCGGCCTCTTCGCCGCCCGCCGCCACGCGCGCTACGAGCCGCTGGAGCGTGCGGGCCGCGGACGTCGCGCGCGTTAGGCCTGCGAGAGGCCCGGCTGCCAGAGCGGCTCGTCGCCGGCGTTGGCGCCGCGACTGAGGATGAAGAGCAGGTCCGAGAGCCGGTTGAGGTAGCGCAGGACCTCGGCGTTCGCGTCCTCGACGAGGATCACGCGTCGCTCGGCGCGGCGACAGACGGTGCGGCACACGTGCAGGTGCGCGGCGGCCTGCGTCCCGCCCGGCAGGACGAACGACTTCAGCGGCGTGAGCGTCGCGTTGACCTCGTCGCAGCGCTGCTCGAGCCAGGTGACCTGCTCGGGGCGCACGCGCAGGCGTCCGCGCTCGTCGCCACCGTCGCCGGCACCCTGCGGCACCGAGAGGTCGGCGCCCACATCGAAGAGGTCGTTCTGGATGCGGCGCAGCCAGTCGGCGTACCCCGCGGGGAGCCCGTCGACGGTGAGCGTCACACCGATCTGGCTGTTGAGCTCGTCGACCGTGCCATACGCCTCGATGCGCGCGTCGGTCTTCGGGACGCGGCTCATATCACCGAGGTGGGTCTGTCCGTCGTCGCCGAGTCGCGTGTAGATCCGAGTGAGATTGACGGTCACAGGGTCGAGCCTAGCGAGGGGGTATGCTCGTAGTGTTCAAGGTCGGTGGTCAAGGGAAGTCCGGTGTGAATCCGGCGCGGACCCGCCACTGTGACCGGGCGTGACGCCACCCCGCATGCGCGAGCAGCCACTGGAGCCGAGAAGGCCCCGGGAAGGTGCGGGGATGGTGCCCGGGAGCCAGGAGACCTCCCTCCGGCCGCAAAACACATACGCCCTCGCGGAAAGGGGTGGCTCGTTCATGCGCACACTGCGCTCAACCGGTCTTCTGACCGGAATCCTGCTGGCATCGCTGGCGCTCTTCTCGTCCTCCGCCGTCGCATCGATGACGGTGCGCATCGAGGGGGTCACCTCGACCCTGGTGCCGCGCACGACCGTCACGGCCGGCGGTGCCGACGTCGCCAAGCCCGGCGGTACATGCCCCGGCACGACCGCCGCGGGCGCCCTCGAGCGCGCGACGTCCGGCGACTGGGCGGGAACGTGGTATGACGGCCTGGGATTCACGATGGACCGCATCAAGACCCAGACGCTGACGTTCACCGATCCGACCTTCTGGGGCTTCTTCGCCAACGGCGTCTCGGTGTCCGTCGGGGTCTGTCAGCAGGCGGTCCAGGACGGCGACGACCTCGTCTTCGCGCCGATTCCGAATCAGAGCGACTTCTCCGTGACGCTGCTCGATCTGGCGGTGCCGGCCGCGATCCGTCCCGGCGTGTCGTTCACCGCGACGGTCACTCAGGTGGTCAACGACTGGGTCGGCTATGCGCCGGCCGGCAGCGTGCGGCGCGGCCCGGCGGCAGGCGCGACGATCGTGCTCCCGGGTGGCCGATCGGTGACGACCGGCGCTGACGGCACGGCGGACATCACGCTCAGCACCCTTGCGGGCGCCGACCTGCGCGCGACGCGCGATGGATCGATCCCGAGCGCGACGGTCGCCGCCTGCATGACGACGGGCTTCGACGGCCGCTGCGGCACAGCCGCGGACCGCCGCGCCCCGCGCGGGCAGATCGCCACGCTGCGCGACGGCCATCGCTACGCGCTCGGTCGCGCGCCGCGCATGCTCCAGGGCCGCGTGGCAGCCGATCCGTCCGGCCTGCGCCGCGTCCAGCTGCGCCTCACGCGCCGCGTGCCTGCGACAGCGGGCGGTCGCCGCTCCTGCCAGACCTACGACGCCGCGCAGGAGCGCTGGCTCGGCATGTGGCGCTGCGGTGCGACCCGCGGACAGTGGTTCACGGTCGGCGACCGGGTGGCGTGGTCCTACCTCCTGCCCGAGGCGCTCGCGACCGGTCGCTATGTCCTCGACGTGCGCCTCACGGACGGGGCCGGCAACGTGAGCCGCGGCCTGAGTCGGGCCACGAATGCCCGCACGGCCCGCAATCGCGTCATCTTCCTGGTCGGCTGACCGATGATCACCGTCGGCCGCTTCTCGATCGTCCTGATCCTCGTGGGGACGATCGTCGTCCTCATCAGCGCGAAGGGGTGTGGTCCGGGGGCGGGGAAGGACACTGGTGCGGTCGAGCTGCGGGTGACGCGGGACTTCGGCTCCGTCCCGGTCGCGCAGGTGACCGTGCCGAAGGTGCCGTCGTCCGAGACGGCGATGCGGCTGCTCGAGCGCGAGGCACCGGTGACAACGCGCTACGGCGGCGGCTTCGTCCAGTGCGTGAAGGACCTCTGTGGCGGGCGCACCGGTGGGAGGCCGTACGACTGGTTCTACTTCGTCAACGGGGTTGAGGCCTCGAAGGGCGCCGCGGCGACCCGCGTGCGGGAGAACCAGTCGATCTGGTGGGACCTGCGCGACTGGAGCGCGACCGACCGCGTGCCCGCCGTCGTCGGGCAATTCCCCGAGCCGTTCCGGCACGGCCCGGGCGGCGCGGATCGCCTGCCGACGCGCGTCGACTGCGCTGACGTGAAGAGCGACGCCTGTCGCGCCGTTCAGGACGGCCTCGGCCAAGAGGACGTCGTCGGGGGCATCGCTGCGCTGCGCACCACCGCGGCGATGGAGACCCTGCGCATCGTCGTCGGCCCCTGGGCGCAGGTGCGGGCCGAGAGCGCGCTGGTGCAGATCGAGGACGGCCCCGCAGCCAGCGGTGTCTACGCGCGCATGCAGAACGGCGGCCGCACGATCGCCCTGCTCGACGCGGGCGGTCGCACGGTGCGCCGGCTCGGCGCGGGCGCGGGCCTCATCGCGGCGACGCGGGTCGGCGAGGATCCGCCCGTGTGGGTCGTGACCGGCACCGACGCTGCCGGGGTACTCGCGGCGGCGCGGGCATTCCGCACGCAGATCCTTCGAGGTCACTACGCCGTCGCGGTCGATGGCGGCGGGCCGATCCCCGTGCCGGTCGGAGCCGGCCGCTGATGTACCGCCGGCGGGCGAGCCCGCTGCACGCTGCACGTGCGGGCGTCACGGCGCTCTACGGCCTCGCGCTGGTTGCGCTCGCGCTCTCCTTCACACATCCGGTCGTCCTCGCCGCGGTCGCCGTCGCGACACTCCTTGCTGGGCACCTCGCCGGCGTCGGCCCTGACCTCCTGCGCGCCGGGCGCTTCTCGTTCGTTCTCGCGGGGACGCTCGCGATCGTCAACGCACTCGTCGTGCGTGAGGGCCTCACGGTGCTCTGGCGCTTCGGGGAGCTCCCGCCGCTCGGTCAGGTCGACGTCACGCTCGAGGCCCTCGTCTACGGCCTGCTGCTCGGGATGCGGGTCGTCGTCATCGTGCTCGCCTTCGCGCTGCTCACCGCCTGCGTCGATCCGGATGCGGTGCTGCGGGCCTTCGGGCGCCGGTCACTGCGGTCCGCGCTGACTGCGACGCTCGCCACGCGCATGGTGCCCGTCCTCGCTCGCGATGCGCGGCGCATGGACGAGGCGCTGCGCTGCCGACCCGACGCGGCTGGAATGGGCACGACCCGCGGGCGCGCCGCCGTGGTGCGTGCCGTCGCCTCCGGGGCGCTCGACCGGGCTGTGGACGTCGCGGCGACGCTCGAACTGCGCGGGTACGCCGCACGCCCGAGCGGCGTGCGCGGCGCGCGCGAGCCGTGGTCGCGCCACGACCTGTCGGTCCTCGCGGCCGCAGTCGCGCTCTGCCTGATCGCAGTCGTCACCGCGATCACCGGGGCGGCGGACCTCGACGCCTACCCGCGCCTGCACGCGGCAGACGGCCTCGGGGCGCTCGTGATCGGCGTCCTGATCGTGCTCGTCGCGCTGCTGCCGTTCTGCGACCGGCGGGGGACCGAACTGTGAGCCCGGTCCTGCGTCTCGAGCACTTCTCGTACACGTACCCGGGCGCGGTCACGCCCGCGCTCAAGGACGTCACTTTGAGCGTCGAGCCCGGCGAGTTCGTCGTCGTCGCGGGGCTCTCCGCATGCGGCAAGTCGACGCTGCTGCGCGCGGCGAGCGGCCTTGTGCCGCACTTCCACGGCGGCACGGCATCCGGAACGGCGGTCACCGGCGGCCTCGACGTCCGCGACCACGGCCCCGGGGACCTTGCCGCCGTCTGTGGCACGCTGCTCCAGGACCCCGAGACGCAGATCGTCATGGGGACCGTGCGCTCCGAGCTCGCGTTCCCCCTCGAGAATCGCGGCGCGGCGCCTGCGGCCGTCGCGCGCGGCGTGGAGGAGGCGGCGCTCGCGCTCGGCGTCGCCGGGCTGCTCGACCGGCCGACGCACGAACTCTCCGGCGGCGAGCTCCAGCGCGTGGCACTCGGCGCAGCGCTCGCGGGGCGCCCGCAACTGGTGGTGCTCGACGAGCCGACATCTCAGCTCGATCCGGTCGCCGGGGACGAGCTCATCTGGCTGCTGCGCCGGCTCAACGAGGAGCAGGGGACGGCGGTGCTGCTCGCCGAGCACCGGCTCGAGCGCTGCCTCGCGCACGCCGACCGCGTGATCGTGCTCGAGGACGGCCGCGTGGCCTGCGACGCGCCGCCGAGCGAGATGCTCGCGTGGGCCGCCGACCGGATTCCGGCACTCCAGACGCCGGCAGCGCGGCTTTTCGCGCGGGCCGGGCTGCGTCCAGCGCCGGCGGGCGTCAAGGATGCGCGCGCGACGCTGCGCGCCCACGGGTTGCTGCGCGAGGGACCCGCGGCCACGAATCAGGCGCAGGGCGCGCCGGCGCGCCGGCGCTCCCTGCGCCGCACGCGCGCCACGGGCGCCCCCGCCGCGGTTCGCGCTCACGGCCTCTGGCACGAGGTGCCCGACGGGCGCAGCGTCCTGCGCGGCATCGACCTCGAGCTCCAGCCCGGCGAGCTCGTCGCCCTGATGGGCCGCAACGGCTCGGGCAAGTCGACGCTGCTGCGGCACCTCGCAGCGATGCAGAAGCCGACGCGCGGCAGCGTGGAGGCCCAGGGCCGCGTCGCGCTCCTGCTGCAGAGCCCCGGGGATTACTTCCTCCACGAGCGCGTCGGGGACGAGGCGTCGGCGGTCGCGCTCGCCGGATTCGGCCTCGCGGAGCTCGTCGATCGGCATCCCCGCGACCTCTCCGGCGGGGAGCGCCAGCGGCTCGCGCTTGCGATCGTTCTCGGCGATGGGCCGCCGCCCGCCGCGCTGCTGCTCGATGAGCCGACTCGCGGCATGGACCGCGCGGCCAAGGGCGACCTGATCGAGCGGATGCGCACACTCGGGCAGGCCGGCACGGGCGTCCTCGTCGCGACGCACGACGCCGAGTTCGCGGCCGCGCTCGCCGACCGCGTCGTCCTCCTCGCCGACGGGCGCGTCATCGCCGACGCGTCGGCGCACGAGGTGCTCGCGGGCGGCTGGCACTTCGCGACCGAGACGGCGCGCGTGCTCGCCGGTGAGGATCCGCCCGTGCTGCGCCCCGAGGAGGGCGGCGACCTGCTCATCGACCGCATGACCTTCGAGGTGACACCATGAGCTGGGAGCTCGCCGCACTGCTGCTGCTCGGCCTCACGCTGCTCGCCGGATTCGCGTGGTACGAGCGTACGCAGGCCGACTCGCGCACGATCGCCCTGGTCGCCACACTCGCCGCGCTCGCGGCGATCGGCCGGATCGCGTTCGCGCCGATCCCGAACGTCAAGCCGACGACCGACATCGTCCTCATCGCCGGCCTCGTGCTCGGCGGCGCGCCGGGGTTCGTCGTCGGTGCGGTCGCCGCGCTCTCGTCGAACCTCATCTTCGGCCAGGGCCCATGGACGCCATGGCAGATGGTCGCGTGGGGGCTGTGTGGGCTCCTCGGCGCGGGCCTGGGGCGCCTCGCCGGGCGCGAGATCGGGCGCGTGCCGCTGGCGATCGCCTGCGGCGCCGCAGGACTCGCCTTCGGGACGATCATGGACCTCTCGGTCTTCGTGACCTACGCCGGGAATCAGACGGTCGGGCAGTATCTGGCGATCAGCGTGACGTCGCTCCCGTTCAACATCGCGCACGCCGTCGGCAACGTCGCCTTCGCGCTCGCCTTCGGGCCGATGCTCGTGCGCGCCCTGCTGCGCTTTCGCGCGCGTCTCGACGTGCGCTGGGAGGCGGCGCCGGCGGCGCCGGTCTCCACCGCGGCGCGTCTCGCCCGGCCCACGGCGCTGCTGCTCATCGCCACGATCGCCGCCACGGGGCTCAGCGTCGCGGGGCGTGCCGAGCCGGCCGCCGCGGCGTCGCCCGCCTCGCGCGCAGCGCAGTGGCTTGCGCGGGCGCAGAACGCCGACGGGGGCTGGGGCGTCGCACGCGCGACCCCGTCCAATGCGGTGCAGACGTCGTGGGCGGTCGTCGGGCTCTGCGCCGTCGGGCGCAGCGCACTCGCGCCCGAGGCGCTGCTCCTGCGCTACGCGCGACGCTCGCGCACCACGGCCGACCTTGAACGCACGATGCTCGCCGTGGCCGCGGCGGGCATCGAGCCGCACACCGGCGGACTGCTCGCGCGGCTGCGCGCCGCGCAGGACCGCAACGGGTCGTTCGACGGCCTCGTCAGCCTGACGTCCTACGGACTGCTCGCGCTGCGCGCGGCGGGGTACGGCCCGCGCTCCGCCCGGGTCCGGCGCGCTGCCGCCTGGATCAGCACGCACCAGAATCGTGACGGCGGGTTCTCGTACTCCGGGCGCGGTCCGAGCGGGTCGGACGACACCGCGGCCGCCGTCCAGGCCCTCGCCGCAGCGCACTTCCGCCGCGCCGCTGCGCGCGGCGGCTCGTGGCTCGTCGGGCATCAGTCGCTCGACGGCGGATGGGCGCTCCAGCCGCCCGGCACCTCGAACGCCCAGTCCACGGCGCTCGCGATCCAGGCGCTGCTCGCCGTCGGGCTCGATCCTGCGCGGCGCCTGCCGGGCATGAGCCGTTCACCGCTCGCCTTCCTGCGCTCGCTCCAGGGTGCGGACGGGCGCGTGCGGTACTCCCGCACGAGCACGCAGACGCCGGTCTGGGTGACCGCGCAGGCGCTCCCCGCGCTGGCACGCCGCACGCTGCCGATCCGGCTCGGGCGCGGGTGACTTGCGAGTCGATCCGGCTGCCCCCGGGTGGTTCGCTACCGTGACCGCCTGATGCGACTCGCCGTCCCGCAGGAGACAGCCCCCGGAGAACACCGTGTCGCCCTCGTTCCCGAGGTCGTGCGCAAGCTCAGCGCGCGCGGCGTCGAGATCCTGGTCGAGCGTGGCGCCGGGTCCGGAGCCCTCATCCCCGATGAGGCGTACGCCGAGGCCGGGGCAACGATCACCGACGATGGCGCGGCCATCTGGGGCGCCGACGCGGTCGTGACGATCGCGCCGCCTGCGGCCGCCGACATCGCGCGCATGCGTGAAGGCGCGCTGCTGCTCGGCTTCCTCGCGCCGCTCTCGAGCACCGTGACGACCGCCGCTGCGCGTGACGCGAAGGTCACCGCGCTGGCGATGGAGGCCGTGCCGCGCATCTCGCGCGCCCAGTCGATGGACGCGCTCTCCAGCCAGTCGAACGTCGCGGGCTACGAGTCCGTGATCCTCGCTGCGGAGAGCCTCGGTCGCTTCTTCCCGATGCTCATGACCGCAGCGGGCACGATCCCGCCAGCCAAGGTCCTCGTCCTGGGCGCGGGCGTCGCAGGCCTCCAGGCACTCGCCACCGCGCGCCGCCTGGGCGCCGTCACAACCGGCTACGACGTGCGACCCGAGGTCGCCGAGCAGGTGCAGTCGCTCGGCGCATCCTTCCTCGACCTCGGCATCGAGGCCGCAGGCGAGGGCGGGTACGCGCGCGAGCTCACCGCCGAGGAGCGCGCCGCCCAGCAGCAGGCGCTCACCGACGCCATCAAGGGCTTCGACGTCGTCATCACGACCGCGCTCGTTCCCGGTCGTCCGGCCCCGAAGCTCGTCAGCGCCGAGGCGGTCGAGGGCATGCGTGCTGGCAGCGTCATCATCGACCTGGCGGGGGAGACGGGCGGCAACTGCGAGCTCACCGAACCCGGTGAGACGGTCGTGCGCCACGGCGTCACGATCCGCTCGCCGCTGAATCTCCCGGCCCAGATGGCCGAGCACGCGAGCCAGCTCTACGCGCGCAACATCCAGGAGCTGCTCGGGCTCGTCATCAAGGACGGGGAGGACGGCGCGCCCGCGTCGCTGGAACTCGACTTCGAGGACGAGGTCGTCGCCGGTTCGTGCATCACGCGCGGCGGCGAGGTCCTGCATCCCGGTGCCAAGGCCGCGCTCGACGCGGCGTAGGAGACCCTCATGTTCGTCACGAATCTCGCGATCCTCGTCGTCTCCGGCTTTGTCGGATACGCCGTCATCTCCAAGGTCCCCAACACGCTGCACACGCCGCTGATGTCGGGCACCAACGCCATCCACGGCATCGTCGTGCTCGGCGGCATCATCGTCCTGGGCACCGCGCCGCATCTCGGCGCCTTCGCGAAGGCGATCCTCGTGATCGCGATCATCTTCGGGACGATCAACGTGATCGGCGGCTTCCTCGTCACCGACCGCATGCTCGAGATGTTCAAGACGAAGCCCGCGCCCAAGCGGGACGAGCAGGAGGAGCGGTCATGACGCTCCCGCTCGCCTCGTCGTTCGTGCGTGAACAGGACTTCATCAACGTCCTCTACATCATCGCCTTCAGCCTCTTCATCTACGGCCTCATGGGTCTCACCGGCCCGCGCACCGCGGTGCGCGGCAACCGGATCGCCGCCGTCGGCATGGTCATCGCCGTCGTCGCGACATTCCTGCTGCCGCGCATGGGCCACAACTGGGTCCTCATCATCGTCGGCCTCGTGCTCGGCACCATCGTCGGCGTCCCCTCGGCGCGCCAGGTGAAGATGACGGCGATGCCGCAGATGGTCGCGCTCTTCAACGGCGTCGGCGGCGGCGCCGTGGCGCTCATCGCCTGGGCCGAGTTCATCGACAGCTCCGGCTTCGACGGTTACGAGCTGACCTTCGTCATCCCGTCGCTCTTCGCCGCGATCATCGGTTCGATCAGCTTCTGGGGATCGCTGATCGCGTTCGGCAAGCTCCAGGAGGTCCTGCCGGGCCGCCCGATCGGGCTCAAGGGCGCGGGTCAGCAGGTGCTCAACCTGCTGCTCCTCATCGTCGCTGTCGGCTGCGCCGTGGCGATCGCCGCCGGTGGCACCGACGACTGGCTCATGGTCGTCCTACTCGTCGCGGCCGCGCTGCTCGGACTCTTCGTCGTGCTGCCGATCGGCGGCGCGGACATGCCGGTCGTCATCTCGCTGCTCAACGCGTTCACCGGCCTCTCCGCTGCGGCCGCCGGCCTCGCGCTCGAGAACACCGCGCTGATCGTCGCGGGCATGATCGTCGGCGCGTCCGGCACGATCCTCACGCGTCTCATGGCCGACGCCATGAACCGCTCGATCCCGTCGATCATCGCGGGCGGCTTCGGTGGCGGCGGGGCCGTCGCGGGGGCTGCGGGCGCCGGCGAGCATGCCGGAAGCGTGCGCGCCACCTCGGCTGCCGATGCGGCGATCCAGATGGCGTACGCGCGCCTCGTCGTCGTCGTGCCGGGCTACGGCATGGCCGTCGCGCAGGCGCAGCACGCCGTGCGCGAGATGGCCGCCGAGCTCGAGAAGCGCGGCGTCGAGGTGAAGTACGCGATTCATCCGGTCGCCGGCCGTATGCCGGGCCACATGAACGTCCTGCTCGCCGAGGCCGACGTGCCGTACGAGCAGCTCAAGGAGATGGACGAGATCAACCCGGAGTTCACGCGCACCGACGTGGCGATCGTGATCGGCGCGAACGACGTGACCAACCCGGCGGCGAACACGAACCCCGAGTCGCCGATCTATGGGATGCCGATCCTCAACGTCAATCACGCGAAGTCCGTGATCGTCCTCAAGCGCTCGATGAACCCCGGCTTCGCCGGCATCGAGAACGAGCTGTACTACGAGCCGATGACCTCGATGCTCTTCGGCGACGCGAAGTCGTCGGTCGGCGAGATCACGCAGGAACTGGCAGCGCTCTAGCGGTCGTCGGGCGTTTCGCAGCGATGTCCCACGGGCATCGCCTCGGCGAACCTCCCGAACGACCTCATGCTCGCGTCCGCCGTCCTTTTCTCGCTTGTCGTCGTCCTCTGGGCCGTCGCCCGTGGTGAGGCCCGCCCGCCCGCGCGGCGCAGCGGGACGCTCGCCCCGCGCATGCTCATGGCCGCCGGGCTCGCGCTGCTGCCGGCGAGCGTCATGCTCGGGGTGTTCATGCACCCGGCGGCCGGGCTCCTCGCCGTTGTGACGGGACTCGCCGTCATCGCCCTGGCGGTGTTGCTCCTGCCTGCGAGCGGCCCCGACGAGGACCCCGAGGAGGACAGCGACGGGGGCGGCGGCGGTGGCAGCGCCCCCGATCTCCCGCGGCCCAATCGCGGCCCCGGCGGCCAGGCGGTGGACTGGGAGGCGTTCGACCGCGCGCGCGAGCGCTGGACCCCCGACCGTGTGCGCGCGCCGATCGGCTGAGCGGCGCGCGCAGCACGGACCGCCGCGGGCGCGGCGACGGCTCCGTACCCTGCCGTGTTCGTGCGATCGATCCCGAGCACCGCGGCCCGCGCTGCCGCCATCGTGACTGCTGCGCTCGCCGCCTGTGCCGTGAGCGCCGGCGCGCAGGCCCCGTCCGGGGCCTTCCGTCAGGGCGTCGGCGTTGATGGACCGTCCGCCAACGTGGGCGTCCTCGGGGGCCTCGACCTCGCGCGCGACGGCGATGGACTCGTCGCCTGGGTGCGCACCGAGGGCGGGGAGGACCATGCCTCCGTCGCGCTGCTGCGCGCCGGCGCGTCGCGCGGGGTGTTTCGCATCGACGCCGGGCAGCCGGCACTGACCGCTGGGCCCGTGGTCGCAGCCGGCAACGGCGGCCGCATGGTCGTCGCGTGGGCCAACGCACTCGGGGTGTTCGCCGCGCTGCGGCCGGCCGAGGGCGCGGTCTTCGGCGCGCCGCAACGCGTCGGCGCGCCGGGTGCGGGCGCCCCGGCCATCGACCTCTCACCTGCCGGCGTCGGCTACCTCGTCTGGGCGCAGGGTGGGGACGTGCGCGGCGCGTATCTTCCGCGCACCGGGACCGCCTTCAGCGTCTACCCGGCGCCGCTCGACGCCGATCCTGCGCGCGAGGCCGGCGCGGCCGCACTGCGCCCGCGCGTCGCGACGTCGGCCGACGGAATCGGCCTCGCCGTCTGGGGGGAGGCGCTCGACGGCGGAATGACACGGGTCGTTGCGCGGCGCCTGGTGCGCGGCGCGCCGTCGGCGCGCGTGGTCGATGCGACCGCGGCGACGGTCCAGGGGCGCACCGCGGGGGCCGCCGAGCTGCCGGAGGTCGCCATCGAGGACGACTCCTCCTACGCCTGTGTCGGCATGCGCCAACAGGTCCAGCGCGTGGCTGGCCCCGACAGCGTTCCGCGGGCGCTCCTGCGCCACCTGCGCGGGTCGGCGTTCGAGGCCCCGGTGGCTGTGGATGGGGATCCCGACGCCGGCGCGACGGGTGGGCTGCGCCTCGCCCTCAATGGGCGCGGCCAGGGACTCGTCACGGCCGAAGGAGCGGTCGGGGCGGTCCTCGCGAGCATCATCCGCGACGACGTTCCGGGCGCTGCCGTGACGATCGGCGCGGCCGGTGGGGCCGGGGCGCTCCCCGCGGGCGGCTTCGCCGAGAACTACGACGGGGTGACGGCCTGGTTCACGACGCCCAGCCCGGGCCTGCAGTCCGAGGTCCAGGCGCGACTCCTCCAGGACGATCCGGCGCTCGCGCAGGCGCCGCCCTTCGGCGCGCCCGCGCTGCTGTCCGGGCGCGCGGGCGCGTTCGATGACCCGCTCGCCGGCATCTCGCTCGGCACGCCGGACCCGCTCGGCGGCCTTGAGGTGCGCACCGACCGCACGGGCGACGCGGTGGTCGCCTTCGTCCAGGAATCGGCGGCGGGGCGCACGCTGATGCTCGCCACCTACGACCGCGCGCCGGGCGTCCCCGCCGGGACCACGACGACCTTCTGGCGGCCGCGCCGCCGGCCGCTCCTCACCTGGCAGCCGTCGACGGAGCTCTGGGGCGCCGTCACGTACACGGTGCTCATCGACGGCGTGCCGGCGGCCACGACCACGGGAACGTCCGTCGCGCCGTCCGTCGCGCTCGCTGATGGCCTCCATCGCTGGCAGGTCGTCGCCACCGACATTCGCGGCCAGGCGACGCGCTCGGCGACGCGCAACCTGCGCATCGATGCGACCCCGCCGCAGCTCACGGTGCGGGTGAGTCGCCGGTTGGCCGAGACGGTCCTGCGCCTGCGCGCGCTCGATCGTGGAGGGTCGAAGATCACGACGATGCGCGTCGACTTCGGCGACGGATCGCCGCCGCTGGTGGTCGAAGGCGGGCGCGCGACGGTGCGGCACGTCTTCGGTCCCGGGCGCCACCGGCTGCGCGTCAGTGCGCGCGATGGGGCAGGCAATGCGACCGTGGTCAGCCGCACGCTGCGCACGCCGACCGGGGCTACGATCCGCTGATGCGCACCGCGATCCATGCGCTGGGTGGCGTTCCGGGGCCCGTCTCGGCCGCCGAGTTCATCGAGACGCTCGGCCTCTGGGACGAGCCGGGCAAGGGCTCACGTCCGCGACTCATCGCCGTGATGGTCGGCTCGGCCGACGGCCGCGCGAGCGTCGACGGGCGGGCCGGGGGCCTCAGCAGCCCTGCGGACCGCTCCGTGATGCGCGAGCTGCGCACGGTCTGCGACGCGCTCATCGTCGGGCCGACGACGTTCATCACGGAGCGCTACGAGCACCTCCTCGATCCGGGCCAGCCCGAGCGCCGCATCGAGCGGGGACGCGCGCCGGAGCCGCTGCTCGTGACGATTTCCCGCAGCCTCGACCCGGCACTTGAGAGGGTCCCGTTGCTCGGGCGTGAGGGCGCGCGCGTGCGCGTCTTCACGGAGTCCGAGCGCGACCTGGGACCGACCGCCGCCGAGGTCGAGGTGCGGCGTTTCGCACCCGGCGCGCTGACGCCCGCGCAGTGTCTTGAGGAGCTCGTCTCGGACGGCGTGCGGCTCGCCGTGACGGAGGGCGGGCCGACCCTCCTTCATGCGCTCATCGCCGATGGACTCGTGGACGACCTCGTCCTCACGATCGCGCCGCTCGTCGTCGGCGGTGATGGGCCGACGGTTCTGACCGGGCCGGTCTTTGAACCGCCCACGGAGCTCGAGCTTCGCTCGGTGCTGCGGGGGGAGGATCACATCTTCCTCCACTACGCGCTCCGCTCCGCGCGCTAGCCTGCCGGGTGCAACTGGTCGCCGGCGGCTGTCCAACGCCGCAGGACGCCCACCGACCCACACGAATAGGAGTTCCATATGTCCGCTCTCTCGCGCCGGTCCCTCGAGGACAGTCCGCTCTCCGATCTGCACACGATCGCTTCCGCGCTCGGGCTCGATGGCTTCCGTCGTCTGCGCAAGGCCGACCTCATCGACGCGATCATCGAGCGTCAGGGTGGCGAGGCCGCCGATGACGGCGACAGCGCAGCAGCCGCCGATGCCGCACCCGCCCGCGCGCCGCGCACCCGTGGCACCCGCGGCGGCGCCTCGCGCAGCCGCGCCGCGCGTGACGAGGACGCCGACTCCGGTGAGGAGCGCCCCGCTCGTCGTGCGCGCGCCGAGCGCACCGAGCGTCCGGAGCGCAGCGAGCGCCCGGCCCGCGGTGAGCGCGCCGAGCGCACTGAGCGTCCGGCCCGCGGCGAGCGCGCCGAGCGCACGCCGCAGGAGGAGAAGGTGCTCGAGGGCACCGTCGACGTCGTCGAGAACGGCAGCGGCTTCATGCGCCTCGGCACCACGCCGGGCGACGACGACGTGTACATCTCCGCCGCGCAGATCAAGCGCTGCGAGCTCGTCTCCGGTGACCGCATAAGCGGTCCCGTGCGCCCGCCGCGCCGCTCCGAGCGCTACTTCTCGCTCGTGCGCGTCGACACGATCAACGGCGCGTCCGCCGATGAGGTCGCCGGTCGCGGCCCGTCCTCCTCGTGGGACGACCTCGCCGCAGCGTTCCCGACGCAGGTGATCGAGTTCAGCGCGAAGGATCCGGTCCTCAAGCAGATCGCCGACCTCGCTCCGATCGGGCGCGGCTCGCGCGTCGTGATCGCCGGGGCCGCCGGCTCCGGTCGCACGACGACGCTGCGCGCACTCGCCGTCGAGCTCGCCGCCCTTGAGGGCGTCGAGGTCCACGTCGTGCTCGCCGGGGCGCGCCCCGAGGAGCGCGCAGAGTGGTCGGGCGCCGAGCTCGAGCCCGCCGCCATTTGCGGCCTCGCCTCGACCGGCGACGCACAGGCCCAGGCCGCTGAGCGCGTCATCGACGCGGCAAAGCGCGCCGTCGCCGAGGGCGGCCATGCGGCCGTCATCATCGACAGCCTCGATCAGCTCGCGCCGCAGGCTGCACGCCGGCTCCTCGCCGCCGCGCGCAACGTGCCGGACGGCGGCAGCCTGACGATCATCGCCACGGCCGCTGAGGCCTTCGGCGGCGAGACGACGGTCATCGCCCTCGACGCGCTCGGCGCGGCACAGGAGCGCCACCCGGTCCTCGACGCGGCTCGCAGCAACACGCTGCGTCTCGAGGCGCTGCTCGGCGATCGCAAGGCCACCGCCGTCGCCAAGGCCCGCGCGAAGGCGGCCTCACCGAAGTCCTGACGCCCGGCTCCCGCCGGCGGCCTCGATCAGGAGGCCGCTGAGCGGGGGGTGTAGGCGACCCGATCCCAGGAGGGCTCGGGCGCCAGCTCGACGGGCTCGTCGCCTCGGTCGGGCTGCACGTAGTCGAAGGTCTGGCGCTCCCCATCGAAGCGCACGTCGAGCTCGCCTTCTTTGACCCGCTGGTCGAGCCATGCGGAGCGGAAGACCAGGCGACGCAGCCAGTGCACGAGCGAGCGGTCGGCAGGGCCGACGAGCTCCGGCCAGCACTCGTTGACGTGCTCGCCGAGGTCGGAGGCGGGGTCGCCGATCTCGCCGTTGACCGCGAGGTTCACGAGATCCTCAAGTTCGGTGTCCTCGAGCGTCGTGCCGAGGAAGCCGAGCTTGCGCGCAGCCTGCTCACAGCGTTCGGCGAAGTCTCGCTCGTTGAACGTGAATCGAAGCTCGCCGTATTCGAGGACGAAGTCCTCGCCGGAGTCGTAGTTGCCGCGCGTCGGTGTTTCCATCGGTCCCAGAAGTCGAATGAGCTCGGCGACCACCATGGCCTGCCCGAGCCGTCGGCATCCTATGTCGCATCCCTCCTGAGGCCTGCGTCTGAACGGGAACTTGCACAAACGCCCGCTCTGAGCGGGTTTTCGCGCGGCTCGCGCGTCAGCCGCGCAGGGCGGCGGAGAGGCGATCGAACCAACGGCCCCCGCCGAGCACGATGAGTCCGCAAGCGGCGACGCTCAGCCAGGCGGACGGCCGCACGGTGACGAGGGCGCTCGGCTGCGGCTCGTCGATGAGGTGCAGGGCGTTGAGGACGATGCCGACGAGGCCGGCGAGCGCCGCCGCGAAGGCGACGCGCGGGTCGGCCCGGCGCGTCGTCAGTCCGGCGACGCCGGCGGCCACCGCGATGGCGATCACGAGGAAGAGGATGACGTCGGAGAGCAGGCCCCACGGCTCCCACCCGTTCGCCGTGCTTGCGAAGTGCTGCATGTGGGCGACCTGTTCGGCGACCCGCACGCCGCCCGGAAGCTTGGCGAGATCGACGGCGTACCACGTGCGCAGCGAGACGACGAAGAGCCCGAGCCCTCCGATGAGGACGAGCAGCGGTCCGAGTCGCGACGGCATGCGCACTCCCTCCAATCTACGCGTCGGACGGGGAGCTGGGTCGGCGGGCTCCTTGACGCGCGCGTGGCGCCTGGAGGACGATCGCGCGATGACCGAGATGACGATGGACCACACGCTCCAGGCGCGGCTGATGGAGATGCTCGACCGGCAGGAGATTCTGGATGCCCTGCTGCGGTACACGCGCGGCATCGACCGGCACGACACGCAGCTCGCCCAGTCGGCCTACCACGCCGATGCGCGTGATGACCACGGCCCGTTCATCGGGCGCGGGCACGACCTCGTGGAGTGGGCGAACGGTGTGCACGACGAGGCGATGAGCGGCCATCAGCACTACGTCACGAACACCGTGATCGACCTCGACGGCGACGAGGCGCACGTCGAGACGTACTACATCATGGCCGCGATGAAGCAGGGCACGTCCGAGGCGATCCTCGGGGGCGGCCGCTACGTCGACCGCTTCGAGCGCCGCGACGGACGCTGGGCGATCGCCGCGCGCATCTGCACGTCGGAGTGGTGGGCCGATCCGGCCGTCGCCGACGCCGTCAACCCGCTCGGCTTCCCCGTCGTGCAGGGCCCGAGCGACGCGTCCTACCAGCGCCCGCTCACCATCGACCGTGAAGACGCCGTCGCCTTCGGTCCGGGCAGCGGCGCCGCCACGCCCGTCTGAACGTCCACAACGCCGTCAACGAGAGGAACACGCATGGTCAAGCTCGTCTTCGTCGCCTACCGCAAGAAGGGCATGACGCACGAGGAGTACGTCGAGCGCCTCAAGGTGCACGCGGAACTCGTGATGACGGTGAAGGACGTCACGCGCATGCGTAAGTACGTTCAGGTGCACCCGCTTCCGGGCGACGCGAACGTCCAGTTCCTCGCCGCGCGCGGCATGACGCTCGACGACATGCCCGACGGGATGGCCGAGGTCTGGTGGGACTCGGTCGAGGACATGTACGCGGGCTTCTCCGGGGAGGAGGGCGCGAAGGCCGCACAGCTCCTCGTCGAAGATGAGGCGCGGTTCCTCGACGTCGATCGCTGCATCGCGTTCCTCGCCGATGACAAGGTGATCTTCGACTTCGGGCACGAGCGCGCCTGACGTCAGCCGCGGGCGAGCCGGTAGACCGGCCCGTCGACCGAGACGACATAGACCCTGCCGCGCGCGTCCTCCCCAAATGAGGCGAGGGAGGCGACGCGCGGCAGCGCGAGCGGGCGATCGCCCCGTGCCCGGCCGGAGCGCAGGACGACGGTGCGCAGGTGGCCACGGCAGAAGTCGCCGTAGACGTAGCGCCCGCGCAGCGATGCGGGGAGCCCGGGGTCGCGTAGGACGTGCCCGCCGGTGATCGAGCACCAGCCGTCGGCGTGGCGCTTCGTGAGCACCGGGGCGACCGCCCCCGGCGCGGTCTCGCCCGCGGTGTAGCGGCTGCGCCCCTCCCAGACGCCCCAGCCGAAGTTCGCGCCGCGTGCGCGACCGCGATGCGCGAAGTCGAGCTCCTCGACGGCGTCCTGGCCGACGTCAGCGATCGCAAGGTCGCCGGTGCGCCGGTCGAACGAGAACCGCCACGGGTTGCGCAGGCCGTACGCATAGATCTCGCCGCGCGCGCCCGGGCGCCCGGTGAAGGGATTGGATGCGGGGACGCGGTACGCCCGGCCGCCCGACGCGCGCGGGTCGATGCGCAGGATCTTGCCGAGCAGTGAGCTGAGGCTCTGGGCGTTGCCGCGCGCTCCGTGCCGGTCGCCGCCCCCGCCGCCGTCCCCGGTCCCAATGTAGAGCAGGCGGTCGGGCCCGAACGCGAGGTTGCCGCCGTTGTGGTTGCCCTCGGAATCTGCCATCCGCAGCACGAGCCGGCCTGAGGCCGGGTCGGCGCGGTCGAGCGTCCGGCGGCGGAACTCCCACACGGCCTGCGCGCCGCTGCGCGCGTAGTCGGGCGCAAAGGCGAGGCCGAGCAGGCCCTGCTCGCCGCCCGCGACGACGCGCGTGCGCAGATCGAGGAACGGCGCCGCGAGCGTGCGCCCGTCGCGCACGGTGCGGATCACGCCGCCCTGCTGGACGACCATCAGCCGGCGGCGGTCACCCCGCGGGGCCGTCGCGAGCAGCGGGCGGTCGAACGTCCCGACGCGCACGAGGCGCAGGCCCCCGGCCTGCCGCGCCGTCTCGGCGCCGCCATCGCCCGACCCGCATGCGAGCAGGATCAGTGAGAGGAGGATCAGCGAGACGAGACGCGCTGCCATGACCTCATGGTGGCACGCCGTCGACGCAGGGAGGGGGAGGAATGTCGCCGCAGGTCCCTACGAGGGACATGACGAATCGTGACCGCTCCACACTCCTCCTCGTCGAGGAGGACGACGCCACCCGCGTCTTCCTCGCCGACAACTTGACCGCCGACGGCTTCGACGTCCTGGTCGCCGACAGCGCCCGCGATGGGCTGCGGCTGCTCGAGTCGAAGTTCCCGGACGTCGCACTGATCGATGCCGGCCTGCCGCAGGCGTCCGGTCTCGAGCTCCTCGCGCTCGTGCGCGAGGCCGACGGCGTGGCGAGCCGCGTCAACCCGCAGGTGCCGCTCCTGGCACTCGTCCCGCACGACGGCGAGCTCGACCGCGTGCGCGCGCTCGAGCGCGGCGCAGACGACGTGCTGACGCGGCCCTTCTCGTACCGCGAGCTCCGGCTGCGCATCGACGCGCTGCTGCGCCGCTCGGGACACCGCGCCGGTGGCGGGCGCCTACGCGTGGGCGATCTCGAGATCGACACGGCCGCCCGGGCCGTCCACCTCTCCGGCCGCCCACTCGACTTGAGTGCGAAGGAGTTCGCGCTCCTGCGCGTGCTCGCCGCCGACCCCACACGGGTGCACACCAAGAGCGAGCTCCTGCGCAGCATCTGGGGCGCGAGAACGGTGGGGGCCACCCGCACACTCGACTCTCACGCGTGCCGCCTGCGTCGCAAGCTCGGCGCGGACGGCGGGCGCTACGTCGTCAACGTCTGGGGTGTCGGCTACCGCCTGGTCGATGTCCCGGCGCCGGTGCCGCTCGCGGCATGAGCGCGAGGCGCCGGGCAGCCGTCCTCGGCGGCCTCGCGGTCCTGCTCGGCGTCCTTGCGGCCTCCGACGTCGCGGGTCGCGAGTCGGCGCTTCAGCGTCGGCTCGGCCCGGTCGTCGACGTCGTGACGCTGCGCAGGCCCGTCGAGCGCGGGGCGCAGATCGGCCGCGCGGCGCTCGCCGTCCGCCGCGTCCCATCGCGCTACGCGCCCGCTGGAGCGTTTCGCACCCCCGATGAGGTCGTCGGGGCGCGCGCGGCGGTCGCGCTCCCGGCCGGAGCTGATCTGCAGCCCGGCGTCCTGGCCGGGGGCGAGCGCGGCGCGAGCGGCGACGGCCTCGCAGATGCCGGGCCGAGCGAGCGCATCGCGCGGATCGTCGCGATCGGCGACGCGGGCGAGCTGCCGCCGGGGACCCGCGCGGACATCCTCATCACGCGGGAGGGGTCCGCGGGCGCCGTGCGCACCGAACTCGCATTGAGCGCGGTCGAGGTCGTCGGCTCCGACCCGGTGTCCGCGGCGGGTGAGGGCGAGCTCGCCGGTCTGCCCCGGGTGGCGCTCAGCCTGCGTGTGACCGTCGCGCAGGCGATCACGCTCGTCGAGGCCCAGAACGCCGCCCGCGAACTGCGGGTCCTGCCGCGGCCCGCGGGCTAGGCCCTCGTGCCCACGACCACGGAGCTCTTCGACCGCCTCGCGCTGGCGCTGCGTGATCGGCTGATCGACGAGGCATTCGCCGGGCGCGCGACGACGCCGCAGGAGCTGATCGACCGGGAGGCGGGGAGCCTCGCACCTGGGGATCGGCGGCGCCTCACCGCCATGGTCGAGGTGCTGACGCGCGGTCTCGGGCCGCTCGAACCGCTGCTCGCCGATCCGGAGGTCGACGAGATCCTCGTCAGCGGGCTCGCGCCGATCTGGGTCGAGCGGCATGGTCGCCTGGTGCGCACCGACGCGCACTTCGCCGACGACGCGCAGCTGCGCGAGGCGATCGAGCGGCTGCTCCAGCCCGTCGGGCGCCGGGTGGACGAGGCGCAGCCACTGTGCGACACCCGTCTCCCGGACGGTTCGTGCGTGAACGTCGTCCTGCCCCCGCTCGCGCTCGATGGGCCGGCGATCGCGATCAGGCGCTTCAGGCCGCGCGGCTTCAGTGCGCAGGAGCTTGTCGCGGGCGGCGCGTGGACGCCTGCGGCGCTGGACCTGTTGCGTGCTGCGGTCCGCGGCCGTCTGAACATCCTCGTCTGCGGGGCCACGGGCTCCGGCAAGACGACGACGCTCGCAGCGCTGCTCGGCCTGCTGCCGTCCGGCGAGCGCGTCGTGACGATCGAGGACACCGCGGAGCTGCGCCTCGAGCTCGAGCACGCGGTGCGCCTTGAGACGCGTCCGGCGAACGTCGAGGGTCGCGGAGAGGTCACGATCCGCACGCTCGTGCGCAACGCGCTGCGGATGCGGCCGGACCGCATCGTCGTCGGCGAGGTCCGCGGTGCGGAGGCGCTCGACATGCTCTCGGCGATGGCCACGGGCCATGACGGGTCGCTCGGGACGATCCACGCCGGCTCGGCCGCCGGGGCGATCGAGCGGCTGGAGACGCTCGCGCTGATGGCCGGCGTCGGACTGCCGCACGCGGCGGTGCGCGGGCAGGTGCGCGCCGCCATCGATCTCGTCGTCGTCGTCCGGCGCGACCCCGATGGGGCCCGGCGGCTCATCGAGATCGGCGAAGTCCCCGAGCCGGCGAGCGAGGAGGGCGCGGTGCGGCCGCTCTACGCCCTGCGCGACGGTCGCCCCGTGGTCCGTGCGCCGCTGCGCGAGCGCGTGGTCCAGGGCCTCGTTCTGGGGCTCCGGTGAGCGCGCTGCTCGCCGGCCTTGCGGCGGCCCTCGCCGTGCCGGCCGTGTTCGAGCTCCTGCGCCTGGTCGCGCCCGCGCGGGCGCTCACGCTGGTCACGACGGCGCTGGCCCCGGCCCGCGCTGCCGGCCGGGGCGGCCGGACGGCCGCCGGCGAGCAACGCCGGCTCGCGCTCGTCGCCGCCTTGGCCGCGTGCGTCGCGGGGTGGCTCATTGCCGGGGCGCTTGTGGCCATGGTGCTCGTCGCGGTCGGCCCGCTGCTCGCACGCGCCGTGGTCCGCGTGCGGCACGAGCGCTGGCGCACAGCGGTCGAGGCCGATGCGCCGGCAGCGGCCCGGGCGCTTGCGGATGCGTACGCCGCGGGGCATGCGCTGGGCGGCGCCCTGGACGTCGCTGCCAGCGACGGGGCGCTGGCGGCGCGCACGCGCGAGCTCCTGCGTGAGAGCGTCGCGGCTCGCGAGGCGGGCGCCACGCTCGACGTCGCGCTCGCGGGGCTCGTCGCGCGCAGCGGGCCTGGGGCGTGGGCGGGCATCGTGGCCCTGCTGCTGCTCCAGCGGGAGACCGGCGGCGACCTCGTGCGCCTGCTGCGCGAACTGGCCGAGGACCTCGAACATGGAGCGCGCGTCGAGGCCGAGGCGCGCTCGGCGAGCGCGCAGGCGCGCCTCACGGCGCGCATCGTCGTCGCACTCCCGGCGCTCGGGGCAGCGATCGCCCTCCTCGCGGCGCCGTCGATCGCGAGCGCCGTCATCTCGAGACCCGGACCGCGCGGGCTGCTGATCACGGCCGTCGTCCTCCAATGCTTGGCGCTCGTCGCCGTGCGACGCCTCGCCCGCGTGGGGGAGCGATGACCCTCGCGGTGCTCGCCGCTGGTTGCGCCGTGGGCTGCGCGTTCGCCGCGCTCGCGCAGCTCCTGGGCGCCCTGCGTCACGCGCGATCGCTGCCGCGCGAGCGCCGCGGGCCCGTGCGACTCGTGCTCCGGGCCATGGCGACGCCGCCGGCGCCGGCGGGGCTCGCGCGCCTCCTCGACGCGGCCGACGCTGCGGGTCGCCTCTCCGTCCGTGAGCTCATGGCCATCAAGTCGTTGACGGCGGGTGGGTGCTTGCTCGTTCTGATGCTCGGCGCGAGCGCGCTGCCCGGGAGGCTCGGTGTGCTGCTGCTCGTCCTCGGACCGGTCGGCGCGTTCCACGCGCCCGACCTCCTGCTGCTGCGCCGGGCGCGGGAGCGTGCTGCGCGGGTCCGTGCCGAGGCGCCGCAGGTGATCGACCGCGTACGGCTCGCCGTGGGGGCCGGTCTCCCCGCTGGGCAGGCGCTCGAGCGCGCCGCACGGCATGGAGAGGGGCCGCTCGCGCTCGAACTGCGGCGCGCAGCGGCTGCGATGGCGGTCGGCCTCCCGCAGTCCGCGGCGCTGCGCAGGGTGGTGGAGCGGTGCCCCGTCCCGGAGGTCGAAGCCCTTGCAGCGCTGGTCGGACGCTCGGCGCGGCATGGGACGCCGGCCGGGCCCGCGCTCGCGGCGCTCGCAGCTGGGGCGCGCTCGGAGCGGGCGCGGCGGATCCGCGATCGGGCCCAGCGGGCGGCTCCGAAGATCCAGCTCGTCGTCGCGCTGCTGCTCGTGCCCGCGGCGCTGTGCCTCATCGCCGCCGCGATCCTCGCCGGCCTGCGCTGACGGGGGTGGGAGCAGGTGGGGGAGGCCCCGCCGCGGTCCCACCGACCGGCGCTGGTGGGGAAGCGCCCGCGCGCCAATTCGAGGGGTCGGTGGGGGGGCGTTGGGAAGGAAGGTGGGAAAAAATGTCGTGGAGGGGTTGACAGTGGGACGAAGTGGGGTATTGTCTGCGCCACGCGGACCTGGGTGGAGGGGCACCTCCCACCCCTCCACCCCGGCCCGCAACCTCTTCTCTCGCCCCGGGGAAACGGCGAGTTCTCATGGCCTTTCGCGGCACCTTCGACCACACACTCGACGCAAAGAACCGCCTGACGGTTCCGCGCACCTTCCGTGCCGCGCTGAGCGACGGAGTGGTCATCGCCAAGGGCATCGAGCAGTGCGTCGCGGTGTGGACCCCCGCCGACTACGAGCGCTTCGTCGACACCGCCCTCGGCTCGCTCAACCCGCTCTCCCCGGATGCGCGCAACCTGCAGCGCTTCTTCTCCGCCAACGCCGTCGAGACCGAGCTCGACGCCGCAGGCCGGATCATGGTCCCCGGCTTCCTCCTCGAGCACGGCGGGCTGCAGAAGGACGTCGTCGTCACCGGCGCCGGCCCGTGCCTTGAGCTCTGGGACCGTGCGGCCTGGGCGGTCGAGAACGAGCGCCTCGCCGCCGACGTCATCGGCATCACCGACGCCCTGGGCCGGGCCGGGTAGGTCATGATCCTGATGACCGAGGGTCACGTCCCCGTTCTGGCCGACGAGCTCCTCGAGGTCCTTGATCCTCAGCCCGGCGACGTCGCGATCGACGCGACCTTCGGTGCCGGCGGCCATGCGCGCCTCGTCGCCGAGCGGATCGGCCCGGAGGGGCTCCTCATCGGCATCGACCGCGACCCGGAGGCGGTCGAGCGCTTTGCGCGCTTCGCCGACGAGGCGCCGTGCCGCACGCGCCTTGAGGTCGGGGCGTTCGCGCAGGTCCTCGAGCAGCTCGCCGACGAGGGCGTGCGCGCCGACATCGTCTACCTCGACCTCGGCGTCTCCTCGATGCAGATCGACACGCCGCAGCGCGGATTCTCCTACAGCGTCGACGCGCCGCTCGACATGCGGATGGACACCACGGAGCCCTTCAGCGCGGCCGAGCTGGTCGCGACATGGGACGAGCGGCAGCTCGTCAGCATCCTGCGCGAGTACGGGGAAGAGCGCTACGCACGCCAGATTGCCCGCGCGATCGTGCGTGAGCGTGAGCGTGAGCCGATCACGACGACCGCCCGCCTCGTCGACGTCGTGACCCGCGCGGTGCCGACCCCCGCGCGATTCACCGGCGGCCACCCCGCTAAGCGGACCTTTCAGGCGCTGCGGATCGCAGTCAACGACGAGCTCGGCCAGATCGACGCCGGGCTGCCGGCGGCGTGGGAGTGCCTCGCCCAAAACAGCCGATTTGCAGGGATCTCCTTCCATTCGCTGGAAGACCGGCGCGTGAAGCACTTCCTCGCCGACCTCGCGCAGGGCTGCATCTGCCCGCCGGACCTGCCGATCTGTCGCTGCGGTCACGAGCCGCAGGCCGAGCTCCTGATCCGTGGCGGCCGCGTCGCCTCCGAGGAGGAGGCCGCGCGCAACCCCCGCTCGACGTCCGCACGCCTGCGTGCTGCCCGCCGCCTGACCCGTCCAAAGGACGTTGCCGCATGACCCCGCCGCCCCCTCCCGCAGCCACCGCCGCAGGGCGCCTCGGCGTTCCCGCTCGTCCGCCGCGCCAGCGCGCAGCGGCGCCCCCGCGCGCGCCGCGACCCGCACGGCCCCCGCGCCGCGTCTCCGGCCCCGCCGCCGGTCGCGGTGCCCGCGCAGCCGCGATGACCGCGCCCGCGGTCGCGCTGCCGGCGATCCCGCGCATCCATCTCCCGCGCCCGTCGGCACGCGGACTGCGCGCCGTCCCCGCCTTCGTCATCGGTCGCCTGCGCGGCCGCGCGCTGATCGTCGTGCTCGCCGCGCTGCTGCTCGGCCTCGTCTTCCTCCAGGTGACGCTCCTGGGGCTCAACACCGGAATCAGTCAGAACGTCGTGCGCGCGCAGGTCCTTGAGCGCGACAACGGGTCCAAGCGCGCGCTCATCTCGCGGCTTGAGGCCGGGCAGCGCATCGAGGACGTCGCCGCACGCCTCGGCATGGTGATGCCCGGAGCCGGAGCGGTCTGTTACCTCAAGGCCGGCGGCAGCGGCAAGTGCTCCGGTGGCGATCCCGCCGCAGCGGGCTCCGCGACCGACCCGGCGGCCCCGGCGACGCTGCAGGCGGCGACGCCGGGCAGTGCAGCCGCGGACCAGACGACGACGGCGCCCGCCGCCCAGGACACGGGCTCGACCGACACGGCCACCGCACCGGCGGCCCCGCAGCAGGACGCCGCGCCGCAGACCACCGCAGCGCCGCAGCGGCAGCAGCCCGCACCGGCACCGCAGCCGGCTGACATCGGCGGCATGGCCGCCGGAAACGGGGGATAGGGCCGGGTGCCGCAGATCGAGCGCCGTCTCGGCCTTCTCTTCGCCGTCTTCGTCGGCGCCCTCGCCATCGCCGCGCTCAAGGCGGGCTACATGACCGTCATCAAGGGCGGCGGACTCTCCGCCGTCGCGTCGTCCCAGCAGGTCACCGTGCGCAAGGTTCCGGCGCGCCGCGGCTCGATCGTGGACCGCCAGGGGACCCCGCTCGCCACCTCCGAGCCCGCGGACGACATCTCCGCCACGCCGTACCTCATCAAGGATCCGGTGAAGGTCGCCGACAAGCTCGCGCCGATCCTCGGCACGGAGCCTGCGACGCTCGCGCGGCAGCTCGCGCGCCGTGACACCGGCTTCGTGTACCTCAAGCGCCAGGTGCCCGCGACCACGTCCGAGAAGGTTCGCGCGCTGAAGCTCGAGGGCATCGACCTGACGCCCGGCCACCTGCGCAGCTACCCGCGCGGCATGCTCGCCTCCCAGGTGATCGGTGCCGTGGGGACCGACGGCAACGGCCTCTTCGGCCTCGAATACAGCCGTGAGAAGCAGCTGCGCGGCACCGACGGCGAGCAGCGCCTCGTCTTCGATGGCGCGCGGCAGGCGATCAACGTCCGCGACGTGCGCCCGACGAAGGCCGGCGACGCGGTCCGCCTGACGATCGACGCGGAGATCCAGTCGCAGACCGAGCAGGTGCTCCAGGGGGTCGGGGAGACCTACAAGGCGAAGGGCGCCACCGCGATCGTGATGGACCCCCGCGACGGCTCGGTGCTCGCGCTGGCCAACTGGCCGCGGATCAATGCGAACGACCCGGGGTCAGCAACCGCCGAGGCGCTGCAGGACAAGGCCGTCGGCCTGACCTACGAGCCGGGCTCGACCTTCAAGCCGTTCACCGTCGCCGGCGCGCTCGAGGAGGGCGCCGTGACGCCCAAGACGAGCTTCAACCTGCCGCCGACGATCACGATGTACGACCGCACGATCGGCGAGTCGCACGACCGCGGCTGGGCGACGCTCGACACCGCCGGGATCCTCGCGCAGTCGAGCAACGTCGGCACGATCTTCATCGGGCGTCGGCTGGGCGCGAGGCGCTTTGACCACTGGGTTCATCGCTTCGGTTTCGGCCGCAAGACCGGCGTGGATCTGCCGGGCGAGGAGCAGGGCCTCGTGATCCCGTACGAGAAGTACTCGGGCGTCTCGATGGGCAACCTGCCGATCGGGCAGGGACTCCTCGTCACGCCCATGCAGATGATGGCCGCCTACGCCGCGATCGCCAACGGCGGCGTGCTGCACCGGCCGCGCGTCGTTGAGGAGGTCAACGGGCGCCGCGTCGCGGGCGACAAGGGCACGCGGATCATCTCCGAGCAGACGGCAGCGCACATCCGGCGCATGCTCGAGGGCGTCCTCGCTCCGGGCGGCACGGCGAGTGAGGTGTCGATCCCGGGCTACAAGCTCGCGGGCAAGACCGGCACGGCCAACAAGATCGACCCTGCGACCGGCGAGTACTCCAAGGAGCGCTACGTCGCCTCGTTCGTCGGCATGGCCCCCGCCAGGCACCCGGAGTTGCTCGTGGCCGTCATCGTCGACGAGCCGCAGGGCGCGATCTACGGCGGCGAGGTGGCCGCCCCGGCCTTCGGCAAGATCGCCGCATTCGCGCTCCCGTACCTGCGGATCTCCCCGAACTGACCGCCCGGACGCCCGAGTAGTCTGCCGCTGAGATGGACCTGCGGGACCTCTTCCGGGGTCTCGTTCTCGACGCTGGAGCGCTTCCGGAGGTCGAGATCGAGGCGCTGGCCTACGACGATCGCGATGCGGGCCCCGGCTGCGCCTTCTTCTGCGTCCCGGGATTCACATGGGATGGCCATGACTTCGCCCCGGCCGCCGTCGCGCGCGGCGCCGCCGCGCTCGTCGTCGAGCGCCCCCTGGGGCTCGGTGTTCCGGAGGTGCTCGTCCCCGATGCCCGGGCCGCGATGGCGCCCGCGGCGGCACGCCTGCACGGCGATCCGACGAGCGCGCTGCGCATCGTCGGCATCACCGGCACCAACGGCAAGACCACGACGGCCTTCCTCGTGCGTGCGCTGCTCGAGGCGGCCGGTGTGGCGACCGGCCTGATCGGGACGGTCGACCAGATTGTCGGCGGCGAGCGCACCGCTGCGGAGCGCACGACCCCGGAGGCACTCGACCTCCAGCGGCTCTTCGCCCACATGCGCGATGCCGGCGACCGGGCGTGCGTCATGGAGGTCTCCTCCCACGCGCTCGCGCTCCATCGCGCCGATGCGATCCAGTGGGACACTGCGATCTTCACGAATCTCACGCAGGACCACCTCGACTTCCACCCGACGATGGAGGCGTACTTCGAAGCAAAGCGGATGCTGTTCGCCGCGGACCCGCGCGTGCGCATCGCCAACGTCGATGACCCCTACGGGCGGCGGCTCGCGGACGAGTTCCCCGGCACGGTGCGGATCGGGATCGACAGTCAGGATGCCGACCTGCGCGCGACCTTTTCCGGCGGCACGCGGTTCACGGCCGACGGCCGTGAGTGGGAGAGCCCGCTGCCGGGGCGCTTCAACGTCCTCAACGCCCTCTGCGCGATCGCTGCGGGGCGCTCCGCCGGGCTCGCGGACGAGGCCATCGCCGCGGCCCTTGCGGATGCTGTCGTCGCGCCAGGGCGCTTTGAACCGATCGATGCGGGACAGGACTTCACCGTCCTTCTCGACTACGCGCACACGCCGGACTCGCTCGACAACGTCCTGCGCGCCGCACGCGAGCTCATTCCCGGGAAGGTCATCGTGGTGTTCGGCTGTGGCGGCGACCGCGACCGTGGCAAGCGGCCGCTCATGGGCGAGATCGCGGCGCGCGGCGCCGACGCGGTCGTCGTCACGTCGGACAATCCCCGATCCGAGGACCCGGACGCGATCATCGAGGAGGTGCTCGCCGGCGTTCCCGCTTCCCATGCCGCACGCGTGCGCTTCATCGCCGACCGCGCGGCGGCGATCGGCGACGCGCTCGCTGAGGCCGCAGCGGGGGACGTCGTCGTGATCGCCGGCAAGGGCCACGAGCAGGGGCAGGAGCTGGCCGGGGGCGTGGTCGTGCCGTTCGACGACCGGACCGTCGCGCGCGCGGCCCTTGAGCAGGTGCGCGGCTGATGCGCTCATGGGACGCCCAGCGGATCGCCGTCGAGGCCTGCGCGGAGCTCGTGGACGCCGGGCCCACCGTGCGCCCGCCCGGGCCCACGCGGGTCGTCATCGACTCGCGCAGCGCCAGTGCCGGGGACCTCTTCGCGGGCCTTCGGGGTGAACGCCACGACGGCGGCCGCTTCGCCGCCGACGCGCTCGCAGCGGGCGCCTGGGGCGTCCTTGTGGGCGAGGAGCACCGCGAGGTGCGCGGCCCTGGCGCCGTGCTTGTCGCGCCCGACCCGCTCGCCGCGCTCCAGCGCCTCGCGAGCGCCTGGCGGCACGAGCTCGGCTGCCCGGTGATCGCGATCACCGGTTCCACCGGCAAGACCTCGACGAAGGACATCCTGCGCGGCATGCTCGCGCCGCAGCGGAGCGTCGTCGCCACCGACGAGAACCGCAACAACGAGCTCGGCCTGCCGCTCACGATCCTCGGCGCGCCTGAGGACACCGACGTGCTCGTCCTCGAGATGGGCATGCGCGGTGCGGGCCAGATCGCCGAGCTCGCGGCGATCGCGCAGGCCGACGTCGGCGTCATCGTCAGCGTCGGTCCGGTGCACCTGGAGCTGCTCGGCTCGGTCGAGGCGATCGCGGCCGCGAAGGCCGAGCTCTGTGCCGCGCTGCCGGCGCATGGCGTCGCCGTCGTCCCCGCCGGCGAGCGGCTTCTCGAGCCGCATCTCGACATCGCGGCGCGCGTCGTGACCTTCGGCCCGGGCGGCGACGTCGCAGCGCTCCCCGACGGGCTCGACCTGCCGCTGAGCTCGGCGCACATGCGCACCAACGCCCTTGCCGCGCTCGCGGCCGCGCGGGCGATCGGGGTCGAGCCGACGGGGCGCGTCGAGGTGTCGCTGTCGCGTCTGCGCGGCGAGCGGATCGACGTCGGGCGCGACATCGTCGTCATCGACGACTGCTACAACGCCAATCCGATGTCGATGCAGGCCGCCCTCGACGACCTCGCCGAGACGGCCCACGGCCGTCGCGTCGCCGTGCTGGGGAACATGCTCGAGCTCGGGCCCGACGAGCGGCGCTTCCACGCTGAGCTCGGCGCTCAGGCGCGGGCCGCCGGCGTCGAGCTGCTCGTGACCGTCGGGTCGCTCGCCGCCCACGCGGGGGCGTCGTACGGCGGGCCAGTGCAGGCCGTCGCCACGGCCGCCGACGCGGCGGCGCTGCTGCCGCGCCTCGTCGAGCCGGGGGACACCGTCCTCGTCAAGGCATCGCGCGGCGTCGGCCTTGAGGTCGTCGCGCAGGCGCTCATCGAGGCGCGGGGGGCCTGACATGGGTGAGGTCCTGATCGGCGGCACGGCCGCGCTGCTGCTCTGCATCTTCTTGTCACCGCGGTTCATCGCGTTCATGCATGACCGGCAGTTCGGGCAGCAGATCCGCGAGGAGGGCCCGGCCGGGCACCACGCCAAGGCGGGCACGCCGACGATGGGCGGCGTGATCATCCTCATCGCGATCGCCGTCCCGTTCCTCATCCTCACGGACTGGGACTGGCGCGCCGTCGGCGTGTTCGGGACGCTCGTGGCCTGCGCCGGGATCGGCTTCGCGGACGACTACGTGAAGATCGTCAAGCGGCGCTCGCTCGGGCTGCGCGGGCGCACGAAGCTCATCCTCACGATCATCATCAGCCTCGCGCTCTGGTGGATCGCCAAGGAGAAGGCGGGCATCACGACGACGGTCCGCCTGCGCATCGTCGATGCGAGCGTCGACGTCGGCCCGCTCTTCCCCGTCCTCATCTACTTCGTGATCGCCGGCTCCGCCAATGCGGTCAATCTCACCGACGGGCTCGATGGGCTCGCGGCGGGGTGCGCGGCGATCGTGATGCTCGCGTTCATCGGCATCACGTACATCACGACCGGCGACCGCGACCTGTCGCTGCTGAGCGCCTGCGTGGTCGGCTCCTGCGTCGGGTTCCTGTGGTTCAACGCCTTCCCCGCGACGATCTTCATGGGGGACACCGGGTCCTACGGGCTCGGTGGTGCGGTCGGGGCGCTCTCGATCATGACGAACACCGAGATCCTCCTGCTCCTGCTCGGCGGCATCTTCGTCATCGAGGCGCTGAGCGTGATAATCCAGGTCTTCGCGTTCAAGACGTTCCGCCGGCGGGTGTTCCTGATGGCGCCGATCCACCACCACTTCGAGATGCGCGGATGGTCGGAGACGAAGATCATCCTGCGCTTCTGGATCGTCGCGATCGTTCTCGCGGCGATCGGGTTCACGCTCTACCAGGCGTCCGTCAGCTGACCGTCGTGGACGGCGCGCACCATCGCCCACCGCTGCCTCCCGGCCCGTGGCTCGTCGTGGGGCTGCGGCGCTCCGGGGTGGCCGCGGCGCGCGCGCTCTGGGCCGCCGGTGAGCCAGTGCTCTGCGTCGACTCCGGCGAGCCGGGGGAGGAGGCGCTCGCGCTGCGCTCCGAGGGCCTGGAGGTGTGGACCGGCGTCGATGGGCTCGCGGAGCTCGAGCGGGCCCGCGCGGTCGTCAAGAGCCCCGGTGTGCCCGCGCAGGCGCCGGTGATCGCCGCCGCGCGAGCACGCGGCATTCCGGTCCTCGGTGAACTCGAACTGGGGTGGCGGCTCGTCGAGCGTCCCTTCGTCGCCGTCACCGGCACCAATGGGAAGACGACGGCGGTCGAGCTGCTCGGCGAGATCTGGCGGGCGGCCGGGCGCGACGTCACGGTCGCCGGCAACGTCGGGACGGCCGTCACCGGGCTCGTCGGCGCGCTCGCGCCGGCCGCGACGGTCGTCTGCGAGGCGAGCTCGTTCCAGCTCGAGGACGCGCTCTCCTTCGCCCCGGAGGTCGCCGCGATCCTCAACCTCACGCCCGACCACCTCGACCGCCACGGCGACTTCGAGGACTATCGCCGCGCGAAGCTCGCGATCTTCGAGCACCAACGCGAGGACGGGATCGCCGTCGGGCCCCCCGAGCTGCTCGCGCTGGCCGGCGGTGCTGGGCAGCGCGTGACCTTCGGCGGCGGCGAGGCCGACCTCGCCGTGCGCGACGACGCGCTCTGGTGGCGTGGCGACCGGCTGATCGCCGCAGGCGAGATCCGGCTGCGCGGCATGCACAACGTCTGGAACGCCGCGGCCGCCGCAGCCACGGCACTCGCGTATGGCGTGCCCCGGGAGGCGGTCGTCGAGGCGCTCACGACCTTCGCCGGCGTGGAGCACCGGATCGAGGAGGTGGCGACGCTCGGCGGCGTGCTCTGGGTCAACGACTCCAAGGCGACGAACGCGAGCTCCACGAACGTCGCCCTCGCCGCATTCGATGCGCATGTCCACCTCATCGCGGGCGGACAGGGCAAGGGCCAGGACTTCACGGTCCTGCGCGGCGCGGTCCTCGCGCGTGCGGCGGCCGTCTACCTCATCGGGGAGGACGCCGAGGCGCTCGAGGACGCGCTCGACGGCACCGTGCCGCTGCACCGCTGCGGCGATCTCGAGGCGGCCGTCGCCCAGGCTGCGGCAGCCGCTGCGCCCGGGGATGTCGTCCTGCTCTCACCGGCCTGCGCGAGCTTCGATCAGTTCGCGGACTACGAGGACCGCGGCCGCGCCTTCCGCGCCCTCGTCGCAGCCCGCAATTCCTGACGTCGAGGGGGAAGGAAACCCCGGCCGCGCGGCGAAGGAGGCCGCGATGGCTCGCGTTGCCGCCCGCGCCTCCGCCTCTGCCCCTGCCGTAGTGCAGCCAGATCGCGCTGCGCGCTCCCGCCGTGCCCCTGAGGGAACCCCGCTGATCTACGTCGTCATGTGCCTCCTCGCCGGGGGCGCCGTGATGGTCTACAGCGCCTCCTCCGGGACGACGGTCGTCCAGGGCGGCGACGGGATGGGCTTCCTTACGAAGTACGTCGTCTATGCCGCCCTGGGCTTCGTCGCGATGCACTGGATCGCGCGCACGCCGCTCGACCGCGTCCTGCGCATGACCGGCCCGCTGCTCGCCGTCTCGATGGCGCTCCTCTTCGCCGTCAAGGTCCCCGGCCTTGGCGTCTCGGTCAACGGCGCGCAGCGCTGGCTCGGCGCCGGGCCGCTGCAGTTCCAGCCGAGCGAGATCGCGAAGCTCGCGCTCGTCCTCTACGCGGCGCGGTTCCTCGCCGAGCGGCCACGCGGATTGCGCACGATCAAGGACCTCCTGCCGCTCGGGATCGTCGTGATCTCGTCGGTCGGGCTCGTGCTGCTCCAGCCGGACCTCGGCACCGCGCTCGTGATCATCTTCACGATGGGCGCCATGCTCGTCGCGGCCGGGGTGCCGTGGCCGTGGATCTGGACGCTCGGCGGATGCGGCGCGTTCCTCGTGTCGCTCTACTCGCTGTCGGCCCCGTACCGCCGCGCGCGCCTGACGACCTTCCTCAACCCCTGGGACCACGCCGCGGACGCCGGCTTCCAGTCGGTCCAAGGCCAGATCGCGATCGGCTCCGGCGGCGTCGTGGGCCGCGGGCTCGGCCAGTCGGTGCAGAAGATCTTCTATCTCCCCGAGGCCCACACCGACTTCATCCTCGCGATCATCGGCGAGGAGCTCGGACTGCTCGGGATCTTCGGCCTGATCGTGCTCTACGGCGCCTTCGCGTGGGCGGGCCTGCGCATCGCCCAGCAGGCGAAGGGGCGGTATGCCGCGCTGCTCGCCGGCGGTCTCACCTCGCTCGTGCTCTGCCAGGCGTCGCTCAATCTCTTCGCGGTCCTCGGCCTCGCGCCGCTGACCGGCGTCCCGCTGCCCTTCATCTCCTATGGCTCCACGAACCTCGTGGTGCTGCTCGCCGCCACGGGCCTGTTGATCAACGTCGCACGCGGCGGCTCGGTCCACCTGCGTGCCGTCACCCAAGGACCCGATGCGCAACGATCCACAGCCGATGCCGACGACCTTCGTGATCGCCGCCGGGGGGACAGCCGGGCACGTGGTGCCGGCGCTCGCGGTGGCCGACGCGCTGCGGGCTGAGCTGCCCGCCGCGCGCGTCGTCTTCATCGGCGGTGAGCGCGCCGAGCGCGAGCTCGTACCCGCTGCCGGCTACGAGCTGCGGACCCTGGAAGTCGAGGGCCTCAGTCGGACACACCCGTTGCGCGCCGCCCGTGCGGTGTGGCGCTCCGTGCGCGCGATCGGCGTGGCCCGCAGGATCCTCGATGAGCTGGGGCCGGTCGCCGTGATGGGCGGGGGCGGCTACGTCGCCGGTCCTGTGGGACTCGCTGCCTCGCGCCGCGGGACGCCGCTCGTCCTGACCGAGGCCGACAGCCACCTCGGCCTCTCCAACCGCCTCCTGGCGCGGCGCGCGCGCCGCGTCTGTCTCGCCTTCCCGCTCGAGGGGCGCGACGGTGATCGCTACCGCGTCACCGGGCGCCCCGTGCCCCCGCCCGCCACCGACCGCCACGCGGCGCGCGTCCGCTTCGGCCTGCGCGACGACGACACGGTCGTGCTCATCTTCGGCGGCTCGCTGGGCGCGCGGTCAATCAATGAAGCCGCCGTCGCCGCGTTCGGCTCAGGCGATCCGAGGTTCCGCGTGCTTCACGCCGCGGGGGAGCGCGACGTCGCCGCGCTGTGCGCGCGGCTCGCGGAGCCGCCCCCTGGCCACTACGACCTGCGCGGTTTCATCGGGGACTTCGGTGACGCGCTGCTCGCGGCCGACCTCGTGGTCGCGCGCTCCGGCGGATCGGTGTTCGAGATCGCCGCGCATGGGCGTCCCGCGATCCTCGTCCCGTACCCCCACGCTGCGGGCGACCACCAGACGGGCAACGCGCGCTGGATGGAGGCCGCCGGCGCCGCGGTCGTCGTCGCGGACGCCGACCTCGATGCGGCACGGCTGACGGCCGAGGTGCGCGGGCTGCTCGGCGACCGCGCGCGTCTGGACGCGATGGCCCGCGCCTCCCTGGGGCTCGCGCGCCCGGACGCCGCACAGGTGATCGCCGCTGAGCTACTCGCCGCCGTAGGGCAGGCATGACGGGCTCCCCGTGGGCCGGGCGACGGCTGCACCTCATCGGCATCGGCGGCGCGGGCATGAGCGGTTACGCCCTCGCGGCGGCGGCACTCGGCGCGCAGGTGAGCGGCTCCGACCGTGCGCAGTCGCCGCTGCTCGACGAGCTGCGCGCGGCCGGCATCGATGCGCGTGCCGGACACGACGCCGCGAACCTGCCGGATGACCCCGCGCTCGAGGTGGTCCGCTCCAGCGCGATCCCCGATGACAATCCGGAGGTCGTCGCGGCGCGCGAGCGCGGCCTGCGCGTGCTCCCGCGCGCCGACCTCCTCGGTGAGCTGAGCACCCTGCGCCGCACGATCGCCGTCGCCGGCGCGCATGGCAAGACCACGACCTCGAGCATGGTCGCCCACATCCTGCTCGCGTGCGGGATCGCTCCCGGCTATCTCATCGGCGGCCGCCTGCGGACCACCGGGCGCGGGGCCGACTGGGGCACGGGGGAGTGGCTCGTCGTCGAGGCCGACGAGTCCGATCGCTCGATGCTCGCGCTCGACGTCGACATCGCCGTGGTCACGAACATCGAGCTCGATCACCATGCGACCTACGGCTCGCTCGCGGAGCTGCGGGAGGTCTTCCGCGCGTTCCTCGACGGTCCACGGCACGCGGTCCTGTGGGATCGACCCGATCTGCTCGAGCTGCGCACCGGGGATCTCGTGCGGTACGACGACGGCGGGGCGGTGCTGACGGACGGTGCGATCGACCTCACGTGGCGCGGGCACGCCGTTCACCTCGCGGTGCCCGGACTCCACAACGCCCGCAATGCCGTCGCAGCCCTTGAGGCGGCGCGCCTCGCCGGTGTCGACGAGGCCGCCGCGGCGGCGGCGCTCGCGACCTTCGCCGGAGCGGGGCGCCGCTTCGAGCGGCTCGGCACCACGCCCGCAGGGGCGCTCGTCGTCGACGACTACGCGCACCACCCGACCGAGGTCGCGGCGACGATCGCGGCGGCCCGCACCCTGGGCGCGGGCCGGGTCGTGGCCGTCTTCCAGCCGCATCTCTACTCCCGCACCCAGCACCTTGCTGGTGCGTTCGGGCGCGCACTCGCAGCGGCGGACCTCGCCTGCGTCCTTGAGGTCTATCCCGCGCGCGAGCTGGCGCAGGACTTTCCCGGGGTGGGCGGCCGCCTGATCGCCGAGGCCATCGCCGATGCGGCGCCGGGACGCGAGGTGCTCTGGCTGCCGGGGTTCGACGACGCCGAGTGTGTCCTGGTCGATCGGCTGCGCGCGGGGGACGTCTGCCTCGTGCTCGGCGCCGGCGACGTGCGCGACCTCGGCGAGCGCCTCGTCGCGTGAGCAGGAGACGCAGCGGCCGCGCCGAACCACCAGAGGTGTCCGCGCGCTCTGCCGCCGCGCCGCGACGCCCCGGCGTCCCGCGCATCCTCACCCATCTGCCCCGGCCCTCCGGCTGGACGGCGATGATCGTCGCGTCGACGCTCGTGATCCTCATCGGCGGCTGGCTGCTCCTGCGCGACAGCGGGCTCGTGAAGGTCAGCACCGTCGAGGTGAGCGGCGTCAGCGGCCAGCAGGCCGCCCAGGTCCGCGCAGCGCTCGACGATGCCGCGCGCGGGATGACCACGCTGAACTACGACCGCGGCGAGCTCCTTGCCGCGGTGGCGCAGTACCCGATCGTCCGCGACGTCGTCGTCGAGCGCAAGCTGCCGCACACACTGCGCATCCGTGTCGTCCCGCGTGAGCCCGTCGGTGTCATCCGCGCAGGCGGCATGCGGGTCGCCGTCGCAGCCGACGGGGCGCTCCTGCGCGGCGTCTCCGCCGCCGACCTTCCGCCGATCGATGTGACGCTGCCCCCGACGGGCGTACGGGTCGCCGACCCGCGTGCGGCGGCCGGCCTCGCGGTGCTGGCGTCGGCACCCGATGCCCTGCGTCGTCGCATCACCGCGGTGCGGTCCGGCGGCGACGGGGTGACGGCGCAGCTGCGCGGGGGCCCGGCCCTGCGGTTCGGCACCGCGGACCGCGTCGCCTCGAAGTGGATCGCCGCCCGCCAGGTCCTGCGCGACCCCCTTGCGCGCCGTGCGACCTACATCGATCTGCGCATCCCCGAGCGGCCGGCGGCCGGGGGACTGACCGAGGCGCAGGGCGGAGCGCCGCAGGTCTCCGAGCTCGCACCCGCACCCGCCGCAGCACCGTCGACGCCCTAGCCTGACCCTCGACTAGGGCCTGAGGCTTTGCAACGCCTCAGCACTCGACCTGGGCCTGAGGGTCTGGTGGTTGCAATGGATGTTGCGTGGCTACCCTCTCGTTGACAGCCATTTCCGCCGATGTCACGGTGGATTGGCTTCTGGGACCGGCCTCGTGCCACAAGTCTCAACCCTATATCGAAGGTTGGACGAACAGCTCATGATGGACAGCAGCGGGACATACCTCGCCGTGATCAAGGTCGTCGGCGTGGGAGGCGGCGGCACGAACGCGGTGAACCGCATGATCGATGCGGGTCTGCGTGGCGTGGAGTTCATCGCCGCCAACACCGACGTGCAGGCGTTGCAGATGTGCGACGCCGACATCAAGCTCAACATCGGTCACGAGCTGACGAAGGGCCTCGGCGCCGGCGCCAACCCGGAGGTCGGGTTCGGTGCGGCTGCAGAGTCGCGCGACGAGATCAAGGAGGCGCTCAAGGGTGCGGACATGGTCTTCGTCACGGCGGGCGAGGGCGGCGGCACCGGCACCGGTGCGGCTCCCGTGATCGCTGAGATCGCCAAGAACGAGATCGGCGCGCTGACCGTCGGTGTCGTCACGCGCCCGTTCGAGTTCGAGGGGACGCAGCGGATGCGGTCCGCCGACGAGGGCATTCAGCGTCTGCGTGACGTCGTCGACACGCTCATCGTGATCCCGAACGAGCGGCTGCTTTCGACCGTCGATCGTCGCACCACGATCCTTGAGGCGTTCCGTGAGGCCGACAACATCCTGCGCCAGGGCGTCCAGGGCATCACCGACCTCATCACCATTCCCGGCCTCATCAACCTCGACTTCGCGGACGTGCGCACGATCATGTCGGACGCCGGCTCCGCGCTCATGGGCGTCGGCAGCTCCGCCGGCGAGCAGCGCGCCGTCGACGCGGCGAAGGCCGCCATCGAGAGCCCGCTGCTCGAGGACTCGATCGAGGGCGCGACCGGCATCCTGCTGAACATCACCGGCGGCCGCGAGCTCGGGTTGTTCGAGGTCAACGACGCCGCCCAGGTGATTCACGCGGCGGCAGATCCGAATGCGAACATCATCTTCGGCTCGGTCATCGACGATGCGATGGGCGATGAGGTCCGCGTGACGGTCATCGGCACCGGGTTCGACCATCGCGGTGCGCGCGGCGCGCGTCCGCGTGTCGCACGCGAGGAGACGCGCCGCTCGGCGGAGCGCTCGACCCGTGAGCGTGAGCCGCGCGTCGAGCGGCCGAAGGACCTCGAGATCGGCGACGACGATCTCGACATCCCCGCCTTCCTGAAGTAGCCGCACCCCGGCGCGGCGCGCGGCCCAGCGTCGCCGCGCCACGTCGGGGCCATTCGCCTGCGGCGTCGGTACGGTGCCGGTGGTGACCGACTCCGCTGCACGCCGCACCTCGCTGCACGATCGCCATGTCGCGGCGGGCGCGAAGCTCGTCCCCTTCGCCGGTTGGGAGATGCCCGTCCAGTACGCGGGCATCCGCCAGGAGCATGAGGCAGTGCGTGCGACGGCGGGCATCTTCGACGTCTCGCATATGGGTCAGATCGAGACGCGCGGCCCGCAGGCGCTCGAGCTGCTGCAGCTCCTGATCTCGAACGACATCGCCGCGATCCCGCTCGGCGGCGCCCAGTACGGCGTCCTGTGCCGCGAGGACGGCGGCATCATCGACGACCTCTTCACGTATCGCCTTGACGAGGAGCGGTTCCTCACCGTCACCAACGCGTCCAATCACGCGAAGGACTTCGACTGGTTCGCCGTCCACGCCGAGGGCTTCGACGCCGAGGTGCTCGACGTGGCGGACGACTTCGCGATGGTCGCGGTCCAGGGACCGCAGGCACGCGCCCTCCTCGCCCCGCTCGCGGACGCCCCGCTGCCCGCGCGCTTCACCGTCGCCAGCCTGACGATGGCCTGCGAGCCCGCGCTGGTGTGCGGTACCGGCTACACCGGGGAGGACGGGGTCGAGATCCTCTGTGCCCCCGACGTCGCCGGACGGATCTGGGACGCCGTCGTCGCAGCCGGCGCACAGCCCGCGGGGCTCGGCGCGCGCGACACGCTGCGCCTTGAGGTCTGTTACCACCTCTACGGCAACGACCTGATGGAGACGTGTGGTCCGATCGAGGCCGGTCTCGGCTGGTGCTGCCGCGAGGCGACGGGCTTCCTCGGCTCCGAGGCCGTCGCCGCCGTGCGTGACGCGGGTCCGTCCGAGCGCCTGGTCGCCTTCCAGCTGACCGGCCCGGGGATCGCCCGCCAGGGCAACCCGGTGCTCGGCGGCGGCGAGGTCACCAGCGGCACGCTGTCACCGACCCTCGGCGTCGCGGTCGGCATGGCGTACGTGCCCGCCGCGCGCGCTCATGTCGGCGAACCCCTTGAGATCGACGTCCGCGGGACCGTGCGCACCGCGGTCGTCGTGGAGAAGCCCTTCTACCGCGGGTCCGCCGCGTAGGATCGGGACGCACCCGCACCACCCACCGAAAGACGATCATGGCCGACGCGAGCTACCCCGCTGACCTCCTGTACCACCCCGAGCACGACTGGGCCCGGATCGACTCTGCCGACGCAGGTGTCGCCACCTTCGGCATCACGTGGTTCGCCCAGGATGCCCTCGGCGAGGTCGTGTTCTTCGACCCGCCGGCGGTCGGCGCGACGCTCAAGGCGGGCGCCTCGTACGCCGAGGTCGAGTCGGTCAAGGCGGTCAGCGAGGTCATCGCGCCGCTCTCCGGCGAGGTCATCGAGGTCAACGGCGCGCTGGGTGATGCGCCGGAGGCGATCAACGACGACCCGTACGGCGCAGGGTGGATGGTCAAGGTGCGTCTCGCCGATCCCAGCGAGGCAGACGCACTGCTCGACGTCGCGGCCTACGAGACCCTCCTCGGCTGAGCCTGTGAGTCGCTACACCGCCGTCACCGAGGACGATCTGCGCGAGATGCTCGCGACGATCGGCGTCGCATCGATCGATGAGCTCTTCGAGCAGGTCCCCGAGGGTGTGCGCCTCGGACGCGAGCTCGACCTCCCCGCCGGGCTCCCCGAGCAGGACGTCTACGCGCATCTGCGTGACCTCGCGGCGCGCAACACCTCCGCCGAGGACGAGGTCACCTTCCTCGGGGCGGGCATGTACGACCACTACGTCCCGGCGCTCATCGACATGCTCATGAGCCGCTCCGAGTTCCTGACGCCCTACACGCCCTACCAGCCCGAGATCAGCCAGGGCGGGCTCCAGGTGATGTTCGAGTACCAGACCGCGATCAGCGAGCTGACCGGGCTGCCCGTGTCGAACGCCTCGGTCTACGAGGGTCCGAGCGCGGTCGCCGCCGCCGGCTATCTCGCCAAGCTCGCCAACGGCAAGGGCAAGTTCGTCGTCTCGCGCGGCCTGCATCCCCACAGCCGCGAGACGCTGCGCACACACGCCCACGGATACGGCATCGAGGTCGTCGAGGTGCCTCTGCGCGACGGCGTCACCGACCCCGAGACCTGGGCCGCCGCGATCGACGGCGACACCGCCGCCGTCTTCTTCCAGCAGCCGAACTTCCTCGGCGCCGTCGAGGACGCCAAGGCGCTCGCCGACCTGGCGAAGGATTCGCCCGCCGTCATCGTCGGCTCGTACGACCCGATCCCGCTCGGCATCCTCGCGCCCCCCGGGGAGTGCGGCGTCGACGTCGCCGTGGGGGAGGGCCAGAGCCTCGGCAACCGCCTCGACTTCGGCGGACCGTCCTTCGGGTTCTTCGCCGCGACCGAGGCCTACCTGCGGCGCATGCCGGGCCGCATCGCCGGCGAGACGCGCGACGTCGACGGCCGGCGCGGCTTCGTGCTCACGCTCCAGACGCGCGAGCAGCACATCCGCCGCGAGAAGGCCACCTCGAACATCTGCACCTCCCAGGCGCTCAACGCGCTCGCCGGAGTCGTCTACCTCGGCTGGCTCGGTCGCGAGGGGCTCGTCGAGCTCGGCGAGCTGCTGCTCCAGCGCACCGCCTACGCCCGGGAGTGCCTGTCGGCGCTCGACGGGGTCGAGGTGCTGCACGAGCAGCCGGTCGTGCGCGAGTTCGCGCTGACCCTCGATGTCGACGGGCTCGACGCGGTGCGCCGTGTCATTGCCCGCTGCCAGGACGCGGGGATCAACCCGGGGTACGCGCTCGGCCAGGCCTACGAGGAGCACCCGACGGGCCTCCTCGTCGCGCTCACCGAGCAGCGCACGCGCGCGGACATCGACCGGCTCGCCGAGGTGCTGCGGGAGGCGCTCGCCGCCGAACGGGCAGGCGCAGCGGCACAGGAGGTGCGGGCATGACCGCCGAGGTCCTCGGGGCGACGCCGATGCAGCGTGAGGCCGCCGTCACGATCTTCGAGAAGGGCGCCGCCGGGCGCCGCGCCTTCGTGGCGCCGGACTCCGGCGTCCCTGAGCGCGACCCGCAGGAGCTGCTCGAGCCGCGCCTGCGTCGCCAGACCCCGGCCGCGCTGCCGCAGGTGTCCGAGCCGGAGCTCGTGCGGCACTACGTCCGCGTCAGTCGCCGCAACTTCGACCTCGACAGCGGCTTCTATCCGCTTGGCTCGTGCACGATGAAGCACAACCCGCGCCTACACGAGCGCGTCGCCGCGCTGCCCGGGCACGCACGCCTCCATCCGCTGCAGGACCCGGAGCGGGCGCAGGGCGCGCTCGAGCTGATGTGGAACCTCGAGCGGGCGCTCGGCGAGGTCGCCGGGCTGCCGCACGTCGCGCTCCAGCCGTCGGCTGGGTCGCACGGTGAGCTCGCCGGCGTGCTGCTGACCCGCGCCTACCACGAGGCGCGCGGGGAGCACCGCACGAAGGTCCTCACGCCGGACACGGCGCACGGCACGAACCCGGCGACCGTGACGATGGCGGGCTACGAGGTCGTGAAGGTCGGGACGAACGCCGCGGGCGGCGTCGACCTCGACGACCTGCGCATCAAGGTCGACAACCAGGTCGCCTGCCTCATGCTTACGAACCCCAACACACTGGGGCTCTTCGATCCGAATATCGAGGAGATCGCCGCGCTCGTGCACAGCGTCGGGGCGACGCTCTACTACGACGGCGCGAACCTCAACGCCATCATGGGCCGCTCACGCCCGGGCGACATGGGCTTTGACATCGTCCATTACAACCTCCACAAGTCGTTCACGCAGCCGCACGGCGGCGGCGGCCCGGGCTCCGGCCCGATCGCCGTCAGCGACCGCATCGCGCCGTTCCTGCCGCACCCGGTGATCACGCGGTCCGAGACGGGTGACGGAGCCGTCTTCGGCTTCGACGACGACCGCCCGCAGTCGATCGGTCGCCTGCGCGGGTTCCAGGGCAACTACGGCGTCTTCGTGCGCGCGTACGCCTACATCTGCTCGCTCGGCGCCGAGGGCCTGCGCGACGCCAGCGAGACGGCCGTCCTCAACGCCAACTACCTGCTGGCGCGCCTGCGCGAGCTGTGCGGGGACGACCTGCCGCTCGCCTTCGGCGACCGCTGCATGCACGAGTTCGTCCTCTCGGCGACGCCGCTGAAGAAGGCCACGGGTGTGCGCACGCTCGACCTCGCCAAGCGGCTCCTCGACCACGGCTTCCACCCGCCGACCGTGTACTTCCCGCTGCTCGTCGATGAGGCCATCCTCATCGAGCCCACCGAGACGGAGACGAAGGAGACGCTGGACGAGTTCGCGCAGGCGCTCGCCGCGATCGTGCGCGAGGCGCACGAGGATCCGACGATCGCCCAGAACGCGCCCTACACCACGCCGGTGCGGCGCCTCGACGAGGCGGCGGCCGCCAAGACGCCCGTCATCCGCCAGCAGGCCGCCTGACCCGATCGGGGGACACCGCTCGCCAGCGCGGCGCGCGTGCCGTAGACTCGGCGGCGTCGGTACCATGGATGGACGCCGGATCAAGCCCCTGCGGGGGGTCCTTGCGGGGGTGATCGCCGCACTCGCGCTCGCACTCGCGCTCGCGCCGGTGGCGCCTGCGTCCGCCCTCGGCGATTCGTGTGCCGGGCAGGAGCTGACGGAGGCGAATGAGATCCCGGGTGGGACGACGTGGACCTCGCGCACGGACGGCGCCTTCGCGGTCGGCACGACCGTCTTCGGGGCCGCCTGGGCGTCCGGCGCGTCCGCCTATGCGGTGCCGGACCCCGACACCTGCACGCTCAATGGCCGCGAGCTCGTCTTCCCGGAGGCCGACCTCGGCGGCGATGCCGCGTCGAAGATCCGCATCGCGCGCAAGACGTACGTCCCCGAGACGACTCGCGGGTTCGTGCGCACGCTCTACCTGCTGCGCAACACCGCCAGCTACGCGCAGACGGTGGACCTCTGGCTGAGCTCCGGTCCGCCGTCGCTCTACCGCCGCGCCAGCTCCAGCGGTGACGTGGCGCTCAGCGCCGCCGACAGCTGGGCCGTCTTCGCCAATGCCGCGCCGCCCGCCGCGCCGCAGATCGTCCTCGGCGCCGACCGCACCGTCGGGCAGGTCTGGGAGGCGGACGCGTCGCTCGCGGTGCGCGCTCGCCACGACGGGATCACCGCCGGCGCGGGCGCGGTCGTGCCCTATCAGGACTCCGGACTGGTCTCCGCCCGCTTCTCCGGACTGCGGATCGCAGCGGGCGAGACCGCGGCGCTGATGACGTTCGGCCTCACCCGCTGGAGCGACGCCACCGGGCTCGGCCAGGCGCAGGCCGATGCGGCGCGCCTCGCGGCGGGATCGACCGACGCCTACGCAGGGCTGTCGGCCGCCGAGATCGCCCAACTGCGCAACTGGCCGGTCCCCGACCCCGATGCCGACGGCAAGCGGCTGCTGGCCGACAACTGCCCCGCGGTCGCCAACCCGGAGCAGAGCGACCTCGACGGCGACGGGGTCGGTGACGCGTGTGACGAGGACACCGACGGCGACGGCCTGTCGAACGCCGCCGAGCGCACGCTCGGCACCGACCCGCGGATTCGCGACACCGACCGCGACGGTCGCCGGGACGCCGTTGATGCCTGCCCGACGATCAGCGGGACCGGCCCGAAGGGCTGCCCCGCGCGTGACGGGAAGGTCCGTGGGGCGTCGGTGGACAACCTCCCGTCGCGGATCGGTCGCACGGCCTTCCTGCGCGGGCTGCAGGCTCGGGTCGGCTGCACGGAGGCCTGCGAGGTCGAGGTGACGCTGCTCGCCGCGCCGATCAGCAAGGTCTGGTTCGCGCGTGCGTTCCCGTTCGTGATCGGGACGACGACGAGCCCGCAGCGCTCCGGCTGGCGCTGGGTCAAGGTCCGACCTGCCGCGAAGCTCATCACCATCGCGCCGCAGTTGACCGTGCGCGTGCGGGCCGTCTTCACCGATGCGACCGGCGACCGCCGGACGATCACGAAGACCGTGCGCGTCGGCTGAGGCCGCGGGCCGCGGGCGGTAGCCTCGGCGACCGATGCGCATCTTCAGTGGTATCCAGCCGACGGGCCGCAAGCACCTCGGTAACTACATCGGGGCGATCCGGCAGTACGTCGAGGGCCAGGACCGCGCGGGTGCGAGCCGGCACGAGAGCATCTACTGCATCGTCGACCTGCACGCGATCACCGTGCCGTATGAGCCCGTCGAGCTGCGTGAGCGCCTCTACGACACGCTGACGATCTTGCTGGCGGCCGGTCTTGATCCGCAGCGCTCGATCCTCTTCCGCCAGGGCGACGTGCCCGAGCACGCCGAGCTCTGCTGGCTGCTGTCGTCGGTCACCGCGCTCGGAGAGCTCAACCGCATGCACCAGTTCCGCGACAAGTCGGTCGCCCAGCGCGAGCTCGTCTCCGCCGGGCTGCTCTTCTATCCGGTGCTCCAGGCCGCTGACGTGCTCGCCTACCGCGCCGGCGAGGTCCCGGTGGGGGAGGACCAGCGCGAGCACCTCGAGCTCATGCGCGAGATCGCGAGGCGCTTCAACGCCCGGTTCGGCGGCGACGAGGAGATCCTCGTCGTGCCCGAGCACCGGATCCCGCCGGTCGGCGCGCGGATCATGGATCTCCAGGACCCGACGCGCAAGATGTCGACGACCGGGGGCAGCGTCGAAGGGACGGTCTACGTCCTCGACGACGCCATGACGATCGAGAAGAAGGTCAAGCGCGCGGTGACCGACTCCGAGGATCCGCCGGTGATCCGTCGCGGCCCCGACAAACCGGGCGTGACGAACCTCATCGACATCCTCGCCGCCTGCACCGGGCGCGAGCCTGAGGCGGTCGCCGCCGACTTTACGCAGGCCCGCGGCTATGGCGACCTCAAGGCGGCGGTCGCCGAGGCCGTCGTGGCGGAGCTCGCGCCGGTGCGCGAGCGCTACGACGAGCTGCGCGGCGATGCGGCGGCGCTCGAGGCGATCCTCGCCGAGGGCGCAGAGCGCGCCCGGGGGCTCGCTCGCGCGACGCTCACGGACGTTCGCGCGGCGATGGGCGTCGGGCCCGCCGCCTAGGCGCGCAGGCCCATCCGATGCGGGATGTAGCGTCCCGCCCGTGATCGCCGCAGAGCTCGAGCTCGACCTCGAGGTCTTCACCGGACCTTTCGACCTGCTTCTCACGCTCGTCCTGCGCGAGGAAGTCGACCTGCTCGAAGTCGAGCTCGCCGATGTGGTCGTCTCGTATCTCGACGTGCTCGAGGCGCGCGGGGAGCTCGACCTCGAGGTCGCGACCGAGTTCCTCGTGCTGATTGCGGCGCTGCTGGAGCTCAAGTCGCGGCTGATGCTGCCGCGCGACGAGGAGGACCTGCTCGACGACCTCGAGCCCGGCGAGGCCGCCGAGGAGCTCGTCGAGCGCATGCTCCAGGCGCGGCGTTACCGCCAGGCCGCCGAGTACCTCTCCGAGCGTCTCGACGACGAGCGCGGGCATCACTTCCGCCTCGCGCCGCCGCCCATCTTCCTACGCCGTGTGCGGCTCGAGCTCTCCGAGGCGGCCTACCGGCCCGCCCAGCTCGGCCAGGCCCTCGGGGGGCTCCTGCGCACGCCACCGCCGCTCGACCTGCGCCACGTCGGTGCGCCGCGGGTGAACGTGTCCGAGCGCCTGCGCCACCTGCGCGACCTGCTGCGGCGCGGCGTCGTCTCCTTCGACGAGGCCGTCGCCGGCGCCGATCGGATGACCGTCGCCGTCACGCTCTTTGCACTCCTCGAGCTCTACAAGCAGGGCGAGGCCACCTGGGCGCAAGAGGTGCCCTTCGGCCCGATCGCGATCACGCCGTCGGCACTCCCGGCGGTCGCCCCGCTGCGGCTCGTCGGAGAGGCCGCGTGAGCGGGCTCTCCCGGGTCCTCGAGGCCCTGCTGTTCCTCATCCCCGACCCGGTGACGCCTAAGGCGCTCGCGGAGGCCACCGGCACGGCGGTCGACGAGGTGAACGCCGCGCTCGAGGAGCTCGCCGGCGTCTTCGCTCCGGGTGAGCGCGGTCTCGTCCTGCGCGAGCTCGCCGGGGGTTGGACGCTCGCCAGCGCCCCGGAACACGACGACGCCGCGCGGCAGCTGCTCGCCAAGCCGCGCACACCACCGCTCACCGCAGCGCAGGCCGAGACGCTGTCGATCGTCGCCTACCTCCAGCCCGTCTCGCGTCCGGAGATCACGCGCATCCGCGGCGTTGCCGCCGACTCCGCGGCCAACACGCTCCTCGAGCGCGGACTGATCGAGGAGTCCGGGCGCTCGCAGTTCGGCGCGGTCCTCTACCGGACGACGTCGCTCTTCCTCAAGCTCTTCGGGCTGCCGTCGATCGCCGATCTGCCCGACCCGGCCGCGTGGGATCCATCTCCGGAGGAGACGGCTGAGCTGCGCGAGCGGCTCCTCGCCGCAGGCGACCTGCGCTCCGGTGGCGCGACGGCGACGCTGCCCACGGGCGATGAGGATGCCGACCCCGAGCTCGAGCCCGGGTTCGACTCCGAGGACTCCGGCGCGGTCTAGGCGCCGGCGCGGGCGGCGAGCTGCCCGCAGGCCGCGTCGATGTCGCGGCCGCGCGTCAGGCGCACCGTGACGTTGTAGCCCTGGCGCTCAAGGACGGAGCGGAAGACGGCGATCGCCTCGGGGCTTGAGCCGTCGTAGCGCGAGTCGGTGGGGTTGTACGGGATGAGGTTGATCTTGTGACGCTTGCGGTCGAGCAGGCGGCCGAGCGCGACGGCCTGCTCGTAGCGGTCGTTCACGCCGCCGAGCATCACGTACTCGATGAAGACCATCCGCTTGCGGCGGTCGTACCAGCGGTCGCACGCGGCGAGCACATCCATGATGCCGTGCCGGTCGTTCACCGGCATGATCTCGCTGCGCAGCGCGTCGTCCGGGGCGTGCAGCGAGAGCGCCAGGCGGATCGGCATGTCGCTCTTGGCCAGACGGTCGATGCCGGGAACCCAGCCGACGGTGGAGATCGCGGTGCGCCGGTGCGTGACGCCGAGGTCCGGCAGGCGCTCGCAGGCGGCGAGCACGTTGTCGAGGTTCATCATCGGCTCGCCCATGCCCATGAAGACGCAGTGGTCGACCTCCTCGATGCGGCGGAAGTGCAGCGCCTGATCGAGGATCTCCCACGCCGTGAGGTTGCGCCCGAAGGCCATCGTGCCGGTGGCGCAGAAGGTGCAGGTCAGCGGGCAGCCCGACTGCGAGGAGAGACAGAGCGAGCGGCGCCCGTCGCGGTAGCGCATGAGGACCGCCTCGACGGGGCGCCCGTCGGCTGTGCGGAAGAGCGCCTTGACGGTGCCGTCGCGTGCGGTCGCCTCGTGCTCGAGCGTGAGCGTCGAGAAGGGCACCTCGCGCTCCAGGTGCGCGCGCAGATCGCCCGGGAGGTCGGTCATCGCGTCCCAGTCCGGGACGCCGCGGGCCTGCCACGCCCAGGCCTGCTTGGCGCGGTAGGTCGGCTCGCCGGCGGCGGTGAGTGTCGTGCTGAGAAGATCGAGGTCCATGGGCTGCCCGCCTATGGTGACAGGCAGCCCATGCGACTCGCCAAGCATCTCGCCCACGCAGGTGTCGCCTCACGGCGCGCCGCCGAAGTCCTCATCGCCGAGGGACGCGTCCTCGTCGACGGCGCCGTGGTCACCGATCCGGCGCGCGACGTGACCGGGACCGAGCGCATTCAGGTCGACGGTGAGCGGATCGGATCGGGGCCGATGGTGCGCGCCGTCTACGCGGTGCACAAGCCCGCCGGCGTCATCTCATCGGTGAGCGACACGCATGGGCGGGCGACCGTGGTCGACCTCATGCGCGGCACGAGCGCAGCGCAGGCGCGTCGCCTCTACCCGGTCGGCCGGCTCGACGTCGACACGACCGGGCTGCTGCTGCTGACCGACGACGGCGACCTCGCGCACCAGCTCACACACCCGAAGTTCGAGGTGCCCAAGACCTACATCGCGACGATCCGCGGACGCATGCGCCCCGAGACCGCGCGCCGCCTGGCACGCGGCGTGATGCTCGACGACGGCCTGACGCTGCCCGCCGAGGTGCGGCTCAAGGACCCGGTCACCGTCGAGCTGACGCTGCGCGAGGGCCGCAAGCGCCAGGTCCGGCGGATGCTCGAGGCGGTCGGCCACCCGGTGCGCAATTTGCGCCGCGTGCGGTTCGGGCCGCTCGAGCTCGGGACCCTCGCCGAAGGGCGGGTGCGCCGGCTCACGCCCGCCGAGGTCCAGGCGCTGCGCGACGCCGCAGCCGGTGTGGGTGGACGGCGGACGTGAGCGGTCTGGCATGATGCCCGCCGCCATGCGCCTCTTCGCCCTGCGCGGTGCCATCACCGTTGACGAGAACGACCGCGACGCGATCCTCGATGCCACCGAGGAGCTGATGCGCACGCTGCTCGAGCGCAACACGCTCGCGCCCGAGGACCTCGTGAGCGTCATCTTCACCCTCACCGAGGACCTCAACGCGGAGTTCCCCGCCGTCGCCGCGCGCCGCATCGGGCTCGACCGCGTGCCGCTGCTGTGCATGCGCGAGGTGCCGGTCCCCGGCTCCCTGCCGCGCGTCATCCGCGTCCTGCTCCACGCCTACGGGCAGGAGGGCGTCGAGGCGCGGCACGTGTACCTGCGCGAGGCCCAGACGCTGCGCGCGGATCTCGACTCCGCCCAGTAGCACCGGCCCTGCCAGAATCCTGCGCGTGACCATCGAGTACTCGCAACGCGTCGCCCGCATTCCCGTCTATCCGGCTGCGGCGGCCTACAACCTCCCCGAGGACGTCGCACACCTCGCCTCAAACGAGTCGCCGGATCCGCCGCTGCCCGAGGTCGTGGAGGCGATGGACCGCGTCCTGCGTGGGCTGCATCGCTACCCGGACCCCAAGGGCTCCGCGCTGCGCAGCGCGCTGAGCGCGCGCTACGGCGTCCCGGCCGAGCGGATCGCGCTCGGCAACGGCTCCTGCGACGTGCTGCTCGCGCTCGGTGAGGCGCTGCTCGAGCCCGGCGCGGAACTCGTCTACGCGTGGCCGTCCTTCTCCGTCTACCCGCACCTTGAGGCGGCGTCCGGCGCGCGCGGCATCCGTGTGCCGCTCAACGAGCGCGACGAGCACGACCTCGACGCGATGCTCGCTGAGATCACGGCAGCCACGCGGCTCGTGATCGTCAACAACCCGAATAACCCGACCGCGACCGCGTTGCCGCTCGCCGAGATCGCGACGTTCATTGAGCGCGTGCCGGCGCACGTCTGCATCCTGCTCGACGAGGCGTACATCGAGTTCTCGACGCTCGACGACCCGGACGCGAGCCTCGACCTCCTGCGCGCGCACCCGAACCTCATCCTGCTGCGCACATTCAGCAAGATCTACGGCCTCGCCGGGCTGCGCGTCGGCTTTGCGCTGTGCGGGTCCGCCGAGCCGGTCCAGGCGGTCGACCGGATTCGCCAGCCGTTCTTCTGCAGTTCCGTCGCGCAGGCTGCCGCGATCGAGGCGCTGCGGCACCAGGACGCGGTCGCAGCGCGCGTCGAACAGGCGGTCATCGCCCGCGTCGAACTCGGCGAGGGCCTGCGCGAGCTCGGGATCGAGCCGGCAGACTCGCAGGCGAACTTCCTCTGGTTCGCCCTGCCGGTTGCGGATGGCGCGGACCCCGCCACGGTCGAGGCCGAGGTCGTGCGCGGCCTGGCCGAGCGCGGCGTGCTCGTCCGCGCCGGCGGAGCCCTCGGGCGCGCGGGCTGGCTGCGCGTCTCCTTCGGCAAGCCGACCGAGAACGCACGCTTCCTCGCCGCCCTGCGCGACATTCTCGGTGCATGACGCGAGCTTTTCGCGCGCGCGGCGTACCATCCTGAGCGCAGGCACGCTCGAACACCATCAGCCGCACACCATCCAAGGACAGACGAGACATGTTGATCGTGATGAAGCCCGAGGCGACCGAGGATGAGATCCGCAGCGTCGTCGATCGGATCGAGTCGGTCGGAGGCACCGCCCACGTGAGCAGCGGCCGTGAGGTCACGCTCATCGGTGCGATCGGTGACACCGACACGGAGGTGCGCGTCAGCGAGCTCGAGCTCGACGGTCTGGCCGGCGTCGGCAAGGTCGTGCCGATCCTCAAGCCCTACAAGCTCGCCTCGCGCGAGCAGCACCGCGAGGCGTCGGTCTTCGAGATCGAGGGCGCGATGATCGGTGGCGAGCACTTCTGCCTCATGGCCGGCCCCTGCACGGTCGAGTCGCGCGAGCAGCTCATGACGACCGCCCAGATCGTCAAGGACGCCGGCGCGAACATGCTGCGCGGCGGTGCCTACAAGCCGCGCACGTCGCCCTACGCCTTCCAGGGACTCGGCGTCGAGGGCCTCAAGCTCCTCGCGGAGGCCAAGGAGGAGTTCGGCCTGCCGATCGTCACCGAGCTCATGGATGCCCGCGACGTCGAGGCGGTCCTCGAGGTCGCCGACGTCATCCAGCTCGGCGCGCGCAACATGCAGAACTACGGGCTCCTCTCCGAGGTCGGCCGCTCCGGTCGTCCCGTGCTGCTCAAGCGCGGCCTCTCCGCGACCCTCGAGGAGTTCGTGCTCGCCGCCGAGTACATCCTCAAGGAGGGCAACGAGAAGGTCATGCTCTGCGAGCGCGGGATCCGCACCTTCGAGACCGCCTACCGCTTCACGCTCGACCTGATGGCCGTCCCGGTCCTCAAGCAGATGACGCACCTGCCGATCGTCGTCGACCCGAGCCATGCTGCCGGGCGCCGCGACCTCGTCGAGTCGCTCTCGCTTGCGGCCGCTGCAGCCGGCGCCGACGGCATCATCGTCGAGACGCACCCGAACCCCGAGGAGGCGATCTGCGACGGTCCGCAGGCGCTGCGCGCCTCGGAGTTCGCCGCGTACGCCCAGAAGGTCGAGCAGGTCGCCCGCATCGCCGGGAAGGCACCGTTCCTGAGGGCCGGCCAGGCAGCTTGATCGTCGCGGTCGTCGGCACCGGGCTCATCGGCGGGTCCGCTGGCATGGCGGCCCGTCGGCGGCTGGGCGCACACGTGCGCGGCACCGGGCGCAACGGCCTGCGCGCCGTCGAGCTCGGCGCGCTCGACGAGGCCTGCCTGACGATCGAGCAGGCGGTCCACGGCGCCGACATCGCGCTCGTCTGCGCCCCGGTCGACGTGCTCGGCACGGTCGTCCAGGAGGTGCTCGCGCTCGCGCCGTCCACCTGTGCGGTGACCGACGTCGGTTCGACCAAGCGCGACGTCGTCGCGGCAGCGGCCGGCGATGAGCGCTTCGTCGGCGGGCACCCGCTCGCCGGAGCCGAGGTCGCCGGTGTCGACCATGCCCGCGAGGACCTTTTCGACAACGCCACGTGGTACCTCACGCCGCAGGAGGGGACCGGCGGCGTGATCCTCGAGCGCGTGCACCGTTTCGTCAGCGGTCTCGGCGCGCGCCCGCACGTCGTCGCACCAGCCGATCACGACCGGATGATGGCCGCGGTCTCGCACCTCCCGCACGTCGTCGCCAACGTCCTCGTGATCCAGGCCGCCGGCGCACTCGGGGGCGAGCGTCTGCCGCAGGCCGGGCCGAGCTTCCGCGACGCCACGCGCGTCGCAGGGGCCAACCCGGGCATCTGGACCGGGATCTACCGCGCCAACCGTGATGCGCTGCTCGAGCAGCTCGATGGCGCGATCCAGCACCTCGAGGCCGCCCGCGAGCTGCTGGCCAATGGTGATCCCGGCCGTCTTGAAGACTGGCAGGCCCAGGCCGGTCGCCGGCACCGTGAGCTGCTCGACGCCTCGCAGGGCGGCGGCGCCTCGCGCGAGCTGCGCGCGGTGGTCCCAAACCGTCCCGGCGTGATCGCGCAGATCGCCCTCACGCTCGGCGAGGCCGGGATCAACATCACGGACATGTCGCTCACGCCGTCGCCGGACAACACTCGCGGCAGCGTCCTGCTCGCCGTTCCCGCCGAGCACGTGCAGCGCGCCGCGGCGCTCCTGGGCGAGCTCGGGATCGCCGTGGCATGACGACGGTCCGGATCGATCCCCAGGGGCCGCTCGCCGGCGCCGTCGCGCCGCCCGCGGACAAGTCGGTGTCGCACCGCGCGGCACTCCTTGCGGGCATGTCCACACGGCCCGTGCGGATCCTGAACTACCTCGACGCCGCCGACACCAACTCGACGCTCGCCGCGGTCGAAGCTCTCGGCGCGGAGGTCCGGCGCGACGGCGAGGCGATCGTGGTGCGCGGCGTGGGGCTGCGCGGCACGCGCGACCCCGGGCGGCCGATCGACGTCGGCAATGCCGGCACGCTCATGCGGCTGCTTCCGGGCTGGCTCGCGGCGCAGGAGGGGCGCAGCTTCGTCCTCGACGGCGATGCGTCGATCCGTCGCCGTCCCGTCGACCGCGTCGCCGTCCCGCTCGCCGAGATGGGCGCGCAGATCGCCCCGACGGATGGACGGTTCCCGCCCGTCACGGTGACCGGCGTGCCGCTGCATGGCATCACGTATGTGCTGCCGGTCGCCAGCGCGCAGGTGAAGTCGTGCGTCCTGCTCGCGGGCCTGCTCGCGGAGGGGGAGACGACCGTCGTCGAACCCGAGCCGAGCCGCGACCACACGGAGCGCATGCTCACGCTCGCAGGTGTGCCGGTCCGCCGCTCGGGTGATCGCGTGACCGTGGGGCGCATCGACGAGCTCGCCTTCCCGGAGCAGTTCGTCGTGCCCGCCGATCCGTCCTCGGCGGCCTTCTGGCAGGCGGCGGCGGCGATCGTGCCCGGCTCGCGCATCGTCGTCGAGCACTGTGGCGTCAACCGCACGCGCACCGGCTTCATCGAGATCCTGCGCCGCATGGGTGGCGTGGTCGACGGCGAGCTCGAGCCCGCCCTCGCCGGTGACGAGATCGCGAGCGGCGAGCCCGTGAGCGACCTCGTGACGACGCACGCGCCGCTGCGCGGGACGATCGTCGAGGCGCACGAGGTGCCGGCGGCGATCGATGAGCTCCCGCTCGTGGGGCTGCTCGGGTGCTTCGCCGAGGGGGAGACCATCGTGCGCGGCGCACAGGAACTGCGCGTCAAGGAGTCGGACCGCGTCACGGCCGTCGTCACGGCGCTGAACGCGCTCGGCGGCGACGCTGAGGCGACGCCTGACGGCTTCATCGTGCGCGGAACGGGCGGCCTGCGCGGCGGGCGGATGGCGAGCGGCGGGGATCATCGGATGGCGATGCTCGGCGCGATCGCCGGGCTCGCGAGCCGCGACGGCGTCGAGATCGACGGCATGGACGCGGCAGCGGTCTCGTACCCCGGTTTCCTGCACGATCTCGCCCGGCTGCGGTGACGGACGGGCTCGTCCCGGCCGCGCGCCCTACTCTGACGTCGATGCTCGTTGCGATCGATGGCCCCGCCGGGGCCGGGAAGTCCACCGTCGCACGGGCCGTCGCCCGGGCGCTCGGCTTCACGTACCTCGACACCGGCGCGATGTACCGCTGCGTCGCTTTGGCGCGCCTGCGTGACCCGCATGCGGACCCGGCGCGCCTGTCGATCGAGGTCGGCGATCGCGTCCTGCTCGACGGGCACGACGTCACCGACGCGATCCGCGCGGCGGATGTCACCGCCGAGGCCTCACGGGTCGCCGGCGACCCCGCCGTGCGTGCCGCGCTCGTCGTGCGTCAGCGCGAGCTGCTGGACCACGGCGACTGGGTCGCAGAAGGGCGCGACATCGGCACCGTCGTCGCACCGGACGCCGACCTGAAGCTGTATCTGGACGCCTCCGACGAGGAGCGCGCCCGCCGCCGCGCCGAGCAGACCGGGCGCCCCGTGGCCGAGGTGCTCGCCGAGCAGCGCGACCGTGATGCGCGCGACCGCGAGCGCGAGGCTTCACCGCTGCGCGCCGCCCCTGACGCGCAGCTCGTCGACACCACGGGCCTGACGCTCGACGAGGTCGTCGAGCTCGTCGCAGCCCGCGCCCAGGCGGTCAAGGCGGCATGAGCATCCCCAAGGTCGCCGTCGTCGGGTACCCGAACGTCGGGAAGAGCTCGCTCGTCAACCGCCTGACTCAGACGCGCGAGGCCGTCGTCCACGAGCGCGCCGGGATCACGCGCGACCGCAAGGAGCTCGCCTGCGAGTGGAACGGACGCCGCTTCACGCTCATCGACACGGGCGGCATGGACAACCTCGATCTCGACCCGATCTCCGGATCGATCCGCGAGCAGGCGATCGTCGCCCTCAACGAGGCCGATGTCGCCGTCTTCGTCGTCGATGCGCGCGCCGGCCTGCGCCCCGGCGATGACGAACTGGCCGACCTCATGCGTCGCCGCCGCAACCTGCCGGTCATCCTCGTCGCCAACAAGGTCGACCGCGTCGAGGACGTCCCGAACATCGCCGAGTTCCACCGCTTCGGCCTCGGCGAGCCGGTCGCCGTGTCCGCTGCCCAGGGCCTCGGGTCCGGGGACCTGCTCGACCGCATCGTCGCGGCGCTCCCGCCCGAGGACGACGAGGAGGACGAGGACGAGGAGGCGACGATTCGCCTGGCGATCGTCGGCCGTCCGAATGTCGGCAAGTCGACGCTCGTGAACCGCATCATCGGTGCAGAGCGCGTCATCGTCAGCGACGTCGCCGGCACGACCCGCGACGCGATCGACCTGCCGCTCGAGGTCGACGGCCGCAAGCTCGTCCTCATCGACACCGCCGGCATGCGCCGCCAGTCGAAGGTCGACGACAGCGTCGAGTACTACACCGGCCTGCGCACGCAGCGCGCGGTCGAGCGCGCCGACGTCGTGCTCGTCGTCTGTGACGCCCGCGACGGCGTCACCTCGCAGGACCTGCGCATCGCTGAGATGGGGATGCAGGAGGGCTGCGCGACGCTGCTCGCTCTCAACAAGTGGGACCTGGCGCCCATGACGGAGGACGACCTCGATCACGAGCGCGGCAAGGTCAGCCGCAAGCTGCGCCTGCGCCCCAAGGTCATGACGATCAGCGCGCTCGGCGGCCGCAACGTCGAGCGGGTGCTCACCGAGGCGATCATGCTCGGAGACCGCCGCCGTCAGCGCGTGCCCACGCCGGAGCTCAACCGCTTCGTCGCCGAGGCCGTCGACGCCCGCCAGCCGCCCGCCAAGCAAGGGCATCGACTCAAGCTGCTCTACCTCGCACAGATCGAGACGCGTCCGCCGCGCTTCGTCCTGCAGGTCAACAACCGCAACAAACTCACCCGCGATTACGCGTACTACCTCGAGAACCGTCTGCGCGCGCGCTTCGGTCTCGACGGCGTCCCGGTGATTCTCGACGTGCGCGAGCGCAAGCAGCGCCGCGGCGAGCGCTGATCCACCGGCGCCGGGGCCATCCCGCCACGTCGCTACGCTTTCACCGCCCCTGATCAGGCTCGTCACATGCGTGGCGGCATCACCGACTGGATTCCATGAGCACCGACACGTCCTACCTCTTCACCTCCGAGTCCGTGACCGAAGGTCACCCGGACAAGGTCGCCGACCAGATTTCCGACGGCGTCCTCGACGCGATCCTGGCGCAGGATCCCAAGGGGCGCGTCGCGTGCGAGACGCTCGTCAACACGGGCCTCGTCGTCGTCGCGGGTGAGATCTCGACCGAGGCGATCATCGACATCCAGGCGATCGCGCGCGAGACGATCCGCGAGATCGGCTACGTCGACGCCGACCTCGGCTTCTCCGCCGACTCGTGCGCCGTCATCAGCACGCTCGACAAGCAGTCGAAGGACATCGCGCAGGGCGTCGATCAGGCGATCGAGCGCCGCACGGACCCGAACGACGACGACGAGCTCGACACCGACGGTGCCGGCGACCAGGGGATGATGTTCGGCTACGCGACCGATGAGGCCGGCCTCGACGGCGACCTCATGCCGCTGCCGATCTCGCTCGCCCACCAGCTCGCCCGTCGCCTGACGGCGGTCCGCAAGGACGGCGTGCTGCCCTACCTGCGCCCCGACGGCAAGACCCAGGTCTCCGTGCGCTACGAGAACGGCGCGCCGGTCGCCGTCGAGCAGCTCCTGATCTCCAGCCAGCACGCCGAGGGCGCCGAGTCGGCCATCGAGGCCGACCTCTGGGAGCACGTCGTGCTCCCGGTGCTGCCGAAGCACCTCTACGACGAGGCGACGCTGCGCCGCGACTTCCTCGCCAACCCCACCGGGCGCTTCGTCATCGGTGGACCCGTCGGCGACTGCGGCCTCACCGGGCGCAAGATCATCGTCGACACGTACGGTGGCATGGCGCGCCACGGCGGCGGCGCCTTCTCGGGCAAGGACCCCTCGAAGGTCGACCGCTCCGCGGCATACGCGACCCGCTGGGTGGCGAAGAACATCGTCGCCGCCGGCCTCGCCAAGCGCGCCGAGGTCCAGGTCGCCTACGCGATCGGCAAGGCCAAGCCCGTGTCGATCATGGTGGAGACCTTCGGGACCGAGGCCGTCGGCCGCGGCACGATCGAGGACGCCGTGCGCGCCGTCTTCGACCTGCGCCCCGGCGCGTTCCGCAAGGAGCTCGACCTGCACCGGCCGATCTACCAGAAGACCGCGGCCTACGGCCACTTCGGGCGCAGCGACCACGACTTCACGTGGGAGCGCACCGATCGCGTCGACGCGCTGCGCGCCGCCGCGGGCCTCTGAGACACGCTTCGTGCGGGCGGCCTACAGGCCGTCCGCGGTCGCTGCGCCCTCGCCGCCGTCCTGCGCGGCCTGGGCGTTGCGGCGCTGGGCCTGATCGACCGCCGTCACGACCTTGTGCGGGTCGTCGACGCCGTTGAAGATGAAGTTCGCGTCGTCGGCCCCGGCGGTGTCGAAGTCGACGGATCCGACACGCAGCAGGCGCTCGGCGATCGACTGGCGCGTCGTCACGTTCTGGACGCGGTCGATGCGGGTCTGCTGCACGCGGCGGGAGATCATGCCGCGCTGGATGCGCAGCCGCTGATCGGTGATCGTGAAGCGTACGAAGACGCGGCGGATGAAGCCGACGAGCACGGCGACGCCGACCACGGCGATCAGGGCGATGACGCCCGCAGCATGGGAGACCGCGAACCAGAGGATCGCGCCGAGCACGATCCCGATGGCGGCGCCCTTGAGGTAGAGGCTCATCACGGACCGCCAGCTCGGATGTCCGTCGTAGATGACGTGTTCGCCGGGGGCAAGATCGAGAGTGGCCATGCCGCAGACCCTAAAGGACCGCGGGGCCTCCCGCCGACGCGCGATCTACCCTCGCTGCTTATGCCCCGTGTGGCACAGGTCGAGCCGATCACCACGGCCCGCGTGCTGCGCGGGCCGTTCGACTACGTGCGCACGGACGGGATGGAGATCGGATCGGTCGTCGTCGTGCCGTTCGGCCGGCGTGACGTCCTCGGGGTGGTCACCGGCCTGATCGACGCATCAGAGCACGATCTGGCGGCACCCAAGGAGGTGCTCGAGGCGTCGCTGCCGGCCGACCTCGTGGCGCTCGCGCCGTGGATGGCCGCCGAATACTGCTCGACGCCCGCTCGCGCCCTGTCCCTGATGCTGCCGCCGAAGGGCGTGCGCGGTCGCACCGCCCTGCAGGCCCGGGCGTTGCGCGAGCCGCAGGAGGGCGAGCGCCTGACGCCCGGCCAACGCGCGCTGCTGGCGAGTCTTCCGCGCCCGGCGAGCTCCGACCTCCCGGCGCTGCGGCGCCTTGAAGCGCGCGGCCTGATCGCGCTCGAGCCGCAGGCGGTGCGCCGCGCGCCGCTGCACACCGACGTCGGGTCGGCCGCCGGCCCACGCCCGGAGCTCACCGCCGACCAGGCGCGCGCCCTTGAGGAGATCGCCGCCGCGCAGCCGGGGGAGCGCCTGCTGCTGCACGGTGTCACCGGCTCCGGCAAGACCGAGGTGTACCTGCGGGCTGCGGAGCGGGCGCTCGCCGGCGGGCAGGGCGTGCTCGTCCTCGTGCCCGAGATCGCCCTCACGCCGCAGATCGTGTCGCGCTTTCGCGAGCGCTTCGGGGACACCGTCGCGCTCCTGCACTCGGGGCTCGCAGCGGGCGCGCGCTACGACGAGTGGCTGCGCCTGCGCCGTGGTGAGGCGCGCATCTGCGTCGGGCCGCGCTCGGCCGTCCTCGCGCCGATGGAGCAGCTCGGGCTCGTGATCGTCGACGAGGAGCACGACGCCTCCTACAAACACGAGGGCGATCCGCGCTATGACGCGCGCCACATCGCCGAGCGCCGCGCTGCGGAGCATGGGGCGGTCCTGATCGCCGGCAGCGCGACGCCGCGCGCCGAGAGCTGGGAGCGCCTGCGGCGGATCTCACTCCCACAGCGGGTGGATGGCGCGCCGCTGCCGCCTGTGACGATCCTCGACCTCGTCGGCGTGCGCGGGGCGCTGCACCCGGCGGCGCACGAGGCGCTCGTCGACGCGCGCAAGTCGATCGTGCTGCTCAACCGCCGCGGGTGGTCGAACTTCCTGACCTGCGTCTCCTGCGGCCGCGCCTGGGAGTGCCCGGAGTGCGACGTGACGCTCGTCCTCCACAAGGCCCAGGGCCACCTCGCATGCCATCACTGCGGGCACCGCGAGCGCATCCCCTCGCGCTGCCCGGACTGCGCGTCGGTGTCGCTCGCGCGGCACGGCACGGGGACCGAGCGGCTGGAAACCGAGCTCCCGGGCCCCGTCTTCCGCCTCGACGGTGATGCCGGCGACCCGGCGCGGGTGCTCGCGGCCTTCCAGGCGGCGGACCGCGGCATCCTGCTCGGCACGCAGGTCGTCGCCAAGGGCCACGACTTCCCGGATGTGGAGCTCGGCGTCGTCGTCGATGCCGATCAGACGCTGCGCTTCCCAGACTTCCGTGCCGAGGAGCGGACCTTCGCGCTCGTCGCCCAGCTCGCCGGGCGCGCCGGCCGCGGCGCCGCCGAGGGGCGCGTCCTCGTGCAGACGCTCGCACCCGACGCTCCGTCGATCGTCTTCGCCTCGCACCACGACGCGCCCGGGTTTCTCGCGGGCGAGCTTCAGCGTCGCCGGGTCCTGAACTACCCGCCGTTCTCGACCCTCATTCGGATCGTCTGCTCCGGCGAGGACCCCGCCGCGCCCCACGCGGCTGCCACGGCGCTCCAGGCGCGTCTTCCGGGGTCGCTCGGCCCTGCGCCGCTCTTCCGGCTGCGCGGGCGCGAGCGCAGCCAGGTCGTCGTGAAGGCCGCCGATCGCGCCCAGGCGGTCGCCGAGGTCGGTGCCGCGGTGGATGCGATCGCGGCCGATCGGACCCACCGCGGTGTCGCGCTGAGCGTCGACGTCGACCCGCAGTAGCCGGCGGGAGCGCCCCGGGTCGCCACTAGACTCGGGAACGTCGATGAGCGAGCACAAGCACCCGCACGACGGGGATGTCCTGGAGGCTGACGTCGGGCCGCACGAGGGTGCGATCGACCCTGAGCGCCTCGCCCGCCGCGAGGCCGCCCTGCGCCACGTCGTGCAGTTCGGCGATCCCGTGCTGAAGACCCAGGCGCCGCCTGTGACGCGCTTCGACGACGAGCTGCGCGCTGAGATCGCCCGCATGGGGGAGCTCATGGTCGATTCGATCGGGATAGGCCTGGCCGCCAATCAGGTCGGGCGCCTGCGCAGCCTGCTCGTCTACCGCGTCGACGATCACGAGCCGATCCAGGCACTTGTCAACCCGGAGCTCGAGTGGTCGTCGCGTGAGTCGGAGTGGTTCGAAGAGGGGTGCCTGAGCCTCCCTCAGGTCCACGTCGACGTCGAGCGCCCCATCCATGTCCGCGTGCGCGCCCAGGACGCGGATGGCGAGATCATCGTCGTCGAGGCGTCAGGGCTCGAGGCCCGCGTCATCCAGCACGAGATGGATCACCTCGCCGGCATCCTCATCCTGGACCGCGCGCCGCGCGACCAGCGCCGCGAGGCGATGCGCACCCTGCGCGACCTCGACCTGGCCTGATCAGCGATGGCGACCGTCTATCTCGGCACGTCGCCGTATGCCGCGGCGATCCTGCGCCGCCTCGCGCAGTCCCCGCACCGTCCCGCACTCGTCGTCACCCGGCCTGATCGGCCGGCCGGACGCGGCAGGCAGCTCGTCTCGCCGCCCGTCGCGGATGCGGCGCGCGAACTCGGGATCGCCATCGCGCAGCCGGAGGAGCTGGGCGCCCCCGAGGTCCGCGCGCAGATCCTTGAGCTCGAGCCGTCGGCCGTCATCGTCTGTGCCTACGGCGTGCTGATTCGCGAGCCGCTGCTCTCGGACTTCGAGCTGCTCAACGTGCATCCGTCGCTGCTGCCGCGCTGGCGTGGCGCGGCGCCGATCGAACGCGCGATCATGGCGGGGGACACGCAGACGGGCGTGTCGATCATGCGCCTCACCGAGGGCCTGGACAGCGGGCCGGTCTGCTTGAGCGCCACGGAGCCGATCCGCGCTGACGACACCTTCGGCACGCTCTCCGCCCGCCTGGAGCGCCTCGGCGGCGACCTGCTCATCCGTGCGCTCGACGAGCCCCGCACCTTCATCGACCAGGACGAGGCGCATGTGACGTACGCGGAGAAGATCAGGGCGGAGGACCGTCTGCTCGACCCCGGCATGGGCACTCAGGAGCGCGAGCGCATCGTGCGTGCGCTGCAGCCGCACATCGGGGCGCGGATCGCCCTCCCGGGCGGGGCGTTCCTCGGCGTCCTGCGGGCACACACCGACGGTGACCGGCTCGTCCTCGATGAGGTGAAGCCCCCGGGCGGCCGGGCGATGGCGTTCGACGACTTCGCGCACGGCCATCCCGCCCTCGCCGCTGCGCTTGAGGCCGGCGCATGAGCGCTTCACCGGCGCGGCAGGTGGCCCACGCCGTCGTGATGCGGGTGCTCGCCGACGGCGCGTACGCCGATCGTGCGCTCCACGCCGAGGCGCGCGGCCTCGAACCGCGCGAGCGGGCGCTCGCCAAACGGCTGGCGTTCGGCACCGTCCAGCGTCAGGGGACGCTCGACTGGATCTGCAAGGGGATGGTCAAGGGGCGGCTCGAGCCGCGGGTGCGGGCCGCGCTCCACCTCGGCCTCGAGCAGCTGCTCTTCCTCGACGGCATTCCGGATCACGCGGCTATCGCCGAGTCGGTCGAGCTCGCCAAGCCGAGCGCCGGCCACCGGGTCGTCAACGCGGTGCTCCGCCGCGTCCAGCGTGAAGGGGTCGAGCTGCCGCCGGACGACAAGCCGCACGGCGCCGCGATCCGCCACGCCCATCCGCAGTGGATCGTCGAGCTGTGGTGGGAGTGGCTCGGCCGCGAGCGCACGGTCGCGCTCCTGGAGGCCGACAACCGTGCCGCGCCCACCGTCCTGCGCGTCAACACGCTCGCGGGCGACGTTGACCTCTCGGACATCCCCGGCGAGCGCGTGGGGGAGGCGATCATCGTCGACGGGGCCTTCGACGCCTTTGCGCACCCGGGGTTCGCAGCGGGCGCCTTCGCCGCGCAGTCGCTCGCCGCGCAGCGCGTCGCCCGGTTCGCCGATCCGCAGCCGGGGGAGCGAGTCCTCGATCTCTGCGCCGCGCCGGGCGGCAAGACGACGCATCTCGCTGCGCTGATGGGCGGGAAGGGCGAGGTCGTCGCGGTCGAGCGTCACCCGGGCCGTGCCGAGGCGCTCGAGCGCACCTGCGAGCGGATGCACGCGCGCAACATTCGCGTGGTCCAGGCGGACGCCGGCGCGTTCCATGACAGCGCCGGGTTCGATCGCGTGCTCCTCGACCCGCCGTGCAGCGGGCTTGGGACGCTGCGCGGGCATCCCGATCTGCGCTGGCGCGTGAAGAAGGAGGACCTCGCCCCGCTGGCTGCTGAGCAGGATCGTCTGCTCAAGGCGGCACGGGCCAATCTGCGGCCCGGGGGCACGCTCGTCTACGCGGTCTGCACACTCAACCCCGGCGAAGAGCGCCTGCAAAGCGACGATTTCTGGCGCACGCTCCCGTCCGAGGACGACACCGACGGGTTCTATAGTTCCCGCGATGTCGGTTGATGTCGGCCTTCGCTGTCCCTCCTGTGGTGAGCCCTGGCTGCGCCCGACCGCTGCGGGCCGCTACCGCTGCGTCTACTGCCTCCATCGCTTCGAGCTGCGGTCGGTCTGCCCGGGCTGCGGCGAGCACCAGACCATCGTGCGGATGGCGAGCACGGCGACGACCGAGTGCGGCCACTGTGGCTCATCGATGCTGGTGGAGGTCTAGCCCGTGACCGACGACCTGCGCGGGCCGCTCGTCGCCCCGTCGCTCCTCGCCGCCGATGCGGGGCGCCTCGCCGACCAGGCGGCGCTCGTGATCGACGCCGGGGCGCGCATGCTCCACATCGACGTCATGGACGGTCACTTCGTGCCGCCGCTCGCGCTCGGCCCGCAGGTCGTGCGCGGCCTGCGCGACAGCGGGGCGCACCTTGAGGTCCATCTCATGGTCGAGCGCCCTGAGCGCACGCAGATCGCCGATTTCGCCGCGGCCGGGGCGGGCACGATCATCATCCACCACGAGGCCACGCCGCATGTGGACTACGCCCTCCAGGCGATTCGCGCCGCCGGCTGCCTCGCCGGTCTCGCCGTCACCCCGTCGACGCCGGTCGAGGTCTTCCGCGAGGTGGACGTCGATGTGGCCCTGCTGATGACCGTCAACCCGGGCTGGGGCGGCCAACGGTTCCTGCCCGGCTCGCTGGAGAAGCTCCGGCGCCTGCGCCAGATCGTCGGCCCGGACGTCGAGATCGAAGTCGACGGCGGGGTCGACGTCACGACCGCCGGCCTCGTCGCCGCAGCCGGTGCCACCCGCTTCGTCGCCGGCACCGCCGTCTTCGGCGCCCCCGATCCCCAGGCCGCGTTCCTGGAGATCAGCGCCATCGTGGGGGACTGACCGGTGCACGCGGGCGCCGCCGGCCGGACGATCGTGGAGGCCCACGACGTCACCCGCGTCTATGGCGCGGGTGAGGCCGAGGTCCGCGCCCTCGACGGCGTCAGCGTGAGCTTCCCGGAGGGGCGGTTCACCGCGATCATGGGCCCGTCCGGATCGGGCAAGTCGACACTGATGCACATCCTCGCGGGGCTTGACCGACCCACGTCCGGGAGCGTCGTCCTCGACGGCGTGGCGATCTCGCAGCTCGGCGACCGCGCGCTCACCGAGCTGCGCCGGGACCGCGTCGGCTTCATCTTCCAGTCATTCAACCTGCTGCCGGTGCTCACGGCGCGGGAGAACATCGTCCTGCCGCTGTCGATCGCCGGGCGCGAGCCGGACGCGGAATGGATCGAGCGCCTGATCGACACGGTCGGGATGCGCGACCGCCTCACGCATCGCCCGGCCGAGCTCTCCGGCGGCCAGCAGCAGCGCGTGTCTGTCGCGCGCGCGCTCGCCTCCCGCCCCGCCGTCGTCTTCGCCGACGAACCCACCGGCAATCTCGACTCGAAGTCCGGTCACGATGTGCTGACGCTCCTGCGCCGGTCCGTCGACGAGTTCGGCCAGACGATCGTGATGGTCACCCATGACGCGGCCGCCGCCGCGATCGCCGACCGGGTGCTCGTGCTGCGTGACGGCCGGGTCGTCCACGACGGCGATGCCCCCGACACCGAGGGTGTCTACGAGCTCATGAAGTCGCTGGGCGGCTGAGCCCATGGGCCGCGTGGTCCTGCTGGGGCTGCTGAGCCGGCCGCTGCGGCTGATCCTCACGCTCCTCGCGGTGGCGCTCGGGGTCGCGCTCATCAGCGCGACCTACATCTTCACCGACACCATCGGGACGAGTTTCGACCGCCTCTTCCAGGAGACGACGAAGGGCACCGACGCGGCGATCACGGCCCGTCAGGGGCTCAGTACGGGGGATCAGGGCGGAACCGCGCGCACGGTCCCGCGCTCGGTGCTCGAGCGCGTGCGCGCCGATCCGCAGGTCGCGGTGGCCGAAGGCTCGGTCTTCGAGATCGGGACGGTGCTCGGACGTGACGGTAAGCCGCTCTCCGGGGCCGCCCCGAGCTTCATCGCGTCCGTCGCGCAGAGCCCGAGGTTCCAGTCGTTCGAGCTCGACGCGGGGCGCTTCCCGCGGGTGGCGGGCGAGGCGCTGCTCGACAAGGCGACCGCCGACCGACGCGGGTTCCGGGTCGGGCAGACGATCGGCGTTCAGGGTCAGACGGGGCGCGTGAACCTGCGCATCACCGGGATCGGCAGCATCGCAGGCGTCTCGTCGTTCGGGGGCTCGACGGTCGTGGCCGTCACGCTCGCGCAGGCGCTCACGCTGACGGGGAAGGACGGCTTCGACGCGATCTCGGCTGCAGCAGCCCGCGGGGTCACGCCGCAGCAGCTCGCGGGCTCCCTGCGGGCTCGGCTCCCGCGCTCGCTCGTCGTGCGCACCGGTGCCCAGCAGGCCGCCAGTCAGTCGAAGGAGATCAACGACAGCCTCGGCATCCTCAAGACCGCGCTGCTCGCGTTCGCCGGCATCGCGCTCTTCGTCGGCGCGTTCATCATTTTCAACTCGTTCTCGATCACCGTGCAGCAGCGGCTGCGCGAACTCGGTCTGCTGCGGGCGCTCGGCGCCGGCCGGCGGCAGGTGCTCAGCATCGTGCTCGCCGAGGGTCTTGTCCTCGGGCTCGGCGGCTCGCTCGTCGGCCTCGGGCTCGGCCTGGCGCTGGCACCGGGGCTGCGCGCGCTGTTCGCGTCGGTCGGCGTCGACCTTCCCTCGAACGGCCTCGTGCTCCTCCCGCGCACCGTGATCGTCGCGCTGCTGATCGGCACGCTCGTCGCGGTCGCCGCGAGCCTCGTCCCAGCGATCCGTGGGACCCGCGTGCCGCCGATCGCCGCGCTGCGCCACGCGGCGATCCCGACGGCGAACACCTCGCGCCGTGTCACCGTTCCGGGGCTGCTCCTCGTCGCGCTCGGGGCGGTCCTCATCGCCTTCGGGCTGTTCGGATCGGGCAGCACCGGCGCCCGCCTCGTGGCGAGCGGCGGCGGCGTCGTGGCCGGCTTCCTCGGCGCCGCGCTGCTGAGCCCGCTGCTCGTGCGTCCGCTCGCGTCCCTGCTCGGACGGGTGGTGGAGCTCGTCGCCGGGTTCCCCGGGCGGCTCGCCCGGGAGAACGCGATGCGCCAGCCCGGCCGGACCGCGGTCACCGCATCGGCGCTGATGGTGGGCGTCGCGCTCGTGACGTTCGCGAGCGTCTTCGCCGCGGGCGCCAAATCGACGATCCGTGAGGCTGTCGGCGACAACGTGCGGGCGCAGCTCGTTGTGGTCAATGCCAATGGGTTCTCGCCGTATCCCGCTGCGGTCCTTCCCGCCATCGACGCAGTCAGCGGCGTTGAGCGGGTCAGCGCGATCACGGCGTCCCGCGCGCGCGTCACCGGCGTGCGCGGCGATCAGGACGTCTCCGGCTTGGAACCAGCCTCGCTCGCGTCGCTCTATCGCGTGCGCCTCGATGCCGGGCCGCCGAATGCGGTCGCGCTGCTCGCGAGCGGGACCACCGTGATCGTCTCACGGCCCTACCGCGAGCGGCATGGGACGCAGATCGGCGACGTGCTGACCCTGCGCACGCCGCTGCGCAGCGGCCTGCGGCTGCGTGTCGTCGGCGTGGTCGACGACCGCACCCGCGTGTTCGGTGACCTCACCGTCGCGAACGCCGTCGTGCGCGATGATTTCGGTGAGACGAAGACGGTGTTCGGCCTCGTCGGTGTGCGCGACGGCGCCGATGTCGCCACCGTGCAGCGCGATATCACGCGCGTGCTCGACAGCCGCTTCCCCGAAGCGGAGGTCCAGACGCAGCAGGAGTTCATCGACGAGCGCTCCGGGCAGGTCGATCAGGTGCTCGGCTTGATCTACGCGCTGCTCTCGCTCGCGGTGATCGTCTCGCTCTTCGGGATCGTCAACACGCTCGTGCTCTCGATCACGGAGCGCACCGCGGAGATCGGGATGCTGCGCGCGATCGGGACGACCCAGCGGCAGGTGCGCCGCATCGTGCGCTGGGAGGCGGTGATCACCGCGCTGATCGGCGGCATCACCGGTGCGGGGCTCGGGATTCTGCTCTCCATCGTCTTCACCCGGCCGCTCGACGGCTTCCGGCTCGCGATTCCCGTCCCGACGATCATCGGTCTCGTGCTGCTCTCCGGGGCAGCGGGGGTGCTCGCCGCCGTCCTGCCGGCACGTCGTGCCGCCAGGCTCGACGTGCTCAAGGCCCTCGCCTACGAGTGACGCCGCTCAGGCTCAGCGCCTGCGGCGCCCATTGACAATCTCGCAACCGCGCACCCGGTCGGCGCGGTCCTTGTCCACGCGGTCGATGCCCGGCCCGCAGTCGACGACGTCCACGCCGCCGCCAACGACCCGGATTCGGTCATCGCCATACCCGCCGTGGATGACGTCGGGGTCGTAGCCCCCGCCGATGCTGTCGTCTCCGTAGCCGCCATAAAGGCGATCGCGCCCGCGCCCGCCCTCGAGCTGATCGTCGCCGTAGCCGCCATAGACGAGGTCCGGGCCGAAGCCGCCGAAGATCATGTCAGCGCCGCCGTCGCCGAAGATCGTGTCGGCGTCGGCCCCTCCGTCGATCACGTCGTCGCCGCCTGCGCCCTGCAGGATGTCGTTCCCGGCGAAGCCGAGGAGGGTGTCGGGCCCTTCATCACCGACGAGGCGGTCGGGACCGGCGGTTCCGCGCGGGCGGTCGCGCTCGAGCGGGGGCTGGGCGAGCGAGCCCTCGAGCCAGGCGCGCGGGCCGCCGCGCAGGAATCCGGCGTTCACGCGGCCCGTGATCGGGTTGTAGGAGGTCTCGTGCGTCGGGTCGCCGAGGATGATCGTCTCGCAGCCCTTCGACTGGTCGGCCTCGGTGTGGGAGGACACGTAGACGGTGTCCGTGCCAGGGCCGCAGTCGACGACGTCGATGCCCGTGCCGGTGTAGATCGTGTCGGCGCCATCGCCGCCGGAGATCCGATCGACGCCGGCCTCGCGGCCGAAGAGCAGATCGGCGCCGGGGCCGCCCTGGATCACGTCCGGGCCCGCCCCGCCGTCGATCGCGTCGTCCCCGCTCCCGCCGTCGAGCACGTCGGGGCCGTTGCCGCCGCGCATGATGTCGTTCCCAGCGCCGCCGCGCATGTCGGCGTCGCCACCGCGGTTGCCGTCGACGTAGTCGTCCCCGTCGCCGCCGTCGAGGAGCCGGTCGTCGCCGAAGCGTCGTTCGACGATGTAGTCGTTTCCCGGACCGCCGAGCACCCAGTCGCCGCCATCGCCGCCGTCGAGACGATCATCGCCGGCGCCGCCGAGGATGCGATCGTCGCCCGAGCCGCCATCGGCGCGATCGTTGCCCGGCCCAGCCCAGATGCGGTCGGCCGCCGAGCCGCCGAGGAGCGCGTCGGCGCCGTCGCCGCCGAAGAGCCGGTCAGCGCCGTACTCGCCGTAGAGCCGGTCTGCCTCGCCGAGGCCGATGAGCGTGTCGCCCGAGCCGCGGCCGCGCAGGACGTCCACACCGGCGGTGCCGACCAGCCTGTCGGCGAGCGGGCCGCCGGTCCGCGACACCGCGAGGGCCGTCGGCGCGGCGCTCAGCGTGGCGATGAGGGTGACGGCGGCGGCGACTCGTCGCAGACGATCCATACCTTCTTCATCGGCAGTGCCCGCTCTGCGCTTCAGGCAACCCGAGCGCCATGGCGGTAGAGCTGCGCCAGCCCCCCACAGAGCAGCAGCGCGGCACCCGCGTACCCGATCTCGGCGCGCAGGAGGACGTCATCGACGATCGGGGCGACCATCCAACCGGTGAAGATCGCGGCTGCGGCGAGCCAGACCATCCCGGCCGCGGTCGCCCTGCCGCGCGCGAGCGCCGCCTGGTTCAGCGTGCCCGCGGCGAGGTGCAGCCCCATGCCGATCGCGACGACCGCCAGGCCGAACCGGCCGAAGCTCGTGTCATCGCCGAAGACGAGCCGCATGAGCGTCGGTCCGAGGGCGAGCAGGACGGTCGTGACGAGCGCCGCGAACCCCGCGATCGCCAGGAGCGTCGTGCGGATCGCCCGGGCGAACGCGTCGTGGCCCTCGGTCGCTTCGAGGCCCGCGAGATGCGGCAGCAGTGACGTCTGGACCGACTGGAAGAGCTGGAGCGGCGCGCGCGTGATGAGCAGCGCGTTGAAGACGGCGCCGGCAACCGCCGCCTGAGCGACGGCGTCGGCCACGATCACGCCGGCATTCAGGAGCGCCTGCTCGCCGAGCTGCGCGGCGGCGACGGCGAGCGCGAAGCCCGCGCCGGCGCGCATCGTCATGCCCTCCTCCGGGGGAGGCGCCTGCTCGTCGAGGCGCCGGTGGCGCGCGATCGCCCAGGGAATGACGGAGAGCGAGAGGAGCGGGGCCGCGAGGATGCCGAGGGCGACAGCGGTCTGGCCGCTCGCGACGCCGACCGCCACCGCGATCGGGAAGCACACGCGCGAGATCGACTCGAAGAGCACGAGCCCGCCATAGAGCCCGAACCACTGGTGGCCTGCGAAGTAGCCGCGGGCGAAGTAGCTCGCCGCGTAGGCGAGCGCCGCACCGGTGAAGACCCAGTAGAGGGCCGTGGCGCCGTCGAAGAGGCGCACGATCTCGGGGCGCAGGGCGAGCGCGGCGACGAGGAAGATCACGGCGAATCCGCCCTGGATGGCCAGCGGCACGCGCAGCGGGTGGTCGGTGTGGAAGCCGCGGGCCCGACGGTCGGCGATCGAGCGGCTCAGCAGCTGCTCGACGGGGCGGTAGATCACCGAGATGACGACGAAGAGGATCGACCAGAGGAGCGCGATCGACCCGTAGGCGGACGGCTCGAGGACATGCGAGCCGACCGCGAAGTAGAGAAAGGTGAAGACGCCGGTCGCGGCGATGCCGGCCGAGAGGATTCGCGCGCCGCGGGCATACGACGCATCGGGGTGCGCCGCGGCGAGGCGGTGGGCCTCCTCCTCGCCGGCATCCGTCCTCTCGACGGCGGCGTCGGTCACGTGCCCGCCGGGTCGGTGCTCAGGAGCCGACCCGGACGAGCAGCATCGTCCAGGGGAAGGGGCGGCGGACCTCGACGACCTCGCCGTACTGCGAGAGCAGCCGGCGGAAGGCCCCCGCAGACCAGTGGTTCAGGTGGCCGGGGGTGTTGCCGAGGGTCTTCCAGTAGGCGCCGCGGGCCATGTTGGTCGCGCGCCAGAGCGGCTCGCGCGGCACCGAGACGAGGATCCACCTGCTGGCGCAGCGCGCCATCTCGGCGAGCGTCTCGGAGGGATCCGGCACGTGCTCGAGGACCTCGATGGCGGTCGCCATCTCGAACTCGTCGTCCGCGAAGGGCAGGTTCTCCGCCTTCATCACGAGATACTCGAGGTTCGCGCGGCTGCGCGTCGCCCACTGCTCGTGCAGGAGCGGGTCATCGAGGTCGATGCCGACGATGCGACCATCGCCCAGGCGCTCGGCCCACTCGTAGGTGAGGACACCCTCGCCGCAGCCGACATCGAGCACCGACGCGGCGGAGGCGGTGCCCCACAGCTCGTCGAGATCGCGGTGGAAGCCGGTCATCAACCGCTGGACGACGGGGTTCGACGAGCCGTACTTGTCATACGTGTTGCCCGTGACGGTGCCTTCGCCGTCCACGGTGACCTTGGCGCTCACAGTTGGATGGCCTCCTGCTCCTGGGTGGACTGGCGCTGCTCGCCGGGGGTGGGAGCAGCGTGGGCCCCGGTGGTGACCGGGTGGCCGGTCGGGTGGGCGCCCGGCTCATAGTGCGACGGCGGAACCTCGAGCTGGAGCTCGATCCGTCGGACCTTCTCGAAGACGCGCTGGGTCATCATCCGCTGACCGTGCAGCAGGTCGCCGATGACGCCGAGGGCGGCCATGACGACGGCGGCGTTGAAGAGGACCGCACCGAAGATCAGCGACTGGACGTGCCCGGCCCCGTCGTCCTGGACCCACGCGATGAACCAGCGGCCCCAGGGGATCAGCGCAGCGACGATGAGGACCACCGCGAGCGTCATGAAGACGCGCAGCGGCTCGTACTGGGCGTAGATCCGGAAGATCGAGACGGTGTTGCGCCGGACGTACGCCGACATCGACGGGAACAGCCGGGACTCACGCGTCTTCGGGTTCGTTGAGATCGGGACATCCTGGACGGCGACGAGGAGCTTGCCCGCCTGGATGATCGACTCGAGCGTGTAGGTGAACTTCGAGACGACGGCGAGCTGGATGGCGGCCTCGCGGTTGTAGGCGCGGAAACCCGAGGTCGTGTCGGACACGCCGGTCTCGGATGCCTGACGCACAACCCACGAGCCGAGCTTCTGCAAGCGCTTCTTCAGCGGCGAGAAGTGCATGATCGAATCGGTCTGCCGATCGCCGACGACCATGTCGGCGTCGCCCGCCACGATCGGTGCGACGAGCTTCGGGATGTCGCCACCGAAGTACTGATTGTCGGCGTCCGTGTTGACGATCACGTCGGCGCCGAGCTTCAGCGCGGCGTCGAGGCCGGCCTGAAAACCGGCTGCCAGACCGCGATTATTCGTCAGCCGCACGATGTGGTCGACGCCGCCGGCGCGCGCGACATCGACCGTGCGATCGGTCGAGCCGTCGTCGATCACGAGCCACTCGACCGTGGTGAAGCCCTCAACCTCCCGCGGCAGGTCGGCGAGCGTGGCGGGGAGCGTCAGCTCCTCGTCGAGGCAGGGGATCTGAATGATGAGCTTCATAGGCCTGGGAGGGGACGGCGGGCACCCAGGGTACGGCGCGCGGGGGACGAGTCGCCGGTCACGGGCACAGGCCGGGCCGCTGAGCTGTGCCATACACTCGCCGCCGCACCATGACGGATCTTTCAGCGGCACCCGATCGGACAGCGCCGCTCGCTCGAGTCTTCGCCTGGAATTGGCCGCTGATCCTGCTCGTCGCACTGATCGGGGTCGTCATTGCGGGGACGGTCGTCTACCCGACCTACTCGAACTACGACACGACGTACTCGCTCCTCTGGGGGCGCGAGCTGCTGCAAGGCGACACGCCGTCATTCGAGGCCTATCGCGCCCCGACCCAGCACCCGCTCGCCGTCCTCGTCGGCGCGGTCTTCTCGCTCTTCGGGTACCTCGGCGACCGACTCTTCGTCCTGCTCATGCTGGCCGCGTTCGTCGTCCTCGTCATGGGGCTCTACCGGCTGGGACGGTCGGCGTTCACGACGCTCGTCGGACTGATCGCCGCGGTCATCGTCTGCACGCGGTTCGACTTCCCGTTCCTCGCGGCGCGCGGCTACATCGACGTGCCGTTCCTCGCGCTGGTCATCTGGGCCGCCGTCTTGGAGGTCGAGCGCCCGCGCCGCGGTCGGCCAGTCCTCTGGTTGCTGATGCTCGCCGGGCTGCTGCGGCCGGAGGCGTGGGTGCTGAGTGGGATCTACTGGCTCTGGCTCCTGCCGCGTCGCACCTGGCGTGAGCGACTCGGGGATGCGCTGATCGTCGCGAGCGCGCCGCTGATCTGGGCTGGACTCGATTACGGCGTCACCGGCGATCCCCTCTACTCGCAGAACCACACGAGCGGTCTCGCCGAGGAACTCGGCCGCTCCAAGGGGGTCGGTGAGGTCCCGCACGCGATGGTGACCTTCATGCGGGCGCTCGTGAAGCTCCCCGTCGCGATCGCTGGCATCGCCGGGATCGGCATCGCAGCGGTCCTCGCACCGTCGCGCCTGCGTGTGCCGCTCGCACTGATCCTCGCGGGCCTGCTGACGTTCGTCATGGTCGGCGCTGCAGGCCTGTCGGTCATCAGCCGCTACCTGCTCGCGCCATCGCTCATGGTGATGGTGTTCGCCGCCGTCGCGATCGGCGGCTGGACAATGCTCGCGCCGAGTCGCCTGCGCACGGGGTGGATGGTCGTCGCCGGGCTGGCGGTCGTCTTCGCCGTGACGTGGACCGCGCTGCGCGTGAACGTCTCGCAGCTCACCACCGAGCTGCGCCAGCGTGGTGACGCCCGCGTCGGCCTCAAGCACCTGCTCGACCAGGACCAGGTCAAGGCCGCACTCGCCTGCGGCCCCGTGCTCACGCCGAACCACCGGCTGATCGGTGATGTGCGCTGGATCATGGACCTCCCCGAGGGCAAGGTCATCGCCCGCAGCGACACGGGGAGCGCGGCTGGCATCGACTACGGCCTCGCGATCGTCCCTGCGTGGCGCGCACGTGTTCTGCGACAGGGATTCGACCTCACGAACGTCACGGTCGCGGACACGCTCGCGGCCGCCCCGCCACCGGGCTGGAAGCGCATCGGCGTCAGCGAGTTCTACGCCGCGTACGCGCGGTGTCCCACCGCAGCGGGCGCGGGCTCGGCCTCGGGCTGAGCCGTATCCTTGACGCCGGTGCCCGTCCTCGATGCTGATCTCGAACTGCTGGACCGCGCGATCGATCTCGGTCGCCACGGTCTCGGTCAGGTCAGCCCGAATCCGATGGTCGGCGCGATCATCGCGCGCGATGGGCGGATCCTCGGTGAAGGTTGGCACGAGCGGTACGGCGGCCCGCACGCCGAGGTCAACGCGATCGCCGCGGCCGGGGGCGAGGACGCCGACCTGCGCGGCGCCACGCTCTACGTCTCGCTGGAGCCCTGCTGCCACGAGGGGCGCCAGCCGCCCTGCACGGACGCGATCCTGCGTACCGGCATCCGCCGCGTCGTCGTCGCGAGCGACGACCCGACGACCAAGGCGAGCGGTCGCGGGCTCGGGATCCTGCGCGACGAGGGCATCGAAGTGCTCGTCGCCGACGCGGAGGGGCCGATCGGGGAGCGTGCGCGGCTGGAGAACCAGGCGTTTCGCAAGCACGCGCGCACCGGTCGCCCATGGGTGCTCTTCAAGGCCGCGATGAGTCTCGACGGCAAGGTCGCGACGCGCAGCGGTGATTCGCAGTGGATCTCCTGCGAGCAGAGCCGCAGCCTCGTGCACCGCTGGCGCTCGGAGGTCGACGCCGTCGCGGTCGGCATCGGCACCGCGCTGACCGACGATCCGCGACTCACCGCGCGCATGCCGGGCATCGAGCCGCACGGGCGGCGCATCGTGTTCGACTCTGAGGCCCGGCTCCCGCTCACGTCGCAGCTCGTCGCCGAGGCCCCCGCGATTCCGCTGATCGTCGTCGTCGGCCGCGCAGCATCACGCTCCGCGACCGAGGCGCTCGAGCTCGCGGGCGCCGACGTCATCGTCGCCACCGGCGAGCACGACATGGCACGCGTCGGCGATGCCCTCGACCAGCTCGGGGCGCTCGAGGAGCCCGTCACGTCGCTCCTGCTCGAGGGCGGCCCGCAGCTCGCGGGTGCGTTCCTCGACGCCGGCGAGGTCGACGAGGCCCGTCTCTTCCTCGCGCCGCTGCTGATCGGCGGCCGCACCGCTCGCGACCCCCTCGAGGGCGAGGGTGCCGAGGTGATCGCCGATGCACTGCGAGCGATCTGCATGACCCACGAGCAGTCCGGCGACGACCTGCTCATCACCGCACGACTGAAAGCTTGGTGACCGCCATGTTCACGGGACTCGTTCAGGACCTCGGAGAGATCGTGGAGCGAGAGAGCACCACCGATGGCGCACGCCTGCGGGTGCGCACGTCGCTCACACCGGAGATCGCGCTCGGCGACTCGGTCGCCGTCAACGGCGTCTGCCTGACCGCGACGGAGATCGTCGACGGTGCCTTCACAGCCGACGCGATGCACGAGACGCTCCGTCGCTCGTCGCTCGGCGCGGTGGACGAGGGCTCGCACGTCAATCTCGAGCTCGCCCTGCGCGCCGACCAGCGGCTCGGCGGCCACATCATGCAGGGACACGTCGATGGGACCGGCGAGATCGCCGGCGTGCGCGAGGACGGCTTCGCCTGGATCGTGACCGTCGGGGCCGACCCGAGCCTCCTGCGGTACGTCGTCGAGAAGGGCTCGATCGCGGTGGATGGGGTGTCGCTCACCGTCGCGCGTGTCGACGACGTCGGCTTCGATGTCTCCCTGATCCCCGAGACGCTCTCACGCACCACGATGGGCGAGATGACCCCGGGACGCACCGTGAACGTAGAAGTGGACATCCTGGCCAAATACGTCGAGAAGCTGACCGGAACGAGTCGATGAGTACGCACGCAGAGCAGAGCACTGGCTTCGCCACGATCGAAGAGGCTCTCGAGGACATCGCCGCGGGCCGGATGATCGTCGTCGTCGACGATGAGGATCGCGAGAACGAGGGCGACCTCGTGATGGCGGCCGAGCGAGTCACGCCCGAGGCGATCAACTTCATGACCCGCAAGGCGGGCGGCTGGATCTGTCTCGCCCTCACGGCCGCGCGCTGCGAGGAGCTCGGTCTCGAGCTCATGTCGATGAAGAACGAGTCAGCACACGAGACACCGTTCACCGTGACGATCGAGGCACGCGAGGGCGTCACCACGGGCATCAGCGTCCATGACCAGGCGCACACCATGCGCGTCGCGGTCGATCCGGCCATGGGTCCTTCGGACATCGTCCAGCCGGGCCACGTCCACCCGCTCAAGGCGCGTGACGGCGGCGTGCTCGAGCGCACCGGCCACACGGAGGCGAGTGTCGACCTGGCGCGCCTCGCGGGCTGCATCCCCGCTGGCGTGATCTGCGAGATCCAGAACGAGGACGGGTCGATGGCCCGCGTCCCGGAGCTGCGCGTCTACGCCGCGGAGCACGGGATCCGGATGATCACGATCGCGTCGCTGATCGAATACCGCCGCCGTCACGATCAGCTCATCGAGCGCGTCGTGTCCACGGCGATGCCGACCCGTTTCGGTGACTTCACGGTGGTCGGCTACCGCGAGCTCGTCGGGGACAAGCACCACGTCGCGATGGTCAAGGGCGAGGTCGCGGGCGTCGACGACGTCCTCGTGCGCGTCCACTCCGAGTGCCTCACCGGAGACGTCTTCCACTCGATGCGCTGCGACTGCGGTGAGCAGCTCGCCTCCGCGCTCGCGCAGATCGAGACGGAGGGGCAGGGTGTCCTGCTCTACCTCGCTCAAGAGGGGCGCGGCATCGGCCTGCTGAACAAGCTGCGCGCCTACAAGCTCCAGGAGGAGGGCCTCGACACCGTCGAGGCCAACCTGCGGCTCGGGCTCCCCGCCGACCTGCGCGACTACGGCATCGGTGCCCAGATCCTGTCGGATCTCGGGCTCACGTCGATCCGCATCCTCACGAACAACCCGAAGAAGATTCGCGGTCTCGAGGGCTACGGCCTCTCGGTCTCCGAGCAGGTGCCGATCATCCACGCTCCGAACGTCCACAACGAGGCGTACCTGCGCACCAAGGCCGAGCGCATGGGGCATCTGCTCCATCACCAGGGAATGAACTTCGATGAGGAGATGCTCCAGGCTGAGCGTGTCCTCGACCGCAAGCGGCTCGATGCGGAGGACGCATGAGCGCCCGGTACGCAATCGTCGTCGGGCGGTTCTATGAGGACCTCGCCCAGCGCCTGATCAACGGTGCGCAGGCCGTCTTCACCGAAGCCGGCGTGGGGGAGGCCGACGTGTTCGATGTCCCCGGCGCCTTCGAGCTGCCGATGGCCGCCAAGATCTGCGCGGAGAACGGCTATGAGGGCGTCGTCTGCCTCGGCGCTGTCATCCGCGGCGAGACGGACCACTACGACTGGGTCTGCGGTGAGGCCGCACGCGGAATCCAGGACGTGCAGCTCACGACCGGCGTTCCGTGTTCCTTCGGCGTGCTGACCGTGGACACCCTGGAGCAGGCGCTTGCGCGGTCGGGTGGCGACAAGCGCGACTCCGGTCGCCACGCCGCAGAGGCCGTGCTCGCCCTGATCGCACTCCGCGAGCGTCTCAGCTAGAGGGCGCTCGCAGGCGGGTACGATGAACGCATGAGCAAGGGGGATGCAGCAATCCTCGTCGTGGGATTCGTCCACATTCTCGGGGCGATCCTGCTGATCTCCATGTGCATGAACGCCGGTGAGGGTCGCGTCGACCCGCTCGCCTGGTGGCGCGAGGACGACGATCCGGGCCGTGGTCCGGAGCCGCCCGCCGCACCGTCCGCTGGGCCCGTCGGGAGTGTGCCGCTGCCCGATGCCGATCCTGCAGCGCTGCGTCTGCGCGGCCCGGGACGCCTCGCCGACGCGCATCCGCGACCCCCTCGCAGGCCCGATCACGCTCCGGATCCGCGCCCCGCGCGGACCCCGGACCGTGGCTGACGCGAGCGGCGCGCTAGACTCCCGCGTCCTATGGCGAAGGTGTGCATCTGCTGCGGTAAGGGTCCGGCGTTCGGGAACAGCCGCAGCCACTCGATGGTGGCGACGAAGCGTCGCTTCAACCCGAACCTCCAGAAGGTCCGGATTCTCGTTGGGGCAACGCCCCGCCGCGAGTACGTCTGCACGCGCTGCCTGAAGGCCGGCAAGGTCACCAAGGCCGCCTGAGCGGACTGCGCGGCGTCCGCGCCGCGCGCGATGCTCTCGGCGCTGTGGCCGACGTCTTTCCCCCGAGCCTCGTTCGTTTCCGCGCAGCCCTTGAGGGTGCGCTCGAGCATCTGGAGGCGCGGCGCTCGGAGATCAACGACCTGAACGTCTTCCCGGTCGCCGACGGCGACACGGGCGACAACATGGCGCTCACGCTGAGCGCCTGCCTTGCGGAGGTCGACCGCCTCGCACGCGAGGCCGGCTCGCGGCCGCTCGAGGAGATCGGCCGCGAAGAGATCGTGGATTCGGTCGCCCGGGCGGCGCTGCTCGGTGCACGCGGCAACAGCGGCGTGATCCTGTCGCAGCTCATCCGCGGAGCGGCAGAGGAGCTCATCTCGCGGCCGGGCGAGCTCGTCGATCCGATGCTCGTCGGGTCGGCCATGGCGCGCGCGGCCCAGCGCGCCTACGCGTCCGTTCGGCGCCCTGCTGAGGGCACGATGCTCACCGTGATGCGCGACATGGCGGTCGCCGTCGCGAGCGAGGTGGCGCACGGCGAGTGGCGCCTGCCACCCGGCGCCGACCCGCAGGAGCAGGACCGGCGGATCGCGGACATCCTCGAGCGCGCCGTGGAGGCCGGCGAGGAGTCGGTGCGCCGCAGCCCTGACCTGCTCCCCGCACTGCGCGATGCGGGGGTCGTGGACGCGGGCGCCTACGGCGTCGTCGTCCTCCTTGCGGGCTGCGTCGCGGCGCTGCGGGGGGACGGGGCACCGACGGTCGCTCACCATCGCCATGTCCCCACGCTCGTCGAGGTGTCGGACCACGAGTCGTCGACCTTCCGCTACTGCACGAACTTCGCGGTCACCGCGCGGCCCGGTGTCGAGCTCGATCCCCCCGCTGCCCACGAGCGTCGCATCGAGGAGCTCGGCGACTCGGTCCTCGTCGTCGGCGACCACGCCACCTTGCGTGTGCACGTCCACACCGACGATCCCGATGCGGTCGTCGCGCTCTTCGCCCAGCTGGGGGACATCGTCCAGCGTGACGTCGCCGACATGCACCAGCAGGTCACCGAGCGTCGGCGGCGCATCGAGCAGGCGGTGGACGTGCCGGACGCGCGCTGTGCTGCGCTCGCGGTCGTCTCGGGCTCCGGCTTGGCGGCCCACTGCGCCGCTTGCGGCGCGGCCACGCTTGACGGCGGGCCGACGCTCAACCCGTCGACCGAGGAGCTGCTCGCAGCGATCGAGCGCCTGCCGGCCGGGGAGGTGGTGGTGCTGCCGAACAGCCGCAACGTCGTCATGGCAGCGCAGGCGGCGGCGGACCTTGCGAGCAAGACGGTCGTCGTCGTTCCCTGCCACGAGCAGCAGACGGCGGTCAGCGCCCTGCTCGCCTTTTCGCCCGACGCGAGCGCGCAGGAGAACGCCGACGCCCTGAGCGCGGCGCTCGCCGAGGTGCGCACTGGGCAGATCGCGCCCGCCGCGCGCGCCGATGCCCAGGGCCGCTTCGCGCTCGGCGACGCCGTCGGCTACGTCGGGGAGGAGCTCGTCGCCTGGGGCGACCCCACTGCGACCCTCACCAGCGTCCTCGCGCAGCTCGCGCAGGGTGCCGAGCAGGTCACGCTCTTCCGCGGCGAAGGTGCGCCGCTGGGCGAGGACGATGTGGCGGCGCTCGCTCCCGCCGGGATCGACATCGAGCAGCTCGCGGGCGGCCAGCCCGGCCGCTGGTGGCTGCTGTCCGCCGAGTGACCGACGATTGTTCCGTGGATCCGCTGCCTCGCCGGTTCGGCGCCGGGGACCATCCCTCACGCGCGGAGCTTCTCGCCGCGCCGTGGAGCGCCGCCGCTGAGGCGCCGCTCCGGGCGCCGCTCGTCTTCACGCATGAGAAGGCTCGCGACGCGGCCGCCCAGCTCGGGCTGGTGACCGTCGGCGACCTGCTCGAGCATCTTCCGCGCGACCGGCGCGAGTCGCGCACCGTCGCCGATCTGCGGCCCGGGGAGCAGGCGACGGTCACCGTCGAGGTGCGCTCGATCAGCTCCCGCCCCGTGCGCCGACGCGGGATGCGTCCGCTCGTGGAGGCCGTGGTCGCCGACGAGACGGGCCCGGTCAACGCGACGTTCTTCAACCAGCCGTGGCTCGTCAAGCGCTATCCGGTGGGGACGCGGCTCGTCCTCCATGGCACCTACGAGGCGCGCAACCGCTTCCGCGTGACCTCGCACGCGCCGACCGAGGCGGCGATCGCGGGCGCCGGTGAGGTCGCGCACTACCCAGCGAGCGATGGACTCTCGTCGACGGAGATCCTCGCGCTCGTGCAGCGACACCTCCCGGCGGCCCGCCGTGCACCTGAGCCGCTGCCGGGGCGCCTGCGGGCGCGCCACCTGCTCCCGGAGCGCCGCGCGGCGCTCGTGGCCGCCCACGAAGGCGACCTGGAGGGCGGGCGACGCCGTCTCGCGTTCGACGAGCTGTTCTACGTCCAGCTCGACCTCCTGCGCCGCCGCGCGCATCGCCGTGACACCGTGCGCGCCATCGCGCTCGATGGGGCCGCAGGGACTGCCAGCACGCTCACGCAGCGCTGGCTCGCCGAGCTCCTGCCCTTCGAGCCGACGGGCGACCAGGCCCGGGCCATCGAGATCGTCCAGGCAGACCTCGCCGCCTCGTACCCCATGCAGCGGCTGCTGATGGGCGAAGTGGGGTCCGGCAAGACCGTCGTCGCGCTCGCCGCGATGCTGCGCGCCGTCGATCACGGACGCCAGGCGGCGCTGATGGCGCCGACGGAGACCCTCGCCGAGCAGCACTTCGCAACGCTCCAGGCGCTCATGCCCGGCGAGGCGGTCCCGGCAGCGCTCCTGACCGGGTCGACGCCTGCGGCCCGCCGTGCGGACATCCTCGGCAAGCTCGCGAGCGGCGAGCTCGGACTCATCGTCGGCACACACGCGCTGATCGAGGACGACGTGCGCTTCGCCGCCCTGTCCGTCGCCGTCGTCGACGAGCAGCACCGCTTCGGCGTGCGTCAGCGCATGGCGCTCGACGCCAAGGCCGGATCGGGCCCGGACGGTGAGGCCCTCGCCCCACATGTCCTGCACATGACGGCGACGCCGATCCCGCGCACGCTCGCCCTGCTCGGCTACGGCGATCTCGACGTCACCGAGCTGCGTGAGCTGCCCCGCGGGCGGCAGCCGATCGCCACCCACGTGGTCTCGGGCGAGCGCGAGCGCGAGCGCTCCTACGAGCGCATCCGCGAGGAGCTGCGCGCGGGCCGACAGGCGTATGTCGTGTGCCCGCTCGTGAGCGAGTCAGAGGCGCTGCAGGCGCGCGCTGCGACGGCCGAGCATGAGCGCCTCGCCGCCACGGAGTTCGCGGACTTCCGGGTCGAGTTGATTCATGGGCAGATGCGCTCGGCGCAGAAGGCGGCGGCGATGCGGGCGTTCGCGGCGGGCGACGTCGACGTCCTCGTCGCGACGACGGTGATCGAGGTCGGCGTCGATGTTCCGAACGCGACCGTCATGCTCGTCGAGGACGCAGAGCGCTACGGGATCTCCCAGCTCCACCAGCTGCGTGGGCGCGTCGGCCGTGGCGAACATCCCTCGCTGTGCCTGCTGTTCGGAGCCAAGGACGCGGATCGGCTGCGCGCGCTGGCGGAGCATGCCGATGGCTTCCGCCTGGCCGAGATCGACCTGCAGCTGCGTGGGGAGGGGGAGCTGACGGGTGTGCGGCAGTCCGGGTTGCCCGGGTTCCGGGTGGCGCGCATGCCCGACGACGCCGAGCTCCTCGAGCGCGCGCGCATCGCCGCGGGCGAGCTCCTCGAGCACGACCCGGAGCTCCGCGCGCCGGAGCACGCCCTGCTCGCGCACGCGCTGCTCGCGGCGCACGGCGAACTCGGCCCCATCGCGATCCCCGCCTGATGCGGATCGTCGGCGGGCGTCTGGGCGGTCGCCGCCTCGCAGCACCGCCCGGCTCGGGGACGCGGCCGACGAGCGATCGTGTGCGCGAGTCGCTCTTCGCCATGCTCGGGCCGCTCGATGGCGAACGCGTCCTCGACCTCTATGCCGGATCTGGGGCGCTGGCGATCGAAGCCCTTTCCCGTGGTGCTGCCACGGCCACACTCGTCGAGCAGGACGCGCGCACGGCCGCGGTGATCGAACGCAACCTGAGTGATCTCGGGATCGGAGCGGACGAGGCTCGGCTGCTCACGATGCCGGCAGCGACCGCGCTGCGGGCCGCACGCACGAGCGGCGACACATACCATCTCGTCTTCCTTGACCCGCCCTATCGGCAGGCGGCGGCGCTCGGGGAGCAGCTCGGGCCGGTCCTGGCCGAGGTCCTCGCTCCCGGTGGGCGCGTCGTCGTCGAGTGCGACCGCCGTGCCGTCCTCGACCTCGCGCTCCCGCTCGACCGCGAGCGCCGGTACGGTGACACCCTCATCAGGATCCACTGCGTATGACCCCCTCCAATCGCATCGCCGTCTGTCCCGGCTCGTACGACCCGATCACGCGCGGGCATCTCGACGTCATCTCGCGCAGCGCCGAGATGTTCGACGAGGTCATCGTCGGTGTCGTCAACCACCCGGTGCGCAAGGGCCGCACGCTCTTCAGCGTGGAGGAGCGGATCGCCTTCATCGAGGACGCGACCGCCTCGATCGGCAACGTTCGCGCGCAGGCGTTCGGGACGCTCGTCGTCGAGTTCGCGCGGAGCATCGGCGCCAAGGCGATCGTCAAGGGGCTGCGTGCGATCTCCGACTTCGAGTACGAGTTTGAGATGAATCAGCTCAACCGCCTGGAGGCTCCGGACATCGAGTCCCTCTACCTCATGGCAAGCCCGCAGTACAGTTTCCTGAGCAGCAGCGGCATCAAGGAACTCGCGATCTTCGGTGGGAACATCGATGATCATGTGACATCACTTGTTGCCCGCCGCTTGAAGGAAGAACTCGCCCGCTAGCGAAAGCACCCTCTGTTATGGACGTCCTGGTCCTGATCGACAAGCTCGACGATCTCATCCACAACGCCAAGCCGGTGCCGCTCACCGACCAGGTACGCGTGGACAAAGAGGAGATCTACGACATCCTCGATCAGATGCGCGCCACGATCCCCGAGGAGATCAAGCAGGCGCGCTGGATCGT